>Ga0102590_1000125_pt1 | contig 213842 bp, 199 predicted proteins | sample AraplaMF_Col_mMF_FD_76859 | JGI IMG/M metagenome (GOLD analysis project Ga0102590, IMG submission 76859) | Arabidopsis root microbial communities from the University of North Carolina, USA - plate scrape MF_Col_mMF | ecosystem: Host-associated > Plants > Roots > Endosphere | place: USA...
CGAAGCTTTCACTTCGCGCCGATCCAGGCGGGGCTAACCTGCCCCACCGTTCATCCGGTCCACGTCCAGCCATCTAAGGCAGCCCCGTCTCGCGACGGCGCGGGCGGTGATCCGAGACGACCCGAAGTCCCTGTTTGCGTTAGGACAGGACCCCCGGGCGCCACACTCTGCTCCGCCAAATAGACGCTCTAGATGACGCCCTCAGGTGAGCAAAGCGGGCCGACCATAGGACAGGCCATGCGGGCGTCAACATTCATCCCGTGTTTGCAAGCTCTATCAACACTGCATCAACACTGTCGCCAAACCGAATGAGGCGAACCACGAGCCGGGCTCCGACAGCGCGACTGCCTGGCCAGGCGACCTTCCCGAGCACCGTCTTCAATCCCAACGCCGCCGCGATGCCGCACAGGGCCATCGCGGCAAACAGCATCCACGCTCTGCCCCAACCGAAATGTTGCACCAACGAGCCGAGCGCGGCCGGTCCAAAGACGACGCCGACATTCGAGCCCTGATTGATCAGGCCGAGCACGTGGATCTCCGGCACAATACGACCTGTACATAGGTTTAGTTGTGTCACCGGATCGGCGGTCCTATTTTTTGCCGGGACAATGACAAGGAAGGCGTGCATGAAGCCCTCCACCAGATCGCGACTGCCGGTTTCGCGCGTTGGTGCCGGATTGCTCGCAAGCATGCTTTGGACGCCACTGGCCTACGGGCAGGTGACAGTCGATTTCTCGAAACTCACTTGCGATCAATATCTCTATTCGAAGCTGAATTCACAGAACCTGTCGATCTGGCTCAGCGGATTTTATCACGGAAAGCGCAACGACCCCGTGATCGATGTTCAAGCATGGAAGGACAGCGGCGATAAAATGCGTCGGTTCTGCCTGCAAAACTCAAATGCCAAAACCCCTGTGATGGACGCGATCGAGCGCGTGCTGATCAAGGCACAATAATCCCGAAGCAAATCATTCAAGAAGATCTTCAAGGTTGCGACCGGCTCCGCCCGCGCAGAGCCGGTCGCCTTCCGTGCCTGTCCGGAGTCCTAAAAGGAACCTGCGCGGTCTGCGTCTCGCGCACGCGTTGAAGCTGCGGCCGGCAACTCAGTCCATGATGTGATAGCCGCCATCGACGTACAGGGTTTCTCCCGTGATCAGCCGGGCCGCGTCATGCGCCAGGAACGCGGTCGCGACACCAACGTCGTCGATGCTGACGAGACTGCGCGCGGGCGCCTTGCCTTTGGCCTTTTCGAGAAGCGCGTCGAACTCGGGAATGCCGGACGCGGCTCGCGTGGCCAGAGGGCCCGGCGAGATCGCATGCACGCGTATCTTCTTCGGACCGAGCTCGGCTGCGAGATAGCGGACCGAGCTCTCGAGTGCGGCCTTGGCGACGCCCATGATGTTGTAGTTCTTCACGACCATCTGGCTGCCGTAGTAGGTCATGGTGAACAGCGTTCCGCCGTTGCGCATCAGCGGCTCCGCCAGATGCGCCATCCGAATGAAGGTCCAGCAGGACACGTCCATGGTTGCGAGAAAGCCGTCGCGAGGCACGTCGGTCACGCGCCCGCACAACGCCTCCTTCGGCGAAAAGGCGATCGAGTGAAGCAGGAAATCGAGCTCGCCCCACTCTTCCTTGATGCGCTCGAACACCGCCTCCGTTTGCCCAGACGCATTCACGTCGAGCGGCATGAAGATCGGCGCCTCCAATTCCCGGGCCAGCGGCTCGACGAATTTCTTGGCCTTTTCGTTGAGATAGGTCACCGCGAGCTCGGCGCCGAACGCCCGGAACGCTTTGGCGCAGCCCCAAGCGATCGACTGGTCGTTGGCGATGCCGACGACGAGGCCTTTCTTGCCTTCAAGCAGCTTGGCTTTGACGACCGGAATCATGGATGACCTCTTGCTCGGTGTTTCAAGCGGCAGGCCCTGCAGGAAACGTTCGGCGCTGGTGGCGAGCTTGCGGAAGGCCTGACGGCGGTCCTTGCCGTCGGTGATATGCGCCACCTCGCGGCCGTCGATCCGCAAATGACCCTCGCCCCACGGCGCGACATCGATATGAAGCTTCGTTCCGCCGAACGCGGCGACGAATTCCTGGATGGTGGCGCCCTTGCCGACGGCGAGACCGTCCTTCGATTTCCAATCCAGCATGTTCGCGGCTCCGCTCACAGCGTCATTTCGGGGACCTTGTCCGGGATCGTGAGGGCGGCTTCGGTCGCGGCCTTCACCTGATCGACGGTCACGCCGGGGCCGGTCTCCAGCAGCGTGGCGCGATCGTCGCGGAATGCGATGACCGCGAGTTCGGTGACGAGCAGATCGATGCGACGCAGGGACGTGACGGGAAGCGTGCATTTCGTCACGACCTTGGTCTTGCCCTTGGCGGTGTGCTGCATCGACACGACCACACGCTTGGCACCCGTCACCAGATCCATCGCGCCGCCCATGCCCGGCACCATCTTGCCGGGGATCGTCCAGTTCGCGAGGTATCCGTCCTGATCGACCTGCAGTCCGCCGAGCACCGTCAGATCGACATGGCCGCCGCGGATGAGACCGAACGACATCGCGCTGTCGAACGTGCTGGCGCCGGGCAGCGCCGTGACGGGACGGCCGGCCGCATCGGTCAGCGTGCGGTGCGCCATGCCGTCCTGCGGCGGCGCGCCGGTGCCGATCAGCCCGTTTTCGGATTGAAAGAAAATCTGCATGTCCTTGGGCACGTAGCCCGCAACCATCGTCGGAATGCCGATCCCGAGATTCACCAGCATCCCGGGCCTGAGCTCCCGGGCGATGCGGCGTGCGATGATGGCCTGGGGATTCATCTGCATCTCACGCGTTGGCCACGAGATAATCGACGACCGGCGCCGGCGTCACGACGTGGTCGGGTGAGATCACGCCGACCGGAACGACGTTGTCCGCGCTCGCGATCACGGTATCGGCGGCCATCGCCATCACGGGATTGAAATTGCGGGCGGTGAGCGCGTAGCTCAAATTGCCGAGGTAGTCGGCGAGGAACGCCTGCACCAAGGCGAAGTCGGCTTTGAGCGCGATCTCGAGCAGGTAGGTCTTGCCGTCGACGTCGACGCGCTGCTTGCCGTCCTCGACCGGCGTGCCGAGGCCGGTCGGCGTCAGAACCCCGCCCAGGCCATAGCCGGCAGCGCGGATGCGCTCGATCAGCGTGCCCTGCGGAACGAGCTCGACCTCGAGCTCGCCGGCCATCATCTGCCGCTGGGTCTCGGGATTGAGGCCGATGTGGCTGACGATGGCCTTGCGCACGAGCCTGGCGCCGATCAGCTTGCCGATCCCCTGCCCCGGCGCCGCGGTGTCGTTGGCGATCACGGTCAGGTCGCGCTTGTTCTGGCGCACGATCTCGTCGATCAGCCGCTCGGGCGTGCCCACGGCCATGAAGCCGCCGATCATCAGGCTTGCGCCGTCGGGGATCATGGAGACCGATTGATCGACGGGGATGGTCTGCATCGGCTGTCCAACCTTGCTTCGGTGCGCAATTGGATCAACGTCGCGCGCCATCGAGCCCTGCGATGTCACGCACGGCCAGCACGCGCAGATAGACTGAATCTGCGGCCATCCTGGCAGCGCCGGCTCGCGAAAATCAAATAATCCGATGTATGGGGTGCCTAAACCAATCGCAGACACGCCGCATCCCGCGCGACGCCGACCGCCAGCCGGTCAGCTGCGCGGCTTGTCAGCTCGAAAAATGCGAACGGCGGCCAAGCCCGTCGCCAGCGCAAGGATGACGAAAGCGCACGACGCCGCGGCTTGAAGCGCGTCAAGGGCGCGACCGCGATTGAACAGAACGATGGTCTCGAATACATAAAGCCCCGGGACCATGATCACGATCGCCGGCACGATCACCGCAAGGCGCGAAATCGTGAAGCGCCGGTCCAGCATCAGGGCCACAACCCCGATCACCATCGCCGCAAGAAATGCCGCCGGAGCAAGCCTCAGACCCATGTCGATCAGCCCAAGCCGTAAACCGTTAGCCACAAGCGCCAGGAGGCCGGCTGCCAGAACGGCACGCAGCGAACAGTTGAACAGCATGGCAAAGGCACCGGCTGCAGCAAAACTTGCAATGGCTCGGAACCCGATCTGCAGCGGGTAGGCCAATTCAAGCGGCGGCTGCCGCGCCAGATCGACCTGCGCCACTGCGACGATGATGCTCAAGCCCAGCGCCACAGCGAGCAGAACCATCGCGCCGTGCGCCAGGCGGCCGACTGCAGCCGTGACCTGGTGCTGCATCAGGTCGAAGAGCCCCGCAATCAGCGGGAATCCAGGAACTAGAAACAGCACGGACGCGATGAAACCGGCCGGATGGTTGGCAAGGCCGAAGCCGGCATGGGTGGCCAGCGCTGCTGCCGCAACGTAACTCCCCGACGCGGCAGCCGCCGCCAAGGCGGCAACGCCGTATGGATTGAGATGCCGATCGGTCAGCCAAAAACGCGACCATTGACCGAGCGCACCGCCGAGGCCCGCCATGGACATTTCCGCCGCGGCGGCGCCGTTGAGAAAGGCAAATCCGGCGCTGGCAATCCCGATGCCTGCAACAATCGTCGCTCTGGAAAACAGCGAATGCGCCGATTGGATCTCTGCGATCCGGGCTGTGATCTCGAGCGGCGTGCGCGGCGAACCCGCCGCCGTTGCCAGCCGCTCCAGTTCGGCAATGCGCCAGACATTGATCGCGGGCGGGCCAATCTCAGCCAACGCTGTGGTTCGCTGCTCAGCGTCGTGAACAGTGACCGTGATGCTGTCAAAGGCGAAGCCGACGGAAAGCCCCTCCAGCCTCGTCTTGCGCGACAATATCTCCATCCACTCGCGCGTTCGGGATGCCGTATTCCCGGCGCGCAGCGCGGCAGCGCCGAATTGCAACAAGGCATCGACCGCACTGTCCGATGCGGCGCTCATCCTTCTGCTCGCTGTGTCAAAGCCTCAAATCAGGCGATCGCGTTGGCAACCGGTCACAATCGATACCTTTTGGGCACTCACATCTTCGAACGCGTTGCGCAAAAGTCTATTGGACCGAAGTCCACTGGCCGCTGCCGTGGATGCGGACATACTGACGTCGGACGAACTGCAATCGGCGAAGCATCTCATGTAAGTGTGTTTTGAGGAGGTGGCGTCATGAAGCCGAGTTTGTCGTCCCTTCTGTGGCTCCATACGTTGCTGGTCGGCACACTCCTGATCGGCACGATGTTCATCTGAAAAATAAGATCGTTGGAACGTCCGCGCGCGCCCGGGACGCTGCTGCCTTGCTGTCAGCGACCGCGCGCTGATGTAGCTCGACGGAATGACATCGTGACCGGGCCGCGCGACGTGCGCGAACCAGCACGCTGCGGCTCGGCATGCTGAAGGCTTCCCAAGCCACGGCATTGATCAAAGGCTCAGGAATCTAAACCTGCGCACAATTCCGACCTGCCTCGAGAGCGCAGAAAGTGGATGCGAGAAGAAACGCGCATCCGGAGGCACAGATGTTCAAGTTCAAGATGTCCGTCGCCGTGGTCGTGATCTGCGGCGCCATGGTGATGGGTCTCGCGGAGCCCGCATCAGCCGGCACGAACGCGAAGAAGCTGACATACGACCAGGCCTGGGCAAAGTGCCAAGCCCAGATCAACAAGGCTGTTCCCGGGGATCAAGCCAGCGCGCGACACTCCTGGGGCTCGGCCTGCATGCGCAAGTACGGTCACAAAATCTGATCGCTGACAGCCCGGTTGCTCGTGCCGCTGGGCGCGCATGGCGCCGCGCCACGATTGTCCCGGCGCGAGCGTCATCGTCGAAGCGCTGGACCAAGGAACGAAACCGCTCGGCCGATGCCGTCGGCCGGCCGAAACCCGAAAAAGATGGGAAAGCTGATTTCAGGAGCGACTCATGGCACGGACCGCAACCCTTGCAAGAACCCTCAAGGATGAGAGTTGTTGGCGCGACTTTGTTCCCGGGACATGGAGCGACACGATCGACGTGCGCGATTTCATCATCCGCAACGTCACGCCCTTTGAAGGCGACGAGACCTTCCTGACCGGACCTTCCAATCGCACCAAAGCCGTTTGGGCGAAGCTTCAGCCCTACTTCAGGGAGGAGCAGAAGAAGGGCGTGCTCGCGGTCGACGCCAAGACACCATCGACCATGCTGGCGCACAAGGCCGGCTACATCGACCAACCCAACGAAATCATCGTCGGCCTGCAGACCGACGAACCGTTCAAGCGGGCCATCTTCCCGTACGGCGGCTTGCGCATGGTCGAGGCCGGCCTTCAGGCCGCGAAGTTCGAGGCCGATCCGCAGGTGCATGAGGCGTTCACGAAATATCGCAAGACCCACAATGACGGGGTGTTCGACGCCTATACGCCGGAAATCATGAAGTGCCGAAAGTCCGGGATCATCACCGGCCTGCCCGACGCCTATGGCCGCGGCCGCATCATCGGCGACTACCGCCGTTTGGCGTTGTACGGCACCGACCGCCTGATCAAGGCCAAGAAGGCGGAGCGCGCGCAGATCGACGACATGTGGCCGACCGACGAGGTGATCCGCCAGCGCGAAGAGCTCGCCGAACAGATCCGCGCTCTGAACGACCTCGCCGAGATGGGCAAGCTTTATCAATGCGACCTCACGCGGCCTGCGGCCAATGCCCATGAAGCCGTGCAATGGACGTATCTGGCCTACCTCGGCGCCATCAAGGAGGCGAACGGCGCCGCGATGTCGATCGGGCGCATCTCGTCGTTCCTGGACATCTACATCGAGCGCGACCTGTACGAAGGCACCCTGAACGAGGCCGGCGCGCAAGAGCTCTGGGACCAGCTGGTGCAAAAGCTGCGCATCGTGCGCTTCCTGCGCACTCCGGAATATGACGCGCTGTTCAGCGGCGATCCCTACTGGGCGACCGAATGCGTCGGCGGCATGGACATCGACGGCCGGCCGCTGGTCACCAGGAGCAGCTATCGCATGCTGCACACGCTGACCAACCTGGGCCCGGCTCCCGAGCCCAACATCACGGTGCTCTGGTCGAGACATCTGCCAGACAATTTCAAGCGCTATTGCATCAACGTCAGCAAGCGCACGTCGTCGCTGCAATACGAGAACGACGACCTGATGCGGCCTTATTGGGGCGACGACTACGGCATTGCCTGCTGCGTGTCGGCGATGAAGCTCGGCAAGCAGATGCAGTTCTTCGGCGCACGCGTCAATCTCGCCAAGTGCCTGCTCTACGCCATCAATGGCGGGCGCGATGAAATGTCGGGTGAGCAGGTCGCCCCTCCCGCCCCACCGATCACCGGCGAGGTGCTCGACTACGACGAGGTGACGGACAAGTTCGACCATATGATGGAGTGGCTCGCGCGCACCTACGTGCACGCGATGAACTGCATCCACTACATGCACGACAAGTATTTCTACGAGCGCCTGGAGATGGCACTGCACGACCGCGACATCCTTCGCACCATGGCGTTCGGCATCGCAGGCCTGTCGGTGGTCGCCGACAGTCTCGCGGCCATCAAATACGCCGAGGTCCGCGTGATCCGCGACGACACGGGCCTTGCCATTGACTATCGCATCGAAGGGCCCGGCGCGAACGCCGTGCCGCAATACGGCAACAACGATGATCGGGTGGACCGTATCGCTGCGGATCTGGTCACGCGCTTCATGCAGAAGATCCGCAAGCACCCGACCTATCGCAACGCCACCCACACCCAGAGCGTGCTCACCATCACGTCCAACGTGGTCTACGGCAAGCACACCGGCAACACGCCGGACGGCCGCCGCAAGGGCGAACCTTTCGGTCCCGGCGCCAATCCGATGCACGGCCGCGACAGCCATGGTTGGCTCGCATCCTGCCTGTCGGTTGCGAAGCTCCCCTACAAGGATGCGCTCGATGGCATCAGCTACACGGTCTCGGTCGCGCCGCAGAAGGCGCACCTCTCCGACAAGGAGCTGGTCGACGGCGCCGTGAAGGCCTTCGACACGTACTTCGACCAGGGCGGCTTCCACATGAACCTGAACGTCATCGATAAGGAGACGCTCGAAGACGCGATGAAAAATCCGGACAAGTATCCACAGCTCACGATCCGTGTGTCGGGCTATGCGGTCAATTTCGTGCGTCTGACGCCGGATCAGCAGCGGGACGTCATCAGCAGAACCTTCCACGGACAGATTTGAGGCCGCGGAGCGCACCGGATGTCCGCTATTGGCAGTCTCGAAACAGGCAGTCGCCACGACCTGCGCGTCGGGCTCTCGCCCGACGCGCCGGACGAAGGCGACTTCCAGGACGACGATAAGGACGACGGGAAAGGCGCTTTTGGATATGTGCACTCCTACGAGTCCTCATCCCGCTATGACGGTCCTGGGCTGCGGATCGTCCTGTTCATGTCGGGCTGTCTGCTGCGCTGTTCCTATTGCCACAACCCCGATACCTGGCACCTCAAAGACGGCACGTATGTCTCGGCCCAGGCGGTGATCGACCGCCTGGCAAGCTTTGCAACCGCGTTGCGGTCGCTCGACGGCGGCCTCACGATCTCCGGCGGCGAGGTCATGGTGCAGCTCGCGTTCACCGGGCGGATTCTGGCGGCCGCCAAGCAGATGGGTCTGCACACCGCCATCGAGACGTCGGGCTTCCTTGGTGACCGGGCCGACGACCGGTATCTTTCGAGCATCGACCTCGTCCTGCTCGACATCAAAAGCTCGGATCCGGTCACCTACAAAAAGGTGACGGGCCGCGACCTCGCCCCCACGCTCCGTTTTGCCGAACGGCTGGCCGAGCTCCGCAAGCCGGTTTGGGTGCGCTTCACGCTGGTGCCGGGGCTCACCGACGACCCCGCCAATGTCGAGGGCATCGCGCGGTTCATCGCGCCGATGAAAAACGTCGAATGGGTCGAGGTTCAGCCCTTCCACCAGCTTGGGGCGTTCAAGTGGAAGGCGATGAACCTGCCCTACCAGCATGCCGACACACTCGCTCCCCCGCCCGAGCTGACGAAGCGGGTGATCGAACAATTCCGCCACGCGGGCTGCCACGCCCGCTGACCGCGTTTAGACCGGAGGCAGCATCATGCTTGACGTTGCACGCGACATCATCGGAACCCAGCCGATCCTGGCTGCATTTCTCGCCATCGGTCTGGGATACCTGGTCGGCCAGATCAACCTCGGTGGATTTTCGCTTGGCGTCGGCGCAGTCCTGTTCGTCGGCCTTGCCATCGGCGCCTTCGCGCCGAAAGCGCAGATCCTGGGTCCGATCGGCCTGACCGGCCTGATCATGTTCCTGTACGGAATTGGCATTCTGTATGGGCGCCAGTTCTTCGAGGGCATGACCGGATTTGCCGGCATCAAAAGCAACCTGTTGGCGCTGGTCGCGGTCATCGCGGGCCTTCTGGTCGCGCTCGGGCTCGGAGAAATGTTCGGTATCAAGATTGGCCACACCCTCGGCATCTTCGCTGGCTCGATGACCAGCACGGCCACGTTGCAGGCCGCGCTCGATGTCATGGGAAACAAGGAGCCGTCGATCGGATATTCGATCGCCTACCCGTTCGGCGTCATCGGCCCGATCCTCTGCATCTATTTCATGACCCGGCGGGTGCAGCCGAAATTCCCGCCGAAGGCCCAGCGCTTCCACATGGCCGAGATCACGCTGAGCGAACAATATGCCGGCATGGCGTTGCCGGAGCTGATGAAGACGCTGCCCTACGGTGTTCAGGTCACCATGGTTCGCCAGGGCAGCCAGAACCTCGTCCCGTCCAGCGACATCAGGCTCAAGAGCGGCGACGTCCTGATGATCGTGGCTGACGACCAGAGCACCGTTGCCGAGACAACGGTTCTGCTCGGGCATGCGACCCCAGGCGACATCGTCAAGGATCGTTCTGCGCTCGACTACATCCGGGTGTTCGTCGGCAAGGCCAATGTCGTGGGCATCCCGCTGTCGCAGCTTGCCTTGCCATCGGGATTCCCGACGCATCTGCTGCATGTCCGTCGCTACGATGCGGACATCATTCCAAGGCCCGACCTGATGCTCGAATTCGGCGACCGTGTCGGCGTGCTGATGCCGCCCGACAAGAAGGAGCAGATCCGGCAGTATTTCGGCGACACCGTGAAGGCCACGGCGGAGTTCAGCTACGTGTCGCTCGGTCTCGGCATGGTTCTGGGCGTCCTGATCGGGCTGATTCCGATTCCGGTTCCCGGCCTTGGGACGGTGACGCTCGGTATCGGCGGCGGGCCGCTGCTCGTCGCGCTGTGCTTCGGCTATCTGCGGCGGACCGGACCGATGCTGTGGGTGATGCCGCTGCCGGCGAACATCGTCCTGCGGAATTTCGGTCTGGCGATGTTCCTGGCGACTGTCGGCATCAATGCGGGCCAACCGTTCGTCCGCACCGTGACCGAAACCGGCCTCTCGATGCTGTTCATCGGCGCCGCCGTGCTGCTGACAACCGTGGCCATCGTGCTGCTCGTCGGCCACCACCTGATGAAGATTCCCTACGACGATCTCGTCGGCGTGGCTTCGGGCGCGACCGGAAATCCGGCGATCCTGGTTTACTCGACGCGGATGGCGCCAACCGAGCGGCCCGATATCGGCTACGCCATGATCTTCCCGTCGATGACCATCGTCAAAGTGATCGCCGTGCAGATCGTGGGCCTGCTGGTCGGCGCAGGTGCCGCAGCAGGCTGACGATCGGCGCCCTGGAGCACGGCCGGCAGAGGTCCGCATGAACGACCGACCAGCCGAACTAGGCACGGCTCCGCCGCCTCAGGTTGTCGCGTTCGAAGCCGTCATGCCGCCCGCCGTGGCGGCACGCGCCGAAGAGACCGGCGTCAAGAAAGCGGCTGCCGATCCGCTGACGACTCTCGCCTTGAGCATCCTGGCCGGCGCCTTCATCTCGTTCGGTGCCATCATCGCCACGACCGTGAGTGCGGGAAGCGTCGTCCTCACCGCAGGCGACGGAACGACCGCGTTCTCCGCGGCGCTGCCTTACGGCATCACGAAGCTTCTGGCCGGTCTCACCTTCTCGGTCGGGCTGATCCTGGTCATCGTCGCAGGCGCCGAGCTGTTCACCGGCAACAACCTGATCGTGATGGCCTGGGCGAGCCGCAAGGTGAGAACGCGCGATCTCCTGTTCAACTGGACCATCGTGTTCATCGGCAATTTCATCGGCGCGATCGCCACCGCAGGGCTGATGGTCTGCACCACGCAATACACCTTCGGCGGCGGCGCAATAGGCCTCGCGGCCTTGAAGGCGGCCGAGGCCAAGACGTCGCTTTCATTCGTGCCGGCCGTGGCGCTCGGCATCATGTGCAACGCACTGGTCTGCCTCGCGGTGTGGATGTGCTATGGCGCGCGCACGATCGTGGACAAGATCGTCGCGATCGTGCCTCCGATCACGGCCTTCGTGGCGGCCGGCTTCGAGCACTGCATCGCCAACATCTACTACATTCCGATGGGCCTGTTCATCAAAGCAGGCGCGCCGGATTCGTTCTGGACCTCGATCCACAAGTCCGCAGCGGATTTCCCGCAGCTGACCTGGAGTAATTTCTTTTTTGCCAATCTGGTCCCGGTGACGATCGGCAACATCATCGGCGGATCGGTGATGGTCGGCGCGGTTTATTGGTTCATCTACCTGCGCAACGCGAGCCGCGCGAGCCCATGACGATCCGACCGTGGGCTCGGCAACCCGATCAATGCCCGCTGAACACCAGGACCTTGAACGGCAGCACCAGGGCCTGCAGCCGCAGGATCAACGCGTGCACCAGCGCGAGCGCATCCAGCCCATGCAGCGCGATGCCGTGGAGGAAGCCGGTCTCTTTGTCATGGATCACATCGTGATTGCTCGAATAGGCATTGGCGATGCAGCTGCTGCCAGGCGTGACGCCGTCCAGCCCGCCTTTATAGAGCGGCTCGAGATAGACCAGGATCGTACCGGGCCGCGTCACCTGCTGCGGATCGATCAGCTGCTCGCCGGCGCGGAATTGGCCTGCGGCGATGAAGTCCTGCACCCCCGTGACCACCATCGGAATGACCGTCCACGGTTTCGAAACGCAGGTCACCTCGGCGGCCATGCCGACCTTCATGATCTGCGCCTCGATCTGCCCGAAGCCGGCCTGCACGCCCTGCTGACCGGCTCCTTCCGGAATCAGCACCCCGGCCGGTCGCATCAGCGGATTGACGATGTCGCCGACGCGCAGAAGGAATTGCTCGACGCGACCACTCACGCCGGCGCGGATGACGGTCTTGTCCAGCTCGACCTGGGCCTGCGCCAGCGCCGCCTCGGCGCTGGCCTTCTCGGCCGGCAGCACGGTCGAGGTCCGGACTTTGGTGGCATCCCTCGCGGCACTGGCGGCGCTCACGGATCCCTCCGCCGCCTTCACGCGAACCTGGAGCCTCTCGATCTCGCGGAACGCGACGTTGCCCGGATTGCGCCGGTAAAGCTCCTGCTTGGTTTCCAGCTCATCCGTGGCCTGCTGCAGGCTGCCCTTGGCCTCTTCGAGCTGGCCCTCGGCCTTCAGGATTTCGGTTTCCGCCATGGCAAGCTGTGCATCGACCTCGGCGAGCTTGCGGCGCGCAGATTCCGCCGCAGCCTCCTGCCTGGTGCTGTCGAGCCTGAAGATCGGAGCGCCTTTTTGGACCGACGTGCTGTGGCTGTCGACATAGATCTCCGCCACGCGGCCGACCGTCTCGGGAAGGATGGGAACGGTGCGGAAGAACGCCGTGACGTTGGACGTCGACGGATGATTGTAGAAGATCAGCGTGATCAGGCTGACGGTCAGGATCACGCAGCAGGTGATGCCCCACCGGAGCTCGTACCACACCGAGAAGAGCGTGATCTCCTTGCCGAACCGCTTGCCCTGGACATAGCGGCGATAGAGATAGTCCGGGAGGATCGTCAGAAGCGAGCAGAGCATCATCTCGAACATGGATCACCCCACCGTGGTCGCTGGAGCGCGCTCGGTTCGCGCCGCCGCGATGCCCTCGCTCCGCCGGATGCTGGCGACGTTCTCCTGCGACGGCCTGGCCGTCTCGTCGGTCGGCCGATCTGCCGTCTGCGCCGGGGTCCCGCCCTGCGAAGCGTCCGCAATCCGCTCGACCGATCCCGCGATCCGGCCGAGCCAGCCGCCGACGTCCGGCAAGTCGATCAGCGCCAGCAGCAGTCCCGCCACCCAGAAGATGTGCATGTGGGTGAACAGGGCGAGCAGGCCCAGCACCGCGACGATCTCGAACTGCAGCTTTTGCGACTTGTGCGCCATCCGTTCGGGCAGCGTATGCAAGGTCAGGAACAGGATCCCGAAACCCACCACGCCGGCGAGCAGGATGACGCCGGTGACGATCATCAGGACGTCGCTTTCGCCGGGAGAGGTGATGAAGCCTGGCAGATGAGGGGAAGCTGCCGGATGAAGCGCCGGATTGAGCTCCTGAGCCATCACATGGCGCTCCCCTGATGCGCTTCGTCGTGCGTGCACAGCACCGAGCGCCCCCGATTCAAAATTGCGGCACTCGGGCGAGCAGCCGTCGACGCATACACGCAACCGGGTGATCGGAGGAATTGTGCGCAGGTATAGGTTCCGTCGGGGCCGGAATCGACTGCGCATGGCTGCATCCGCCGGAACCCGCCCCATAGCCCGCGATCTAAACCTAAGTGCAATTTTTCCAAACACACGGCCCGTGAGTAACTGGCCAAGCAAACACCACTCCTCCTGAAAGTCCGGACACGGCGGCGCCGACCGGCCCTCTTCCGCTGCGGCCCGGATGGAGCGTCAACATGGCCGACATGCTCCGCAACACGCCCGAGCCCGACCTCTCGATGTTCGGCATGCTTGCTCCCGCGGTCGAATACATGACCGATGCGGCGCAACGAACCATTCTGTTTTGGGACGTGATGCGCCAGCGCGGCAATGCGTATCGCGAGCACGTCGCGCAGACCGCGCCCCATGTCCTGGACTACCAGGTCAAGCTGCTGATTGACGGCCGCTCGCTCGAGCGGCCGGTGAATTACGGGCTGGTGGAAGTGCTGCCGCCCAAGGGCATTGCGATCGATCCCGCCCGCCGGCCCTTCGTCATTGTCGACCCGCGCGCGGGACACGGCCCCGGCATCGGCGGCTTCAAGGCCGACAGCGAGATCGGCGTGGCGTTCAAGGCGGGCCACCCCTGCTATTTCATCGGCTTCCTGCCCGAGCCGGTGCCCGGCCAGACCATCGAGGACATCGCGCGCGCCGAGGCGATCTTTCTCGAGAAGGTGATCGCGCTGCATTCCGAGGCCGACGGCAAGCCGTGTGTCATCGGCAATTGCCAAGCCGGCTGGGCGATCATGATGCTCGCCGCGATCCGGCCGGAACTGTTCGGTCCCATCATCATTGCGGGCTCGCCGCTGTCCTACTGGGCCGGCGTTCGCGGCCAATATCCGATGCGGTATTCAGGCGGGCTTCTCGGCGGCAGCTGGCTCACGGCGCTCGCCGGCGATTTCGGCCACGGCAAGTTCGATGGCGCCTGGCTGGTGCAGAATTTCGAGAACCAGAACCCGGCCAACACGTTCTGGACCAAGCAGTACAATCTTTATTCCAAGGTCGACACCGAGGCCGAGCGCTATCTGGGCTTCGAGCGCTGGTGGGGCGCTCACGTCAATCTCAACGCCGAGGAGATCCAGTTCATCGTCGATGAGCTGTTCATCGGCAACAAGCTGTCATCCAGCCAGATCCAGACCTCGGACGGCACGACCATCGACCTGCGGAGCATCCGCTCCCCCATCGTGGTTTTCTGCTCCAAGGGCGACAATATCACGCCGCCGCAGCAGGCGCTCGGCTGGATCGTCGATCTCTATGACAGCGCCGACCAGATCCGCTCCTACGGCCAGACCATCGTGTACTCGATCCACGAATCCGTCGGGCACCTCGGCATCTTTGTGTCCTCCGGCGTTGCGCGGAAAGAACACGGCGAATTCTCCAGCAACATCGACCTCATCGACACGCTGCCGCCAGGTCTCTACGAGGCGGTGTTCGAAAAGAAGACCACCGACACGGCCAATCCCGACCTGGTCTCAGGCGAATGGCTGATGCGATGCGAGGCCCGCACCCCCGACGACATCCGGGCGCTGGGCGGCAACGACGCCGAAGACGAGCGGCGGTTTGCGACGGCCGCGCGTCTGTCGGAGACGACTCTCGCGCTTTACCGAACCTTCATGCAGCCGGCGGTGCGCGCGCTGGTGAATCCTCAGCTGGCCGATCAACTGCAGCAGCTGCATCCATTGCGGCTGCAATACGAGATGTTCTCCGACGCCAATCCATTCATGGCGCCGCTCGCAAGCTTCGCCGAACAGGTCAAGGCGCACCGCAGGGTCGCCAACTCCGAGAATCCCTTCATCTCCCTTCAGGAGAAGATGTCCCGCCAGATCGTGGAATCGCTCGATGGCTGGCGCGACGCAACCGAAGCCTTGGCCGAACGAACCTTCATGTCCGTCTATGGCTCGCCGACGCTGCAGGCGGCTGCCGGCATCGACCCCGAATCCAGCCGGCCGCTGCGCAAGGCTCCAAAAAATCCGTTGCATCACCAGTTGCTGCAGAGCCGGATCGCCGAGCTGAAATCGCAAGTGGAGAAAGGCGGCCTGCGGGAGTGTCTTGTCCGCGGAGCGCTCTATGTCGGAATGGGACGCGCTTCGGTGGACGAGCGTGGGTTCGAGCTCATCCGGCGCATTCGCAGCTCGCAGCGCGGACTGCCGCAGTTGCCGCTGGCGGAGTTCAAGGCACTGGTCCGCGATCAGTTCTTCATGCTTCTGCTCGACGAGGACGCGGCGCTTGCCGCCATTCCGTCGATGCTGCCCGCGAACGCCGATGAGCGGCGCAACGCGCTTGCGATCCTGCGCAAGCTGGTGAGCGCACGCGGCGACGTCACGACTGACGTCGCCAAGCGGCTGGAGCGCATCGTCGGCCTCTTTGAATCCGAACGGTCGCCAGGTGTTGTTCCAGCCATCACGCCCGTCGAGGTGGGGTCTGCGCCAGGCCGTTCGCTGGCATCGTAAAGCATCGCGGCATTGCCGAAGGACCATGTGGCGCAGAGAGGGACGGCTCAAATGACCATTTCCCAGGCCAATCCGAGCGGTACGGCGCAGCATGCAAAATATGAGCGGCTCATCGCGGCTGCCAAAGAGGTGCCGCCGGCCAGCACCGTTCTGGTCCATCCGTGCGATGAAGCCTCATTGCGCGGCGGACTGGAAGCGGCAGCGCTCGGTCTCATCCGTCCGGTCCTGGTCGGACCTGCCGACCGCATCTCGACCGTGGCCAGGCAATGTGGCCTGGACATCGGCCGCTGCGAACTCGTCAATGCGGAGCACAGCGAGGCGGCGGCGAGCAAAGCCGTCGAGCTGATCCATGCCGGCAAGGGCGAGTTGCTCATGAAGGGCAGCCTGCACACCGACGAGCTGATGCACGCGGTGGCCGCATCGAAGACCGGCCTGCGCACCGCCCGGCGCATCAGCCACGTCTTCATCATGGATGTGCCGACCCATCCGGACACGCTGTTCATCACCGATGCGGCGATCAACATCTTTCCCGATCTCGATGCCAAGCGGGACATTGTGCAGAACGCCATCGATCTGTTTGCCGGGATCGGCCTCGGAACGCCGCGGGTCGGCATTCTGTCCGCCGTTGAAACCGTCACGTCGAAGATCCCATCGACGATCGAGGCCGCCGCCCTCTGCAAGATGGCCGAGCGTGGGCAGATCACCGGCGGCATTCTCGACGGCCCCCTCGCCTTCGACAACGCCATCGATGTCGAAGCAGCGAGGATCAAGGGCATCAAATCCGAAGTCGCCGGCCGCGCCCAGATCCTCGTCGTGCCCGATCTCGAAGCCGGCAATATGCTGGCCAAGAATCTGTCGTTCATCGCGCGAGCCGACGCCGCGGGAATCGTGCTGGGCGCGCGGGTGCCGATCGTGCTGACGTCGCGCGCCGATTCCGTGCGCACCCGAATGGCCTCCTGCGCGGTCGCAGTGCTTTACGCCAACGCCCGCCGGCAAACGGCGGCGTTGCCAGCAGCGTGAGCCGCCATGGACACCATCCTCGTCGTCAACGCCGGATCGTCGAGCGTCAAGTTCCAGGTGTTCGGGCTCGCCGGGCCGACCGGTCTCAAACAGCTCATCAAGGGGGAAATCGACGGCATCGGTGCGCGGCCGCGGCTGCGCGCGGCGGACGCCGATGGCGGCTCACTGATCGATCAGACCTATACGGTCGAAGACGTGCCGGACGTCGCCACCGCGATAGCCAAGGCCGGCGCATGGCTGCGTGAGACCCAGAAGCTGAGCCCCGTCGCCGTGGGGCATCGCGTGGTCCACGGCGGGCCGGAATATGGCGGTCCGATCCTGATCAACGACGACGTCGTCGCAAAGCTCAATCGCTACATCCCGCTCGCGCCGCTGCATCAGCCGAACAACCTCGCGCCGATCCGTTCGATCCGGAGCCGCTTTCCGGAGCTGCCGCAGGTCGCCTGTTTCGACACCGCGTTCCATCGCGGTCACAACGCGGTGGCCGATCACTTCGCCATACCGGAGCGCCTCTACGCCGAGGGCGTCCGCCGCTACGGGTTTCACGGGCTGTCCTACGAATATGTCGCCGGCCATCTGCGCGAAGTCGCTCCTCAGATTGCCGACGGCCGGGTGATCGTCGCCCATCTGGGCAGCGGCGCCTCCATGTGCGCGTTGCTCAACGGCCGGAGCGTCGAGAGCACGATGGGCTTTACGGCGCTCGACGGCCTGCCGATGGGAACCAGGCCAGGCCAGATCGATCCGGGAATTCTGCTCTATCTCATGACCGAAAAGGGCATGAGCGTTGAGGCCGTGCAGAAGTTTCTCTACAGCGAATGCGGCTTGAAGGGCCTGTCCGGCATCAGCAACGACATGCGCGAGCTGCTCGCAAGCTCGGACGGACGCGCCACGCTCGCCATCAACCACTTCACCTACCGGGTCGGCCTCCACGCCGGAATGCTGGCCGCAGCGCTGGGCGGGCTGGATGCCTTCGTATTCACCGCCGGCATCGGAGAAAAGTCTGCGCCGATCCGCGAGCGCATCGCGGCGCGGCTGGCTTGGCTGGGCGTCGAATTGGACCCGGCCGCCAATGCGGCTGGTGGCACCTCGATCGGACGCGCGACCAGCCGGGTGGCGCTGCTGGTGGTGCCCACCAATGAGGAGCTGATGATCGCCCGGCACACGCTGGCGATCCTTTCGGCCGCTCACGCGGGCAGCACAACATTGAAGCGGAGCGCTTGATGACCTGTCGGCACAGCGCAAGGACATGAGGAGATTTGGGTCATGACAACCACAATCGACGAGCTTCTGCCCAGCGCGCTGGATTGCAGAAAGAAGAGCGCCGAGATGGAGGCCGAAAAGGCCGCCGAATTCATAAAGCGGCGGGCCGCAGCCAACGCCGAAAAAAAATCGCTGATGGAAAAGTTCGAAAAGCCGTCGGGCGTCACCGACGAGGAGCGGATGCATCGGGCCGCGGCGATCATCCAGAGGGCCGTCAGCAACGGCTTGTCCGAGGTGGAAGTCACCCGCTTCCCGAACGTGCTGTGCACCGATAAGGGACGCGCCATCAACCAGATGGAGCCGGGGTGGCCGGAAACCCTCACCGGCCTGCCGCGCGAGATCTACCAGTTCTGGGCGAAACACCTCGAGCCACGCGGCTATAAGCTTCGATATCAGATCGCCGACTGGCCCAACGGCATGCCCGGCGATATCAGCATCACCCTGAGCTGGAGCTGAGGCGCAAGCGCCGCACCATCACCGGCGGTTCAGATGTCGCGCATGCTGAGCTCCTTGCGCGGTCTGATGCCGCGCCTCACCCCACTGCCCTGGCTCGCCGGATATCGGGCCGGTTTCCTGCCGCACGATGTGATCGCCGGCGTGACGCTCGCGGCCTACGCGATCCCGGTGTCGCTCGCCTACGCAACGCTGGCCGGCCTGCCGCCCCAGGTCGGGTTATATGGCTACCTTCTGGGCGGGCTTGGCTACGCGCTGCTGGGATCGTCCCGGCAATTGGCGGTGGGGCCGACCTCGGCCATCTCGCTGATGATCGCCGGCACCGTCGGCGCGATGGCGGAAGGAGACGCAGAACGTTACGCCCAGATCGCCAGCCTCGCGGCCTTCACGGTCGCGTTGTTGTGTCTGCTGGCGTGGGCGCTACAGCTCAGCGTGCTGGTGAAACTGATCAGCGACAGCGTCCTGGTGGGCTTCAAGATCGGCGCCGGCCTGACCATCGCGATGACGCAGCTGCCAAGCCTGATCGGCGTATCCGGCGGCGGCCACAACTTCCCCGAACGCGTCGTGTTCTTCGCGGGACAACTCGGAGCGACCAATCCACTCGTGCTCACCATAGGCGTTGTCGCGATCGTCTTCCTGGTGGCCGGAGAGCGAACGCTGCCCGGCAAGCCCGTGGCGCTGGCCGTCGTTGCGCTGTCGATCGCCGCGGCATGGTTTTTCGGACTGCCCGCGCTCGGCGTTCCCATCACCGGCAACATCCCATCGGGCCTGCCGGCCATCGACGGTCCAAAGCTGCGGCTGCGCGACGTCGAAGGCATCGTTCCCCTCGCGGCGGGCTGCCTGCTGCTCGCCTATATCGAGAGCATCTCCGCGGCCCGCACCTTCGCGGCCAAGCACGGCTACGCCATCGATCCGCGCCAGGAATTCCTCGGTCTCGGAGCGGCCAATCTGGTAACCGCGTTCGGCCACGGCTATCCGGTGGCCGGCGGCCTGTCGCAATCGGCGGTCAACGACAAGGCCGGCGCACGGACGCCGATGGCGCTCGTCTTTGCCTCCGTGACGCTTGCGCTCGGCCTCCTATTTCTGACCGGACTGCTGGAGAGCTTGCCGAAGGCTGTGCTCGCCGCGGTGGTGCTGACCGCGATCCTCGGCCTGTTCGATTTCCGCGCGCTGCTGCGCATGTGGCGTTTGAGCCGGATGGATTTTGTCGCCGCTGTGATCGCCCTCGTCGCGGTTCTGCTTCTCGGAATCCTGCAAGGGATCCTGCTCGCGGCGCTGGCCTCGATCGCGATCCTGCTGTTCCGGGCCTCGCGCCCGAACGTTGCCTTCCTGGGCCGGGTGCCGGGCACCAACTCGTTTTCCGACATGGCGCGCCATCCGGAAAACCGACCGCTCGACGGCGTGATCGCGTTCCGCCCCGAGGCCTCGGTGATGTATTTCAACGCGGACTATGTCCTCGAGACCGTCCTCGATCATGTTCGCCAAGGACCCGCGCCGGCGATCCGCATGGTCGTGTGCGATCTCTCGACTTCGCCCTATCTCGATCTCGCCGGAGCCCGGATGTTGCATGAACTGCATCACGAGCTCACGGCGCGCGGCATGGCGCTGCGGATCGTCGGCGCGCGTGGGCATATCCGCGATCTCTTGCGAGCCGACGGCTTGGGCGAAAAGACCGGCGGCATCGACCGCTTGGCGACGCTCGAAAGCCTGCTCCGCGGCGCAGAGCACGCGGCAGCGTCGTGACGAGCCCGAGGTGCATGTCATGTTGGATGCAGCGAGCTATTCGGCGGCCGGATCGCTGCGCGACGGCACTCCATTGGAAATTCGCGCCCTCAAGCCAGACGACCGGGCCGACCTTCTTGCAGCGCTCGACCGCACGAGTACGCAATCGCTGTTCCGGCGGTTCTTTTCGGTCCGGCGCAGCTTCACCGAAAGCGAGATCGACCGCTTCATCAACGTCGATTTTGTGGACCACGTGGCTCTGGTTGCGGTTGTGCAGGAAAGCCACCGGCCGGTCATCGTGGGCGGCGGCCGCACCATCCTGGTGCGGCCAGGCGAGGCCGAAATGGCCTTCGCGGTCATCGACCCTTATCAGGGCCATGGCATCGGTTCGGCGCTGATCGAGCACCTGATCGCCATTGCGCGCTCGGCGGGCCTGCGGAAGCTGACTGCCGATGTGCTGCCGGAGAATGCAGCGATGCTGAAGCTGTTCAAACGGAATGGATTTCGCCTGCAGCGAACACCTGGCGCCGAGGTAAAAGTCGAACTCGAGTTGGACGGCGCAAACCCGGCGGCGCCTCAGTAGATCTCTTTCACGAAATTCTGGCTCTTCAATAAGGCCTGGTCGTCGTAAGCGCCTTTCTTCGAGCGTGCCGGCAGCTCGACCTTGGGCTTGCGCACCTTCTTGTACGGAATGGTCTGCAGAATGTGCGAGATGCAGTTGAGACGCCCTCGCCGCTTGTCATCCGTGCGAACGATGAACCACGGCGCGTGCTTGGAATTGGTCATCTTCAGCATGGTGTCGCGAGCACGCGAATAATCATACCAACGGTTGAACGATCCTACATCCATCGGGCTGAGCTTCCATTGCCGGAGCGGATCCTCGACCCGCGCGGCGAAGCGTTTTTCCTGCTCCTCCATGCCGACCTCGAGCCATATCTTGATCAGGACGATGCCGGCGTCGACGATGTACTTCTCGATCTGGGGACACAGATTCATGAACCGCTCGTACTGGTCGTCGCTGACAAATCCCATGACATGTTCGACGCCGGCGCGGTTGTACCAGCTGCGGTCGAAGATCACGACTTCGCCGGCCGCGGGAAAATGCGCGAAGTAGCGCTGCACGTACATCTGGGACTTCTCGCGATCGGATGGCGCCGGCAAGGCAATAACGCGAAAGACCCGGGGGCTGACGCGTTCGGTCAAGGCCTTGATCGTTCCGCCTTTGCCCGCGGCATCACGCCCCTCGAACACGATGATGGCCCGCAATCCCTTCGACTTGATCCATTCCTGCAAATGGCAGACCTCGACCTGCAGCTTGCGCAGCTCCTTTTCATAGGTCTTGCGCTTCATCCTGCCGTTGTCCGATGCCTTCTTGGCGCGCTTGCTCATTGGTTGTCTGCCCCGCGCATGATGAAACCGGCGCGGCCTTTCGTCGGCCGCGTGACAAGGGGAAACTTTAATGCGCGGGCCCGGCGGAGGCTCCAGTGTCTGCCGGTTCAGTTCGCCGATTCAAATCAGCGGAAGGATCGATACCTAGGTATAGGCGGCGTTTGAGCCGGCAAAAGCGCGGGTGAGGCACTCGACGAGACTCTTTTGCGCGATCGGCTTGGTCAGAAAGCCGATCGCCCCCGCTTTGAGCACGCGCGCTTTCTCATTTTCGTCGGGAAAGGCCGTCATGAAGATCATGGGAATCCGGCGCCCCTGTGCAACCAAGCGCGCCTGAAGCTCGATACCGCCGATGCCGGGCATCCTCACGTCGGTGATGATGCAGGACGTCTGGTTTGCACAGATCCACTCGAGAAACTGCTCGGCGGACGAGAAATGCTCGACCGCATAGCCAAGCGATCGCAGCAGGTCTTTCATGGCCCGCCGAATGCCGGCATCGTCATCGACAACTGCAATTTTCCGCGTCATGCGACAAAGATCGCTTCGAAGACGCAAAGGTTACGCGTCGACTCTCGGCTATCTGGTCGCCAAAAAGCAACTGCACGGGGGTTTAGTTCCTCGCGATTCTCGCGGGAGTTATCTCGGACAAAGGTTTGCTGCTGATAATCGATAGCTTTGTCCGGGAAAAACCTGACGGATGAGTTCCACCAGATTTGTCCAGCAATGGAACGCGCAGGACGCGTTCCATTGGCGGCCCCCAATGGAGTTCATCAACGCCTGATCCCCGCCTGCTTGATCCCCAGGGCGTCCGCCATCCGGACCAATTCCGCCATCGATCTCGCGCCGATCTTGCGCATGCCATTCACGCGATGGACCTTCACGGTGATCTCGCTGATATCCAGCTTGCCTGCGATCTGCTTGTTCATGAGGCCTGTGCTCACCAGCGAAATGACCTCGAGCTCCCGCGGGGTCAACGTATCGAAGCTCGCTTTGATCTTGGCGAGCCATTTGTCCTTTTCCCGCTGATCGCGATTGTTCTCCAAGGCCACTCTCACCGCATCGAGCAGCTCCTGGTCGCGAAACGGCTTGGTCAGAAATTCAACAGCACCGGCCTTCATCGCCTTCACGGTCATCGGTACGTCACCGTAGCCCGTCACGAAGATGATCGGAATGTGCATCCCGGTGTTTTGCAACTCGGATTGAAAGTCGATCCCGCTGATGCCCGGGAGCCTGACATCCAGGATCAGACAGCAGGGTGCGTCCGGCAGCTGGATCTGCAGGAAATCCTTTGCTGACCTGAAGGTCTGGGCTTGCAACCCAACGGACCGGAAAAGGTTGCGAAGCGCTTCGAGCAACGCGACGTCGTCATCGATAATGAAGACGACCGGCTCGACCGCATTCGGGGGTTTGTCCTTATTCATGAGCAGTCCCCTTTTCGAGAGGCAGCACCACTGTGAATGTCGTTCCGCTCTGATCGCCGCTCGCGACCGTCAGCTTTCCGCCATGGGCCTCCACGATCGACTTGCAGATCGCCAGTCCCAAGCCCATGCCACCGGATTTGGTGGAAAAGAACGGCTTGAAGATTCGATCGAGGTGTTCGGTCGCAATCCCCGGCCCGGAATCCCGGACAATGATCGACGCCTGCCCCGGCGGATCGACCGCCTGGGTCACGATCTGCAGCACGGCGTCGCGGCCTTTCTGCTGACTCATGGCTTCGATCGCGTTGACGACAAGATTCATCAACACCTGCTGCAACTGCACCGGATTGCCAAGCACCATTGACTGCCCCGCATACTCGGTTTGCAGGCTGATGCCGTTGGCCTGGATTTTGCGGCCGGCGAGCATCAGAACATCGTCGATCAACGAGTTGATAGAGATCGGCACGCGTTCCGGCGTCTGGTGCCGGAACATAGCCACCATATTGCGAACGACGTCATCGACACGATGGCCCTCGTCGATGATATGCCGCAAGGAGCTGCGAACCTCGTCGAGATCGGGAATCTTGTTTCCGAGCCAATTGAGGCCCGTTTCGGCGGCGACCACGATCGATGTCAGAGGCTGCCTGACCTCGTGGGCAATCGACGCGGTCAATTCACCGGCCGTGGCAAAGCGATTGCTGAGCTCGAGCTGGGTCGCGAGTCCATGCGCATTGTCTTCGGCCGCCTTGCGGCGGCGATCCTCGTACAGAAGGCCCGCTATGAGTCCGGCCTGGAGCACAAAGGCCGCAAGCGCCAAGACGATACGCCATCGGTACTGCTCCCAGGCGCTTGGTTCACGGAACAGCACGGTGCTGCCTGGAGGAAGCGCGGCATCGGCGATGCCCAACCGCTGCAGCTCACGCCAATCGAACGTCAACCTCACGGCATCCGATACGGCTATCGGGATTTGCGAAGCGTCCTCGCCATTCAGGATCCGCAAGACCAGCTGCGCCGCCTCCTTGCCGATCAAATCGTTCTGGATCAGAAAGCCGCCGGTGCCGCCGTGTCCCAACCGGTTGTCGATATCGACCACCATCGGCTGGTTTGACGCCGCGGCAACCAGCTCGGACATCTCGTAGGACAGCACATCCCGTCCGGCGCTGTCGGCCGTCGCTGCCGTATAGATGATCACCGAATCCCGCGGCAGCGTGGCGACGCGGTCCTTGACCTCGTCGAGCGTCCGCCCCGTGAGATCGATCAGCGAAAGGCTTTTCGCGACCTCCGGCAGCTCCTCGATGAAGCGGTGCCTGATGCGCTGCTTCTGCAAGGCATCCCCAACCAACACGATCTGCTTGAGATCGGGCACCAGCATCCGCGCGACGGCGACGGATTTCGTCAACGACAGCAGAAGCGTTCGGCCTGTGACTTTCGTTTCACTGGCATCGGGGACCGCTCTTGCGACCGTCAGGTCATCGCTCGCGGCCACGACAACCGGGACGTCGGGCCAATGCTCGGATCGCAGCCCTATTCCGAACTCGAGCGCCGACGGACCGAAGGTGACCAGGACGGCAATCGGGACATCCCGGTATTTGGTTTCCAGATAATGTTTGACACTGGCCTCATAGGCCGGTCCGCGGAAGTATTTCAAATCCAGATTTTCCACGTAGACACGAGCGGGCCAGGCGTCTCTGAGAGTGGCTCGAAATGCCCGAATGGCCTCCGCATATCCCGGTCCGACGACGCCGAGCGCGGACTCGCAGAGAAGCAAAATGGCACGCGCCGGTCGCTCGGCTGCAACGCTCGGAGCAGCCAAGACCGTGAAGCAACAGAATAGAAGCGCTGGTGTGAGCCGCCCCAAGGCCACCTCCGGCAAACCGCTACAGCCGTCAGTCGCATTTCTGGGTTCGGTGCGAACAGATCCGAACAGTGTACTTCGCTTTGCAGCACCTTCAGTGATCTAGCATCACGTAGAGCAGAAATCGACGTCCCGTCGGTGCTTCTGAACCTAAGTATAATTTTGCTGTTTGCGAAGGTCTGGAAGGTTCACGCTGAACATACGCTGACGCAACTGTTGTCAATTGTCGAAAAAGTCACCTGGTGGCTGGCGATCCGATCGCGGGCCTCCCAACGGATGGGTACGCCGACCACACCATGAGAGCAGACATGGTGAGAACAGACATGGTGAGAACAGACATGGGTCGCGTTCCAATTTGGCGAACCAGCTGTCGATGCAACACCTCAGTGGGTCGATTCCTGTCGGTGGCAAAGCCGGCGCATGTCCGCTCAGCGCACAGGGCCCGCATCCTTGCCGGGCGCGCTTTGGCTCACCCTCGCCGCACCTGTCCAGGCCGCCGACATGACGGGAGCGTGGGCTATCGATGTCGCCGCATGCGACCGGAGCTTCACCAGGAATGGCGGCGGCGCTCGGTTCAGGAGCGGCACTCAGCGGTACGGCAACACTTTCATCCTTGGGAACGACAGGATCAGAGGCCGCATCGCCACGTGGAAACGGCGCCAGGGTCTGGACGCCGAGTGGCGGAGAGGGAGGGATTCGAACCCCCGATACGGTTGCCCGTATGCCGCATTTCGAGTGCGGTGCATTCAACCACTCTGCCACCTCTCCGGAGCCAGATTGGACGGTTGAGCGCGTGTATCTATCCAATGCCGCTCGTGCAAACAAGAGCGTCGGAAACACGCTGTTTTCCAGCGTCGATTTGCGAAATTGACCCCAATCGGGCACGAATCGGCCGCCTCAGCCGGGCCTACTGCGAGCCGGCGAGGCCGGCCCGCCGGATGATCTCGCCCCAGACCGCGATTTCCGACTTCACGAAGCCGGGCAGTTCCTCGGGCGGCGGCGACGTCACCGGCGCGAGCCCGAGCTTGACGAACTCCCGGTGCACCTCCGGATCGGCGATCACCGCCCGCACCTCGTTGTGGAGCTTGCCGACGACGTCCTTGGGCGTGCCGCCAGGGGCCACCAGCATGAACCAGGACACCGCGTCGAACTGCTTCAATCCGATCTCGGTAAGCGGCGGCACATCAGGCACGGCCTCGATGCGCTCGGCGGTCGTTATGCCGAGCATGCGGAGCTTGCCGGCCTGCGCCAGCGGCAATGCAAACGAGACCGGGCTGAACATGAACGGGATGTGACCGCCGGCCACATCGGCGATCGCGGGCTGCATGCCCTTATAAGGCACGTGCGTGACGGGCACGCCCAGCGCCGCGCCAAGCTCGACGCCGCTGAGGTGCTGCGCAGTTCCGGCGCCGGCCGACGCGTAGCTCAAGCCACCAGGTGTCGATTTCGCAAGCTGCGCGAGATCAGCGAGTGAGTGGACCGGCAGCGCGGCATTCACCACCAGCACCTCGGGCACGCGGGCGATCAGCGCCACCGGCACGAAGTCCTTCAGCGGATCGTAGGGCAGGCTCTTGTGCAGACTGACATTGGCGGCGAGCCCACTGGTGTTGGCAATCATCAGCGTATAGCCGTCGTGCGGCGAGCGGATCACCGAAAGCGAGCCGACGATGGAGCTTGCACCAGGCCTGTTCTCGATCACGAAAGACTTGCCGAAGCGCTGCTCGAGCCTCGAGCCGATCAGCCGCGCGAACAGGCTGTAGAGTCCGCCCGGGGCGGCCGGCGCCACGATGGTCACGGTGCGATTCGGGTAGTCCGAAGCCTGCGGCCAGGCCGGCTTCATTGCGAGGCACAGCAGGACCGCGACGGTCAGAGTCCTGATCGCTTGCACTGTCATCGAACCCATCCGGAATCACTCCGTGCCGGCGATGCCGACGTCCTTGACGAGCTGACCCCAGGTCGCGATCTCCTTGTCGAGATATGTCTTCAGCTCGGCCGGCGGCGGCGAGTCGATGGCCAGGAGACCCATGCGGTCGACCTGCGCCTTGAATTCCGCAGAGGCCGTCATCCGCCTGAACTCCGCAGAGAGCTTGTCGACGATCTCCTTGGGCATGCCGGCCGGGCCGACAATCATGTGCCAGGACACGGCCTCGAAGCCCGGGAAGCCCGCCTCCTCCATGGTCGGGACGTCGGGCATCGCGCCGATGCGCACCTTGGACGACACCGCGAGCGCGCGAAGCTTGCCCTCCTTGATCAGCGGCGGCGCGCCGGCCGGATCGGCGAACACCATCTGCACATGATTGGCGACGACGTCGGTCACGGCCTGCGGCATGCCGCGATAGGGCACGTGCGTCATCTTCAGCCCCGCCTCGCGCATCATCATCTCAAACGCGAGGTGCGGCGTCGCGCCAATACCGGTCGAGCCGAACGACAGCTGGCCCGGACGCTCTTTCACATATTGCACCAGCTCCTTCACCGAGTGCACCGGCAGCGACGGATGCACCACCAGCGCGAACGCCACCGACGAGGTCAGCGCCACCGGCGTGAAGTCCTTCGCCGGGTCGTAGGGCAGCTTCTTGTAGAGCGTGGCGTTGGTGGTGAGCGTGCCGGCCGGCGCGAAGAACAGCGTGTAGCCGTCGGGCGCGGCCTTCGCGACCGCGGTCGCCGCGATCACGGTGCCGCCGCCGGTGCGGTTCTCGATGACGACCGGCTTGCCGAGCCGCTCCTTCAGCTTCGGCTCGAACTGTGCGCGGGCGAGGATATCCATGGCGCCGCCGGCGCCGAGCGGCAGCACCAAGGTGATCGGCCGCGATGGATAGTCATCGGCCCGCGAAGCGGGGGTGAGAAAAACGCACGCGGCAACAGCCGCGGCGAAGCGCACAGCAAACATCCCTTCCTCCCCGTCGGGCTCTTCCGGCGCCGATGCGCCGAGGCCCTTTTCAACCCAAGCCAGGCTCGCTACTGCGAGCCTGCGATGCCGGCCGCCTCCACCACCTTGCCCCAGCGCTCGATCTCCGACTTCACGAAGCCCTGCATCTCGGCAATCGGCGGCGTGTCGAGCGGCGTGAGGCCAAGCTTTGCGATCTGCTCGCGGGTCTGTGCTGACGCGAGCACCTCTTTAAGGTCGGCATGCAGCCGATCCGCGATCGGCTTCGGCGTCTTGGCCGGCGCGACCACCATGAACCACGCCGCGGCCGAATAGCCCGGCACGCCGGCCTCGGCGATGGTCGGCACGTTCGGCAGCGCCGCAAGACGCTTGGCCGGCGTCACGCCGAGCGCACGGATTTTTCCGCTTTCGATCATGCCGACGGCCGGCGGCAGGTCGACGAACATCAGCTGGATATGTCCGGCCAGCACGTCGTTCAGCGCCGGCAGGCTGCCGCGATAGGGCACATGCGTCATCTTGATGCCGGCCATGCTGGAAAACAGCTCGGCGAACAGATGATGCGGCGCGCCGGGCCCGCCGGAGCCGAACGACAGCTTGCCGGGATTGGCCTTGGCGTAGGCGATCAGCTCCGGAATGGTCTTCACCGGCAGGTCGTTGTTGACCACCAGCACGAACGGACTTTCGGCAACCAAGGCCAGCGGCACGAAGTCGGTCGCCGGGTTGTACGGCAGCGCCTTGTAGACCGTGACGTTGATGGCGATCGGCGACGACGTGCCCATCAGCAGCGTGTAGCCGTCGGGCTCCGACTTCGCGACGAAGTTCGAGCCGATCACCGTGCCGGCGCCCGGCTTGTTCTCGACGATCACCGGCTTGCCGAGCTTGGCTTCGAGCCCCTGCCCGATCAGCCGCGCCATGATCTCGGTCGAGCCGCCGCTGACGAACGGCACCACCAGCGTCACCGGACGCGATGGATAATCCTGCGCCTGCGCAACAACGCTCAGCGCCGCAGCCAACACCGCTGCGGCCACAACGCGGCCCATTCCAAACGCCATTCCAAATTTCCTTTCCTGCTTCTATTGGGTGCCCGCAAGCCCAGCATTCTGGATCACCGGTGTCCAGCGAGCCGCCTCCGATTTGACGAACGCCTCAAGCTCCTTCGGCGAACCTTTGCCGATCGGCTCCAGCCCCATATCGACGAACTGCTTGCGGATGTCTTCCATCTGCATGATGGCGTTGACCTCGGCATTGAGCTTGTCGCGGATCGCCTGGGGCGTTCCGCCCGGCGCAACCAGCATCTGCCACGCCGTCGTGTCGTAGCCCGGCAGGCCGACCTCGGCGAGCGGCGGAATGTCCGGCGCGGCCGCGGCGCGTTGCGCGCTGGTGATGGCGAGCGCGCGCGCCTTGCCGGCGCGGATCAGCTGGGCGGCCGGGCCGATGTCGGTGAACAGCATGTCGATCTGACCCCCGACCAGATCGGTCATGGCCGGCACGCTGCCCTTGTAGGGCACGTGGGTCATCTTGATGCCGGCCATGCTGCTGAACAGCTCGGAGTTGAGGTGATGGAACGATCCCGGGCCGCCCGAGCCGTAGGTGAGCTGCTTCTGTTTGCCGAGCGCAATCAGCTCCTTCACGTTCTGCACCGGCAGCGCCGTGCTGACGGCCAGAATGAACGGCACACCGGCGACCAGAGCGACCGGCACGAGATCCTTGTTCGGTTCGTAGGACAGGTTTTTGAAGATGGCCGGGTTCATCGACATGGTGCCGCTGGTCGCCTGCATCAAGGTGTAGCCGTCGGGCGTGGCCTTTGCGGCCGCGGCCGCAGCGATTGCGGTGCCGGCACCCGGGCGATTCTCGATGACGAAGGTCTTGCCGAGCCGCTGCTCGAGCCGCTGCGCGACCGCACGCGCGATCATGTCGGTGCCGCCGCCGGCCGCGAACGGCACCAGGATCGTCACGGTGCGCGCCGGATAGTCCTGCGCCGCGGCCTCACGCGGCAGTGCCGCGAGTGCCGCGAACACCATCAGCATGGCAACAAACCGAACCCGCATGATTGTCCTCCGTTGTATTTTGCGTTGTTATTTTGAGTTCATTGCGAGCCGGCGATGCCGGCGTCGTTCACGACCTTGCTCCAGCGCACGATTTCCGATTTCACGAACGTCTTCAACGCGTCGACGTTGGAATTGGCCAACGGCAGGAAGCCGAATTTCAAAATCTGCTCTTTGACGTCGGGCATCGCCAGCACCGCAGTGATCTCGGCGTTGAGCTTGTCGAGCACCGGCCGCGGCGTCTGCGCGGGCGCTGCGATCCCCTGCCACGACACGGCCTCATAGCCCGGCACGCCCGCTTCATCGAGCGTCGGGATGTCGGGAAACAGCGGATGCCGCGTCCGCGTCGAGATGCCGAGCGGCCGCACCTTTTTCGCTTCGATGAGCCCGGTCGCGGGGCCGATATCGCTGAACATCATCGGGATGTGGCCCGCAACCAGATCGTTCAACGCCGGCAGGCTGCCGCGGTAGGGCACGTGCGACGCCTTCATGCCGGTCATGGTCTTGAACACCTCCATGAACAGATGATGCGGCACGCCGGGTCCCGCCGACGCAAACGTCATCTTGTCGGGATTGGCTTTGGCGTAAGCGAGCAGCTGCGGCACGGTGCGCACCGGCAGGTCGACATTGACCATCAGCACGAAGGGCGTGCCGGAGAGCACCGCCACGAGCGCGAAGTCGGTGACCGGGTCATATGGCAGGCTCTTATAGAGCGAGACATTGACCGCCATGGTCGGCGCCGGCGCCATCAAGAGCGTGTGGCCGTCCGGCGCGGACTTCTGCACATAGGTCGCCGCGATGATCGAGCCCGCGCCGGTCTTGTTTTCGATGATGAAGCTCTTGCCGAGCCGCTGCTCGAGCTTGCCGGCGATCAGGCGGGCCATCTGGTCGACGCCGCCGCCCGGCGCGAACGGCACAACGACCGTCACCGGCCGCGACGGATAGTCCTCCGCCGCAGCGAAGGTCGCGAGCACGCCAAACAGGAAAGCGAGCAGAATGCGCGAGACGCGCATGCATTCCTCCCCGCTGATTCGGGCTTTTTCGCCCGTGTTGGCAGGGAGTTTGCGTTATTTAGCGCAACGCCACAATGAGGTCGTTGAGCGCAGCTGTGAGCCGGCCCTCGGGCTTCTCCATCTCGTCCATGATCGAGAAGTGGTTGCACGGCTCGAGCGGCAGCAGCTTGCTCGGCAGCCCTGCCGCCACCCGGGCCTGGTGATAGTCGCGCGACTGGCGCTGCAGTTCCGGCAATTCGCCGGTGCCGTAGGCCACCGTCACCGGCACCTTGCGCTTTTCGAGATGCAGAATCGGGCTCATGGCCGTGGCCTCGTCGGCGGTGAGCTCGAGCTTCTCGTTCAGATAGTTCAGCCGGCACGGCTCGACGTCGTAGATGCCGCTGATCGCGAGCCCCGCATCGACCTCGTCGAGCTGCAGCGCCGATGCGGTCAGATGCCCGCCGGCCGACCAGCCCGACACGATCAGCTTGCCGGTGCCGAAGCCGCGGCGCGGGCCTTCCTTGCGGAGATACCGGATCGCCGCGTGGATCTCGGCGACGAGCTCGGTCAGCGTCACGTCCGGGCAGAGCGTGTAGCCGATCATCGCAGTGTCGAAGCCCTTGGCCATCGGCCCCGCCATCATGCAGGAGAACACGTCCTTGCTGTTGCGCTGCCAGTAGCCGCCGTGGATGAAGGCAAACAACGGCGCATTCGGCTTGCCGCAGCGGAACACGTCGATGCGGTTGCGCTCGCGCGGGCCGTAGGCGAGATCGAGCAGCTCCGGGTTGTTCTTGCGCATCTCGGCGCTGCGTGCGACCCAGCCGTCGCGGCGCTCCGCGGCGTCGGGCACTGCGGCGGTGTTGTCATAGGCGGCATCGAGCTGAGCCCGGTTCATGCCGCGCCAAAGGATGGTGGAGCTGTCGTTCATGGGGCACCTCATCACGCGAACCGGGCTAAGGCCTGGGTCCCCGCGCTCGCGGGGAGAGAGCTTCGCTTCCCTGACTGAAACGAGCAAGTGCCCCGTGCTTCGTTCGTCCCCGCGCATAGCCGTCCGAAGGACGGCGTCGCTTCGCTCGCCTATGGCGGGGACCCAGGACTGCGAGAACCTCGTTCAGTCTATTTATGGAGAGAAATCACGCCGCCTTGCGGGCATGATGGCTATGCAGCCGCAGCGACAGCTCGCGGCGGATGTCGTTGAAATCCGCCGCCACCACGTCGCGCGGGCGCGGCAGCGTGATCTGCATCTGGCTGTCGATCCGCCCTGGCCCCGGCGACATCACCACCACGCGGTCGGCCAAGAAAATCGCCTCCTCGATCGAGTGCGTCACGAACAGCACCGTCAATCCAGTGCGCTGCCAGATATCCAGCAGCTCGTCCTGCAGGCGCTCGCGGGTCATGGCGTCGAGCGCGCCGAACGGCTCGTCCATCAGCACGATCTCGGCGTCGTTGGCGAGCACGCGGGCGATGGCGACACGCTGCTTCATGCCGCCCGAGAGCTGATGCGGATAGGCGTCGGCGAAGCGCTGCAGGCCGACGAGCTCGACGAAGCGATCGACCGTGTCCTTGACTTCGGCCCGGGGCCGGCCGCGCGACGTCGGCCCGAACGCGATGTTGCCGCGCACGCTGAGCCACGGAAACAACCCGTAATCCTGGAACACCATGCCGCGATCGGGCGCCGGTCCTTCGATCGGCCGGTCCCACATCAGGGCGCTGCCGCGCGTCGCCTTCTCGAAGCCCGCGACGATGCGCAACAACGTGGACTTGCCGCAGCCCGAGGCGCCGATCAGGCAGACGAACTCGCCCTTGCTGACGCGCAGGTTCGCATCGCGCAACGCGTCGATGCGGTCGCCGTTGAACTCGAACTGCTTGCTCAAGCCTTTCAGCTCGAGGATCGGGACCGTCGGCTCAGACATGGTTGGGACTCCAGCGCAGCAGCCGGCCGCCGAGCCACATCACGATACGATCCGAAATGAAGCCCGCGATGCCGATCACGATCATGCCGGAAATGACGATCTCGGTGCGCGACAGCTGCCGCGCTTCCATGATGATCGCGCCGAGGCCCGTCTGCACGCCGGTCATCTCGCCGACCACGATCACCACCCAGGCGAAGCCGAGACCCAGCCGCAAACCGGTGAAGATCGCGGGGAGACTTGCCGGCAGCACCACCTTGAAGAACTGCGACGTGCCCTCGCAGCCGAGCATGCTGGCGGCCTCGAACAATCGTGGGTCGACCGAGCGCACGCCGAAGATGGTGTTGATCAGCACCGGATAGAACGCGCCGAGAAACACCAGAAACACCGCCGAGCGCGGGCCCAAACCAAAGATGATCATGGCGAGCGGCAGCCACGCGGTGACCGGGATCGGCCGCAGCACCTGGAACGTCGGATCAAGCAGCTGCCGCACGAACGGCAGCCGGCCGATCATCAAGCCGAGCGGCAGCGCGACGAGACAGGCCATGCCGAAGCCGCCATAGACGCGGCTCACCGAGGCAACGAGATGCGTCAACAGCGTCTGGCTGAAGGCGTCGTCGTAGATGCCGCCGAAGGCCAGATCGTAAAGCTCGATCGCGACCTCGCTGGGTGGCGGGATCAGGCTGAACTTCCGCCCATAGGTCGCGAAATGCCAGAACACCACGACGGCGAGCGGAAACAGCGAAGCGATCACCGGCTGCTTCAGCCGCTTCAGAAACGGCGGCAGCGCGCGCGGCGCAGGCTGAGCCTGCGTTGCGTCCAGTGGCGCGGCCGTCCCCGTTTCGGCACCCGCACTCATGATGGCGGTCAGGCCTGCTTGGCGAGCGCGTCGACGAAGCGCGTGTCGAAGAACGCCGCGAAGTCCGGCAGCTGCCGGATCTGCTTCAGCTGCAGCATGTAGTCGGCGTAGGTCTTGGCCTGCTGGATCTCCAGCGCACCGAACTTCCAGGTCAGCTCGACATTGGGCACCGAGGCGTCGATGGCATCTTTCTTCTGGCCGAGCTTCGCCACCGCCATGGCGCTCATCTCGGCCGGATTGGCCATCGCGAACTCCACCGCCTTGCGATGAATGCCGAGGATCACGTTCACGAGCTTCGGATTGCCGGACAGCGTGTCGCGATGCGCGCCGAACACCATGTTCAGGCCGCCCATCGCGGTGCCGTAGGGATATTCCACGAGCTTGCCGATCCCCGACGACAGGCTGACGCCGGGGCCCGGCTCCGCGCCGACGTAGGCGTCGATGTCGCCGCGCGCGAGCGCCAGATGCATCTCGCTGAAAGAAACACGGATCGGAGTGATGTCCTTGATCGACATGCCCTCCATCCGCAGCCGCTCCAGGATGAACACCTCCTGGGTCGAGCCCGGCCAGATCGCGACTTTGGTGCCCTTGAGGTCCTTGATCGAGGAGATCGGACCGTCCTTCTTGGCGATCACCGCCATGCCCTTGTTGCAGGCGCCGGCGATGACGACGATCGGCTCGCCCGCGGCCGCGCCCAAGGTCGCTGCCGCAATGCCGAACATGCCGAAGTCGACCGACTTGGTGACCACCGCGTTCTTGCCCTCGGTCGGGCTCTCGAACGGGATGACCTCGATCTTGTATCCGGCCGGCGTGAACCGCTCATAGAAGTGCGGCGCGATCGAATGGATGAGCTTCAGCGAGCCCATCTTGATGGTCGTGACCTCCTGGGCTCGAAGGGCTTGGGCGCGCAGCACGGCCGGGCCGGCCACGGCAGCAACACCTGCTCCGATCAGGAATTGGCGGCGGCGGATCATGCGAAACTCTCCCCTCTGGTTTGGCCGGAAGGTGAGCAAGGGCCATGCCACGCGGTTTCGCTGTTGGTTCAATGGCCTAGGCGTCGGCCCAAGGCCGCCCGCCTGAACCGCAGGCAGGGCTGGTGAAAAACCAGGCAGACGCTGTGAAACCGCGCCCAAACCGGCCAAAAGCCCGGGTTTTGGCCGTTTTCCTTGACAGGAACCGCCCCCGGCTTCATAAGCATGCCGCAATGGCGCGGGCCTTTGGGTCCGCGCGATTTGTTGCAGCACCTAAGTGCCTGTAACCACATCACAAACCGACTGAAAGAAGCCGGCCGCGGGCAACCCCCGAGAGCCGGGTATGAGCACGGGATAGAGAACGATGTTCGCAGTCATTAAAGCCGGCGGTAAGCAGTACCGCGTGGTTGAAGACCAGCTCCTCAAGGTCGAGGGCGTGGAAGGCGAGCCGGGCACGATCGTGCAGATCGGCGAAGTCATCATGCTGGGCGGCGACAAGCCGGAGATCGGCAAGCCGACCATTTCGGGCGCGAGCGTCGCGGTCGAGATCGTCGAGCACGGCCGCGGCCGCAAGGTCATCGCCTTCAAGAAGCGCCGCCGCAAGAATTCGCGGCGCAAGCGCGGCCACCGGCAGGACTTCGTCCTGATCCGGATTTCGGAAATCCTGACGGGCGGCGCCAAGCCCTCGAAGGGCCCGAAGCCGAAGCCGGAACCCAAGGCCAAGCCGGCCAAGAGTGAAGCCGAGGACGACGCGGCGTAAGCCCAAGTTGGCGGCCAAGTCGACCTCAGCGGTCAATTCGCGGTGAACGCAGGATGCCGGCGCAGGAAACTGCGCAGGCTTCCTTCAGAAAATGGCGTTCATCAATATTTGTGAGATGATTCCGGAACGGAATCGGGCTACAAAGACACACGAGTTTTAGGACCTCAGTTATGGCTCACAAGAAAGCAGGCGGATCTTCCCGGAACGGCCGTGACTCGGCCGGCCAGCGCCTTGGTATCAAGATGTTCGGTGGCCAGACGGCCATCCCGGGCAACATTCTGGCGCGCCAGCGCGGCACCAAGTGGCATGCCGGCCAGAACGTCGGCATTGGCAAGGATCACACCCTGTTCTCCCTGATTGAAGGTCGCGTCACGTTCAATACCAAAGCCAAAGGCCGCGTATTCATCTCCGTACTTCCGGCGATGGAGGCCGCGGCCGAATAAAACGGTGGAACCATAGTGGGTCCGCCGGTGTCTGTCCGAACCGGCGGGGCTCACAGGGCCCTTTAAAGGGGGAGGCGGATACCGCCTCCCCCTTCGGTTTTTCCGGGTCGAGTTTTTCAACCCGAGTTCTTCAACCGAGCCCAAAGGAGCCCGTGTCATGACACTGCAAGAGATACCTTCAGGAGCGTTCCGCGAGAGGTGTATTCCCGTCCTCGAGACGGAGCGGCTGGTTCTGCGTGCGCCGCAGCTTGGGGACGTTAAAGCGGTAGCCATGCTGGCGAATGATCGCCGCATCGCCGAGAACACGGCACGCATTCCCCATCCGTACCGTACGGCCGACGCTGAGGACTTCATCGCCGCCGCCAACAACCACGGCAACGAAACCGTATTCCTGATCACGCTGCGCAACGGCACGCCGATCGGCGCCTGCGGCTACACCCAGATCGACCGGCATCCGCCGGAGATCGGGTACTGGCTCGGCGTCAAGCACTGGGGCAAAGGCTACGCCACCGAAGCCGTGCGCGCGATGATCGACCACGTCTTCACCGACACCGACGCCGAGGCGATCCAGTCGGCGGCCCGCGTCACCAATCCGCCGTCGCGTCGTGTGCTCGAGAAGTGCGGCTTCCAGTGGTCGGGCGCGGGGCTGCTCCGCATCCGCGCCATATCGAGCTCGGCGCCGATCGACCGCTTCCGCCTCGACCGCGGACTGTGGGCGTCGATCAGGGCCTGGGGCCAGTCGAAGCGCGTACAAGGCTGAGCGGAGCAATGCGATGTATCAGCCTCCGCACTTCCGCGAGGATCGCATCGAGGTCCAGCACGGCCTCATTCGCTCGCACCCGCTCGGCCTGCTGATCACGGCGGGACCGGGCGGACTACAGGCGAACCCGATCCCGTTCCTGGTCTACAGCGATCAAACCTCGCACGGCACGCTGCGCGCCCATATGGCGCGCGGCAATCCGCAATGGCGCGAGCTCGCCGCGGTCACCGAAGCCCTGATCGTGTTCCAGGGCCCGCAGCTCTACATCTCGCCGTCGCTCTACCCGACCAAGCAGGAGCACGGCAAAGTCGTGCCGACCTGGAACTACGTGACGGTGCACGCCTGGGGCGCGCCGCGAGTCATCGAGGACACGGCCTGGCTCAGACGCCAGGTCGAGGACCTCACCGACTCGCGGGAAGGCAAGCTGCCGAAACCGTGGAAGGTCGACGACGCGCCGGAGCAATATCTGGCGTCGCAGATCAAGGGCATCATCGGCATCGAGATTCCGATCGCCAGGATCGAAGGCAAGTGGAAGGTCAGCCAAAACCGGCCCGAGGTGGATCGCGCCGGCGTCGCCGCGGGATTGCGCGAAGGCGGCGAGCAGGAGGCCGTGATGGCGGCGCTGGTCGCCGAGCGCGGCAAGCTCGCGAATTGATGTCGCGCCTGCCGGTTTTTCCGGCGGACGTCTTCTCTTGGTGGCGGTGCTCACCAACACGAGCGCACGAAGAATTGCAGAAGCGTCAACGCTGCTGACCGCGCACGCTGCGCTTCGATAAATTTGTTCGCCTCAAGCGGGAAAGTTCCATGCTGTGGCCGCAAACCGTCGTCGCATCAATTGATCCGAAAAATATTGACTCGGCAAAGCGACAGGAGGAGCATGCAATCGTGTTGAGCGCGTCGCTGAGGCGACCGCGACAAACATAAACTGAAAACGGAGGTCACCATGACGCCACCGGGTCAGTTCCGCCGCAGATCGTAGTCGCAAGCGTTTGGGCGCTTACGTAGCGGCAAAACCCACGAACGACACGCCGGGAGCAGGCTTTAGCGGGCCCCATCAGTGAGGCATGGCCCCTTGCCGCTCCCGGTTGCGTTTCCAGCCTTCCGTCCCGAAATTTTCAACTCTCATCTGCGCCCTGGGCAGGATTGATATTCTACCGGCGACTGGCGCGTGCCGATGTTTTGCGGGAAAATGGCGCTCTGCGCGGGTCAATCATTCCGCCAACGATTCCCCAGGGAGTACGCCATGGGCTACGAGCTCGATCAATTCGTCGAAGACTGCCGCACCTCGTTGAAGCGCGATCCAGGGCCCGCCGGCCGCGAGGAGGTCCGCACCAATCTCGAACGGCTTCTCCAGAACCAGGCCTTCGTCGAGAGGTACTGCGGCGACAATGCCGAGCGCGGCTTGAAGGTGCTCTACGAGGACCCGGAGCTGAAGTTCCAGGTGCTGGCGCATATCAACGAGAAGGCCCGCGTCTCGCCGCCGCACGATCACGGCGCGTCCTGGGCGATCTACGGCCAGGCCAAGCTCTGGACCGACATGATCGAGTGGAAGCGGCTCGATGACGGCAAGGACCCGACCCACGCCAAGCTCGAGCCGGAGAAGAAGTACCGTCTCAATCCGGGCCAGGCCGGCATCTACCAGAACGGTGCGATCCACTCGATCGACTATCCGGACATGTCGCGCTTCGTGCGCGTCACCGGCACCAATCTGGACATGATCAACCGCATCAGCATCGACCTGAAGACCGGCAACGTGAAGCAGATGACGCCGCAACAGGCGACGTAGTCGACCAGCCCACAACATCGTATCGTCATGGCCGGCGCTCAGCGCCGGCCATCGTGTTTCTGGTTACCGTGTCTGAGGAAGTCATGCCGCAAGCCAATGCCCGCTCGCTCGATCCGGCCACCGTCCGGGCCATGCTCAACGATGGCGGCGAGGTCGCGCTGATCGATCTACGCGAGGAGCTGATCTTCTCGCGCAATCATCTGCTCTGGGCGCGCTCGGTGCCACTCAGCCGGCTGGAGCTTCGTTTTGCCCAGCTGGTGCCGCGCAAGGCCACCCGCGTCGTGCTGTGCGACGACAATGACGGCGCGGTCGAGCGCGCGGCAAAAATCCTCGCCGCCGCGGGCTATACCGACGTGGGCTTTCTGCAGGGCGGCCTGCCGGCCTGGGAAAAGGCCGGCTACGAATTGTTCTCCGGGGTCAATGTGCCGAGCAAGGCGTTCGGCGAGCACATCGAGCACATCAATCACACGCCGAGCGTCTCGGCCGAAGAACTCGACGGCCTGATCAAGAGCAGCACCGACATGGTGGTGGTCGACAGCCGGCCGTTCGACGAGTTCCAGCGCGTCTCGATCCCGACCGCGACCAACGTGCCGGGCGCCGAGCTGGTGCTGCGCATCCACGACATCGCGCCCAAGCCCGAGACCCTGGTGGTGGTGAACTGCGCGGGCCGCACCCGGAGCATCATCGGTGCGCAGTCGCTGATCAACGCCGGCCTGCCGAACAAGGTGGTGGCGCTGCGCAACGGCACCATGGGCTACACGCTGGCGGGCTTCGCGCCCGACAACGGCAAGACCCGGCGCTACGGCAACCTGTCCACCGAAGCGCTGGCCTGGGCGCAGGCCGCCGCCGACCGCGTCGGCAAGAAGTTCGGCATCATGCAGATCAACCGCGAGGCGCTGCAGAGCTTCCGCGCCGACATCACCCGCACCGTCTATGTGTTCGACGTGCGCGATCCGACCGACTATGCGGCGGGCCACCTGCCCGGCGCCGTCAATGCGCCCGGCGGCCAGCTGGTGCAGGCGACCGACCAATATGTCGGCGCACTCAACTCGCGCATCGTGCTGGTCGACGACCGTGCGGTGCGCGCCATCATGACGGCGTCGTGGCTGAAGCAGATGGGCTGGCGCGACGTGTTCGTGCTGGTGGCCGGCGGCAACGAGCGGGCGCGGCCGGTCGCGCCGGTGCTCGGCCCCGCGGTGCCGGCGGAGCTTGCCGTCGAGGCGCGCGATCTCGTCGGACTTGTCGCCAACGACCACGCCACCGTGGTCGATCTCTCGATGAGCCCGGCCTACAACCGCGGCCACATCCCCGGCGCCTGGTACGCGATCCGCACGCGGCTGCCGCAGGCGCTGGCGAAAATCCCGATGAATGGTCCGCTGGTGCTGACCTCCGAGGACGGCCTCCTGGCCGGGCTTGCGGCGCGCGAGTCCAAGGTGCCCGCGAAATATCTCCGCGGCGGCAACGCCGCCTGGAAGGAGGCCGGCGGCCCGCTGTCGACCGAGCCTCGCATGGCCGACGAGCCGCTCGACTATTGGCCGAAGCCCTACGAGCGCGCGGGCAACACCAAGGACGCGATGAACGAGTATCTGTCCTGGGAGGTCGATCTCCTGCCGCGCATCGCCCGCGACGGCACCGCGCGGTTCATGCCATAGGCTTACTCGACTTAAATCGAAGCTTCGGAATTTGTGACTCTGGGTCCCCGCCATAGGCGAGCGAAGCGACGCCGTCCCTTCGGACGTCTATGCGCGGGGACGAACGGGGGAGAGAGTTCGCCGAACCATCAGCCGTTCGTCCCCGCGGAAGCGGGGACCCAGCGCTGCACACGTTCGGTTCAGATGTTGAGTCGGAATCCGGAGAGCGTCACGGCGGTGGCTCTGAGAACGACGCACGCCGCGCGAGGCGTCGTTCGCGCAGGAAAATGAACAGCCCGGCGCCGATGATGATCGCGGCGCCCGCGAGCATGAAGCCGTCCGGCACGTCGCCGAACACCGCATAGCCGAACAGCACCGCCCAGACGATCGTCGTGTACTGGTACGGCACCACGGTCGAGGCCGGCGCGAGCTTCAGCGAGCGGTTGACGCAGACATGCGCCACCATCGCGACCATGCCGAGCAGCGCGAGCAGCACGAGATCGCGCGTCGACGGCGTCACCCACGAGACCGGCGACAGCACGGTGCCGAACACCAGCGCCGCGACCGTCTGTGACGTCACCAGCACGGTGTCGCTGGTGCCGCGCAAGGTCCTGGTCGCGATCATCGACAACGAGAACGTGAGGCTGCCGGCGAGCGCGATCAGCGCCGGCCAGCTTAGCGCCGCCGAGCCCGGCCGCAGGCATACGATCACCCCGATGAAGCCGATCCCGACCGCGCTCCAGCGCCGCCAGCCGATCGCCTCGCCCAGGAACGCGCCCGCGATCGCCGTGACGAAAATCGGCCCCGCGAGGTAGTAGGCCATCACGTCGGCGAGCGGCAGGTAGCTGACCGCCCAGTAGAAGCAGCCGACCTCGACAGTCGCCAGCACCGCCCGCAACGCTTGGATGCCCCAGCGCGGCGCCTGCCCGAACGTCGCCCGGTCGCGCCAGATGAACGGAACCAGAAGGACCAGCGCCGCGAGACTGCGAATGAGCAGCACCTGGCCGACCGAATAGGTCGCGACCAGCCATTTGCCCATGGCGTCATTGACCGCAAACATGAAGATCCCGGCCGTCATCAGGCCGATTCCGGCCAAGGCGGCGCGGCGGTCGTTGAGGCTATGGGTGGCAGTGTCGGAAACCATGGGGGCAGGCCTTGCCGGGCAAATGCGGCGTAAATCTTTCCAAGTCGGGTCGCGGTCGCTACCTATAGGTCATGAAATTCCTCGACGAGGCCAAGGTCTATATCCGCTCCGGCGACGGGGGGAACGGCTGCGTCGCGTTCCGGCGCGAGAAGTTCATCGAGCACGGCGGCCCGAGCGGCGGCAATGGCGGCCGCGGCGGTGACGTCGTGGTCGAAACGGTCGACGGGCTGAACACCCTGATCGACTACCGCTACGCCCAGCATTTCAAGGCCAAGGCCGGCGTCGGCGGCATGGGCAAGGACCGCCACGGCGCCAATGCCGAGGACATCGTTCTCAAGGTCCCGGTCGGAACCCAGATCTTCGACGACGACAAGGAGACGATGCTGGCGGACCTGACCGAGCCCGGCCAGCGCGTGGTGCTGCTGCAGGGCGGCAATGGCGGCTTCGGCAACGCCCATTTCAAGTCCTCGACCAACCGCGCGCCGCGCAACGCCAATCCGGGCCAGCCCGGCGAGGAGCGCTGGATCTGGCTCCGGCTGAAGCTGATTGCGGATGCGGGCCTGGTCGGCCTGCCGAACGCCGGCAAATCGACGTTCCTGTCCGCGACCAGCGCGGCGAGGCCCAAGATCGCCGATTACCCCTTCACCACGCTGACGCCGCAGCTCGGCGTCGTCGAAATCGACGGCCGCGAGTTCGTGCTGGCCGACATCCCGGGCCTGATCGAAGGAGCCCATGAGGGCACCGGCCTGGGCGATCGTTTCCTGGGCCACATCGAGCGCTGCCGCGTGCTGCTGCATCTGATCGACGGCACCGGCGAGCACGCCGGCAAGGACTACAAGACCGTGCGCGCCGAGCTCGAGGCTTACGGTGGCGGCCTTGTCGACAAGCCCGAGATCGTGGCGCTGTCGAAGATCGACGCCATGACGCCGGAGCAGATCAAGGAGCAGGCCGCGCGGCTGAAGCGCGCCAGCAAGAAGACGCCGATGCTGCTGTCCGCGCATTCGCGCAAGGGCGTGCCCGAAGCGCTGCGCGCGCTCGCCGAGGTGATCGGCAAGAGCGATGAGCAGAAGCCGAAACGGACGCGAAAAAACGCCGCGCCCGCCTGGCAGCCGTAACACTCAGATTTTTCAAGTCATCCCACCATTCGCCCGCAGCACCTGGCCGTTGATCCACGCGCCGTCGGGACCGGCGAGAAACGACACCGCACCCGCGATGTCCTCCGGCGTGCCGAGCCGCTCCAGCGGATTGAGCTTGGCCATGTGGTCGATGAGCTGCTCGGACTTGCCCTTGAGAAACAGCTCGGTCGCGGTCGGGCCCGGCGCCACTGCATTCACGGTGACGTTGCGGCCTCGCATCTCCTTCGACAGGATCTGGGTCATGACTTCGATCGCAGCCTTGGTGGCGCTATAGACCGCGTAGCCTTCGAGCCGCAGGCCGAACACGCTGGTCGAGAAGTTGATGATGCGGCCGCCGCTGCGCAGGCGCTTGGCGGCCTCGCGCATGCCGTTGAACGCACCCTTGAGATTGATCGCCACGTGCCGGTCGAACATCGCGTCGTCAGAGTCGGCGAGCTTCCCGACCTGCATGACGCCGGCGTTGTTCACCAGCACGTCGACGCCGCCGAACGCAGCCTCGGCCGAGTCGAACAGCCTCCGCATCGCGGCCGGATCGCTGACATCGGCCTTGGCGGCGAGCGCCCGGCCGCCGGCGGCCTCGATCTTGCGGACCACCGCCTCGGCGTCGGCCTGGCTGCCCGCGTAATTGACGACGACCGTGAAGCCGTCCCCGGCGAGCCGCTGCGCCACTGCTGCACCGATGCCCCGCGAGGCGCCGGTCACGATCGCTACCTTTCTGGTTTGACTGGTCATTTGAGCCTCCATCGCTCTCGAGTTGATTTCGATGGGGCGAACCTAGCCATTCCCTTAAAGCAGATAATCTGCCATAAAATGGCATCTTAATTCGGAATTTGAGAACAATATCTTGGACCGACTTGATGCCATGCGGCTGTTCGCCCGGATCGTGGAGCGGCGGAGCTTCACGCTCGCCGCCAACGATCTCGGCCTGCCGCGCTCCACTGTCACCGAGACGGTGCAGCAGCTCGAAACGCGGCTTGGCGTGCGGCTCCTTCAGCGCACCACCCGCCATGTCGCGCCAACGCTCGACGGCGAAGCCTATTACCGCCGCTGCCTCACCATCATCGCCGACATCGAGGAGGCCGAAGGCGCATTCACGGATGTAAAGCCGCGCGGGCTTCTCCGCATCGACGTGCATGGCACCTTGGCGCGGCATTTCCTGCTGCCCGGGCTGCCGCGGTTTCTCACAGAATATCCCGACCTGCGGCTGCATATCGGCGAGGGCGACCGGCTGGTCGATCTGGTCCGTGAAGGCGTGGACTGCGTCGTGCGCGCTGGCGAGCTCACCGACAGCACCATGATCGGCCGGCGCATCGGCACCCTGATCGAGGGGACCTTCGCCAGCCCAGGCTACCTCGAAAAGTCCGGCACGCCGCGCACACCCGACGAACTCGACGGCCACCGCATGATCGGCTTCTTGTCGTCACGGACCGGCAGCGTGATCCCGCTCGAGTTCTCCGTGGACGGCGCGCTGCGCCATATCGCGCTGCCTTCGACCGTGACGGTGACAGCCGGCGAAACCAGCGTGGCGCTGGCGGCGCTCGATCTCGGCCTGATCCAGGTGCCGCTTTATCGCGTCCAGCCCCTTCTTACGGCCGGAACGCTGGTCGAGGTGCTGCCGGATTTCCGCCCCTCAGCCACGCCGATTTCGGCGCTCTATCCGCACAGCCGGCAGCTCTCGCCCCGCGTGCGCGTCTTCGTCGACTGGCTGGCCAAGGAATTCGCGGTCCACGCGCCGGAGCTCCTGCAGGGCACTTGACCGGCAATGGACTTCAACGCCGTCCTGTGATGGATAGGCGCGTTTCCGCCGGGATTTCTGCACCATCACCATGTCTGCCAAGCCGCCCACAAAGGCCCCCGCCCTCACCGACTTCCGCCGCATCGTCATCAAGGTCGGCTCGTCGCTGCTCGTGGATTCGGCCGCGGGCCGGGTGAAGGAGGCGTGGCTCACCTCGCTCGCCGACGATATCGCCCGCCTGCACAAGGACAAGCGCGACGTCATGGTGGTGTCGTCGGGCTCGATCGCGCTCGGCCGCTCGGTGCTGAAGCTGCCGCGCGGTGCGCTGAAGCTCGAGGACAGCCAGGCCGCCGCCGCGGTAGGCCAGATCGCGCTCGCCCGCACCTGGTCCGAGATGCTCGGCCGCCACGGCATCACGGCGAGCCAGATCCTGGTCACGCTCGATGACACCGAGGAGCGCCGCCGCTATCTCAACGCGCGCTCCACGATCGACAAGCTGCTCGAATGGCGCAGCGTCCCCGTCATCAACGAGAACGACACCGTCGCCACGACGGAAATCCGCTACGGCGACAACGATCGGCTGGCCGCGCGCGTCGCCACCATGGTCAGCGCCGACCTGCTGGTGCTGCTCTCCGACATCGACGGCCTCTACAACGCGCCGCCGGCGAACAATCCGAACGCGAAACACATTCCGCTGGTGCCGCGCATCGGCGCCGAGATCGAAGCCATGGCCGGCGACGCCGCCTCCGACCATTCGCGCGGCGGCATGCGCACCAAAGTCGAGGCTGGCAAGATCGCGACCACGGCCGGCACCCACATGGTGATCGCGGCGGGCCATGTCGATCATCCGCTGAAGTCGATCGAGAGCGGCGCGCGCGCCACCTGGTTCCTCGCCTCCGGCAATCCGGTCACATCGCGCAAGCGCTGGATCGCGGGCTCGCTCGAGCCGAGAGGCACGCTCACCATCGACGCTGGCGCGGCCGCGGCATTGCGCAGTGGCAAGAGTTTGCTACCGGCGGGCGTGATCCGCGTCGACGGCAACTTCGGCCGTGGCGATGCGGTGGTGATCCGCGGCCCCGACGGCGCCGAGATCGGTCGCGGGCTCGTGGCCTACGACGCCGGCGATGCCGCCAAGATCGTGCGCAAGTCGTCGAGCGACATCCTGCTCATCCTCGGCATCGAAGGCCGCGCCGAGATGGTGCATCGCGACGACCTCGTGCTCGGCGGCGCGTGAAATCCGCTTCGCTTGTCAGGTAAATTCCTGCGGTCGGTTGACGCGCGGCAATCGAACAAATTGCCGAACGCGAGCGCATCCCCTCCACTCATCGCGGCTCGCATCCGCGATGTCGTCCAACAACAACCATCATGAGGGGGAGAGAATCTTGAGAAAATCCATCACCGTCATTGCTGCCGCAGCGTTTCTCGCCACCGGCACGTTTGCCGCGGCGCCGGCGTTCGCCGCCAAGGCGAACAAGCCCGCTGACCCCGCGATGCATCCGCTGCCGGCGATCGGCGTGCTGCCCGCGATGATGATATTCGGCAGCAAGGAGAACAAGAAGTTCAAGCCGTATAAGCCTTACGGCAAGAACACGCGCACCAGCATCTAGCGCGTCATCGTTGCGGCGGCGGGGAGTCCCCAGGCTCCCCGCTTTTTTTCGCAACCCGACCCTGCCGAATCCGGCTGCGGTCCATTGTCACGCGGCAATCCAACACGTTGAGACCATAGCCGTATTTGGGCTCAATGAACGGACGAATTCCGTTACGGGCGCTGCAAATCAACAGACCAACCAGCGCCCAGAACTCGCGCTCGACTACGTGAGCGAACCGCGAGGCGTCGTCAGACCGACGCTAATCCCCAGCAGTCCCTCGGGGGGCAGAAATGCCCCCCATTTTTTTGCGCGTTTCTTTCTCCGGGATCGGGAACCGCGGCGCTATTGGCGCATTGATGCGGCGCGACGTGACGCAGTTGGTCAAGACTTCCGGGAAGCGTGGAGTGTTTGCAGTTTCGGCGCGTGGTAGCCGAGCGTGATCAGGCGAGTGCAGTCATTGCGAATGGGAAGGCGGCCCACCGTCGCCCGGACAAACCCGGCTCTCGCGAGCCGGGTTTTCCGTTTGAGTGTCGCTGCTCAGCGCACCACGAAATCGAAATAGGTCTGCGGATAGGGCTCGTGGCGCAGCGTGAAGTGCCACCACTCCTTGTCGTAAGGATAGAACCCGCGCTTGCGCATCGACTGCGCCAAGAGCGCGCGGTTGGCCTGCGCCTCGGCGCTGACGCTCTTGTCCGACGGCCATGACCGCGGGCTGAAGAAATCGAACGGCGTGCCCATGTCGAGCGCCTGGCCATCCGAACGCCGCGCCAGCGTAAGGTCCGTGGTCGAGCCGCGCGAATGGCCGGAGCGCGACGCGATGTAGCCGTCGGCAAACAACGTGCTCTTGTCGACATGCGGGTAGAACTCGGCCTTCATCTTCTCGTCATGAAGGTTGCGCGCCCAGCGCGCGAAGTGCGCCACCGCACGCTCCGGCCGGTAGCAGTCGTAGACCTTCAGCGTCAGCCCGCGCGGCTCGAGATCGGCCACCACCTGGGCCAGCGCCGCAGCGGCCTGCCGGGTCAGATAGCAGATCGGCTTCTCGTAGCCGTCGATCACCTGGCCGACGAAATTATGCGCCGTGGCATAGCGCGCCTCGACCAGGAGGCCCGGCGCGACCGTCGCCACATCGACGAAGGTGTCGGGCCGCGGCTGGTCTTTTGGCAACGCTGTTGCGGGGGTCAGGGACAACATGAGGGCTGCGGCAATGATTGTCCGAATCATGATCATGTTTAGCAGATCATAGAGCGTCAGCCATCCAGCCAGGCCACGGCGCGGATCGGCGCGCCGGTGCCGCCTTTGATCTTGATCGGGAAGCCGATGAATTTGAAGCGGCCTTTGCCCACGAGCTTGTCGAGATTGATCAGCCCCTCCATGTGGGTGAAGCCCATGTCGCGGCAGACGTGATGCACCTCGAAATTGTTGCGCCCGGTGCGTCCCGGGCTCACCGCCTCGACACCGAACATGCCGATGCCCTTCCGGCCGAGCCACGTGGCCGATTCCTTGGTCAGTCCCGGAAAGTCGGTGATGAAGGCCGGCGTGCCCTGGGTGCGGCGGTAGAAGTCCATGTGCAGCAGCACCGTGTCCTTGGGCTTGATCTCGACGCCGGCGGCCGCGATGGCCTTCTCCAGGTCCTCGATCGAGATGTCCGATTTCAGCGGCTTGTGCGAGAGATCGAGGCACACCGCCTCGGTGAAGAAATTCTCCAGCGGCATCTCGTCGATCGACTTGGCCTTGGGATCGGCGTTGAAGTGCTTCGGCGCATCCACGTGGGTGCCGGCGTGGTCGCCCAGCACCAGCGCCATGGTGGCCGACGAGAACTGGTAGCCGTCGGCCACACGCACCTCGTCATGGGTCGAGAACGTCGTGATGATGACCTGCGGATGGTTCGGCAGCACCTGCATCTTGTGCTCGATGTCGCGGCTGAGATCGATCAGGATCATGGGCGCTCCCCGGCTGGCGGTTGTCACCGGCTCTTGGCCGGCTCGTTCTCGATCTGCCTGAGCCTAGCCACCACCTCGGTCGCCGTCATCACGTCGCCGAACTGCTGGATCACATTTTCCAGTGCGCTCCGATGCTCGTCGTCGGACAGCGCCGCGCAGCAGTCCTCGACCATTACCACCTTGAAATCCAGCATCATGGCATCGCGCGCCGTCGACTCGCAGCAGATGTTGGTCTTGGTGCCGGCAATCAGCACGGTGTCGATGCCCATGCCGCGCAGCGTTCGCTCGAGCTGCGACGAGCCCTGGATGAGCGCGCTGTAGCGGTTCTTCAGCACGGTGTGGTCGCCGGGCTTGGTGACCAGTCCGGTCCAGACCTCCTGCTTCTCGGCCGCGAGGCTTTCCAGCGTCTTCTCCCTCACGGCGTCGGCCACGATGGTGTTGAAGAACAGCTCCCAGTCGCTCTTGCCGCCGATCCGGCTGTTGGAGTGCAGCACCCAGATCACCGGCACACCCAGCTTGCGAAGCTCCGCGGTGAGCCCGTTGATCGGCTCGACGATATCGCGCGAAACCGGCACCTCGGCGGGGCTGCCCGGCGCGCAGAACGTGCCCTGCATGTCGATCACGACCAGCGCGGTGCGGGCCGGGTCGAGCCGGTCGAACAGATGATAGCGGCCGCGGCGCTGCAGCACGCGGTCGGCGATTTCCTTGCGCACGGAGACGGAATGCATGCTCTTTCACCTTGTCCAGGGCGTACGCGAGTTGAGTCCCGCGAGATCGCTGACCGGCCCGATCACCGTGTCGAAACGCATCGTCATGCGATCCTCGCGCCGGTAGACGGGCCAATGCGGCAGGCGCGGGTGATCCGGCTTGCCGGTGCGAGCGAATGCAAGCCACGCGCCATGCATCGCCTCGGCGAGGCCTCTCATCTGCCCGGCGTCGCCTCCCTTGAGCATCGGCGAATCCGTCCAATGCTCGAAATTGTTGAACACGAACGGGATCTCGATGCAGTGGCACGCCTCGAAGCCGGCCGGCGACTGCCAGTCGAACTGGAACACATAAGCCGGCCGGTCCTGATCGGCCCGCGCCTCGGCAAAGCGCAGGCTGCCCATCCGGAAATTCACGTCGGTCATCAGATCGCCGAGCAGCGCCGCGTTGCCGGGCGACGCGCGCATGCGCCGGGTCTCGTCATAGATCGCGCGATGGCCCGACGGAAACATCGCGGCGAACATGCCTTCGATCGCGGCCGTATCGGCTTTCGGGATGTCCGGATCGATGCCGTAGAACGCCGCCATCTCCTCGCGGGTGGTGCCGACCATGATGTCAACGTCCCGGCCCGCGCCGGCCGCAAGCGCCGGCGCGACCTCACCCGGATAGACGTCGCCGTCGATCACCGGCCAGAACGGCGCCTGCGTGTCGGCAAATTTCTTCTCCAGCCGACCCACTTCGCCTTGCGCGGCCACGAGCTTGGCGAACGGCACCGACTTCAGATCGTTAGCCTGGACGCCCAGCACTTCAAGCAGCCGCCGGCCAATCCGGTGCGAGTCCTCCAGCGTTCGCGCCGGACGGCCGAACGGCGTGCTCTGCAGGATGGCGCGGCGGAACAAGCCTTGCGCCAGCGGCATGGTCATCAGGATCGCGATCGAGGCCGCACCGGCCGACTGGCCGACCACCGTGACGTTATCCGGATCGCCGCCGAACGCCGCGATGTTGTCGCGCACGAACTTCAGCGCCGCGATCTGGTCGAGCAATCCGAGATTGCCGGGGCTCACGCCCGGCAGGCAGAGGAAGCCCAGCGCACCGAGCCGGTAGTTGATCGACACCACCACGACATCGCCGTTCCTGGCCAAGCGCTCGCCCGAATACCAAGGGAGCGAGCCTGCGCCACTCGAAAACGCCCCGCCGTGGACCCACACCATCACGGGCCGCTTCTTGCCGTCCGCGGCGGGCGTCCAGATGTTGAGCGTCAGGCAGTCTTCCGATTGCGGCCGCTCGAAATCGCCCATCACGTGGGCGAGCCGCGAGCGGCCCTGCGGCGGAACAGGACCGTCGCGCGTCGCATCGCGCGTCTCTTTCCAAACGACCGGCTGCGGCGGCGCAAAGCGCAACTCACCGACCGGCGCCGCCGCATAGGGCACGCCGCGGAATACCGCGATTCCGTTCTCACCGGCGCCGCGCAGCGCGCCCGATTTCGTCTGCACCACCAGATCGTCAATCACTGTCGTCACAACGCAACTCCGTCTTCAGCGGCGCGCGAAACGCCGCTCCAGCGGCACGATCACCAGCCGCTCGCCGGCCACGAAGATCAGCACGATGGCAAAGCAGGTGGCCAGGAACGTGGTGCTGTCGGCCGCGGTCTGCGCCCGCAGCATCAGATAGCCGAGCCCGCTCGGCGCGCCGAGCAATTCCGCGACCAGCGCGATCTTCCAGGCGATGCCATAGGCGATGCGGGTCGCCGACAGGCCGTAGGGCACCAGCAGCGGCAGCGTCAGCCGGAACAGGATGCGCGCGCGATGTCGCGTAAAGCTCCGCCCCATCTCCATCAGCTCGCGGTCGATGTTGCGCAAACCCTCGGCGATGTTGATCAGGCAGAACGGGATCAGGATCGCGACCTCGACGAAGATCACGCCGAAATCGCCGGGATCGAACCAGATCGCCGCAAGGATCGCCCAGCCGATCGAGGGAAACGAGTTCAGCACCGGCTTGATGCGGTCCTCGACCACGGTCTCGAGCCATGGCTGGCCCCAGGCGAGGAACGCCAAGCCACCGCCGATCAGCATCGCGGCCGCAATCGCGACCAGCACGCGCCACGCCGACGCCGCCATGTGAAACAGGAACTCCGGCGTCACGAACAATTCGACCAGCCGCCGCCCCACCGCGACCGGCCCCGGCAGGATGAACTCCGGCAGCCCGCGCGCCGCGAGCCACCAGGCGACGAGCGCCAGCACGACGACACCCTCGCCGATCAGCCGCTCGGCGATCGCGCCGCGCGTCGATGTGGCTTCAGCCGGCATAGTGGCGCGACACGCTTTGTTGCAGCGGACCGAGCACATAGCGGTCCATGCCATGCACGAAGGCGATGATCAGGATGATGGCGGCGAAGATCGTCGCGGTGTCGAACTCCTGGCGGGCGAGGTTGATCATGTAGCCCAGCCCCGAATTGCCGCCGAACAGCTCCGCGGTCAGCGTCACCTTCCAGGCGACGCCGAACATGATGCGCAAGGTCGCGAAGATGAACGGATAGAGCGACGGCACGATCACCAGCGCGAACATCCGCCAGCGCCTGCGGGTGAAGCTTCCGGCCATCTCGATCGTCTCGGCGTCGATATTGTTGAGCCCGGCCGTCATGTTGACCAGCGCGAACGGCACCAGCACGGCGCTGATCGCAAAGACCACGGTGAACGGCGTCACGCCGAACCACATGATCGACAGCAAGGTCCAGCCGATCGCCGAGAAGGCATTGAGGAACGGCCCAATGCGGCGCTCGATGGCAAAGCGCAGCACCGGCACATAATACGGAATGAGCGCCAGCAGCGAGCCGATCATGAACGAGATCGCGATCGCTATGCCGACATGAAACAGCGAAGCGCCGAGATGGCCGAGATCGCGCGCGCTGGTGACGAACACCCAGAGCCGCTGCGCGACCGGGACCGGCCCCGGCAGCAGGTAGGACGGCGCGACCAGCGAGGCCAGCTCCCAAACCGCGAGGAAGGCAAACGTGAACAGGTGCGCGGCCCAGGCCCGCGCATTGAAGCCGCGCGAACGCGCGGGCGGAGCGAGCGCGATGCCGGTCTCGACCATCAGGCGCGCAGCGCGTGCTCCCAGACCAGCGTGCGGATGTCGGGGAACGCCTGGATCATGCCGATGTCCTTCGACAGCTCGTAGAACTTCATGATGATCTTGGCGTGCTCCTCATCGAAGGTGCCGGGCACGTCGGAGCTCTTCTCGAACCACCACTTGAAGAACTCCGGCGGCAGGTTGTTCTGCTTGCCGACCGCGCCGAACACCTCGTCCTGGTTGGCGAGCGCATAGCGCACCGAGTCGCGGAACATGCGGTTGAATTCCTTGAAGGCGTCGGGCCGCTGCGCGAGGCGTTCCGGATAGCTCACGTTGAGCGCGCTGATGAAGCGCATGCCGTAGACCTCGATGTTGTCGCGGCCGGTCTCGGCGATCGCCCGGAACTCGCCCGACTTCAACGCCCGGAACGCCTGGCTGTGAATGAGCGTCGCGGAATCGATCTGTCCTGCGGCGAGCGCGCCGGGCAGGTTCGGCGCCTGGATCTCGACCTGCTTGACGTCGCCGCCTTCGAGCGCGGCGTTCAGCCCGTACTTCTTGATCAGCGCGAGCCGCACCTGCGTATAGCCGGTCGAGCGCAGCGCGTAGGAGCCGAGCGACTTGCCCTTCAGCTCCTTCGGATCCTTGACGGCTGAATCGCTCTTCACCCAGACGCCGGCGCCCTCGCCCGCCGCCGACTGCTGCAGCGCCGTCGAGAGGACGCGCAATTCCAGGCCGCGCGCCGCAGCGGGCGGCACCGCGATCACGGCGGTCATGATCACGTCGTACTGCTTGGCCGAGGTCGCCTGGATGAGCTGCGGGATCGCGAGCCCGCGCGCCTCGACGTCGATCAGGTCCGACTTCACCTTGCCGTTGCTCATTGCCCAGGTCACGGCGTCATAGGCCGGATCGAGCAGATAGGCGTAGGTGACCTTCTCCTTGGCGAAGCCCGGCCGGGCGACCGTCATGATGGCAGGCGCCGCCAAGGCGTTCGCGGCGAGAAGCTTGAGGACGGAGCGGCGTTTGATCATGCGACGGTTTCCTTCTGACGGTCCGGCTGCTCCAGCGAGCGGAACAGCTTAACCAGTTTCTGTCGATGCGTATCGAGGTCGCGGTCGGCGAGGTCGCGCGGCCGGGCCGCCGGCAGCTCGATGATCTCGAGCACATGCGTCGGCTTGTTCGACAGCACGACGACGCGGTCGGCAAGCTGCAGCGCCTCGTCGATGTCGTGGGTGACGAACACCACGGTCTTGCCGGTTTGCAGCCAGATGCGCTCCACCTCGGCGCGCATGCGCCCGCGCATGTTGGGATCGAGCGCCGAGAACGGCTCGTCCATCAGGATGATCTTGGGATCGACCGCGAGCGCGCGGGCGATCGAGACGCGCTGGCGCTCGCCGCCCGACAGCATCGACGGATATTTCTGCGTGGCGTCGCCGAGGCCGACCAGGCTGAGGAGTTCGGCGGCTTTGGCCCGACGCGGCTCCTTGTCGCCGCCGCCGAAGCGCAGCTCTGTGCCGAGCAGCACGTTGTCGATCGCGTTGCGCCAGGGCACCAGCCGCGGCGACTGGAACACGAAGGCGATCTCCGGCCAGGCGTCGCCCGGCGCGCGGCCGTCGACCGTGACCCGCCCGGCGGTGACGTCGAGCAGACCGCCGATCATGCGCAGCGACGTCGACTTGCCGCAGCCCGAGGGCCCGAGAATGCAGACGAACTCGCCGCGCCGGACGTCGAAGCTCAGCCGGTCGTAAATCTGCTCGCCGCCGAAGCGGACGCCGACATTGTCAAACGCGATGATCGGATCGGACGCCATGGATCACCGAACCCGAATTGCTCTCATGCGGTGCGCTGCGATTGTCACGATATAAACTATCTTAACGCCAAACATTGTCGAGGCCGGCGCTGCTGAATGTTCCGCCTTCTCGCATCGTCTGGTTGATCTCCGCGCGGGCATTTTGCCTAGGATTGCAGCGTTGGACTGGCGATGCCAAGGCTTTCGTGCTGCGCGCTCTCCGCCGCACCCCGCATCGGATCGCCGTCAGGGTACACCGGGAGCAAAGCCCCGCATCACTCTCATTTCGTTATCAATCCATAAGCGGATGTCATCCTGCTCTCGGGCCGCGCTCGACAAATACAAACGAAGACCGGAGCTTTGGCCGGCATGCGCAGGCCCGCAGCTCCGCCGAATTTGCGGGTCCGGCCGCCGCGATCTGTCCTATAAGGAACGCTCGATCAACGGGCATGCGGCCGCGCAATGAATCAGGTTTTCGTTCTTTGCACCGGCGAGAAGACGGTCCCGCGATCCCAGTTTCTCTATCGCGATCCGTCCCCCGACAAGCTTCGCATGGCGTTCTACTTCTGGGTCGTGCTGACCGACGGCGGGCCGATCGTGGTCGATTGCAGCTTCGACGCCGAGGAGGCACGCCGTCGCAGCGCCGAGCGCTATCGCGAACGCCGCGAACTGCTCGCGGCCTGCGGCGTTGCGCCCGAAGACGTCAAAACCGTCTTCATGACGCATCTGCATTACGACCACTGGGCCGGGCACGGCCTGTTTCCGAACGCCACGTTCTTCGTCCAGCAGAAAGAGATCGCGTTCTGGCACGGGCCCGGGCGCCGGTTTCCGCTGTTCTCGGCCAGCGCCAATCTCGACGCCATCGACGCATTGGCGCCGCTGATGCAGGCCGGCCGCATCAAGACCGTCGATTCGGACTGGAACGTCGCGCCCGGCGTCGACGCCCATCTGATGCCCGGTCACACGCCGGGCCTGCAGATCCTGCGCGTCGAGACCGCGAAGGGCGCGGTGCTGATCGCCAACGACACGTTTCATTTCTACGAGAACCTCGCGCAGCGGAAGCCCGTGCAGGTCACCGTGGACATGCTGCAAGCCGTGCACTCGATGGAGGCGGTCGAGAAGCTCGGCGCGAAAAATCCCGAGCTCATTCTGGCCGGGCACGATCCGCTGGTGATGGACCGCTTTCCCGCGGTCGCACCCGGCGTGGTTCGGGCCGGATAAACATTCAAGGCGATCCGATGCTGTCTTTGACTTGTGCGATCAGTGAATACGATCACGTCCGCGACCTCGTGTCGGGACAGGTCAGAGCGGACGGCATTGCGCTGTCATGCCTCAGCATGCCCGTGGAAGAAATATTCTTCCGCATGCTGCGGCATCGCGAATTCGACCTCGCCGAGATGTCGATGGGCCGCTACGCCTCCATCGTGTCGCGTGGCGATTGCCCGTTCGTCGCCATTCCCGTGTTTCCGTCGCGGATGTTCCGGCACTCCTCGATCTACGTGCAGACCGGCGGCCGGGTTCGGGAGCCGCGCGATCTCAAGGGCAAGCGGATCGGCGTGCCCGAATGGGCGCAGACCGCAGGCATCTACACCCGCGGCATCCTCGGCCAGCAGTTCGGCGTAGGCCTTGGCGACGTCGAGTGGGTGCAGGCCGGCATCCACGAGACCGGCCGCGAGGAGGAGGTCAAGGTCGATACGCCGCCCGGCGTCACCCTCGTCCGCTATTCGGATCGCACGCTGAACGACATGCTGCTCAAGGGCGAGATCGACGCCATGATGTCGGCGCACGCGCCGCCGAGCTTCGAGGCCGGCGATCCGAACGTCCGGCGCCTGTTCGACGATTTCATGGAGATCGAGCGGAGCTATTGGCGCTCCTCGAGGATCTTTCCGATCATGCACACCATCGTGCTCAGGCGCGAGGTGTTCGAGGGCAACCGCTGGATCGCCATGAACCTCCTCAAGGCGTTCGAGGAGGCGAAGGACCGCAGCATGGAGCGGATCAGCGAGGCCACCGCGGCGCGCGTGCCGCTGCCCTGGGCGTTCGAGCACGTCCGGCGCGTGAAGGCCGAGTTCGGCGACGATTTCTGGCCCTACGGCATCGAGGCAAACCGCACCACGCTGTCGGCCTTCCTCGGCTTTGCCTTCGAGCAGGGCGTGACCAAGCGGCTCGTGGCGCCGGAAGAGCTGTTCCCGCCCGAGACGCACAGCCGCTTTCGGATTTGATCGCACCGGCTGCGTCATCAGCAACTGATGCGACTCTTACTCTTGTCCCCTCTCCCGCTTGCGGGAGAGGGTGGCGAGCGAAGGCGAGCCGGGAGAGGGCTCTTTCTAACTGCGGCACCCCTCTCCCCCCTCGCATTCGCTCGGGACCCTCTCCCCGCCATAGCCCGTCGAAGACGGGCGTGAACGCCCTAGTCGCGGGGCGAGGGGGCCAAATCGCCCCAGCGAGCCCTGCCGCACGCAGGAGGTAGAGTGCCTACTGCTTCAAATTCAACCGCTCGACCAGCGCGCCGACCTTGGCGTTCTCCGACACCATCAGCGCACCCATCTGCTCCGGCGTGCTGGTGCGCACCGCCATGCCGGTCGCAGTGATGCGCCGGACCAGCTCGGGATCCTTCGCGGCCTTGCCGAATTCCGCGTTGATCCGGTCGATGATCGGCTGCGGCGTGCCGGCCGGCGCCACGACGCCGAACCACATCGCCGGCATCTCGCGCACGAGCTTGGCCTCGACCAGTGTCGGCACGTCAGGCAATTCGCTCCAACGCTCATCCGCCGCGACCGCAAGCGCACGCGCCTTTTTCTCGGTGATGAAGGACTGCGCCACGCCATACGTCGGAAACGCCAGATCGATGCGGCCCGAAGTCAGGTCCGCCATGAAATTCGAGGTGCCACGGTACTGAACCATCTGGACCGGCAGTCCCGTGGCTTCGGTGATCAAGGCGCCGAAGAAGTGCGGCGGCGAGCCCGGTCCCGGCGAGCCCAGCGACACGCCGCCGTTGCGCTTTTTGCCCTGCTCGATGAATTCGCTGATGGTCTTGGCCGGGTAGTCATAGGGGATCGACAGCACGCTGATCATCTCGAAGAAGATCGAGATCGGCGCGAAGCCCTTGATCGGGTCGTACATCGGCTTCGATTGCGACGCCGGCAGATAGGCGTGCTGCAGACCGGACATGATCAGCAGCGTGTAGCCGTCCGGCGCCGCATTCTGCACGTAGGCGGCCGCAACGCCGCCGCCCGCCCCGGTCTTGTTCTCGACCACGATGCTCTGGCCGATGTTCTTGGCAATGACCTCGGCGAAGATGCGGGCGTTGATGTCGGTGCCGCCGCCGGCGCCGAAGCCGACCACGAAGGTGATCGGCCGTTGCGGATAGTCCTGTGCGCCGGCGCTGGTTCCCAGCAGCAGACTTGCGGTCACAACGGCGGAAAAAACGGACGCAATCAGCTTCACGCAAACGCTCCTGTTTCTTATTTTTTTGAAGCAAGCCCTGCGCCAAGCGGTCGGCGCAGAGCGGCGCGTTGTCAGATACCGGCCCAGCCCGGCGGTGGCTTCTTGCCGGGATGGATCGTGCCGCACTTCTTGCAGGTGCGCGCCTTCTCGTCGTCGACGAAGGCCTGGTAGATCGGCGGCAAGTCGCGCACCAAATGCTCAACCTTGAGTTCGACGCGATGGACCAGCGTGCCGCACTCGAAGCAATACCATTCGAAGGCATCGAGCGGATCGTCGTCATAGCGCTTCGGCTCGACGACCAACCCAATCGACCCCGCCGGCCGCTGCGGCGCGTGCCGCACATGTGGCGGCAGCAGGAACACCTCGCCTTCCCGGATCGGCACGTCGTAAAAATTTCCATTGTCGCCGACCTTGAGCACCATGTTGCCCTTGAGCTGGTAGAAGAACTCCTCGACCGGGTCGTCGTGATAGTCGGCGCGCTCGTTCGGCCCGCCGACCACCTGCACGGTCAGGTCGCCGTCCTCGAACACCTTCTTGTTATTGACCGGCGGCTCGAGCAGGTGCTCGTTCTCGGCGATCCATTTCTGGAAGTTGAAGGCCTTCAGCCGTCCGAGTTTCATGGTGATGTCCTCTCAGCTTGCGTGTCCCGGGCGCAGTGCAGCACGAGCGAAGCGAAGTGGTGCACTGCAGACCCGGGACCCCGGTTTCTTCCTTTATGCCGATAGCAACCGGGGTCCCGGATCGGCGGCGCACCGCTACGCGCTGCGCCTTGTCCGGGACACGAGACCTCCTACGCCGCCGTGGGCTTGGTCGCCGCCCCCGGCACCTTCAACCCACACGTCTCAAAGGCAACCCGCGTCGCTTCCTTCTCTGCCTCGGTCAATTCCAGCATCGGCGGGCGAACGCGTCCACCCACCTGCCCCATCAGCTCCTGCCAGTACTTCGAATGCGCCGGCGGCTTCTCGGCCGGGCGCGTGCGCCGGAATGCCTGCCGCACCGGGTTGAGGCTGTCGCGGATCACCTTGGCCTTGGCGACCTCACCCGCAAAGGCGAGATCGGTGTATTCGCGCATCCGCTTGTCGATCTTGGTCTGGAACAGGTACGGCGGCGACGAGCAGAGATAGAGCTTCCAGCCGAGTTCGACGATGTTGTCGAACCACTCTTCTTCAGACGCGGTCGAGACGTGGATCTTGTCGCCGACCATCCGGGTCAGCCGCGTGTACATCTCGCGCGGCACGCTGTACTTGATCGCCACGATGTTCGGCAGTTCGGCAATCCTGGCGCACAGCTCCGGGCTCATCAGATAGCCGGAGTCCTCGTGGCTCCACATCGCGATGCCGATGTCGACCTGCTCGCTGATCGTCTTGTAGTACTGGTACAGCGTCTCGTCGCGGCTGTGCAGGAAGTGCAGCACCGGCGCATGCACCACGATGTAGGGCGCGCCGATCGATTGCGCGTGTTTCGCAAGCTCGATCACCACGTCCATGTTCTGGTCCGAGCAGGACGCGATCACGCCGGCCTTCTTGCCGATCTCGTCGACCACGATCTCCATGGAGCGCTTGCGCTCCGGGATCGACATCGAGAAGAACTCGCTCTGCTTGCCGGCGATGAAGATGCCGTCGACGCCGAGCTCGTCGACCCAGTGCCGGAGGTTCCGGCGGAAGCCCTTCTCGTCGATCGAGAGGTCCTCGTGGAACGGCATCAGCGCTGCGGCCCAGATGCCTCTGAAATTGGTTCGGGCATATTCTTTGGCTTCGCGTTTGGCATAAATCATGGTTCACCCGATGTTTGCGCCATCATGCTGCGGAGGCGTCGGTGCCGCAATCTATGGCGCGCCGAAGCTTCGGCACAATTCGCCAAAACCGTATCGATTTATACGCCGGTCTTATGAATTCCGTCAGCGCCCGCTCTGACGCAGCCCGCGCGGCAGCGCAGCGCGGGCATGCTTTTTCAGATAGCGCAAAAACGCCTCGGCGGCCGGCGACAGCGCCCGGCCGGTGGCATGGATGATCCCGACCTCGCGGCGCACCTCCGGATCGGACAGGATCTTGGGCACCACGTTGAAGGCGCGGGCGAAGCCCCACACGTAAGCCGGCAGCACCGCGACGCCCAGCCCCGCCTCGACCATCATGATTGCGGTGGTCATGTGCGACACCTCGTAGGCGGGCCGCACCACTTGCCCGGTCGACCCATAGGCCTGGTCGACCAGGAAGCGGATGCGGCTGTCGCGGGTCATCGCAATGAGCGGACCCGCCGCCAGGTCCTTCCAGGACAGCCGGCTCGATCGCGACCAGGACGACTGCGCCGGGCACCAGGCCATCAGCGCGTCCTCGAACAGCGCCTCCTTGCGGATGCCTTCCTCGGCCTCCGCAAAGGTGCCGATGCCGCAATCGGCTTCCCCGCTCCGCACCTTCTCGACGATGACATTGGTCTGGACGTCGATGACGCTCGCCCCGATCGAGGAGAACCGTTTCTTGAAATCGGCGACCGCGCCCGGCACGACCAGCGCCGCGAGCAGCGGCGGCGCGGCCACGACGAGCCGCCCGCGCTTGCGCTCGGCGAGGTCGCGGGCGTTCTGCACCGCCTGCTCGAGATCGGCGATCAGCTTGTCGACCGACTGCAGGAACTCGCGGCCCGCCGCGGTGAGCTCGACGCGGCGCGTGGTGCGGTCGAACAGGCGCGCGCCGAGTTCACGTTCCAGATCGCGGATGTTCAGCGACAGCGCCGGCTGCGCCACCTTCAGCCGCTGCGCCGCGGCCGTGAAGGTGCCGACATCGGCGACGGCCTTGAAGCCGTAGAGCTGGCGGAGCGTGATATTCATAGGCTGGTTTTATAGATCGATGGATGGATTGCGATCCAGCGAATAAGTTTCGGAGGCTGAATCCACTTGCGCCGCCGTCATTCCGGGGCGCCCCGAAGGGGCGAACCCGGAATCCAGACACAAGAGTGGCGTTCGCATCTGGATTCCGGGTTCGCACGCTTGCGCGTGCGCCCCGGAATGACAGCGGTGGGCTTGGCACGACGCCGACGCGCGAGTTCTGTCCCCACTGAATTCACACTCGAAATCGCAACAATCTTTTCTTCTCTTTCAGACCCTGTATTCCGGTCATGCCTTGCTCAGTTGAGGGCGTTTCATGAGGCGCTCATGTTGCGGAGCAGGGTGTGGCGCCCGAGGTTCTGGCCGACGCAGCCAGAATCCCGGGTCGTCTCGGATCACCGCCCGCGCCGTCGCAAGACGGGGCTGCCCTTTAAGGGCTGGACGTGGACGGGCTGAAGGGCGGCGCCAATGCTGCCTGGATAGGGGCGAGGTTATGCTCGTCCGCCCGCGCCCGGAAGAGCGGTCCCGAGCCGAGAGACGCCACTGTGGAGCGCCGGGAGGCGCGCGTGCTGGTAACGGCACGCGGCACCTCCAAAAGGTGCCAACGCTACGTAGCGCCGAACGGCGCTCCGCTCCCTCTTTGGAGGGAGGAAGGAAAATGAAGGCGGCGCCCCGCGCCTTGCGACTTCCGGGGCCGATGAATCACGCCCGCATCCAAGATGCAGACGTGATGCGCCTAAAACGCGCGGGCTGTTTGACATGTGAATCTGAAAACGAAACCGTGCTGATGCCGGATGCATCAGCTACGGCGCATAGGCCCATGCCTCGATCATCACGCTCGCGCCGGGCACCGGCAGCGGCGACGGCACCTGCAGGGCGCAGAACGGCACCGGACGTCCCGCAAGCTTCCGCTCCCACACCTTGTAGACCGGATAGAACTCGGCCAAGTCGGTGTGAAACTGCAGGATGCGCACCACGTTGCCGAGCGACGTGCCGGCGGCCGCACAAAGCTTCTCGATGTTGCCGATGATGCATTCGGCCTGCGCTTCGGCGGACGACGAGAAATACGGCTGGTTCGGGTCGACTGCCGCTTCGGCAACGAGCCCGTCGCGATCGATCGCCATCAATCCCGACATGAACAGCAGGTCGCCCACCTTCACGGCCTGCGGTTGATGCATGAAGGCGGTCGTGACGCCGGCATCGACCGGCGCCTTGCGCGCCGCGCCGCCGGGCTTCACGGCGACCAGATTGATCTCGATCTTGCCGTCGTAAGGCGCGAGGCCGTGCTCGATGCAGGGAATGATCGACAGCGTCGGCGGCGACGCCTTGAAGTGCCGCGTCCAGGCCTCGTTGAACGCCGAATAGTCGTCGCGGTCGGCGAGATAGACCTGCGCATGCACGACGTCCTCGAGGCCCGCGCCGGCAAGCTTCAGCGACGGCACGATGCGTTCCTTGATGATGAACTCGGTCTCGAGCTTGATCGGCTGGCCGGCCCATTGCGCGCCTTCGGTCATCAGCGCCGCGGCCGCGACGCCGTTGCGCTGCGGCTCGTTGCCGACCGCCATCGAGGTGATGCCGGGAACGAAGACGAACTCGCCCGCGGTGAGCGCCGCCGAATAGCCCGAGGTCGGCCGGCCCTGCAGGTCCTGGTGCTTCAGATGCTCGACCGCGAAGCCCGCTTGCGGGATCGCGGCGAGCGCCTGCACGGTCATGTCGGCGCCGGGCAGCAGCATCGCGCGCTGCGCGATCGAGGTCGATGGCGGGATGCGCGAGCCCAGCACCTCGCGCCGCGCCTGCTGATAAGGCGGCACGGCTTTCACCGTGGTGTAATACTGGTCGGTGCGCACGAGGTTGCTGCCGTCGGTGCCCGCGGCGCGCAGCACCGCGTCGAGGTTCTGGTAGATCCGCAGCGCCTCTTTCTCGCGCTTCGGCCGCCCGCCATGGGGCAGGTGCGCGGAAAGCACATCGGGCGCGATGCCATTGACGAAGTCCTGCGCCATCAGCCCGTTGGCGAACACCCAGCGGCCGGCCTTCATGCCCTGCGCGAACTTGATCCGGCCTGCGCCGAGCTCGACCGGAATGAGCGGTTCGGCCGCAGGCTTGGCGCTCGGTTTGGCGCTGGTCATCGTGTCCTCTTTGGTCTTGAATTGTGCGCGACGGGACTGTGCCATCAACGCAGCCATCCCGGAAAGCATTGTTGCGGCGCGCATGGCTGGCACGCGTCATGCAAGCATACGTCGCGGAAATGAGCTGCGCGCATTGACGCAGAGGAAGCGGGAGCGAGCAATGAGTTTTCGACCGCAATGGCTGATCGCAATCGGCATGGTGCTGTTGAGCGGCATCGCGGCGCAGGCGCAGACCGAGCACTATCCGTCGCGGCCGATCACGATCGTCGTGCCGTTTCCGGCCGGCGGACTGACCGACGTGCCGGCGCGGCTTGCGGCGACGATGCTGCAGGACAAGCTCGGGCAGGGCGTGGTGATCGAGAACCGCACCGGCGGCTCGGGCGTGGTCGGCGCGGCTTACGCGGCGCGCGCCACGCCCGACGGCTACACGCTGTTCGCCAACTCGCTCGCCGACACGCAGAACCTGCACTACCTGCCGGTGAACTACAGCCCGGTCGACGACTTCAATCAGATCGGCTGGATCGTCGACGGCCCGCCGCTGGTGCTGATCATCAACGCCGAACTGCCGTTCAAGTCGCTCGCCGACCTCCTCGCCGACGCCAAAGGCAGCCCGGGCAAGTACAGCTTCGGCACCTCGGGGCCCGCGTCGTCGCCGGGGCTCACGCTGACGCAGCTCAACTCCATGGCCAAGACGCAGATCCAGGCGGTGCCCTATCGCGGCTCGGGCGATGCCGCGGCAGCGGTCGCGACCGGCGCCATTCAAGGCGCGTTCACGTTCTTCTCGCAGGGCAAGTCCCTGGTCGACAGCGGCAAGGCCCGGGCGATTGCGGTCGCGGCGCCCAAGCGCATGGCGGCGTGGCCCGATGTGCCGACCATGACCGAGCTGGGCTTCGCCATCGATCAGCGCGGCTTCGTCGGGCTCGCCGCGCCGATCAAGACGCCGAAGCCGATCGTCGATGCGCTCAGCAAGCATCTGAACGAGGTGCTGCAGACCGACACGTTCAAGAAACGGATGGCGGAGCTCGGCATGGCGCCGCCGCCGGCAGACGAGAACACGCCGGAGAAGTTCGACAAGTTCATGCGCGAAGAGATCGGACGCCAGGGCGCGCTGGCCGAGATGTCGGGGCAGAAGCTCGCGACGCCGAAGTGAGCCGTGTTTGTCGCTACGACCTGTGTCCGGTCATTTGCGCGACGACGTCCGCTGCATTCGGCGGATCGGCGTTGCCGCGCCAGGCGACATGCTGATCCGGCCGCACCACCACGATATCGCGTTCGTAGAGATCGCGCGCCACCGCGCTGTCGACGTCGACGGCTTTCGCCGGCACGCCGCGCTTGGCAAAGGCGGCAAGCAGACCATCGGCCTTTGCGGCCTGCGGCCCGAGCCGCAGCACCGTGAAGCCCGCCCCGAAGCGGTCGAACAGCGAGTCGCCCGCGTTATGGCCGTGGCCGATCCACACATGCGGCGCGCGGCCGCCGGGCACGGCGCTCGGCTTGTAGTCGAACAGGTCATCGGTGGGCGGCGGCGTGCCGTCCGACACGACGACCGGAGAGGCGTCGTAGCGCGCCCCGAGCTGCACGCCGAGCGAGGCGAACTCCGGACGGCCGCCCGCGAGATATTCGCCGGCCTCGCGCCGCGCCGCGTCGCCGGCTGCCGAGGCCTGGCCGATTTCGGGCGCAACCGGCGTTGCGTTGACGTTGCTGTTCAGGGCCTTGGAAGCGCCGGTGTTGCGGAACGCAACCGGCTGCCGCTCGAGCTCGTAGCTGTCGAGGAGCTTTGACCCGCCCCAGTCTTGCACCATGGCGGCGAGCTTCCAGCCGAGGTTGGCCGCGTCGTCGACGCCGGTATTCATGCCGAAGCCGCCGGTCGGCGTGAACAGATGCACGGCGTCGCCTGCGAGCCAGGCGCGGCCCGCGCCGAATTTTTCAGCGACGAAAAACTGTCCTGCCGTCCAGGCGGCATGGCCGATGAACTCGACCGCGATGTCGTGGCCGATGCTGTTGCGGAAGGCCTTGGCGATGATTGCTTCGTCGGGCGCCTGATCGGGCCGCTCGAGCTTTGTCGTAAAGAGAAACTCGGACTGGCCGTCGACCGCGACGATGTTGGCGCGGATGTGGGTGTTGACCACCCAGTATTGCCAGCAGCGCGTCCGCGCGACCTTGGGAATCTCAGCTGCGCGGATATAGGTCGAGACCATCGGCCCGCCGAGATAAGGCTGGTTCGTCGGTGTCTCGCCCCGGAAGGCATAACCGAGCTGCTTGCGCACGATGCCGTGCGCGCCGTCGCAGCCGGCGATATAGCGGCCGCGGATGGTCTCGCGCTGGCCGGTCGCGAGGTTCTCGATCTCGGCGGTGACGCCGTCATTGTCCTCGCGCCAACTCAGGCATTCGTGGCCGTAGCGCTTGTCGATCAACGCGCAGGCCTGCACCTGCTCGAACACCACCGCCTCGGCATGCATCTGGTTGCAGCGATAAAGCGGCTCGACCTCCTGGTCGTCGGCGGGCGCGGCAGCACGAGCGGCAAGCTTCTCGCCTTCCGACGGCATCGTGATGCGGGCGAGCTCCCAGCCATCCAGCGTCGTGAAATAAGTGACGTCCGTCTGCAGGTCGCGCGGCAGGCCCACGGCGCGGACCGCATCGACGAAGCCGAGCCGTCGATAGTGCTCCATGGTTCGCGCGTTCTGAGTCGAGCCCTTGGGATGCCAGCGCGGCCCGGTCTCGCGGTTGATCAGCGTGCTTTTGACGCCGAGCGCCGCGAGGTTCAGCGCCAGCATCATGCCGACCGGGCCGCCGCCGATGATCACCATGCGATCGGCGTTTGTTGCGGCGCTCATGTTGGCTGCCCGGTCCTGAGCCTTACGCCACCTTGGCGAGCTTTCCCGCGCCGATGTCGAGCTTGAACAGCTTGACCGCGTTGCCGCCGAGGATGTCGCGCTTGGCCTTCTCCTTCAGGAACGGCAGGTCGTAGATCGTCGACGGCAGATCGAAATCCCAGTGCGGGTAGTCCGACGAGTAGAGCAGCTGGCTCTCGGCCTTGATGCACCGGAAGGTCGCTTCGAGCAGGCTCATGTCGCGCGGAACTTCCATCGGTTGCGACGTGTAGAACATGTCGGTGATGTATTCACCCGGAAGCTTCTTCAGCCCCGGGCATTCCGACGAACGCATCATGTATTCGTTGTCGAGCCGCTGGATCATGAACGGCAGCCAGGCGAGCCCGCTTTCGATCCAGATCACCTTGAGCTTGGGGAAGCGCTCCGGCAGCGCGTTGATCACCCAGTTGGTCATGTGGACCATGTTGTACCAGACGAAGCCCAGCGCATGGACCGAGATGAACTTGTTCATCATGCCCATCGACTGTTCGCCCCAGTTGTAGCCGGCGTGGAAGGCGAGCGGCAGGCCGGTCTCCTCGATCATCGAGTAGAGCCGCATGTAGCTGTTGTGATGCACCGGCTTGAAGCGCACCGAGGTGATCATGAAGCCCGCAACGCCCTTCTTGCCGGCGAATTCCTTCACCATGCGGATGCAGGCGTCGGGGTCGTTGAACGGCAGATAGATCATCGAGCGGATGCGCGCTTCTTCCTCCAGCACGCGCTCGCTGAGCCAGCGATTGTACGCGAAGGACAGCGCGACCTCGGCCTCGACCTGCGGATGCAGGCCGAGCTGCAGCATCGGCGAAGGAAACAGCACCGCGATGTCGATGCCCATGGCGTCCATCCAGCGTCGCGTCAGCGAGATGTCGCGATGCACGCCGGGCTCGGTCTTCTCGATGCGGCGCAGCGGGTAGCGGATGGCGCGGCCGCCCATGTCCTGATAGCCGACGCCGCCCGGCATCACGCCGACGCCCTTGGAGTTGCCGGAGTTCGCCATCTGGGCGAGCTGCTTCATCACCGGGTCGGGCATGTATTCCAGGATCTCGTTGAACGACTCCAGCTCATAGTGGTGCGAGTCGACATCGACGATCGGAAACTGATCGTAGTTGCGCTGCTTGGCCTGGCGCGCCGCGTTGGCGAGCATCTTGCCGGAGTCGAACTCGTCGACCTTCATGCGGCGGTCGTTGCTGAGCGGCAGTTCCATGATGGTGCTCTCTATTCGAGAAATCAGATCGAAACGAAAACGTCGTCGCCGCGGCGGACCACGCTGTACTTGCGAAGGCGCAGCCGCCGGTCGGGCACGCATTCGCCGGTCTTGAGATCGTATTCGTAGCCGTGCCACGGGCAGACGAAGTTGACCTGGCTGTCGGAGAACTTCTGGCCGATCCAGGTCTTGTCCGGGCCGATCACGTCCTCGACCTGATGCATGATCAGGCCTTCGCAGGCCGGGCCGCCCTGATGCAGGCACAGGTTGGAGTAGGCGTAGAACTCACCCTCCCAGTGAAACACGCCGATGTCGTGGGCGCCGTGCTGGACGATCTTGCGTTCGCCGTCGGGGAATTCCGAAACCTTGGCGACAAAGACTTCAGCCATACCGTTCTTCCTTCCCCGCTTCGTTGGCACTTCGGCCATCTTAACCCACAGGTTAATTCATAGGCCGCAGGTTTTGTCCCGGCAAGCGTGCCGGCCTCATGAAGCCCTGGCGCTTCGGAGCTCGGCGGCGGCGCCCTGTCCGGCGACGCGCTTCAGCACATCGAGCAGCGCGGTCGCCGCCGGCGCCAGAGGAACATCCGCGCGCGTGACCGCGATGACTGGCGCAGCGAACAGCTGCTCCTTGACCGGAATGGTGGTGAGGAGCCGGCTGGCGATCGGCGACGTGGTCCATTGCGACGGTGCGATCGCCAGCAGGTCGGAATTGGTGAGGCACGTCAGCAGCGTCAGCGCCGACTGGCTCTGCAGCGCCACGGTCGGCGCGGGCAGGCGGTGGCGCTTGAACAGATCACCGAGCTCGCTTTCGGCGCGCGGCGTGACCGACGTGGTGATCCACTCGGCGCCGCCGAGTTGCTTCAGCGACGTTACGTTCGCCAGCGGATGTCCGATGCGGCACAGCACCGCCCGTTCGCCGGACAGCACCGCTTCCTTGCGCAGCGTCTGCGGCAGCTTCAATCCGGGATCGGGGCCGACGTAGAAGTCCACGCTGCCGTCGAGCAGGCTCGGCGCGAGCGTGGGATAAAGCCCCTCCATGATGCGCAGGCGGACCTTCGGATAGCGGCTGCGAAACGGCCGCAGCGCCTTCGGCAGCAGCCGCAGATGCGCCGCGATTGAAAGGCCGACCGTGACGCTGCCTGTCGCATGGCCGCGAAGCTGGGCGAACTCGTCCTTGGCGCGCTCGACGTCGTTGAGGATGGCTGTGGCGCGTTTGGCGAACGCCTCGCCGAGCGGCGTTGCCACCATGCCCTTGGCGCGCCGTTCGAACAGCGGCGCGCCGAGCTCGCGCTCCAGCTCGGCGATGCTGCGCGAGAACGCTGGCTGGGCGACGCCGAGATGGCGCGCCGCGGCGCGCAGGCTGCCGCGCTCGGCGATCGCGGCGACATAGCTGAGCTGGATGAGTTTCACGGGGGGAAGCTTAGCGATATCAAATCGGTATCGCTACACGATTCTTGACATCTCGTTGCGATCCCCGGAGCGGCGTAAGAATCCCTGGTCAATCACGACCAAGCCGGGACTCGTTGATATGACGCTGATCAACCTGAAGGCTGCGGCCTCGCGCCCAAGCATCGACGACCTTGTGTCACGCGCGGAAGCGATCCGCGCGCTGGTTCGCGCGCAAGCCGAGCAGGCCGAAGCCAACCGGACGGTGTCGGCCGAGGCGGTGGCGCGGATGCGCGAGGCGGGTCTGTTCCGGATCATGCAGCCTGCTGTTTACGGCGGCTACGAATACGGCTTCGAGGCGCTGGTCCGCGCCGTCGTGCCGGTGGCGGCGGGTTGCGGTTCGGCCGGCTGGGTGTTCAGCCTCGGCATTGTTCACCAGTGGCTGGCCGCGGTGTTTCCGCGGCAGGCGCAGGACGAATACTGGGCCGATCCGGACGCCATCGCGGCGGGCTCATACGCGCCGGTCGGCAAGGCTGTCGTCGCGGACGGCGGCTATCGTCTCTCCGGCAACTGGAGCTTCACCAGCGGCTGCGATCACGCGCAGTGGCTGTTTCTGGGTGGAATGATTCCGCCGGCGAAGGACGGCGAAGCGCCCAAGCCCGCGTTCTTCCTGCTGCCGCGCGCGGACGTGCGCTTCGACGACAACTGGTACACGATGGGGCTTGCGGCCACCGGCAGCAAGAACACCATCGCGGACGATGTGTTCGTGCCTGCTTATCGCGTGGTGCCGATAGCCGATCTCCTCAACGGGACCACGCCCGGCGCATCCATCCACGACAACCCGCTGTACCGGCAGTCGATGCTCTCGGCGCTGCCGTTCGCGCTGGTCGCGCCCATTCTGGGGATCGCCGAAGGCGCGCTCGCCGACTTCATCGAGATGGCCAAGGTGCGCACCACGCGCGGCGCAGTCGCCGGCGGCAACAACCGCATGGCGGAGTTCGCCACCGTGCAAAGCCGCGTCGCCGAGGCGACCGGCTCGATCGACGCCGCGCGGCTGACGATCTTTCACGCGCTGGAGCAGGCGATGAGCGCTGCGCAGCGCGGCGAGCAGGCCGGTCATGATCTGCGGCTGCGCAACCGGCTCGCCCAGGCGTTCAGCGTGCGGCTCGCGATCCAGGCGGTCGATGCGTTGTTTCTCGCTTCGGGCGGCCAAAGCATCTTCACCGGCAAGCCGATCCAGCGGGCGTGGCGCGACGCGCATGCCGGCGGCGTGCATGTCAGCATGAACTGGGACGCGGTGAGCACGATGTATGGCCAGCATGCGCTGGGCCTCGATCCCAAAGGACAATATTGAGGCGCGCGATGCGAGATTACTGGCTCAACAAGCTGTTCTTCGACCTGCAGCAGCCGGCGCTTGCGGGCGAGTTCAGGAAGGATCGCGACGCCGTGCTGGCGCGCTATCCGATGAGCGCCGAGGTGCGCCGCGCCGTGATCGAGGACGATCTCGCCGTGCTGGTGCCGCGCACCAACGCCTATCTGCTGCGTTTCTACTACGCGATCCTCGGCGTGAAGGACGCCGAGTTCATCAGGCGGCTGAACGAACTGCCCGGCCACACGGAATTCAAGGAGCAAGCGTCACATGGCTAGTCTCGTCGGGGTCTTTGCCGCCAGCCACGGACCGATGATCGCGCGCGAATGGGACACGCTGTCACAGCCGACGCGCGCGGCGGTCACGAAAGGTTTCGAGGACGTCGGCCGCCGGCTGATGGCGTCGCGGCCCGACGTGCTGGTGATCGTGTCGCCCGATCACTGGTGCAACTTCTTCCTCAACAATTTTCCGACGTTCTGCGTCGGCATCGGCGAGGAGCATGACGGGCCGCCCGAGCCGTTCCTGAAAGGGCGCTTCAACCATCCGGTGCTGGCCGGACATCCGGGTTTCGCCCGGCACATCATGGACACGGCGCTGCAGCGCGATTTCGATCCATCGATGTCGCACCGCCTGACGCTCGATCACGGCTTCTGCCTGCCGCTGTGGCGGATGGAGATCGATCCGATCCCGCCGATCGTTCCGATCGTCGTCAACGAGGTGGACGATCCGATGCCGACGATGCGGCGCTGTCTCGCCTGGGGCTCGCTGCTGCGAGAAGCCATCGCGAGCTATCCGCAGGACCTGCGCGTCGCGGTGCTGGCGACCGGAGGCCTCAGCCATTTCATCGGCGAGCCCGGCATGGGGCAGATCGACGAGGCCTTCGACCGGACCTGCATTTCGCTGTTCAAGGACGGCGATCCGGCCAGGCTTGCGGCCACGCTGGAGCACGACGTGCGGCACACCGGCAACGGCGGACACGAGGTCCGCAACTGGGTTGTCGCCCACGCGGCGGCCGGCAACCAGGGCTTCGAATTGATCGGTTACGCGCCGCTCGAAGAGATCTACGTCGGCTGTGCATTCGCGGAATGGCGGCTGCGAGCTTAATCTTACTGCGTCAGAAGAGCCGAGGCGCATGTTGTTGTGCCCTCTCCCTGAGGGAGAGGGCAGTTCAGAATGTACAACAGATGCGGTTGGGTGAGGGTTTACGGCCTCTCGATAGACCGTAACCCCTCACCCCATGCGAATGTACGGCTCAGTCAACGTAGCCCTCTCCCGCAAGGAGAGGGCGCAGTAACGAACGGCTGCGTTTCTTGACGCAGTAGGATTAAGTCAGAAAACACGGCCGGGAGGACGAGGATGGGATTTGGCTGGGCGGTGTGCGCGCGCTTTGCAGCGCTCGCTGTTGTGTCGGCTTCGATTGGCGCCAGCGCCGCGAAGGCCGAGGACTATCCGAGCCGCACCATCAAGATCGTCGTCCCCACGGGTCCGGCCGGAAGCTACGACGTCGTGGCCCGCATCGTCGCCGACCAGTTGAGCAAGCGGCTCGGCCAGAGCGTCGTGGTCGAGAACCGCAGCGGCGCCGGCACCATCGTCGGCACGCAGTCGGTGATCGCATCGTCGCCGGACGGCTATACGCTGCTCGTCGGCGGCCTGAGCAACATCGTGTTCAACGAGGCGCTCTATAAGAAGCCGCCCTACGACCCGCTGGCGCAGCTTGTGCCCATCGCTGTGGTCTACCGGCTCGCCTATGTGCTGGTCGCGCCGGCGGACTTTCCATTCACGCCGGTCGAGAACCTGATCAGCAAGGCCAAGAAAAATCCCGACGAGCTGCGGCTCGCCCATGCCGGCGTCGGCAGCGGCCAGCAGGTCGTCGGTGCGGCCTTCATGAAGAGCACCGGCGCGAAGCTCCAGGAGGTGCCGTACCGGAGCTCGTCTGCGGTCTATCCGGACCTGATCTCAGGCCGCGTCGAGCTGTTCTTCGATTCCGCGACGGCTGCGATTCCTTATCTCAAGGGCAAGCAGATCAAGGGCGTGGCCGTGCTGGCCTCGCAGCGGCTCAAGGACGCGCCCGATGTGCCGACCATGGCCGAGCAGGGCGTGAAGGGTCTCGACGTCGATTCCTGGATCGGGCTGTTTGCGCCGACGAACACGCCGAGGCCTGCGATCGAGCGCCTGCAGAAGGAGATCGCGGCCGCGATGCCCGAGCTGCAGGAGCGTTTCGTCGCGGTCGGCGGCGAGGCCATGACGGTCGAGCCGGCGCGCCTGAACGACTTCGTTCGCGCCGAGCACGGCAAGTGGACCAAGGTCATCAAGGAATCCGGGATTTCGCTCGACTGACGATGCGCGTGATCACTTGGCCCGCCCCGTGATCAAACTCTCGCAGGACCCCTCGGCATCTTCCGGCGTACCGTCATGCGCGAACACTTTCCATTTCCGATCGATCACGCCGAGGATGCGACCGTCGAAGCACATCGCGGCCGACTGACTGAGCTGCGGCGCGATCAGCACGCGCAACGCGTCGTCGAGCAAGCCGAGCTTTTTGTCCTTCATGGTATTCCACCACGATGTCGGAACGAGACCGCCGCTGGCGTAGATCGAGTCGTATTGCGGCTCGAGAACCCATTGTCCGGTGCGGTCGATGAGGCCCGCGAGATTGTTCATCTTTGCCGGCGCATAAGGCCCGGAGAAGAGCGATACATGCTCGAAGCGCGGCTCGATCACGATCCGGCCAGCGGAGTCGATGAAGCCCCAGCGGCCGTCCTGCTGGATGGCGGCAAGACCATCATGGACGACGCCGCCGTGCTCGAATTTCGGTTCGATCTGCCAGGTCAGGTCGGGCTTGATCAGCCCCCAGCCGGCTTCGGTCCTGGCCCACATCAACGGCGTGTCGCCGTAGTCGAAGATGCGAATTTCGAGGAACTCCTGCGGTCCGATCCGCGAGCCCGAATGGTCAACCAGACGCCATTTGCCCTTGGACTTGATGACGGTGTCGGACACGCCATTGACGATGATGGGCGGCCAATCGAAGGAGAACACTTGGCGGCCCGTATTGCCTTGGATGACGGTTCGTTCCTCAGTGACCCAGAAAACGTCCTTGGTGAAGGGGGCAGCGAAGCCGAATTGTGGCCAGAGCGCTACCTGTCCCTCGCGATCGAGCAGGCCAGATTTTCCTTCAACGTCGACCTGTGCAAAGCCTCGCGTAAATCGTCCTGCGACCGCGTATTGAGGGCGCGCGATCACCCGTCCGGTGTCGTCGACATAGCCGTAGAGATAGCTGTAGCGATGGCGCACCCGCACCAGCGCGCGTCCTTCGAAGAACGGTTGGACACTTTCGTAGGCGAACGGAACCGCGAGCGTGCCGTCGCGGTCGACGGCGCCGCACAGCCCGCGGTCGCAGACTGGCATGGGAAACGAACCGGTCGGCCGGAGGCCGACCTTCTTGGCGGCTTCTTCCCGAGCCAGAGTCACGTCGAGAGATTTTCTGACGGCGTCGGGCAGTGGCTCTTTGCTGCGCTCCAATCGGCCATTGTCATCGGGCGGCATCGCGGGTTGGGCGAGCGACCGGCCGCTGGCGAACGCCAGCAGCAGCGCGGCAACGCAGAGCGACAGTCTTCGGAAAGCTCGCCGATCCATGCTCGTCCCCCAACGCCTGCGGCAACGGCGCAGATTCCGCCCGTGGAAATGGGCGGATTTCCGTCGCGATCCAGGCGCTTTCCGGCATGTCCAGGCTTGGGACAATGCTTGGGACAAGCCGCCGATTGTCCGTATAGTCAGCCCGCAATTCTGCCGGAGGCACCATGATCGTCGACATCTACACCCACATCTTCCCGGAGCGTTTTTTCCAGGAGCTGGAGCGCGGCTCGCCGAAGCTCGGCAACATGGGCAAGCGGTTGCGCAGCGTGCGCAAGCTGTTCGACCTCGATCTGCGCTTCAAGGACATGGACGCGATCGGCGACGACTACCGGCAGATCATCTCGTTGCCCAATCCGCCCATCGAAGATATCGCCGAGGGCGCGGTCGCCAACAATCTGGCCAAGGTCGCCAACGACTCGATGGCCGAGCTGGTGGCGAAATATCCGAAGCGTTTCCCGGCCTTCGCCGCCGCCGTCAACATGAACGACGTCGACTTCTCGATCGCGGAGGCCGAGCGCGCCATCAAGATGGGCGCGAAGGGCGTGCAGACCTTCACCAACATCACCGGCCATCCGCTCGACGAGGAGCGCTTCCGGCCGTTCTTCGCCGCGATGGCCAAGCATGACCTGCCGGTCTGGATCCATCCGGCGCGCACCTCGGCGATGCCGGACTACACGTCGGAGCCGCGCTCGCGCTTCGAGATGTGGTGGTGCTTCGGCTGGCCTTACGAGACCACGGTCGCGATGTGCCGGCTGGTGTTCGACGGCATCTACGACCGCCATCCCAACATCAAGCTGATCACGCACCATCTCGGCGGCGGCATGATCCCGTATTTCGACGGCCGCATCGGGCCCGGCATGGACGTGCTCGGTTCGCGCACCGTCGACGAGGACCACACCAAGGTGCTGTCCTCGCTGAAGCGGCCGCACCTCGACTATTTCAAGGAGTTCTATGCCGACACCGCGATGTTCGGCGGCACCTACGGCCTGCCCTGCGGCATCAGCTTCTTCGGCCCGGAGCGGGTGGTGTTCGCCACCGACGCGCCGCTCGCCGCCATCCCGGTGCATATCCAGGCCATCGACGGCCTTGATCTCGACACAGCCGTCTATAAGAAAATCATGGTTGGGAACGCCGAGCGGCTCCTGAACATGAAATTTGGCTGACGGGGCTTGAGGGGTCGGGGGTGATCAACGTTCGGTCAAGGTTTGCGGTGGTAGTCCTGACCCTGATCGGGGTTGGGACCTTCATGTTTGCCGATGGCTTCTGGCGCACCGCGCAGGCCGTAACGCTGTGCTCGCTCACCGGCGGCCTGCTCGGCTGCTCGGCGTCCGACGCCTACAAGCCGCCGAGCCAGCCGACCTTCTATCAGAGCATGGCCTCGCCCGACGCCGAGCTCGACGCCAAGGCGGCGGCCTCGATGATCTCCGGCTATCGCCGCAACAACGGGCTCGGCCTCGTCACGCTCGACGATCATCTGATGAAGATGGCGCAGGAGCAGTCGCGCGCCATGGCGACCAAGAACCGCTTCGAGCACGACGCCGCGGGGCCGTTTACGCAGCGCGTCAAGCGGTCGGGCTACGACGCGAAAGTTGCGGTCGAGAACATCGGCGCCGGATATCACACGCTCGCCGAGGCCTTTTCGGGCTGGCGTGATTCGCCGCCGCACCGGGCCAATATGCTGCACAGCGGCGTGACCAAGATGGGCATTGCGGCGGTGTATTCGCCCAATTCCAAGTACAAGGTGTTCTGGACCCTGATCCTTGCTGCGCCGGATGATCGCAGGGGATAACCCCTTAAAATCAGGCATTTTTTGCTAGTTTTCCTTAGCCAAGACTACCTAAGGGTGGTTCCTTGGACTGCCTTGAATTGAGCGAAATGCCGCGTAATGCGTTGCGAAGCGCCCAATTCCGTGTATTCAGAGCGCATCATTTCAGAGGAGTTTCGACACTATGGCCACTCAGCCAGCAGCCGCGAAAGTCAAGCAGAACACCGTCAGCCTCAAGCACCTCGCCGCCACTCTGGCCGAGGATCATGAGATGCCGAAGAAGCAGGCTGAAGCTCTCCTCGGTGATCTCGTCAATCTCGTCACCAAGCACCTGAAGAAGGGCGATCGCATCCGCCTCGTCGGGCTCGGCGTCCTTCAGGTCCGCAAGCGCGCCGCGCGCATGGGACGCAATCCCGCGACCGGCGAGCCGATCCAGATCAAGGCGAGCAAGAAGGTCGCCTTCCGCGCCGCCAAGGAGCTGAAGGAAGCGGTCTGACGCTTTATCGCGAAAGACAAGCGCCCGGCCCGTGAGGGCCGGGCGTTTTGCTTTTTTTTATTTTGTGATCGCGCGTTGCTCAACGGTACTGAATCGATTTGTGCAGTACTGGGTCCCCGCTTCCGCGGGGACGAACGGCTGACGGTGCGGTGAACTCTCTCCCCGTTCGTCCCCGCGGAAGCGGGGACCCAGGGTCACAAATTCCGAAGCTTCGATTGAATGAATCAAGCGCTAGTGCAGCTTCGCCTGATCTTCGCCGGTGAGGTTGAGGAGGATGTACTGATCCTCGGCGACCTTCACGACCGCGGCGATGGCGGCCTCGGGATCTTCGGTCGGCTGCGCGTCGGCGTCGTACATCTCGAAGATCGCGCGCGTGATTCCGTCAGAGCAGTACGCGGTCTGCTCATCCATATTCACCAGCACAACATCGACGTCGATCACGCTACGCACTCACTCTACATGGACACGCGAACACGGAACTCAAGCCGCCCTGACGGGGCGAGCTTCGAGGCTAGCGGCTTACCCTTAACCGAGCAATGCAACGCCCGAAGCGGGGTCCGCAGCGTTGCGCGGGGCAAAAAATGCAGCATTCACCGGAGGATTCGTGAAACCGCGTCGCGCAAATGCAGCAACGTCATGCAAAGCATGAGGCCCGCCCTGCGCAAATGCAGATGCCGTCTGGCGTCTCGTGCCGTGTCACAATTTCGCGGGCCAGACCGGTTGTCTCATAAGGGGACTATTGGGCTGGACCGAAGCGCAGGCTGTCTTTAGTTTTTCGTCGCATGTTGCCGGAAAGCCGCAGTTACGACGACTTGGTCCGCGATTTTCGCTGGCCCGCGCCCGCGCATTTCAACATCGGCGTCGAGGTCTGCGACCGCTGGGCCGAGCGCGACCCGAACCGGCTCGCGATCGTGGCGGTGGCCGCAGGCGGCGGCGAGCACGACGTCAGCTACGGCTGGCTGCGCCAGGTCTCGAACCGGCTCGCCAATGCGCTCGCGGCGCACGGCGTTGCGCGTGGTGATCGCGTCGCGATCCTGCTGCCGCAGTCGCCCGAGGTGGCAGCCATCCACATCGCGATCTACAAGCTCGGCGCCATCGCGCTGCCGCTTGCGGCGCTGTTCGGCACCGACGCCGTCGCCTATCGGCTGCAGAACGCCGGCGCCAAGGCGCTGTTCACCAACGCGGCGGGCGTGGCGAAGCTCGCCGAGATCAAGCGCGCGCATGCGGACTCGTTGGCCGCGCTGCGGCTCGTTGTCTCGCTCGACGGAGCGGGCGACGGCGTGCTGGGCTTTCACCAGACCATGTCGCGCGCTTCATCCGATTTCACGCCGGTGCTCACATCCGCCGACGATCCGGCGATGATGATCTACACCTCGGGCACCACCGGCCAGCCCAAGGGCGCGCTGCACGCCCATCGCGTGCTGATCGGGCATATGCCGGGCATCGAGCTGCCGCACGAGTTCTTTCCGCAGCCGGGCGACCGCTTCTGGACTCCCGCCGATTGGGCCTGGGCCGGTGGACTGCTCGATTGCATGCTGCCGAGCCTCTATTGCGGCGTGCCGGTGGTGGCGCGGCGCTTCGACAAGTTCGATCCCGAGGAGGCCTTCGCCGTGATGGCGCGGCACGGCGTGCGCAACGCCTTCATCCCGCCGACCGCGCTGCGCATGCTGCGCGCGGTGCCGAACCCGCGCGGCCGCCATAACTTTGCGCTGCGCTCGGTCGGCTCCGGCGGCGAGGCGCTCGGCGCCGAGACCTTCGAATGGGGCAAGTCGGCGCTGGGCCTCGCCATCAACGAGTTCTACGGCCAGACCGAATGCAATCTCGTGGTCGGCTCCTGTGCCGCCATCGGCGTGGTGCGGCCGGGCGCGATCGGCAAGGCGATCCCCGGTCATACCGTTGCGGTGATCGACCACGAGGGCCGCGTGCTCAAGCCCGGCGAGCTCGGCCAGATCGCGGTGAAGCGGCCGGACCCGGTGATGTTTTTGGAATACTGGGGCAAGCCCGACGCCACGCGCGAGAAGTTCATCGGCGACTGGATGACCACCGGCGACCAGGGCGTGGTCGACGACGACGGCTACTTCACCTTCATCGGCCGCGACGACGACGTCATCACCTCGTCGGGCTATCGCATCGGCCCGGGCGAGATCGAGGACTGCCTGATCCAGCATCCGGCGGTGGCGCTCGCCGCGGTGATCGGCAAGCCCGATCCGGTGCGCACCGAGATCGTCAAGGCGTTCGTCGTGCTCAAGACCGGGCAGTCTGCATCGCCGGCGCTGGCCGGCGAGATCCAGGCCTTCGTGCGCCAGCGGCTCTCGGCGCACGAGTATCCGCGCGAGATCGCCTTCATCGACGAGCTGCCGATGACCACGACCGGCAAGGTGATCCGGCGATTGTTGCGGGAAAAAGCTTAGGCGCGCGTTACTGCGACGCGAGATTGACCGTGAAGGTCTTCTCCAGCGCGGGCTTGTCGTCGCGGATGACCTTGTATTGCGCCGTGTAGGTGCCGGCCGGCCACGGCGTCGCGCCGCGCTTCTTGCCGATCATCATGAACCACTGCGCCTTGGAATGGTCGAGCGGCTGTTCGCGCTTTTCGACGAAAGCGCTGCCGTCCGGCGCCTTGACGGAAAGCTCGATCACGTCGCCTGCCTCGAGCCCGATGGCGCGGACATAGGTGACCAGCACCGGCGAGGCGGTGGTGGGCGCGAAGTGCAGCGCCTCGCCCGACTCGATCTGCTCCATCTTCACCGGAACGGCGGCGAAGCCCGCATTGAGAACCTCGCCGCGGTGGTACTGCAGCGCCGCGCGCGCAGCCTCGTTCCACAGCGACTGGCCGCCCTTGCCGCACGAGCCGGGTTCGGCGCCGTAGGCGAAGGGATCGAGCTTGGCCTGGTTGAGGAACACGTTGAAATGCAGATGCGGGAATTCGGTGTTGCCGGACAGCCCGACGCGGCCGAGCGGCGTGCCGGTCTCGACCGGCTGGCCGCGCGTCACGCGGATGCTGCCCTTGGCCATGTGGCAGTACTGCGTCATCCAGCCGTCGGCGTGGCGGACCATGACGCCGTTGCCGCATTCGCGGCCCTTGACGGATTCGGCCGCGGGATCGCGGATCGAGACGTCGGTGACGCCGTCGCGCGTCGCGATCACGGTGCCCGGCGCCGCGGCCAGCACGTCGACGCCCGAGCGCTCCTCCGCCATGCTCGGCAGGCGGAAGTCGGTGCCGTCGTGGCCTTCATAGGTCTGCTCGCCGCATTTGTAGTCGCGCCATTTCGGCGAAGGATCGCTGTCGACATAGTTCTGCACGAAGCAGGTCTTGCCGACCTCGCAGGCGAGCGGCAGCGCCAGCCTGATCGGCTCGGCGGCCGATGTCTGGACAGCGCCGCCGAGCAGCGCCGCAATGGCAAGAAACGAGGCGCGGCGCCAAACCGGATATGTCGACATGGGATGCATTCCACCATTGCGGTCGCCCGCGCCGAGCATAGTGCGTGGCGCGATGACAATTCTATGGTCGGGAACTTTAGCGGCCGCGCAGGCGGTTGCGCAGGCGTTTTGCCGCGGCGATCGCGTCACGGCGCAGCCCTTCCAGGCGGCAGGCCAGCGCGAACGGGATCGCCGAACGCCGGACGGCGATCAGCCGGTCGCTGACCGCGAGCCGCTCGCGCCAGATGTGGTCGATCATCGGGTGCTCGGCGGCGGCGCAGGAATCCACCCGCGCGACCTTGGGCTCGGCCATCAGCCGATCGGTCAGCTCGCAGATGAGCTGCACGCCCGGCGAGAAGCGCGCCATGCCCTCGTTGTAGGCGATCTTCCAGCACCAGGCGGTGTCGCCGCTCTGCAGCGTCACGGTCGCCGTGATGGCCCGGCCGTCGAGCAGCAGGCGGTCGATGCGGGCGTGGTGGTCCGCCGCGAGGCCCGTGACGGCGCTCTCCACGAAGGTCTTGATCGCCGGATCGTCGATGATGGCGCTGCCGGCCGCGCCCTTCCAACCGCTCGCCTCGAGCACCAGGAAGTCCTGCAGCGCGGTGGCGACCTCATCCGGATTGCAGGCGGCCGTGACGCTCACCGGTGCGGTGTCTTCCAGGCGGCGGCGCTGGCGGCGCAATTCCTTGCGGCGGCCGGCCGACATCGCGCGCTCGATATAGCCTGTGCGCTCGCTGCCCGGATCGAGCAGGGCGCGCTCGTGGTGGCCGAAGCTCCGGCTGGCCTGGCCCTTCTCGGCGAGCACGGCATCGAGCGCCGTCGCAAACGCGCCCTTGTCGGGCAGATAGGGCATCAGCAGCAGCGCTGGCGTCCGCGGATCGTGGGCGAGGCGGTCGAGCCAGGCGGCGATGACGCCTTGCGGATCGTCGCGATCGACCAGCGGCACGCCGAGCGGCGCGAACGCATGCGTCCAGCCGGTGAGCATCGGCACGAGCCCGCCCTGCGGGCGTTGTCTTCGCGCCGGGAACACGCCGGCAAGGCGCCCCGTCGCGGTCCGCACCAGCGTCGCGCCGACGCCTTCGCCGAACACCGGCGCGGCCGCGAGCATGAAGGCCGGTTCGTAGAACACGTTGGGCTCGGCGGCGCGGCAGGCCAGCGCCTTGATCTCGTCGGCGAGCGCCGCGAGCGCTGCCACGTCGTGCCATTCGACCCGATAGAATTTGCTGAGCGGCGCGTGCATGGTTTGTCAGCGCGAGTTGGCGCGTCCCCAGATGAAGACGTGGAAGCCAAGCCGGTATCTCGTGACGAGGAACAGCATCACGGATTCAAAGATCAGGGCTGTCGCGGTCGACACCGCCGCGCCCTCGACGCCGATCCGCGGCACCAGAATGATGCAGAGCACGAGATTGAGCGTAAAGGCGCCGGCGTAGACCGCCGCGCAGGCATGCTGCTCGCCCAGCATGTTGAGCAGCCGCTCGATCGGCCCGACCGAGGCGCGGGCCATCAGGCCCGCGGCGAGGATCCACATCAGATGGAAGCCGCCGGTGAACTGCGGCCCGAACAGCCAGAGCAGCGGCTGGCCCATCGCCAGGATCACGACGCAGGCGGCGAGCGAGCCCCAGAAGGTCCAGCGGATCGAGTCGGACAGAATGCGCTCGAGGTCCGCGCGGTTGTCGCCGACGTGGTACTCGCTGAAGCGGTGCGCCACCGCGGCCGAGACTGCGAAATGCACGAAGGCGATCAAGGTTAGCGTCTTCGCCGCCGCATAGTAGATCGCGACGTCGCCGGGCTCGCGGAACTGCTGCAGCACCAGGATGTCGGTCGAGGTCAGCAGCAGGTAGAATCCCTCGACCATCAGGATCGGCAGCGAGAGCTTGAACCAGGTCCGGGTCTCGTAGGCGCGCGGGCCGGGCTCGACGATGCGGGCGAGCCGCCGGTTGAGCAGCACCGTCTGGCCGACCACGGTCAGTGCGAACGAGATCGCGACCGCCATCACCGCGGTCTGGGCCGTGGTCGAGAAGCTCAACAGGAACGCCGCGAGCACCAGCGCGAGCATCAGGAGGTGCCGCACGATGTAGGGCGGCAGCAGCGCGAGATCGATCCAGTCGTAGGAGCGGGCGATGCCGTCCTGCATCTGCATCAGGCTGTAGAACGGCAGCGTGATGCAGGCGATCGACAGCGGCAGCACCACATAGCTGTCGAGATAGGGCTCCAGCACGTGGATCAGCGCAATGCCGATGATCGCGATCACGGTCGCGCTTGCGACCGCGAGCCAGCGGCTGCGGGCGAGGAATCCGCGCAGGCGGTCGAAGGCCTTGAGTTTGGTGTATTCGGGAATGAAGCGCTGCGCCGCGGTGGCAAGGCCGAGATCGGCCATGTCGCCGATCAGCGTGACCCAGGTCCAGACATAGACGTAGATGCCGAACTCGGTGCGGCCCATCCAGCGCGCAAACACGATCTGCGAGAGATAGATCAGCGCGGCGCTGCATACGCGGATCAGGAAGGCCGCGCTCGCGACGCGCTGTGTCACCGAGCGGTCGCTGGAGTCGCTGAGCCAAGAACTGAGCCGGGCGCGGATGTGCGCGGTGAGCCCACCGAGCGGCGGCGAGGCCGGACGATCCGGATTTTGCGACTCGGTCAACGCCACAACACACCTGCACACGGCCGCGTCCGGACGCGGCTGAAAAGTCAGCCGCAGGCCTAGCAAGGAACCGTTAACATTCGGTTGGACGAAGGGTGGCGTTCAGGCCGGAAGATCAAGCTCGGCCAGGGTTTTCTCGACGATCTTGCGCTCGTCGGGCGCGAGCGCCGGCTGCGGCGGCACCGGATCGCCCACGTCGTAGCCCTGGATCGACAGTCCGGCCTTGATGCAGGCCGCAAGATTGAATCGCGCGAACGCCTCGTTAATCGTCCAGAGCTTTCTTTGCAGCGTCATGGCCTCCTCCCAGCGCCCGGCGCGGCAGAGCTCGTAGAGCCGGACACTTTGCCGCGGCACGATGCAGGCCGGTCCCGCCATCCAACCGACGCCGCCGACCAGCATGACGGCCGCGGGAATATGCGCCGACGCCGAGAACACCTGGATGTCCGGGCAGCGGTTCATGATCGAGAGCAGCCGTCCGGTGTTGGTCGAGGCGTCCTTGATATAGCCGATGCGCGGATGCGTGCTCAGCCGGGCGATGACGTCGAGGCTGAGATCGCTGCGCTGGAATTGCGGATTGGTGTAGAGCACCACCGGGATGTGCACCGCGTCGGCGATGGCGCGGAAGTAGGCTTCGACCTGCGCGTCCTTCAGCGGAAAGTAGGATTCGAGAATGGCGAGGATGCCGTCGGCACCGAGCCGCTGATAGGTCTTGGCCTGCGCGACGGCATCAGCCGTGGTCGTCGCGGCGACGCCCGCGACCACCGGCACGCGCTTGCCCGTGGCCTCGATGGTGGTCTGCACCACGGCAATGCGCTGCTCGGCGTTGAGATAGGCGAACTCGCCAGTCGAGCCGAGCGGGGTGAGCCCGTGCACGCCGGCCTCGATGAGATCGTCGCAAAGCTTGCCCAGCACGTCGGTCTTGATGCGCCCGGAGGAATCGACGGGCGAGACCAGATAGGGGAAGACGCCGTGGAAGTCAGTCATGCGGATGACACTCGTTGATCTGCCTACAGTGCATCCCCCGAGTGCGATGTCCGGGTCAAGCCTGGCATGTGGTGCAAAAGTCACGGCCGCTCCGATTCCGGCGGGCACGTTCGAACAAAAAGCCGATGGGTACTTTTGCGCCTGCAATCCGTCCGGTTAGGCTTCGGCCGTTTGGGGATTGGTTCTTTCATAACAAGGAGGCGACTGATGACGTTCACTAAATTTGCGATGGCCGCCGCGGCGGTTCTGTTCTGCTCGGCCGCGCAAGCCGAGACCACGGCGCCCGCCAAACGGGTGCAGTTCGCTCAGGCGTCTGGCGCCTGCACCATGATCTACCTGCCGGTTTGCGGCGTGGTGAAGGGCAAGCCGACGGACTTCAGCAACGAATGCGAGGCCAAGCTCGCCAAGGCCAAGAACATCACGTCCGGGCCGTGCAACAAGCCGAAGATCTGACAGGGCTCCTTTAATGCCGTCCGCCGCCTCGCGCGGCGGACGGCTTGTTTTTCAAGGCTTGCTTTTCAAGGCTTGCTTTTCAAGGTTTGGGATTGATCCGCGTCACGCGAAGCACGGTCTCGCGTCCGGGAATTTGCAGCAGCGGCTCGCCCACCAGGTTCGGCAGGTCGAGGTCACCGGGGACCACGAACAGCACGGTGCGTCCGGTCGCGATCACCTCGTTGAGATAGTCCAGGCTGCGGTCTGGCGCGCCTGGAAACGTCAGCGCTTCCCGCCAACGGTTGAACGAGAGCGCGTTCGGCTGAAACTTCGCGAGCCGGGCGGCAAGATCCGGCGCCACGAACTCCAGCGCATATTGGAGCGCAAAGCGGCGCTCGCGGCTGCGGAACGAGCCGACCACGAGGGCATTCCGGTGGCGCACCACGACGCGCTCGATCGCGGCCACTGCGGCATCGCGCTCCTGCGCCTCGGCGCGGGTTGCCTGGTAGGTCGAAAGGAACTGCACGGCTCCGATCACCACGGCTGTGCCGAACGAAATGCCGGCCAGAGTGCGAAGCAGGCGCTGCGAGCCATTCGGCACCAACTGCGTCAGCGCATAAACAAACGCGATGCTGAACACGCAGAAGGCCGGCAGCATGTAGTAGAGGCCGAAGTGCTTCAGCGTCATCAGGAGCGAAAGCGCGGCGGTGCCGAGAAAAATCGCGACGGTGCGAAGCGTGGACGCCCTGTCGGCATCCGCCTTTCGCTTGAGCGCAACGACGCCGGCCAGCGCGAGCAAAGCTGCAGTTGCAAACAGGAAGCCGTTGGCGGCGACGAGCTGATAAAGCCGGTCGGATAGCGCGGCGATATCCAGAAAGCCTTCTTCGCCGTAGCCGTAGCGGCCGCGATGGGTGAGGATCGACAGGAACCACGCGATGACCCGCGGCAGCTCCGGCAGGATCGGCAGCAGCATCAGCACCGCGAAGCCCGCGATCAGCACAAAGCACCAGACGACGTCGCGCCGCGTTCGGAACAGAAACGGCAGCAGCAGAAGCGGCAGGCAGGTGATCTTGGTGGTCAGGCCCAGCACGATGAAGAACGCCGATCCCGTCACTGCCGCCCGGGTCTCCGGTCGGCTGAGCGGCGCCGGGCGCAGCAGGAGATCGGCGAGAAACGCTGCCGTCATGGTGGCGGCGAAGACGGCCAGCACCTCGGCGGAAACGTAGCCGACGCGCGGCGTCATGGCGCCGAGCAGGAGGAAGCCCGATTGTGCGGCGAGAGCGAGCTCGATCCGCGCGGTCGCGCGCAGGACCCGAAGCCCGAGATAGAAGATCGCAACCGCATTGAGCGCGAGCATCACCGTCGAGATGACGGCGAGGTAAGTCTCCGGCAGAGCCATCATCGAAGCGTCGATGTCGGTCGGCCGGAAGCCCGCGAGACGCATGCAGGAGTGAATGGCGAGGACGATGGCCCCGATCAGGACCTGAAGCGGCGTGCCGGGATGATCGATGTGACGCGGCACGTAGCCTTCGACGATGCCGAACCCGTTGAACAGGTAGATGTAAGCCGGATCGTAGTCATAAGGCACCAGGCCGGCGTAGATCGGCGAGGCCAGGTGCAGCAGAGTGCCGGCGTAGATTGCGACCAGAAGCGGGACGATCAGCAAAGTGAGCCTGCGGGCCATCGTCCACAGTAGCGTCTGGCATGTGACGCTTCTGTGAAACGATGTCGCAGACCGGACTTAGTCCTCGCTGGCCTTGAAGCGGCTCATGCCCTTCAGCGCGAACGGCGCGATCAGCGCCAGCAGCGCGATGCCGAGCAGCGTCGCCGACATCGGGCTTTGCAGCAGCACCATCGGATCGCCGAGGCTGATCTGCAGCGCGCGGCGCAGCTGGCTTTCGGCGACCGGTCCGAGGATCAAGCCCACCACCACCGGCGCGACCGGATAGTCGAAGCGCCGCATCAGGAAGCCCATCACGCCGAAGCCCGCCAGCATCGACAGCTCGACCACCGAGGGCTTGGCCGCGATGGTGCCCATGGTGGCGAACACCAGGATGCCGGCGTAGAGCCACGGCGTCGGAATGGCGAGGAGCCGCACCCACAGTCCGACCAGCGGCAGGTTCAGCACCAGCAGCATGCCGTTGGCGATGAACAGGCTCGCGATCAGGCCCCACACCAGGTCGGGCTTCTCGGCAAACAGCAGCGGCCCCGGATTGAGGCCGTATTGCTGGAAGCCCGCGAGCAGCATCGCGGCGGTGGCTGACGTGGGCAGGCCGAGCGTGAGCAGCGGCACCAGCGTGCCGGCCGCGGAGGCGTTGTTGGCCGCTTCAGGTCCGGCGACACCCTCGATCGCGCCTTTGCCGAACTCCTCCGGATGCTTGGCGAGCCGGCGCTCAGTTGAATACGACAGGAAGGTCGGGATCTCGGCGCCGCCTGCCGGCAGCGCGCCGATCGGGAAGCCGAACAGCGTGCCGCGGATCCACGGCTTCCAGGAGCGCTTCCAGTCGGCCGCCGTCATCCACAGCGAGCCGCGCACCGGCTCGAGCTTCTCTTCGACCAGATGGCGGCGCGAGGCGACGTACAGCGCTTCGCCGACCGCGAACAATCCGACCGCGAGCGTCGTCACCTCGATGCCGTCCAGGAGGTCCGGCACGCCGAACGAGAGCCGCGCCTGCCCGGTCAGCTTGTCGATGCCGACCAGGCCCAGCGCCAATCCGATCATCAGGCTGGTCAGGCCGCGAATCGGCGAGTCGCCGAAGGTCGCCGACACGGTGACGAAGGCGACGCACATCAACGCGAAGTAATCCTCCGGCCCGAAATTGACCGCGACATTCACCAGCCACGGCGCCAGGAACACGATGCCGAGCGTCGCCAGCGTGCCCGCGACGAACGAGCCGATCGCGGCGGTCGCGAGCGCAGGTCCGCCCCGGCCGGCCTTGGCCATCTTGTTGCCCTCCAGCGCCGTGACCATCGAGGCGCTTTCGCCGGGCGTGTTGATCAGGATCGACGTGGTCGAGCCGCCATACATGCCGCCGTAATAGATGCCGGCGAACATGATCAGCGAGCCCGCCGGATCGAGCTTGAAGGTGATCGGCAAGAGCAGCGCCACCGTCAGCGCCGGGCCGATGCCCGGCAGCACGCCGACCGCGGTGCCGAGCAGCACGCCGATCAGCGCGTAGAGGAGGTTGATCGGCTGGCAGGCGATGGTCAGGCCGTGGAGGAGAGAGTCGAGCGCTTCCATGGCAGGAACCTCACATCAGCCGTTCAAGCGGGCCGGCCGGCAGCGACAAGGTCAGCACCTTGTCGAACAGCAGGTAGACCACGATGCCGAGCACCAAGCCGATGCCGAGATCGATGTGAACGGCCTTCCTCCCGAAGGCCGCGGCGGTTGCGGCGAACAGCACCGCGGTGGCCGGGATGAAGCCGCCGCCGAACGCGATGATGGCGATCAGCGCCGCGAAGCCGCCGAGAATGAGAGCGATGGCCTTGGGATCGTAGCTTTCGCGCTCGGGGAAACCGCCCTGCCAGGCCATGATCAGGTTGGCGATGCCGATCACCGCCATGCCGGCCGCCACAACATAGGCCATCATCTTCGGGCCGAGGCCGTAGGTCGGCGCGAGCTGCAGCGTCGTCGAGTCCCACGCGATCACCGCGGCGACCGCCAGCAGAAAGACCGCGATCGCGATGCCCGCGCGGTCGGGCTTGCGCGTTTCCGTCGTGCTCATCACCGGCTCCCCAGCATTCGGTTTTCTTCGCCGGGCCAAGACGCCCTGGAGAGGGCCCGCCCCGACCGGCCCGGCGATCTGCCGCCGGTTACTTCACCAGTCCGACGGTCTTCATCGCGTTGGCGACGCGGGTCTGCTCGTTCGCCAGGAACTTGGCGAACTCGTCGCCCGACATGTAGGCGTCGTCCCAGCCTTTCTGCTTGAGGATTTCCTTCCAGGCGTTGGACTTCACCATCTTCTCGACCACCTCGCCGAGCGCCTTCTTTTGCGCGTCGTTGATGCCAGGGGCGCCGAACACCGAGCGCCAGTTGGTCAGCACGAGATCGATGCCCTGCTCCTTGAAGGTCGGGATGTCGAGGCCCGCAATGCGATTGGGCGAGGTCACGCCGATGGCGCGAAGCTTGCCGGCCTTGATCTGGCCCTCGTATTCGGAGACGCCGGAAATGCCGGCCGTGACCTTGCCGCCGAGGATGGCGGCGAGCGACTCGCCGCCGCCGGAGAACGGCACGTAGTTGACCTTGGAGGCGTCGGCGCCCACCGCGCCGACGTACAGCGCCGCCATGATGTGATCGACGCCGCCGGCCGAGCCGCCCGCGAACGTCACCTTGGCGACGTCCTTCTTCACCAGTTCGGCGAGGTCCTTGGCGCTCTTGATCGGCGAGTTGGCCGGCACCACCATCACCTGGGTCTCCTCGGTGATGCGCGCGATCGGCGTGATCTGCGACATCGAGACCGGCGACTTGTTCATCAGGATCGCGCCGACCATGACGAAGCCGTTGACCATCAGCTGATTGCCGTCGCCCTTGGCGCTGTTGACGAACTGGGCGAGGCCGACGGTGCCGCCGGCGCCGGCGATGTTGATGACCTGGGCGCTTTTCACGAGCTTCTCGGCGACCAGCGCCTGCTGCATCGAGCGCGCGGTCTGGTCCCAGCCGCCACCAGGTGCGGCCGGCGCAATGATCTTCAGCTCCATCTGGGCGGAAGCCGGTGTGACGAACGAGCCGGCAAGCAGGGCCGCGGCGGCGATCAGAACGCCCCGCCGGAAACTACGGACGGACGACATGCAACTCTCCTTGGTACTCCCTGGACCCATTTAGGGCCGGTTTGAGCGCAAGGTCCAGAGGCACGTTGGTCCCAGACGGGCGAACGGCGGGCGACCTTGGTCTAACCGAGGGCCACAGCCTCAAAGCCCGTCGCCAAGGTCCGGATACGGGCGTCTTCGCCGTCGCGTGCGATGAAGCACAGCGATGACGGCAGACCATCGGTTCTTTTGTGCCCGGGAACCGCAACCGCGCAGAGATCGAGCGGGTTCACGAAATACGTGTAGGTCCCCATGATGGTGTTGCGCGCCATCGGCTCTTCCAGCATGGCCTCGATGGTGAAGATGGTCGGTACCGTGGGCACCACGAGCGCGGCGCAGCCGGACAGCACCGCGCGCGCCTGCCGCTGCAGGCGCTTCATGGCATAGATCGTCTCGAACGCGTCCGTGGCTTTGTAGTTGAGGCCGGCTTCGATCGCCGAGCGCACTGCCGGATGGATGGCCTCGGGCTGCGAGGCGAACACCGCGCCATAGTCGATGAGCCGCTCCGCCACCATGGCGCTCTGGAACACCAGGCGTCCGGCTTCTTCGAACAGGCTGAAATCCACTGGCTGCAAGCGGTGGCCGAGCGAGCGCAAGGTTGCGAGGTTGCGCTCGTAGGCCTCGCGCGAGCGGTCGTCGCTGAAGAACTTCATCTGCGCCGGCTCGATCACCGCCAATGGGCGCGGCACAGCCGGGGAGGGCGCGAGACCGATGGCATCCGCATCAAGCCGGCTGAACGGATCGAGCGCGTCGTGGCCCGCGATGTGGCTGAGAATTTCGTAAGCCTCGTCGCAGCGTTTGGCGAACACCGGCACGCAATCGAAGAAGCGGCTGTTGAACACGAGGCCCCGGGTGCTGACCAGCCCGAGCGTCGGCTTCAGGCCGACGATGCCGTTGCAGGCCGCGGGCACGCGGCCCGAGCCGCCGGTGTCGCTGCCGAGCGAGAACGCCACCACGTCACGCGCGACGGCCACGGCCGAGCCCGAGCTCGAGCCGCCCGGGATGTAGCGCGGGTCGATGGCGTTGCGGCACAGCGGCTCCGGGCTTCGCGTGCCGTTCAGTCCGGTGGCGAACTGGTCCATGGTGTTCTTGCCGATCAGGATCGCGCCGGCCGCTTCGAGCTTCTGCACGGCGTCCGCGGACTCCTGCGGCAGGATCGACAGCGCCGGGCAATTGCAGGTGGTGGCCATGCCTGCGACATGGATGTTGTCCTTCACGGCGAACGGCAGGCCGCGCAGCGGCAAGTCCGCCGTATCGGCATCGACCTTGCGGGCCGCGGCGAGCACCCGGTCGCGCGGCACCAGCGCCGTGAACACGCCGTCGTTCGACAGCGCCTGCGCCCGCCTGTAGGCCTCGAGCGCGAGCGTCTCGGCGCTCATGCCCGCGGCAAGCGCCTGGCGGATGGAAGCAAAGCTGAAGGACAGCGTTTCTGGCGACGTCATCGCCGGCCTTCCCAATGAACGATGCGGCGCGCCGCGTAGGCGATGATGCGGTCGCTGATCAGGCCGATGAGCCCGATCAGGATGATGCCGGCGAACACATAGGTGGTGCGAAAGAAGCTCGAGGCATCGAGGATGACGAAGCCCAGACCGCGGTCGCCGCCGAGCAATTCCGAGGCCACCAGGATGGTCAATGCCGTTCCCATGGCGATGCGCAATCCGGTCATGATCTGCGGCAGCGCCGACGGCAGCACGACGAAGCGGAACACCTGCCAGCGGTTCGCCCCCATCGACTGCGCGGCGCGCAGCGTGTCGAGGCCCACGGCATTGGCGCCGGCCTGGGCGTTGACCATCATGATCAGCAGCACGAACACGAAGATCAGCGTGATCTTCGACAATTCGCCGATGCCGAACCACAGGATGAACAGCGGGATGAGACCAAGCGGCGGAATCGGCCGCAGGATTTCGGCCGGCACGATGAACAGCGCATCGACCGCGGTGATCCGGCCGCGCATCAGCCCGATGACGACCCCGAGGATCGAGCCGAGCACGAAGGCCACACCGACGCGCATCAGGCTTGCCGCGACATGAGTCCAGATCGGCGTGCCGGAATAGCCGTTCTGGATCATGTCCCAGAAGCTCGCCGCGACCGCGAGCGGCGACGGCAGGATGATGGGCGCTACCGCGCCGCGCGCGGTCAGCAGCACCCAGATGAGCAGCAGGAGCGCAGGCGACAGCAGCGCAAGCGCGGCGTAGCGTCGCTTCCGGAGCGGATCGCGGTCGTTGCTCATCGGGGCCCCAGGGTGGTCTGAAACCGCGACGCAACATCCAGAACCAGGTCGTCGGCGAAGGCCGGCCCGATGATCGTGATGCCGAACGGGACGCCGCCATCCGCAGAGCCTGCCGGAACAGCCACGGCGCAAAGGTCCAGCGGATTGACGAAATACGAATAGGTGCCGAGTTCGACGTTCCGGTTGATCGGGTCGGCGGCGACTTCGGCCGTTGTCATCGGCCGCGGCGCGCTCGGCACGACAAGAACGTCGATGTGCTCGAACACGCCCTCGACCCGGCGCCGCAGTTCCTGGAGACGGTACAGGCTCTCGAATGCGTCCACGGCGGTCCATGGCTTGGCGCGTTCGAAGACCGTTTTGATCACCGGCAGCAGGCTGCCCCAATCCTGCTCCAGGGCGGCGCGCATCCCGGCGATTCGTTCAGCGATCAAGGCGCTGGAGAGCACGAAGGACCCGGCTTCCCGGAACGGCGCAAATTCGATGGGACGGATTGTTCCGATGTCGGCGCAGATCGACTGGGCGCGCCGAAAGCAGTTTTCCGCGGCCGTGCTGCCCAGAAAATCAAGGTCGGCGGCTTGCGGGATTCCAATATTCAATCGTGCGGCGTTCGCAACCCGCGCAGCAGGCTGCCCGGCGGATTTCCGCGAGAACGGATCGTCAGCGTCAAACGCATTCACCGCTCCGAACACCTCGGCCGCATCCTCGACGGACGTTGCGAAAACCGAAACGCAATCCAGTGTTCGCGAATTCGGCACCGTGCCGCGAAGCGAGATCAACCCTCGCGTCGGCTTGAGGCCGACGATGCCGTTGAACGCAGCGGGAATTCTCCCGGAGCCTCCTGAATCGGTGCCGAGCGCGAAGGGCACCAGGCCCGCCGCGACCGCGACGGCCGACCCGGAGCTTGAGCCGCCTGCCACATAGGCGGGGCTCGCAACCGACGTCACCACGCCGAGCGGCGACCGCGCGCCGGTCAGGCCGGTTGCAAGCTGATCCATGTTGGTCTTGCCGATGACAATCGCACCCAGCCGCTCCAGACGCTCGACGGGTGCGGCCGATGTCTCCGGCAGGTAGCGATATGCCGGCCATCCGGCCGTTGTCGGCATGCCGGCAACGTCGATGTTGTCCTTCACGGCAATCGGCAGGCCGAAGAACGGCAACTGATCCGCATTGGCGCGACTTTCGCGCATGCTTTGGAGCCTGCGGTGCGACAGTCCGCGCGGAACGAGATAGAGCCAGATGGGATTTGTGCGGCCGAAGCCCTCGATGCGGTCGTAGACCTCGTCGAGCAGTTGCTCGGCCGAGATTTCGCCTTCCGACATCAGCGAACGTAGCGCGCCGATGCTCAGCCGGGCAGGGAGGCGCGACACCTCGTGGGCTCGGACGCTCCGTGTTGTCATTTCCGCACATGCGCCGCGACCGCGGCGGGCTCGATCAGGTCGGACAGGTTTTCCGGAACCGACTTGATGCGGTCGATCTTGACGAGGAACTGCGCGATCTCCTGCACGTGAGCCGTGAGGCGAGCGGTCTTCTTGTCGGCAGGGCTCCCCATGAATTGCGGTTTCAGTTGCTCGGCAAAGCCCGGGAAAACCACGTTCTGGCGGCCGAGCAGCGCCTCAACGGCCTCGACCGGCTGAGTGAGACGGGTTGCTTCGGCTTCGATCACATGTCGCGGACTTGACTGATAGGCCGAGAGGGCCGCATCCCAGGCGCGGATCAACTGCTCGACCGCGTCCTTGTTTTTTGTCAGATATTCCTCGCGCGCGACGCCGAACAATCCGGTGATCGTCCCGAGGCTCTGCGTGGTCGCAATCCGCACGCCGCCTTTGGCTTCGATTTCTCCGACGCCCGGCTCCCACGTCAGAACCGCGTCGACCTGGCCGGCAAAATAGGCCGCCGCCATGTTGGCCGGCGCGAGATTGACGACGCTCACCTCGGTCTGCGACAGCCCCGCCGCCGCGAGGGCGCGCAGCAGATGGAAATGGCTCGTCGAGCCGATCGTCACCGCGATTTTCTTGCCTTTGAGGTCGGCGACGGTCTTGGCGTTGGTCGCCGGGTTGGCGACAAGCCGCACGTCGGTCTGCAGCATGCTTTGAACCATGAAGATGCGGAGCGGCAGCCCGTTCACGAACCCGGTCACCGCCGGAAATTCGCCCATCCAGCCCACGTCGATCTCGTTGGCCGCCAAGGCCGGCAGCATGGCCGGACCGGCTGCGAACGGCTTGAGCTCCGCCGTCAGCCCCTGCTGTTTGAACAGCTCGGCCTTCTGGATGTACGTCAAATGCGTGTTGACGACGCCGGTCTGCCAGCCGATCCGAATCTCCGCGGCATTTGAAAGGCTGACACCGCACAGCTGCGCGACGAGAATGGCCATTCCGGTTTTCGAAAGACGCATTATTGGAGACCTCGATTGGATGGGGATCGGCTGGGCTTCAGCATCTTGCGGTAGATGACCTCGCGCAGCCGGATGAAGTCCGGATTGAGCCGGTTCTCGCTCGAAGCGCGCGGCGCCGGCAGCTCGACGTTGAACTGGTCGTAGTGGCCTTCGCGCAGATCGGTGAGCAGGAAAATCCGGTCGCCGACGAACACCGCCTCGTCGATGCTGTGGGTGACGAACAGGATGGTGCAGCCGGTCTGGTCGCGGATGCGAAGCGTCTCCTCCTGCAGCTGCTCGCGGGTCTGCACGTCGAGCGCCGAGAACGGCTCGTCCATCAGCATCACGCGTGGCTTGGCGGCCAGCACGCGGGCGAGGCCGACGCGCTGCCGCATGCCGCCGGAGAGCTGATAGGGGTAGTGGTTCTCGAAGCCTGCGAGCCCCACCAGCGCGGCCATCTCGGTCGCGACGCGCTGCTGCTCGGCGCGCGGGCGCCCGGCGCAGCGCAGGCTGAAGGCGATGTTCTGTCCGACCGTCATCCAGTCGAACAGGGCTGCGGCCTGAAACACCACACCGCGATCCGGTCCCGGTCCTTCGATCTGCCGGCCGTCGATCAGCGCGCCGCCGCCGGTCGGCGTGAGGAAGCCCGCGATCATGTTGAGGATGGTGGTCTTGCCGCAGCCGGACGGGCCGAGCAGCACGACGATCTCGCCGCTCTGAATGTCGAACGTCGTGTTGTCCATGATCGTCCGGCCGTCATAGCCGAACGAGACGTGGTCGAATTTCAGAACCGGATTGGCCATCGCTGCTCTGGACACCCTCGCAGGATTCCGCCGCGTCAGGGCTGACGCGGCGGATGACACATCATCCTACTTCGCCAGCAGGGCCTGAATCGGCTTGGTGTTGAAAATTCCCGACCAGTCGGATGGCGCCGCAGGAATGCGCTTCTCCTCGACCAGGAACGCCGCGATCCCCTGCAAATGCTTCATCAGCCGCGAGTCGAGCTCCTTGCCGGGCGGGCCCATGAAGCCGGCCGTGAGAATGTCCTCGAAGTCCGGATTGGTCGCCGACTGGCCTTCGATCAGCTTGTCGAAGTCTTCGCCCGACATGTTGACCCGCTTGGCCTCGTATTGCCGGACGTTCTTCGGATCGGCCTTGTAGTCCTTCTGCGCCTGGCGCCACGTGGTAAGGAAACGGCGCACCGTCTCGGCACTGCCCGACACGAACGGCTTGCGCGCCACCCACACGCCGCCGGTGATCATGTTCAGGCTCTTCGTCGTCGCGATCGGCTTGGCGCCGGCGCGCTCGATGACGCCGATGTTGGGCTCCCAGACGAAGGCGGCGTCGATCTGGCCGGCCACGTAAGCGGGCGGCATGTTGGCGGGCGTGAGATTGACGAAGGTCACGTCGGACGGCTTCAGCTCATTCTGGCTCAGCGCCTGCAGCGTGTGATAGTGGCTGGTCGAGCCGATTGCGACGCCGAGCTTCTTACCCCTGAGGTCGGCGACCTTGCTGATGCCGGCCGCAGGATTCGCCGACAGCCGCACATTGGTCAGATCGAGCCGCTCCATGAACAGGATTTCGATCGGCAGCCCGTTCGAATAGCCGGTCACCGCGGGAAACTCGCCCATCCAGGCGATGTCGATCTCGCTCGCCGCGAGTGCGGGCAGCATCGCGGGACCTGCGGGAAACTGCGACAGCTTCACGTCGAGGCCGTTCTTCTCGAACAAGCCGGTGTTCGCCGCGTACATCAGGATGACGTTGATGTCGCCGGTCTGGAAGCCGATGCGCATCGGCAGCTTTTCTTCCGCGGACGAGACATGCGGAGCAACAAAGAGACCGATCGCCGTCGCCAAGCCCAATAGAATCCGTCTCATGATTTCTCTCCTGCCGAAGCCACTCACGCCACGCTGTGAACGCCAAGAAGATCGAGCACGGTGAGCGCCAGCACCTTGGTGGCGGCGACCGCCTTGTCGATGTGGATGTACTCGTTGATCGGCGGCCAGCCGTCTTCGCCGGGGCCGAAGGTGATCGCGGCCTGGCCGCGCTCCGCGAAGCGGATCGTGTCGTTGTAGGCGTTCTTGCGATAGAGCTTGGGCTCTTCGCCCAGCACGCGCGCATAGGCGTTGCTGATCGCCAGCGTCGGGTTTTCGCTCTGGTCCTGCTCGAGCGTGCCGCCCACGAACAACGTGCCGGGATAGAGCCGCGCTTCGGCCTTCAGCTCCTTGTCGGCGCGCATCGCATTCTCGATCACGGCCTTGATGTCGGCCAGCACGCTGTCCTGTGTCATGCCCGGCACCAGGCCGACGACACCGAGGATGGCGCGGCAATGATCGGGCGTGAATTGCATCTCGCGCGCCACGCCGCCGGCAATGCGGTTCACCGTGATCATCGGCGGCGTGCCGCCGGCGTATTTTGCAGGCGTATGGCGGAAGCTCATCGTCTCCAGCGCGGCGAGCAGATGCGCCATCTTGGTGATCGCGTTGACGCCGGTGTCGGGCCGCCACAGATGCGTCTTGATGCCGAAGGTCTCGACCTCGACCAGGCAGTTGCCGGAATTGGCGATGGCGACGCCCATGCCCCAGCTTCCATCCGGCGCAGTCCAGCCGGTCGGTTCGCAGACGATGGTGTAGTCCGCTGTAAGCCCACGCTGATCGAGCAGATAGATCGCGCCGTCGGGGCCGTGCTTCTCTTCATCGGCGGTGTAGACACATTTCAGCGTGCCGTTCATGCGGATGCCGGCGTCGCGGATCGCCTGCGCCGCCAGCAGCGTGCAGGCGAGATTGCCGCGCGTGTCGGAGGTGCCGCGCGCATAGAGGCGATTGCCAATTCGCGTCGGACGGAACGGATGGCCGCCCGTCATGGTCCAGGCCTTCCAGTCGCCGGCCGGATAGGTGTCGAGATGGTCGTTGAGAATGAGCGACGGCGCGCCGGCTTTGCCGCCGGGAAGCACGCCGACGACGTTCGGCCGGCCCTCGCGCTTGGTCTGCAGCTCGACGGTGTGACCCATCGCCTTGAGCTTGTCGGCGATCAGCAGCGCGATGCCTTCCTCACGCGCCGCGGTGTCTTCGGGGTCGAGCGGATTTTCGGCTTCCGGTTGTCCGGCCGGGATCAGTTCACAGGCGAGATCGAGCCACGCCTTCTCGGTGATGAGATCGAGCACCTTGCGCTCGATCGCGCTGATGTCGTTTGCGGTAAAGCCTGACAGCACGGACATTCACGACCTCCACAGAGGTCGTTCAGCAAGAGCTATGCCATGGCCTCAAAAGGCCGAAGGCTTCACGCAACATGCTCAGAATCCAGCGAAATAACGCCCGGGCTACATCTGTCAGAAAGTTTCCGGGAGGCTTGGTTTGCGCGGCCTTCGCCCAGCCAGCTTGCCGGATCGGGCAGCCCGCCTCAGTCCTGCTCGTCGCTGAGCTGCCGCAGCGCCGCGGGCTTGCGGATCACCAGGATGCCCCGCTTCTGCGAAATCACGCCCTGCTCCTGCAGGCGGTTGAGGCTGATCGTCACCCATTGCCGCGTCGCGCCGATCAGGTTGGCGATCTCGGCGTGGCTGAAGGCGGCCGCGACCGACAGCTCGCCGTTGCGCTCCGGAATGCCATGGGTCTCGGCGAGATGGATCAGCACATGGACCAGGCGATCGAACATCGTGCGGGTGCCGAGCATCTGCGCGAGCGACGAGTAGCAGCGCGCCTTGAACGACAGCGCATCGAGCAGCTGCATGGCGAGATCGGGAATCTCGCGCGCCAGCTGTTGCAGGCGCTCGCCGGGCAGCGCGACGACGGTGGATTTTTTCGCCGCGACCGCCGACCACATGCAGGGTCCGCCGAAGATGTGCGGGCCGCCGACGAAGTTGCCGGGAAGCCAATAGGCCAGCGTGATCTGCCGGCCCGACGGCGCCGTGTAGAAGCTCCGGATCAGCCCGCTCTCGATCAGCAGAATGCCGTCCTGATACGCGCCCTGCGACAGCAGGATTTCGGATCGGCCGAACTGCCGGGTCGTACCGATGTTGCGCACGCGTTCGCGATCCTGCGGGCTGAGCCGGTCGATCAGGCTTTGCGGGCGCCCGACCAGATTGCTGTTCTCGGCGAGCAGGATTCCCGCGGTGCTCGATCCGATCGCGGACTCTGTGTCGGACACGGCCGGATTGCGAGCGTCACTCTTCGCGTCACGCTTGGTGTCGCTCTTGGGCGCCATAAACCGGAGCCTAGCCCGCGAAGCCGCCTTCGTCGAGGAACGCCTGTTCGTCGGCCGTGGTGGCGCGGCCGAGCACGGCGTTGCGATGCGGGAAGCGGCCGAAGCGGCGGATGATGTCGGCGTGCAGCTCGGCCCATTTCAGGAGATCGGCATCGTCGGTCGCGCGGAACAGCGCGCAGCAGCGCTCCTGGTCGGCGAGCTGCTCGGAGTGCTCGAACGGCAGATAGAAGAAGCCGCGCTCCTTGACCGGCGTCGCGAGATCGAAGCCGCGCGCGAGGGCACGGTCGGCGACGCGTCGCGCAATGTGATCGGCCGCGAAGGCGCGGGCGCTGCCGCGGAACATGTTGCGCGGAAACTGATCGAGCACGATGACGAGCGCCAGCGCGCCCTCGCGGCTGTCTTCCCATTCGGCGAGCTGTCCCGCCGCCGCGGCCTCGTAGGTTTCGAGGAAGCGCCTGCGGATGGCGTCGTCGAAAGCCGTGTCCTTGCCGAACCATTTGTCTTCGCCGGCCTCGCGCCAGAACGCGAGCACCTGGGAGGCAGACGCGATCACAGCCGGACGTCTCCGCTTTCGATGCGCTGGAAGAGCTTGTCATCGAGCCGCACGAAGGCCCTGGCGGCCGGATCGCTGAAATAGATCGGGTCGCGAACCGCCACCGGGTTGAAGCCCTCGCGCACCAGGTCGACTTTCTTTTGCTTGAACGTCGAGGTGACCTCGAGCTCGCTCTGCACCCGCAGGAACACCGGCCGCGCATAGTCGGGCAGGTTCCGGCTGAGATGCGCGTAAAGAGCGGGGAGATCGCACGGGCCTTTGCAGGTGATCGCCGCCATTCCGGCGCGGCCGTCGCGGCCGGAGACCGCGACGCCATAGACATTGGCGTCCTGGATGCCGGGTACTGTATTGATGGCTTCGGCGACCTCGGTGGTCGAGACGTTCTCTCCCTTCCAGCGGAAGGTGTCGCCGACGCGGTCGACGAAATAGAAATAGCCGCGCTCGTCCTGGCGCATCAGGTCGCCGGTGCGGAACCACATGTCGCCCTTGGCGAACACGTCGCGCAGGATCTTGCTCTCGTTCTGCTTGGCGCTGGCGTAGCCCTCGAACCGGTTGCCGGGCTTCGACGGATCGTTGACGATGCGGCCGATCACCTCGCCGGCCTCGTCGGGCGCGCAGGTTTCGCAGAAGCCTTCGGCATTGCGCAGCGGCTGCTGCTTCTCGACATCGAAGCGAACGACGGCGATCGGAAAGCGATGCGCCACGAACCACGGCACGCGGCCGACCGCACCGAGCTTGCCGTCGATGTTGAAGATGTTCACGTTGCCTTCGGTGGCGGCGTAGAACTCGAGAATTCGAGGAATGCGGAAGCGGCTCTGGAACGCTTCCCAGAGATCCGGGCGCAGGCCGTTGCCGCAGGCCAGGCGGATCTTGTGCCTGGTCTCGCTCGTGCCCGGCGGCGAATTGACGAGATAGCGGCAGAACTCGCCGATGTACTGGAACATCGTGCACTCGTTGCGCACCACGTCGTCCCAGAATTCGCGCGCCGAGAATTTCTCGCGGATCACCACCGAACCGCCGCTGACCAGGATCGGACCGGTCGCCAGCAGGCCGCCCGCGGTGTGGTACATCGGCAGGCAGTCGTACATGCGATCGCTGGATTTCGTATTCATCATGCCGGCGAAGCCGTAGGCGGCGAGCATGAGGCGGTAATGGTTCATGTTGGCGGCCTTGGGCAGGCCTGTCGTGCCCGAGGTGTAGATGTAGAGCGCGCGGTCCTCGACGGTCAGCGCCGCGCGCTCGGACGCGGCGAGCGCGTCGCCCGGCAAGGCGTCGACCGCCGTGTCGATGCGTGGAAACTCCGCGCTCTCGCCGTGCGACCAGACCTTGGCGGTGGATTTCACCAGCGGCCGCGCCGTGGCGAACACCGGGGCGAGCTCGCTTGCGACGATGACGTGCTTCGGCTCGACGATATCGATGCAGTGGGCGAGCGAGGGACCAACCAGGTTGATGTTGATCAGCGCCACAACGCCGCCCGCGCTGTTGATGCCGAGCCAGACCGCAAGATACTCCGGCCGGTTCGGCATGATGAGGCAGACGGTCTCGCCCTTGGCGAGATTCTGCTGCCGGGCCCAGCGCGCGTAGCGGTTGGCGCGTTCCGAAAGCGTGCGGTAGCTGAAGCGCTCGCGCTCGGAGATCAGCGCCGGTGCGTCGCCGAAACGCGCGGCGAGCTCGGCCATCACCACCGGAAACACCCGTGTCGGATGCTTGGCGATCGGTGTCGTCATGCGCAGCGCGCGAACCGCGCTCGTCGCGTAGACGATGTCGTCTTTCAGCCGGTCGAGGAAGCCCATGCGCGCCGGAGCAAGTTTACGAAGCGGTTCGAATCGCCGCCGTTCGCAAATGTTCTAGCATCAAAGAGTTGCGCAACCCTCAATCGCCGCCGCAGCGCATATGTGCGCTGCACACACGAACGAGGCGAACGCCGCGTTAACGACGGATCGGTGCAGAAGCAGCGGCGGGGGCAGCGGCCGTCGCCGGATGAGCGGCGGCCGGGCGAGCCGCGGCGGGCTGCGCCGCCACAGGCCGCGCCGCGATCGCGATCTTCGGCCGCGGGCGGGGCAGCGGCACGTCGACGGTCGCCCGGGCATCCGGGGTGGCGGTGAGCGGGGCCGGATCGGTCTTGGCCGGCGCGAAGCTCATCAGCGACGGATTGTAGACGTCGGCCGTGCCCGGCATGGTGCGGGCCATGCGGCCCGGCTGGCTCGGCGGCGGCGTGAAGGCGCCGGCCGGCGGCGACGACGCGGTCTGCAGCGCCGGAGTGGGCGCCTGCGGCGGCAGCACCTGCGGCTTGGCCGCAACCGCCGTGGCGGGCGCTGCGGCCGAAGCGGTCGCTGCGGGAGCCTGATCGTCCGGCAGCGGCGCGGTGTGCGGATCGCGCATCATCGCCTCGCTCTTGCCGGACTTGCCCTTGGCGAGCTTCGAAATCTTGGCGCGCGCGTCGGCGAACTGGGTCTCGGCCGCTTTCTTGGCCGCGCCGAGGAACACCGCGATGGTCTTCACGGCGCCGGGCCTCTCCTTGAGCAGCGTCGAGGCTTTGCCGCTGCTCGCCGGCAGGCTCGACACCATCTGCGGATCCTCGCTGGTGGTGTCGTCGTCGGCCTCTTCGGCGGCCGGACGCTTGCGGTGCGGGCCGCACATCTCGTCGCGCAGGTCCGGCGGCGCCGTGTCGACCGTCTTGATCTGCTCCACCGAGCCGAGCGACGGCGTGAGCCACGACAGCGCGCCGCGGTTGAAACCGCGCTCGAGCAGCCCCGCGGCCTTGGCGGCGCGATAGGGCGACGACTTGGCGCCGAGCACGACCGCGATCAGCCGCTTGTTGTTGCGCGTCGCGGACGCGACGAGGTTGAAGCCCGATGCGCAGATGAAGCCGGTCTTCATGCCGTCGGCGCCGTCGTAGCGGCCGATCAGCGTATTGTAGTTGCGCATCACCTTCTTGCCGAACTGGATCGCCGGAATGTTCCAGTACATGTCGTATTCCGGGTAGTCGTGGATCAGCGCGCGGGCGAGGATGGCGAGATCGCGAGCCGAGCTGATCTGCTCGTCGGCCGGCAGACCGTTCGGATTGACCCAGTGCGACTGCGTCATGCCGAGGCTCTTGCTGGTCTGGATCATCTCGGCCGCGAAGGCCTCGACCGAACCGGACGTGCCTTCGGCCAGCAGCACGGCCATGTCGTTGGCCGACTTCACCATCAGGATCTTCAGCGCGTTATCGACGGTGATCTGGGAGCCGGGCTTGAAGCCGATCTTCGAAGGCGCCTGCGAGGCGGCGCGGGGCGAGACCGTATACAGCGTGTCGAGCGTGATGCGCTTGTTCTTCACCGCCTGCAGCACGACATAGGTCGTCATCAGCTTCGACAGCGAAGCCGGGTACCACGGCACGCCGGCGTTCTCGGCAAAGAGCACCTTGCCGGTGTCGGCCTCGATCAGCAGCGCGGCCTCGGTCGGCGAACCCGCCTGCGCGGCGCCGGTCATGCCGGTGAGAGCGGTGGCGGCGAGAGCCGCGGCGAACATCGAGGGTCGATATGACGACACGAATTTCACTGGCGAAGTCCGTTCTGTTAGCCGGCCTCGAAACGAGTGTTGGTTCACCCAATATTTCCGATATCTAAATCATAGGCCGGGCTTTGGGAAAAGCGTACCGTCTTGTCGCCTGGGCTCGGAGCTCGGTTCATGGTTTACCGTGGAACTGGTTCACCGCCCAAGGCATGGTAAATTCCATTTCCAAAGGAAAGCGTCCAAAATTCGGCAGAGAATCCGCCAAGGGAGACCACAATGACCGGCTGCATCGTGGGTTGGGCGCATACACCGTTCGGCAGGCTCGACGGGGAAAGCGTCGAGAGCCTTGTGGTTAAGGCGGCCAACGGCGCGCTGGCCGATGCCGGGATCGAAGCGAAAGATGTGGACGAAATCGTGCTCGGCCACTTCAACGCGGGCTTTTCGCCGCAGGATTTCACTGCGTCGCTGGTGCTGCAGGCCTCGCCGGACCTGCGCTTCAAGCGTGCCTTGCGCGTGGAGAATGCCTGCGCCACCGGTTCAGCTGCCGTTCATCTTGGCTTGCGGGCGCTTACCGCCAAATCAGCCCGTATCGTTCTTGTGGTCGGCGTCGAACAGATGACCACGACGCCCGGTCCCGAGATCGGCAAGAACCTGTTGAAAGCCTCCTACGTGCGCGAGGAGGCCGACATCGAAGGCGGCTTCGCCGGCATCTTCGGCAAGATCGCGGGATTGTATTTCCAGCGCTGGGGCGACCAGTCCGACGCGCTGGCGATGATCGCTGCGAAGAACCACAAGAACGGCGTCGGCAATCCGTACGCGCAGCTGCGCAAGGATCTGGGCTACGAGTTCTGCCGCACCGTCAGCGACAAGAACCCGTTCGTCGCGGGGCCGTTGAAGCGCACCGACTGCTCGCTGGTCTCCGATGGTGCTGCCGCCGTGGTGCTGGCCGATGTCGAGACCGCGTTGCAGCTCAAGAAGGCGGTGGCGTTCCGCGCCACCGCGCATGTGCAGGACTTCCTGCCGATGTCGAAGCGCGACATTTTGAAATTCGAGGGCTGCTCGCTCGCCTGGCAGCGCGCGCTGAAGGACGCCGGCCTCGCGCTCGACGACCTGTCGCTGGTCGAGACCCACGACTGCTTCACGGTCGCCGAGCTGATCGAATACGAGGCCATGGGCCTCGTGCCGGAAGGGCAGGGCGCGCGCGCCATCAAGGAAGGCTGGACGCAGAAGGACGGCCGGCTGCCGGTCAATCCGTCGGGTGGGTTGAAGGCGAAAGGCCATCCGATCGGCGCGACCGGCGTGTCGATGCATGCGCTCTGCGCCATGCAGCTCATGGACGCGGCGGGCGACATCCAGGTGCGTGACGCCAGGCTCGCCGGCATCTTCAACATGGGCGGCGCTGCGGTGGCGAACTACGTGAGCGTGCTCGAGCGGATCAAGTAATTCGAATCCTCCGTCGACACAGGCGGTGATCTCCCTCCCCGCCAGGGGAGGGTGGCCGCCACCAGCGCGTTTACGCGCGTCTTCGACGCGCTACGGCGGCCGGGTGGGGAGGTGTCTCCACACGCAAGACTCATCATCGTTGATACATCTCCCCACCCGACCTCGCTGACGCGAGGCCACCCTCCCCTGGCGGGGAGGGATGCCGTGCGGCATGAGCGGCGCGCACTCCCTACAGATTCACATGTCAAACAGCCCGCGCTTTCGCGCATCACGTCAGCATCGTGGATGCAGGCGTGATTCGTCGGCCCCGGAATAGTCAGGCGCGGGGCGCCGCCTTCATTTCCTTCCCCCTCAAACATGAGGGAGGGGAGCGCCGGTCAAGGCGCAACGTCTTGGTCTGGCACCCTTGAGAGGTGCCGCGTGCTCTGTGCGAGAGAGCACGCGCGCCTCCCGGCGCTCCACCTGTGGCGATTTTTGACGAGGCCACCGGACTTCTTCGCCGGACCGAGAAGCATTCGACTCCCACGTGATCCAGGCAGCATTGGCGCTGCCCTTCATCCGAGCGCGTCGCAGCCATCTAAGGCAGCCCCCTCATCGGGGGCGGCCGGAGACCTCGCTTCCTGGGACGGGGTTACAAGCCCCGCCTGCAGGCGCCACACCCGGCTCTGCCAACTAAGTGTCCCTAGACGACACCCTCAACTGAGCAAGGCGGCACGACGATAGGCGAAGCCAGACAGCCGTCAACTTTGGCCCCCCTGTTTGCAAGCTCCGTCAACATTGGTTGCGACAGCATCGATCGGCTGATCGGCGAGGCGAGGCCAATCAGGTCTGCATCAAGGGCCGCTGGTTGGGCGTCGACGTCTCGATCGATGCCATCACGCAAAGCGTCGTGCAGCGGGCTAAGTGCCGGAGCCGCGATCGAAGACTTTGGTGAATCCCTTGAATGCCCGTTCGAACCATCCGGCGGCAAGCATCGAACCCGGCGGATTTTCAAGGCGCTCGACCACCACGAGCCGGTCAATGTCACCGTTCAGGTACGCATTGAGGAACTCAGGATAGTTTGCAAACGACACGCATCCATTCGATTGCCCATTTGGACCAAGCAGATAATGGTGCGCAAGGATGCCGTCGCGTCCGAACATGTTGCCGTCGCCGACTGGGATCAGTCGAATGGCGCGGACGCCGTGGAAGGGGTTTTCGCGCAAGGCCAACCGGTATGTGTTAGGCGGCGTCGGACCCTCATTCTTGATTTCCACATAACGTGGATTGTCCATGTAACTGCCAAGACCGGAATGCGCTTCGAGCCTTCGTCCATTGGGCAGATACACCGTCTGCGAGCTGATGTCGTAGATGGCGGTTCGGTTCTGGCTATCCGGCGCCGGCGACAACGAGGCTTGGCGAGCTTTGGGCGCGCGGATGGCATTGCCGGCAGCTGGACCTGCAGCCAACGGCGGAGCGCGCGGAACAGGCGGGGCCACAATCGGGTCGCTCGTGGCCAAACCGGTGGTGGACGCCTCATAAGGCGCAGAAGCCGGCAGTGCCCCTTCGGCAATCGTTCCGAATTGCAGCGAGGCAAGCTCCGTCTTCACAGCGCTGAAAACGACATGCCGCAGGGACCTGCTCGCCCCGACAAAGCGCTCGCCGAATGAAGCGGAAGGATCGTTGAACGAAAAGCGCTCTTCGACGACAGTGGAGAAATCTTCGGAAGACGAGCCGGCTGGGGAGGACGACGACCATGTGGTCGGACGATCCAGCCGTGTCCCGACGATCGAGATGTTCGTTTGCCGATCGTCCTGGGTATGAACTCGGGCGTAGATCCCCATCAATGCGGCGACAAGCACCAGAGTCAGTGCCGTGGCGCCAGCAATAACCGAGCACATCCCCGCTCGAAGCAAGACCCGCCCCCTGTCCTGTCCAACGCTTGGACAGCGCCTCGTTTCTGATGACAAAAGAAAAGATGCAGATTGCGGCAACAATCGTTCGACGGCGAATTATGGCAGGGGCAGTGGAGATCATGGAACCCGCTGCGTTGCGTGACCACACAAGGCAGCGCATCCAAATACCATCTTGCGCAAACCGAGGAGACGCGCCGGAAGCCGCTGGAGGCGCTGTCACCCCGAGACGTCACACGGGCGCAGCCCGCAACAGCGGGATGGCTTCGCGGCCGAACTCTTCGTGCGCCTGCGTCACCTCGTCGATCGGGGCGCTCCAGTTCAGCATCGCGAGAAAATGCCCGGCGCCGATGGCGCGGCACTGCTCGATGATCTGCGCCGCGGCCTGCTTCGACGTTCCTTCGATGAACTCATCGTCGCTGACCGTGAAGCCGCCAGACCGCGCAGGACTGTCCAGGACGTGCTGGGTGACCCTCGTATCCTGGGCGACATAAGCCTTCAAACGCTCGGCCACGGCGGAGGCATAAGTCCGGGCCTCGTCCGGCGTGGTCCCGATGGTCACGCGCCGGCGCAGCGCCAGGCAATCCGGTCCGGCCGCGAAGCCGGCGGCCTTGGCCTCGTCGCGATAGGCGTCGAAGATCGTCTTGATCGTCTCGACGGAGTTGAAGCCGGTCGAGATCTTCATGCCGCGGCGCGCCGCGCGCCTCGCGGAATCGACGCTGACCACCGCGGTCCATCGTGGCGGCGACGGCCGCTGGAAGGTGCGTGGCAGCAGCCGAAGGTCGGAAAACGAGAAATGCTTGCCCTGGTGGGAGATCACTCTTCCGCTCAGCGCCGCATCGATCGCGTCAGTGATCTCGTTGTTGCGCTCCCGCGCCTCGTCCATGCTCAGGCCCAGACGCGCGAGCTCCTGCGGCACGCCGACCGCGGTGCCGAGCTCGAGCCGGCCGCCGGTCAGATAATCCAGCATTCCCATTTCCTCGATGACGCGCGCGGGGTGATAGTACGGCACCACCACGCCCATCACGCCGAGGCGAAGCCTGCGCGTGCGGGCCGCGACGCTCGCGATCAAGAGGTTGGGCGAGGCCGAGAACGAGCCGCCGAAATGGTGCTCGCTGAAGAAGATGCCCTCGAAGCCGAGCTCCTCGTCGTGCGTCCACAGATCGAGGTAGCGCGCAAAATAGGCCGCGACGTCATGCGGATCGGGATCGCGATCCTCGCCGCCCAGCTCCGGAAAGAACTCGAACACCCAAGGCTTGATCACGCGGCGTCTCCCTTATGCGATAACGCTTTACGGTTTTGCTGCGAGCGCTTCTGCGAGGCTCTTCAGAATGCGAACGAATTTCGCGCGATCGGCACCGACGATCCGATCGATGTCGCGCTCATGCGCCGTCGCGGCCGCAAGCAATTTGGTTGCCGCGGCCTTGCCTTTGGGCGTGAGCTTGAGCGCATAAGTCCGGCGGTCGGTCTCGAGCCGCTCCCGGCTCACATATCCCCGCCGGCACAGATCATCGAGCACCGGCGTCAGGCTCGAGGTGTTGCGGCGTAGCGCGGCTGCGAGCTCGCCCTGCGTGAGCCCGGAATTGGCATCGATCAGCGCCAGCACCGCGAAGCGCCAGGGCCGCGCGTCCGCGCCGTTCGCCTTTTTCGAGTAGGCCTGGAACGCGGCCTCCTGCGCGGTGCGCAGATAGAAGCCGACGGTGCCGCCGAGCCAGCCGAGATTGATCGGGGCCGGCGCGCCCGATTCCGGGGCCGTTCTGGACTTGCCCTTTCCCGCTGACCTGCGCGGCATCGAAACCTCCGGCGTTTCTTGATGCCATCGAAGCACGGCAATTAGTTTGGAGTCAAACTGTTTGGAGCCAAACTAATTGGGTACGAGAATGGGTGGGCACGCCGCTTCCCGGCTCTGCCCACCCTACGGTCTGAGAAAATGTCAGATATAGCCCAGCGTCCTCCACCAGAGGCCGCCGACGCCTGCCAGCACCACGAGGTTGACCACGCTCATGACGGCGCCGGCCGCATACCATTCGTGCAGCGTGGCGTAGCCCGAGCTGAAGATGATCGGCGCGGTGCCGGTGGCATAGTGGGTGAGCGACATGTTCAGCGACGACGAGAAGGCCAGCAGCAGGCCGAGCAGCATCGGCGGTGCGCCGAGCGCGATGCCGGCGGCGAAGAACGCCGCGAACATCGCGGTCACGTGGGCTGTGGTGCTGGCGAAGAAGTAGTGCGCATAGAAATAGACCAGCGCCAGGATCGCGGCCGATGCCCTCCAGTCCAGCCCCAGATGCGAGATGCGGCTCTGGATCGACAGCGAGAACCATTTGGTGAGGCCGAGATTGCCGAGGAACGTCGCCATCATCACCAGCGCGGCAAACCAGATCAGCGTGTCCCAGGCGCTTCTGGCCTTCAGCACGTCCTCCCAGTCGAGCACCGCGGTGATCAGCAGCAGCGACAGCCCGATCAACGCCGTGGTCGTCGGATCGACGCCGAATGCGTCGCCCATCAGCCAGGCCGGAAGGCCGGCCCAGACCGCCAGCATCAGCAGCAGGACGACGAGCGTGATGATCTCCGGCAGCTTCATCGGTCCGAGCTTGGCGAGCTCGGTCCTGGCAAGCTCCCTCGCGCCCGGCGTCTGTTTGATCTCAGGCGGAAACATCCGGTACAGCACCAGCGGCATCAGCAGCAGCATGCACAGACATGGCAGCAACGCGGCCAGCGCCCATTGGCCCCAGGTGATCTGGATGCTCGAGCCGGTGGCCTGGGCGATCAGCGCCACGACCAGGGGGTTCGGCGCGGTCGCCGTGATGAACATCGCCGACGTGATCGGGTTGGTGTTGTAGTTGACGAGCGCCAGGAAGCGGCCGATTTTTTTCGATGTGCCCTGCTCGGGGCTCGATCCGTAGCTATCGGCGATCGAGCGCATGATCGGGTGGATGATGGCGCCGCCCCGCGCCGTGTTGCTCGGCGTCACCGGCGCGATGGCGAGCTCCGACAGCACCAGCCCGTAGGCGACACCGATCGTTCTGGTGCCAAGAAGCCTCACGAAACAGAAGCCGATCCGCCGTCCCAGGCCGGTCTTGGTGACGGCGACCGCCACCATCACGGCCACGACAATCAGCCAGATCAGCGGATTGGCGAAGCCGCTGAGCGCGTCGACGAGAGCCGCCCCCGGCTTGCCGGGGTTGGTCACACCGGTGATGGCGACGAGCCCGATCGCGATCATCGACAGCGAACCAAGCGGCATTGCCTTCATGATGATCCCGACGATGGTGCCGATGAACAACGCAAACAGGTGCCACGCGTTCGCCGGCACGCCCTCCGGGACCGGAATGACGAACCAGATCAGAAGCGTGAGACAGACGACGACGGTGGCCGAAAGAGGATTGGGCAGCCCGAGCTTCTGCATCGTGCTTCCTATGCAATCGGACGAGTTCGTCGAGCAATTTGAGAGAAACCGGAAACGTGCCGAATACCGCATGAATTTTGCCAATCGCTGCGTTGATCAGCGCGATGCGATGCGGTTGCGCCGCGGCGGCAGCACGGGGCTCCGTCGAAAGGCGCGGACGACCGGCAAGGCATGCACGTGATGAAATGAATTCCCGAAGCGCGCCCGAATAGGGAGGCGCTCCAGTGTCCGCCCCGGTGCCATTAGACGAGTTCTATTGGGCCGCGCGTGGTGCGATCGGAGGATGCGGCGTCGGAAATCGAGCAATTGAAAAGATTGTGAAGCGCGGGCCGTTGAGGCCCGCGCCGCGCAAGAAATCAGCCGTTAAAGCTTGAAAAGCTGCTCCGCATTGCCGTGCGCGATGCGCTCGCGGTCGGTGGCGCTGACAGGAATGTGATCCAGGAACGCGCGCGCCTCTGCCATCGATCCGTACGGATGGTCGGCCGAGAACATGATCCGCTCCGGGCCGACCTCCAGCAGCAGGTCAAGGAACGTCGCCGGGAAATTGAAGCCCGCAAAGGTGTAGTGGACGTTCTCGCGGAGATACGCAGCCATAGGGCGTTGCAGCTTGGTCACCGCAGGCGACAGGTTCCGGTTCATCCGCGGCAGCATGAAGGGCACGCCTTCGCCGAGGTGCCCGACCACGACCTGCAGCTTGGGATACCGGTCGAACACGCCGCCGAGGATCATGCGGACGAGATGAACGCCGGTTTCGATGTGCCAGCCCCAGCCGGCCGCCGCGAACGCCGCGCTCACCTGCGGCGCAAAGCCGCCATACAGCACGTCGGCAACCTGCTTCGGCGGCACCGTCGGATGCAGATAGATCGGAACGTTGAGCGCTTCGGCGCGCTCCAGGATCGGCGAGAAGAACTTGTCGTCGAGATAGCGGCCGCGGGTGTGGCCGTTGATGAGCGCGCCCTTGAAGCCCTGCTGCTTGACTGTGCGATCGAGCTCCTCGGCGGCCTTGTCGGGAGCCGCCACCGGCAGCGAGGCAAAGCCCGCGAAGCGCTTGGGATTTTTCTTCACCACGTCAACGAGGAAATCGTTCGACTCGCGCGCGATCGCCACCTGCTCCGACACCTCGGCCTGCTCGACGCCGGGCGCATTCAGCGACAGCACCTGCACGTCGATGCCGGCGGCGTCCATCTCGGCCAGGCGTCCGTCGCCGACGTCCTGGAGCTGCGCCAAAATCTTCGCACCGCCCCGCTGGCGAAGGGCGTCGATGAATCCCTTGCCGGGCCCGCCGATGAAGCCGGGCGTCACGAAGTGCTCTTCGAGCGTGATGGTGCGGAGCTTCGCTCCTGATTTTGGGGCCTCGGCTCCGGCCTCGCGATTGGCCTGCGCAAAGGTCTGCGCCGGGATGGCTGTCGACGCTGCGCCGACGGATGCAGCGGAGATGAAGTCGCGGCGGTTCATGGCGGTCCTCCCGATTTTACGCCGGCCCATGCGATGCGAGCCGGAGCTGATTATCGGAACATCCTGTCCGCTTGGATGATGTTAGGCAATCGGGACGCGGCTGCCGGCGCGAAGCTACACCACGTTCTGCATGTCCTTCAGGCGGCCATCCGCGAAAGCGCGGAGGTTGTGGGTCATGAGTGGCAGCATCTGGTCGAAATAGCGGTCGCTCATGCCGCCGATGCGCGGCGTCATGATCACGTTCGGCATCGTCCAGAGCGGATTGTCCGGCTTCGGCGGCTCCTCGGCGAACACGTCGAGACCGGCGCCGCCGATCAGGCTGGATTGCAAGCGGCGAATGAGCGCGGCTTCGTCGATGACGTCGCCGCGCGCGATGTTGATGAGGAACGAGGTCGGCTTCATCGCCGCCATCACGTCATCGCTGATCATGTGACGGGTCTCGGCGGAGAGCGGCACCAGCACCACGAGGAAGTCGGCGAGTGCGGCCGCTTCCTTGAGCTTCGTTCTCGGAAACACCCTGTCGAAGCCCGGAATGTCGGGCCGGGCGTCGCTGACGCCCACGATCTTCATGCCGAACGCGCGGCAGCGCGCCGCGAGTGTCTCGCCGATCTGGCCTATGCCGACGACCACCACTGTCTTTTCCAGCAGTACCGGCTGCGGCCAGCGCTCCCATTTCGCCTGGGACTGGTTGCGCAGCATCTGCGGCAGCCGGCGCGACAGCGCGATCATGTTCATGATCGCGAGCTCGGACATCTGCGGGCCGTGAATGCCGCGGGCGTTGGTCACGAGCACGTCCTTGCGCAGCCTGGTGAGGCTGTTGAAGTGGTCGGTGCCGGTGGTCAGCGCCGCGATCCAGCGCAGCTTCGGCATCGCGGCCAGAAGCTCGTCGGTCACGTGGTGCGCGAGAGCGGCGAGCACCTCGGCGTTGGCGCCGAGGCGGACCGCTTCGGCCGGGTCGGCCGTGCCGTGGATCGTCAGCTCGGGAAACGCCCGGCGAAGCGCATCGGCCTTGATATGGCTTCCGTTCTCGAAAACCAGAACTTCCATTCGTTTCCCCCGGGCCAAGTGTCGCTGCGCCGGAGTTTAGATCAGCTTGCCGCGCGCACCATCATAGGACGCATGTATGGAAACATGCGTCCGCGGCGTACCGCATGGCGAGACAGGCGTTTGGGGATCTTTACTGCGCGGCGTCTTCGGCGGCGACCGATGGCTTCGCATCGGCCGGAGGTTCTGCGCCGGTGTCGTCGGCGATCAGGAACTGGGCGCGTGCCAGCTCCGTGAAAGTGCCGCCGCGGCGGAGCAGCTCGTCATAGGTGCCGCTCTCGACGATGCGGCCGTGATCGAACACCAGGACGCGCGTGGCGTTGCGTATGGTGGAAAGCCGGTGCGCAATCACGAAGGTGGTGCGGTCGCGCATCAATTCGTCGAGCGCGGTCCAGACCTTCAGCTCGGTGGTGGCGTCGAGCGCGCTGGTGGCCTCGTCGAGGATCAGGATCGGCGGGTTCTTGAGAAGCGCACGCGCGATCGACAGGCGCTGGCGCTCGCCGCCCGACAGCATGCGGCCGCGCTCGCCGACCGGCGCATCGAGGCCCTGGGTGTGGCTGTTGATGAAATCCAGCGCCTGGGCGCGCTCGGCCGCGGTGCGGATCTCCTCGTCGGTGGCGTCCGGCTTGCCGACGCGGAGGTTCTCGGCGATCGAGCGGTTGAACAGCAGCACCTCCTGGAACACCACGCCGATGTTGCGGCGCAGCCCCTCGAGCTTCAGCCCGCGGATGTCCATGCCGTCGAGCTTGATGGTGCCGGACTGCGGATCGAACACGCGATGCAGGAGCGCGAGCGCGGTCGACTTGCCGGCGCCGGTCGGGCCGACCAGGGCGATGATCTCGCCGGGCAGCGCCGTGAAGCTCATATCGCTGACCGCGGCGCGCTTGCCGTCATAGGAGAACGACACGTCGCCGAACTCGACCAAGCCGCGGACGCGGCCGGGATCGACCGCGTCCGGCCGGTCGCGCACCGCCGGCACGGTGTCGGCGACCTCGAAGAATTCTTTGAGCCGCGGCGCATCCTGCACCAGGCGGTTGGCGAAGCTCACGACGAATTCCAGGCGATGGATGATGAGACCGGCAAAGGCCGTGAACGTGACGATCTCACCGACGCTGGTCAGGCCATGGATGTTGAGCCAGATGCCGACCACGAAGATCGCCAGCACCGTGAGCGTGGTCGAGGCGCGCGTCAGCACGGCGCCGATCGCCCACCAGGACAGCACCGGCATCTGGGCGCTGAGCAGCTTGTTGACCACCTCGCGGACGCCGCTCACCTCGGCTTCGACCCGGGCATAGCTCTGCACCAGCGCGACGTTGCCGAGCGCGTCGGAGGCGCGTTCGGCAAGATCGCCGTAATGGCGCTCGACGCCGCTCTGGCCGACCTCGGCCCGGCGCACCACCAGCATGGTCAGCGCGGCAAAGACCACGCAGAGGATGATCAGCAGCAGGCCCAGCCGCCAGTTCAGGAACAGCGACAGCGGCAAGAGCACCACGAGCGAGACCAGCGCGGACAGATGCTCCCGGAAGAAACCGAGCCACAGCCACCACATGGCGTCGGTGCCCGACAGCATGATCTTGAGCATCCGTCCTGAGTGAATCGTGCCATGGAAGCTCATCGGAAGTTGCAGGATGTGCTCGAAATACCGGCTCATCACCACGTAGCGCTGGCGGTGCGACAGCCGGTCGGCGTGCAGCGCAACCAATGCCCCGATGACGATGGAGAACAGCCCGAACGCCACCCAGGCCCCCAGCAGCGTGACCAGATCGGTCCAGGCCGGGGCCGTGTTCCGGGTCTGGGCGCCGGACAGCGCGTCGATGATGCGGCCGAACAGGATGGGTTCGGCGAATTGCGCCGCGGCCAGCGACAGATTGGCCACCGCCAGGGTCCAGGCGAGGCGGGATTCGTCGCCCAGCATTTCCAGAACGCGCGTGTATAAACGGATGAAATTCATATTCGGATTCTTGGCTGCAAAGGTCCGGCGTCGGGCGCGCGGGGGTGGATAGTGTAGGGGTTTCCCCGGTTGCTTGGTCTCTTTAGAGACCTTAACACGATTTGAAACCGGGTTTTCCAGAGTGCGGCAGGCCGTTCCTGTCGGCCTATTCACCATTGTGTCCGAACTGCGAGTATTCGGGGTTTCTACTTATTTTTCGAATGGTGGAAATGGAATATAATCTGCCATAAGATTCTCCGTGTTCGCGCGCAGTGTGCGACTGGAATTCTGCAATATTCATCGCGCTGGCTCGTGGAGAGCCCTCGACACTGGTTGAGTGACACTCGGCTTAAGTGACATGTGCCCAGGTGAGATGGCGACTGTCGAAGTGCCGGTAAAGGCCAATCTGCCATGACCAATATTCCAACCGATTTGTTGCGAACATTGGTTGCAGTGGTGGATTTGCGCAGCTTCACCAAGGCCGCCCAGTCGCTCGGCGTGACCCAGCCGGCCGTCAGCGCCCAGATCAAACGGCTCCAAGGTATGCTCGGCGCCGACCTGCTCGACAAGAGCGCGCCGGGGGTCAGCCTCACGTCGTCCGGCGAGCTCGTGGTCAACTACGCGCGGCGGCTCCTTTCGATCAACGATCAGATCTTGGACATCGCAGGTCCCAAGCTTGCGGCGCAGACCATCCGCATCGGCGCGACCGGGGACATCACGGCGGCGGCGGTGGCGAGCGGCATCGGACAGGTCCGCGCGCGGCAGCCGGAGCTGCAGTTCCAGGTCTACATCGCCAAGATGGAGACGCTGCTGCGCGACCTGCGCGAGGGCGAAACGGATCTTGCGATCTGGGCCTCGTCGACCGGGCCCTCGCAGGACACGCGCTACTTCTGGACCGAGCCGATGGTGTGGGTGCGCGCGCCGGGGATGGAGCTCGATGCGGCCCGGCCGGTGCCGCTCGCTTGCTATGGCGAGGACCATCTGTTCGGCCGCATTCCGATGAACGTGCTGAGCCACGCCAGCCGCGGCTACGAAAAGGTCTTCACGTCCTTGAGTCTCGTGGCGATGGCCAACGTTGTCGCCGCCGGCGCCGCCGTGATGGCGCTGCCGAAGAGCCGCGCCAACCTGCCGGGGCTGGAAATCTGGGACAACGCGCCGCTGCCGGCTCTGCCCGACGTTTTCCTGGGCCTCTATGTGCGCGACGGCGCGGACATGCAGGAGCGCGAGCAACTCGCCGAAGCGCTCGTTGCGGCGCTCAATCCGCCGCCACCACTGCCGACGAGCTTCCCCCGCGGCCAGCGGCCTTCGGCGGCTTAGTTTCGATCTACCGCAAACCTCTCGGTGGTCATTCCGGGACGCCGCGAAGCGGCGGACCCGGAATCCAGACGCGCAGGCAGTCCCGATATTCTGGATTCCGGGTTCGCGCCTTTGGCGCGCCCCGGAATGACCGCGGAGGGAGAATACTAAGCCTGCGCAAATCCCGAGCGCTGCGCCCAGCGGGTCGAGCGCGCTTCGAGGATCGCCATCAGCCAGTACATCACGATGCCTTCGACCGCGAGCGCGACCAGGCCGGCGAAGATCAGCGGCACCTGGAACTGCGCCTGGGCCTGCAGCATCAGGTTGCCGATGCCGCGGTTCGACGCGATGCTTTCCGAGATCACCGAGCCCACGAAAGCGAGCGTGATCGCGATCTTCAGCGAGCCGAAGAAGTAGGGCAGCGTCCGCGGGATGCCGACCTTGCGCATGATGTCGAGCTTGCTGGCGCCGAGCGCCTTCAGCACGTCTTCCAATTCCGGCTCGATGGTGGCAAGCCCGGTCGCGACGTTGACGACGATCGGGAAGAACGAGATCAGGAACGCGGTGAGCACCGCAGGAATGAAGCCGATGCCGAACCACAGCACCAGGATCGGCACGACGGCGACTTTAGGAATTGCGTTGAAGCCGATCATCAGCGGATAGAGCCCGGCATAGATCTGGCGCGACCAGCCGACCAGAAGCCCGAGCAGCAAACCGAAGCCGACCGCGAGCCCGAAGCCGAGCATGGTGGTCGACAGCGTGAACAGCGAATTCCGGTAGATCGGTCCCCAGTATTCGACGAAGGCGTCGGCGATCGCGCTCGGCGGCGGCAGCAGAAAAGCCGGGATGCCGAACAGGCGGACCACGGCCTCCCAGATGACGAACATGGCGATGGTGTAGAGCCACGGCGCGGCGCGGACCGAGAGCTCGCTCCGGGTCATTGCCGCGCCCGCACGATGTGGCTGCGCAGCTCGTGGACGATGTCCTGGAAGCCTTGCGTGAAGGTGACGTCGAGCTCGCGCGGCCGCGAGATGTCGATCTTCTTCTCAACGATGATGCGGCCCGGCCGCGATGACATCACGAACACCCGGTCGGCGAGGAACACGGCCTCGCGCAGGTCATGCGTGACGAGGCAGACCGTGATCTTGCGCGTCGCATGCAGGTCGCGGATCACGCACCACAGCTCCTCGCGGGTGAAGGCATCGAGCGCGCCGAACGGCTCGTCGAGCATCAGAAGCTTCGGCTCGTGGATCAGCGCACGGCACAACGAGGTGCGCTGCTGCATGCCGCCCGAGAGCTCCCATGGGTACTTGTCGCCCTGGTCGCGCAACCCCACTGAGGTGAGAAGGTTCGCGGCGCGCGCCGCATATTCGGTGCGCCGCCTTCGTATCTCGCTGCGATGCGGCTCGACGATCTCGAGCGGCAGCAGCAGGTTCTCCAGCGTGGTGCGCCAGGGCAGCAGCGTCGGCGCCTGGAACGCCATGCCGGCGATCTTGACCGGCTTGCTCACCGTCTCGCCCGCGACCTTGACGGTGCCCTTGAAGGGAAACTGCAGCCCGGTGGCGAGCTTCATCAGCGTGGACTTGCCGCAGCCCGAGGGGCCGACGACGGCGGCGAACTCGCCCTCCTGGATGTCCAGCGTCAGACCTTCGACGGCAGGAGAGTTGGTGGCCGCGCCATAGGCGTGGCTGACCCCTTCAAGACTGACAAACGCCGTCAACGATAGTCCCCCCGAACCTTCGCCCCGAAATCCGGCCCCGTACCTGCCTCAGTTCGCCTTGCGCTCAGCGGCCGGCGGCAGGAACGAGCTGTCGAAGGCGTCCGCCGCCTTCGGCTTGCCGTTCTTGAACTCGTAGGTGAGCGCGATCTGGTCGATCGACTTGGCGAGGCGATCCTCGAGCACGCCGCCGAAGCCGTTAACCTTCACCTCGTCGGTGAGGATGTTGTCCTGCAGCGCCATCTTCAGCCGCTCGAGCTCGACCGGCTTCTTGGCGACGTCGTTGCGCTTGATCACCGAGTCGACCGCGGTCGCGGGGTCCTTCACGGTGTCGCGCAGGCCCTTGAGGAAGGCGCGCAGGAAGCCCTTCACGGCCTCGGGTTTCTCGGCGGCGAATTTCGGATTTACGATGATGGTGTTGCCGTAGAGATTGACGCCGTAGTTGGCCATCAGCATCACGACGATATCGTCGGTCGGCACGCCCATCGATTTCAGGTTGATGTAGGACGAGAACGAGAAGCCCGCGATGGCGTCGACCTGACCGTTCTGCAGCATCGGCTCGCGCACCGGGAAGCCGACCGCCTCGATCTTCACCTTGGAAGCATCGATGTCGTTGGCCTGCACGAAGATCTTCCACTGCGCGTAGGCGCCGTCTTGCGGCGGGGCGCCGAGCACGTGGCCTTCGAGGTCTTTCGGCTTGGTCACGCCGCGGCTCTTGCGGCCAATGATCGAGAAGGCCGGTTTGTTGTAGAGCATGAACACCGGCTTGACCGGGTTCGACGGGTTGGCGTCACGGAATTTGATCAGCGAGTTGATGTCGGCGAAGCCCATATCGTAGGTGCCGGACGCGACGCGGTTGATCGGCTCGATCGAGCCCGCCGAGGTGTCGATCGTGACGTCGAGGCCTTCGGCCTTGAAGTAGCCCTTGTCGATGGCGACCAGGAACGGCGCCGACGGGCCCTCGAACTTGAAGTCGAGCGAGAACTTGATCGGGGTCTCCGCCCGGGCGGGGCTTCCGGCCAGGACGGCCGCAAATGCCGCGGCGAGCATCAGGCCGGCGTCCCGGCGGCGGATTTTGCTGAAGTTCATGTCGCTACCCCTGTCGCTACCCTTACGGTGTCGTTGGCTTTTCGTCGCGGAGGCCGCTCGACAGCCGCCCAGTCGCGATCATTGCTCAATTGCTGCACAGCAAAGAACATGCCGCTTGAAAGAGCAAGGTCGGTCCCTGCCGCAGGCGATGGGACGCCGGTTGTGCACACGAGATTGTCACACTGCCGTCGCAGCAGGCACTCGGTTATGGCGGGTGCTGTTAAACTGAAGCCGCAGTGTTGGCTGACGCATTGCCCTCATAGGAAGCGAACGACCATGTCGACCAAGCCCGGCGGCAGAGAACCCCCGGCTTTCACCGCGCCCTATGCGCCGCCGGACCCCGGGCTGGCGCAGCGGCTCCTGGCCACGGCCTGGCGCGACGACGCGGCCGAGGCCCGGATCGACGACCGGGCGCGGCGGCTGATCGAGGCGATCCGGGCGCACTCTGGCGGGCTCGGCGGCATCGAGGACTTCCTCCACGCCTATTCGCTCTCCACCAAGGAAGGCCTGGCGCTGATGGTGCTGGCCGAGGCGCTGCTGCGCATCCCCGACGACGCGACCGCCGACCGGCTGATCGAGGACAAGCTCGCGGCCGGCGACTGGTCGGAGCCGGATACGTCGGGGACCTTCCTGGTCTCGGCCTCGGCCTGGACGCTCGGCATCACGGCCCGCGTGATCCAGCCCGGCGAGACGCCGGAGACCATCGTCGACAGCATGCTCAAGCGGCTGGGTCTGCCGACCGTGCGGCTCGCGACGCGGCAGGCGATGCGGCTCCTCGGCTCGCACTTCGTGCTCGGCCAGACCATCGAGGAGGCGCTGTCGCGCGCGGGCTCGCACCGCGAACTCCGCTACTCGTTCGACATGCTGGGCGAGGGCGCCCGCACCGCCGAGGACGCCGCGCGCTATTTCGAGGCCTATGCGGCCGCGATCGCGGCGATCGGCGCCCGCGCCGGCAATGCGGCGCTGCCGGCGCGGCCCGGCATCTCGGTGAAGCTCTCCGCGCTGCATCCGCGCTACGAGGCGGTGTCGCGCGAGCGGGTGATGAAGGAGCTGGTGCCGCGCACGCTGGAGCTGGCGCGGCTCGCCAAGGGGCATGATCTGAATTTCACCGTCGATGCCGAGGAGGCGGACCGGCTCGAGCTCTCGCTGGACGTCACCGGCAAGGTGATGGCCGATCCATCGCTCGCCGGCTGGGACGGCTTCGGGCTCGCGGTGCAGGCCTATCAGAAGCGCGCCGGCGCGGTGATCGCGTGGCTCGATGATGCGGCACATCGGCTGAACCGGCGGCTGATGGTGCGGCTGGTGAAGGGCGCCTATTGGGACACCGAGGTGAAGCGCGCGCAGGAGCGCGGGCTCGCCGACTATCCGGTGTTCACCCGCAAGGCCATGACCGACCTCAGCTACATGGCCTGCCTGCGGCAGCTGCTTGCGGCGCGGCCGCGGCTTTATCCGCAGTTCGCCACGCACAACGCGCTGACGGTGGCGAGCGTGATCGAGGAGGCCGGCGGCGTCGAGGGTTACGAATTCCAGCGCCTGCACGGCATGGGCGAGGTGCTGTACGAGAAGCTGTTGGAGGACCTGCCCGACGCGGCCTGCCGGGTCTATGCGCCGGTCGGCAGCCACCGCGAATTGCTCGCCTATCTGGTGCGGCGGCTGCTGGAGAACGGCGCCAACTCGTCCTTCGTGGCGGTCGCGGCCGATCCCAAGGTGCCGGTGGAAGAAATCCTCAAGCGGCCGCAGGCCTGGATCGCCACGCCGGAGCAGGCGCGCAATCCGCACATTCCGCTGCCGCGCGATCTCTATCGGCCATCGCGGCTCAACTCATCGGGCGTGGAGTTCGGCGACCGCATGGCGCTGGCGGCGCTCCGCAATGAGATTGCCGCAGGCGTGACGAAGGACGCGATGGCTGTGCCGCTGATCGACGGCAGGGCCGTGGGCGGTGCTGGGCGGCCGGTGCTGTCGCCGATCGACCGCGCGGTGGTGGGGCAGGCGGCGGAGGCGGATGCGGCGACCGCGAAGCAAGCGATGGCTGCGGCGCAAGCGGGCTTTGCGGCGTGGAACGCCACGCCGGCGGAGCGCCGTGCGGAGATACTGGAGCGGGCGGCTCAGTTGTTGGAAGCCTCGCGCGGCAAGCTCATCGCGCTGATGCAGGCTGAGGGCGGCAAGACGCTGGACGATGCGCTGTCGGAACTGCGCGAGGCCGTGGACTACTGCCGCTATTACGCCGCCGAGGCGCGGCGGACGCTCGCCCCGCTCTCGATGCCCGGGCCGACGGGCGAGTCGAACGAGCTGCGCCATCGCGGCCGCGGCGTGTTCGTCTGCATCAGCCCGTGGAATTTCCCGCTGGCGATTTTCCTCGGGCAAGTGACGGCGGCGCTCGCCGCCGGCAATGCGGTGGTGGCGAAGCCCGCCGAGCAGACGCCATTGGTCGCCGCAGAAGCGATCCGATTGCTGCACCAGGCCGGCGTGCCGGCGAGCGCGCTGCACTTCGTGCCGGGTGACGGCAGGGTGGGCGCGGCGCTGACCGCCGATCCGCGCGTCGCCGGGGTGGCTTTCACCGGCTCGACCGAAGTCGGCCGCATCATCAACCGGGCGCTCGCCGCAAAGGACGGCCCGATCGTCCCGCTGATCGCCGAGACCGGCGGCATCAACGCCATGATCGTCGACGCGACGGCGCTCCCTGAGCAGGTGACCGACGACGTGGTGATGTCGGCCTTCCGCTCGGCCGGCCAGCGCTGCTCGGCGCTGCGGCTGCTCTGCGTGCAGGAGGACGTCACCGATCGCATCGTCGAGATGATTGCCGGTGCCGCGCTCGAGCTCGTGCTCGGCGATCCGCGCGATCCTGCGACGCATGTGGGGCCGGTGATCGACGAAGAGGCGAAGCAGAAGCTCGACCGGTGGCTCGACACCATGGCGGCGCAAGGCCGCACGGTCTTCCGCTGGGATGAAGGTCATACGCTGCCGCCGCAAGGTCTGTTCGTGCCGCCGTCGATCATCAGGCTCGATCGCGCCCGCGACCTGCAGGAAGAAGTGTTCGGTCCGATCCTGCATGTGGTGCGTTGGCGCGCCGACCGTCTCGATCAACTGCTCGACGACATCGCCGGCAACGGCACAGGGCTCACGCTCGGTGTGCATTCGCGGATCGATGCGACCGCCGACAAGGTCATCGCGCAGCTTGCGAACGGCAACGTCTACGTCAATCGCAGCATCATCGGCGCAGTGGTCGGCACGCAGCCGTTCGGCGGTACGGCGCTCTCCGGCACAGGTCCGAAAGCCGGCGGTCCGAGCTATGTGCGGCGTTTTGCCACCGAGCAGACGGTCACGATCAACACGGCGGCCGCAGGCGGCAACGCGACGCTGCTCAGCGAAAACGAGCAGTGACAATGGCTTCCGCGTTACGACAAAACGCACACTCACGCGCGCGTGTGCGAAGCTGAACATCCGTTGATCTACATTACAAAAACATCATTGGGCTCAGTCCTTTGTTCGCAGGAACATCTCCCTATCTGCACTGTTGACGCTCCGACCTCGGTCGAGGGCGAAACGAACGAAAGGGCGAACCCATGCTTAGCATCCGTAATCGCGCTATTGCCGCCATGACGGCGGCGGCGATTGCGCTCACCACCGCGGCGGTCACTCCGGCCTCTGCGGGTCCCCGGTACTACAACCACTCGCGCGGCAACGCCGCGGCGGCGGGCATCATGCTCGGCATCATCGGCGCGGTCGGCGCCTACGCCGCAGCGCGGGAATACCGGAAGGCTCAGGAGTATCGGTACTACAACGAGCCCTACGGCTATTACGGCGGTCCCCGCTATTACGGCGGCCCGTATCGCTACGGCTACTGAACGCGCCGGGAAGGCCACCGTTGAAGTGGCCACGACGTGAACTTGAGGCGCCGCCGGTTTGCGGCGCCTTTTTCTTGCTTTGTTAAGGCTCGCTATTAACCGACAAGTGAGGCGTGCCGGTGTATGTAGAATCATGAGCGATTCGCTGGGGCGGCTGTTCGAGCAGGTCGTGGCGGCCAAGGGGGCTGATCCCTCCACGTCGCGCACCGCCAAGCTTTTGGGTGCGGGCCGCGCCAAGATGGCCAAGAAGCTCGCCGAGGAAGCCGCCGAGGTCATCATCGACGCTTTGTCCGGCGAGCGCGACGCTGTGGTCCGCGAAAGCGCCGATCTGCTCTACAATCTCGTCGTGCTGTGGTCGGAGCTCGGCATCACGCCGCAGGACGTCTGGGACGAGATGGCGCGCCGCGAGCGGCTGTTCGGGCTGGCCGAGAAGCTGCCGAAGAAGGTCAAGGCGAAGCTGCCAGAGCCCGCCGCGCGGCGGAAGGTCGTGATGCTGGCAAGCCGCCGGGTGCCAAAACGGCGCTAAAGCGTCGGCGCTGCCTAGTCTCTCGTGGACAAATCCAGGTTCGTGGACAAACCCAGCCTTGGCCGCTAAGCAAGCGCGCCATGCTGAAAAGACTGTATGACTGGACGCTCTCGCTGGCCGCCCGCAAGAGCGCGGAGTGGTGGCTCGGCATCATTTCTTTCGTCGAGAGCTCAGTCTTCCTCGTTCCGGCCGAAGCCCTGATGGTGCCGATGGGGCTGGCGCGCCCGGAGCGCGCCTATCGGTACGCGTTGATCGCCTCTGTGGGCTCGGTGCTCGGCGGCCTCGCCGGCTGGCTGCTGGGCTATTACGCCTACGAGCTGGTTGCCCGTCCGGTGCTCGAGTTCTACGGCAGCCTCGACAAGTTCGAGCTGCTGCGCTCGTCGTCCAGCCGCGACGCCATCCTGCTGATGCTGATCACCTCGGGCGCCGCCCATCTGCCGCCCATGAAGGTGGTGACCATCCTGTCCGGCGCGGCCGCAGTGGACGTCTGGCTGTTTCTGGCCTCGGCCATCGTGGCGCGCGGCGGCAAGTTCTTCGTCATCGCCTGGCTGCTGCGGCGCTATGGCGAGCCGATCAAGCATTTCATCGAGAAGCGGCTGGGTCTGATTGCGCTGGCCGTCATCCTGGCTCTCGTCGCGGTCTATTTCGCGCTCAGGATGCTGGTCGGGCACGGAACCTGATCGCGCCAGCAAGGGCCTTGGAATGCCCTTGGACCCGGCTCGCCCCCGGTCTGATCCCCGCGCTATACTGTCTCAAGGGTGCTCCTGAACCTCAATTTTGCCATTGCCATCCGGCATTCGCGAACTTGCAATCCAGTGTCGCATAGCGATGGTAAGGCGGATGAGGTGGCCTCAGGGGCAGCCCGGGTCGGCTGGTTTGATTTGAAACCGATGAGCAAGTTGAGAACCGAAAGCCGGATCAGGACGTGGCGCTGGGTCGCTGCGGCAGCGCTCGCCCTCATGCTGGCGCCGGTCGCGGTCGCCCAGGAAGCTGCGCCGGTGCCGCAGCCGCCGCCGGCCCGCAACGACAAGCCCGGGCTGTTCGAAACCATGGGCCGGCTTTTCGATGAGAGCGCCACGAATTTCCGCGATTCCTTGCAGGGCGCAAAGCGCCGGATGGACGATCTCAGCGACGAGGCCGCCGCCAACAGCCGCGACATCAACAGCAAGGCCGCAGCAGTCGGCAAGGGCGCGGCCGACGCCACCAAGGGCGCGGTCGACGCCGTGACCAAGTCTCGCGTCATGAGCGGCCGCGAGCGCTGCACCGTGGCGCCGAACGGCGCGCCCGACTGCGTCGCGGCGGCCGAGCAGCTCTGCCGCAAGCACGGCTACGCCACCGGCAAGAGCATGGATTTCACCTCGGCCGAGGAATGCCCGGCCAAGGTCTATCTCGGCGGCCAGCAGACCGCGCCGGAATGCTACACGGTGACGTTCATCAGCCGGGCGATGTGCCAGTAGGCCGGGGTTCGATCCGCTCGAATTGAAGCTTCGAACGTATGGCCCTGGTCCCCGCTTCCGCGGGGACGAACGGAGAGAGAGCGCCGGATTATCAGCCGTTCGTCCCCGCGGAAGCGGGGACCCAGTCCTGCACAAATTCAGTTCGGCGCAATCAGACGCTCGTATGTGAGGCCGTCGAGATCGATCTCGGGCTCTCGACCAGAGACGATATCGGCGACGATCCGGCCGCAACCGCAGGCCTGGGTCCAGCCGTTGGAGCCTTGCCCGGCATTGAGGATGAGACCCGCGACCGGCGTGGGCCCGAGATAGGGCGGACCGTCGGGCGTCATCGGCCGCAGCCCTGCCCAGTATTCGGCGCGGCTCGTCGGCGCGGCTTTCGGAAACAGCTGTTTCGCGGTCTGCTCCACCATCTCGCATTGCCGCTGCACAACCGAACGGTCGTAGCCTCCGACCTCGGCGACGCCGGCCGCCCTGATGCGGTTGCCGAGCCGGGTGATCATCACCTTGCTGTGCTCGTCCATGACGGAGGAGCGGGGCGCGGCGTCGGCGCTCTCGACCGGCAGCGTGACCGCGTAGCCTTTGACCGGATAGACCGGCAGGTCGATGCCCAATGGCCGCAGCAGGAACGGCGCTTCGCTGCCGAGCGCGACCACGGTGACGTCGGCGTTGAGCGGGCCCTTGTCGGTGATGACGGTGTCGAGCCGGTCGCCGTTCACCACCAGCCGCTCGATCTTGGTATCGAACTGAAAGGTGACGCCGCGCTGGCGTAACGCGTCCGCAAGCTTGCGGGTGAACATGTGACAGTCGCCGGTCTCGTCCGCCGGCATATGCAGGCCGCCCGCCAGCGGAACGCCGTCCGCGAGCGCGGGTTCGATCAGCTTGGCTTCGTGCGCATCGACCAGCCGATGCGGCACGCCGAAGGATACCAGCACCTGGGCCGAACGGCGGCCGCCGTCGAGCTCCTCGTCGGTGCGGAAGATCTGCAGCACGCCGCCGGTGCCGTGATCGTAGGCAATGCCGGTCTCTTCCCGCAGCGCGACGAGGCACGCCTTGCTGTAGTGCGCGATGCGCTGCATGCGCGCTTTGTTGTGGGCAAAGCGCTCCGCCGTGCAGTTGCGGAGAAACGCCGTGAGCCACCGCCATTGCATGAGGTCTAGGCGCGGACGCAGCATCAAAGGGGCGTGGTGCTGAAGCAGCCAGCGCATGACCTTGAGCGGCATGCCGGGCGCAGCCCAGGGGCCGGCGAAGCTCGGGCACACGCCGCCCGCATTGGCGAAGCTCGTCTCCAGCGCGGCGTCCGGCTGGCGGTCGACCACGGTGACCTCGTGGCCGGCCTTGGCGAGGTAGTGGGCGCAGGTCGTGCCGATCACGCCTGCGCCGAGCACCAGGACTTTCATGGCATGGCCAGGATCAAGCTCATTCGGTCTTGATCTTCGCGTCTTCGATGATCTTGGCGCTCTTGGCCATCTCGTCGGCGATGTACTTGACGAAATAGTCCGTCGTGGAGCCGACCGGTTCGAAGCCGAGCGTCTCGAACTGCTTCTTCACCTCCGGAAGCGCCACGATCTTGGCGACCTCGGCTTGCAGCTTGTTGACGAGCTCCGGCGGCAGGCCCTTCGGCGCCCACAGGCCATACCACGAGACGAACTCGAAGCCCGACATGCCGGATTCCGCGACGGTTGGAATGTCAGGCGCGGTCGACATCCGCTTGGCGCTGGTGACCGCCAGCGCCTTGATCTTGCCGCCCTGCGCCAGCGGCAGCGACGACAGCATCGGATCGGCCATCAACTGGATCTGCCCGCTCATCAGGTCGGTCAGCGCCGGGCCTGCGCCCTTGTAGGCGATGACGAGCGTGTCGACGCCCGCATCACGCTTGAGCAGTTCGACAGCAAGATGCCCGGCCGAGCCGAAGCTCGACGTCGCGAAGGTGAACTTGTCCGGCTCCTTGCGCACCAAAGCGAAGAAATCCTTCAGGTTGGTGGCCTGGACCTTCGGCGTCGTGCTGACCAGCAGTGGGCCGATGGCGATCAGGGTGATCGGCGTGAAGTCCTTCACCACGTCATACGGAATGTTCTTGTTCAGGAACGGCGTGATGACGTGGATCGAAGCGGTCAGCAGCAGCGTCGTGCCGTCAGGCGCGGCCTTGGCCACGACATTGGCGCCGACCGCACCGCCGGCGCCGCCGGCGCGGTTCTCGACGATGAAGTGCTGGCCGAGCGATTCATTCAGCTTCTGGGTGATGATGCGCGCGACACCATCCACCGAGCCGCCGGCCGGATAGGGCACGACGATGCTGACGGTGCGGCTTGGATAGGTCTGCGCGGCGGCCGGCGCCGAGAGCAGTCCAACAACAGCGCCCGCGAAAGCGAGCGCGCAGATACGTTTCATGGAGGATCTCCGTGTCTCATGGTTAGAACGTACCCGGGTAGCTTCCTCCGTCGATCAACAGGTTTTGTCCTGTAATGAACCCGGCTTGGGTCGAGCACAGGAAAGCGCAATAGGCGCCGAGCTCTGCGGGATTGCCGTAGCGCTTCGCCGGATTGCCGCGCGCGCGCTCTTGCCAAATATCGTCGAACGATTTGCCGCCCGGCTCCAGCATGCCTTCGATGTGGCGCCGCTGCGCGTCGCTGTCGAAGATGCCGGGCAGGAGATTGTTGACCGTGACGTTCTTCGCAACGGTCTGCCGGGCGAGGCCGGCCGCGAAGCCGACCAGGCCCGAGCGCGCGCCGTTGGAGAGGCCGAGCTCGAGCTGCGGGATCTTCACGCTGCGCGACACGATGTTGATGATGCGGCCGAAGCCGCGCGCCATCATGCCGTCGACGGTGAGCCGCATCATCTCGATGTGGCTCAGCATCATGGTGTCGAGCGCATTGATCCAGTCGTCGTGGGTCCACTTGCGGAAATCGCCGGGCACGGGACCGTCGGCGTTGTTCACCAGAATATCGGGAGCAGGGCAGGCCTTGAGCGCGGCGGCGCGGCCTTCCGGCTTGGCGATATCGCCGGCCACCGGCGTGACGGTCACGCCGGTGGCCTTGCTGATCTCGCTCGCCGTCTGCTCGACCACGTCGCGGGTGCGGGCCACGATGGTGACATCGACGCCCTCTTCGGCCAATGCCTGCGCACAGGCGCGGCCAAGCCCGCGGCTCGCGCCGCTGAGCAGCGCCTTCCTGCCTTTAATCCCGAGCTGCATCGATTAGGCGGCCACGGCAGTGATCGGCTTCACCTTGTAGCCATAGGCCTTGTCGAGCCCGAGCTCCTGGACGATGCGCACGCCCTTGGCCAGCGCCTCGCCTTCGAGGCCGGTGAGGGGCTTCCGCAGATCGCCGGCCGGCATGCCGAGCGCCTTCATCAGCGACTTCACGGCGACCGGGTTGATGGCCGAATAGGTGTAGTGCAGGAGCGGCAGCAGCCCGAGATAGGCCTGCTTGAAGCCTTCGGCCTCCTTGTAGCTCGCCCACGGCGTCGAGATGGTGGCGAGCTCGGCAGGCGCGATGTTGCCGGTCATGTTGGCGGTGCCGTGGCCGCCGAGGCTCATGGTCGGCACCACGAGGCCGAGATTGGGGCTGTCGCAGCACATCACCGACACGGTGGGCTTGGCGGCCAGCACCTGTGCGACCTGGCCGACGCGTCCGGTGGACTCTTTGTGCACCACGTAGTTCGGATGCTTGAAGATGCGGATGAGGTTGTCCCAGTGCAGGTCGCTCTTCACCCGCGGCGGATTGTTGTAGATGCCGAGCGGCAGGTCGGTGGCGTCGGCGACGTCGAGGAAGAACTGCTCGATGTCGGCCTCGGGCGCGCAGATATAGGCCGGCGCCGCAAGGATCGCGCCGTCGGCGCCGTTGTCCTTGGCGAACTTGACGTTGGCGATGGTCTGGTCGGTGTTGTTGCCGGTGCAGCCGAAGAAGATCGGCATCTTGGCCGTCTTCATCTTGGCGCACTCGACGATGATCTGCTTCTTTTCGTCCTGCGACAGCATCGAGGTCTCGCCGGTCGAGCCCATGATCAAGACGGCTGCGGTGCCGTGGGTCTCATGGAATTTCAGCAGCGTGCGGAAGGCAGCGAAATCGACCGAGCCGTCCTTGTTGAACGGCGTGATCAGGGCCACGAACGAACCGGTCAGCTTCTTGCTCGACATCTGGGGCTCCATGGTTTGAGAGTTTGGGGTGATCCTATTGGCGAACCGTCATCCCGTTGCAAGCAACGGTTTGGTGAAGGCCTGGACCGGCGCAACCGCGCCGGTCCAGCGTTCGACCTCGACCAGCGCGCTGAGCGCGCTCGGACCCTGCGTCAGGCGCGAGGTGCCGGTGTCGAGGGTGAGCACATTGGGATTGCCGTGACGCTCGGGCGCGCCGGCCGCCTCCGCCGGGTCGAACCAGGCGCCGGTCGCCATCACGGCGACCTGCGGCATCACGCCGTCATCGAGGACCGCGCCGGCGAGGCAGGCGCCGCGATCGTTGAACACGCGCACCAGGTCGCCGTCCTTGATGTTGCGGGACGCGGCATCGGCGGGGTTGAGGCGGACGGCCTCGCGACCGGCGATCTTGGCCTTTTGAGACACCGGCCCCGGGTCCATCTGGCTGTGCAGGCGCGTTGACGGCTGATGGGTCACAAGATGGAGCGGCCAAAGCCCGGCGCGCGGGCTGCCAAGCCATTCGGCGGGGGCGATCCAGGTGGGATGCATCGGGCAGTCGTCATAGCCGAAGCCCGCGATCGTCTCGGACGCGATCTCGATGCGGCCGGACGGCGTCCTGAGCGGGTGGCGCGCAGGCTCGCGCCGGAAGTCCTCGAACAGCGTGAAGTCATGCGCGGGCGGCGGCAGCTCGACATGGCCCTCGGCCCAGAACTGCTGGAAGCCCGGCAACTCGACGCCCTTGTCGGCCGCGCCGGCGCGGACGCGGTCGTAGATCCATTGGCACCAGGCCATCTCGTCGCGGCCTTCGGTGAAGGCCTGCTCGTAGCCGAGATGTGCGGCGAGCGCACGGAAGACATCGAAGTCGCTGCGCGCCTCGTTGGTGGGCTCGATCGCCTTGCGCATCGCGAAGATGAAAGGATCGCGCGACGAGCCGCCGATGTCGTTGCGTTCGAGCGTCGTGGTGACCGGCAGCACGATGTCGGCGTGGCGCGCTGTCGGCGTCCACCAGCTTTCGTTGACGATGATGGTCTGCGGCCGCTGCCAGCCGCGGCGCAGCCGGTTGAGGTCCTGGTGATGGTGGAACGGATTGCCGCCGGCCCAATAGACCAGCTTGATGTCCGGATAGACGTCGCTGCGGCCATTGAACTCGTAAGCCGCTCCGGGATTGAGCAGCATGTCGGCAATGCGCGCCACCGGGATGGCGCGCTTGGCCGGATTGGGCGGCGTCGACAGCTCCGGGCCCGGAATGCCGATGCGCGGCGCGCCGACGCCGTTCATCGAGCCGTGGCCGAAGCCAAAGCCGCCGCCGGGCAGGCCGATGCCGCCAAGCATCGCGGCGAGCGTGATCGCCATCCAATAGGGCTGCTCGCCGCGGTGCGCGCGCTGCAGCGACCAGGCACAGGTGATGAAGCTCCGCACATCTGACGCGCGGCGCGCCAGATCGCGGATCGTGTCGGGGGCGATGCCGCAGATGTCCGCGGCCCATTCGGCGGTCTTGGCGACGCCGTCGTCGCGGCCCCAGAGGTAGCGCTCGAACTGGTCGAAGCCTGTGCAGTGGCTCGCGAGGAAGTCGCGGTCGTGGCGCTGCTCGGTGACCAGCACATGCGCCATCGCCAGCATCAGCGCGGTGTCGGTGTTCGGCCGGATCGGTATCCATTGCGCGTCGAGGAAGTCCGGCACGTCCGATTGCAGCGGGCTGACCACGACGAACCGGATGCCGGCTTCCTTCGCCTTGCGCAGCCAGCCTTCCAGGCCATGCACGCCGGCGCCGCCCGAGGTGACCTGCGCGTTCTTCAGCGCAAGCCCGCCGAAGGCGATGACCAGCTTGGCGTGCTCGACGATCACCGGCCAATCGGTGACGCGTCCGGTGACCGGCTGAAACGTGCCGATCACATGCGGCAGCAGGAACTGTGCGGCGCCCCAGCTGTAATTTCCGACCTGGTCGACGCAACCGCCGCCGAGAAACAGAAATCGCCGCACCAGCGAGCGCGCATGATGCAGCCGGCCCGCGGAGGACCAGCCATAGGAGCCGCCAAAGATCGCCTCGGCGCCGAATGTCTCGCGAACGCGCGAAAGCTCCCGCGCGACCAGATCGAGCGCCTCATCCCAGGACACTTCGCAGAACTCGTCGGACCCGGTGCGCTCGCGGCCTTCGCGCCAGCCTTTGCGCACCGCCGGCCGAGCGATGCGCAGTGGCGAATGCACCATGGCCGGGATGGCGTCGAGCATCGCTGACGGCGCCGGATCGCGCGCGAACGGCTCGCACCCGATCACGCGGCCATGCTCGACCAGGGCCGTGAAGGCTCCCCAGTGGGCGAGAGATGGCACGCGGGCGACGGTCATCGCGGTGGCTCGCTGGTCCTTTAGGCTGCCCGCGCCCGCGGCGCGTCATCGCGGCCGAGCGCGAAGTCGACGGCCGCGTCGGCATGCAGCAGGGTGGAATCGAAGGTCGGCAGTGCGATGTGCTGCGGCCCGATCAGCAAGCCGATCTCGGTGCAGCCGAGGATGACGCTGTCGGCGCCCGCGGCCTGGCCGCGCTTAACGATGTCGAGATAGCGCTGCCGCGACTCCTCGCGCACGATGCCCTGGCAGAGCTCGTCGAAGATGATGTCGTGGACGGTCGCGCGGTCGGCGTCGCTCGGCACGATGGCGTCGATGCCGTGCCGCTCGCGCAGCCGCGACCGGTAGAAGTCCTGCTCCATGGTGTAGCGGGTCGCGAGCAGCAAAGGCCTGCGCATGCCGGCCGCCTTGAGCGCCTCGCCGGTCACGTCGACGATGTGCAGAAGCGGCACGTCGATGGCGCCCTGAATGCCGTCGGCGAGCTTGTGCATGGTGTTGGTGCAGATCAGCAGGCACTTGGCGCCGGCGGCCTGCAGGTCGCGGCCGATATCGGCGAGGACGGCGCTGGCCTGGTCCCAGGCGTCGGTCTGCTGCAGGCCGACGATGCCGGCAAAATCGACCGACCGCATCACGACGTCGGCCGAATGCAGCCCGCCGAGGCGGACCCGCACCTGCTCATTGATCCGTCGGTAGTACACCGCGGTGCTTTCCCAGCTCATGCCGCCGATCAGGCCGATCATCTGCATTTGAGTGCCCCTGTGTGCCCGTGCAATCGGGCCTGTGGCAACGCTAGCGGGGTGGCGGCGAAAGATTCTCGCGAAGTTGTGGCCGTTCCGCTATATGGAAGAAATTCATTTTGAAATATTGATCATTTTGAGCAATAGGAATGCTCATTTCTGAATGATCACGCAATGGGCATGCTCTCGCCGTCCCAGGAGGCAAACCGTTGGACGCCATCGACCGGAAGATCCTCGACATTCTCCAGGCCGACGCCACCGTGCCGGTGGCCGCCATCGCGGACAAAGTGGGCCTGAGCGCCGCGCCGTGCTGGCGGCGCATCAAGCGCATGGAGGACGACGGCGTCATCCGGCGCCGGGTGGCGCTGGTCGATCGCCGCAAGGCCAACGTGCCGATGACGCTGTTCGTCTCGGTGCGCACCACGCGGCACGTGGTGCAATGGCTGGAGGATTTCCGCCGGGTGATCTCCGACATTCCGGAGATCGTCGAGGCGTGGCGCCTCACCGGCGAGATCGACTACATGCTGCGCATCGTCGTGCCGGACGTCGATGCCTACGACGCGGTGTACAAGCGGCTCATCAGCAAGCTGGAGTTCGCGGACATCAGTTCGGCGATCGCGATGGAGGAGATGAAGTACACCACCGCGATTCCGACCGACTACCTGTTGCGATAGCGGCTGCTCCGGCCAATGGGGTTTCGGAAATTGTGGCCCTGGGTCCCCGCTTCCGCGGGGACGAACGGGGAGAGAGTTCGCCGTCAGCCGTTCGTCCACGCGGAAGCGGGGACCCAGTGCTGAACAGATCGGTTCGTTGATTTGAACCGCGGCGCTGGCGTCAGGGCCGCTTGATGTCGGTGCCGCGCACCACCACGATCTGCGTGTCATTGATGCCAACCTGGGCGAGGAACCCGTGACTGAAACAGCCAAACTCCTGACCCGACCCGTCAATTTTGCGGTGGTGCAACTGCCTGGACGCCAATACCCCGGTGTTGTCGTTCAAGGAGATTCGTTGACCGGCTTGGTCAATCAACTGGATCGGATGAAAGCATCGTTGGCGGCGGGCGATCTTGAGGAACTCGCCGCCGAGATCGAGGACATGAGCGAGCTACTCACCGGAGTTCTAAATTCCTACAAATCTGTATGTGCGGCGCACTCGATCTCGTGACTCTCGTGCCGTAGACACGGCAGCGAATGAGCTTCGCCGACACGGCCGGATGAGAGCTTAGCCACCAAGACGCATCGCAGGGCCGCTTCCTCCTAGTGCCGCTTGATCTCCGTGCCGCGCACCACGACGATCTGCGTGCGGGCGCCGTTGATGCCGAAGTCGTCGTCGTTCATCAGCAGCAATGAGCCGTCGCCCAAGAGCGTCATGCCTTCGGTCTTGCCGACGATGACGTCATGGTCGGCGGTGTCGAAGCGCAGCACCTTCTTCACCGGCGTGATCTTGGCGGCCGCGACGTCGGTCTGCTCCAGGCTCGGCTTGGTCGCGACGTCGTCCCACGAGGTACCCAGGATGTTGGTCGCGCCGTTGAGCTCGACCTCGTGCAGCTTGGTGGTCTGCTCGGTGCGCTCCAGGATGACCAGCCGGTCGGTGCCGATCGCCATCATCTCGCTGATCCGCGGATCGTTCTGCTTCTTCGACGGATCGCGGCGGAAGGTCTGGGGATCGTCGAGTGTGTAGACGTATTCGCCCAGCACCTTCATGGACGCGCGGTCGAGCTTGAACAGCCGCGTGTTGCGCGCCTGCTGGTAGGCCGCGCTGTCCGGATTGGCCAGCGGGTTCTGCATGATGAAATAGAGGAATTTCTCGTCGGGCGAGATACCGATCGCCTCGATGCCGCGGTTCGACTGGCGCTTGGCGAGGATCGCCGGCAGCGAGCCCACGGTCTTGTAGGGCGCGCCGGCGAAGTCGCCGTCGGTGCCCTTCGGCACATGGCGCTCCAGCAGACGTCCGTCGGCGGAGAAATGCGCGAGTGACGGCCCGTTCTCGTCGCCGATCCAGAACGTGCCGTCGTTGAGCCGCACGATGCTTTCGGCGTCGATGCCGCGCAAATCCTGCTGCAACGTCTTGCCCGTGCCGTCGAGCGGAATTTCGGTGCTCACGGTCTTGGTCGGATTGGGCATGCCGTTCAGCGGCCGGCCGTCCTTGTCCTTCAGCTTGATCACGTCGGTGACCTGGAAGGTGCCGTTGTCGAGCAGCATCACGCGATAGATCGACGGCGTGTAGGACGGCGTCGGATAGACCCGGCTGTTCTTGATCTCGCGGCAGCCGAGCTCGACGCCGGTGGTCTCCTTCATTTCGCTGCAGGCGATGTTCGGACCGCGGTCGCCGAGCGTCCAGATCACGTTGGTCGGATCTTTCGGATGATGGAAGGCGGCGCTGCCGATTCCGACCGACAGATCGAGCGTCTTGCCGCCCTCGAAGGCAAACGGGCCAATGCGAAGGAGCGTGTCGTCGCTCTTATAGGTGCTGACCGAGACCTTGGATTGCGCGGTCGCCGGCGACGGTGCCCCCGTCATGATCGCAACCCCCACCATTGCCGCCGAAATCCGGCCGACCAACCCCATGATATCCCCCTTGTCGCTATCGGTTCCGAGCCAATCAATCCGTTGGATATGACAGTTCGGTGACGGCGCCGGAAGGTGGGGACGGGCTAAAGCGGCGGATCGAGGCCCTTGGTCTTGTAGACCGCCATGGCCTCGGGCGAGGCGAGATGGCGCAGCAGCGCCCGGCCGGCCTCGGGCTCTTTGGCCTTGCTGCTCAGGCCCCCGGTGAAGACCACGTAGCTGTTGATCTCGGCCGGGATCAGCCCAAGCCATTCGATGTTCGGCTTGCCGAGCAGCGGCGGCAGGCCTGACACGACCAGATCGACCTCGCCTTTGGACAGAAATTCGGCGGAGCTGCCCGGTCCGCCGGACTTGATCTTGGGCTTCACCTGATCGGCGATGCCAAGGCGTTCGACCAGCGAGGCGACGTAGCGCCCGCTGCTGCCTTCGCCCGAGGTGGCGAGCGACTTGGCGTTGAGCAGCATCTGCTTGAACTTCTCGACCGTGCTGAAGTCGGGCTTGGGCGCGCCCTGATGGATCGCGACGCCGATGCCGGTCTGGCCCAGCACGGTGCGTGACGACGCGTCGACCAGGTCGCGCTTGATCAGCGCCTCGACGTCGTAAGACAGCACGATGACGTCATAGGGCTCGCCGGCCTCGACCTTGGCGACGAGCTCCGGCGGCAGCGCGGAGGTGGTGATGAGCTTGTGGCCGGTCGCGCGCTCGAACTGCGGCACGAGCAGGTCAACCATCGGCCGCGCCGCACCGGTGACGAAGACCCTGACTTCGGCAGCCCTGGCTTGGCCTTGCGCCATGCTCATCACCGCAAGCGATATCAATCCAAACGTGACTGCACGCCACAACCCACGCATTGCTCCCTCCGGCCCGGCGGATGGGTCCGCCGGTTTCGGAGAGAGCCTAGCATTGGATGTGAAGGAGAGAAGCCGCCGATGCGGCTTAGCTCTTGTGCGGCTTAGCTCTTGGACTTCTTCTTTTTCGACGACTTGCTCGTCGACTTGGAGCCGCCCGACTTGGAGCCCTGCGGCTGCAGCGCGCTCGCGCATGACGGGCTGAGTTGCCGCCGCTTGACCTTCAGGCATTGGACGATGCGATCGGCGTCGGGCACGAACTCGCTGCACAGCCGCATCACATCCGGCGTGCAGCGGTCGGCCGCGTCCGGCGCCTGCGCTGAAGCAGGCGCCGCGGTCAGCAACAAAGCCAGACTTCCGGCGGCGGCGAGCACGCCGGATCGATTCCAAATCGCATGTTTCATGATTGAAGCTTCGCCCTTTTAATATTGTGCCGAGATCGGAAGCTCCTCGGCCGGGAACAGGCTGATGACGGTGTGCCCCTTGTCGGTGACAACCACCTCTTCTTCGATCCGCGCCGCCGAGTAACCGTCGGTCGCCGGGCAGTAGGTTTCCAGCGCGAACACCATACCTTCCTTGATAATCGTCGGATGGTCCAGCGAAACGACGCGGCTGATGATCGGCCGCTCGTGCAAGTTCAGGCCAAGACCGTGGCCGAATTGCAGCCCGAATGCCGACAGCTCGTTCGGGAACCCGAACTTGTCGGCGGTCGGCCACACCTTGGCGATCGTGTCAGTCGACACGCCGGGCTTGATCAGCTCGATCGCCTTGTCGAGCCACTCGCGGCACTGCTTGTAGGCGTCGCGCTGCGCAGGCGTCGCGCGGCCGACGTTGAAGGTCCGGTAGTAGCAGGTGCGGTAGCCCATGAAAGACTGCAGGATGTCGAAGAACGCCTGGTCGCCCGGGCGGATCATGCGGTCGGTGAAGTTGTGCGGGTGCGGGTTGCAGCGCTCGCCGGAGATGGCGTTGATCGCCTCCACGTCGTCGGAACCGTGGGTGTAGAGGAATTTGTTGACCTCGGCGACGATGTCGTTCTCGCGCACGCCGGGCTTCAGCTTCTCGTGGATCAGGTGATAGGCGCCGTCGACCATGGCGGCGGCGCGGTTGAGCAGCGCGATCTCGTCGGCCGACTTGATCTCGCGCGCCTCGAGCATGACCTGCTGGCCGTCCTTGACCTTGATGCCGGCCTTCTCGAGCTCGAACATCATCGGCGGCTCGATGATGTCGACGCCGATCGGCATCTTGGCGACGCCCGCGTCGCGCAGGATCGAGGCCAGCTCCTCGGCGTGGTGCTTCATCAGGCCGAACGACGGATCGACGGTGCCGCGCAGGCCGATCAGACCGGCCTTGCAGTTCTCGGGCTTCAGCCACGGCGAATAGAGCTGGTGGTGCACGGCGGCCGAGCCGAAGTCCCAGATGATCGGATCGCCGCCGCGCGTCAGCAGCGCCCAGCGCGAGAGCTTGTCGCGCTCCCACTCACCGATCTTGGTGGAGGTGAGGTAGCGGATGTTGTTGACGTCGAAGCAGAGCAGCGCGCCGAGGTCGGAGGCCTCCAGCGCCGCTTGCGCGCGGGCGAGGCGGTAGCGCTGCAGGCGGCGGTAGTCGACGCGCTCCTCGAAGTCGACCCCCATGGTGCCGAGCACCGGCAGGTGGCGTCCCCAGTTGTAGCGCGGGTTGATGTCCTCGGCGGTGATCCGGCGCGGTTCGCGCTTGGTGATGTCGTCCATGGGAGTCTCCTCTTGAATTTCTTGATGGCCGGCGGTCCGGCGCCATAAAGCAATTATAGCGCGGGGTGCCAAGTCAGGGCAGCCGCAATCAACGCCGCACAGCCCCTCAATTGGCGGTGACTGTCAGGTGCCCACGATGCGGGCCAACAGGCGCGCGCAAACGCGCTTACGGCCCGCACCGAAGACGCGCGTGAACGCGCTTTCGTGACACGAACCACTAGCTTGCCCGCAATCCGGCCAGAAGCTTCTCGACGTCGGCGCGGATTTTTGGGCCGTGGGTGCGCATCTCGGTGAACTCGGCCTCGGAAATCAGGTCGTGCAGGCCGCGCCGGAAGCTTGGCCATTCCTGCACCTGCGCCCACCAGGCGTTGATGTGGGGCCGGCCCGCGGTCCAGGCTTCGAGCAGGCCGAGATAGGAGAGGCGGGCCGCGAACGGCATCATGTTGATGTCCGCAAGCGTCGGTTGCGCGCCCAGCAGCCATGGCCCGCGCTGCGTCAAGGTTTGCTCCATCAGCTTGAAGGCGCGCTCGTAGGCTGCGATCGCATGCAGCACGAATGGCGAATAGACGCCGTGCTCATAGGTCGACTTGAAGCGGTCGGTGCGGCGCGGATCGCCGACATTCCGAAAGCGCTTCTCGCGCAGTTCCGGGCTCATGGCCTTCATGCGCTCGCGAAACATCGCCGAGAAGCTCAACTCGGTGACGCCGTCGAACAGGCCCTCGTCGACGAACTTGCTCCACAGCCGCATGCGCGTGCGCTCGGCCGGGGCTTTCGGCATCAATGGCGGATCGGGGAAGGTCTCGTCGATGTATTCGCAGATCAGCGTCGACTCGATCACCGGCGTGCCGTCATGCACCAGCGTCGGCACGACGCCCTTGGGATTGAGCTTGAGATATTCCGGGTCGTATTGCTCGGTCTTGAACAGGTCGACCCGCCGCGCCTCCCAGGCGAGCCCCTTCTCGACCAGCGTGATGCGGACCTTCTGGCAGCAGACCGAATTGCCGAAATCGTACAGGATGAGCATGCGGGAAACCCGAATTGACCTTGGGGCCCGACACGTTAGTGAAAAACCGGCAGCCCGTCACCGGTTGAACCTGAAGCAACCCCGGCGCGACCCATAGCCGGGGCTTCAATTGTTTTCAGCCATCTCTCCTGGGATTTTGCCATGCGAAATGTTTTGCCGCTGTTTACCGCCGTCCTGCTTGCGGGATTGTCCACGTCCGCCGTCAACGCCCAGTCCAGCGCCGACACCGAGATCTGCGCCGCCGGCGACAAGGCCGCCTATTCGCCCGAGCAGCGCATTGCCGCCTGCACCACGCTGGTCAAGGCGCTGAAGAAGCAGCCAAAGAAGCTGGCCGACGTGTTGGTCAAACGCGGCGCGGTTTATTACTACATGAACAAGATGCCGGCGGCCTTCGCCGATCTCGACCGTGCCATTGAGCTCGACCCGAAGAATGCGCGCGCCTTCCGCGAGCGCTCGGAATCGTACCGTGTCACCGGCCGGCTCGACCGCGCGCTCGTCGATGCCAACCAGGCTATCCGGCTCGCGCCGGATTACGCCGAGGCGTTGGTCAATCGCGCCAATATCTTCAACAACAAGGGCCAATACGACCGCGCCATCACGGACTACAACGAGGCGATCCGGCTCGACCCCAAATACGCGCAGGCCTGGCGCGACCGCGGCGCTGCCTATTACTTCAAGAAGGACTACGCCGTCGCGATCAAGAACTACGACGAGGCGATCCGGCTCGATCCGACCAACGACCGGGCTTTCACCAACCGCGGCGCGGCCTACGAGAAGATGGGCCATCCCGACCGGGCGCTTGTCGACGAGAGCGAGGCGATCCGGCTCGATCCCACGCAGCCGGAGTATTTCGACAACCGCGGCCTGACCTATGCGGCGAACGGCGACTACGACCGCGCGATCGCCGACTTCAACGAGGCGATCCGGCTCGATCCGAAGGTCGCCAACTTCGTGACCAATCGCGGCGACGCCTACAACGAGAAGGAGCAATACGATCGTGCCATCGCCGACTACGATCGCGCGATCAAGCTCAATCCGCGCCTCTCTCGCGCCTGGAGCAACCGCGGCGCGGCCTATCGCGGCAAGGGCGACATCGACCGCGCCATCGAGAACTACGAGCAGGCGCTGCGCATCGATCCGAAGATGGACACCGCGGCCGAGAACCTCGCCGTGGTCCGCAAGGAGCGCGATAACCGCGACATGGTGTCCAAACACCGCACGCGAACCTCGGGTTCGGGACGCTAGAACTCATCCCGGTTCAGATGAACCGGGACGAGTTCCAGGTTTCTTCGTTTGCGCATGTCCTTTTCGGAAAACCGGTGCCCACTTTTCCGGGACATGCGCTAGCGATCAGATCGCGTTGACGACGCGGCGGAGTGCCGAGCGCAGCTCCGCCGACTCGGTCACGCCGTAAGTGGTCTCAAACTTCTTCTGCGCCTCGCGCCATTGTGCCGCCGCGGCTTTCACTTTGGTGAGGCCCGCGGCGGTGAGCTTCAGGCGCCGCACGCGCGCATCCTCACCAGCCTCGATCGTCAGGAGCTTGTCGCGCTCGAGCGGCCGCACCGCGCGGCCGAGCGTGGTCCGGTCCATGACCATGAGCTTCGCAAGCTCGTTGATCGACTGCGGACCGAGCCGATTGAGCTTCGACAGGATCGAATATTGCGAGGTCTTCAGTCCCTCCGCGGCCAGATAGTCGTCGTAAATCTGGCTGACATGCCGCGCTGCCTGGCGCAGCGCCTGGCAGTTGCAATCGGTGGGTTCGAGGGCCGGAGGCGGCTGCTTTTGCATGGCTCGTATTCCCGGACTGGTCCCTGGTTTGGGCGTCACAAATCGGTGAGGCTCTTGGCAATAGGTGCATACGCGCATATCAATGGTCAAGGAAAAGGTGCATATGCACTCATTGATCATTCCAGAGGGGAATTGCCATGGATCCGCGCACCCGGCTGCTGCTGGAAGCTCCGGTGGGACCGACCATCCTGCGGCTCGCGCTGCCGAACGTGGTGGTCATGGTGGTGCAGGCCTCGATCGGCCTGATCGAGACTTACTTCGTCGCCAAGCTCGGCCTCGACGCGCTGGCCGGCATGGCGCTGGTGTTCCCGCTGTTCATGCTGCTGCAGATGGTTTCGGCCGGCGCAATGGGCGGCGGCATTTTGTCGGCGGTGGCCCGAGCTCTCGGCGGCGGACATAAAGACCGCGCCAATGAGCTGGTCTGGTCCGCGGTCGCGATCACCATCGGTTTCGGCGCCGCAACCACGGCGGCGGCGCTGCTGTTCGGGCCGAAGCTCTATGCGCTGATGGGCGGCCGCGACGGCTCGCTCGCCGCAGCGGTGACCTATTCGGCGCTGGTGTTCTCCGGCGCGATTCCTCTGTGGCTGTTCAACTCGTTCGCCGCGATCATCCGCGGCACCGGCAACATGTTCTTTCCGGCGGTGGTGATTACCGTCGGCGCGCTCATTCTGATCCCGGTGTCGCCGCTGCTCATCTTCGGGCTTGGTCCATTTCCGCACCTCGGCATCGGCGGCGGCGCTGCCGCAGTGCTGCTCTACTACATCATCGGTGCTGCAATCTTCGCCTTCTACATCTGGTCGGGCCGCGGCGTCCTCAAGCCCTCGGTGCGTCCGCGGAAGCTCGCCTGGGCGCCGATGCGCGACATCCTCCGCGTCGGCCTGACCTCGTCGATCGTGAGCCTCTCGACCAACGTCGCCATCGCGACGGCGACAGGACTCGCCGGCCTTGTCGGCCCGGCCGCCGTCGCAGGCTATGGCACCGGCGCGCGGCTCGAATATCTGCTGGTGCCGCTGGTGTTCGGGCTCGGTGCGCCGGTCGCCGCCATGGTCGGCACCGCGATCGGTGCGGGCCGCAAGGATCGTGCGCTCAAGGTGGCCTGGACCGGCGCATCGATAGCGTTCGGCATCACCGAAGCGATCGGCCTTGCGGCAGCGCTGTTTCCCGTCGCGTGGCTGTCGCTGTTCGGCAGCGAGGCCACGATGCTCGCCGTCGGCACGGACTATCTGCGCATCGTCGGACCGGTCTATGGTTTCTTCGGCGGCGGGCTGCTGCTGTACTTCGCCTCGCAAGGCGCAGGCCGCGTCGGCTTTGCGATGATCATTGCGGTGCTGCGGGTCATCATCGCGGCCGGCGGCGGCTGGCTCGCCGTGACGAAGTTCGGCGGCAGCACGGGACTGTTCGTGGCGCTCGCGGTCGCGATGGTGTTCTACGGTGTTGCGAACGCGGCTGCGGTGGCCGCGGGCGTGTGGTTCAAGGCGCCCAAAGCCGATGACAAGTCCAAGGACAAGAGCGAGGCGGTGCCGGCGCCCCAGCCCTCATGAGGTGAGGAGGATGCGATGACGACCGAGACTTTGGCTCGCGCGCTCTATCTGGAGGACCTGCAGCCCGGTCAGATCTATCGCTCCGACGGCGAGCCGCTGATCATGGACGCCGACAGCATCAAGGCCTTCGCCCGGCAGTTCGATCCGCAACCGTTTCATCTCGACGAGGGAACCGCGGCCGAGACGTTCTTCCGCGGCCTCGCGGCCAGCGGCTGGCACACCGCGGCCGCCACCATGAAGCTCCTGGTCGAAGGCGGGCTGCCGCTCGCCGGCGGCGTCATCGGCGCGAGTGTCGAGGAGGTGCGCTGGCCGCGCCCGGTGCGGCCGGGCGACCGGCTCCGGGTCGAAAGCGAGGTGCTGGAGGTGCGGCCGTCTCGCACGCGGCCGGAGCAGGGGATCGCCAAGGTGCGGACCACCACGCTGAACCAGAACAACGAGCCGGTTCAGATCATGACGTCCAACCTGGTGGTGCAACGGAGATTATCCCCGCTATCCCAAAAGTAGATATTGCATTGCAATAAGAAAAGTGCTGCACTGCAATGGTTCTATGTCAGAGTCGTGACAGATGGCGATGGCCAAACGCCTTAGAAATCAAGCCGCTCGCTGCGCCGCCCTGGCGCGACAGACTCACGACGATGAAGCCCGCCAGCGCTATATCCGGTTGGAGCAGACCTATCTGCAGATGGCCGAGGCCGAGGAAAAATCGGCAGCGGCCAAGGACGGCAATCCCAAGCCTGCCGCCGCCTGAGGCGTTCGCCTATTCGAGCTTGATGTTCGCGGCCTTAACGACCTTCGTCCATTTTTCGATATCGGCATTGATGAACGCCGCGGATTCCTCGGGCGTCATCGACATCGTCTGGGTGTCCTGCTTGTCCCAGTAGGCCTGGACATCGGGCTTGGCGACAATCGCCCGGACCTCGGCGTTGAGCCGATCGACGATCGCCTTCGGCGTCCCGGCCGGAGCCATGATGCCGAACCAGCCGGTGTGCTCATAGCCGGGCACCCCCGCTTCCGAGACCGTCGGCACGTTAGGCAAGGCCTTGGAGCGCGTCTTGCCGGTGACCCCGAGTGCCCGGACCTGGCCGGCCAGAACGTTCGGGGCGACCGACGGAACCTCGTCGAACATCATGTCCACGTGGCCGCCGACGATATCGTTGCGTGCGCCGGTCGAGCCCTTGTAGGCGATGTGGAGGATGTCCGTGCCGGTCATGAGCTTGAACAGCTCGCCGCCCAGATGCTTGTTCGAGCCGGGGCCGGACGACGCAAAGGTGAGCTTGCCCGGCTTGGCCTTGGCGAGATCGATGAACTCCTTGACGGTCTTGGCCGGCACCGAGTTGCTCACCACCATGACGGCGTCGGTGGAGCAGCACATCGCAATGGTCGTGAAGTCGCGCATCAGCTGGTAGGGCTTGTTGTGGGCGAGGATTTCCAAATTGACGTGCGGCGAGGCCACGAGCAGCAGGGTGTAGCCGTCCGGCGCAGCCTTGGCGGCTTCGCCAGTGCCGATGATGCCGGACGCGCCCGTACGGTTCTCGATGATGAACGACTGCTTGAGCCGCTCGCCGAGCTGTTGCCCGAGATAACGGGCGACCAGGTCGGCCGGTCCGCCCGCGCCAAGCGGCACAACGATGCGGACCGGGCGTTCCGGCCACTGTCCCGCCGATTGTGCCTTGGCAGGCAGGGCGGTGGCGGCGCAAACGGCGAATGCGAGACTGAGGCGGTAGGCGAGGCGCGCGACGGACATCAATTCCTCCCGGCAGTTTTTTGAGGTTGTAGGCCGGGCCGTCGGCAGCCGTCTAGGGCACCTTCCTGGTCCGTGGTGCCTGCGACGGAATGTCCGCGCCTTTTGCGGCTCGCGGCTCTGGGCTAAGGGAGCCGCTGTCAAAAGCCGCAGGCTGGGCCGCGGCCACCAAGAATCTCCGGGGGGAACGCGGATCATGAAAATACTTCGTCAAACGCTCGCCGCCACAATCATCCTGTCGGCTGCGATGGCTCACGCCCAGGCTCAAGACGCGAAGTATCCGGTCAAGCAGGTCAACTTCGTTGTCGCCTTCGCGGCGGGCGGCTTTGCCGACACGCTGGCGCGCTTCGTAGCGCAGAAGCTCAACGACAAATGGGGGCAGCCGGTCGTGATCGAGAATCGCGGCGGCGCCGGCGGCAATCTCGCCGCGCGCACCGTGCGCGCCGCTGAGCCGGATGGCACCACCGTGCTGGTGACGACCACGGCGCTCGCGATCAATCCGACGATGTACAAGAAGCTCGACTTCTTGGTCGACGAGCTCGCCGCGGTGGCGATCCCGGCCGCTTCGCCCGAGACGCTCGCGGCGCATCCGAGCAAGGCCAGCGGCAGCCTCAAGGAATTTCTGGCCGCCAACAAGGACCGCGAGGTGACCTTCGGCTCCGCGGGCGCGGGCTCCGGCTCGCACATCGCGGCGGCGTATTTCTTTTCGGAGCACGCCAAGGCCAAGGCGCTGCACGTGCCGTTCCGCGGCGGCAACCCGGCGATCCAGGCGGCGCTCGGCGGCCAGATCGACCTGATCGCGTCGTCCTTCGGCGTCACCTCACAGGTGGTCGAAGGCAAGCTCACGGGCCTCGCGGTGGCGAGTCCGGCACGCAATCCGGCGATGCCCAACGTGCCGACCTACAAGGAAAGCGGCTTCGATTTCGAAGCCGAGTCCTGGGTCGGCTTCTTCGTGCCGGTGAAGACCGATCCTGCGATCGTCGCCAAGCTCAACGCGGCGATCAACGAAGTGGTCTCCGAGCCGGCCGGCCGCGATCATCTGTCCAAGGTCGGTTTTCGCCTCGTGCCTCGCGGCGTCGCGGAATCGCAGAACTATCTGCGATCCGAGGTCGGCAAGTGGGGCACGATGGTGAAGACCGTTGGCGTGTACGTCGACTGAGCGCGACTGGCGCGCGCTCTACGCGACCTTCTTGCCCCACAGCCGCTGCGAGGCGATGTCGGCGCCCTCGCGGAGCGACTTGAGCTTCAGCCACACCACCGGCTCGATCACCCATTCGCGCTTGGTGAAGGTGCCGAAGCCGCAATCGGTCGAGGCGATCACGCGCTCGCGATCGCCGACCACCGAGACGGCTTCCTCGATCCGCCGCGCCACCACCTCGGGATGCTCGACGAAGTTCGACGTGGTCTCGACCACGCCGGGAACGAGCAGCATGTGCGGCGGCAGCTTATGCTTCTTCAGCGCGCTGTATTCGTGGGCGTGGCGCGGGTTGGAGAACTCGATCGACAGCGCGCCGACATTCGCCGTGTAGAGCGCCGGCAGGATCTTCTCCAGCGGGATGTCGTGGATGTGCGGGCCTTCCCAGTTGCCGTAGCAGACGTGGAGCCGCACGCGGTCGCGCGGGATGCCCTCGATGCCCTTGTTGATCGCTGCGACATGGCGCTCGCAGCGCTTGACGAAATCGCTGTCGGAGAGATCGCGATACATCATGGTGCGATCCATCGCGAGGTCGGGTGCGTCGATCTGCAGGATGAGCCCGGCCTTGTGCACCGCCTGGTATTCCTTGCTCATCTCGCGCGCGATGGCGTCGAGATACGCGTCATGCGATTCGTAATAGGCGTTGAGCATCGTGGTCGAGATGATGCCGGGGGAGGCCGCGGTCATGAAGCGTTCGGAGAACGCGCCGAACTCGCCGGCGATCTTGTTGAAGCGCGTGGTCTCGTCGGTGATCGGCTTGAGATCGACATACTTGATGTCGGCCTGCGCCTCGGGCGCGCCCTGCTGGCTCTTGGTCGGGTTCGGGAAGCGGCGCATCAGATAGGCAAGCAGCTCGGGAAACTCCTCGAACTCGAGCCCGCGGCGGCGCTTCGACACGCCGGCAAAGCCCGACATGCGCTGCGGCACGTAGGTCTGAAAGCCGACGCGGCCCTGCTCGCCGTCATTGCCGACGTCGATGCCGGCGTCCATCTGCGCCTTCACCACGTGGCGCACAGCGGCGTCCATCTCGGCGGCCATGGCCTTCGCGTCGACGGGCTTGCCCTCGTCCTGCGCCATCAGCAGGTCGGACAGCTTTTCGTTGCGCGGCAGGCTGCCGACATGGGTGGTGAGGATGCGGTCCCGGCTCGTGATCATTGTCGTTTGCTCCCGTCAGGCGCACTGTTCTGTCACTGTTGTTAAGATATCCGCAAGAGCAATGGGATTGCATACAGTGTCGCCAGGGGAGGTGGGCCATGGCCCGTCTGTTCAGGCTTTCCGTTCTATGTGTGGCGGTGTTGATGATCGCCGCGAGCGCGCCTGCGTCGGCGCAACGATGTCCGCCGAACTCGCATCCGCAGGCGGTCGCCATTCCGGGCAATCTGCGCACCGCGCAATGCTTCTGTGATCCGGGCTTTATCAGCGTGAACGGCCTCTGCGTGCGGCCGGCGCAGCCGTCTCAAAGTTCGCCGCCCAGCGATCCACAGCGAAGCCTGGTTGCGCCGATGCCGTTTCGGTGAGACCTCAATACGTCTCGACGTGATAGCGGCCTTGGGCGCGCATGTCGGTCAGCAATGCAGGCCAATCGGCGTCGAAATCCTTGCAGATTGCGGAGAGCGCTTCGTCGACGCCACTCTCCATGCCGCGCAACCCGCAGAGATAGACATGCGTCTGCGGATGTTTCAGCAGCATGCCGACTTCGTCGGCCTTGGCCTGCATGAGGTGCTGCACATAGGTCTTCGGCTGACCGGGGACGCGTGAATAAGCGAAGTGCTTCCGCAGCAATCCGTCCGGCACCTTCTGCAGCGGGCCGAAATAGGGAAGCTCCTCCGGCCGCCGCGCGCCGAAGAACAGCGTCATGCGGCCGGGCGCCTCTTTCATGGTGCGCCGCCGATGCTCAGTGAACGCGCGGAACGGCGCCGATCCGGTCCCGGTGCAGATCATCAGGATGTTTGCCGAAGGATCGTTCGGCATCAGGAACGTCGCGCCGAACGGGCCGGTCGCCTCGACGCGGTCGCCCTTCTTCAGATCACAGATGTAGTTGGAGCAGACGCCATCGGGCTCGCGCTTGACCGTGAGCGCGAGATTGTTGGTGCCAGGCTTCTCGCCGTCGCGCGGACTCGCGATCGAATAGAGTCTGACGCGGTGCGGTGCGCCGCTTGCGTCCACGCCGGGCGGGACGATGCCGATGCTTTGTCCTTCGAGAACCGGAAAGGTGGTGTCGCCGAAATCCAGAATAATGTGGCGCACGTCGTTGTCGGCATCGGGCGCGGTGAGCCGGAAGTTGCCGGTGACGCTCGCAATGGCCGGGCGCTGGCGATTGTAGAGATTGACCGCCGGCCTCGTCGCCGACACCGGCGCCACGCTCTTGCCGCCTGCACCGCGATGCGCCTCGGCAATAAGGCGGCCCGCCTCGTCGTCGACCGCTTCAACCGCTTCGCCGACTTGCGCTTCGTTCTGGGCGGGAAGCTCGTGCCAGCCGAACTGGTCATCGAGGCTGTAGCGCGCCGCAACGATGCGCCAGTTGTCGATCGCGCCGGTCGGGCACGGCGAGATGCAGTCGAGACAGAAATTGCATTTGTCTGGATCGACCACGTAGTTGTTGTCGTCATGGGTGACCGCGCCGACCGGGCAGGTGTCCTCGCAGGTGTTGCACCGTATGCAGATTTCCGGGTCGATCACGTGCTGCTTGTTCAACGCTGTCGCTGCCTGCGTCATATCTGCCGCCTTCAATCGATCGGACAAATGCCGGCTGCCGCTCCTCGGCGCGGAGGGCGATGCATTATAATGCCGCTCGGCTACATGCAATATAATGCATAAATCTAACAGATGTCCATAGCGATTCTGACTTGTCAGTCGCCCGACAATATGCACGATAATGCATGTTGGCAGTGTGCGGCGCTTCCGGCATTGGGTTCGCGACAAAAATAAGCCGTAGCGGGAAGGGCATGGCTCAAGGATCAGAAGCGGTCGCTCCACGCGCGGCGATGAGCGCGCCCGGCACGGACGTGCCGCGCAGTTATAATTTCGCGTCGGATATCCTCGCGCGAAACCTGAACGCCGGCCGCGGCAACAGGCCCGTGTTCGTCGATGCACGCGGCAGCTGGACTTACGGCCAGCTCGCCGACCGCGTCGCGCGATTTGCCGCGGTGTTGCGCGCGCTCGGCGTGCGCCGCGAGGAGCGCGTGCTGATCGCGCTGCTCGACACGATCGACTGGCCGACCGCGTTTCTCGGCTGCCTGAAAGCCGGTGTGGTCGCGGTGCCGGTCAACACGCTGATGACCGAGAACGACTACCGCTTCATGCTGGCCGACAGCCGTGCCCGTGTGCTGGTGGTCTCGGACGCGGTGTTCGATCGATTCAAGAACCTGATCGAGGATGCGCCAGATCTCGAGCACGTCATTGTTTCGGGCGCGAATGCGCAAGGGCTGAAATCGTTCGATGATCTGGTCAGCAAGGCCAAGCCCTGCACCGAGACCGCGCCGACCGCCTGCGACGATATCGCGTTCTGGCTGTACACCTCGGGCTCGACCGGGAAGCCGAAGGGCGCGGTGCACTGCCACGCCGATCTCAAGCTGACTGACGATCTCTATGGCGGGCCGATCGTGGGCATCCAGGAGAACGACGTCTGCTATTCGGTGGCGAAGCTGTTCTTCGCCTATGGCCTCGGCAATGCGCTGACCTTTCCCATGTCGGTGGGTGCCTGCACGGTGCTGCTGGCGGATCGGCCTACGCCGGACGGCGTCGCTGCGCTGCTGCGCAAGCACGCAGTGACGGTGTTCTACGGCGTGCCGACCTTCTATGCGGCGTTCCTGGCGAGCCCCAATGCGCCACAGCGCACCGACCTGAAGCTTCGCCGCTGCGTCTCGGCCGGCGAGGCGCTGCCGATGGATGTGGGGCAGCGCTGGGTCGAGCGTTACGGCGTCGACATTCTCGACGGCATCGGCTCGACCGAGATGCTGCACATCTTCCTGTCGAACTGCGCGGGCGACGTGAAGTATGGCACCACTGGGAAGCCAGTGCCGGGCTATGACTGCAAGCTCGTCGGCGACGACGGCTTGCCGGTCAAGCAGGGCGAGATCGGCGAGCTCCTGATCAGGGGACCGACCTCGGCGATCATGTACTGGAACAACCGCGAGCAGTCGCGCTCGACCTTCATGGGCGAGTGGACCCGCTCCGGCGACAAGTATCTGCAGGACGAGCAGGGCTACTATGTCTACTGCGGCCGGCGCGACGACATGCTGAAGGTGTCGGGGCTCTATGTGTCGCCCTTCGAGGTCGAGGGCGCGCTCGCCACCCATCCGGACGTGCTGGAGGCCGCCGTGGTGGCCTGGCCCGATGCCGACACGCTGATCAAGCCCAAGGCCTTCGTGGTGCTGAAAGATCAGACCAAAGTCGCAGACGCCGGGGCTCGTGACGCGATGTCGCGGGCGCTCCAGGAGCACGTCAAAACGCGGCTTGCGCCCTACAAATACCCGCGCTGGATCGAGTTTCGCGCCGACCTGCCGAAGACCGCGACCGGCAAGATCCAGCGCTTCAAATTGCGCGACGAGGCCGCGCCGCGCTAGTCTTTGTCAGATGTCTCATCGGAGGGGTTTTTCGTCATGAAACGCACTTTGCTCGCCGCCTGCGCGATCGCGGCGCTCGCCACGGCTCCGGCCCTGGCCCAGCAAAAGACCATCAAGATCGGCCTGATCTCGACCTTCAGCGGTCCGCCCGCGGCGATCGGCAACGATATGCGCAACTCCTTCGAGCTCGCGCTCGACCATCTCGGCCGCAAGCTCGGTGGCCTGCCGGTCGAGGTGATCTACGAGGACGACCAGACCAAGCCGGACGTTGGCGTGCAGAAGACCCAGAAGCTGATCGAGTCCGACAAGGTCGACTTCATGGTCGGCTACATCTGGTCGAACGTGCTGCTCGCCTCGCTCAAGCCGCTGGTCGACAGCAAGACCATGACGGTGGTCACCAATGCGGGCGCCTCGCAGATCGCCGGTGATCAGTGCTCGCCCTATGTGTTCTCGACCTCCTGGAACAACGACCAGACGCCGGCAGCCATCGGCCTCTACATGAACCAGAAGAACGTCAAGACCGCGTTCCTGATCGGCCCGAACTACGCCGCCGGCAAGGACATGCTGGAAGGCGTCGCCTCGACCTTCAAGGGCCAGATCATCGGCCGGGAACTGACCCGCTGGCCCGACCAGCTCGACTTCTCGGCGGAGTTGTCGAAGGCGCGTGCTGCGAAGCCCGACGCGATCTTCGCCTTCTATCCGGGCGGCGCCGGCGTGCAGTTCGTCACGCAGTATGCGCAGTCGGGCCTGAAGGGTCAGGTCCCGCTCTACACCGCCTTCACCATCGACGAGCTGTCGCTGCCGCGGCTCAAGGATCTCGCGGTCGGCATCCCGGGCGCGCAGCAGTGGGTCAACGACCTGCCGAACGCGGAAAACAAGAAGTTCGTCGCTGACTACAAGGCGAAGTACAAGCTCGCGCCGTCGTTCTACGGCGCGCAGACCTATGATGCCGCATATCTGATCGACAGCGCGCTGAAGGCCACCAAGGGCGACACTGCCAACAAGGACGCGCTGCGCAAGGCGATGGAAAAGGCCGACTTCAAGTCGGTGCGCGGCGGCTTCAAGTTCGGCCCGAACCACATCCCGATCCAGAATTTCTATCTGCAGGACGCGGTGAAGGACGGCGACGACTACCGCTTGAAGACGGTTGCAACCATCGTTGAGAACGACCAGGACAAGCACGTCGGCAAGTGCAAAATGCCGAACTGACGCGATCCAGCCGGTCTCCTCGTGGGGCCGGCTGGCCTCCTCCTTGCAAGGCCGCAGCAGTTGCCGCCCACCTCGAGGAGGGAATCCTGCCTGTCAAAATCCGCGCTGCTCGCGACGTCGCCGGCGCTTGCCATTGGGCTGCGGCCCGGCTGCGCCGTGGGCAACGACATCCGCCGTTGTCGCAAATGACGCGGATCGCGCTTCGCAAAAATGCGATATGAAGTGAGTGGCGGCTTGGCCAAGGCGCGCCGGGGGAACAAGTCAGGCCGGGGGGATCGGCCGAAGACGGTTACGCGGGGATCATGCTGTATTTCATCGAGCAGTGTTTGAACGGCATCCAGCTTGGCATGCTGCTGTTCCTGCTGGCCGCCGGCCTGACCCTGATCTTCGGCATCATGGACATGGTCAATCTGGCGCACGGCTCGCTCTACATGATCGGCGCCTTCTTCGCCGCGACCTTCGCGGAGTGGACCGGAAGCTTTGTCGCCGGTGCGGCGCTGGCGCTGATCGCGACGCTGCTGGTCGGCATGGTGCTGGAGGTGGTGGCGATCAGGCGGCTCTACGGCCATGACCATCTCGATCATGTGCTCGGCACCTTCGGCCTGATCCTGTTCTTCAACGATCTGGTGCGCTGGATCTGGGGACCGGCCGGCATGACGCTGCCGCTGCCGAGCGAGATGCTGACCGCCGTGCAAGTGCTGCCCGGTGTCTATTATCCGGCTTACCGGCTGGTGATCATCGGCGCGACGCTGGTGGTTGCGCTGCTGCTGTATGTCCTGGTGATGCGGACGCGGATCGGCATGCTCATTCGTGCTGGTGCATCCAATCGTGAGATGGTCGGCGCGCTCGGCGTCAACATCAAGCTGCTTTACACGCTGGTGTTCGGGCTTGGCGCGGCGCTGGCGGGCTTTGCCGGCTTGATGCAGGCGCCGATCCTCACCGTGCAGATCGGCATGGGCGAGAACATCCTGATCCTAGCGTTTGTGGTGATTATCATCGGCGGTATCGGCTCGATCCGCGGCGCCTTCGTCGCCGCCATTATCGTCGGCCTGATCGACACCATCGGCCGCGCCTTCCTGCCCGACCTGATGCGCACCTTCGTCAGCTACAGCGCCGGCTCTTCGGCGGGTCCCGCGCTGTCGTCGATGATGATCTACATGCTGATGGCCGTGGTGCTGGTGTTCCGGCCCGAAGGGCTGTTTCCGGCGGCCAAACGATGATGTCCTCGTCCATGTCTCGGTCCGTGCCTTGGCTTACGCCCCGCAACACATTCGTTGCCGCATTGCTCGTCGTGCTGGCGCTGCTGCCGGTCTATTGCGCGATAATCGGCAACACGTTCCTGCTGTCGCTGTTCACCCGCATCCTGATCCTCGCCATGGCGGCGGTCAGCCTCAATCTGATCATGGGCTTTGGCGGCATGGTGAGCTTCGGCCACGCCGCGTATCTGGGCATCGGTGGCTACGCGTTCGGCATCCTGGCCAAGGAGGGCTTCACCTCAGGTCTGATCCAATGGCCGGTGGCGCTGCTGGTCTGCGGCTTGTTTGCGCTGGTGGTTGGCGCGCTGTGCCTGCGCACCCGCGGCGTCTACTTCATCATGATCACGCTCGCCTTCGCGCAGATGGCCTACTACATCGCCATCGCGCTCGACCGCTACGGCGGCGACGACGGCATGACGATCTACAAGCGCAGCCAGTTCGGCGATTGGGTCAATCTTTCGAACAAGACGTTTTTCTACTACCTGTGCTTCGCGCTATTGTTGGGGATTGTGTACCTCGTCTGGCGACTGGTGAATTCGCGCTTCGGCATGGTGATCCAGGGCGCGCGCTCCAACGAGCGGCGCATGCGCGCCATCGGTTTTCCGACATTCCGCTACAAGCTCACCTGCTTCGTCATCTCCGGCATGATCTGCGGGCTCTCCGGGGTGCTTCTCGCCAACCACACCGATTTCATCAACCCGTCGGTGATGAGCTGGATCCGCTCCGGCGATCTGATGGTGATGGCGGTGCTCGGCGGCATGGGCACGGTGTTCGGCCCGGTGATCGGCGCCGTCGCGTTCCTGCTGCTGGAGGAGGTGCTGTCGCGCTTCACCGAGTTCCAAGGCATCATTCTCGGGCCGATGCTGCTCGCGGTCGCGCTTTGCGCGCGCGGCGGCATTGATGGCATTTTGACGGGGCTGCGCCGTGGCTGATGCGATGCTCAAGGTCGACGGCCTGACCAAGCGCTTCGGCGGCATCGTTGCGTCCGACAACGTCGTGTTCGAAGTGGCGCGCGGTGAACTGCACGCCATCATCGGCCCGAACGGCGCCGGCAAGACCACGCTGATCAGCCAGCTCGCCGGCGAGCTCGTGCCGAATGCCGGCCGCATCGAGTTCGACGGCAGCGACATCACGGCGCTGCGCGTTCATGACCGGAGCCTGATCGGGCTCGCCCGCTCGTTCCAGATCACCTCGCTGTTTCCGAACTTCACGGCGCTGCAGAACGTCACGCTCGCGGTGCAGGCCCATGCCGGGCATTCGTTCCGGTTCTGGCGCGAGGCCTGCAAGGAGCCCGAGCTGTGCGAGCCGGCGCGCGCCGCGTTGGATCGCGTCGGCATCGGCCACCGCGCCGATACGAAGGTGGTCAACATGAGCCACGGCGAGCATCGGCAGATCGAGCTCGCCATGGCGCTCGCCACCAAGCCACGCATGCTGCTGCTCGACGAGCCGATGGCCGGGCTCGGCCCCGACGAGTCGGGCCGCATGGTCAAGACGCTGCTCGAATTGAAGCGCGATCTGACCATTCTCCTGATCGAGCACGACATGGAGGCGGTGTTCGCGCTCGCTGACAAGATCACCGTGCTGGTCTATGGCCGCGTCATCGCCTCGGGCGATCCGGCCTCGATCCGCGCCAATGCCGAGGTGCGGCAGGCCTATCTCGGCGAGCAGGAGGCGGTGACGCATGTCTGAGCCGCTGCTCGCCGTCGACCGGATCGAGACCCGTTACGGACTGAGCCAGGTGCTGTTCGGCATCTCGCTTGAGATCGCTGCGGGCGAGATGGTGACGCTGATGGGGCGCAACGGCATGGGCAAGACCACGACCGTTCGCTCGATCATGGGACTGACGCCTGCGATGGCGGGCTCGATCCGCTTTGCCGGCAAGGAGATCGGCAGCCTGCCGTCGTTCCGCGTCGCCAAGCTTGGCATCGGGCTGGTGCCCGAAGGCCGGCAGATTTTCCCGAATCTGACGACACGCGAAAATCTTGTCGCGACCGCTGCGAATTTCGGCAAGGCCACCGATCCCTGGACGCTCGAAAAGGTGCTCGAGCTGTTTCCGCGGCTCGGCGAGCGGCTCGGCAATATGGGCAATCTTCTGTCGGGCGGCGAGCAGCAGATGCTGGCGATCGGCCGCGCGCTGATGACCAATCCGCGGCTGCTCATCCTCGACGAGGCGACCGAGGGACTGGCGCCGCTGATCCGCGCCGAGATCTGGTCGTGCCTCTCGCGGCTCAAGGCCGCTGGGCAGTCGATCCTGGTGATCGACAAGAACGTCGAGGCGCTGACACGCATTGCCGACCGGCACTACATCATCGAGCGCGGTAAGGTGGTGTGGTCGGGCAATTCGGCGGAGCTTGCAGCACGGCCCGACGTTCAGCACCAGTATCTCGGCATCTGAGGCACCGTGCTATAGGAGCGGCCATGGCGACGCTCGCGGACCAGGGCTTCATCGATCTTCCGCCGCTGCGGATCGAATACCGCATGGCCGGCCCGCGGCCGGGCGAAGCACCGACACTGATCCTGCTGCATGAAGGTCTCGGCTCCGCCGGCATGTGGGGCGACTTTCCGGAAAAGCTCGCGGCAGCGACAGGCTTCGGCGTGTTCGCCTATTCGCGCATCGGTTACGGCAACTCCAGTCCTGCCAAGTTGCCACGCAGCCTCGACTTCATGCATGTCGAGGCGCAACAGGTTTTGCCGCGACTGTTGGACGCCATCGGCTTCCGGCAGGGCTTGCTGGTCGGCCATAGCGACGGCGCATCGGTCGCTGCGATTTTCGGTGGCGCGGTGCAGGACCATCGCGTGCGTGGGCTGGTGCTGATGGCGCCGCACTTCATCGTCGAAGACATCACCATCCAATCGATCGCCGAGATCCGTCAGGCCTTCGACACCACCGACGTGCGGCAGCGCTTCCAGCGCTGGCATGCCGACGCCGACGCGACGGTGCGCGGCTGGACCGACGTATGGCTGAAGAACGACTTCCACGCCTGGGACATCACCGATGTGCTGGCTTACATCCGCGTGCCGGTGCTGATCATCCAGGGCGACGAGGACCATTACGGCACGGCGCGGCAGATCGAGATCGCCCAGGAAGAATGCTACTGCCCGGTCGACGTGCTGCTGATGCCGGGTATCAAGCATGTGCCGCATCGTGAGGCGACCGAGCAGACGCTGAAGGCCATCGCCGGCTTCAGCGGGCGCGTCCTGCGCGAGCACGAAGGCGCACTGGCAGCCGTCTCGCGCTGATTTCGTCTGTAGTTTGAATAGCTTACCGGCGTCACAGGGGCGCCGGGACGGACGCGCTTTGCCTTTGATCAAGGCCATTGCCTGCACTATCGATCATGAATTATAATGCATGGACAGGTTAACGAACGGCTCGTAGACCCCGCATGGCCAACAGCTTCGAAGCCCGCGAAAATTCTAACGTTCCCGATCGCGGCGATGCCGCTTTCGCGGCCGAGATCGGCCGCATGGTGCGGCTCGGCCGCGCCAAGCGCGGCATGTCGCGCCGCCAGCTCGCGCAGGCGTCGGGCACCTCGGAGCGTTATCTGGCGCAGATCGAAAGCGGCGCCGGCAATCCGTCGGTGCTGGTGCTGCGCGCCATTGCCGATGCGCTCGAGATGCCGATGTTCGAGCTGCTGCCGCAGACCGGCGGCGTCGCGGCGCCTTACGCGCGCATCATTGATCTGCTCGGCCGCGCGCCGCCGAGCGATCTCGCCGCCATCGCCGACAGCATCGAGCGGCAGATCGCGCATATCGCCGCGGCCGATCGCGGCCGCCGCATCGGGCTCGTGGGCCTGCGCGGTGCCGGAAAGTCGACGCTCGGCAAGCTGCTCGCCGAGAAGCTCGGCGTGCCGTTCATCGAGCTGAACCGCCGCGTCGAGCAGGAATACGGCGCCACCGTTCCGCTGCTGATCGAGATGTCCGGCATCGCGACCTTCCGCCGCTATGAGCGCGCCTGCCTCGAACGCGCCATCGCCGAGAACGAAGGTGCTGTGATCGCGACTGCGGGCGGCATCGTCTCCAATCCGGAAACCTACGGCCTGCTGCTCCGCCGCACGCATACGGTGTGGATCAGCGCGCAGCCCGAGGAGCACATGGGGCGCGTCATGAAGCAGGGCGATTTCCGGCCGATGGCCAAGAACCGCGAGGCCATGGCCGATCTCCACGCCATCCTCGAATCGCGCCGCGCCGACTACGCGCGCGCCGAGCTCAATCTCGATACGTCGGGCGCAACCATTCAGCAGAGCTTTGCCAAGCTCACCAAGCTCGTGGCGCCCTGGGTGAAAGGGTAACGCTATGGCTGACACCGAACGCAAACTCTCAAACGGAAGCGGCCGGATCGATTTTGCGACCGAGCCGTCCCGCTACCGGCACTGGAAGCTTGCGGCCGACGGCGAGGTCGCGACGCTCACCATGGACGTCGACGAGAACGCGCCGCTGTTCGAGGGCTATCAGCTCAAGCTCAACTCCTACGATCTCGGCGTCGACATCGAGCTCGCCGACGCGCTGGAGCGGCTGCGCTTCGAGCATCCGGAGGTGAAGGTGGTGCTGCTGCGCTCCGGCAAGCCGCGGGTGTTCTGCGCCGGCGCCAACATCCGCATGCTCGCGGGCGCGACGCACGCCCACAAGGTCAACTTCTGCAAGTTCACCAACGAGACCCGCAACGGCATCGAGGACGCGAGCGAATTCTCCGGCCAGAAGACCATCTGCGTGGTCACCGGTTCCTGCGCCGGCGGCGGCTATGAGCTCGCGCTCGCCGCCGACCACATCATCCTGACCGACGACGGCTCCTCGACCGTGTCGCTGCCGGAACTGCCGCTGCTCGCAGTACTGCCCGGCACCGGCGGGCTCACCCGCGTCACGGACAAGCGCAAGGTGCGCCGGGACCATGCCGACGTGTTCTGCACCACCGAAGAGGGCATCAAGGGCAAGCGCGCCGCGGACTGGCGGCTGGTCGACGAGGTGGTGCCAAACAGCAAGCTCGAAGACGCCGTGAAGGAGCGCGCCCGCGAATTCGCTGCGAAGTCGGACCGGCCGGGCGACGCCAAAGGCATTACGCTTGCGCCACTCAAGCGCAAGCGCACCGCCGACGGCGCCGAATACAGCGCCGTGTCGGTGGAGTTTGCGCGCGACGCGCGGCTCGCCACCATCACGCTGCGCGGCCCGGACGCGCCGCCGCCGGCGTCGGTCGATGAAATGACCAAGCAGGGCACAGAGTTCTGGCCGCTGCGTGTCGCCCGCGAGCTCGACGACGCGATCCTCGACATCCGAGCCAACGAGCTCGAAGTCGCGGTGATCGTCTTCAAGTCGGAGGGCGATCCCAAGCTCGTGCTCGAATACGACGCGGTCCTCGCCAAGAACGCCAAGCACTGGCTTGCCCGCGAGATCACGCTGAAGTGGAAGCGCGTGCTCAAGCGCGTTGACCTCACCTCGCGCTCGCTGGTGACGCTGGTCGAGCCGGGCTCGTGCTTCGCCGGCACGCTGGCCGAGCTGATCTTCGCGTCGGATCGCTCCTACATGCTGATCGGCCGTATGGACGGCGACAACCGCCCGCCGGCCGCGATCATGCTGGGCGATGCCAACTTCGCAAGCCTCACCATGAGCAATGGGTTGACGCGGCTCGCGACGCGCTTCCTCGGCGAGCCGGAATCCCTTGAGCAGGCGAAACAGGCCATTGGGCGTGAGCTCGACGCTGAAGCTGCCGAAGAGCAAGGCCTCGTCACCTTCGCGCTCGACGACATCGACTGGGAGGACGAGATCCGCATGTTCTTCGAGGAGCGCGCAAGCTTCTCGCCCGACGGCCTCACCGGCATGGAGGCCAACCTGCGCTTCGGCGGGCCCGAGACCATGGAATCGAAAATCTTCGCGCGGCTCACCGCCTGGCAGAACTGGATCTTCCAGCGCCCCAACGCCATCGGCGAGGAGGGCGCGCTGCGCCGTTACGGCACCGGCCAGAAGGCCGTGTTCGACATGAAGAGGGTGTGAGCCGTGCTTGGCGTGAGTCTCATGGCCGAATCGAGGGATCAGTGTGTGCTTGTCCGATTCAAACTCTCAGACGACACCTTGGGCACGCTTGATGATTTGGAAGAGATACACGAGTTCAGCGACGCGCTGACAGCACTTATCGCAGAGCGCCGCGCGGGTGAATTCGACGGCCATGAATGCGGCGGCGGCGAAGGCACACTGTTCATGTACGGGCCGGATGCTGACTGGCTTTTCCACGTGATCGAGCCGGCGTTGAAGACTTGGGAGCCGCTGAAGGGCGGCCATGTGATCAAGCGCCACGGCGGCCCAGGCAGCCGCGTCGAGCGTATCGAATTTTGACCTAAGAGGAGCGTGCGATGACCAGCGACATCATCAACGTGGACTACCGCGAGAAGATTCCGAACAACGTCAACCTCACCGAGGACCGCCGGGTGCTGAAAGCACTCGAAGGCTGGCATCCGGGCTATATCGACTGGTGGCAGAACATGGGGCCGGAGGGCTTCCAGGAGTCGCTGGTGTATCTCCGCACCGCGGTGTCGGTCGATCCGAAAGGCTGGGCCAAGTTCGACTATGTCAAGATGCCGGAATACCGCTGGGGCATCCTCCTTGCCCCTCATGAAGAGGATCGCAAGATCCCGTTCGGCAAGCACATCGGCGAGCAGGCTTGGCAGGAGGTACCCGGTGAATACCGCGCCATGCTGCGCCGACTGATCGTCATCCAGGGCGACACCGAGCCTGCGTCCGTCGAGCAGCAGCGCCATCTCGGCAAGACCGCGCCGTCGCTCTACGACATGCGCAACCTGTTCCAGATCAATGTCGAGGAGGGCCGTCACCTCTGGGCGATGGTCTATCTGCTGCACAAGTATTTCGGCCGCGACGGCCGCGACGAAGCCGACGACATGCTGCGGCGGCGCTCCGGCAGCACCGATGCGCCGCGCATGCTCGGTGCCTTCAACGAGGCGACGCCGGACTGGCTGTCGCTGTTCATGTTCACCTTCTTCACCGACCGCGACGGCAAGATGCAGCTCGAAAGCCTCGCGCAATCGGGCTTCGATCCGCTGTCGCGGACCTGCCGCTTCATGCTGACCGAGGAAGCACACCACATGTTCGTCGGCGAGACCGGCATCGGCCGCGTGGTGCAGCGCACCTGCGAGGCGATGAAGGCGGCCGGTATCGAGGACTCGAACGAGATCGAGAAGGTGCGCAAGCTCGGCGTGATCGACCTGCCGACCATCCAGAAGAAGCTCAACCTGCACTACACGCTGTCGCTCGATCTGTTCGGCTCCGAGGTCTCGACCAACGCGGCCAATGCGTTCAACGCCGGCCTCAAGGGCCGCTTCCGTGAGACCGCGATCCAGGACGACCATCGACTCGAGAGCGACGTCTATCCGGTGCTCAAGCTCGTCAACGGCGAGATCAAGCGGGTCGATGAGCCGGCGCTCACCGCGCTCAACATGCGGCTGCGCGACGACTACACCCACGACTGCGCCAAGGGCATCGAGCGCTTCAATAAGATCATCGAGCGCACGGGTGTGGGATTCAGGCTCGCGCTGCCGCATGTCGCATTCCATCGCGACATCGGGGAGTTCAAGGACGTGCATGCGACGCCCACGGGCGAGCTGATCGACGATGCAGCCTGGACGAAGCAGAAGGACAACTGGCTGCCGTCGGCCGCCGATGGCGATTTCATCACGTCGCTGATGCAGCCGATCGCCGAGCCGGGCCAGTTCGCCTCGTGGATCTCCCCGCCCAAGGTCGGTATCGACAACCGGCCGGGCGATTTCGAATATGTGAAGATGGTGGCGTAGCGACCAGTCTTTCGAAGCCATCCGGACTGATTGTGCTTGGCGGTCGTTCCGAGCTCAATTGCGCGCATGTTCAGCAGGCGCTGCTGCGAACTACCGCAGTTTCCCGATTCTCGTAGATCGCGGGAAGCTGATGGATGGCGGCAGTTGCCACGAACCGGGCACGTCTACTGTTATTGAATGGACTTGCCGTAACAAACACGGCACCGACCTTCTCTACGCGTCACCACTCATCGCTCGCTCCCGCGTCATGTGTGCGGCCTGATTTTGACTACAGGCACCCCGGCTTTTTCTGATCGCCGCACCATGTCTGCGGTCCCGACGCCGCCTGGGAACGCAATCACCAAGTCTGGCTGTGCGTCGTCGAGCATCCGCTGATTGCGCTTCTGCCCGGCGGCTTCGCCTTCTTCCTTCCAATTGGCAGGATACAACTTGTGGTGCACGCCTGCATGCCGAGCCCAGCGCCCGGCCAACTCGTCTGCGCCAGGTGCGCTGCCGTAGACCAAGAGCTTGATCGGGTTGGCAGCGTTGGCGACATCCAGGATGCTGAAAAGCCGGGCCTCGTCGTCATAGTCGCGTCCGCCACACACCAAGACTGTTTGCATCGTTGCTCGCTCCTGCAACCCGCCGCTGCCAAGTCGGGCAAATGCGCCGTTCTGGTCCAAGCTAGATCGGTCATCACGTGACGTGGCGTTCGTCGCGGGCCTGATGGCTGGGGCAGAAACTGGCTTCGACACCTCCAATGAAAGCGGCCGATGTCCGCGCCATGCGCCGGTCCATCTTGGAGAATCGGTCAGCTTCCGGCCGAGTAAATAGAGCGGAAGATCATGCTTGCGCCGAGGGCAAGAAGGCCGATCAGCACGAAGCGACGGAAAGTGTCAGCAGACAAGCGAGAGCGCAGTGCCTTGCCCATTGCCATACCAACGAACGAAGCCGCTAGACCGACCACTGCCGGCGCTGCGACGGCACCGGTGAGGCCCTTGTTCATGCCCAAGCCAAAGCCCAGTGCTATCGACGAGACGAATGCTGAAATCGCAAGCGCCTGTACCAGTTCGTCCTTCGAGAGGCCGATCGCCTGAATGTAGGGCACCGCAGGTACGACGAAAATTCCAGTCGCCCCATTGATGATACCAGTGGTCAGCCCAACCACGGCGCCCACGATCGGTTCAGAGCGTGGCGCTACCTTAAGCCTTAGGCCGCTCAAGGCAGTTATCGAATAGACGATCAGGATGGCGCCGAGTAACGCGCCCGTCAGCCGGACATCCACCTTCGTGAGAATTCCAGCAGCCGCCAAGGTGCCGAAAATGGTGCACACCAGCACCGGCCACAGCCGTAGCAGGAGCGTTTTCAGCGCGGGGCCGTCCCAGATTTGCCACGCGTTGGTCGCCAACGCGGGCACGATCAGAATGGCCGCAGCTTGCCCCGGAGGCATGAGGGCGCCCAGCAGTCCCATTGAGATGGTCGGCAGGCCGAGCCCGATTGCGCCCTTGACCAGGCCGGCGAGACCAAAGACCAACGCGACGATCGTCACTTCACCAAGATTCATCGCGTTGCCGACACCAACGTTGCGGTTTTGATCTTTTCCATTCTGCCCCCTCTGCGACGACCCACAGGTCGAACTCTTCGCCCATTGATGCAGGTCTGCGCGCCTTTGCGGCACGGTTGGAAGGGTGGGTCGATTTGCTATAGATGAATAGTTCTATTTTTCTCTATCTCGATAGAATTTTTGGATATCAGAAGATGCAACGCGCAGAGCACGTCAGCCGCAGGCTCAAGCTGCGCCAGCTCGAAGTCCTCATCGCCGTGGGGCAGTCGGGCAACATGGCTAAGGCCGCCCGACAACTGGCCATCACCCAGCCCGTTGTATCAAAGACGATCGCGGACTTGGAGCAAACGCTCGGCATGCGCCTGTTCGATCGCGATCGTCGTGGGGTGGCTTTGACGCCCTACGGCCAGGCGCTTCTCAAGCGCAGTATCGCAGTTTTCAATGATCTTCAGACGAGCATTACGGAGCTCGATCTGATGGCCGACCCGACCGCCGGCGAACTGCGGATCGGAAGCAGCGACGCCGTCGCGTCAGGCATGGTCGGCGCCATTATCGACAGGCTCAGCCAGCGACACCCGCGGCTGATCTTCGAGGTGACGCTGGGGGGCGGCTTGACGGACTTGCAGCACCGCGAATTGCAGTCGCGCGGCCTCGATTTGGTCATCGGCCGGCTTCCCGTCGTTGTTCCCGACGATCTCGAAGCGAATGTCCTGTACCAGGAGCACACGCTGCTGGTAACCGCGCGGGAAAGCGACTTGGTCCGCGGCCGCAGGGCGCGATTGAGTCAGTTGGTCGACAGGCCCTGGTGTTTGCCGCCGCTCGACAGCCATCCCTGGATTTTGATCGCCGAGGCCTTTCGGGGCGAAGGTCTCGACTTGCCGCGGCAAATCGTAACGACCCGCTCGATTCAAGTGCTGACCAGTCTCATTGCGACAGGGCGCTACCTCTCATTTCTGCCCGGCAATGTCTTGCACTATTGCCGCGAGAACCTTTCGCTCAAGGCCTGGTCGACGGATGTGTCCATTCGGACGTATCCGGTCGGAATTGTCACCTTGAAGAACCGGACGATAAATCCCGCGACAACGCGGTTCATCGAGTGCGCGCGGGAAATCGTCAGGCCCTTGGAGAAGGGCCTGACGCAAAAGTAGCTACCGAACCACGAATCAGCGGCTGATCGCCCTTTGTCGCCACAGGTCATGGCAGGGGGTACGGGCGCCAGCCTCAAATTCGCTCGAAATGAATTTCGTCTGCAACGGCCTGCCAAAGTGCGATATCGGCAGCGAGACGGCGTTTGAATTCCTCGGGACTTGTCGGCGCGGGTTCATTGCCAAACGGGCGCAACAGCTCAGCCGTCGCAGGCTCCCTGAGGATCCGAACGACCTCGGTATTGAGGCGCTGGAGGATCGCCTCCGGTAGGCCTGCCGGTGCGATCAGTCCCTGCCACCCTGTTATCGCGAAACACGGAAGGCCGCTTTCGGCAACGGTCGGCGTATCAGGCAGAGCGAAATAGCGTTTCGCACCTGAAACGGCGAGCGCACGCAGCCGGCCGTCGCGCACAAGCGGGATCAAAGTCGCAGGCGGGTCCATCATGAAATCGAGGCGGCCGCCGGCGAGTTCGGTGACCGCGGGCGCACTGCCGCGATAGGGAATATGGGTGACCTTTATTTTTGTCTTGAGCGCGAACAACTCGGTGGCGAGATGCGGACCTGACCCGGTTCCCGGTGTGCCGTAGAGCAGCGGGTCCGTCCGTGAGCGTGCGGTGCTGATGAGTTCGGCGACGCTTTTGATCCCGCTCGCGGAGTTCGTGACCATGACGTACGGATATTCCGACGCAATGCTGATCATGGTGAAGTCGTCGATCGACCGGTACGGGAGCTTGGCGAAGGTTGCGGCCACCGTGGCGTGTCCGGATGGAATGACCATCAGCGTGTAGCCGTCGGGCGCGGCGCGTGCGACGAGTGCCGCCGCGGTCGTGCCTGAGGCGCCCGTCCTGCTCTCGACGATGACCGATTGGCCGAGCGCTTTCGACAGGCCATTGGCGATCATGCGCGCGATGACGTCGGACGGACCTCCGGGCGGGAAGCCATGCATGATTGTGATCGCGCGGGAAGGCCAATCCGATTGTGCGTTGGCCTTGCCGACGGCAAGGCCGGCGAGACCACCGACCACGGCACGGCGCGTGAGTTTCGTCATGACCCTGCCTTTGCTGCTTGTTCGCAATTCTCCCGACCAATGCGATGCACTTGATGACGGCAACCACGGGCTACGCCGCCGCGCCAGCCAAATTCCCAGGAATTCCTGCCGCCACATACCGCTGCTAGACTCGAGGGAAGCATCGTACCGGTTCAAACGAGCACTTTGATAGGGCTGAAACCGGCTCCGCCATTGCAATGCAAACCGCGGTCCGATGTGTCCGGTTCGCATCGACAACCGGCCGGCCCATTTCGAATATGTGAAGATCGCGGCGTAGCAACTCGCGCGGTCCTCCATCGACGCGGGACGCTCTATCCCCGTCATCCTGAGGCGCGACCCCGGCGATAGCCGGGGGAGCCTCGAAGGATACGGCCTCGAAATCCCCGGGCCGTCGCCCTTCGAGGCTCGGCATAGCGCGTCGAAGACGCGCGTAGACGCGCTAATGCGGCCGAGCGCCTCAGGGTGACGGGGATGGTCTGCCCAGGCCGCTCCAGAGTGCGCTCCACGCTCGCCGCTTTCGCCTCTTGCCAATTTTGTTCTTGTTTTGTCCTTACGCCTGTTGTACAGTCTCGCCGCCGTGCTCAGTCGAGGGTGTCGTCGATCGCGATGCCTGATGACCGAGCAAGGCGCGGCCGCCGACAACGCGTGCCGCAATGGAGCGCCGAGAGGCGCCCGGGCTCCTCGCAAGGGCCCGCGCGCCACGGGACCCCCACCCCCTCACAACACTTGGGTCCCGGAAGCTCGGCGTGCAGGCCGGCAGATCGCAATGCCGGCCTAAGGGAGCCAATCGCACGGCTCCCTGGGCGCCTCCCGGCGCTCCATTCCCTCTTTGGAGGGAAGAGGAAAACAGGGAAAACGGGCAAACCCGGCAGCCCGAACACATCGAGCCGGGACAGCGGAGCGTTGGCTGAGCCCGCAATTCTCCTTGGACAACTGGATGTCGCTAAGCTCTTCGCTTTGCCTGCTCGATCGCCTGCCAAACCTTGAACGGCGTGCAGGGCGTGTCGAGGTGATGGATGCCCAGCACCGACAGCGCGTCGACGATGGCGTTGACGCCGGCCGACAGCGAGCCGACCGTGCCGGCCTCGCCCGCGCCCTTGACGCCGAGCGGATTGGTCGGCGTGGGCACCGGATTGTCCTCGACCACCAGCGGGCAGAAGTCCTCGGCGCGCGGCATCGCGTAGTCCATGAACGAGCCCGAGATCACCTGGCCGGTCTGCGGATCGTAGGCCTTGTCCTCCATCAGCACCTGGCCGAGGCCCTGCGCGATGCCGCCCATGATCTGGCCCTTGACCAGCATCGGATTGATGACGGTGCCGACGTCGTCGACCACGCTGTAGCGCACCACGTTGGTGATGCCGGTCTCCGGATCGATCTCGACCTCGCAGACATGGGCGCCGTTGGGGAAGTTGCCGCTCGTGGCCCGGTAGGTCGCGGTCTCGTACAGGCCGGGCTCCATGCCGGGCGGCAGCTTGTCCACCTTGAACGCAGTCTTGGCGACGTCGTGGATGCCCACGCCGCGGTCGGTGCCGGCGATGCTGAAGCGGCCGTCCTTGAACTCCATGTCGCCTTCCGAGGCTTCGAGCATATGCGCGGCGAGCTTCTTGGCTTTGGAGATGATCTTGTCGGCCACCATGACGATGGCGCCGCCGCTCATGGTCGTCGAACGCGAGCCTCCGGTGCCCATGCCGAACGCCACGGCTTCCGTGTCGCCCTGGACGAACTTGATGGCATCCGGATCGACGCCCAACCTGTCGACCAGAATCTGCGTCTGGATCGTGGCGTGGCCCTGGCCGTGCGAGATCGAGCCGGTGACGAACGTCATGCCGCCGAGCGGATCGAAGCGGATTTCCGCGGTCTCGTAGGTCGGATCGGCGGCCTGCTCGATGGTGTTGGAAATCCCGATGCCGCGCAGCAAGCCGCGCTTGGCGGATTCCTTCCTTCGCACTTCGAAGCCGGTCCAGTCACCGAGTTTCATGGCCCGGTCCATGTTCTCCTCGAAGCGGCCGCTGTCATATGTGAAGGTGAGCGGCGTCTTGTAGGGCATCGCCGTCGGCGGAATGGTGTTGCGGCGGCGCAGCTCCGCCGGATCGATCTTCATCTCGTCAGCCGCAATGTCGATCAGCCGCTCGATCATGTAGGACGCTTCGGGACGTCCGGCGCCGCGATAGGGCGATGTGCAGTGGGTGTTGGTCAGCATTCCCGAGATCGCGACATGCGCGGCAGGCGTCGTATAGACGCCGCACACTGTGCCGATATTGATCACCGGCGGCAGTGCGCCGCGGAACGACACGAAAGCGCCGAGATTGCCGAAGCTCCGGATGCGGATGGCGAGGAACTTGCCGTCCTTGTCCAACGCCAGCGCCGCATCGACGATGTTGTCGCGGGCATCGTCGTCGCTGATGTGCGCCTCGTTGCGGGTCGCGAGCCATTTCACCGGACGGCCGACGCGCTTCGCCGCCCATAGCATCAGGATGATCTCGGGATAGACCGAGCCGCGCAGGCCGTAGGAGCCGCCGATGTCCCCTGTAATGAGCCGGAGCTCGTTTTCGGGAATCTTCAGCGTGGTCTCGGCGATGGCATTGCGAAAGAGCCATGGCCGCTGGAAACCGAATTGCAGCGTGTAGCGTCCGGTGCCCGAATCGTACTCGCCGGTGACACCGCGAGGCTCCATGGTGTTCGCGGTGACGCGATTGATGACGAGATGCTGCTCGACCACGTGCGCGGCGCGCGCGAACGCCTCGTCGACCGCCGCCTTGTTGCCGGCCTGATAGAAATAAGCCTCGTTGTTCGGGCAATCGTCATAAAGCTGCGGCGCGCCGGGCTGGAATGCGTCGCGCGCGTTCACTACCGCGGGCCGTGGTGCGTAATCGACCTCGACCCGTTCGGCGGCGTCGCGTGCCTGATCGAGCGTATCGGCAACCACGACCGCAACTGGATAACCGACATGCATGGCGCGGGTGATTGCGATCGCTGGCCGGTGCGGCAGATACATCGGGCTGCCGTCGCGCTTCTTGTAGGGCGCCATGGTCGGCATGGTGCCGAGCTTGTCGGCCTCGTAGTCCTTGCCGGTCAGCACCGCATGGACGCCCGGCATCTGCAGCGCAGCGCGCGCGTCAATGCTGCGGATCTCGGCATGAGCATGCGGCGAGCGCACGATCGCGGCATGAAGCTGATCGGCAAGCTTGAGGTCGTCGTAGTAGCGGCCGCGGCCGGTGAGCAGGCGAGGATCCTCGCGACGCCGCACCGATTGACCGATCGAGAATTCACCCATGGGAGACTCCGGCAAGAGCCTCAGTCTAGCCGGGCAATCCGCGATCCGTCATCCCGCCATGCGGGATGGTTGCTTTACAGGCTGCGGCCATCGCATAACATCCACGGGAGCGGCGAAGCGTCATAACAGCCGCGTCGGGAGGAAATGCCATGCGCGCAGCCGCGCTTGCTTTGCTGTTCGGATTTGCAGTGGCGACGGGCGCGCATCGCGCACAGGCCCAGGACGACTATCCAAGCCGCAACATCACCTTCCTCTGCCCATTCCCGGCCGGCGGGGGCACCGACATTTTGACGCGGCTTCTGGCGCAGGAACTGCAGGAGAAGCTCGGCAAGCCCGTGATCGTCGACAACCGTGTGGGCGCCGGCACGCAGATCGCGGCCAATGCCACGGCGAAGAGCCCGCCCGACGGTTACACGCTGTTTCTCGCGCCGATCACCACGCTCGCCATCGGGCCGAGCGTGTTCAAGTCATTGCCCTATGACACCGTGAAGGATTTCGCGCCGATCGGCCTGGTCGGCTCCGCGCAGTTCGCGCTGGTCGCCAATCCCAACCTCGGCGCGCCGACGCTGCCTGACCTGATCAAGCTCATCAAGAGCAAGGACGGCCAGATGCAATACGGCACCTCCGGCGCGTCGACGCCGCACCACCTGTTCATGGAGATGTTCCTGAAGCAGATCGGCGCCAAGGCCCAGCACGTGCCGTATCGCGGCAGCGTGCCGGCCATGACAGACGTCATCTCCGGCCAGATTCCCATGATGATGGTCGATCTCGCGGTGGCGATGGGCAACATTCAAGAGGGCAAGCTCAAGGTCTATGGCGTCACGTCAGCGACGCGGATCAAGGCGATGCCCGACATCCCGACCATCGCCGAAGCAGGCCTGCCGGGCTTTGCCGCGACCGGCTGGTTCTCGGTGGTGACGCGGGCGGGCACGCCCCGACCGGTCGTCGACAAGCTCAACGGTGTGCTGATGCCCTATCTCAAGCGCCCCGAAGTGCAGGACAAGCTCAACGCCGCGGCGATCACGCCGCTCACCAGCACGCCGGACGAGCTCGCGAAGTTCATCCCGGCCGAGATCGAGAAGTGGGCCAAGGTGGTCAAGGACGCCGGCATCGAGCCGCAGTAGCGGTTGGATGCACACCGCGGCTGAGACGGACCAGCTGCCCAGATTCGCACATCTTCGACATGTATGAAACGCTTCATGGGGGCGCGGTTTACCAAGATCGCCGCTGCGCTGCTCGCGCTTGCCGGATGGCTTGCGCCGGCAAACGCCGCCGACTCTGATCTCGCGGACTATCTGCCGGTTTGCTATGCCAAATTCGGACTCTGTAGCTACATCGATCAGTACACCAAAGAGGAACGCATCCCGGCGCGTTTTTCGGTCGCCCTGCCATTCAGCGAGGGGCGAGCAGGCGTCCTGATTGACGGCCGCTTCGGCTACATTGATTCACGCGGCGAGATCGTCATTCCGCCGCGCTTCGATTGGGGTGGCCCGTTCCATCTGGGGCGTGCTGAAGTCCGGATCGGTCGGAACGCCGGTGTCATTGATCGGACGGGCCAGTTGATCGTGCCGCTGCAGTTTGCACGCGCGGTTCCTTTGACCAAGGACGTTATCGTCGCGAGCGAACATCCGTCGCAGCCGGACTATCTGAACAACCTGGACCTGTTTGGACGTTTACCGGTTGCCGCGGCCGGCCTGTACCATGTCGACGGCCACTGGATTCGCCGGCCCGGGCCGGACGTGAAAGAGTTCAGAACGTTCGAGACCGGTGGACTCGGCCTGATCTGGGCTTCCGCCCGCGTCGGCAATTCCAATCTGGTCGGCTTGATGGCGAGCGACGGCTCCTGGGTGGTCGAGCCGGAATTCTCCCAGGTCGAAGCATTGTTTGCCAATCGGGCCCTCGTGCGAAAGCAGATCGACGGCGTCGTGCATTCCGGCGCGGTTGATATCAGTGGCAAGCTTGTCGTGCCGATGAAGCCTTGGATATTGACCTCCCATTGGCACAACGGGCAGGCCACCGTGCAACAAAAGCCGGGCTTGGGATTGCAGAAGGTGGGGCTGGTCGACGAGCGCGGCGACCTCATCGGCGGGCGCTGGTTTGACAGGGTCCGGCGCGCCGAGACCGGCGATATTGCCATCGTCTGGCCTGATGGCATTGATGGCCGCGCCGTTGGCCTCGATCGTGCGGGCAATCTGGTGGCCAATCCCCGGAACGGCCTAGTGACAGCGAGTTGTTCCGGCGGCCTTCGCGTGGTCGAGATCGACGGTTACTCGCAGATCACAGATGTCAGCGGCAAGCCCACCTCGCCGCACTTGTTCGCCAAGATATCATGGGAGCTCAATTGCGATCGGCCAAACATGGTGAGACTCGGCAACAAACAAGGGTTTGTCGCGGTTGACGGGCGGTTGTTGTTCGATCCGCCTCGTTTCGACAGTCAATACGAGTTCAGTGACGGGACAGCTCGGGTGCAGCAGAACGGCAAGTGGGGTGTTATCGACACGTCCGGGCGCTTTGTCGTGGAGGCCAAGTTCGACGAAGCTTGGAGGAACGGCGACGGCTTGTTCCGCATGCGATTGAACGGCAGTGACTTCTGGTTCGATGCGGCGGGGCATGAACGGCCGGCGCCGCCGCCGGCACCACGGATAGGTCGCGAGCAAAGGGCCCGCTGGCTCGATTGCGGCCATGGCGTACGGCTGTTCAGCCGCGATGGACTCTGGGGCATGCTCGACGGCGACAAGGAGATCATCGCGCCGAAATATCGCGCCTTGGGCTGCTTCGTGTTCGGCATCGCCTTCGCGCCGATCGAGGAAAAGCGCCAGTGGTGTCCAGTCGGGCCTGATGGGGCCGTGCGCGAGTGGCCGCCTTGCCGTACCGAATATACCCCTCTGACCGCTCTGATCACGCATACCGAGCCGGAAAAGCTCCACGACGATCCGTTCGAAAGCAGCGTGCTCTGGACGCGCGCCTATCTGGAGTTCGCCGACGGCCGGCGCGACGACGAGCCACGCGCGGTGCCACTCCGGCCGCGTTGAACGCCGCACTTCAATCCAGCTTCGGAATCTTCGCCTCTTCGACCACCTTGCTGAAGCGCGCCACGTCCGCCTTGAAGGTCGCGGCGAACTGCTCGGGCGTATCGCCGACCGGATCCTGGCCAGTCTGGATCAGCACCTCGCGCACCTTCGGATCGGCGAGCGACTGCGCCACCGCCTGCTGAATCGTTTTCACGATCTCGGGCGGCGTGCCGGCCGGCACGAACATCGCGTTCCAGCTGCCGACCTCGAGGCCCTTGATGCCCTGCTCGGCAGCCGTCGGCACGTTCGGCAGCGCGTCCATCCGCTTGGTGCCGGTGACGCCGAGACCGCGGATCTGGTTGCTTTGCACGTTGGCGATGCCGTTGGCCTGCGGCAGGAAGGCGAGCTGGATATCGTTGCTCATCAGCGCGGTGACCATCGGCGCGTCGCCGCGATAGGGGACGTGCACCATCTTGATGCCGGTCAGCGTGTTGAACATCTCGGCGAAGATATGCAGCGACGAGCCGGGCCCGCTCGAGCCGAAGTTCAAGGTGCCGGGCTTCGCCTTGGCCTCCTTGGCGAGCTCGGTGAGGTTGGTGGCGGGGTCCTTCGGTGAGCCCGCGATCACGAACTGCGTCGAGATCACCATCGTGACCGGGACGAAATCCTTCGCTGGATCGAACGGCAGCTTGCTGTAGAGCGCCGACGCGCTCGACATCGCGCTGGTATGCAGCAGGATCGTGTAGCCGTCCGGAGGCGACTTCGCGACGATATCGGCGCCGAGATTTCCGCCCGCGCCCGGGCGGTTGTCGATGATGATCGACTGCTTGAGGATCTCGCTCATCTTGTTGGTGACGATCTGGGCGAGGATGCTGACGCCGCCGCCCGGCGCATAGGGCACGACCACGCGGATCGTCCGGTTCGGGTAGCCCTGCGCCTGCGCGCTCATCGTTCCGGCACAGATCGAAAGCACCGCGCCGAGCATCAACCAGGTTTGCCGCATTCTCTTGTTCCTTGGGTCCGTTCTGTTTCTTGGGTCGGTATTTTTGGATCGCTATTGCTGCGGGATTTTCGCATCCGCGATGATGTTTGTGAACTTGGCGATCTCGTCTTTGAAGTAGGCGCCGAACATGGCAGGCGTGCTGCCCACAGGCTCATAAGCCATTGCTTTCAGCCGCTCGTTGATCTCCGGCGTGGCGATGGCCTTGGCGACCTCGGCCTGGATGCGCTCGATCGCCGCACCCGGCGTGCCGGCCGGCATGAACCAGCCCTGCCAGCCCGCCGAGGCGAAGCCCGGCAGGTGCGCGGCCTCGGCGACCGTCGGCACATTCGCGACCGGCGCCGAGCGCTTCGGCCCGGTGACGGCGAGCGCGGTGAGCCGGCCCTCCTGGATGAGCGGTACTGCGGCGGCGAGTGGAATCACCGCGACCTCGATCTCGCCCGCGATCAGCGCCGTGTGGATCTGGCCGTCGCCGCGGAACGGCACCGCGACGATGTCCACGCCGGCGGCGCGGTTGAGCATCTCCATGGTGAGCTGCAGCGGATTGCCGGGGCCGCTGGAGCCGTAGTTGAGCTTGCCGGGATTGGCGCGGGCGCGGGTGAGCAGGTCCTGCATCGACCTGATGCCGGACTTCGGGCTCGCCACCAGCACGAGGTTCGACGCCACGATCTGCGTAACCGGCGCGAAGTCCCTCGCGGTGTCGAACGGCAGCGTGCGATAGAGCGCCGGCGCGATCGCTGCGCCATTGGTGTTGTGCAGGATGGTGTAACCATCAGGTGGCGACTTCGCCGCGGCGTCGGCGCCGAGCGTGCCACCGGCGCCGGGCCGGTTCTCGACAACGACCGGCTGGCCCATCTGCTCGGAGATTTTGCCGCCGATCAGCCGCGCCAGGATGTCGGCTGCGCCGCCCGGTGGAAACGGCACGATCAGCCTGACAGGTCGGCTGGGATAGGTCTCGGCCGCGACGCGATCCGGCGCCGTCGCAGCCAACAGCAGGGCAAGCGCGGCGGCGAGGATCGCGGCCCGGCCTCTCACGGCTCAGTCCAGTTTCGGGATCTTCGCATCGGCGATGATCTTGGCGAACTTGGCGATGTCGGCGCGGAACACACGGTCGAATTCCTCCGGCGTTGAGCCCACGCCCTCGTTGCCGCCGGTCTTCAACCGTTCGATCACGTCGGGCTGCTGCAGCACCTTAGCGGTCTCCTGCTGCAGGCGCAGCACGATCTCGCGCGGCGTGCCGGCCGGCACGAAATAGCCCTGCCAGCTCGTCGACTCGAAGCCCGGAATGGTCTCGGCGACCGTCGGCACGTTCGGCAGCGCCGGCGCGCGCTTTGCGCCGCCGACTGCGAGCGCCTTGAGCTGGCCGCCCTCGACCAGCGGCATCGTGGTCGCCATCGGCATCACGCCGAGCTGGATCTCGCCCGCCATCAGGGCCGCGTTCGCGGGCGCGTCGCCGCGATAGGTCACGGGCTGCACCTCGATGCCCGCCGCGCTCTTCAGCATCTCCATGGTGAGGCTCAGCGGATTGCCGACGCCGGTCGAGCCATAGTTGAGCTTGCCGGGATTGGCCTTGGCGAGCTTGATCAGATCCGCCACGTTGTTGGCTTCGAGCTTGGGATTGGCGACCAGTAGCAATTGCGACTGCACAATCTGGGTGACCGCGATGAAATCCTTCTCCACGTTGAACGGCAGCGTCTTGTAGAGCGACGGGCTGATCGAGATGCCGTTGACGGTCTGCAGCACCGTGTAGCCGTCGGGCGGCGACTTCGCGAGCACGTCCGACGCGAGATTGCCGCCGGCGCCGGGCCGGTTCTCGACGATCACCGGCTGGCCGATGCTCTCCGACAGCTTCTGTCCGACGAGCCGGGCCAGCGTGTCGACCGCGCCGCCGGCTGCGAACGGCACCAGCACGCGTATCGGCCGGTTCGGATAATTCTGCGCGGAGGCCGACGCTGAGGTCAGCGCAAGCAATGCGGCCGTAAGCGCCAGTTGGCGAAGTCTCATTTGACGTTTCTCCCCTCAGTGCCCGCATGGTGGGACAGCAATCACACCCGCATGCCGGTACACTTGTATCGTTACCTGGTGCTAACAAAACAAAAGCAAATGGCCGGGACAAGCCCGGCCATTCGTCACACCAGCAATAGATCGATTTTTATTATTCAGCGGCCGCCTTCTTCGGATCGGCGTGCGCCGCGGTGATGAAGTCCAGCGCGGCCTGCACGCCGCCCTTCTTGTGCGGGACGCCGGCGAGCGACAGCGCCATCTCGGTGATGCTCAGCGCGCCAAGGAGCGTGCCGTCGTTGATGTCGCCGAGGTGGCCGATGCGGAAGTACTTGCCCGCGTAGGGACCGAAGCTCGCGCCGTAGGAGATGTTGAAGGTCTCGAGCGCCAGCGCCCGGAACTTGTCGGCGTCATGGCCCTCGGGCAGCAGGATCGCCGTGATGGTCGGCGACACCTGCGCGGCGTTCTTGTTGAGGTTCTCCAGCCCCCAGGTCTTCACCGCGATGCGGGTCGCCTCGGCGAGCCGTTTGTGGCGGGCGAACACGTTGTCGAGGCCTTCCTCGTGCAGCATCTCGATGCCTTCGACGAGGCCATGAAGCATCAGCGTCGCCGGCGTGTAGGGGAAGAAGCCGACCTTGTTCATGTTGAGCATATCGTCCCAGGCGAAGAACGACTTCGGCAGCTTGGAGGTCTGGCTCGCCTTCAGCGCCTTGTCGCTCAGCGCGTTGAACGACATGCCGGGCGGCAACATCAGGCCCTTCTGCGCGCCGCCGACCGAGACGTCGACGCCCCACTCGTCGTGGCGGTAGTCGGCCGAGGCGAGCGACGAGATGGTGTCGACCAGGAACAGCGCCGGATGACCGGCCGCGTCGATCGCCTTGCGGATCTCGGCGATCGGCGTGAGCGCGCCGGTCGAGGTCTCGTTGTGGAGAACGCAGACCGCCTTGATCTCCTTGTTCTTGTCCTCGCGGAGCTTGGCTTCGATGGCCTTCGGGTCGGCGCCCTGGCGCCAGTCGGTCGTGATGAACTCAGGCTTCAGCCCGAGCCGCTCGGCCATCTTCTTCCACAGTGTGCCGAACTGGCCGGTCTCCACCATCAGCACGCGGTCGCCCGGCGACAGCGTGTTGGTCAGGGCGGCCTCCCAGGCGCCGGTGCCGGTCGCCGTGAAGATGATCACCGGATTGGTGGTCTTGAAGATGGTCTTGATGCCTTCCAGCGCGCGCTTCGTGACCTTGGCGAATTCCGGACCGCGATGGTCGATCACCGGCTGGTCGAGGGCCCGCAGGATGCGGTCCGGCACCGGGGTCGGCCCCGGAATCTGGAGGAAGTGACGCCCGGCCTGGCGCGCGGAATTCTGGGCCATCGAAGGCTCCTGTTGAGGCTGATTTTTGGGGGCTTTGGGGGCCCGGCTGGCGGCGTTGAACTCGATTGCGGCGACGTGGTCAAGGGCAAATCGGATGACATATGGTGAGGATGGCCTTTATGGCCAATGGCGGCTGGTTCGTGGCCGCGCGATTGGGAGGAATGGGTGCCGGAACGGTTACTGCCGGGACTGGAGCGGCGGCTGAAGGCCGAGGTGGGCGAGGTCGATTTCGGCCGATTCGCCCGTGGGCGTTATGCCACCGACGCTTCGCATTATCAGATCATGCCGCTCGGCGTCGTTCTCCCGCGCACGATAGAAGAAGCCGAACGTGCGATAGAAATCTGCCGCGCTGAGAAGGTGCCGGTGACGCCGCGCGGCGGCGGCTCTTCGCAGTCCGGCCAGACCGTCAATCATTCGGTGATCGTCGACTGCTCCAAGCACCTCAACAAGATCCTCGACCTCGATGTGGCGGGCCGGCGCGTCCGCGTGCAGCCCGGCATCGTGCTCGACGAACTCAACCGGCAGCTCAAGGCGCATGGCCTGTGGTTTCCGGTCGATGTCTCGACCGCCTCACGCGCCACCATCGGCGGCATGACGGCGAACAACTCCTGCGGCGGGCGTTCGCTGCGCTACGGCAACACGCGTGAGAATGTGCTTGCGATCGACGCGCTGCTGGCCGACGGCAGCAAGGCGCATTTCGGTCCGGTGGCGGCGGATTTGTCCGACGTGCCGGACTCGTCGCCGCTGAAGCCACTCGCCCGCGATCTGTTCGCGCTCGGCGCGCGCGAGGCCGACGAGATCGCTGCGCGGTTTCCCAAGGTGCAGCGCCGCGTCGGCGGCTACAACATCGACGCACTGGTGCCGGGGCGGAACGACGTCAACCTGGCGCATATTCTGGTCGGCTCCGAAGGCACGCTCGCCTTCTCGACCGCGATCGAGATCAAGCTGTCACCCGTGCTCGGCAAGCGCGCAGTCGGCGCGTGTCATTTCGGCAGCTTCCATGAGGCGATGGCTGCGGCGCAGCATATCGTCAAGCTTGCGCCGATTGCGGTGGAACTGGTCGACGCCACCATGATCTCGCTCGCCCGCGACATCGCGATGTTCCGGCCAACGCTCGAAGCCTTCGTGCAGGGCAAGCCTGCAGCGCTCCTGCTGGTCGAGTTCGCCGAGGAGCCCGACGAGAACGAGCGGCGCCTGAAGCGCCTGCATGAGCTGATGGGCGATCTGGGCTTCGACTGGCGCAACAGCGGCGCCAAGTGGGGCGGCGTCGTGGAAGTCCACGATCCGAAGCTGCAGGCTGCGATCACCGAGCTTCGCACCGCGGGCCTCAACATCATGATGTCGATGAAGGACGCCGGAAAGCCGATCTCCTTCGTCGAGGACTGCGCGGTGCCCTTGGAGCATCTCGCCGACTATACGGCGCGGCTCACCGAGGTGTTCGAGCGGAACGGCACCAGCGGCACCTGGTACGCGCACGCCTCGGTCGGCTGCCTGCATGTGCGGCCGATCCTGAACCTGCGGCTCGACAAGGACGTCAAGGCGATGCGCGCCATCGCCGAGCAGGCCTTCAGCTTCGTGCGCGAATACAAGGGCTCGCATTCCGGCGAGCACGGCGACGGCATCGTGCGCTCGGAATTCCACGAGTTCATGTTCGGCAAGCGCCTGGTGCACGCCTTCGAAGAGGTGAAAGACCGCTTCGATCCGGACGGGCTTCTGAACCCGGGCAAGATCGTGCACGCGCCGAAGTTCGACGACCGCACCAACTTCCGCTATGCGCCGGACTACGCTGCGATGGAGATGACCACGCAGCTCGACTGGTCGGCCTATCCGGGGCAGGGCGGTGGTTTCCAGGGCGCGGTCGAGATGTGCAACAACAACGGCGCCTGCCGGTCGCTCGCCGGCGGCGTGATGTGCCCGAGCTATCGCGTGACGCGCAACGAGCGCGACACGACGCGCGGCCGCGCCAATTCGCTGCGGCTCGCGATCACAGGTCAGCTCGGGCCGGACGCGTTGCTCTCGGACGCCATGGCCGAGACGCTGAAGCTCTGCGTGTCGTGCAAAGGTTGCCGCCGCGAATGCCCGACCGGCGTCGACATGGCGCGGATGAAGATCGAGGTGCAGGCGGCGCGTGCCGAGAAGCACGGGCTGTCGCTGCATGAACGGCTGGTGGGTTATCTGCCGCGCTACGCGCCCTATGCGGCGAAGCTTTCGCGGCTGCTGAACTTGCGCGACGTGCTGCCGGGCGCCGCGAAGCTTTCGGAGGCCATTGCTGGATTCAGCGCACGTCGCTCTCTGCCGCGATGGCGTTCCGATGTGTTCGCGGATCATTCGCCGGAAGGCGGAGCAAGCGAAGTCGTCCTGTTCGCCGACACGTTCAACCGCTACTTCGAGCGGGAAAATCTCGACGCGGCATTGGCGGTGCTGAAGGCTGGCGGCTATCGCGTGCATGTGGCCAAGCCCGCGGACAATTCTTCACGACCGCTGTGTTGTGGTCGTACCTTCCTGTCGGTCGGCAAGGTCGATGAAGCGCGCCGCGAAGCGGAGCGGACGCTCGCGGCGCTGCAGCCCTTCGTTGATCGCAACGTGCCTGTCGTTGGGCTTGAGCCAAGCTGCCTGCTCAGCTTCCGCGATGAAGTTCCGGCCATGCTGAAGGGCGACATGGTCAATCGCCTGTCCGAAAGCGCCTTCACGTTCGAGGAGTTCCTGGCCCGCGAAGCCGCTGCCGGCCGCCTGAAACTGCCACTCAAGAAGATCGCCGACCGCGCCGTGGTTCACGGCCATTGCCATCAGAAGGCGTTCGACGCCTTCAGCCCGGTCGAAACCGTGCTGAAGCTCGTGCCCGATCTCAAGGTCGAGCCGATCGAATCGAGCTGCTGCGGCATGGCCGGCGGCTTCGGCTATCACGCCGACACCATTGACGTGTCGCTCGCGATGGGCGAGCTGTCGCTGCTGCCCGCCGTGCGCAAGGCCGATGCGAACACGCTGATCGTCGCCGACGGCACGTCCTGCCGCCATCAGATCCACGACGGCACCGGCCGTGACGCTTTACATGTTGCGCGGGTGCTCGCGATGAGTCTCCAATGAGCGAGCCGTGCTGAGACGGCCCAAAGAACTAGTGGGAGGACGCCGATGCCCCTGCCGCTGTTGCCGACCTCGCTGGTCGGCTCCTACGCCCAGCCAGAATGGCTGATCGACCGCAAGAAGCTCGCGGGACGCTTTCCGCCCCGCGTGCGCGCCAAGGAGCTGTGGCGCGTGCCGCCCGAATATCTCGCGCAGGCGCAGGATGACGCGACGCTGCTCGCTATTCGCGAGCAGGAGCGCGCCGGCCTCGACATCATCACAGACGGCGAGATGCGGCGCGAAAGCTATTCGAACCGCTTCGCGACCGCCCTCGACGGCGTCGACATCGACAATCCGGGCACGGCGCTCGACCGCTCCGGCCATCCCAATCCGGTGCCGCGAGTCGCAGGCTTGGTGCGGCGCAAGCATCCGGTCGAGGTCGACGACGTCAAGTTCCTGCGCGCCAACACCGGCCGCACTATCAAGATCACGGTGCCGGGCCCGTTCACGATGTCGCAGCAGGCGCAGAACGACTTCTACAAGGACGAGGAGGAGATGGCGCTGGACTATGCGGCCGCCGTCAACGCCGAGATCAAGGACCTGTTCGCGGCCGGCGCCGACATCGTGCAGATCGACGAGCCTTACATGCAGGCGCGCCCGGACAAGGCGCGGAAATTCGGGCTGAAGGCGCTCAACGCCGCGCTCGACGGCGTGAAGGGCACGACGGCGGTGCACATCTGCTTCGGCTATGCGGCCATCATCCACGTTCGGCCGGAAGGCTATTCGTTCCTGCCGGAGTTCGCGAACTCGCCGGTGCAGCAGGTGTCTGTCGAGACCGCGCAGTCGGGGCTCGACTGCGCGGTGCTGGAGAAGCTGCCCGGCAAGACCATCATCCTCGGCGTGCTCGACCTGTCCGACATGACAGTCGAGACGCCAGAGATCGTCGCCAAGCGCATCCGCCGCGCGCTGCCGCACGTGCCAGCAGAGCGGATCGTCATCGCGCCGGATTGCGGCCTCAAATATCTGCCGCGCGAGGTGGCGTTTGGAAAAATCTCCGCGATGGTCGAAGGCGCGAAGATCGTGCGGAAGGAATTGGGAGGCTAGCCCGCCAATGGTTCAAGCCGTCCGCATTCATTCCCATGGCGGCCCCGAGGTCATGCGGTTGGAAGAGATCGAGTTGCCGCCGCCCGGTCCCGGGGAGGTGCGCATTCGCCACACGGCCATCGGGTTGAATTTTTCCGACATCAACGTGAGGCGCGGCGGCTTCTACCAGAAAGACCCACTGCCGATGCCGATCATTCTCGGCAATGAGGCCTCGGGCGTCGTGCTGACCGTCGGCGATAACGTCGACGGCGTGAAGATCGGCGATCGGGTTGGCTATTGCGGCGTCGGATCGAACTTTTTTGTGAACACCGGTGCCTACGCCCAACAACGCAATGTGCCGGCGGCACGATTGGTGAAATTGCCTGACGGCATCGCCGATATTCAGGCCGCCGCGTTGTTGCTCAAGGGCCTCACGGCGGCCAGCATCATCAACCGCGTCTTTCGCCCCAAAGCCTCCGACACGATCCTGATCCACGCTGCCGCCAGCGGCGTTGGTCTTCTGCTTGTTCAATGGTCGAAGCACCTCGGCGCCACAGTCATCGGTACGGTCGGCAATGTCACGAAGCAGCGGGTCGTGAAGGACCACGGCTGCGATCATACGGTTCTTTATCGTGAGGTGGATTTCGTGTCCGCCGTCAGGCGTGTTGTCCCCGATGGAGTGAGCGCCGTCTTCGACGGCGTCGGCAAGGATACGTTCGTGAAATCCTTCGATTGTACGGCGCCGTTCGGCATGTTGGTCAACTACGGCAACGCATCGGGCCACGTGCCGCCGCTCGACATTTTGCAGCTCTCGCTCAAGGGATCGCTGTCGGTTTGCCGGGTTGGCGTAAGCCAATATCTCGGCGACCCGGTGCGGTTTCAGGAGGTCGCGGCCCAATTGTTCGATCTCGTTGCACGAGGCATTTTGCGAACCACGACGATCCGCACCTACCCGCTCGCAGACGCCGCCACTGCGCATCGGCACGCCGAAGCGGCGTCCGATGCGGGGCCTGTCGTCCTGTTGCCTTGAGCGTCTCTACTTCCCGAGCAGGAAATTGAAATCGCAGCCCTGCTCGGCCTGGGTCACGGTGTCGACCCAGAGCCGCTGGTAGCCGCGGTCCGGCTTGGCCGGTGGCTTCCACTGCGCCTTGCGCTTGGCGAGCTCTGCATCGTCGACCTTCAAGGTGAGCTTCCGACCTTTGGTGTCGAGCTCGATCATGTCGCCGTCGCGCACCAGCGCCAGCGGCCCGCCGGCGGCGGCTTCCGGAGACACATGCAGGATCACGGTGCCGAATGCGGTGCCGCTCATGCGCGCGTCGGAGAGGCGCACCATGTCTTTGAGGCCCTTCGAGCCGAGCTTCTTCGGGATCGGCAGCGCGCCGGCCTCGGGCATGCCCGGCGCACCGACCGGGCCGGCATTGCGCAGCACCATGACGGTCTGCGGCGTGACGTTGAGGTTCGGATCGTCGATGCGCTTTTCGAGGTCTTCCAGCGAATCGAACACCAGCGCAGGCCCCTGGTGCTGGAACAGCTCCGGCGTCGCCGCCGCAAGCTTGATCGCCGCGCCCTGCGGCGCGAGGTTGCCGCCGAGGATCGCGATGGCCTCGTTCTTGACCAGCGGATTGTCGAGCGGCCGGATGATCTTGTCGTCGACATAAGCCGGCCAGCGCGCGATCACGTCGCCGATGGTCTCGCCGTTGACGAGCTTGGCCGACAGATCGAGATGGTCCTTCAGCCGCCGCCACAGGGCAGGCAGGCTGCCGCCGGCGTGGAAGTCCTCCATGAAGTTGTTTCCGGCGGGCTTGAGATCGAGCAGCACCGGCACCTCGCGGCCCACCTGGTCGAGTTCCTGCAGGTCATAGGTGATGCCGGCACGGCCCGCGATCGCGGCGAGATGCACGATGGCGTTGGTCGATCCCGAAATCGCCTGCAGCACCACCGAGGCGTTGCGCAGCGCGGACTTCGTCAGAATGTCTCGCGGCAACGGCCCGCCCGCGACCGCCATCTCGGCCGCGCGCTTGCCGGTCGCCTCCGCAAAGCGCCAGCGGTCCGACGACACCGCGGGTGCGGTGGCGGTGCCCGGCAGCATGAAGCCCAAGGTCTCGGCCATGCAGGCCATGGTGGAGGCGGTGCCCATCACCATGCAGGTGCCGGACGTCGGCATGAGCTGGTCGTGGGCGCGGTTGAGGTCCGGACCGTCGAGGGTGCCGGCGCGATAAGCGGCCCAAAGCCGCCGGCAGTCCGTGCAGGCGCCGAGCCGGGCGCCTTCGTGCTTGCCGGCGAGCATCGAGCCGACATTGACGACGATCGCCGGCATGTTGGCCGAGATCGCGCCCATCAACTCGGCGGGAATCGTCTTGTCGCAGCCGCCGATCAGCACCACGGCGTCGAGCGGCAGCGCCTTGATCATCTCCTCGACGTCCATCGCCATCAGGTTTCGAAGCAGCATCGAGGTCGGGTAGGAGAACGCCTCGTGCAGCGATACGGTCGGGAACACGAAGGGCAGGGCGCCGGCCATGCGCACGCCGCGCGAGATGGCCTCGGCGACTTGCGGCGCGGTCTTGTGGCATGGGTTGAAGTCGGAGGCGGTCGACAGGATGCCGACGATCGGCCGGTCGAGCGCGTCGTCGGTGAAGCCCGCGCCTTTCAGAAATCCCCGCCGCAGGAACAGCGCGAACTCCTCGTCACCATATTGCGCGAGACGCGACCGCAGGCCCTTTGTCATTTCGTTCCCCAGACTGTGCTTCTTCGGACATCAACATCGACGAAGCCGCATTGCTCCGGTTTGCGGAGCGCCAAGTCAAGCACCTAGGGAGGAGTGTCAGGACACCCCGAAAAAAGGGGTGGCCCGCCCGGAGGGGGACGAGGCCGGGCGGGCCGAACAGATCGGCGGGGGAACGGGGGGAGTTCGTGCGCCGATCGTCAGGGAGGCGGAGATGGTGGATCCGCCGTATGCCCGTTGGTCGCGGCCCGTTAACGAAAGGTTCAACGCCGGTTTGAAGTTTTTTGGCTCTGGAAAAGAGCGCAGTCAGGTGCCGAGCAGCGTGACCAGCCAGCCGGCGCGGAGCGGGATCCCGGCAAAACCCGCCAAACCAAAGGCAATCCCGATCGCGCCCGAGCCCCAGGCCAGGTAGACCAGCCACCAGAGGTCGACCAGCGCGGCGACCGCGGCCACCGCCACCCCAATGGAGATGAACGCCTCGGACACGTCGAACTGATCGTCCCGCGTATTGAGCCGGTCGTATTCTTTCTCCAGCGCCTCGGCCTTGGCGCGGGTCTCCTTCGACCTCGCTTCATACTTCTTGATGTCGGCTTCGTATTCGGCGGCCTGCTTGGCAGCCACCGTCTTGTCGATGGTGCCGGCCGTCTCCAGGAGCCGCACGGTCGAAAGGCCGTTCTCGTCGACATGCAGCTTCACCCGCGTCGACTGGTATTCGGCCCAGGCGTCCACCGAGCCGGATTGCGCCTTCTGCATGGCCTGGACGATGTTGTCATCCTTCACCTTGCAGACGGCGAGAAACACCGTGAGGATCACGACCGTCACCGCGATCGTGTCGTTCAACCGCGGATCGTGCTTGCGTTCCGTCGCGCCGCTCGTGTCGGTCATCGTGGCCCCGATTCGTTAGAACTGCGGCAAGCTTAACGGATCGAGGCGGCAAATTCGCTCGCCAACCCAAAACGCGTTTCGTATTGTCCACGAACTTCAAGCGCCGAAGGAGATCGCGCGATGCTGTCAGCTCTTTCGCGAGCCCTGGTTCTGGCCTTGTCGCTCGTGCCCGCGGTGGTGCAGGCGCAGCAGCTCGACAAGGTGACGTTCGCGACCAACTGGGTGGCGGAGGCCGAGCATGGCGGCTTCTATCAGGCCCTCGCCGACGGCACGTATCGCAAGGCCGGCCTCGACGTCACCATTCTGCCCGGCGGCCCGAACGTCAATCACCGGCTGCAGCTTCTCGCCGGCAAGATCGAATTCTACATGAGCGCCAACTCGCTGCAGGCGTTCGACGCCGCGGCGCAGAACGTGCCCACGGCCGTGATCGCCTCGATGTTCCAGAAGGACCCGCAGGTTCTTCTGGCCCATCCCAATCAAGGCATCGAAAAGTTCGACGACCTGAAGAAGTTCACGCTGTTCGTCTCCAACGAAGGCGTCGCCTCCTACTTCCAATGGATGAAGCGGCAGTACGGCTTCGATGAGAAAAAGGTGAAGCCCTACACGTTCAATCCCCAGCCGTTCCTCGCCGACAAGAAGAGCGCGATGCAGGGCTACGTCACGTCGGAGCCGTTTGCGGTCGAGAAGCAGGGCGGCTTCAAACCGGTGATCTTCCTGCTCGCCGATCAGGGCTTCGGCAGCTACTCGACCCTGATCGAGACGCGGCGCGACCTGATCGACAAGAAGCCGGATGTGGTGCAGCGCTTCGTCAACGCCTCGATCACCGGCTGGTACAACTACATCTACGGTGACAACTCGGCCGGCAATGCGCGGATCAAGCGCGACAATCCGGAGATGAACGACGAGCTGCTCGCCTATTCGATCGCCAAGATGAAGGAATACGGCATTGTCGATTCCGGCGACTCGCTGAAGCTCGGCATCGGCGCGATGACCGATGCGCGGATGAAGGGCTTCTTCGACCAGATGGTCGCAGCCGGGGTGGTGAAGAGTGGCGTCGATTACAAGAAGGCTTACAATCTTCAGTTCGTGAACAAGGGCGTTGGGCTCGACCTGCGCCCGAAGAATTGATCGGGTACTGATCGGCCTTCAACACACTCTCGGGGCGGAGACATGCGTGTTTTCCTGTCATTCCTGATCGCATTGGCCTTTACGGCCACGGCCTACGCCGCCGATCCCTATCCGTCGCGGCCGATCCGGCTGCTGATTCCGTTTCCGCCCGCCGGCATCACCGATCTCTCCGGGCGCATCGTCGCCGAAGGCCTGCGCGACAAGCTCAAGCAGCCGGTGGTGTCGGAAAACAAGCCCGGTGCCAACGGCATTGTCGGCCTGAAAGAGCTGCTCAAGGCCGATGCCGACGGCTATACGCTGATGGTCGGCAATGTCGGCTCCGTGGTGCTGAACTATGCGATGGATGCCAAGGCGCCGTTCGATCCGATGAAGGACATGGTGCCGATCGCCAGTACAGCCGAATACGCCACCACCATGGTGGTCAACAAAAGCCTGCCGGTGAATTCGGTGCAGGAGTTCATCGCCTATGCCAAGGCGCGGCCGGGTGAGCTGACCTATGGTTCGACCGGCGAAGGCTCGCTCGCGAACCTTGCGACGCAGCTCTTCATGCAGAAGACCGGCGTGAAGATGGTTCACGCGCCTTATAAAGGCGGGCCGCTCGCGCTCAACGATCTGATCGCGGGTCATATCCAGCTGATCATCGAGGTGTCGCCGGTGGTCAACGAGCAGGTCACGGCCGGCACCATCAAGGGCTTCGCCGTGACGAGCCCGTACCGTCAGGCCGGGCTGCCGAACGTGCCGACCTTCGAGGAGGCCGGCGTGCCGGGCGTGGTCGTTACCGGCTGGCTCGGCATCTACGGCCCGCCTGGGCTGCCGAACGATGTGCGCGAGACGCTCGCCAAAGCCATCGTCGAGGTGGTGAAGGATCCGGAGATCCAGAAGAAGCTCCGCGCCATCGGTTTCGAGCCGACCGGGCAGGGAGTCGAGGCCTTCACGGCGCATCACGCCGCCGAGGTGAAGCGCTGGGTCGCGTTCTACTCCGAAGTGGGGCTGCGGAAGTAGCGATGGCTCAGTCGCCCGCCGCGACGATCGTCACGCTGCGCGGCGTCGGCAAGGCGTTCGGCACCGGCACGCTTGCGCTCGACGGGCTCGATCTGGACATCCGCGACGGTGAATTCCTGTCGCTGCTCGGCCCGTCCGGCTGCGGCAAATCGACGGCGCTGCGCATCGTCGCGGGCTTGAGCGAGCCGTCCCGCGGCACGGTGACGTGGAGCGATCCGGCCGCGCGCAAGGGGCTGGGCTTCGTGTTCCAGGAGCCGACGTTGATGCCCTGGGCCACGGTGTTCGACAACGTGTTCTTGCCTCTGAAGCTCTCCGGCGCGGGGCGTGCCGACGTCCGCACGCGCGTGATGGAGACGCTCGGCCGCGTCGGACTTGCCGATTTCGCGCAAGCCTATCCGAGGGAGCTGTCGGGCGGCATGCGCATGCGGGTGTCGATCGCGCGTGCTCTCGTCACCGCACCGCGCATCCTGTTGATGGACGAGCCGTTCGCCGCGCTCGACGAGATCACGCGCTTCAAGCTCAACGACGATCTGGTCGCGCTGTGGCGGGAACTGCGCATGACCGTGGTGTTCGTCACGCATTCGGTGTTCGAGTCCGTCTATCTCTCGAGCCGCATCGTGGTGATGACCGGCCGGCCGGGCAGGGTGTCGAGCGGGCTCACGATCGACGCGCCCGGCCGCGACGCCCAGTTCCGCACCTCGGCCGAATATGCCGGCTATTGCCGTGTCGCATCCGAAGCGCTGGCCAAGGCGATGCAACGGCGCGCCGGAGCCGCGGCATGAACGAACGCGTGCGGAGCATCCTTGCGCCGGCCGGTGTGCTCATCGTCACCGTCCTCGTCTGGGACCTCGTGGTCCGCATCAACAACATCCAGCCCTATATCCTGCCGGGTCCCGGCCTGGTGCTGTCCACGCTCGTTTCGGACTGGAGCATTCTTTGGTCGTCGCTGCTCGCGACGCTGCTGACCACCGTCGAAGGGCTGGTGCTCGCCGTCGTCGGCGGCATCGGGCTTGCGATCCTGTTCAACCAGTCACGGCTGATCGAGCACTCGCTCTATCCTTACGCCGTGATTCTTCAGGTCACGCCGGTGGTCGCGATCGCGCCGCTGCTGTTGATTTATCTGCCGCAGCAGGCGGCGGTGCTGGCCTGCGCCTGGATCGTGGCGTTCTTCCCGGTGCTCGCCAACACGACGCTCGGGCTGAACTCGGTCGATCACAACCTCGCCGATCTATTCCGGATGTACGGCGCGTCGCGCTGGCAGGCGCTGTGGGAGCTGAAATTGCCGGCCGCGCTGCCGCAGATGCTCACCGGCATCCGGATCGCCGGCGGGCTGTCGCTGATCGGTGCGGTGGTGGCGGAGATCGCGGCGGGCTCGGCCGGAGCGGGCTCCGGCCTCGCCTTCCGCATTGCGGAGTCGGGCTATCGCCTCAACATCCCGCGAATGTTCGCGGCGCTGCTGTTGCTCTCGATCGCCGGCATCGCGATCTTCGCGCTGCTGTCGCTGCTCAATCACCTCGCGCTGCGCCGCTGGCACGAGAGCGCGATCACGCGAGAGACTTGAAGCTGACGATCAACTCGTCAGCTTCATGCCTTCCGCGATACGCACCGCGATGAGCCAGGCAATCCCGAGCGCCACGAAGTAGCAGGCGAGGAAGATCGGCAGGCTGATGGCGTCACCCCAGATGTTGGAGGCGGCTGCGCCGATGAAGTACGAGAGAATGTCGCCGAGAATCATCAGGACGACATAGATCAGAAGAACCCACATGGCGGGCCTCCGCGGTACGTCGTCGCTCCCGTCACACCATTGACATAGGGTCGCAGGGAGCGGCAATGCGCCGCAGGCGCATGTAAGGCCATGAAGGCAATTAAGTTTTTGTAATGCTGCGCTGCATTTTCAGGCACCGAGCAGCAAACGCACGACAATTCCGAGCGCAGCCATCACGCCGACCACCTCGATCAGGCTTCGATGGAACCGGAAGGCCAGCAAACCCGCAATCACGGCAAGCACCAGAGTCTTCAGATCGATTCCCAGCGGGTCGAAGGCGTACCAGCGCAGCCAAGCCGTGTGACGCTCCGTCACTTCGCCGAACAGGACGTGGAGCGCGAACCACACTGTCAGATTGAGAATGACGCCGACGACCGCGGCGGTGATTGCCGCAAGCGCGCCCGACAATCGCTTGTTGGCGCGCAACTGTTCGACGAACGGCGCGCCGACGAAGACCCAGAGCATCGACGGCGTGAAGGTGACCCAGGTCGTCATCGCCGCGCCGAGAATGCCGGCCATGACCGGCGAGAACGGCGCGGCATCGCGGAAGCCCGCGAGGAAACCGACGAACTGCGTCACAAGAATGAGCGGGCCTGGCGTGGTCTCGGCAAGGCCCAGCCCATCCACCATCTCGGGCGCGGTCATCCAGTGATGGGTCTCGACCGCCTGCTGGGCCATGTAGGCCAGCAGCGCATAGGCGCCGCCGAAGCTGACCGTCGCAAGCTTCGAGAAGAACAGGCCGATGTCGACCAGCACGTGATTCGAGCCGAGCAGCAAAATCGCAAGCACGACCGGCGCCCACCAGGCTGCGAGGCCGATGACGGCGGCGGTGCCGGCCTGCCGCCAGCGATCGGGCGCGGGCGGCATGAGCGTGCCGACGTCGTCCTTGAGGCCCAGCATCGCGGGCGACGAGCGCGCCACCAGGAAGCCGATCAATGCCGCGGCGATGACGATGATCGGAAACGGCAGGGCGAGGAAGAAGATGCCGATGAAGGCGGCGCCGGCAATGCCGAGCAGCACGGACGTTTTGAGCGCGCGCTTGCCGATGCGGATCAGCGCCTCGACCACGATCACGAGCACCGCGGCCTTGATGCCGAACAGCGCGCCGTCGACCACCGCAACGCCGCGGCCGAGCGCGTAAAGCAGGCTCAGGCCCAGCATCACCAGCGCGCCGGGCAGGACAAACAGAATGCCCGCGGTGAGCCCGCCGCGAACGCCATGCAGCAGCCAGCCGATATAGGTCGCAAGCTTCTGCGCCTCCGGTCCCGGCGTCAGCATGCTGAAGCTGAGCGCGTGCAGGAAGCGCGGCTCGTCGATCCACTTCTTCTCGTCGACCAGGACGCGGTGCATCATGGCGATCTGTCCGGCCGGACCGCCGAACGACAGGCAGCCGACCTTGAACCAGACTTTCAAAGCCTCGTTGAAGGTTGGTGCCGCGGTTTGCGCCGGGGTGGCTTCATCCACTGTCGTCATGATCGATTCACGCTGCCTTCGCTGGCCAGTTGTGACGTTCCTGCGCGGCAAAGCGAAGGTACGCGAACAGCCCGTCGTAGATCTTGAACGCCTCCCGGATCATCCCATGATCGTCGTCGCCCGCAAGTGCTGAAAGTCCGAGCGAGATGGCGTGCAGCCCCGCGGCCTCGGGTGCAAGATCAGGGCGTGCGGTGTCGGCGCCGCGCACGATCAGCGCGAGACGCGCCAGCGTCGGCTCACCTTCCAAGCCGAACAGCTTGAGCATGGTGTCGAACGAGCAGCGCTCGCCCTCGTGCGACAGCTCGATGCCTTCGATGTCGAACGGGATGGCGCCGGTTTCCTTGCTGGCCTCGAGCACCTGATCGGGATCGACATAGAGGATGCGCGCCTGCGGATCGATCAGGCGCCGGATCAGCCACGGGCAGGCGACGCGGTCGATCTTCGGCCGCCGCCGCGTTACCCAGAGGCTCGGCCGCCTGGGCGCGAAGCGCTCCAGCGCGGCTTTATCGACCAGCGGCAATCCGGCCTCGCTCCAGCCGGTGTAGCCGCCCTCGAGCACGCGCGCCTCGCAGCCTTCCTCGCGCAGATGCGCGGCGGCAATCTGGCTCATCTGGTGGCCGGCGCGGCAGGCGAACACCACCGGGCGATCCGGATCGAGCTCCGTGGACCACAGCTCGATGTCCTTGATGTCGCGCCAGACCGCGCCGGGCAGCAGGCCCGGAGCGGTGTCGTAGATGGCGCGCTTGCGCGTATCGACGATCTGCGGTGCGCGATCGGTGCCGATCAGCGCCCAGAGCTCGCTTGGAGAGATGAAGAAGTCCCCAGAATGTTCAGTCGAAGAACGCCCAGTCGAATCCATGGTCCCCTCCGCGTGCGAAGGAGACGGTGCTTGGGCCTGAGCCTTGGAGAGATGGGGCGACCGCCGAAGGCCCCACGTTGAGAATGTTAGTTCAACGGATCGGCACGATCAACGACAATCCCGATATCAGCAGCAGAGACAGGATAGCTTTGCGGAACATCGCGTCATCGAGCCGGCCGTAGAGCTTGAGGCCGACCCAGATGCCGACCACCAGCGCCGGCAGCGCAAACGCATAAAGCTTGAACGTTTCAACCGTGAAACGGCCAGCCACGCCCAGCGCAATCGCCGTGATTGCAAAGGTCGAGAACAGCACCGGTTGAAAGATCGCGCGCTGCGCGTCCTTGGAGCCGCCGCGCAGCTGCGACCAGATCGTCACCGCAATGCCGCCGAGCCCGGTCAGTCCGCCGATCACGCCATTGGCGACGCCGACGCCAAGCTCGATCGGGACTTTGCCCTGGACCGGCTTCAGCGCGGGCCGGAACAGGCTGTACAGGCTGAAGATCACCAGCAGAAGGCCGATGCTGAAACGCAGGATTGTGGCATCGACGGAGGTCAGCAGCGCGGTGCCGCCCGGCACCCCGACTGCGCTGCCGATGATGAACGGCGCCGCCGTCCGCCAGTTGATCTGGCGGCGCACCTTCCAGATGCCGGAGCTCTGGGTGACGAGGCCGCAGAGCACGATCAAAAGCGCGTTCTGGTCCGGTGCGATGATGTGCAGCCACACGCCCGAGACCACGAGGCCCATGGCAAAACCTGACAGGCCCGAGGTGAGCCCGCCGAAAAATGCTGCAGTGAGAAAAAGTCCCAAGTTCAAGGCATCCATAGCTGTTGCTCCCGACAAGGATGGGTGCAGCGCTTGGATGGATGTCATCTGACGGGGAGGCGGCCGAATCCCCGATTTCTTCGGTGTTTTTGGATTGCTAGCCCATGAACAACATCGGTCCCCTCCGCGTACGAAGGAGACGGTGCTTGGGCCTCAGGCCTTGGGGAGATGGGGCGACCGTCGCTGGCCCCACGCCGCAAGACTATACCAACGTGTGACGGCCGGCAACGTGATGACTGCTCGCCATCGAAGCGTTGCTCCGGTACTTTCAGTTGCGATGGCGAACCAGATCGATCTCGCAGGCAGGACCGCGGTGGTGACCGGCGGCGCGCAGGGCATCGGCCGCGCGATCGCGGCGCGGTTGCTGGATTCCGGCGCCGCGGTCGCGATCTGGGACCGCGACGCGGCCGCTGCCGGAAAAACCGCCGATGAGCTCCGCCGCAATCGCCGCGTCGAGGCGGTCGCGGTCGATGTCACGGCGCTTCCCGATATCGAGCGCGCCCGCGATGCGACCATCCAGGCGTTCGGCCGCATCGACATCCTGGTGAACAACGCCGGCATCGCCGGGCCCAACGCGCCGGTCGCCGAATATCCGCCGGAGGCGTGGTCGCAGGTGATGCGTGTCAATCTCGACGGGCCGTTCCTGTGCTGCCGCGCGCTCGTGCCGGGAATGATCGCGCAGAACTACGGCCGCATCGTCAACATCGCCTCCATCGCCGGCAAGGAGGGCAACCCGAACGCTTCCGCCTACTCGGCCTCGAAGGCCGGCGTCATCGCGCTGACCAAGTCGCTCGGCAAGGAACTCGCGGGCTACGACATCGCGGTGAATTGCATCACGCCCGCCGCCGCCCGAACTGCGATCTTCGACCAGATGACGCAGCAGCATATCGACTACATGCTGTCGAAGATTCCGCGAAACCGTTTCGTCGAGGTCGACGAGATCGCGTCGATGGCGGCCTTCTGCGCCTCGGCCGAATGCTCGTTCTCGACCGGCGCGGTGTTCGACATTTCCGGCGGGCGGGCGACCTATTGACTGATCCCCCTCAAGAGCAGCGCCGCCAGAGGCTGATCGGGATCGGCCTGATGTGCGGCGCGGTCGCCGATTTCGCCTGCCTCGACGCCATGGCGAAATATCTCGGCACGCATATGCACGTGCTGCAGGTGGTGAGCGTGCGCTATACCTCGGCCTTCCTGCTGACGCTGCTCATTTCCAACCCGATCAGCCGGCCGGGCCTGCTGCAGACCGAGAAGCCGCTGCTGCAGGTCGGCCGCTCGGCGTTGCTGCTGGGCTCGACGCTCTTCAACTTCATGGCGTTCCGTTACCTGCAACTCGACGAGGCGCTGGCGATCCTGTTCTCGACGCCCTTCATGGTGGCGATCCTCGCCGGTCCCATGCTCGGCGAATGGGTGGGCTGGCGGCGCTGGATCGCGATCGGAGTGGGCTTCGTCGGCGTCCTGGTGGTGATCCGCCCGGGCTTCGGTGGGCTGCATTGGGCGGCGCTGCTCTCGGGCGGCAGCGCGATCTGCTACGCCTTCTACAGCATCACCACCCGGATGCTGGCGCGCCACGATTCGAGCGAAACCACGCTGTTCTATTCCAACATGCTCGGGGCGGCGATCATGCTGCCGGTGCTGCCCTTCGTCTGGACCCCGCCGCAGTCGATCTTCGACGGCGTGCTGATGGTGGCCTTGGGCGCTTTCGGCGCCTTCGGACATTATCTGTTGATAGTGGCCCACCGGCATGCGCCGGCTTCGGTGCTGTCTCCTTTCATGTACACCCAGCTCATTTGGGCCACCACTTTCGGCTTCCTGATCTTCGGCAATGTCCCAAATCAGTGGACTCTGACGGGTGCCGCAATCGTGATCGCCTCCGGTCTTTATCTTCTCCACCGCGAGCGCCGGGCGCATGGCACCGTTGCTCCGAACGAGCCCGGTTGACAAAATAGCGCCGCCCCGCCTGATACCGGCCAAACTTCGGACCTCCGAGGAACCAGAGGAAGCGCCAAGGAAGCACCATGCTGGACAAAGCCAAGACCGCCGTGAACGACGACATCGGCGAGGAGACCCGGCTCAAGCTGTTCGAGACCCAGGTCGTCATCCGCGAGGCCGAGCAGCGCGCCTATGACCTGTTCCTGCAGAACCTGGTGAAAGGCACGAGCCATCTCTCGCTCGGCCAGGAGGCGGTGGCGGCAGGCTTTGCGGTGGCGATGAAGAAGGGCGACCTGTCGTTCTGCACCTATCGCGGCCATGCCCATACGCTCGCCCGCGGCGTGCCGGTCGAGAAGGTGCTGGGCGAGTTGATGCAGCGCGACAACGGATTGATGCGCGGCAAGGGCGGCTCGATGCACCTGACGTCGGAGGAGCACGGCGTGATGGGCTCCTACGCCATCATCGGCGCGCATCTGCCGATCGCCTGCGGCGCGGCCTGGCGCGCGCAGTACAAGGGCCATGACGACGTCTCGGTCTGCTTCTTCGGCGACGGCACCACCAACATCGGCGCGTTCCACGAGGCGCTGAACTTCGCCGCGGTGTGGAAGCTGCCTGTGGTGTTCGTCTGCGAGAACAATCTCTACATGGAATACACGCCGATCGCCGACGTCACCGCGGTGCCGAGCCCGGCCGGCGACCGCGCCTCGGCCTATGGCCTCGAGAAGATCGTGATCGACGGCAACGACGCCGACGTGGTCTATCGCGCGGCGATCAAAGCCTTCGACAAGGCGCGCACCGGCGGCGGCCCGTCGCTGATCGAGTGCCTGACCTACCGCCACAGCGGCCACTCGCGCGCCGATCCGGCGAAGTATCGCCCCGAAGGCGAGCTGGAGCGCTGGAAGGAGCGCGACCCGATCAAGATCTACAAGGAACGGCTGAAGCAGTTCGGCGTCGGCGACGCGCAGATCGACAAGATCGTCAACGGCGTGAAGGCCGTGGTCGATGACGCGACCGAGAAGTGCAAGGCGGCGCCGAATCCGCCGATGGATATCCTGACCACTGACGTCTACGCCGATGGGGGCTTTGCATGGCGGAACTGACCTATCGCGACGCGGTGATCCGCGGCATCGCGCAGGAGATGAAGCGCGACGAGGACGTCGTGTTCCTCGGCGAAGACATCGCCAAGGCCGGCGGCGTGTTCAAGGCGACCGTCGGCCTCTACGAGCAGTTCGGGCCGAGGCGCGTGCGCGATACGCCGATCTCCGAGCAGGCCATCCTCGGCGCCGCCATGGGCGCCGCGATGACCGGCCTCAAGCCGATCGCCGAGATCATGTTCTCGGACTTCTTTGCGGTGTGCTTCGACTACATCGCCAACGAGTTTCCGAAGAGCCGCTACATGACCAACGGGCAGACCAAGTGCCCGCTGGTGGTGCGCACCGGCAACGGCGCGGGCTCGCGCTTCGGCGCCCAGCACTCTCAGAGCGTCGAGAACTGGTGCATGATGATCCCCGGCCTCAAGGTCGTGGCGCCGTCGAGCCCGGTCGACGTGATCGGATTGCTCGCCGCGTCCGTGCGCGATCCCGATCCGGTGATCTTCCTCGAGCACAAGTCGCTCTACGCCACCAAGGGCGAGGTGCCGGACGGCGAGATCCTCGACAAGCTCGGCACCGCGAAGATCCTCCGCCCCGGCAAGGACGCCACCATCCTGGCGCTGGCCTTGATGGTGCCGCGTGCGCTGGCCGCGGCCGAGAAGCTTGCCGCCGAGCATGGTATCGACTGCGAGGTGATCGACGTGCGCTCGCTGGTGCCGCTCGACACCCAGACCATTCTGGGCTCGGTCGCGAAAACGCATCGCGCATTCTCGGTGGAAGAGAATCCACGGCTGTGCGGCTGGGGCGCCGAGATCATGTCGATCATCGCCGACGAGGCGTTCTACGATCTCGACGGCCCGCTGGTGCGGATCACCACGCCGCATTGTCCGCTGCCGGCCGCCGACATTCTCGAAGACGCGATCCTACCGACGGTCGATCGCATCGTCGACCGGATCAGGAAGACGTTGAACAGCTGAAGATGAACTCAGTGAGAGCGACAAACACAGGTGCGCTCCCTCTCCCATAGGGAGAGGGTTGGGGTGAGGGGTTACGGACTATCGATGGACCGTAACCCCTCACCCGGATCGCTTACGCGATCCGACCTCTCCCATGGGAGAGGTGAAGGCGCCGAGTGGCGAAAGCAGGGAGTGAATCATGGCCGCCTACGACAATCTGCTCGCGAACGTGCCGACCGACCTCTGGATCGGAGGCAAATGGAAAAAGTCCTCCGACAATTCGCGCTTCGACGTGATCGACCCCGCGACCGAGCAGAAGATCGCCTCGGTCGCGAGCGCCAGCATCGACGACGCCAAGGCGGCGCTCGATGCCGCGCAGGCCGCGTTCCCGGCCTGGGCCGCCAAGAAGCCGCGTGAGCGCGGCGAGATCCTGCGCAAGGCCTATGAGCTGATCATGCGCGACGCCGAGCGGCTCGCGAAGCTGATCACCATCGAGAACGGCAAGGCGCTGTCGGACTCGCGCGGCGAGGTGGCCTACGCGGCCGAGTTCTTCCGCTGGTACGCCGAGGAAGCCGTGCGCAATCTCGGCCAGAACGGTATCGCACCGGCGACGGGCGCGCGCATTTTCGTGCACCACAAGCCGGCCGGTATCGCGGTGCTGGTGACGCCATGGAACTTCCCGGCCGCTATGGCCACGAGAAAGATCGGTCCGGCGCTCGCCGCCGGCTGCCCTGTGGTGTTGAAGCCCGCCTCCGAGACGCCGCTCACCATGCTGGCGCTGATGCCGATCCTGGAAGAGGCCGGCGTGCCGGCCGGCGTCTGCAACGTCATCCCGTCGCGTCGTTCGGGCCCGGTGGTCGACGCGATGCTGCATGATCCGCGCGTCCGCGTGGTCTCGTTCACGGGCTCCACGGAAGTCGGCCGCAAGCTCCTGCACGGCGCCGCCGACCAGGTGCTCAAGACCGCGATGGAATTGGGCGGCAACGCGCCCTTCATCGTGTTCGAGGACGCTGACATCGATGCCGCCATCGACGGCGCCATGATCGCCAAGATGCGCAACATGGGCGAGGCCTGCACCGCGGCGAACCGCTTCTACGTGCACGAGAAGGTGCAGGACGAGTTCACCAAGAAGCTCACCGCCAAGATGGCGGGACTGAAGATGGGCAACGGCCTCGACGACGGCGTGGCGCTCGGCCCGCTGGTCAATGCCGAAGGCCGCGACAAGGTGATCGAGCTGGTCGATGACGCGGTCAGCAGGGGCGCGAAGATTCTCACCGGCGGCAAGCGGCCGGAGGGCCCGGGCTATTTCTATCCGGCGACCGTGCTGTCGAACGTGCCGGACGGTGCCAAGATGCTCAGCGAGGAAATCTTCGGACCGGTCGCGTCGCTGCAGACCTTCAAGGACGAGGCCGAGGTCATCCACCGCGCCAATGACACCGAATACGGTCTCGTGGCCTATCTCTACACCAAGGACCTCAGCCGCGGCATGCGCGTGTCCGAGAAGCTCGACTTCGGCATGATCGGCCTCAACCGCGGTCTCGTCTCCGATCCGGCGGCGCCGTTCGGCGGCACCAAGCAGTCCGGCGTCGGCCGCGAGGGCGCGCACGAGGGCATGCTGGAGTTCATGGAGACCCAGTACATCTCGGTGTCGTGGTAGTTCGGCATTAGACATTCAAAGTAAAGCAGGCTGGAAATGGACGTGCTGATGCCGCAGCTCGGCGAGACCGTCGCCGAGGGCAAGATCACCAAGTGGTTCGTCGTGCCGGGCACGGCTGTGAAGCCGGGCGACAACCTGTTCGAGATCGAGACCGACAAGGTCTCGATGGAGGTGCCGTCGATCACGAGCGGCACCTTGACCGAGATCAGGGTCAAAGAGGGTGCCGTCGCGCCGGTCGGCGCCGTGGTGGCGGTCATTGCGGGCGAGGGCGGTGCCACGGCCAGCGCGCCGGCCGCTGCTGCAGCGCCGCCTCCGCCGGCCGCGCCGAAGGCGCCGCCCGCGACCTTCGCCGCGGTCCCGCAGCAGGCGCACAAGCCCTCCGGCCCGCTCGATCCGTTCTTCGAGGTGCGCACGCCATCGCGCAACTTCGGCCCCGCGAAAACCTCGGGCGGCACGTCCGTCACGCCGCTCGCCCGCAGACTCGCCGGCGAGAACGGCATCGACCTCTCGCGTGTCCCGGGCTCTGGCCCGCATGGCCGCATCGTTGCGGCCGACGTCGAGAAGGCGATCGGCAGCGGCGCCGGCCGGGCCGCTGCGCCCGCCATGGCGACCGGCGCCTCGGCCGAGCAGGTCAAGGCGCTCTATCAGGGCGCCGACTTCGAGGAAGTCCCGCTCGACGGCATGCGCAAGACGATTGCGACGCGCCTCGTCGAAGCCAAGCAGACCATCCCGCACTTCTATCTCGTCAACGACGTGACGATGGACCCGTTGATGCGGCTGCGCGAGGAGGCCAATGCCGGCGCGCCGAAAGCCGGCGAGGCCGCGGCCTACAAGCTCTCGGTCAACGACTTCGTCATCAAGGCGCTGGCGCTCGCACTGCAGCGCGTGCCGGCCGCCAACGCAGTCTGGGCCGGCGACCGCATCCTGCGCTTCCGGCATTCCGACGTCGGCGTCGCGGTGGCGCTGGACGGCGGGCTGCTGACGCCGGTGATCCGCAACGCCGAAGCGAAGTCGCTCTCCGCGATCTCCAACGAGATGAAGGACCTCGCAGCCCGCGCCAAGGACAAAAAGCTCAAGCCAGCCGAATACCAGGGTGGCGCCGCGGCAATCTCGAATCTCGGCATGTACGGCGTGCGCGAGTTCTCGGCGATCATCAACCCGCCCCACGCCACGATCCTTGCGGTCGGCGCCTCGCAGCGCCGTCCCATCGAAGCCGAGGACGGCTCGGTGAAGTTCGTCAGCCAGATGACCGTGACGCTGTCCTGCGATCACCGCGTCGTGGACGGTGCTCTCGGTGCCGAACTGCTGGCTGCGTTCAAGTCCTTGATCGAAAATCCGGTGATGATGCTGGTGTAACGGCCCGGGCTACTCCGCAGCGACAGGCTGCCGTAACAACGGCGGCGTCTGAACCACCGGCGCGTAGGCGTCGAGGATCTCGCGGCGGTCGCGCGAGCGCGGCGGATAGATGCGGACACAGTTGATGGTCTGCTTGATCTTCTTCGCCTCCGGTCCGGCGAGCGCGACGCGGCGATCCCAGCCCTCGGTATAGAGCGCGCCCCACGGCCCGAGATCGAGGCAGGTCACATAGTGCTCGATCCGAAGCGGCAGCAGATCGAGGCCGAGCAGATCGGCGGCCGCGTTGGTGCCGGCAAACCGGCCCATCGGCCGTCCGTGCTGGCACGACATGACGGAGGCATGCGTGCCGTCGAGCACCGCTGCGGCGATATCGCCGGCCGCGAAGACGCCGGCAACGCCCTTGACCCGCATGCACTCGTCGACCGGCACCCGGCCGAACCGGTCGCGCTCGACCGGCAGCATCGCGGCAAGCGGGCTGGCGCGCATGCCGCCGGCCCAGACCAGGGTCTCGGTCGCGATGCGCTCGCCGCCGGAGAGTGTCACTCCGCCGGCATCGACCGCCTCGACCCGGATGCCGGGCCGCATTTCGATCCCGAGATCGCTTAAGGCTTTTTCGATCACCGTCCGGGCCTCGTCGCCCATGTTCGAGCCGATATGGGGCTGGCCGTCGGCAATGATGACGCGGCCGCCCCGGACACCGGCCCGCTTGAGCTTTTCCGGCATTTCACAGGCGGCTTCGATCCCGGTCAGCCCGGCGCCGACGACCACCACCGTGTCGCGGCCCGGCGACGCGGGGCGATGTCCCAGACCAGCCAGGTGCTGATTAAGTCTCTCGCCCTCCCGGTAGGTGTCGACGCTGAAGGCGTGCTGCGCGAGACCGGGAATGTCCGGCATCTGCAGCTGACTGCCGGGAGCGAGCACGAGCCGGTCATAGGCGAGCGTCTTGTCCGCGCCGATCCGGACCGTTCGGCCGGCGGCATCGATTGCCGACACTTCGCCGACCACGAGCTCGGCTCCGATCGGTTCGAGCACATCGGCGAGCGCCACACGCGTGTCGCTGAGATCCTGCTCGTAGGCACGCACCCGGATGACGTGCCAGGGGTCGCGGTTGATCAGCGTAATCTTGACGTTTGCGGCCGAAGCTCCGGCCTCGTCGAGACGGCGCGCGGCGGCTGCCGCGGCTGCCAGTCCGGCGAATCCGCCGCCGATGACGACGATGCGCTTCATGATCTCCTCCTTGATCGGGCGAGTACTGAAGACATGACGAAGCCGACCGGTGCAGTGTGACACGAGGCCGGGACATTTGTGTGGGTCGACGGTCGCCGCTCTCGGACGGCTGATGGGTCGGTTTTTGCTGCGACGCACAATGGATGGGCCTTCACAAGTTCTTGGGCTCTACAACTGCCGCTTGCCTGAGCCGGGAACCCCGCATACCCTTGATGGCAACGAACCGGCCGCTTGGCGCGTTCAGGTTCGTGCAATGACAGTCAGAGGATACGACCATGGCCTGGACCACCCCGACCCTCGTCGAAATCTGCGTTGGCCTTGAGATCAACGGCTATCTGCCGGCGGAATTCTGATCTCGCGACTGCTTCCCGCTTAAATGGGTTTGACCGCCATCGTCCTCGGTGCGGCGGCGGGTGGCGGCTACCCGCAATGGAATTGTAGCTGCGACGTTTGCCGGCTCGCCTGGGCCGGCGACGCGCGCGTACGTCCGCGTACGCAGGCGAGTCTTGCAGTGTCGGCGGATCGCAAGCGCTGGACGCTGCTGAATGCGTCGCCTGATCTCCGCGCCCAGATTCAATCGACGCCGGCGCTACAGCCTCATGAAGGCAAGCGCGGCAGCCCGATCGAGGCCGTGGTGCTGACCGGCGCCGAGATTGATCAGACCGCAGGACTGCTGAACCTTCGCGAACGCTCGCCCTTCACCCTCATGGGCACTGCCGCGACGCTCGCCGCCGTCGCCGGCAATCCGATGTTCGGCGCGCTCGCTGCCGATGTCGTGCGCCGGCGCGCCATCTCGCCGGGCGAGAAGTTTGCGATCGGCGAGGGCCTCACGGCCGAGCTGTTCATGGTGCCGGGCAAGGTGCCGCTCTATCTTGAGGGTGAGAACCCGGCCACCGCCGAAGAGAGCGCCGCCAATGTCGGCATCGAGATCACCGACGGACGCGCGCGGCTCGCTTACGTTCCGGGCGCCGCGGCGGTGCCGCCCGCGCTGCGCGATCGGCTTGCGCGCGCCAACGCGATTATGTTCGACGGCACGCTGTTCACGGATGACGAGATGGTCCGGGCAGGCCTCGGCGAGAAAACCGGCCGCCGCATGGGCCACATGCCGGTCGACGGCCCGGACGGCTCGATCGCCGCGTTGAACAGCCTTTCGGCCCGGCGCATCTTCGTGCACATCAACAACACCAACCCGATCCTGGTCGACGGCTCGCCGCAGCGCCGCAGCGTCGAGGCCGCCGGCTGGGAGGTGGCCTGGGACGGCATGGAGATTGTGCTGTAATAGGCGTCAGCACATATGAGTTGCGTCATGAAGCTTTTGACACCCGACGAGCTGGAAGCGGCACTTCGCGACATCGGCGCGCGGCGCTATCACCGCCTGCATCCGTTTCATAAGCTTCTGCACAGCGGCAAGTGCACCAAGGGCCAGGTCCAGGCCTGGGCGCTGAATCGCTACTATTATCAGGCGATGATCCCGATCAAGGATGCGAGCCTGATCGCACGCTGCGACGACTCTGCGGTCCGCCGCGAATGGCGCTCGCGCCTTGCCGATCACGACGGCGACGGCCCCGACGACGGCGGTATCGCGCGCTGGCTCCGTCTCACCGACGGCCTGGGTCTCGACCGCGATTATGTGACGTCGCTGCGCGGGCTGCTGCCGGGCACGCGCTTTGCCGTCGAGGCTTACGTGCGCTTCGTGCGCGAGAAATCGCTGCTCGAGGCCATCGCGTCGTCGCTCACCGAGCTGTTCTCGCCGCAGATCATCACCGAGCGGGTCGAGGGAATGCTGGCGAGCTACTCGTTCGTCACCCGCGAGACGCTGGCCTATTTCGACAAACGTCCGCCGCAGGCCAAGAAGGATTCCGATTTCGCGCTCCAATACTGCAAGGACAACGCGCGGACGCCCGAGCAGCAGCAGCAGGTGCTGGCGGCGCTGGAGTTCAAATGCAGCGTGCTGTGGGCGATGTGCGACGCGCTGCAGCACGCCTATGTCGATCCCAAAGAAATACCGCCCGGCGCGTTCACGCCGGGCGGTTGATTGAGGGCTCGGTCATTCCGGGGCACGCGTAGCGTGAACCCGGAATCCAGTACCGAACACCGCGCTCTCGTCTGGATTCCGGGTTCGCGAGCTTCGCTCGCGCCCCGGAATGACGGCGGTGTATTCGCTACTTCTTCTGATCTTCCGCCACGACCTTTCGCACGATCGGCCACCACAGCTTCTCTTCGTTGCGCATGAACTGCGCGGTCTGCTCCGGCGTGTAGTCGCGCGAATAGGTGCCGAGCTGCTGGAACCGCTCGATCACCTCCTTGTCGGCGACCACGGTCCGCAGGTCCTTGTTGAGTTTCTGCACGATGGCGTCGGGCACGCCCGCCGGCACCATCATCACGATCCAGCCGCTCGACACCACGCCCGGGACGGTCTCGCCGATGGTCGGCAGATCGGGCAGGTTCGGCAGGCGCTTCTCGGAGGCGACGCCCAGCAGCCGGATGCCGCCATTCTGGGTTCCCGGTGCAAGGCCGGCGAGACCTTCGAACATGATCGGGATGCGGCCCGCCACCACGTCGTTGACCGACACCGAGGCGCCGGCCGCGTGCACGAACGAGATGTTGGCCTTGGAGCGCTCGCGGAACAGCTCGCCGGTCAGGTGCGACTGGCCGCCGCGATTGGTCGCGGCGAACAAGAGGCCGCCCTGGGTCTCGTTGGCGAGCTTGATCAGCTCGGCCACGTTATTGGCCTTGATCTCCTTGTTGACGCCCACCGCAATGGGCTGCTCGCCGACCATGCCGACCGCCGTGAAGGCCGTCTGCAGATCGACCGGCATCTTGCCTTCCTGCTGGATCGGCAGGACCGTGTAGGTCGAGGCCTGGGTCATGTAGATCGAATAGCCGTCCTTCGGCAGCGCGGCCGCGGCCTGCGCCGCAATCAGCCCGCCGGCGCCGGGCCGGTTGATCACCACGACCTGCTGCTTCCACAGCTGCGTCAGCTTGTCGGCGACGACGCGGGTCACCACATCCGGGCTGTTGCCGGCGGCGGCCGGGGTCACGAAGGTGACCGGCTTGTTCGGAAAGTCCTGAGCCTGTGCCAAAGGGCTTGCCAGCACGGGCGCAACCAAGGCCATCGTGACGGCGGCGGCGCGCCAAAATCCCATTCCCGGACGCATAAGTTTCTCCCTTGCAACGCGGGGTTCTTTGTTCGGCGGATGTCGTATAACACCGCTCTGGGGAGCGCAAACTGCGGCATCAAGACCGCGAGGAGGCCGGGTGACGGACAGTGGCACGATAGCGCCGGACGCGAAGCCCAGGCTGCCGCGCGGCGTCCGGTTGACCAACAGCGAGGCGCAGGGCGGCTGGGTGCTGCTGGCGCCGGAGCGCATCTTCAAGGCCGACGCCATCGCGGTGGAGATCCTGAAGCGCTGCACCGGCGAGGCAACCTATGCGGCCATCGTCGATGACTTGGCGAAGACTTTTCAAGCGCCGCGCGAGCGGATCGATACTGATGTGACGAAGCTCCTGATGGGGCTTGCTGAGAAGAAGCTGCTGGAGCTCTAACGCCAACCCCCGTCGTGGCCGGGCTTGTCCCGGCCATCCACGTCTTGGCTAAGAAGTTAAGGCGTGGATGCCTGGCACCATAGGCGAGCGAAGCGACGCCTTCCTTCGGACGACTATGGCCGGGCATGACAACCGAGAGAGTGGTACCTGGACTGTGACGACTACTCTGACCAAGCCCCTAGGCCTGCTCGCCGAGCTGACGCATCGGTGCCCGCTCGGCTGTCCGTATTGCTCTAATCCCTTGGAACTCGACAAGCGCGAGGACGAGCTCGACGCCGCCACATGGTCGCGCGTGTTCACCGAGGCCGCGGCACTCGGCGTGCTGCATGTGCATCTCTCCGGCGGCGAGCCCGGTGCGCGGCGTGATCTCGTCGACATCGCGGCGCACGCCCGTGAGGCCGGCCTCTATACCAACCTGATCACCTCGGGCGTCGGCATCACCACGCGCACCTTGCGCGATCTCTGGGAGGCAGGCCTCGATCACGTCCAGGTCTCGATCCAGGATTCCGACGCGGTCTCCGCCGACCACATCGCGGGCTATCGCGGCGCGTTCCAGAGGAAGCACGCGCTCGCCGCCGAAGCGGTGCGATTGGGGCTTCCTCTCACCGTCAATCTCGTGGTGCATCGCGCCAACATCGAGCACCTCTCCGACATGGTCGATCTGGCGCTGAAGCTCAAGGCCACCCGCATCGAGATCGCCCATGTGCAGTACTACGGTTGGGCGCTGAAGAACCGCGACGCGCTGATGCCGACCGCCGAGCAGGTGCAGCGCGCCGCGGTCGAGGTCGAGGAGCTGCGCAAGAAGCATCATGGCGCCATCGTCATCGATGCCGTGGTGCCGGACTATCACGCGCGGCTGCCGAAGCCCTGCGTCGGCGGCTGGGGCAAGCGCTCGCTTAACGTCACGCCATCGGGCAAGGTGCTGCCGTGCCACGCCGCGGAAGTAATCCCCGGCCTGGAGTTCTGGAATGTCCGCGAGCATTCGCTGGCCGAGATCTGGACGTCGTCGCCGGCCTTCAATGCATTCCGCGGCACCGACTTCCTGCCCGAACCTTGTGCAAGCTGCGAGCGGCGCGAGATCGACTTCGGCGGCTGCCGCTGTCAGGCCTTCCTGCTCACGGGCGATGCCCGGGCAACCGATCCGGTGTGCCACAAGTCGCCGCATCACACGCATGTGACCGAGCTTGCGGCGGTGCAGGAAGACCGGCCTTACGACTATCGTCGGATGTAAGGTTCTGGCCGCAATGGCCGGCGGCGGAATCCGATTGCGCGCAACCCCCGATCTGTTCGACACTCTGCGCAAGAGGCCCGCGCCCATGCCGGGGTGGGTCTCCGCTTTAGGGAGGCGAGCATGTCAATTTCAACGTCATACCGGCGTGGTTTTCTTTTCGCCGGAAGCCTTGCGCTGGTGATGGCCGCTGGCGGGCCGCTCGCGGCGCAGCCGGGCTTCAGCACGATGGACAAATCCAATCCTGCGAACAGCAAGCAGGACACCAATCTCAAGCCGATCCCGACGCCGCCGGTCGCGCCGTCGGTCGACAAGCTGCCGCTGGACAAGATCAAGCTGCCGCAGGGCTTCAAGATCGAGGTCTGGTCGAGCGGCCATCCCGGCGCCCGCACCATGGTGATGGGCGACAAGGGCACCATGTTCATGGGCACGCGGGTGATCGGCCGCGTCTATGCGATCACCGAGAAGGACGGCAAGCGTGAAGCGAAAGTCCTGCTGCAGGGCCTGACCCAGCCGAACGGTCTCGCTTTCAAGGACGGCTCGCTCTACGTCTTCGCGATCAACAAGGTGTTCCGTTACGACAACATCGAGAGCAAGCTCGACAATCCCGGCACGCCGGTCGAGTTGACCGAGGCGTTCGGCCTTCCGGACACCGTCCACCACAATTGGAAATACGTCGACTTCGGGCCGGACGGAAAGCTCTACGTGCAGGTCGGTGCGAACTGCAATATCTGCGAGATCAATCCCGGCGTTCACGGCCAGATCCGGCGCTACAACGCCGACGGCACCGGCATGGAGATTGTGGCGCGCGGCGTCCGCAACACCGTGGGCTTCGACTGGCATCCGGTGACGAAAGAGCTGTGGTTCACCGACAACGGCCGCGACTGGGCCGGCAACGGCGGACCGGAAGACGAGCTCAACCGCGTTCCGAAGGGTCAGGAAGGTGCGAACTTCGGCTTCCCGTATTGCCATGCCAACGGCATTCCGGATCCGGACGTGAAACGCCCGAACCCCTGCGCCGGCGTGCAGCTTCCGGCGGCGCTGACCGGACCGCATGCGGCGGGGCTCGGCATCAAGTTCTACACCGGCGACATGTTCCCGAAAGAGTACAAGAACGTCGCCTTCATCGCGCGCCACGGCTCGTGGAATCGCGAGAAGAAGTTCGGTTATGACGTCGCGATCGCGCGGACCAGCGGCGACAAGGCCAAGATCTCGCCGTTCCTGACCGGGCTCCTCAACGAAGAGAAGAACGAGCAGTACGGCCGGCCGTCCTACGTGTTCCAGATGAAGGATGGCTCGCTGCTGGTTTCCGACGAGACCAACGGCGCGGTCTATCGCATCAGCTACGGCAATCCCAAGACGGCGGGCAAGCAGTAGCAGCACGCATGCGGATGAAAATGACGACACTGTTGCGGCCGCCGGTCCTCGGACTGGCGGCCGTGCTCATGGCGGCGCCGGCCGCGGCCCAGAGCGGTCCGCTCGCCGAGAAGCTTGCGCTCTGCGCCGCCTGCCACGGCGAGGACGGCAACTCCAAGATGGAGAAGATTCCATCGCTCGCCGGCCAGCCTGCGTTTTACGTGCTCAACCAGCTGTTCCTGATGCGCGAGGGCGTGCGCAAGGTCGAGGCGATGGCCGCGATCGTCAAGGACTTGAAAGATCAGGACCTGACGGATCTGTCGGAGCACTACGCCAAGCTCGCGCCCAAGCGCAGCGACGAGCCGATCGATCCGGAGCTCGTGAAGCGCGGCAAAGAGCTCGCGACGCAGCAGCGCTGCGCCTCGTGCCATCTGCCGACGCTGGCCGGCCAGGAGCAGATGCCGCGCGTCGCCAGGCAGCGCATCGATTATCTGGTGCCGACGCTGAAGTCGTATCGCGACCATCCGCGCGACGGCGCCGACACCGCGATGAGCCAGCCGGTCGGTGGTTTGCATGATGCCGACATCACGGCGCTCGCGCATTACGCGGCATCGCTGTAGGGCCGTCGCGTAGGGCCGTTGCTGTAAGGCTGTTGCTGTTGGGTCGTTGCTATAGCAGCGTCGCTGCAATCCGCATTGCCGCATCAAAGGCGGTGTCATCGCCGGGCTTGACCCGGCGATCCATGACCCGGTTCCGGTGGAGGAGGTCTTACGTAAGGTCTCTGTCTGCCGCGCCACCTGATGGATGCGCGGGTCAGGCCCGCGCATGACACCGCCTATGTTGCGGCGGTCTACTTCAATCCCAGAACGCGAACGTCCGCGTCTCGATGCTCTCGCGCGCCGGGGCATCGGGCGGCGTGTTGGGATCGGCGAAGGCGGTGTGCGCGGTGAACCGCGTCGGCACGCTTTCGTCCGAGTCGAACACCTTGAACACCAGCGCCTCGTCGCGCTCCATCTCCGGGAAATAGAACCAGACGTGCTCCGGATTGTAGGCGATGTGATAGACCTCGCCGGTGCGGTCGCGATAGCGCCGCTGCAGCAGGATGAAGCCCTCGTGCGGGATGGTGCGGCCGTCGCAGATGCCGAGCGGATCGGCGAGCACCCGGCCGCGGATCGGCCGCCACACCTGGATGATCGCCCAGCGCTTGGCCAGGCGCTTCTCGGCCTCGGCGTCCCCGAGAATATCGCGCAGCCGCCGCGGCGCCGAGTTCTCGGTGTAGTCGTTGTGCACGCCGTGGACCGGCGGCCGCGCATTCGCGGCCTTCTGCGCCTGCTCGTCGCCGATCCGGATGGTGTGGTCGAACACCAGCACCTCGGACGCGCCGGAATGCTGCTTGATCAGCTCGGCGACCTCGCGGTCGTAGACCGACTTGCGCTCGTCCTCGCTGGTGAAGTCGCGCATCGCGGTCGGATGATCCACGAAGGCGAAGCCATGGGTGTCGAGCTTGAACACGTCGCGCAACGGCCTGCCATTGCGGATGATCATGTCGTGCAGTTCGTATTGCGGCGGCACCTCGGCGTGCGCCATCTCGGGCCAGTCGATATAGCGCACCGGCGGTGTGCCGGTGTCGACGATGTAGTTGAGATCGGCATGGATATTGCCGACCAGATCCTTCTCGGCCATGAGCTGCATGGCGTCACTCCGGCGATGAGCCCCCAAAGCCCACAAAGAACGCCCGCAGGAATCCTGCCCGCCGCAATGCGGCAGCATCATGGCTCGCGGTTGGAGCGAGTTCCGCAACAACCCGTCAATGATGCAGTGCGTTACTCGATGATCGCGATCGCGCGCGTCCAGCCCGCCGACGCGGCGTGGATCTTCACCGGGAAGCAGCTCACCATGAAGCCCTTGGCGGGCAGCTTCTCGAGGTTGTGCAGCTTCTCGATGTGGCAGTAGCCGATCTCGCGGCCGGCGCGATGGCCCTCCCAGATGATCTTGGGATCATGCGTCTCGGCATATTTCTGCTTGGTGTAGACGAACGGCGCATCCCAGCTCCAGCCGTCGGTCCCGGTGACGCGCACGCCCTGCTCGAGCAGATAGAGCGTCGCCTCGCGGCCCATGCCGCAGCCGGTCGCCACGTAATCGGGTTTGCCATAGGCCGCGCCGGCGCTGGTGTTGACCACCACGATCTCCAGCGGCGAGAGCTTGTGGTCGATGCGCGCAAGCTCCGCCTCGACGTCCTTGGCGCTCACCACATAGCCGCTCGGGAAATGCCGGAAGTCGAGCTTGATGCCCGGCTGGAAGCACCACTCCAGCGGCACCTCGTCGATGGTCGCGGCGCGCTTGCCGCGATCCATGGTCGAGGCGAAGTGATAGGGCGCATCGAGATGCGTGCCGCAATGGGTCGAGAGCTTGATCCATTCGATCGCCCAGCCTTCGCGGTCGGGCAGTTCTTCGACCTTGAGGCCCGGGAAGAACTGGCAGACCTCTTCGGCGGTCTGCTTGTGGTCGAAATAGCGGATGCTCGGCCCGTAGCCCGGCGGATCGGCCGCGACGTCGTTCTGCAGCGGGATGGAGATGTCGATGATCTGGCGCGGCATTTTTTTGGCTCCAAAGACGTGGATGGCCGGGACAAGCCCGGCCATGACGTTGAGAGAGTCGTGATCGACGATGATCAGTGCGTCGCGGGCGTCAGGTCCTTGGCGGACAGCTCAGCCTTGCGGCCCTTCACCTCGGTATTCGCGAAGTTCAGCTCGATCTTCACGCCGTTCGGATCGAACAGGAACAGTTGATAGAGCCCCTGGTCGTCGACCTGCCGCTCCTTGAACTCGATATTGTTCGCCTTGAGATGGTCGATCATCTCGTAGAGGCCGGTGGTGCGGAAGCCGATATGGTCGATCACGCCGGTGCCGGCCGAGGCGTCCGACTGCTGGCCGACATACTGCTTGCGATTGTCGCTGACGTTCTTGCCGCCGGTGGTGATGTGCAGCACGTCGCGGTCGCCGAGATAGAGCCAGTAGACCGGAAACTTGAAGTCGGGCGAGGGCCCGACGCGGAAGCCCAGAACCTTGACGTACCAGTCCTTGGTGGCCTCGATGTCCTCCGTCTGCAGGAGGAAGTGCTCGATATAGGCGAGGGGCATCTTGAACCTCCCAAATTGCTTAAGGGCCGGCCACTTCAATGTTCGGGCCATGATGACGGATTTTTAGCACCCGCCGGTCGCCCATCCAATGGGCCTTCCTAGTCCTTAGTTGGGTGCCCTGCGGCGTGCCCGCCACTAGCCTCACCCCGTTGAAACTGCCTAATATGCGGCAAAATAATCACCCTCGGGAGGATGCATGATGCTTCGAAAACTCAAGCTTGGACTGCTTGCCGCGGCCGCCGGCGTATTGGCGCTGGCCTTGCCGTCGGCGGGGCCTGCCCAGGCGCAATCGGGTGAGCCGATCAAGATCGGCTTCTCGATGTCGCTGACCGGCCCGCTGTCGCCGAACGGCAAGCAGGCGCTGCTCGGCCTGCAGATCTGGGAGGAGGAGATCAACGCCAAGGGCGGGCTCCTCGGCCGTCCGGTGAAGCTGATCTATTACGACGACCAGAGCCAATCGGCGCCGGTGCCGGGCATCTACACCAAGCTCCTCGACGTCGACAAGGTCGACCTCGTGCTCGGGCCCTACGCGACCGTGCCGTCGGCCGCCGCCATGCCGGTTGTGATGCAAAAGCAAAAGCTCTTCATCATCCTGTTCGGCCTCGGCGTGAACACCGAGTTCAACTACGACAAGTTCTTCGCCATGATCCCGTCGGGTCCGGACCCGAAGCCGTCCTTCACGGTCGGTTTCTTCGAGGCCGCCGCGGCGCAGAACCCGAAGCCGCAGACCGTGGCCTTCGTCGCCGCCGACCAGGAGTTCTCCAAGAACGCCTGCGACGGCGCCAAGGAGAACGCCAAGAAGCACGGCCTCAAGACCGTCTATGACCGCGCCTATCCGCCGAGCACCACCGACTTCTCGCCGGTGGTCCGCGCCATCCAGGCCGCCAACCCGGACGTCGTCGCGGTGTGCTCGTACCCGCTCGACTCGGTCGGCCTGGTGAAGGCCGTCAACGAGATCAACTTCAAGCCGAAGATGATCGGCGGCGCCATGGTCGGCCTGCAGGCGACCGGCATCAAGAACCAGCTCGGCCCGCTGCTCAACGGCTGGGTCAACTACGAGACCTGGGTGCCGGACAAGAAGATGATGTATGCGGGCACCGAGGACTTCTTCAAGAAGTACCAGTCCAAGGCCTCATCGGCCGGCGTCGATCCGCTCGGCTACTATCTCGGCGGCTGGGGCTACGCCTATGCCCAGGTGCTGGAGCAGGCCGTCAAGGAGACCAAGAGCCTGAAGGACGCCGAGCTCGCGACCTACATCCACAAGGCCACGTTCAAGACCATCCATGGCGACGTGAAGTTCGGCAAGAATGGCGAGTGGGAGAAGTCGGGCATGCTGCAGGTGCAGTACCACGACATCAAGCAGGGCGCGGGGCTCGAGACCTGGCGCGGCATGGACTATCAGACCGTGCTCACTCCCGACAGCGCCAAGACCGGCACTCTGATCTATCCGTTCGAAAAGGCGAAACAATAGGCTTCCAAGGGCGTCAAACCACACTGGCGGGGCCAAACCCCGCTGCTACAATCGGCGCCGCGCGGGTCACTCCGCGCGGCGTTTTCTTTTCCGGCAAGCAAGAGGGTGTCATGCAAGTGACCGGCCTGTTCCATGTGGCGATCAAGACCAACGATCTCGACGCCACGGTGAAGTTCTACACCGACGTGCTCGGCATGAAGCTCGTGCACCGCCCGGACTTCGGCTTTCCCGGCGCCTGGATCGCCGCGGGCGACGATGTGCCGATCGTCCACATCTATGCCGGCGGTCCGGCGCTGGTCGACGGCAAGACGCCCTACGGCACCGGCTCGCTCGATCACGTCAGCCTGACCATCAAGGGCTGGGACGAGTGCCTGGAGCGGGTGAAGAAGCTCGGCTACGACTGGCGCGCCGCGATCGTGCCGGGCACCACGCTGTGGCAGATCTTCGTGCATGATCCGAGCGGCGTGATGATGGAGCTGACGTTCGACGGCAAGGCCGAAGGCCGGCCGACGCCGGAGATTCCCGCGGATCGCGTGTATCAGGCCGGCAAGCCGTTCGGCACGCCGAAGGCGAAGGCGGCGTAGCACTGTTGGTGCCACGAGCACCCTTCACCTCTCCCGTGGGGAGAGGTCGACGCGCGAAGCGCGTCGGGTGAGGGGGTACGGTCTATCGAGAGAGTGAGGTCCCCTCACCCCGACCCTCTCCCCGTAGGGGAGAGGGGGCGCATCGCCGATGCGGCGGCAGCGCAATCAATTCGCTACAGCCCCAGATAAAACTTCCGGATCAGGTCGTTGTTGTTGAGCTCGTCCGCCGAGCCGCCGGCGAAGGCGATCTTGCCGTGCACGATCACGTAGCCGCGGTCGGCAATGCGGACCGCCTGGTTGAAGTTCTGCTCCGCCATCAGCACCGTCAGGTTCAGCCGCTCCTTCAGCTCCTTGATCTTGTCGATCGTGCGGCTCACCAGGATCGGCGCGAGACCCACCGAAGGCTCATCCACCAGCAGGATCTTCGGCGCCAGCATCAGCGCGCGGCCGAGCGCCAGCATCTGCTGCTCGCCGCCCGACATCGAGCCCGCGAGCTGCTTCCGCCGCTCGGCAAGCCTGGGAAACGTCTCGTAGCAGGCCTCCAGATTGGTCGCGATCTGCGCCCGCGCGGTCGGCCGGAACGCGCCGAGCGCCAGGTTCTCCTCGACCGTGAGCTTGGGAAACAGCCGCCGGCCTTCGGGCACCAGCGCGATGCCGAGGTCGACGATCTGCTCGGTGGTGAGGCTCGTCAGATCGTGCCGCACGCCGTCGATCTCGGCGAAGATGCGCCCGGACGCCGGCCGCACGATGCCCATGATGCACTTCATCAGCGTGCTTTTGCCGTTGCCGTTGGTGCCGAGCAGCACCACGGTCTCGCCGGGCTTGGCGTCGACCGACACCTGCTCCAGCACGCGCACCGCCCCATAGGCGGCGTCGACCTTTTCGAGGGTGATGCTACTGGCCAAGATAGGCTCCAATCACCTCGGGATTGTTGACCACGTCGTCGGGCTTGCCGTCGGCGATCTTCTTGCCGGAGACCAGCACCACGAGCCGCTGCGAGAACGCCATCACGGCGCGCATGATGTGCTCGATCATCACCACGGTGATGCCGCGGCTGTTGAGCGTGAGCAGCAGGTTGACGATGTCGTCGACCTCGGAATGCGACAGCCCGGCCATGGACTCGTCGGCGATCAGGAGCTTGGGATCGGCCGCGATGGCGCGGGCCAATTCCAGCTTGCGCATCTCCACCTGCGTGAGATCGCGCGGCAGCCGGTGCAGCTTCGGCGCAAGGCCGACGAGGCCCGCCAGCTCCTCGCAGCGCGTGGCGCTCTCGGCCTGCGTCAGGTGCCGGCCGCGGCTGCCGTGGGCCGAGTAGAGCAGCGGAATGCGCAGATTCTCGGCGACCGAGAGCGTGTGGAACGGCCGCGGCAGCTGGAAGCTCCGCGCCATGCCGCGATGGGTGCGCTGATGCGCCGGCAGCCCGTTCATCTGATGGCCGTCGAACCGCACCGAGCCGCTCTCGTTCGCGAGCGTGCCGCACATGCAGTTGACCAGCGTCGACTTGCCGGAGCCGTTCGGGCCGATGAGCCCGACGCGCTCGCCCGGCGCGACCTCGAGATTGATGCCGTCGAGGGCTACGAAGCCGCCGAAGCGCTTGCCGAGATTTTCGACGTGGAGGAGCGCGTCGGCCATCAGCGTGCTCCCGGCCGCATGTTGGCGAAGATGGCGAGCCGCGAGCGCCAGCTCGGCGTGCCGTCGGCCTTGGCTCCGGCGCGCATGAAGTCCTGCACCAGGCCGACGATGCCCTTGGGCGCGCCGATGACGAAGATGATCAGCATCAGGCCGACGACGAGGACGCCGACCGCCGACGAGATCGTCACGATGATGTATTGCTGCGCGATGCCGAGCAGCAGCGCGCCGATCAGCGGGCCGACCCAGCTCGTGGTGCCGCCGATCATCGGCATGGCGATCGAGTTCACCGCATAGGCGAGGCCGAAGGCCGAGCCCGGCTCGAGATAGCCGATGTAATAGGGGAACGGCGCCCCGGCCATGCCCATCAGCGCTCCGGAGATCGTGGTGGCAACGAGCTTCAGCTTCAACGTCGGAACGCCGCAGGCTTCGGCCGCCAGTTCGTCGTCGCGGATGGTGGCGAAGCCGTAGCCCAGCCGCGACCGTTCGATGGTGCGGGCGGCGGCCAGCGCCACGATCGACAGCACGATCATGATGGCGAACAGATACTGGATGTAGTTGCCGAAGATCGGCACCTCGGACGGCCGGATGATATAGGCGCCGCGCGAGCCGCCGACGAAGTCCCAGTTGACGATCAGCGTCTGCAGCACGACGGCGAGCGCCAGCGTCGCAATGGCGAAGAACGCGCCGCGCAGCCGCAGCGTCAGGTAGCCGGTGCCGAGCCCGATCAGGCCCGAGACGATGCCGCCGATGATGATCAGGGTCGGCACGTTGAGCGGCATCACCAGCTTGGCGATGCCGGCGAGCTCCTGCGGGAAGTAGCGGTCGACATTGGCGCCGAGCTTGTGCAGCGCCACCGTCGAATACGCGCCGGCCGCGAAGAACGCCGCCGAGCCGAAGTTCACATAGCCGCAATAGCCGCCCAGGATGTTCCAGGCGGTGGCCAGCACGACGAATTGCAGCACCGTGTAGCCGGCGAAGAACAGGTAGTCGTTGCCGCTCCAGCGCGCGAAGGCGAAGAGCGCCGCGCCAACCAGGATGCTGCCGAGATAAAAGAAGAAGGTCCGCACGTTGGCCGCCTATCGCCCGAGGAGACCGGCCGGCCGGAACGCCAGCGTGAGCAGCAGGAAGCCGAAGGCCACCGCCGGGGCCCAGGACGGGCCGTAGAACGTCGCGGTGATGCTTTCGACGATGCCGAGCAGCATCGCGGCGATCACGGTGCCGGGCAGGCTCTGCAACCCGCCGAGCACGCAGATCGCGAACACCCGGCCGATATATTCGCGGCCGACCGACGGCTCGACCGGCTGGATCACGATCAGGAAGGAACCAGCCAGCGACGCGGTGGCGATCGAGATCGCAAAAGCGATGCGCTTGATCTTGGTCGGGTCGGCCGCCATCAGCCGCAGCGCGAGCTGATCCTGCGACACCGCCATGATGGCGCGGCCCGTGAAGGTGCGCGACAGGTAGAGCTGCAGCATGGCGAGCATCGCCAGCGAGATCGCGCAGGGGATCAGCATGCGGAGCGGCAGGTCGACGAAGCCGAAATGCAGCGTCTGGTCGATGTAGGAGGCCGTCACGTAGCGATAGTCGACGCCGAACACCAGGATCAGCAGCACCTCGGTGACGAACAGGAGCCCGAAGAAGAAGGCGAGCCCCCGCAGCGCGTCCTGGCCGTGCTTCTCGAACGACTGGTAGTAGACCTGATAGACCACCGCGCCGAGCGCGTAGAACGCCGGCAGCGCGATGACCGCGGTCAGGATCGGATCGAGCCCCAGTGTCTGGTTGACGATATAGGCGATGTAAGCGCCGAGGATGATGAAGGCCGGATGCGCGATGTTGACGATGTCCAGGATACCGAACGAGATCGACACGCCGACCGTCACGGCGGCATAGAAGCCGCCCAGCAGCAGTCCGGCAATAATGGCATTGATCAGCAGTTCCAAGCGGACGTTCCCCCGGCGCGGCCGTTTTCGGCTTGTTCTTCAGCACACATCGCGCGTGCGGGCCGCAGTGTGCAGGATGCGGCGCGGCTTGGCTAGTGTGTCGCAAGCGGCGAGGGGCCGCAGTTCATTGCACTATCGTCTGATCGTGGGACGCCGCGCGGTTCGATAATCGTGCCATTGACTCCGACGTCATTCCGGGGCGCGCCGAAAGGCGCGAACCCGGAATCCATAACCCCGAGTCGTGGTTATGGATTCCGGATCGCCCCTTCGGGGCGTCCGGAATGACGGCGGAGAACTTTTTCGCGCCGCCAAATTGTGGCAGTGCGGCAATGCTCAAATTACGAGCGCAGCCAACTTACGAGCGGCTCAACCGCACGCTGTCGGGCACCGGCAGCGGCTTGTTGGCGCTGTCCAGGAATTCGATGGTGTTGAAGATCATCTCCCGGTCGCCGAGGTTCTCCAGATCATGGACCTTGTACTGGCCCGACCCATAGGTCTCGTGCCGCGTCTCGCCGGGGAAGTAGGTGTGCTCGACGGTGGTGCCGTCCATCAGGTGCTGGCGGCCGCGGCCGCCGTTCACCGAGGTCCAGAAATAATCCAGCACATGGCGGTGGAAGCCGACCCGCTCGCCCGGCTGCAGCCGGATGATCCAGACCCGCACCTTGTCGGTTTCCGACAGCAGCTCCGTGCCGACGCAGCCGTTGTGGGCGCGGCTCTCGCGGTCGAACTCGGCCTTGATCTCGGCCGGCCACTCGCTGCGGTCTTCGACGGCCGCCTTCTTGTCCAGCATGGTCAGCGCCATGGCATTCCTCCAATGGTTTGGGCCACAGTATAAAGGATTTTGGGAATGACAAGAATGGTTGGGTGATGGCGGGAGGCAGCGGACGGCGCGCCCTGGTGATCGGCGGCTCGATGAGCGGGCTGTTCGCCGGCCTGCAATTGCGGAAGCAGGGCTTCGACGTCGATATCTATGAGCGCGCCGAGGGGGAACTGGCCGGCCGCGGCGCCGGTATCGTGGCCCAGCCGCCGGTGATCGAAGCTCTGCGTTTTCTCGGCATCGACCCCGTCGACCTCGGCGTCGAGGCGACCACCCGCAAGGTGCTCGATGTCGACGGCCGTACCGTCTGCGAGTTCCGCTGCCCGCAGACGCTGACAGCCTGGGAGCGGCTTTATCGGCTGCTGCGCGACGCGTTTCCGGCAGCTCGCTATCGCCGCGGGATCGGGCTCAAGCATTTCGATCAGGACAGCAGCGCGGTGACGGCGCATTTTTCCGACGGCAGCCGCGTCTCGGCCGATCTTCTGGTCGCAGCTGACGGCATCCGCTCCACGGTGCGCCAGCAGCTCATCCCCGATCTCGGGCCGCTCTATGCCGGCTATGTGGCGTGGCGCTCGCTGATCCCGGAAAGCGCGCTGCCGCCGGCGATTCATCGCGAGCTGTTCGAATACATGGTGTTCTGCCTGCCGCCCGGCGAGCAGTTCCTGAGCTATCCGGTGGCGGGTCCGGACAACGACCTTCGCGCCGGCCAGCGGCGGCTGAACGTGATCTGGTACCGGCCGGCCGACGAGCAGGGCGAATTGCAGCGGCTCCTCACCGACGAGAGCGGCGTCACGCATGCGATCTCGATCCCGCCGCCGCTCATTCGCAAGCAGGCGATTGCCGAGATGCGCGCCGCGGCCGAGCGCCTCGTCGCGCCGCAGATGCGCGCTTTGTCACGGCTGATGACCGAGCCGGTGCTGCAGCCGATCTACGATCTGGAGACGCCGCGCATGGCGTTCGGCCGGGTGGCGATCGTGGGTGACGCGGCCTTCGTGGCGCGGCCCCATGTCGGCGCCGGCGTGTCGAAGGCGTCGGACGACGTGACGGCGTTGGTGAAGGCGCTCGCGGCCGATGACGTCGAGCCCGCGCTGCGGAAGTTCGAAGCCGAACGTCTCCCCATCGGCCGCCGCGTCATCGAGCGCGCGCGTCACCTGGGTGCGTATCTGCAAGCGACCCAGACCGAAGAAGAACGCGCCCACGCCGGGCGCTACAGCACCGCGCAAGCGGTGATCGAGGAAACCGCACTCGTCGATTTCCTGGAAGCCTGAGTTATTGGCTGGCATTCCTGGGTCCCCGCGAAAGCGGGGACCCAGGGCCACGGGCTCGCTTCTTGCGATGAAGCTCGCTGCGCTCAAAGCCCCAGCAGCTTCTTCGCATTGCCGCCGCAGATCGCCGCGGTCGCCGCGGCATCGAACCCGGTCGACACCACGTGCTCGATCGGATCGAAATCCGCCATGTCGAACGGATAGTCCGTGCCGAGCACCACATGATCCACGCCATAGGTCTTCACCAGCGCTTCGAGCTGCACCGGCGTGAACACCACGGTGTCGAAAATGATCTTCTTCAGATAATGCGTCGGCGGCTTCGGCAGGCCAGCGTGCGAATCCGCGCGCGCGCCCCAGGCATGATCGATGCGGCCCGAATAGGCGCCGAGATAGCCGCCGCCATGCACCGCGAAGATCTTCAGGTTGGGATGGCGCTCCAGCACGCCGTCGAAGATCAGGTAGTGCAGCGCGACCGTGGTATCCAGCGGATTGCCGATCACGTTGTTGAAGTAGAAGCGGCTGAGCCGGTCGGCCTGGGTGAAGCCGTTGGGATGGATCATCACCAGCGCGCCGAGCTCCTCGGCCTTTTTCCAGAACGGCGCAAACGTGGGATCGGACAGCTCCTTGCCGCCGACGTTGGTGAGGATCTCGACGCCCTTGAACTTCAGCTGCTTCATGCAGCGCTCGAGCTCCTTCACGGCCTCATTCGCGTCGGCCATCGGCACGCTGCCGAGCGCGCACAGCCGGTCGGTGTGCTTGCCGACATATTCGGCGATGCCGTCGTTGAGCGCCTGCGCCGCCTTGACGGCGGGCTCGATCGGGATCGTGTAGTAGATCTGCGGCGGGCCGGGCGAGATCAGCTGCACGTCGACGCCCATGTCGTCCATCACGCGAAAGCGGGCGTCGGTGTTGCGGATGCGATCGCCGATGTCGGCGGCCTGCTTGGCCATGATGGCCTTGGTCTCGGGGGTCGAGAAATGATCGAGCGGGACCTTGGAGGTGTCGATATGGGGACCGGCGATCTCGCCGGCGCGCGCGATCGCCACATGGGCGTGCATGTCGACGGTGATGCTTTTCGGCCGCGTCTCGCGGCCCGGCTTGCCGCGTTTGCGCGCCGCGGTCGGTTCGTATTTGTTCCAGATATCGGCCATTTTTGGCATTCCTCTCCCGGTCGGCGGTCTGTAGGCGGCGCAGTCCATCCGGTTTTCCCCACTCTATCAACATCGAAATCGGCAATAATCTTTTCTTCTCTTTTGGACCCTGTAAGCCGGTCATGCCTTGCTCAGTTGAGGGTGTCTGCTAGGGGCGCCTATTGGATGGAGCAGGGTGTGGCGCCCGGGTCTTTGGACTTACGCAAACCAGAGGAACGGGTCGTCTCGGTCACCGCCCGCGCCGTCGCAAGACGGGGCTGCCTTCAGTGGCTGGACGCGGACGGGCTGAAGGGCGGCGCAAATGCCGCCTGGATCAGGCGAGGTCAACTCGCTGGCCCGAGCCCGGAAGAGCGGCCCGAGACGAGAGACGCCACTGTGGAGCGCCGGAGGGCGCGCCTGCCGGTAACACGGCGGGCGGCACCTCCAAAGGTGCCAACGATACGTAGCGCCTGAACCGGCGCTCCGCTCCCTCTTTGGAGGGAGGAAGGAAAATGAAGGCGGCGCCCCGCGCCTTGCTACTTCCGGGGCCGATGAATCACGCCTGCATCGATGCAGACGTGATGCGCTTAAAAGCGCGGGCTGTTTGACATGTGAATCCGAAGATTGAAACCGCGCTACCGCAGCACGGTTTCCCTCCCCTGGCGGGGAGGGAGGGCACTGCCTGGGCGGCAGGACAAACTGCAAAACCAAAAAATCAAAACACGCCGAGATGCTGCCGCAGATCGACGCCGTCGCGCTTGAGCTCGGCGGCGGTCGAGACCACGGCGACCTGTCCGCTGTTGAGGATCACGATGTCGTCGGCAACGTCGAACACCAGCGTCGGGTTCTGCTCGACCAGCACGATCGAGAGCCCGCTTTCCTTCAGCTTGCGGATCGTGGCCATCACCTCGGCGACGATCTGCGGCGCGAGGCCCTCCGACGGCTCGTCCATCAGCAGCACGCGCGGGTTCTGCATCAGCGCGCGGCCGATCGCCAGCATCTGCTGCTCGCCGCCGGACAGATGCGCCGCGATCTGGTTCTTTCGTTCGTTCAACCGCGGGAACATGCTGAACACGGTGTCGATGGTCCACGGCGCATGCCGGCTGCCTTTGTCGGGCTTGCGCGCCGCGACGATCAGGTTCTCGTACACCGAGAGGCTCTTGAAGATGCGGCGGCCCTGCGGCACCAGCGCGACGCCGCGGGCGGCGATCTGCTCCGGCGGCAGACGGGCCACCGCCGTGCCGAACACCTCGACCGAGCCGCGGCGCGGCGAGAGGAGGCCGACGGTGACGTTCATGCAGGTCGACTTGCCGGCGCCGTTGCGCCCCAGCAAGCCCAAGAGCCGGGCTTCGCCGAGGTTGAACGACACGTTGTGCAGGACGTGGCTGTCGCCGTAGAAGGCGTCGATGCCGTTCAATGCGAGTGCGCTAGTGGCCAAGGTAGACCTCCTTGGTGCGCGGATCGGCGACCACCTCGGCGCGGGTGCCTTCCAGGATGACCTTGCCGAAATGCAGCAGCGTGATGCGCTCGGCGAAATCGAGCGCGACGTCCATGTTGTGCTCGATCATCACGATGGTCACGTCGCGCGGGATCGCCCGCAACGTTTCCTGCAAGTCACGGCGCTCGTCGATCGACAGTCCGGCATAGGGCTCGTCGAGCAGCAGCACCTTCGGCTTCTGCGCCAGCGCCATCGCGATCTCGACCCGGCGCTTTTCGCCGTATGACGTCTGCGACAGCGGCCGGTCGGCAACATGCCGCAAGCCGACCTGCTGCAGCGCTTCGTGGGCACGATCGATCAACGCGGTGTTCCGGTCGATCACGCTCAGCGGGTTCCAGCGCTCCTGTGAAAGCCCGAGCAGCGCCAGCGTGACGTTGCGCACGATGGTGTCGCGCGCGAACAGCGTGATGATCTGGTAGGTGCGGGCCATGCCGAGATGGGCGCGGCGGCGGCTCGGCACGGCGGTGATGTCCTGGCCGTGCAGATGGACCGAGCCCGAGTCCGGCGTGAGCTCGCCGGTGATCAGGTTGAACAGCGTGGTCTTGCCGGCGCCGTTCGGGCCGATGATGAGCCGGCGCTCGCCCGGCTCGACGTTCAGGTTGACGTCGGTGGTGACGCGCAGGCCGCCGAACGCCTTGCAGAGCTTACTGACCGTGAGCGCGCTCATGGCTTTCGCTCCGCCGGTTTCGGCTCCACGTTTGCCGCGAGCGCGACGCTGTTGCGGCGGCGGAGCGCCTGCCGGCCCTGACGCCACAGCCGCGCAAAGCCGGGCACGAGGCCCTCCGGCATCAGGATGACGATGGCGACGAAGATCGCGCCGAGCAGGAAATTCCAGCGCTCGATGTAGCCGGAGACGACGTTCTTGACGACCACAACAAGCGTGGCGCCGACGATCGGGCCGAGCAGGGTCGCCGGGCCGCCCGCGATCACCATCAGCAGCACCTCGGCCGATGACGTGAGCGACGTGGTCTGCGGACTGATGAACTGGGTGTAGTAGACGAACAGAACGCCCGCGATGGCGGTCAGCAGTCCGGACAGCATGCAGGCCCAGAAGCGGATGGCCCAGACGTGATAACCGAGCGCGTTCATGCGGCGCGGCTGGTCGCGGGTGCCTTTGAGAGCGGCGCCGAACGGCGAGCGCACGAAGATCGCCACGACCACGACCGCGATCAGGAAAATGATGAGCGTGGTGTAGTAGAATTCGCTGGGCGCGCCGAGATCGAAGCCGAACGGCGCCGGCCGCGATTTCACGTTGATGCCGTTGTCGCCGCCGGTGATGCTGATCCAGCGATAGGCCAGGCCCCAGATGATCTGGCCGAGCGCCAGGGTGATCATGATGAAGCCAATGCCGGTGGCGCGCAGCGCCAGCGCCGCGAACACTGCCGTGGCACCGAGGCTGATGATCAGCGCGCCGAGGATCGCCAGGATGTGGCCGGTCCCCATCGTGAGCAGATAGGCGGTGGCGTAAGCGGTGATGCCGAACAGCCCGGCGTGACCGAGCGACACCAGCCCGCCGTAACCGACCAGCAGGTTCAGGCCGAGCGCGAAGATCGCGTAGAACAGCACCTGGCTGGAGACGTTGATGTAGTAGATGCCCGGCATCCAGAAGGGCAGGGTGAGCAACACGGCGAATGCCGCGGCCAGGACGACGTTGCGGATGCTCGACGTGCTGCTCATAGGATATGCCTGCCGAACAGGCCCTGCGGCCGGAAGATCAGCACCAGCAGCATCGGCAGGAACAGGACGAAGTAGGCGAGCTCGGGCAGCAGCGCCTGGCCGAAGTTGTAGATGAAGCCGACGA
>Ga0102590_1000127_pt1 | contig 211192 bp, 152 predicted proteins | sample AraplaMF_Col_mMF_FD_76859 | JGI IMG/M metagenome (GOLD analysis project Ga0102590, IMG submission 76859) | Arabidopsis root microbial communities from the University of North Carolina, USA - plate scrape MF_Col_mMF | ecosystem: Host-associated > Plants > Roots > Endosphere | place: USA...
CCCGTTGCGCTGGTGATCGCCTCGCTGCTCACCGCCAGGGACGCGGTATCGACCTTGTAGCTCGCATTGTCGGCCACTGCCGCCGCGGTCAACACCGCCGCATTGCCCGCGGCATCCGTGATCGTACCGCCGTTCAGGCTCAGGGCGTTGGCGTCGATGCTGATGCCGTTGGCGTCATTCTGGCCGGCAAGGATCGTATAGGTGAACACCAGCTGGGTGCTCCCGCTGCCGGAGGCGTAGGCCGCCTGTACCGGCGTCCCGCCGATGTTCAGCGCCAGCTGTGGCGTCCCCGTCACCGTAACGCTCTCGCTGAAGGACACGGTGATGCTAACGACATCGCCCGCATTCAGTGTGTTGTTCTGCACGCCCGTCGCACTGGTGATCGCCTCGCTGCTCACCGTCGGAGCAGCGGTGTCGACCTTGTAGCTGGCATTGTCGGCCACCGCGGCCGCGGTCAGGACCGCGGCGTTACCCGCCCCGTCCGTGATCGTACCGCCGTTCAAGCTCAGGGCGTTGGCGTCGAGGCTGATGCCGTTGGCGTCATTCTGGCCGGCAAGGATCGTATAGGTGAACACCAGCTGGGTGCTGCCGCTTCCGGATGCGTAATTGGCCTGCACCGGCGTGCCGCCGATGTTCAGGGCCAGCTGTGGCGTCCCCGTCACCGTAACGCTCTCGCTGAACGACACGGTGACGCTGACCACGTCGCCGGTATTCAGCGTGCTGTTCTGCGCTCCCGACGCGCTGGTGATCGCTTCGCTGCTCACCGCAGGGGCAGCGGTATCGACCTTGTAGCTCGCATTGTCGGCCACCGCGGCGGCAGTCAGCACCGCCGCGTTGCCGGCGGCGTCCGTGATTGTGCCGTCGTTCAGGCTCAGCGCGTTCGCGTCGAGGCTGATGCCGTTGGCGTCATTCTGTCCGGCCTGGACCGTGTAGGTGAACACCAATTGGGTGCTGCCGCCGCCAGAGGCGTAAGCCGCCTGCACCGGCGTGCCGCCGATGTTCAAGGCCAGCTGCGGCGTGCCGGTCACGGTCACGGCCTCGCCGAACGTGACCGTGACACTGGCGACGTCGCCGGCGTTCAGCGTGCTGTTCTGCGCTCCCGTTGCGCTCGTGATCGCCTCGCTGCTCACCGTCGGCGCAGCCGTATCGACCTTGTAGCTTGCGTTGTCGGCCACCGCGGCGGCCGTCAGCACCGCCGCATTACCGGCGACGTCCGTGATCGTGCCGCCATTCAGGCTCAAGGCGTTGGCATTGAGGCTGATGCCGTTGGCGTCGTTCTGCCCGGCCTGAATCGTGTAGGTGAACACCAACTGGGTGCTGCCGCTGCCGGAGGCGTAGGCCGCCTGAACCGGCGTGCCGCCAATGTTCAGGGCCAGCTGCGGCGTCCCCGTCACCGTAACGCTCTCGCTGAACGACACGGTGACGCTGACCACGTCGCCGGTATTCAGCGTGCCGTTCTGCGCTCCCGTCGCGCTGGTGATCGCCTCGCTGCTCACCGTCGGGGCAGCCGCATCGACCTTGTAGCCGGCATTGTCGGCCACCGCCGCCGCGGTCAGCACCGCCGCATTGCCCGCAACATCCGTGATCGTGCCACCGTTCAGGCTCAGTGCGTTTGCGTCGAGGCTGATGCCGTTAGCGTCGTTCTGCCCGGCCTGAATCGTGTAGGTGAACACCAGCTGGGTGCTGCCGCTGCCGGAGGCGTAAGCGGCCTGCACCTGCGTGCCGCCGATGTTCAAGGCCAGCTGCGGCGTTCCCGTCACCGTGACGGCTTTGTTGAACGTTACGGTGACGCTGGCGACGTCGCCGGCATTGAGCGTGCTGTTTTGTGCGCCCGTTGCGCTGGTGATCGCTTCGCTGCTTACCAACGGCGCAGCCGTATCGACCTTGTAGCTGGCATTGTCGGCGACCGCGGCCGCAGTCAGCACCGCCGCGTTGCCCGCTGCGTCCGCAATGGTGCCGCCGTTCAGGCTCAACGCATTGGCGTCGAGGCTGATGCCGTTGGCGTCGCTCTGCCCGGCCTGGATCGTGTAGGTGAACACCAATTGAGTGCTGCCGCTGCCCGAGGCGTAAGCCGCCTGCACCGGCGTGCCGCCGATGTTCAGGGCCAGTTGCGGCGTCCCCGTCACCGTGACGGGCTCAGTGAACGTCACCGCCAGGTTGACCACGTCGCCGGCATTGAGCGTGCCGTTCTGCGCCCCCGTCGCGCTCGTGATCGCCTCGTTGCTCACCGTGGGCGCCGCCGTATCGAGCGTGATGATCAGTGCGGCGGTCGTTGAACTGTTGCCGAAGCCATCGGTGAGCTTGGCCGAAATCGACTTGGCACCGTCAAGGCCGAGGTCACCACCGGTGACGGTCAAGCTCACGCTCTGCGCGCCAATATCGGCTGCGCTGATCGTGTGCGTGACGGGATGGGCGAGCGGCAAGCCATTGAGCAGCAGCTGGATCGTGTCTCCGGCCGCCACATTGGCACCGAGCGCAACCGAGAACGTCGGCGCGGTCACGTTCGTCGTGTTGTCGCTGCCGGAATTGCCGGAGTCCGAGGCCGCCACCAGGTCCGGCGTGCCGCCGGTCGGGGCATTGGTGTTCAGGACGAAGACCACCGTGTTGCTGACGCCCTGGTTACCGGCGGCATCCGTCGCTTGCGCGGTCAGGCTGTTGCTGTCGCTGTGCAGCGTGACGTCGGTGCTCCAGCTGCCGTTGGCCTGGATGGTTGCAACGCCAACGACGGCGGCGCCGTCATCGAGCACGGTCACGGTCGTACCGGCATCAGCGGGATCCGCCGTACCGGTAATCGTCTGCACAGCCTGATTGGTATTGCCGCCCGCATTGGCGATTGCCAGCACGGGCGCGCTGGTGTCGAGCGTGATCGCCAAAGCACCGCCGGTCGAGCTGTTGCCCGCCGGATCGTCGAAGCGGGCGGAGATCAATTTAAGCCCGTCGGCTCCGAGATCGCCGGGGCTCACCGTGAAGCTGACGCTCTGGGCGGCGATATCGCCGGAGGTGACCGTTCGCAACAGAGGGTGTGAGAACGACGACCCGTTCAGCAGCAGTTGAACCGTGTCGCCCACGGCGACGCCGGCGCCAAGCGCGACCGTCAGCGTCGGGGCCAGTATGTTGGTGTTGTTGTCGCTGACGGAGAAACCGGAATCCGAAGTCGCGATCAGATCCGGTATGCCGCCGGACGGGACGGTCTGATCCAGCGTGTAGCTGTGGCCGGTGCCTGCAGCAAAATTGCCGGCGAGGTCGATGGTGCGGACCGATAGCAGACTGCCGGCCCCGGAAAGGGTCACCGGAGCCGACCACGAGCCGCCCGCTGCGCTTGCGGTCACCCAGGTCGTGCCGTCGACGCTGAGCTGGATCGACTCGCCCGGCCCGAGGGCGCCCGTATACGTTCCGGTCACGGTTTGTGACGCGACATTGGTGACGAAATCGCCCGACGAGCTGCCGCTGTCCGCACTGAGCGCCGTGACCGTCGCCGCCGCTGTCGGCGCGCCGGTGTCCAGCGTGTAGGCGTGCCCCGTTCCCGCGAGACTGTTGCCGGCCAGATCGATGGTCCGGACCGAGAGCGTGCTCCCGGCAGCCGACAGCGTCACGCCAGATGCCGACCATGTGCCGTTCGCCGCATTGGCGATCGCCGTGACCCAAATTGCGCCGCCGTCGGCGGTGACCTGGATGGACTCGCCGGCACCCAGGGCGCCGGAATAGGTGCCGCTGACCGTCTGCGACGCGATGTTGGTGACGAAATCGCTCGACGAGCTTCCGCTGTCCGTCCCCAGCGCCGTTACTGTCGCAACTGCGGATGGCGCGACGGTGTCGATGCTGTAGCTGTGACCGGTCCCGGCCGTGATGTTGCCCGCAAGGTCGACCGTACGGACCGACAGCGTGGTCCCCGCCGGCGACAGCGTCATCCCCGACGCCGACCAGGTGTTGTTGGCTGCATTGGCGGTCGCCGTGACCCAGGTCGCGCCGCCATCGGCGCTGAGCTGGATCGTTTCGCCGAAGGCCAGAACGCCCGTATAGATGCCGCTGACGGTTTGCGAGGGAATGTTGGTGACGAAATCGGTCGCGGAACTGCCGCTGTCGGAACTCAGCAGCGTCACCGTCGCGATCGCCGTCGGTGCCAGCGTATCCAGAGTGTAGCTGTGTCCCGTTCCCGCCGTGATGTTGCCGGCAAGATCGATGGTGCGGACGGACAGCAGGTTGGTGCCGGGCGACAGCGACACGCCGGATACCGACCAGGCGCCGCCCGATGCAGCCGCCGTCGCCCAGGTGACGCCATTGTTGGCGCTGACCTGGATCACCTCCCCCGGGGTCAAGGCACCCGTATAGGTGCCGCTGACCGTTTGCGAGGTCACGCTGGTATTGAAGTCGAACGCCGAGGTGCCGCTGTCGGCGCTCAGTGCACCGACGACTGCAACCGCTGTCGGCGGCGTCGAGTCCAGCGTCACGACGACGGTATTGCTCGAGCCCAGATTACCGGCGATGTCCGTGTCCTGAGCGACGAAACTGTTGCCGCCCTCGGACAGCGACACGATCACGCTCCAGCTTCCGTCTGCCTGGACGACGGCTCCGGCCACGGCCTGCGCGTTGTCGAAGATGATCACGCTGGTTCCGGCATCCGCGAGGTCGACCGTTCCGGAAATTCTCTGGCTGGCCTGGCTGGTCAGCGCGTTCGCGGTGTCGATCGTGACCACGGGCGCATCCGTGTCGATGGTGACGGACCGCGTGGCGGAGGCGATGGTGTTGCTGGCGGAATCGACGACGCGCACCTGGTACGAAAAATTCGTGTTGTGGACGCCGGGATCGGCCAGGCTCCACGTCGTTGCCGACGTCTGGGCCACATCGCTCCACGTCAGGCCGTTGTCGCTGCTGACCTGGATCCTCTCATCGGGCGAGAGCGCGCCGTTGGTGCCCGAGACCGACAATTGGGTACCGTTGGTGACGAAATCGCCGGGCGCCCCGCTGTCCGGACTGATCGCCGTAATGGCCAGCGGCAGCGTGATGTTGAGACTTGCGGTCGACGTCGCGGATTTGATCGTATCGGTGACCGTATAGCCGAAGACGACGCGGCCGCTGAATCCCGGATCCGGTGTGTACGTCCACGTCTGATCGCCGTTCAGGACCAGGCCGCCGCCCCCGCTCTGGATCGTCAGCGCCGAGATCGACAGGGAGGGACCGTCGATGTCGGCGGCGCCCCTGAGCAGGGCGGTCGGCGTGATGACGTAGGGGTTGTCCTGCTGTCCTTGCGTGAGCGTAACGGGCGCAGCCACCGGAGCCGCATCGACCTTCTGGATCGTGGGCTGCACACCATCATGCACCGTCACAAAGACGGGGATGCTGATGTAGCCATTGTCGGCCGACAGCTTGATGATGAATTCCTGCGTGGCGGTCTCGCCGAAAGCCAGCGCCGCAAAGTCGCTCTTCGGCTCGGCGAAGCTCCAGTTGATGTGTCCATTCGCGTCGAAGCTGGCGCTGAAATACGGGGTCGCGCCGCCAAATTGATCCGACACGCTGACCGTGACGCCGGTGTAGTCGCCCGTGACGGCAATCGATCCCTTGGTGGTGAGGACATCGGGCGACTTCGCCGTCTCCAGGATGATCGCGCTCAATCCCGAGGTCGGATCGGCAAAGAAGATGTTGCTGCTGTTGCCGAAGGCGACGTACTGCCCGCCGGCGCTGATCGCGGCGCCGCCATTCGACGCCGTACCCACTCCGTCCGAGACCATCCGATAGGCGGGGTCCGCCGGGTTCGTGACGTCGACGATATAGATGTCGGCGAACCCGTTCCGGTCGGCCGAGACCAGCCCGGCCTCGCTCGTGAAGACGATGAAGTGGCCGTCCGGGCTCAACACCGGACTGTAGCTGCTGCCCGAGGCGCTGGAGGTGTGGAATACGACGGCTCCGGCATTCAGATCATAGAGGTAGATCTCGGAATGACCGGCGCCGTCAGTGAGCTGATACGCGATCATGCGGCCATCGGCGCTGATGGTCGGCGCAACCGCACCGGCCCCGGCGGCGGTGCTGGCAATATCGGCGAGCTCACCCGTCGACAAATCGAAGGCGAGGAGCCTGCCCCCGCCTCCCGGCGCGGTCACATCCGAGCTCCAGAAAACGATCAAGTGACCGTCGGCGCTGATGGCGGGCTTCCACAGCGCCCCCGAGCTGCCGACCGCGCCCGGCGTGATCGTTCCCTTGAGCGTGCCGTCAAGGCCGTAGATCGCGATGTTTCCGCCGTCCTGCGCGACGATCGTGCTGCCGTCGCCGCTGACGGCGGGCGCACTGCCCGGCGCGAGCTGGGTCTGAACATGATAATGCGCCGGATCGGACGGGTCCGTGCCGTAGACGAAGACGAAGCTCCCGGTGCCGTCGGAGCCCTGATAGACGATATAGCGGCCGTCAGAGCTGATCGTCGGCGAACCGTAGCTCCAACCGTTCGCCGGCGACGCGATGGTGGTGGTCGCGCCCGTCTCGTGGCTGAAGAAATAGATCGCGCCGTCGGGATCGTAGACCACGTCGCCATTGGCGCTCATGACCGGACCGATATGATCCCCCGCCCCCGAGGTGATGGCCGCCACGTTCGGCGGCGTGACGACGAATGGAACGGCCGACAGCTTGACCGGGATGATGATCGGATCCACCGCGGCGGGCTTCGTAGTCGAGCTCGTGTCGGCATCGGAAGCCGGATTGACCGTGACGGGGACGGTCGGGGCTGCGCTCGCCAGCTGCGTCGGACTTGTCCCGGTCGCGGAATGAAATTCGGTGCCGGGCGGCTGAAGCGGCGGGCTTCCCGCGAATTTCGTCGTGCTGTTCGGATTCGGATTGTTGTTATTGTTGTCCTTGTTCTCGGTATGCTGAGGCAGATTTGGAAACAGCTGCTTGGCGGAATCATACGTGCTCAGTACCTGCTGGAATGCACCGAACTCCTGCGCGACCTGATCCGTCGTCTTGTTGCTCTGCTGAGCAATCACGTCGAAATTCGCCGTCGGCGTCAGCGTCAGCGTCGATCCGTTGCTCGTGACGGTGCCGATCAGGACGCCGGCGGTATTGAAGACCTGAACCGCATGCACCAGACCGCCGCGCTGGTCGACGACGGACACGGACACTCTTCCATCGGTCGCCGAGACGTCGAGGATCACGGCCGTGCCGCGAATGCCGATCGTGGCGGTCGGCGTTGCCACCCGCATGTCGCCGGTCTTCGCCACCTGCCCCGCCACGAAGCTGGCGGCGCCCTGCACCAGGGTCATCAGCGAGCTGTTGGAGGTGCTGCTGGCGTCATAGGTCAGCTCGTTCAGCATGAACCGCGAATTGGCGGACAGATTGAACGTCGTACCGTCGTCGAGGACGAGACCGAGGGTCGAGCCGCTGCCCGTCTGCACCACGTCGTTCTGGTTGACCGCATCGCCAACGTTGGCGACGATCGTCACGCCATTGCGCACGATGCTCGCGCTGCCGCTTATCTTGACGACATGGCCCACCACCTTGCCGCCGGCCGCCGGCGCGCCGGCCTGCGCATAAAGGGTGTGCCCCGTCAGGGCATCGACCACGCCGGGATCGAGATGCGCGCCTTCCGGCGAAACCAGCAACGGGCGCGCGTGGTCGCGGAAATAGTTCGGCACGATGACGCGATGGAGCTGATCGGAGAGGATCAGGTCGGCGCCGATGCGCTCGAAATTGCCGGAGAAAAGCAGATGCGCGTCGGGGATTTCGACGCTCCCCGCGGGCCGATCTGCGGCCGGAATGGAGCTGAAGTGAAGGCCCTGGTGATCAGAGCCGATCGACGGAAATGTGCCGGTGTACTTCAAGACGCCACCGTAAATAGTTAAAAATGAATTAAATTGTCTTTTTGCATATCATCACGACGCACGCTCGAAAAGCGGTCGCACGCCCTGTGCGCGAGTTTTTCCGTCCTTAATTAATTCGGCAGGGGACTAGACTTCTAAAAATACGAATTTTGTTCATCCAACTGATTTTATTAGATAATCGGCATAACGAAACGAAACTCCGATCGCCAACCGACCGGGGGGAAGAAGGTACAGGACCGCTCGAGGCGACACGCGGGCGGGCTCGCAGCCCGTCCGAAAGGGGGTGCTGAACAGGGCGGCCTGGTCAACCGCCCTTCCCTCAACCTCTGGCCGCATCAGGCTCCGTGAAACCTGATCATCGTGCTGCCGGAATCGTCCGTGGTGAGTTCAAAATTGTCGGACGTGTACTGGCCAAGGATGCCGATATTTGCCGTATGGGCACCATCGGTCACGCTCAGCGTCCCACCCGTCCCGGTCTCGTTGGCCGTATACGAGGCCGCGCTACCGGACGAGAACAGGATGTCGTGCAGGTCGATCTGGTCGCCGGAGTTGAACCCTGACACGAGGCCGGAGAAGCTGATCGACTGATCCAGCTGCAGAAGCCCATTGCCGACGGCATCGAACTTGACGTCCATCGACGAAGCGGCACCCAGCTCCAAGGTCGCTGAGCCGCTGATCAGCGCGGACCCGCCATTGACATCGGCCTTGGCGGTGATGTCGCCACCATTGGCCCACAGCATTCCGGAATTGGCAACTGCGCTGTCGATCGTGAGGCCTCCCGTCCCCGTTGCTTCAAGCGTACCGCTGTTGACGATCGTGAAGGCGCCGGTATCGATTTCCAAAGCGTTGGTGACGGTCGCGATGATGGTGCCCTGATTGACGAGCGCCATAAATCCGTTGCCGAGGTGACCCGCGCCGCTGATGGTGTTGTCGACATTGGTCAAGGTGACATCCGCGGCCGTACCTTCGATGACGTTGCCGCTGCTGTCGGACAGCACGACGGCTCCACCGCCCTCCAGGGTGATGCCGTGTTGGATCAGCTGCAGGTTGGTGACATCACCGCTCGAGTTGAGCTCGATGACACCGGTGTTATGGATGTCGCCCGACAGCGGCAGCAACGCACCGTCGCTGATTGCCATCGTGCCGGAATTCTCCGTGACCGGCGTCTGGTCGAAGACGAAGTTGCTTGCGGTCAGGTCAGCCGCATGCACCCCATTCAACGTGATGGTCTGACCATCTCCGAGCGTTATGAGCGCATTGCCATGCGCATCGTCGACCGTGTTCGCCTGGACATTCGTGAAGTCGATGTACGACGTGTACCCGATGAGGTCGATCTGATCCATCGCGACATCGAAGCTGTAGACCATGTCGTGACCGATCGGCTGCGAGAACACGAGCAGGTCATGGCCGCTCGAGGCGGTCAGTGTGTCATCGCCTGACCAGGCAAAGATGGGTGAGCCAGCACTGTATGCTTCGACATTGTCAGCAATCGAGATTTCACTCGCAGTGCCGTCGGCGTTCACCCATGTCTCAGTGATGTGAAGGACCGATGCACCGATATAGGTCCCTGGCGTCGTTACACTCAGGGATTGGAGGGCATTTGTGACCACCGTCCACGATCCATCCGGATTTTGCGTCCCACCGCTGATCGTCCAATCAGAGGGCGCTCCCTTGATGACCAGCGTGACCTCACCATGCTCACCCGTTGGGTCCGTCAAAGCAAGGTTTATCGGTTCTCCCGCCACGCCGGCAGGGAACGAACCGGACCCATTGTTCGAAGTTACCGTAGACTGCGTGATCACGGCTCCATTTTGGTCGGTAATGGTCAGCGTGATCGTGAATTTGCCACTGTTGGAGTAGGTATGAGTTTGATTGAACGCTCCGTTGCTTGCAGGATTGAACGTGACGGATGAATTGTCACCCCAATTGATGGTGACCGTTTCCGTCGTCAGATTCCCTGAATCCGGATCGGAGAGACTGCCCGAAATGGTCAGGACCTTGCTCTGATTTCCCGTACCCCATTCCCAGGTCGTCGTGTTTAGGACGGGTGCGTCGTTGGTGCCGGTGATCGCAAAGTTCACGGCCGTCGATGCCGTCCCCGTCGTGCCATCCTTGACAAAGACGGTGAAGTTGTCCGACGCGCTTGCTCCTTGCGCCAAAGCGTTGGTGTCGGGGTCTGCATTGTTGAGCGCATAGGTCACCACACCGGTCGCCGTGGTCAGCGTCGCGACACCGTAAGTACCCGTCTTCGTGTAGGTCGCGCCCGAATTCGCAGTTGCCCACCCGTTGGAGGTCAGCGCCGTGCCGTTAAAGACCGCCGCGTCACCCGTGTCAGGATCTCCCTTTGTCAGGGCGATCGACGCATTCGCCATGCCCGTCGTGCCGCTCCCCGCTTCCACCAGTTGCACGCTCTGCGCACCCGCCGTCACCGTCGGATTGTCATTGGTTCCGGTGATCGCAAAGTTCACGACCGTCGAAGCAGTGCCCGTGCTGCCGTCCTTGACGAAGACGGTGAAGTTGTCCGACACGCTCGCGCCGCCCGCCAGGGCATTGGTGGCGCTGGCGCCGTCGTTGAGGGCATAGCTCACCACGCCGGTCGCGGTGGTCAGTGTCGCCGTACCGTATGTTCCGGCCTTGGTGTAGGTCGCGCCGCCATTGCCGGTGGCCCAACCGTTGGAGGTCAGCGCCGTATTGTCATAGCTCGCCGTGTCGCCCGTATCGGGGTCACCCTTTGTCAGCGTGATCGATGCGTTCGCCGTGCCCGTCGTGCCGACGCCCGCTTCCACCAGCTGCACGCTCTGCGGACCCGCCGTCACCGTCGGATTGTCGTTGGTGCCGGTGATCGCAAAGTTCACGGCCGTCGATGCAGTGCCCGTGCTGCCGTCCTTGACGAAGACGGTGAAGTTGTCCGACGCACTCGCGCCGCCCGCCAAGGCATTGGTGGCGCCGGCGCCGTCGTTGAGGGCATAGCTCACCACGCCGGTCGCCGTGGTCAGTGTCGCCGTACCGTAGGTGCCGGCCTTGGTGTACGTCGCCCCGCCATTGCCGGTGGCCCAGCCGTTGGAGGTCAGCGCCGTATTGTCATAGCTCGCCGTGTCGCCCGTATCGGGGTCGCCCTTTGTCAGCGCAATCGATGCGTTCGCCGTGCCCGTCGTGCCGACGCCAGCTTCCACCAGCGGCGCGCTCTGTGCACCCGCCGTCACCGTCGGATTGTCGTTGCTGCCGGTGATCGCAAAGTTCACCGCCGTCGATGCAGCGCCCGTGCTGCCGTCCTTGACGAAGACGGTGAAATTGTCCGACGCATTCGCACCGCCCGCCAGGGCATTGGTGGTGCTGGCGCCGTCGTTGAGGGCATAGCTCACCACGCCGGTCGCCGTAGTCAGTGTCGCCGTACCGTAGGTGCCGGCCTTGGTGTAGGTCGCCCCGCCATTGCCGGTGGCCCAACCGTTGGAGGTCAGCGCCGTATTGTCATAACTCGCCGTGTCGCCCGTATCGGGATCACCCTTTGTCAGCGTGATCGATGCGTTCGCCGTACCCGTCGTGCCGACGCCCGCCTCCACCAGCGGCACGCTCTGTGCACCCGCCGTCACCGTCGGATTGTCGTTGCTGCCGGTGATCGCAAAATTCACTGCCGTCGATGCAGTGCCCGTGCTGCCGTCCTTGACGAAGACTGTGAAGTTGTCCGACACACTTGCACCGCCCGCCAGGGCATTGGTGGCGCTGGCGCCGTCGTTGAGGGCATAGCTCACCACGCCGGTCGCGGTGGTCAGTGTCGCCGTACCGTAGGTGCCGGCCTTGGTGTAGGTCGCCCCGCCATTGCCGGTGGCCCAGCCGTTGGAGGCCAGCGCCGTATTGTCATAGCTCGCCGTGTCGCCCGTATCGGGGTCGCCCTTTGTCAGCGTGATCGATGCGTTCGCCGTGCCCGTCGTGCCGACACCCGCTTCCACCAGCGACACGCTCTGTGCACCCGCCGTCACCGTCGGATTGTCGTTGCTGCCATTGACCGTGATCGCGACGTCCTGGGTCGCGGTGGCGCCCTTGTCGTCGGTCACGGTGACCGTGAAGGTCTCGATATGGCTCTCGCCCGCCGCCAGGTCCTGGTGGTTGGCGTTGTCCAGCGTGTAGGTCCACTGACCCGTCGCCGCGTCGACCGCGAAGCTGCCATACTGCCCCGTCGCGTTGCCGCTATAGGCCGCCGTCGCGCCATGATCGACGTCGCTCGACGTCACCTGGCCCGTCGCCGTCAGCTTGGTGTCTTCCGTGGCCGAGCCGCTCTGCGCCGGGCTCGTGATCACCGGCGCATCGTTGCTGCCATTGACCGTGATCGTCACGGTCTGCGTCGCCGTTGCGCCCTTGTCGTCCGTCACCGTCGCCGTGAAGGTCTCGGTCTTGACCTCGCCCTCGGCGAGCTGGTCGGCCGCGCCGCCGGGCGTGTTGTCCAGCGTGTAGGTCCAGCTTCCATCCGTCCCGATCGCGAACGAGCCATAGCTGCCCGCCGCCGAGCCGCTCCACGTTGCCGTCGCGCCATGGTCGACATCGCTCGATGCCAGCGTGCCGCCGACCGACGGCGTTCCTGCCACGACCGTGCCATCGTCGAGGTTACCGGCCTCCGTCACCGCACCGCTGTTGCCGCCGGCCAAAACGACCGGGGCGTCATTGCTGCCATTGACCGTGATCGCGACGTCCTGGGTCGCGGTAGCGCCCTTGTCGTCAGTCACGGTGACCGTGAAGGTCTCGACATGGCTCTCGCCCTCCGCCAGATCCTGGTGGTTGGCGTTGTCCAGCGTATAGGTCCACGTCCCCGTCGCAGCGTCGACCGCGAAGCTGCCATACTGCCCCGTCGCGTTGCCGCTATAGGCCGCCGTCGCGCCATGATCGACATCGCTCGACGTCACCTGGCCCGTCGCCGTCAGCTTGGTGTCTTCCGTCGCCGAACCGCTCTGCGCCGAGCTCGTGATCACCGGCGCGTCATTGGTGCCATTGACCGTGATCGCGACGTCCTGGGTCGCGGTCGCGCCCTTGTCGTCGGTCACGGTGACCGTGAAGGTCTCGGTGTGGCTCTCGCCCGCCGCCAGATCCTGGTGGTTGGCGTTGTCCAGCGTGTAGGTCCACTGACCCGTCGCCGCGTCGACCGCGAAGCTGCCATACTGCCCCGTGGCGTTGCCGCTATAGGCCGCCGTCGCGCCATGGTCGACGTCGCTCGACGTCACCTGGCCCGTCGCCGTCAGCTTGGTGTCTTCCGTCGCCGAGCCGCTCTGCGCCGAGCTCGTGATCACCGGCGCGTCGTTGCTGCCGGTGACCGTGATGGTCACGATCTGCGTCGCAGTCGCACCCTTGTCGTCGGTGACCGTCGCCGTGAAGGTCTCCGTCTTGACCTCGCCTTCGGCCAGCTGGTCCGCCGCACCGCCGGGCGTGTTGTCGAGCGAGTAGGTCCAGCTTCCGTCCGTCCCGATCACAAACGAGCCATAGCTACCCGCTGCGGAGCCGCTCCAGGTCGCCGTGGCACCATGGTCGACATCGCTCGATGCCAGCGTGCCGCCCACCGACGGCGTTCCCGCCACCACCGTGCCGTCGTCGAGGTTGCCGGCTTCCGTCACCGCGCCGCTGTTGCCGCCGGCCAGAACGACCGGCGCATCGTTGCTGCCGGTCACCGTGATCGTCACGGTCTGCGTTGCCGTTGCGCCCTTGTCGTCGGTGACCGTCGCCGTGAAGGTCTCGGTCTTGACCTCACCTTCGGCCAGCTGGTCGGCCGCACTGCCGGGCGTGTTGTCCAGCGTGTAGGTCCACGTCCCGTCGGTCCCGATCGCGAACGAGCCATAGCTGCCCGCCGCCGAGCCGCTCCACGTTGCCGTCGCGCCATGGTCGACATCGCTCGATGCCAGCGTGCCGCCCACCGACGGCGTTCCCGCCGCGACCGTGCCGTCGTCGAGGTTGCCGGCCTCCGTCACCGCGCCGCTGTTGCCACCGGCCAGAACGACCGGGGAGTCGTTGCTGCCGGTGACCGTGACGGTCACGGTCTGCGTCGCAGTCGCACCCTTGTCGTCGGTGACCGTCGCCGTGAACGTCTCCGTCTTGACCTCGCCCTCGGCGAGCTGGTCGGCCGCACCGCCGGGCGTGTTGTCCAGCGTGTAGGTCCAGCTTCCATCCGTGCCGATCGCGAACGAGCCATAGCTGCCCGCCGCCGAGCCGCTCCAGGTTGCCGTGACGCCATGGTCGACATCGCTCGATGCCAGCGTGCCGCCCACCGATGGCGTTCCCGCCGCGACCGTGCCGTCGTCGAGGTTGCCGGCCTCCGTCACCGCACCGCTGTTGCCGCCGGCCAGAACGACCGGGGCGTCGTTGCTGCCGGTGACCGTGACGTCGATCAGCTGGGTCGCGGTGCCGTCGGCGGACTTGACCGTCAGCGTGTCGTGCACGACCTCATTGGCGATCAGGCCCTGGGTCGCGTCCTTCGTGTTGTCGAGCGCATAGGTCCAGGCGCCGGTGTTGCTGTCGAAGGTGAAATTGCCGTACATGCCGGCGAGCGAGGCCGGCGCGACCGTCTGGAACACGGCCTGGCCGCTATCGACATCGTGGGCCGTCAGCGTGCCCGATGCATTCGGCGAACCCGCATTGCCGTTGTCGACCCCACCCGCTTCAGTCACGGCGCCCGTGGCCGTTCCGGTGATCGTGGCGTTGTCGTTCGAACCGGTCACCGTGACGTCGATCAGCTGGGTCGCGGTACCATCGGCGGATTTGACCGTCAGCGTGTCGTGCACGACCTGATTGGCGATCAGGCTCTGGGTCGTGCTCTTCGTATTGTCGAGCGCATAGGTCCATGCGCCCGTATTGCTGTCGAACGTGAAATTGCCGTACGTGCCGGCGAGAGATGCCGGCGCGACCGCCTGAAAGACGGCCTGGCCGTTATCGACATCGTGAGCCGTCAGCGTGCCCGACGCATTTGGCGAACCCGCATTGCCGTTGTCGACCCCACCCGCTTCAGTCACGGCGCCCGTCGCCGTGCCGGTGATCGTAGCGTTGTCGTTCGAACCGGTCACAGTGACGTCGATCACCTGGGTCGCGGTACCATCGGCGGATTTGACCGTCAGCGTATCGTGCACGACCTGATTGGCGATCAGGCCCTGGGTCGTGCTCTTCGTATTGTCCAGCACATAGGTCCACGCGCCCGTATTGCGATCAAACGTGAAATTGCCGTACGTGCCGGCGAGCGATGCCGGCGCGACCGCCTGGAAGACGGCCTGGCCGTTATCGACATCGTGAGCCGTCAGAGTTCCGGACGCACTTGGCGAACCAGGATTGCCGTTGCTGACTCCGCCCGCCTCGATCACGGCGCCGGTGGATGCGCCGGTGATCGTCGCTGCATCGTTCACACCGGAGAAGATGACTGTCGCGGTCGCCCAGCTCAGCGTTCCGTTGCCGAGGCGAATGGCATAAGTGAAAGTGTCCGTGAGCGTATCGCTCGCGCCGAGAGCCTGGAGCTGAGCGGCCAGGCTGGTTGAATCGTAACCAACCGTGCCATTCGCGTTGATCCAGATCTTTGCGCCGAGCTTGCTGGTATCGATGCTCTGCGCGTCTCCCTGGGCAGCAGTTGCGTAAGTCGTATCCTGCTTGAGCAGATCCGCCGGAGCGTAGTTTGCAGTCGGTGATGTATTGGCGTTAGCACTCGTGGCATTATCGACCGACCAGAGGACTTTTGCGTTTCCTCCGAGATCGTTCGCGAGAACAGCTATGCTCAGGATGCCGACACTGGTCGCCGAGAAGGTAAACGTATCATCGACTGCCTGCGGGGTATTTCCGAAGGAAACCGTGGTGCCGCCGCCTGTGGTCTGAGTAGCCATGGTGCTTTCCTCGAACTGAAAAACTCTGGAAGCCAGATCGACTTCGATTGGAGCTCGACGAGCTTCCTGATGAATGAATTATTCCGGATTTTTGCCTGTCGAGATCGCTGCAAGCAGCGCCAACAGGTCGGGAGAAATCGGTTCTGCCGGGGCTGCCTGCGGGGCAACTGGCTGTGCTTTGGCGGGTGGAGCCGCCTCCGTCCGCGACCGCGCGTCCTGAGCAGAAGCGTGAGGGGCTGGAGACGGCAACGGCGATACTTCGGCGACGGCTCGCCTTGGTCCAGCGAACGCTTCGAAAGCCGCGAGCGAGTCGTGGGGGTCGTGCGCGAGCGTGACCTGCGGCTCTACCGCCAGTCCGGATGCGGCAGCTTGCGAGGAGGGCCGGGCGAGATCGCGCAGTCTCGATTCAAGATCGGACCAGTCGCGCTTGGTCTTTGCCTGACCGTTTGCGGATAATTCGTTCGGATCAAAATGTATGCGACCCAACGCTCAACTCCCTTGCGTCCTTGTCGACGCAGGAGGGGCGCAAAAGCGCAGATCCGAAATCACTCCACGAAATTCGTAGCGCATCCGTCCCAAGTGGATCGGACGCTTACGGCCAAGAGCAGCTACCGCCTCCTAAAATCTGCTCGATGGCATTCAATTAACGCGAAATAACTCCGAAAGCCCTGTTTACCCCTGCCCGCTTCGTGTCCGACCCCGCACGGCAGACACGTCGCCAAATGATCTCTTGTGAAAAATTTCGACGCTTAAAGACTTCTTGGTGGGATAGCTCTCCGCCCGTGCCGACAGCCGTTGGTGCGTGGTGCCGGCGCGGTCAGGTAACGATCCCTTAACTAAATTACGAGCAACCTGCCGCAAATTCGCGCGTTCGTCCATACTCCAGATGGCTAGTTTTATTTAACTATTAACTTTTTTTCGAACGAGCTTTTCCACAATGGACAGCGCTTAAACACCTCTTATCCGCTTTTCTACGGGGGTTCCGCTTCATCGCGTCGTGGTCGACGAGAAACGGGATTAAACCGGATTAATGGATGTTTTTACGGCTCATCGCTCAGATCGCCCGCGCGCTTCCGGTCCCGGATCCCTTTGAGGCGCACCGAACCTCCGACGGAATCCTTTTTAGCCGGTGCCCGGCCCCGAGGCGCTGTTCCCACCCCCCTTGGGCGCCCAACGTGAACGGAAAACCGGTTGCCTCACGCGCCCGCTCACTCCTAGGATAGCGGCACGCCCTCGCCTCTCCGCGCGGCGACGGAATCAGGGTGCCGGAGCAAGAGCCATGTCCAAAGCGGAAAGCTTGCCGATCGACAAGATTCGGGTTCCGACCAAGAGCAGAAAGACACTCGAGCCCGAACGCGTTCAAACGATCGCGGAAAGCATGCTCGACATCGGACAGCAAGTTCCCGTCTTTGTTCGTCCCGAAGACGATCGGTTCGTTCTGGTGGACGGATTGCATCGGCTCGAGGCCTGCAAGGCGCTTGGTGAACTGTCCGTCATTGCCGTCGTGGTCGCGGAAGAGAGTCCTCAGCACAGGAAGCTGCTGTCCGACAGCACCGAACTGGAAGCCGAGCGCAACAAGATGGCCCGGCTGAAGCAACTTCGACTCGAGAGGGAGGCCGCCGCAGCCATCGCGGCTGCGCCGGCAAAATCCGGCTTGAATCGACAACCGGAACGAAACATTGGGGCCAAGCCGGCCACGTCATCAACGCGAACCAGCCGGACGGCAGCGGCAGCCAGACCGAAAACCCTGTCGCAATGGATCGCCCAACAGAAGAGCGACGGCAGCCGCTATTGACGCTTCGACGCGCTGTCCGGGCGCCAACTGGCCGACCAGCCTCCGAGCGTAAAGATCGTCAAAAACATAAACGCCAGATCCATTTCGTGGCGCCGTTTTCGGGGCCGGGACAAAAGGCAACCGCTCGCCGCATCCAGTTTCCCGACGCAAGGCGATGTCGGTCGCCCGAGCACCACTATTAAGCGCGTTTACCAGCCACGTTACCGGGGACTAGCAAATTCAACCGATCGGCCATACCCTTTGGCGTCAGCATTGGCTGAACGATGGCAACGCGCGTTACGAATTGGCGCGTCGACCACCGCGCCGGCAGTTTATTCTGGACATGCTCATGGCCGCCGAGTTTATCGATTTTTATGAGACCCTCGAAATCAGTCCGAACGCCAATTCCGGCACGATCGAGCGGATGTTCCGTTATCTCGCGCAGCGCTACCATCCCGACAATCGGGAGACGGGCGACCGCCTGCATTTCGATATCATCATGGACGCCTACAACACGCTCAAGGAGCCGGTGAAGCGCGCCCAATACGACATCGACTACAAAAACCGCGGCGTGCTGCACTCCAGGCTCACCCAGGAAGCCACCGACGGCGTCGTGATTGGCGAGGGAATCGACATCCAGAACAAGCTTTTGTCGCTGCTCTACGTGAAGTGCCGGCAGAACGTGCGCGAGCCCGGCATAGGGGAAGTCGAACTGGAACGCCTGTCAGGTTGCCCCGTCGAGCATCTGGATTTTCATCTCTGGTACTTGAAGGAGAAGGGCTGGATCAAGCGTACCGAGAATGGCACATTCGCCATAACCGTTGACGGGGTCGACCGGGCTGCATCCGAATATCAGCGCAAGGCGGCAACCAGCCTCTTGACAGATCAACGTCGCGCTTGAACTCGACCGCAAGCGTTCTGCAAATTTACGTTCCGCATTCAAGTTTACCGAGCGAGTGTAGCGTGCGACCACGACGGATGCGATGAACGACAACCCGAACACCTCCTGGCCTGCCTCCATGAACGATGCGCAGGGCGATTTTCCCGAGCATTTTAACTGGGGCGCACTGGCGTTGCAGCGGCCGCGATCGGTGCCGGCGCCCGCAACCGGCCCGGCCGACGCCCCCTCGGGGCGCGGTGTAGTCCCGGATGGCCGGACCTCTGCGCAAACCCTGCCACCGGCCGCCGAGCCCGGTTCCCGGCCGGGGTCCGGACTTAATTCCTTTCCGGACGAGCCCGCCACAACGGCGGCAGGCGCGATCGATTCGGCGCCCGAGGCTCCTGCTGCGCAGGATGATGCCAGCCCGCTCCGGGACGCAGCCGCGGCCGAGGCGGCCATTGCCATCGATCGCGGTCCATTGCCGCGCGCGGCCCTACGTCGTCCGCAGCTCCCCCTGCCGAAGGACGGCATTCTGCGCCTACGGTTTTCCGATGTCGGTGACCCCAGCGAACCGGGCGAGCACCTTTCGCTCTACGGTCCCGTCGAAATTACGCGAAGCGATCTCGCCGTCTGGACCGCCTATCCGGAGGCCGTGTTCACGGTCATACAGCCGTCGCCCTACTCGGACGCGACGATCTTCCGGCTTGGGACTTTCGAGGTTTAACGGCCCGGACCGGGTGTCACCCGGGATTCCCAAAGCAACCTCTCTGCACGAACGGCCATCGATCCTCGCCGCTATTGGACGTGCATTGGCATGCTCACTTAACGCGACGGCGGGATCAACGCTCGCAGGATGTCCGGCTTCCAGGCCTGGCGGGCGCTGTCGAAGGCCGCGAAATCATGGTCGAACTGCCAATAGGCCCACGACCAGCCAAGCTTTTCCGCGGTTCTCGCCATGAAGGACAGATAGCGCGCACGGCTCTCGGACGGCGCGCGCTCGTACACGCCGAACTCGCCGAGATAGACGGGGCGCTTCTCCTTCTCCGCCCACAGGCTCATCTTCCTGAAATCGGCCGCCGCCTTGGCTTCGTCGTCCTGCGAACCCCAGTCCAGCGGGCCAATCTTCGAAAACGTCCGCGACCACGGTGCGCCCTGATGCGTGAACTGCAGCGGCGCGTAATAATGGAACGTGACGATGAGATTCCTGTCGTCGGCCGGCAGGGTCAGCTCGTCGACGGGAATCTCATCGACATTGAGAACCGCGGCAATGACCGGCCGCACGGGGTTGGTGCGGCGGATGATGCCGAGACATTCGTTGAGCAGCGAGCTCCACTCGGCCGCCGTCATCTGCCCGCCCGGCTCGTTCAGGACCTCGAAGACGAGCTTCGGATATTTCCCCGCATAGCGCTCGGCTATCTGCCGCCAGAACGACTTAAGCTTCTCGGTGCATCCGGCCACGTCGCTCTGGCAGACATGGGTATCGTGCTCGTCGAGGATGGGGATGAGATTGCGGGCGAGGACCTCCTCGACGACGGCATCGAGCCGCCTCAGGACAATCTCATCCAGTACATTCCCCGGCCCCATGAACTTAAAGCCGAAGAAATTGATCCTGACATGCGTGAATCCGGCCTTCCTGATCGTCGTCAGATTGTCGAGGCGGAACGGCGCGTTGTGACCGCCCTCCCAGATCCCGTCATAACCGAGGATGTTGATGCCGCGCCCCAATTTCGGCAGCTCGCGCGAGCCGGCCTGCTCGGCCCCATGGGCAGGCGGGCAAAGCGACGCGAGGAGAAAGGCTGCGGCAGCAAGACTGAAGCGTCTCGGCCGACAAGCACGGATGGCGGTCATCTTGCTTCCATTGATAAGGACTAGAGATCGGGCCGCGGAACGGGCCTGCACGTTGCGAAGAGAAACGCGACCAGAAGCACCGAAGTGAACATCGTCGAGCGCAGGAACGTCGTCTCCGTGAAATTGGTCTGAAAGCTGAGGACGACGAACCCGATGATGAGAGCGCAGTGCGAGCGCTCGATCGCGCGCGCGGAAATCAGATGGAGAACCTTGGTCGAGAACAAGAGGACGCTTGCCGCGAACAGCACATAGCCCAAAAATCCCGTCTCGATCAGGATCGCGATATAGCCGCTGTGATAATTATCCAGCACCCAGGTGTGGTTCTGTTCGAAATAATCGTAGATCGAGGGGATGGTCCAGAAGCCGTTGATCCCGAAGCCGAGCAGCGGGGCATCGTCGAAATGGCTTATCGCATAGTGCCAGATCAGCGTTCGCTCGGTAAAATCGATGCTGGCATCGCCGATATGGATGGCGTCATATCCGGTGACATAAAAATAGAGGAACAGGAAGCCGGCCAGGATGCACATGACGAACGGAAGCACGGCATAGACCCTCATGCAGCGGACCGACCACATCGAGGTCACGAGCAGCGCACAGGCAGCCAGTGCCACAGCGCCGGCACCGCGCGATTCCGAGGCGAGCACACAAGTCGACGCTGTGAGAAACACGACGAGGAAAGCGAGCCAGCCCTGCCCCCTCATCTTGCGATAGCAGGCAAGGAACATCAGGTAGGCGCCGACGAAACCAAGCGTCTGCTTTGATTCATAGATGCCCTGCCATTGGCCGCTGTGCATCCAGCTGTGGTCGATCCCGATGTCGGGAACAGCGATCGCGAAGAAGGCGGACGCGCCGACCAGGATGAACAGCCCATGGGCCGTCGCCTTGACGATGTCGTCGATGTCGATGCGCGTGATGAGGCAGAACGCACCGAAAGTCGTCATCGCAAGCGCCGCACTCTTCATGAGCGCTGCGACGTTCAGGCTCGACCAGAATACGGATGCGACGGCGAAAGTGTAGAATGCGACCAGCGCGATCAGATCCGGGTTGAACTGCAGCCGCAGGCGCGGACGCACGAATGCACTGGCATAGATGAGGATGGCCCACATCAGGATCGCGACGGCCTGCTGCAGATAGGTCAGCTCCGTCGGCAGCAGCCCGGTGTTGAGCGTGCCCATCGATGCAACGACGTTGATGGTGATCGAACCGCGAATTGCCGTCCTGGCAATCCACTCAATGTCAGGGCTGCGCGTCTTCCAGAACGCGCTCTCGAATACCCCGGAGTCCACCTCGGTCTGCAGGCTGGCCATGATTTGACCTTCCTTAGGCACGGTTAATTATTCGCTAGCACCGGTTAACCTTCCCCTCCGAACCAAGAGGTTAAGGCTTCGGTAACGATATGAGCGCGCCTCGGCGCATTAATGCAAATCACAGCGCGTCGGTATCTCCACCGTCACTCCCCTGCTATAAACCTCCGCGGCGGCTCGATCGACCATTCCCGAGTGACATGATTTTCCTGGTTAATGCATGAATACGTCTGGCACCACGTTCGATATCGCCGTCGAGCCGGCATTCGACTTTCTGTCTGCGGAATATGCCGAGCTGTTCGACGCTTCGGCCGCCACCGCGTTCCAGCATCCGCTCTGGTTGCACAGCCTCTACAGCAGGCTCGCCTCCCATGCCGGAGCGACGCCGCTGGTCATTGTCGCTCGCCACCGTGCCACGGGCGCGCTCGCCATGGTGCTGCCCCTGCTCCGGATCCGGCGGGGCCCGATACGGACCGTCGAATTCGCAGACCTGCGCGTCTCCGACTATCTTGCACCCGTTTGCAGCCCGCAGGTGTTTGCCGACCTGCTCAGGAACAGGGATGCATGCGCCGAGATCCAGCATCTCGTTCGCCCCTTCGACCTGCTCCGGATGGCCAAGCTGCCGGACGGACGGCTTCCGATCGAGAATCTCCTGGGCGCGCCCCGCCGGGTTGCAATGGACAGCAATGCCTATGCGACCGTTCTCATCGCTCCATTCGAACAATGGCGCGCCAGTGCGCTGGACCGCTCCTATCAGAAGGAGCTCGCAAAGAAATCCCGCCAGCTCCAGAAGAAAGGCGCGCTCAGCTTCTCCTGCTGCGACGACAGCGCCTCGATCCTGGAAGCGCTGGACGTGATGCGACAATTTCGTGGTCCGCGTTTCCAGTCGCAGGGCGACGGGGACCTGCTCCAGCGGCCTGAATATTACGACTTCTATTCCGACGTGGCGGTCCGCGGTCTCGGCTCCTTTGTGCGGCTCTATGCCATGAAGATGGATGGCGAGGTGATCGCCGCCGTGCTCGGATTGCATCACCGCGACAGCTACCTCGTCATCATGAGCGCCTTCGACATTGCCGGCTACAAGAGCCAGTCGTTGGGCGCGCTGATGTTCGAACAGGTGGCGAAGGATTGTATCGAGCGCGGGGACCGGATGCTCGACTTCACCATTGGCGACGAGCCGTACAAGAAACTGTTCGGGGGACAGCCTTCGCCGATGTGGGCGCTCACGCAGGCCGGCAGCACGGCAGGCACCGTTGCCTTGTTCGCGCTGAATCAGGCGCCCTGGCTCAAGCTGGCTGCCAAGCGCATATCGGAGTTCAGGTTGCTGCCGACCGGCACGTCGACGCCGACGCGTTGATCCATGCAAGGTGCCGGGCGCAGCGCTCAGGCGCGCAACGCGCTGCGGACCTGTGCAAGCCAGCCCGGCCGCATCTGATCGACCCGATGGGTGATACTGCGCCGCAGGAAGTGCAGCCGTCGCCTCACGTCCCAGCTGATGTCGTTGCGGGACGTCAGCGCCTGGCGAAAGCGCGCCATCTTCAGCGACTGCTGGTCCGCCGCGATTTTGTCGGGATCGGCATAGAACTGCGATATTTTCTCCGTGCCCATGCCCGCCGTTGCGAGCCAGCGCGGCGCGTATTCGGTGCACAGGCGCTCGACATCCACCAGCAGGCGGGCAACACCGGTGCCCGCGGCAGGACAGTTGGTCTGGAACGCATCGCCAATGAGCACGATTCCGGGCTGGAGATGTCCTTCGACCACCGACAGGTCCATGACCCAATTCTGCACCCGGTCGGTCACGTGGAAGTCGCCGAGGAAATTCTGCAATCCCGGCAGCAACCGCAGGACCGTCGCCTCCGTGTCACGACGCACCTCGCGCATGACCGGGTCGGTCGGATCGCGGAACATGAAGAGGTTCGCCCGCATGCCGGTGCGTACCGGAAACAGGCTCAGATAATCGACACCGTCCGCGGTACGTTCGCCGTAACAGGTCAACGCCTCGAAATCGAACGGCGCGCCGTCCCGGCGGGCGATGGTGAAGCCGAACGAGACCGAATGGCGCTCGGCCAGCACGCGGCGCCGGATGCCGAGCTTGTGGCCGAGCGCTCCCGCCATGCCCGTCGCCAGCACGACCAGGCGCGCATCGATACGCCGCCCCGAGGCGAGCTCGAGATGCTGGACGTTGTCGCTCGCGCTGATCGCTGTGACGTCGTCTACGATCAGAGTTGACGGATCCGGCAACTGGCCGCGTGCCATGGCGACGAGATCGGCATAGGGAAGCCCGTAAGCCTGGCCGGCGCTGACGTCGACCACCTTTCCTTCCCTGACGTTGAGCACGCGATCATAGGGGCTGCCGGCGCGCGCGAGCGCATCGATGAAGCCGAGCCGGCGGAAGATCTCAAGCTGATGACCGCCGATCTTCTCGACCCGGAACTCATCCGCAGGGACGGCGCGTTTGTCGACCAGAGCGACGCGATGCCCTGCCCGCGCAAGGACGGATGCCGCGAGCGATCCCGCAAGGCCGCCGCCGACGATGGCGATGTCCGCAGCGATCGTCGAAATATCCTTGGCCGCGCTTGGCTCGGTCACGGTGCTATCCGCCGTCATGGCTTGGGCTCCCACAGTTAACGGTGGTTCCAGTGCAATTTTCCCGCCTGATGTCGCATCGCAGGGCCGAGCGCGATCATTTCCGTCAATCGAGGTTAATGAACCGAGGCCCGAATGGGATGAACGACGTCGCGGCACGCGTCTTGCTCGGATTGACCCGTGAAGGCCGGATTCCGGCAATACCATGGTGAAGCGAATGCCTGCATCGCATCGTAGCGGCGTCATGTCGCTGCTCGGACGAGGTGGCGCTTGCTCTATCTGGGACAACTCGGACGAAGGTGTTTCACGGTGACGCAGCGGACTTGCCACCGGCATCCGTTGCGACGTGCGGACTTCGGAGGCCGCGCATTAACACTCGGGGTTTTGCGACATGCTAGGCTGCCGCCGAAATCGTAGTGCGTACCTTCCGGGGAGAGTTGCCCCTTAAACTTTCATGATCAAATCCATCCTCCAGCTTCTGCGGCGCGACGTGACGCGCGGTGTTGTCGGGACCATCCTTCTCAAGGTTGGTAGCGGCGCGCTGGCGTTTGCCTTGTTCTCGCTGGCGGCGCGGACGATGTCGCCCGACGGGTTCGGTATCTTCGCGACATGGCTTTCGATCGCGCAGATCGCTTCGGTGGTCGGACTGGTCGGCCAGGAATCGCTTCTGGTGCGCTTCCTGAACGAGTATCAGGTGAACAATCGGCCCGACCTCACGAAGGGCGTGCTGCTATCGAGCCTGAAGATCTCCGCCGTTGCGATGCTGATCGCGATCGGCGCCGTCGCTCTCGTTGCGAAGATGCGGGGCGATTGGTGGCTCTTGATCCTCGCCGTGTCGGCCTACACGGCCGTGAACGCCGGGTTGATGCTCGGCAGCCAGGTCGCCCGCTCGCTGGTCAGCATCCTGATGGGAGAAGGCAACAGGGAGTTCTTCTGGCGGGTCAGTGTCGTTCTATTCCTGCTCGTCATGATGACCGGTCACCGCCTGCTCGATCCTGCCGAGCTGATTGCCGTGATGACGATCGCGATGTCGGTGGGCCTCGGCGCGCAGATCGTGGCGGTCGCTCGAGCGCTACCGGATTTCCGCGACACGACAACAAGTTCGGAGACGTCGCGCTGGAGATCGAGCGCCCTTCATTTCTGGGTCGCGTCCATCCTGGAAGCGGCCAACCAGTATTTCGACGTCATCCTCGTCTACTGGATGCTCGACCCCGCAACTGCCGGAATCTATTTCGCCGCCTCGCGTCTCGCCAATATCTTCGCGATGCTGTCGGCCGCATTGTACAGCTTCGGCGCGCGCAGGCTTCCTTCACTGTACTTCAGCAAGAACCACCAGGAGTTCGAGCGGACGCTGCGGCTGATGGCGGAAGTCACCGCGCTTTCTGTCGTCGGCGGACTGCTGCTGATCTGGATCGGCGGCCCGCATCTCCTCAACCTGTTCGGGCCCCATTTCGCCGCGCAGCACTGGGTACTGATCGTGCTCGCGGTCGGAACGGCGTTCCAGGCTGCGGGCGGTCCGTCGGCTGCGATCCTACAACTGACCGGCCACGAGCGCATCTATGTCCCCGTCGTCGCCGCCAACGTGGCGCTGCGGCTGATCGGCTTCCTCGTCCTGATCCCGTGGCTCGGCGTGCTTGGCGCCGCGATCTCGGCCACCGTGTCGCTGGCTCTCGCGACCATCGCCCTCAACATCCTCTGCCGGCGACGGACCGGAGTGGATCCGTCCATCCTTGCGCTGTTGCGAGTCTCGATGTGGAAACGCGGCACTTATCGGATGCGCGCTGCCGAGCCCGGCGAGTAGGCTCCGATCAACCCGCGAGGCCGAGCACTTCGCCGCGACGCTGCGCCGATGCCTGATCAGCCGGCACATGATTGACGACGATGCCGGTCGGCACGCCGGCGAAACGGGAGAGCGCGGCGGTTGCCCGCCGCATGGCGGCTGAATCGACGGCGTCTTCGCGCGCAACCAGAATGACGAGATCGGCATGCGCGGCCAGCGCCGCCGCCTCCGGCTGCAGGGCCAGCGAGGTTGCATGGACGACGATCAGATCGAACTCGGAACGGATATCGTCCGCGGACGGCGGCTCGGGACGTTTGCCGGCGCCGAGGAGCGCATCGACGCTACGGAAGTTCGCGATGGTCGCACCATCGGCCTGCCCCTTGGCGAGGCCCGTCCCTGCACCGCCGAGATCCGGCTCGACCCGGATCAGGACGCTCAGTCTGCCACCGTTCACCGCCCACCGGTTCAGCGATCGCGCGACGGTGTTGCCGCCGGCACGCTTGCCGACCGATAGCACGACGGCGACCTTGCCTCGGTCCCCCGGCATCTTCTCCAATCTCTCGAGCACCGGACGCAGATGCGGGCCGAGATCGAGCTCGGCCGTTCCGGACACCGGGCTCTGCCAGATGTTTCTGGGGGCATTGCCAGGCAGCAGATCGGGAATGCGGGCCCATACCGGCGGACGCGGCCACGCCGCGGGCTGGCGCGGCGCCGGATCGGCGGCAGGAGCTTCTTCGGCAGGCTCGTCAGATCCGCGTCCGGTCGCGGCGACGACCGCCGTCGACGTCAGCAGGGAGCCGATCGCGAGAGCCGCCAGCAGCAAAGGCAGTGGCGGCAGGGTCGAGCGCAGCGGCGGAATGGCCGGCGAGGCCACCTTGGTCTGGGAGCTCTGCAGCAGGCGCTGCTCATTCGTCGTCTTGGAGCGCGACAGGAACTGCTCGTAGATGTTCCTGTTGGCCTCGGCGTCGCGCTGCAGCTCCTGGAGCTTCACCAACGCCTGACCATCGACGAGGAGCTGCGATTCCGCCGCCTTCATCTGCCCTTCGAGCGCCTTCTGCTGATCGCGTTGGGACTCGTATTCCGACTTTGCGGTGTCGATGCCCTTGGTCCGCTCGACCTCGATCTGCCTGTTGAGATCGTTCAACTGGCCGTACGACATCACGAGATCGGGATGGCGATCGCCGAGCACCGCCCGCTTCTGAGCAATCTGGTCGTTGAGGGCCGAGCGCTGGGCGCGCAGTGCACTGAGGAGATCCTGTTTGACGGGCGCCTCGACATTGGCCTTCACGTCGCGCTGCGTCTGCTCGTAACGGGCCTTCGCCTCTTCGGTCCGGGCGCGCGCGGCGGCAACCTGCTGCGAGAGCTCGGTTACGCGCAATTGCTGGGTCGTGGAATCCTTGCCGGCGTTGACGATCCGGTGCTCGAGCTTGAACGCGGCGACGGCATCTTCCGACGCCTTCAACCGGTCGCTCAATGTCTTGAGCCGGCTGCTCAGCCAATCCGCAGCCTCGTCGGTCGCCTCGGAGCGGATGCTCTTCTGGCTGGCCACGAACGCCTCGGCGATCGCATTGGCATAATAGGCTGCCCGCTCCGGCCGGTTCGAGGTGAAGCGGATCGCGATGACATAGGTGAGCCCGCGCCGGGAAATATCGAGACGGTTGCGGAACCGCTCGAGCAAGCGCGCGGGATCGGTGTGCCCCCCGGAGATGTCGTCGTCGTCGCGTACCTTGAGCTGCTCGATCAGCGGCTTGAGAAAGCCGTCGGACTTCGCAACTTCAACCAGGCTCTGCAGCGCGGCGCTGTCCTGCCCGATGCCCGGCAGGACGTCCTGCTCCGTGGTCACGCGCTGCTCGCGGGGGTCGACGACGACCAGTGCGGTCGCGGCAAATCGAACCGGAATGACCAGGAGGACGACGGCGCCGAAAGCGAAGATCGCGAGCGCGATCGTCAGGATGCGGCGCGCGTTGTCGCGAAAGAAGGAGAATGCCCCTGCGGCGGTGAGCAGGCCGCCAAAACGCGCGGCGGTCCCGCGCGTCTCACCGTTTGACACAGTGCGGCTCTGCCACGACGCGGCAACACCGGTCGATCCGGATCTTGTCGGGTCTGCACGGCGACCGAACGTCATGGACTTTACTCGGATTCAACTGGCGAACACTGTTCAGTCGCCTGCTCCACCGTAAATATCTATGGTTAATCGGCAGTTACCCGGCCCTGCGCGAAGGTGACCAATTGGTTAACGGGCTTGTGGCGCCCGCGCCTCGATCCAACGGATTTTCCCGTGAATCCCAGGCTTCCGGCGCGCCGCGCATTAACTCCGTTTGTTGCTAGTCGGTGTCCGCGCGATGCCCGCATGATAGGTACGGGGTTAAGAAGGTGAATGTTTTATTAGCGGGTCGGAATCCGTGCTCCACTACCAGCCAGGCGCAGAACCGGGCGATGCACCGAAGCTGCCGTCCACCGCAGCGGCACGCGCAAGACCGGGCGGCGGCGCAGCGATGCCGCACGTGCTTCTCGTCCAGACCCAGGCCGAGAATGCAGGCGCACAGGAGATCTCCAGGCTGCTCGGCGCCGGCCTCTCCGCGCGCGGCTACCGTGTCACCAACCTGTTCTTCTTCCGCAAGTCGGCGTTCTTCGACGAACCGCCGGATACGCTCTATTGCGGATCGCGCCGGCCGGGCAATCCGGTCGCGCTGCTGCGGATGCTGTGGACGCTCGGCCGTCACATCAGGACCAGCAAGCCCGATGCGGTTCTGACGTTCCAGCATTTCGGCAACGTCATCGGCGCCGGCGTATCCAGCCTCGTCAGCCGCGCGCCCGTCGTCGCCAATCAGGTCTCGTCAGCGCTATCGATGAGCTGGCCGGTCCGCGCAGCCGATATCGCGATGGGCAGCCTCGGCTTCTTCGATCGTATCACGCTCAACTCGCAGGACATGCAGCGCGAATACTCGCACTACCCCGCAGCCTACCGCTCGCGCATGGTGCATGTCCCGCACGGCTTCGACGTCAAGGCCCTCACCCTCTCCAGGGACGCCGCACGGCAGAAATTCAACTTGCCGCAGGACCGCATCCTGCTCGGCTGCGCCGCGCGCCTGCACCCGCACAAGCGGCTCGATGCGGCGATCCGCCTGCTGCCGGACCAGCCATCCTGGCACCTTGCACTGGCCGGCCAGGGCGCCGACGAGGCCCGGCTTAGGCAATTGGCGGACGAGTTGAAAGTATCCGACCGGCTGCATCTGCTCGGCGAAATCACGCCGCGGCGGATGGCGGAGTTCCTCGCCTGTCTCGACCTCTTCGTGTTTCCGACGCAGGCCGAAACCTTCGGCCTTGCTGCAGTCGAGGCCGCGAGCGCCGGCGTGCCTTCCGTCGTCACCGATCTTCCCGTGCTGCGCGAGGTGTTGTCGTTCGAGGGAAAGCCGACGGCGCTGTTCGTCGACGCCTCCGATCACGCGCAGCTGTCGGCGGCTGTGACGAGGCTCCTGACCGACAAGCCGCTGAGCGAGGAGTTGCGGCAAAACGCGAGAGGCCTGCGATCGCGCTATTCGGTCGACGCGATGGTGGAGGAATACGTTCGAATTCTCGGCCAAGTCATTTGACCTGACGGTTGGAAGAATGGGCTCGACATGATCATCGAGTTTCGCTGTGAAGCTGACCATGCGCGGCGGTGGATGGACCGCGCGACGCTGTCGATCGACGGCCGCGATGCGCCGGTCCAGATCGCATGGACGGCAACAGCGGAGCCGCGGCCCGCAGGCCTCGACATGCTGTTCGAGCTCGAACGCCTGGTGCTGCACAGGGGCAAGGCGAGCGGCGCCGACCGGCTGAAGGTCGTTCCGCAGCAAGCGCAGGCGCGCGCCGCTACGGCCGACGTGATCGTCGATTTCACCAGCGCTGCGCGCGAGGCGGATTGCCCTGCCCCGCTGTATCTCCGCCCGCGCTTCAACGGAGCCACAGGCGAGAACGCCGCGCTCGCCGCCATTCTCGCCGGCGACCTGCCCGTTATCGAGATCGTCAACGAGGTCGACGGAGCGATCCTCGATCGCGGCCATCCCTCCGCGGAGATCGCGGCCGGCCTCAGCGGCGCACTCGACACCGTCATGGCGCGCACGCTGACCATGGTGGCGGCGATCCTGTCGGGACGGCCGCGGATCGTGCCGCAGCTCGCGCAGCCCGCCACGGCGACAAGCCAGCGCGGCCCCGCTGCTTACGTGCTGCGCGGTCTTGCGGTGTCGATCGCCAAGGAGATCTATCGCCTCTGTTGTTACGCCCCGCACTGGCACGTCGGCTGGCGCTTCAACGACAATGCCGGCGTCTGGCAGACGAAGGATCTGTCCGGGCCGGGCTGGACCGTGCTCGGCGATCCCGGCAACCATTTCTACGCTGATCCCTTCCCCATCACCTGGCGGGGACGGACATTCGTGTTCTTCGAGGATCTCGATCACCGCGTCGGCAAGGGCATCATCTCGGCGATCGAGTTCGGGGACACCGGACCGATCGGCGAGGTCGTGCCGGTGCTGGAGGAGCCCTGGCATCTCTCCTATCCGTTCCTGATCGAGGACGACGGCGAGTTGTGGATGATCCCGGAGAGCTCGCTCAACGGCGACGTCGCGCTCTACCGCTGCGTCCGGTTTCCCGACCGATGGGAGCGGCACGCGACGCTGCTGTCCGGCCTCGAGCTCGCCGATGCCACCATCACGCGGCACAACGGCCTGCACTATCTGTTCGGCGCCTGGCGCGACGGGACCGGCGGCTACTCGGATTCGCTCGCGATCTACTACGCCGAGCATCTGCTCGGCCCCTGGCTGCCGCATGCCAGCAATCCGGTCCTGATCGATCGCGCCAGCACGCGGCCTGCCGGGAACTTCGTCACCATCGACGACAAATTGTGGCGCCCGGTGCAGGACTGCGCCGCAGGCTATGGCGCAGGGCTAGCGCTGGCGGAAATCGTCGAGCTGTCGCCGACGACGTTCAGGCAGATCGTCCGCCACTCGCTGAAGCCCGGACCGCTCTGGCCCGGCCGCAAGCTGCACACGTTGAACCGCTGCGGCCGGCTCGAGGTGATCGACGGATCGCGCGTGCAGCCGAAACTGCAAGCATTCGCGCGCCGATCTCCGCCGGCCGTCCTGTCGCCGCGCACCCGGCCGTCGACCGCCTAGGTTTTTTTCAAGCGCGCGGCCACTGCCGAACTAAAAAGTTCGAAAACAACCCCATGCACAGTAGAACGCGCCTTGTTTTCAAAGGCGAAATTCACACAGCCTGTGAATTTGACCCGTCGGGCAAAACAGGAGCATGATGGCATCGTCGCCAAGGGCCTTCACGGCGCTCCGGCAAGACCCCACACGCCACCAACCTAAGCCTGTGGCACCTCGTCGAGGTGGCAGGCTGCCCATTGCTCGGCTCCGACGGCGCGAAGCGTCGGCTCCTCGGTGCGGCAACGATCGAACACGAACGGGCAGCGGGTGTGGAAGCGGCATCCCTTCGGCGGATTGATCGGGCTCGGCACGTCGCCGCCGAGGATGATCGGATTGCGCTGGGCACCCGGCTCGGGCAGCGGCACGGCCGAGAGCAGCGCCTTGGTGTAGGGATGCCTCGGCGCGGCGAAGATCTCCCGGCGCGGCGCGATCTCGACGATCTTGCCGAGATACATCACCGCGACGCGGTGGGTCATGTGCTCGACGATGGCGAGGTCGTGGCTGATGAACAGCAGCGCAAGGCCGAACTTCTGCTGGAGGTCCTGCAAGAGATTGACGACCTGCGCCTTGACCGAGACGTCGAGCGCCGAGACCGCCTCGTCGCACACAATCAGCTCGGGTTCCGCCGCGAGCGCCCGCGCGATGCCGATGCGCTGACGCTGGCCGCCGGAGAATTCGTGCGGCCGCCGGTTCAGCGCTTCGCGCGGCAGGCGCACGGTGTCCATCAGCTCCGTGACGCGAACCTCGAGGTCCTCCTTGGACTTGGCGAGGCCAAAATTGCGGATCGGCTCGGCGAGAATGTCGCGCACGCGCATGCGCGGATTGAGGCTGGAGAACGGGTCCTGGAACACGACCTGCACGCGCCGGCGCATCTGGCGCATCGTGCTCGGATGGGCGTCGTCGATGCGCTGGCCGTCGAGAATGACCTGCCCGGAGGTGATGTCGAACAGCCGCAGAATCGCGCGGCCGACCGTCGATTTGCCGCAGCCGGACTCGCCGACGAGCGACAGCGTTTCGCCGCGCGCGATCTCGAAGGACACGCCGTCGACCGCATAGACGAATTCGGACTTGCGGCTGAACAGTCCGCCCTTGATCGGAAAGTGCTTCTTGAGGTCGTTGACCTGGAGCAGCGGAGGACTCATGCCGCGACAGCTCCCTTGGCCGCATAGTGACAGGCCGCGATGTGGCGCGGGCCCTTCTCTTCCAGCCCGGGCGCATATTGGCGGCAGAGATCGGTCGCGAGCGCACAGCGCCCGGCAAAGACGCAGCCGGTGATCGGCTTGCGGAGGTCCGGCACCTGCCCGGGAATCTCGGCGAGCCGCGTCGCCGTGCCCGCGAGCGAGGAGCCGAGCCTCGGCACCGCGCCGAGCAGGCCCTGCGTATAGGGATGGCGCGGCGAGCGGAACAGCTCGGCGACCGGCGCCTCCTCGACCTTGCGGCCGGCATACATCACCATGACGCGCTCGGCGATCTCAGCGACGACGCCGAGGTCGTGGGTGATCAGGATGATGGCAGCGCCGACGCGGCGCTTGAGGTCGAGCATCAGCTTGAGGATCTGCGCCTGGATGGTGACGTCGAGCGCCGTGGTCGGCTCGTCCGCGATCAGGAGCTTCGGATTGCAGGCCAGCGCCACCGCGATCATGACGCGCTGGCGCATGCCGCCGGAGAGCTGGTGGGGATATTCGCGCACCCGCCGCTTCGGCTCGGGAATGCCGACCAGCGTCAGCATCTCGATTGCGTGCGCTTCGGCGGCAGCCTTGTCGAGGCCCTGATGGATCATCAGGGTCTCGCGGATCTGCCGGCCGACGGTCAGCACCGGATTGAGGCTGGTCATCGGCTCCTGGAAAATCATCGAGATGTCGTTGCCGCGGATCGCGCGCATCTCGCGATCGGGCAGCTTCAGCAGATCCTTACCGGCAAAGCGGATGCTGCCTGCGATCCGGCCGGGCGGCTCGGGCACAAGCCGCATCAGCGACATCGAGGTCACCGACTTGCCGCAGCCGGACTCGCCGACGATGGCGAGCGTCTCGCCTTCGTTGACATGGAAGGACACCCCGTCGACCGCGCGGTTGATGCCGCCGGGCGTGCGGAAATGGGTCTGGAGGTTCTCGACTTCGAGCAGCGCCATCGTGGTCAGCCTTTCGCCATCACAGGCTCTTGGCCATGCGCGGATCGAGCGCATCGCGAAGGCCGTCGCCGAGCAGGTTCACGGCGAGCACGGTGACGGACAGGAAGGCCGCCGGGAAGAACACGATGTAGGGCTTGACCTGCCACAGCGCGCGGCCCTCGGCCATGATGTTGCCCCAGGACGGAATGGTGGGCGGCGTGCCCGCGCCGATGAACGACAGGATCGCTTCGGTGATCATGGCGCTGGCGCAGATATAGGTCGCCTGGACCAGCATCGGCGCGACCGTGTTGGGCAGGATATGGCGGAGAATGATCATCGGGGTGCGCGTGCCGCAGGCGACCGCAGCGTCCACATAGGGCTGCTCGCGCAGCGACAGCACCACGCTGCGGACGAGGCGCGCGACGCGCGGGATCTCGGCGACGGTGATCGCCAGGATGACGTTGCCGACGCTGCCGCGCGTCAGCGCCATAAGCGCAATCGCCAGCAGGATCGGCGGGATCGACATCAGGCCGTCCATGAAGCGCATCAGAATGCCGTCGGCCCAGCGGATGAAGCCCGAGACCATGCCGATGGCAAGGCCGGCCGCGGACGCGAAGATCGCGACCGAGAGGCCGACCGTGAGCGAGACCCGCGCGCCGAACAACACGCGCGAATAGATGTCGCGGCCGAGGACGTCGGTGCCGAACCAGAAATCGGCCGACGGCGCCCGGGTGCGCTTTGCGGGTGCAAGCGCCGTCGGATCGACCGTGCCAAGATAAGGCGCGAAGATCGCGATGAGGACGAGCGTCAGCAGCAGCGCGCCGCCGATCGCGACCGTCGGATGGCCGCGCAGCAACCCGATGAAACCGCGCCGGATCCTGACCGGCCGGAGGATCTCCGGCAGCTGCGGCGCGAGGACGAGGCCGGCCGGAAGCGATTGGGGGTTGACGGTGGTGTCGGTCAATAGCGAATCCTCGGGTCAACGAGCGTGTAGGTGACGTCGATCATCAGGTTGACGAGGACGTAGACGAAGCTGAACAGCAGCACGATGCCCTGGATGACGGGATAGTCGCGGCGCAGGATCGCATCGATCGTGAGCCGGCCAAGGCCGGGGATCGCGAATACGCTTTCGGTCACGACCGCGCCGCCGATCAGGAGCGCAATGCCGATCCCGATCACGGTGACGATCGGAACCGACGCATTCTTGAGCGCGTGAATGAACAGGATGCCGCCCTGCCCGAGGCCCTTGGCCTTGGCGGTGCGGATATAGTCCTGCTGCAGGACCTCGAGCATGGCCGCACGGGTGATGCGCGCGACCAGCGCGATGTAGACGCAGCCGAGCGCGACCGCCGGCAGGATCAGGTTCTCCAGCCACGGCCAGAAGCCCTGGGTGAGCGGCGTGTAGCCCTGCACCGGAAGCCATTCGAGCTCCAGCGCGAAGACATAGGCGAGCATGTAGCCGACCACGAAGACGGGCAGCGAGAAGCCGAACACCGCAAAGCCCATGATGACGCGGTCGATCAGGCTGCCGGCCTTCCAGGCCGCGACCACGCCGAGCGGGACCGCGACCACGATGGTGAGCAGCAGCGTGACGATCATCAGCGACAGCGTCGGTCCGAGACGCTGCCCGATCATGGCCGAGACCGGCAGGTTGGTGAAGATCGAGGTGCCGAGATCGCCATGCAGGATGCGCCAGACCCAGCTTCCGAACTGGATCAGGAAGGGCCGGTCGAGGCCGAGGCTCTGGCGGATGCGCTCCACATCCTCCGGACTTGCCTGGTCGCCCGCAATGACCACGGCCGGATCGCCCGGCGCGATGTAGAGCAGGCTGAACACGAACAGTGCGACGATCGCCATCACCGGCAGGGTGGCGACGATGCGCCGGAGGATGTAGGAAAGCATCTGGCCTCAGCGCAGCATCAAGCGGATTTCGACACGCCCCAGAAGAACGGCAGCGGCCCCTTGGCGATGCCGGAGACGTTCTTGCGCCAGGCCGTGTAGGTCAGGAAGAAGCCGGTCGGCGCATAGACGACATCGTCGATCGCCGCCTTGTTGACCCGCCCGATCGCCGCCTTCTCTTCCTCGACATTCTTGGCGTCGAACCAGGTCGTGATCTCCTTCTCGGTGTTCGGGCTGTTGGGCCAGCCGAACCAGGCCTTCTCGCCGTTGGCGCGAATGGCGGTGTAGGCGGCGGGCGTGATGCAATCCGCGCCGGCATGCCAGCTGTGGAACATGTTCCAGCCGCCCTGTCCCGGCGGCGTCTTCGCCGCACGGCGCGAGCCGACGGTGCCCCAATCGGTGGCGACGAAGTCGACATTCATGCCGAGCTTCTTGAGGAGGTCGGCGGTGACGTCGCCCTGCGCCTTCGTGATCGGCTGGTCCTGCGCCACGAGGCAGGTCACCGGCTGGCCGGAATAGCCGCTCTCGGCGAGCAGCTTCTTGGCGGCGTCGAAATCGCGCTTGCCCTTGAGGATGTCGCCGCCCAATTCGTTGTAGACCGGCGTATCGGGCGTGAAGAAGCCGGGCAGCGGCTTCCACAGCGCGGTGTCGTCGCCGACGATCGCGCGCATATAGTCTTCCTGGCTCAACGCCATCAGCACCGCGCGCCGCGCCCGCACGTCGTTGAACGGCGCGAACAAATGGTTCATGCGGAACGAGCCGATATTGCCGAGGGGATCGCCGATATCGACGCTGATGTTCTTGTTCTTCTTCAGCACGGGCACGAGATCCGCGATCGGATTCTCCCACCAATCGACCTCGCCGTTTTGCAACGCCGCGGCGGCGGTCGCGGGATCGGGCATCACGATCCATTCGATGCGATCGAGCAGCATCTGCTTGCCGCCCGCCAGCCACGACGACTTCTCCTGCCGCGGCACATAGTCGGCGAATTTCTCGAACACGGCCTTGGCGCCCGGCACCCATTCGCCCTTGGCGAACTTCATCGGACCGGAACCGACATATTCGGTGATCTGCTTGAACGGATCGGTCTTGGCGATGCGCTCCGGCATGATGAACGAGCACGGCGCATTGTTCTTGGCCAGCGCGTAGGTCATCTTCGGGAAGGGCTGCTTCAAGACCCATTTGAAGGTGCGGTCGTCGACAGCGGTCAGTTCCTGCTGGATCGCAAGGATCATCAGACCCATCGGATCGCGCGCCGCCCAGCGCGACAGGCTGGCGACGACGTCCTTGCTCAGCACCGGCTCGCCGTCGTGGAATTTGAGGCCGGGACGCAGCTTGAATATCCAGGTCTTGCCGTCGTCGGTGGTCTCTTCGGACTCCACCATCTGTCGTTGCGGCTGAAGCTGCGCGTCGATGCCGTAAAGCGTGTCCCAGACCAGCGCTGCGGCGTTGCGGACGACGTATTGCGTACCCCAGATCGGGTCGAAATTGGCCAGATTGGCTTGGGGAACGAAGCGCAGGGTGCGTGCCGCTGCGCCCTGGCCGATCGCCGGGGCCGAAAGGCCGCCCGACAATGCCAAACCGCCCGCGCCAGCCAGTCCCTTCAATACGGTCCTGCGATCCATGAAGTCCTCCCAGTAATGCCGTGATGCCAGCTGTTCATTGGCAAAGGGCAAGTGAAACCGAGCCCATTTGCAAGCAAATGGTATGCCACTAAATGCCCATTCGCCAGCGGCATCTCATCGACTTTTTGGTGAGCCCAAGTTGACTTGCACGGCCCTACAGAGCAGCCGCGAGCACCTCGCCGGTCTCGATATGCGGGATCGCCTCGACCAGCTTGCGGGTGTAGTCGGTCTTCGGATTATCGAACAGCGCCCGGCTTTCGCCCTGCTCGACGATGCCGCCGTTGCGCAGCACGATGGTGCGGTCGCACAGCATGCGCACCACGTTGAGATCGTGGCTGACGAACAGCAGCGCGATGTCGTTCTCGCGGCGCAGGCGATCGAGCAGCTGCAGCACGACGGCCTGTACGGAAACGTCGAGCGCCGCCGTCGGCTCGTCCAGGACGAGCAGCCGCGGCCGGCAGGCAATGGCACGGGCGATGCCGACCCGCGCCTTCTGGCCGCCGGAGAGCTGGTGCGGGAAGCGCGGCAAGAGGTCGAGCGGCAGCCCTACCCGCTCGGCGCATTCCTCCACGCGCTGGCGCAATGCGTCGCCTGCGCGCATGCCGTCGAGCCGCATCAGGGGATGGGCAATGCAGTCGAAGGCGGTGTAGCGCGGGTTGAGGCTTTCGTTCGGATCCTGGAAGACCATCTGGATGTCTTTGCGCAGCGGCGAGCGATGGAAATCGCGTGCCGCGACATGGCCGATCGACTGCCCGGCGAACACGATGTCGCCCTCGCTCGGATCGATCAGGCGGCAGATCATCCGCGAGGTCGTGCTCTTGCCGGAGCCGGACTCGCCGACGAGACCGACGCTCTCGCCGCCCGCCATCGTCATGGAGAAGTCGGCCACCGCGGCCGAGCCCTGGTCGAAACGTTTTGCGAGCCGGCGCACTTCCAGCAGCGGGGGCGTGCCGTGTGCGGGCTCCTGCCTGGGCTTGCCGACGACGGCGGAGTAACGTTCCCGCTCCTCTTCGGTCACGAGATCCTCGATCCGGGACGTCGCGGTCGGCGATGCCGCCACCAGGCGCTTCGTATAGGCGTGCTGCGGCGCGGAGAACAGCGTCCTGGGGCTCGCCTCCTCGACGATGCGGCCGCGCTCCATCACGGCGATGCGACGGCAATAGCGCGCCGCAAGGCCAAGGTCGTGCGTGATCAGGATCGTCGCCATGCCGCGCGCGGCGGCGATGTCCGCCAGCAGGTCCATCACCACCTTCTGCGTGGTGACGTCGAGACCGGTGGTCGGCTCGTCCGCGATCAGGAGCGCGGGATTGCAGGAGATCGCGATCGCGATCATGACGCGCTGGCACATGCCGCCGGAGAGCTCGTGCGGATAGGCATTCATCCGCGCCTCGGGATCGCGGATCTGCACCGCGCGCAGCAGGTCGAGCGCCTCGGCGCGCGCGGCGTCCTTCGAGATCCGCTTGTGGGTGAGGATCGCATCCGCGATCTGCAGGCCGATCGCGCGGATCGGATTGAGCGCCGCCCGCGGGTTCTGGAAGATCATCGACATCGCGGCGCCCTGGAGATGGCGGAGATCGTCACCCCTGAGCTTCGTCACGTCCTGCCCGCGAAACAGGATCTTGCCGCCGGTGACGCGTCCGGCCGCATCCAAAAGCCGCGTCGTGGCAAAGCCGGTGACCGATTTGCCCGAGCCGCTCTCGCCGACGAGGCCGAGCATCTCGCCCTTTCCGACCGTGAGCGTGACGCCGCGCACGGCCTCGACCATGCCCCGCCGCGTCGAGAACGCGACGTGGAGGTCGTTGATCCCTAGCAGTTCCTCGCTCATGTGCGCATGCGGGGATCGAGAATATCCCGCATCCCATCCCCGAGAAGATTGAAGCACAGCACGGCCAGCATCAAGGCGAGGCCCGGAAAGGCCACCAGCCACCACCGCCCGGTCGAGATGAAGCGCGCGCCCTCCGCGACCATGATGCCCCATTCCGGCGTCGGCGGCTTGACGCCGAGGCCGATGAAGGAGAGTCCGGCCGCATTCAATATGGCCCAGCCGAGGTTGAGCGAGATCTGCACCGCCATGGCCGGCAGGATGTTCGGCAGCAGGAAGCGCAGCACCACCGAAAAATGGCTCTCGCCGCAGGCGCGCGCGGCCTCGACCCAGCCGACATTGCGGCGGACGTTGACCTCCGCCCGCGCGAAGCGGATGTAGAACGGAAGATTGATGATCGCGGTCGCGATCACGATGTTCTCGATCCGGTTGCCGAGCGCTGCGACCATCGCCATCGCCAGCACGAACAGCGGAAAGGCCATCATCACGTCGACGAAACGGCCGACCGCGCGGTCGAGCTTGCCGCCGGCATAGCCGCAGAACGAGCCGACCACGGCGCCGATCACGAAGGAGATGCCGACCGCGGAGACCGCGATGGCGAGATCGAGCCGCGCGGCGATGATGAGGCGGCTGAACACGTCGCGGCCGAGCTGGTCCGTGCCGGCAAGGTGCGCCGCGCTCGGCGGCTGCAGGGCTTCCGAGACATTGGAGACAACGGGATCGTAAGGCACGATCCAGGGCCCGAAGATCGCAAGCAGCACGAACAGGAGAACGCCGGTCGCAGCCACCGCCGTGAGCGGATTGCCGCGCAGGATCCAGACCGAATGGCGAAGGGTTGCACTGGTCATTCGATCGACACCCTGGGATCGGCAATGCCGTAGCAGATATCCACGACGAGATTGACCAGCACGAACAGGCTGGCCATCAGCAGCACGAAGCCCTGCACCGGCGCGTAGTCGGAGGAGAGCAGCGCATCGAGCGCGTAGGACGCAACGCCCGGCCAGGAGAACACCTTCTCCACCAGCACATTGGCGCCGAGCATGGTCGAGAACACGATGCCGGCGATGGTGATGACCGGCAGGATCGCGTTGCGCAGCGCGTAGGTCACGACGACCTTGCGCCAGGACAATCCGACCGAACGCGCAGTGCGCACGAAATCGCTGCCGAGCGACACCAGCATCGAGGCGCGCGTGATCCGCGCCAGCGGTGCGATCACGAACAGCGCCATGCTCACCGCCGGCAGGATCAGCTGCCTGCACGCCGCCCACCAGCCTTCGACATCGCCGGCGAGCAGAAAATCGATGGAGAGGAAGCCGGTGCGCTGCGGCGGCATCGAGGTGAAGACGTCGATGCGCCCGGTTGGATCAGGCGCCAGCCCCAGCAGATAATAGAAGACGTAGATCAGCAGCAGGCCGGACACGAAGGTCGGCACGCAGACGCCGAGCGCACAGAACAGCCGCACGCCGTGATCGACGATCGATCCCGGCCGCAGCGCCGCGATGACGCCGAGCGGCACTGCCGCGATCAGCGCGATCAGGAGCGCAGTGAAGGTGAGCTCGAGCGAGGCCGGCAGCCGCTCGCGCAGATCCTTGAGCACCGGCTGCCCGGTCATCATGGAGCGGCCGAGATTACCCTGACCGATGTCGGAGAGATAGAACACGAGCTGCTCGGGCACGGATTTGTCGAGCCCCATCTGCTTCCGGATCTGCTCGATCTCCTCCTTGCCGGCGTTCGGCCCCGAGGCGAAGAACACCGCGGGGTCGCCGGGCAGGACGCGCATCAGCAGGAAGGTGAAGACCAGCACGCCGAACAGCGCCGGCAGCGACGACAACAGCCGCCTGCCCGCCCGCACCATCGTTCCACCGAGACCCGTCTTCACCATTCAGTGCTCCCTGTCGCTCGCCGCAATCACTTGCGGCTGACGTCGCGGTAATCGACCTGACGATGGAACTCGTAGGTGTAGCCCTCGATCGTCGGCGCCATCACGGCATCCTGGTTGGGTTGCCACAACATGATCTGCGGCATCAGATCGGCATGCATCGCGTTGAGTTTGCGGCCGGCTTCCTCGTACTTGGCCTTGTCAGGCTCGAAACGGGCTCCCTGCGCGATCTCCACAAGCTCCGGATTGTTGATCGACGAGTAGTTCCAGCGCTGGTTGCCGGTGTAGAAGTTGCGGTAGAAATAGTCGGTCGACGGCAGCCAGGCGACGATGCCCTCGGTGAAGAAGGGCAGCTTCTTCTCGTTGATCTGCGTCGACATCTGCGCATCCGGCAGTTTCTGGATGTCGACCTTGATCCCGATCTTGCCGAGCGATTCCTTCACCAGCGCCGCCATCGGCTCCGCGGTCGAGGCCTGGCCGACATTGAAGCTGAACGTGGTCGAAAAGCCCTCGGGCAGGCCGGCCGCCTTGAGATATTCGCGTGCCTTGTCGAGGTCGATCTTCACCGGCTGCTGGAACGGATAGATGCCGGTCAGCGGCTTGCCGTCCGGCCAACTCGCGCCGAACAGCGGCGCGCCGCGGCCGAACAGCGCCGCCTTGAACATGTCCTCATAGGGCAGCGCGAAAGCGATGGCGCGGCGGACATTGACGTTGTCGAACGGCGGGATCTGGTTGTTCATCGAGACGAAGGTGATCGAATTGTATTGCGGCGTCGAGATCACCTGGAGCTTGCCCTTGGCCTCGAGCGCCTGGACGTCGCTGGCCTGGAGATCGACCACGAGATCGGCGTCACCGCGCTCGACCAGATTGGCGCGGGTGGCCGGCTCCGGCACGGACTGGATGATGACGCGCTTGAAGAAGGCCGGCTTGTTGGCCGAGCCGCGGTTCCAGGCCTCGTTGCGCTTGACGATCACCTGCTCGCCGGGTTTGAAGGTCTCGATCACATAGGCGCCGCTGCCGGCGGTGTTCTCCTTCAGCCAGGCCGTTGCCCAGGGATCATCCGCCGTCGCGTGCGCCTTGGCGAGCTTCGAGTTGATGATCATGGGATAGACGGTCGCAAGGTTCGGCAGCGCCAGCTTGTCGGGCTTGGGCAGCGTCACCTCGATGGTGAGGGGATCGATCACCTTGAACTGGTCGGCCGAGGTCAGCGAGCCGGTCAGCAGCTGCGCCTTGCCGAGGATCGGCGCGGTGACGCAGCGGTCGAGCGACCATTTGACGTCCTCTGCGGTAACCGGCGAGCCGTCCTGGAATTTCGCATCCTTGCGCAGGCGGAAGGTGAGCTTCAGGCCATCGGGGCTGACGTCGTAGGATTCGGCGAGCTCGCCGGTGATGGTGTCGAGATCGAACACCCATTTGCCGTTGAGCTGCTTGCGGCCGAACGCGACCAGCCGGTCATAGGTGCTCATGCTGAGTGCGAAGGACTCGCGGGTCGAGCCGGGGATGTTGGGATCGAGCGTGTTGACGGATGCGCCGGTGACGTAGCGCAATGTCTCTGCCCTGGTTTGCGCCTGCGACGGCGCGGTGGCGATCAGCAACAGCGCAGTGGTAGCGAGAATGCAGGTCGCCGGCCTGAAAGACACAAAACGCATTGGTTTTTCCCTGAATTTTCGAACGAGAACGCCAGCAAGGCAGGTTAAGAAAGAAGCAAGTTGCGCGCCAGTCTCATGGGGCGTTTTTGCGGACACATCGCCGCGGCGGCGCATGGATGATCATCGCTGCTGCTCCATTGTTCGCGCCGGCCGCGTGACCACGGCCTGCGGCACGTCGTAGGCGTCGAGCGAGGCCCAGTGCCGCGCGATATCGCCACGGAACAGGCCGCGCGTCAGGCCGTGGACCAGCTTTGGAACGGCGGTCGTCATCGCGTTGATCGACGATCCCGATGCACCGAAGCTCATGGTGGAGGCGATGGCGAAGAGATGGATGTCGGAGATCCACGGCGTCTCGCCCGGCACGCGCTCGGTGAAGGAATAATCGTCGGCAAGATAGGGGAAGCGGCCGAGCCGTTCGTTGCGCTCGTCGTCCGGCGGCTGGTAACGGTCCGCCCAGGTCGCGATGTTGCCTGCGAACCGGCCGAGCTCGCCGCGTCCGGCGAAGTCCATGTCGATGCCGGTGCCGCAGATGACGAAATCTGCTGTGATGGCTCCACGCGGCGTCTCCAGTTCAACGCCGGCGACCGTCTGGCGTGCAGATTCCAGCGGCGCGCCTTCGTGCAAGGTGAAATTGGCGTGCCGCGCGCAACGGTCATAGGTCGGTTGCGGAAATCCTTCGCGCATCTCGAGGATCTTGCGCATGAAGCGCCAGCGCCAGGCATCGTCGAGATCGCTGAGATGACGCAGGAAGCCGCGGAAGGTCAGCCAGCGGTAGGGCTGGATCACCTGGATTTTTGTGCGACGGCAAAGCAGATGCACTTCCGAAGCGCCGGCCTCCAGCGCGGTCGCCGCATTGTCGAAGGCGGAGGCGCCCGCGCCAATCACGGCGACGCGCTTGCCGCGCAGGCCTTCGAAGTCGATGTCGTCGGCGACGGTCGCGACCGAGCTCGTCGGCAGATGCGCGAGCTGCTCCGGGATCATCCAGTCGCCCATGCCCTCCTGCCCCGTCGCCAGCACGATCTTGCGGGCGTAGAGCGTCTCGGCCTCGCCTGCCCGTTTGACGCGCGCAGCCAGCAGGCCGTCGGCGGCAGGCACGATCTCCAGGAGCTCGCAGGCGTTACGCACGGGCAAGCCGATCGTCCGTCGCAGCCAGAGCAGATATTCCGCCCAATGTTCGCGCAGGATCAGGCCGAGGGCCTGCCAGCTTTCCTTGCCGAAGCGGGCTTCGTGCCAGGACTGGTAGGTCAGGCTCGGGATATCGAGGTCCGGGCCGGTATAGTCCTTCGGGCTGCGCAGCGTCGGCATGCGGGCATAGGTGAGCCAGGGGCCTTCCTTGCCTTCCTCGGCCTTGTCGATCAGCAGGATGTTGCTGACGCGGGAGCGCATCAGGCCGAAGCCGATGGCGATGCCGGACTGGCCGGCACCGACGATGAGCACGTCCAGCGCCGGCTTGCCGTCGGGTCCCGTCTTCGGTTCGAGCCAGGCGGCGTGGGGATGCGCGATCATGGCGAGATCGGCGCGAACGTCCGCTTCAAGCTTGGTCAGCGCCTCACTCATGCAGCTAACCAGCCTCCGTCGACCACCATCACGGTGCCGGTCGTGAACGAGGATGCGTCGCTGGCGAGATGCAGCGCGGCCTGTGCGATCTCCTCCGCCCGGCCGAACCGCTTCATGGCGTGGCGGTTGCGCGAGGCTTCGCGCACTTCTTCCGAATTGGCGTGGCGGGCAAAGCTGCGGCGGAGCATCGGCGTGTCGATCGCGCCCGGCGCGATCGCGTTGACGCGGATGCCGTCGGTGGCGAAATCCACCGCCATGGTCCGCGTCAGGCTGACGATGGCGCCCTTGGCGGCGATATAGGCGCTGTTGCCCTTGCCGCCGGCAATGGCGAGCTGCGAGGCCAGTGTGATGATCGAGCCGCCCTTCTGCCGCTGCATGTGCGGCACGGCCGCACGCGCCCACAGCCAGGTGCCGCCGACATTGGCGCGGAACACCGCGTCCCAGTCTTCAATGCTCGTGGTCAGCACCGTGCCACCAACGGAGAAGCCGGCCGCGGTCATGAGCACATCGAGCCGGCCATGCCGCGCGATGACTTCGCCGACAACGGTTTCGGCGAGCGGGGCATCGCCGACGTCGCCGACATGCGTCGTGGCCTCGCCGACGAGGCCCAGCGTTTCCTGAAGGCCTGCGGCGTCGCGATCGACCAAAGCGAGACGCGCGCCCTCCTCCGCGAACAGCTTTGCGCTGGCGCGGCCGATACCCGAGCCGGCCCCCGTGATGATGGCGGTGCGCCCCTGCAGCCGCATGTCAAATCCCCTCCTTGTGCTGCATCCACCAGGCGCTCATCGCGGCGGCGGACTCGGCGCAGCCGAACCGGGCGCGCCAGCCGAACTCATCGGCCATCCGCGTGACCGACATCGGCGCTCGATCCCCGCCGTGGAGCTTGATGACGGTGTTCTCTCCGGGAGACGCGAGCCGGCACTCCAGGCCTGGATGCAGGGCCGCGAACGCCTCGCCCCATTGCAGTGCCGACCAGGCGGCGCCGCTGGAGATGTTGTAGAGCCGGTGGCGCGGCCGCTCGGCTTCGATCAGCACGGCGACGGCTTCAGCGGCATCGACGGCGTAGGTCCAGTCCTTGATGCCGGGCGCAGGGAGAAGAGCCGGTTCGCCGCGCGCGAACGCGGCGAGGATCTGATACTGGAGGCTCGGCGTATCGCGCACCGAACCGGGCCGCTCCCACGGTCCGAACACCGCACTGAGGCGGACGCTCAGGAAATCGCCGCCAAAGAGCTCGGCGTGGCGCGCGACGGAGCGCTCCGAGGTGAACTTGCTGATGGCGTAGAACGAGACGGGATCGCAGGGCGTCTCCTCGTCCAGCACCGGCACCCGCTGGCCCGCCGCGCCGTAGGCCGAGGCCGACGACAGATTGACGACGCGGCGGACGCGGTGACGGATCGCCGCCTGCAGGATCGGGATCTGGGCCATCACGTTGATCTCGAGAACGCGTGCGGGAGATGCCCGTTCGAGGTCGTCGCCCGCGGTGACCGCGGCGCCAAGCACGATCGCATCGCACCCCTTCGAGATCAGTGCGTCGATGGCTTCCGCGTCGGTAATGTCGCCCTGCACGGTCTTGAGCCGTGCGCCATGGTCGGCCAGCGATCGCTGCGCGGTTGGCGGCAGCGCTGCCCGGTCATACAGCGTCACCTCGTGCCCGTGCGCGAGCAGCACCTCGGCGAGATTGAGGCCGACAAAGCCGGTGCCGCCGAAGATGACGATCTTCATCGCGCGCGATCCGCCGTCACAGCAGTTTTGCCCCAAAATTCCGTTCCGGATCCATGTCGGCGACGAGCCGGCCGGTCGGCCTTGCCGCCTCGCCGCCGCTGCGCGCGAGGAATTTGCCGCTGCCGGCGCTGGCGAGACACTTGTTGCCTTCGATAATGACGCGGCCGCGCGAGAGCACCGACACCGGCCAGCCCTTCAGCGTGCGGCCCGCGAACGGCGTGTAGCCGGCGAGATCATGCATCATCTCGTCCGCGATGGTGACCTCGCGGTTGGGATCCCAGATCGCGATATCGGCGTCCGCACCGACGGCGATCGAACCCTTGCGCGGATGCAGATTGTAGATCTTGGCCGGCGCCGTCGACGTCAGCTCGACGAATTTTTCGAGGCCCAGCCGTCCCTTCGACACCATCGCATCGAACAGCAGCGGCAATCGCAGCTCCAGTCCCGGCAAGCCGTTGGCGACCTGCTTGAAGTTCGGATTGGGGCCGGCGCGCAGCTTGCCGGTCTCGTCGTAGCGATAGGGCGCGTGATCCGACGAGATGGTCTGGAGATCGCCGAGCGACAGCGCCTGCCATAGCGCTTCCTGATCCGAATGCGTGCGCGGCGGCGGGCTGCACATCCACTTGGCGCCCTCGGCGCCGGGCTTGTCGAGATCATTGGCGGTCAGGAACAGATATTGCGGACAGGTCTCCGCGAACACCTTGAGCCCCTGCCCGCGCGAGTCGCGGATCACCCTGGCGCCCTCGGCGGTCGAGACATGGAAGATCATGATCGGCTGGTCGATCAGCGCCGCCATGCCGATCAGCCGCGTGAACGCTTCCGCCTCCGACACCCGCGCATGGCTGACGGCGTGGTATTTCGGCATGGTATAGCCACGCGCAAGCAGCCGCTTCACCATCCAGGCAATGATGCCGTGGTTCTCGGCATGGGCACACAGCATCGCGCCGGACTGGCGGGCGGCGAGGAGAATATCGAGCAAGGGCTCGTCATCGACCTTGAGGCGGTCATAGGTCATGAAGATCTTGATCGAGGCATGGCCCTGCTTCACCAGCGCCGGGATATGCTCCTCGACGGTCTCCTTGGTCGCATCCGCAATGATCATGTGAAAGGCGTAGTCGATCACGGCGCCCTTCTTCGCCAGCGCGTGATAGTCTTCCACCACCTGCGGCAGCTTCATGCCGACATGCTGGGCAGCGAACGGGATCACCGTGGTGGTGCCGCCGAAAGCGGCGGAGACGGTCGCGCTCTCGAAGGTGTCGGCATTCATGATGCCGGCAGCCGAGAGCTGCTCGATATGGGCGTGGCTGTCGACGCCGCCCGGCAGCACCAGCTTGCCGCGCGCGTCGATCTCGCGCTTGGCCGCCGGAAGGCCCTTGCCGATCGCCGCAATGGTCTCGCCTGATATGGCGACGTCGGCCTCGAAGACGTCGGTGGTGGTGGCGACGCGGCCACCACGGATGATGAGGTCGTAAACTGGTTCAGTCATGAGGCACTCCGTGATAGGCTCAAGGCACGTGATCGCAATTTCGTGGAAAGACCATCATGCCCAGGCCGCGCATTCTCGTCATTAATCCGAACTCCAACCCCGCGGTCACGCAAGGGCTGGAGGAAGCGTTGAAGCCGCTCGGCTTCGAAGGCGGCCCCGAACTGGTCTGCCAGTCGCTGGCCGAGGGTCCGTTCGGCATTGAAAGCCAGGCCGATGTCGACGGCGTCGCGATGCCGCTGCGCAAGCTGGTCGAAGGCGACAACAGCTCGGCAGCCTTTGTCATCGCCTGCTACAGCGATCCCGGGCTTCAGGTCTGCCGCGAAGGCACGGACCGGCCGGTGTTCGGCATCGCCGAGTGCGGCGTGCTGACGGCGCTCGCCCGCGCCGAGACGTTCGGCGTCATCGCGATCGCGCAGCGTTCGATCCCGCGGCACATGCGCTATCTCAGGCAGATGGGCCTGACCGACCGTCTCGCCGGCGAGCGGCCGCTGAACATGAGCGTCGCGGAGACGGCGTCTGGTGAAGGCACGCTCGCCAGGATGATCGAGGTCGGCCGCGCGCTGCGCGACGAGGACGGCGCGCGCGCCATCGTGATGGGCTGCGCCGGCATGGCGCGCCACCGGCGCCCGCTGGAAGACGCGCTCAAAATTCCCGTGATCGACCCGACACAGGCGGCCGTCACCATGGCGCTGGGTACGGTGCAGTTCTCGGCTCACTAGGCGTCCTTCAGCTCTTTGGCGTCCTGCCGCGCGAGCCATTGCGCATGGCTCTCGCGCGTCAAGGCAAACGTATCCCGCTGCGTCGTGTAGAGATTGCCGAACATGCGGCCGATCGGGCGATAGGCTGCGAGATCGACATACATGTTCGCCTCATCGACGAGGCCTTCGCGGGCGTGAATCCTGAGCACCTCGCCAACCAGCAGCTCGCGATCCGGCGAGAAATTCAGCACGACATGGCGCCGGCATTCCAGCGCAAAGGGCGCCGCGGCTAGACGCGGCACCTTCACATCGACCGAGGGAAGCGTCGCAAGCCCCGTCGCGGCGACCTCGCTATCTCCTGAGGGGAAATCGACGGCGCAGTCGTTCATCGCCTCCGACAGCGCCTCGTCCACCATGTGCACGACGAACTCGCCGTCGCGATGGATGTTGCGGGTCGTGTCCTTCGGCGAGTGATCCGGCTTGTGCTGGAGCCCGAGCACCACCAGCGCGGGGTTTTCCGAGAACACGTTGAAGAAGCTGAACGGCGCGGCATTGACGGCGCCGTTCTCGTTCAGCGTCGTCACCAACGCGATCGGCCGTGGCACCACCACGCCGCAGAGCAGCTTGTAGCGATCGCGCGGATCGAGTTCACGTAAGGAGATGCCTTTGTCCGCCATCGGCGTCACTTCTCGGGCGGCGGCACTGCGCCGGTCCGGCTGGTGATCAGGCCGTAATGCTCGATGCGGCGGTGCCGGGCGAAATCGAAGATCGTGGTCTTGCCGAAGGTCGTCGCATCGAGGTCGCAGGCATGGACCAGCACCTCGTCGTCCTCGGTCTTGGCCTCGGCCACGATTTCGCCGTTGGGATCGACGATCAGGCTGCCGCCGAACAGCGGATGACCGTCCTCATTGCCGGCCTTGGCCACCGCGACCACCCAGGTCGCGTTCTGGTAGGCGCCGGCCTGCACCGAGAGGCGGTTGTGGAACAGGCGCTTCTCGACGCCTTCCTCGCTCTTCTCAGCGTTCACGGACGGCGTGTTGTAGCCGATCAGCACCATCTCCACGCCCTGCAACCCCATGACGCGATAGGTCTCGGGCCAGCGGCGGTCGTTGCAGATCGCCATGCCGATGATGCCGCCGAGCTCGCGCCAGACGTTGAAGCCGAGATCGCCCGGCTCGAAATAGCGTTTCTCCAGGTGCTGGTGCGAGCGCTTGGTGTCGTGTTCCACATGGCCGGGTAAATGGACCTTGCGGTACTTGCCGACGATCTTGCCGGCCTTGTCGGTCAGGATCGCAGTGTTGAAATGATGTCCGTCCGGCGTCAGCTCGGCATAGCCGAAGTTCATCGCCATCTGGTGCTGCGCTGCACGCTCGAACAGCGGCCTGGTCGCCGCGCTCGGCATCTCGCGCTCGAACCAGTTGTCGAACTCGGCCCGATCTTCGACGTACCAGCGCGGGAAGAACGTCGTCAGCGCCAGTTCCGGATAGACGATCAGGTCGGCGCCTTTTGCCTTGGCTTCGTCCATCAGCGCGATCATGCGCTTGACCACGGCCTCGCGGCTGTCGGCTTTCTGGATCGGACCCATCTGGGCGGCGGCGACATTGACGATACGCATCAGCGATTTCCTGGTGATGTCTTGACGGAAGGCGTGCTGGCAGACGCCGTGAGCTCAACGATGTACCGGCGCGCGCAGCTTAACGCAGCATCGCCCGGAATTTCCAGCCGGAGGCCTGCGGGACGGCATGGCGTGCATTGCATGCATCGCATTCAGCCGTGCTCCTCGTCGGCGACGTCGAGACCATGGTCCAGCGCGTCGAGCAGCAGGCCGGCCTCCCGCTCGGAGATGACGAGCGGCGGCGCCAGGAACAGCGATGTCTGCTCACCGCTGGTGCCGATCACCGCGCCGGCTTCCAGCGCCCGTTCCGCCACGCGCGAGGCGATCGGCACTTCGGTCGTGTCGGCGCGCCAGGTGCGCCAGTCGGGGCCGTGCAGTTCCACGGTCCAGTGCAGTCCCTGCCCGGCCACGCGCTGAACGCTCGGATGCTTTTGCGCGATCTCGAGCAGGCGCCGGGTGAACAGCTTTTCCAGTTTCTGAACGTGTTCCAGTATCCTGTCGTCGGTGACGACCTTCAAATACGCGCTGACGGCGGCCATGCTGATGGGATGGCCACGCAGCGTGCCGTAGTTCTGCCAGCTCGAGCCCTTGAGCCGCTCGACGATCTCTTTCGACACCACGACCGCAGCGACCGCCGCGGCACCGCCGCCCAGCGACTTGCCGAGCGTCACGATATCAGGCCGACTCTGCGCGCCCTGGAATGCGAACCAGCGGCCCGCGCGGCCAGCGCCCGTGACGACCTCGTCCGCGATCCAGTAGGAGCCGGCCTGCCGCGCGCAGCGCGCAACCTCGTCCTGATAGGCGCCGTCATAGTAGATGCCGCCTTGGGTGTAGTCGATGATCGTCGCCGCCGTGTCCGAGAGCAGGCGCGGTGCATCGGCGAGATATTCGCTCGGCGGCGCATTGCCGGCGGGCGCACCGTAGATCGCACCATCCGGCGCCGGCAGAATCCGCACCGGTGCCATCGGCGCCGGCAGCTTCGAGCCGCCGGCATGCACGGCGAGGCCGCCATGCCATTGCGGTTGCACCGTCATGCTGCGCGACAGGCCGGTGATGCCGTGATAGGCGCGCTCGCGGGTCGCCAGTGCCGTGCGCTGCGTCAGCGCCTGGCAGAGCGACAGCGCCATGTCGTTGGCCTCGCTGCCGCTGATGCAGAAGCGGACCGCGCCGACCCAGTCGTCCTCGCCCTTGAACGCGGTGGCCATCAGGTCGTCTGCAGCCTGCTCGCGGCCGACCCAGGTCCAGCCTTCGTTGACGACAGGCGTATCCGCCGCGCGGCGGATGGCTTCCACCATCGCAGGGTGCCGATGGCCGAGACCGCCGCCGGTGTTGCTGCCGTCGATCAGCTTGCGTCCGTCCGACAGGTGGAAGTAGACGCCCTCGCCGCCGACCACAGCCATCGGCGCGGCCTCGCCCGCATTCAGCCCGGTTCGCAACAATCTGCTCATCGCCCGTCCCTCACTCCGCAGCCGCGGCGCCATAGCCGCCGCCGCCGCACATCTCGATCGTGACGAGATCGCCTTGCTGCAACACCAGGTTCGACTTGCCGTCGATGGCGACGTTGGCCCCATGCCGGACCAGCGAGATGCGGCAGGCCTTTCCAGGATAGCCGCCCTGCATGCCCCAGGGCGCGATCACCATGCGTTCGATGCAGGTGGTGAGATGCATCGACGGAGCGAGGATGCGATAGGTGCGGACGGAGCCGTCACCACCGCGATGAGCACCCGTGCCGCCGGACCCTCGGCGGATGGCCTGCTGCTCGAGCCGGATTGCGTAATTCGCCTCGATCACCTCGACGGGCGTGTTCGAGGTGTTGGACAGATGCACGCGCGTCGCGGAGGTGCCGGCCCGATCGTGCCGCGCGCCCTCGCCGCCGCCGTGAACCTCGTAGAGCATCTTCCACGACCCGTTCGGCCGTGGCTCGGCGAAGAACAGCACGCCCGCCGTGGTCGCGCCACCGGCCGACAGGCGTTCGGGAATGGTGTCCTGCATCGCGCGGAAAATCGCATCGACGATGCGCATGGAGGTCTCGTGGTTGCCGGCGGCAACGGAAGCGGTCCAACCCGGTTCCAGGATCGAGCCCGGGCGTGTGACGATGGTCAGAGGCCGCAGCGCGCCCGCGTTCTGGTTCATGTCGCGCCCGCTCATGATGCGCGCGGCATAGGCGACGGCCGAGCGCGCCATGAACGGCGTGGTGTTGCAGAAGTTCGAGACACGGTCGCAGCTTCCGGAGAGATCGAAAGTCGCCTCGTCGCCGCGGATGGTGATCTTGACGTGGATGCGGGCCGGTGCGTTGTTGTCGCTGCCGTCGTCGAGGTAATCCTCGCCCTCGTAGACGCCGTCGGGGAGGTCGCGCAGCGCCTCGCGCATCTCGATTTCCGAGAGATCGTGCAGGCGCGCCTGCGTCGCCGTGAACACCGCCTTGCCATGCTCGCGGCAGAGCTCGACGATGCGCTTCTCGCCGGCCTTGGTCGCCGCGATCTGGGCGAGAAGATCGCCCTCGCAGGATTCGGCATCGCGGACATTGGCCTTGAGCAGCTGCACGATCGGCGTGTTGACGCCGGCGGCCGTTGCGATCAGCACCGGCGGAATCCGCATCGCCTCCTGGAACGTGTCGACCGCCTTGGCGAAATAGCTGCCGGGCCAGGTGCCTCCGATGTCGGGCCAATGCGCGAGGCTGATCGCGAAGGCCACGATCTCGCCATCCACGAAGACCGGCCGCACGACCTTGACGTCGTTGAGATGATTGCCGCCAAGCGCGCCGACATTGTAGATCACGACGTCGCCGTCTTTCAGGCCGTCGCGCGGCATGACCTTGAGCAATTCGGGGATGGTGTAGGCCATCGCGCCGAGATGGATCGGGATGTCGCGGCCCTGCCCGACCAGGCCACCATGGCCGTCCGTGATCGCCGACGACAGATCGCCGGCCTCGCGCAGCAGCGGCGAGCGTGCCGAGCGCGTCATGACGAGGCTCATCTCTTCGGCCGCGGCCGAGAGCCCGTGCCGGATGACCTCGACGACAAACGGATCGAGCTTCATGCTGCCCTCCGCGTCAGGAACAGGTTTCCGGCAGCATCAGGCCTTGCATCCCAGCCGGGCGGCACGACCACCGTTGACCACGCGTCTTCGATAATGGCCGGACCGCTGACGGTCTCCGTGAGCGCGGCGCGGTCGATGATTGCCGTTGCGATCTCGTGGAGGCCGTCGAACGAGCAGATGCGCGTGCCCGACGAAACCGCCCGCACCGCGGTCCCCGGTCGGCTCACGACAGTCGTGGATGGGCGGCGCGCCTGCACCCGCACGGATTCGATGACGCAGGGCTCGCCGGTCGCATAGCCGAACAGCCCGTGATGCCGCGCCAGGAAGTCCGTCTTGAGTTTGGCGACATCCAGCGGCAGCGTGAAAGGCACGGGGATGGCATCGTTCTGCGCCGCATAGCGCATCAACGCCACCAGTTCGAGCTGGATCTCCGTCTTCGCAACGCCGTTCGCGATCAGCGGCGCCGAGGCATCGTCGATCAGCGTTCCGATCCGCTCCGATACGCGGGCGAGATCGATGCCGTCGAGCGCAGCGCGCAGCGTCTGCTGCTGGAGGAAGCTGAAATCGGCGGTGAGGCAGCCCAGCGCCGAGAACGCGCTGGAGGCGCTGGGCACGACGACCTCGGCAATCCCGTAGAGATCGGCGAGGCCCGCGGCATGCATCGGGCCGCCGCCGCCGAAGGCCAGCAACGTACAGTCGCGGCCGTCGATGCCGCGCTCGACCGTGACACGGCGGAGCGCGCGGGCCATGGTCGCATTGGCGACCTTGACGATGCCGAGCGCCGTTTCGGTCAGGCTGAGGCCAAGGGCGCGTGCGATCGGTTCGATCACGCGCTTGGCGGCCTCGATGTCGATCCCGATGCGGTCCCCGAGCTTGGTTTCCGGATTGAGATAGCCGAGCACGGCATTGGCGTCGGTGATGGTCGGCTCGGTGCCGCCGCGGACATAGCAGGCCGGCCCAGGCTCGGAACCAGCGCTCTCGGGCCCGACGGTGAGGCCGCCGGGGCCGTTGCGCACGATCGAGCCGCCGCCCGCACCGATGGAATGAACCGCGAGCATGGGCTGGCGCAGCGGCTTGTCGCCGAGCATGCGGCCGTCGGTCATCTCGGCCTGCCCGTCCACGATCAGGCAGACATCCGTCGTGGTGCCGCCCATGTCGAAGGTGAGCATGCGCGAGGTGCCGAGCTGGCGCGCGATGCTGACGGAGGCCGAGACGCCCGCCGCCGGGCCCGACATCGCCATCACCAGCGGGCGGCGCTTCACGGCGGAAATCGGGATCATCGCGCCGGCGGAGTGAAACACCTGCAAGCCGGCGCCGATCGGCAGCCGCTGCTCCAGCTCGCTGAGATATTCGACCGCGATCGGCATCGCGGCGGCGTTGAACACCGTGGCCGAGGTCCGCTCGTATTCGCGCGCCTCGGGATTGACCTCGTGCGAGAGCGAGACATGGGCGACGACGTCCCTGAGCCGCTCGCCGAGCATCTTCTCATGCACGGGGTTGGCGTAGGCGTGCAGGAGAGCGACCGCGACACTCTGCACACCGGTCTGCTTCAGCCAGGTCACCAGGCGCTCGATCTCGGCGTCATCCAGCGCCTTCAGCACCCGCCCCTCGTGATCGAGGCGCTCGGCAAGGCCGAAGCATCGTTCGGGCGGCACCAGAGGCGGCGATTTCGGGGGAATGTCGAGCCGATACAGATCGCGGCGGCGATAGCGCGCGATCTCAAGCACATCGGCAAAGCCTTCGGTCGCGACCAGCGCCACCTTCGGCAACCGGCCTTCGACGATGGCATTGGTCACGCGCGTGGTGCCGTGGACGAAGCGCTTGACCTCGCTCTTGCGCAGGCCCACCGCCTCGATGGCCTCGAGCATCGCCTGCACCGGCGCTTGCGGGCGTGACGGCACCTTCGCGATCCGCGCCTCCGCGGTGTCGCGCCGGATGGCGATGATGTCGGTGAAGGTGCCACCGATATCGGTGCCGACCTCCCAGTGATTTCCGGACTCGCTCATCTGCACTGGTCAGCTACGGATGACGTCCGGACCCGGCGCCGGGTCCGTCCGGTCGATCGCAACGTCCACTGCCAAACCGAGAGCGCTCATCATGCATCCCCTGTCATGCCACCGACCGGGAGCGTGCGACAGAGCGAAGGGCTCGGTATAGGGCCAGAGTTGTCGCAATCCGCTAGACCAGCGCATGTGCGGCATCGCGCAGTGCAACAGCGGCTGCACGTTTTGGTGCAGCGATGCCTGCTCAGAGGGCAATTGGGCTTCAGCCCGTTTCAAGCCGCGAACGTGCAGCGCACCCTTGGATTCGTCGGCGCAAATCATGACGTCCGCTGCAGTGCAATCGGAGGCGCCAGATCAGCCTGTCTAATTTGCAGGCGATCGTGCGGCACTGCGGGATGGGCGATTGCCTACGAGCCATGCACGCCAGTCGGCTCAGCTTCCCTTTATTGTACGAACAGTACGGGAGGAAATTGCCGCCTCGGACGGTGCATTGCGGCGACCGCTGCCGATGGCAGCTGCGATTCTCGCGAGCAGCGGCACCGCATCTTCGACCTGAAGCCGCCCGTAGCCGAACACCAGGCCCTGCCGCGTCGGCTGCGCCAGGAAATTCTGCGACAGCGGCTGCACGTGAATGCCTGTTTGCTTCAGGAGTGCGGCCGCCTCGCCGTCGCTCATCCGCGCCTGCATCGCGTCGGTGAACAGCGCCACCAGATGCAGGCCGGTGACGGCCGAGGACACGGTGAGATCATCCGGCATCAGCGCTGCGATCGCGTCGATCAGCGCGTTCCGCCTGGCAGCATAGACCCGGCGCATCGCGCGCAGGTGCCGCAGCAAATGCCCCTCGCGCATGAACTCGGCGAGCGCGAGCTGACCGATGCCGGAGGTGTGGACATCGATGCGCGCGCGCCCCTTCGAAAATCCTTCGATGAAATTCCTGTTGGCGACGATGTAGCCGAGCCGCAGGTTCGGCATCATGATCTTGGAGAAGGTGCCGAAATAGATCACGCGCCCTTCGCGGTCGAGCGAACGCAAGGAGGCGATCATGCTGTCCTGGTGCCTGAACTCCGAATTGTAGTCGTCCTCGATCACCCAGACGTCGTTCCTGTTGGCCCAGTCGAGCAGCTCGAGGCGCCGTTCGAGACCCATGCTGACGCCGAGCGGGTATTGATGCGAGGGCGTCACCACGATCAGCCGCGCGCCCGGCGCGCGCCGGATGCCTTCGGAGACGACGAGGCCCTTGTCATCGACCGGAACCGGCACGAGCTTGGCGCCCGCCGCCGTGAGCGCCCAGCGCGCCTCGATGAAGCCGGGCTCCTCGACCCAGACCTCGTCACCGGGATCGAGGATCATCCGGCTGCAGAAATCCAGCGCGCCCGACGTGCCCGACGTGACGACGACCTCCTCCGGCGAGCAGACCAGTCCGCGCACCGAGCCGAGGAAGTTCGCGATCTCGCTGCGCAGCCGCGGGTGGCCCTCGGGCGGAAGGTCGAGGCACTCCTGCTCTCTGGGGTTTTGCCAGCTTTGCCGGAGCAGGCGCGACCATTCCCTGAAAGGAAAGGTCGAGATGTCGGGGGCGCCGGGTGCGAACACCGACGGCCAGTTGGTCTCGTAGTCCAGGCCAAGCAGCGAGCGCCACCGCTCCGACGTGCGGGCGGGCCGGGATGCAGGCGATGTGGCCGATGCCGGCGCCACATGCGGGGCCGCAACGGACGCCACCATGACGCTGCCGCGCGGTGTCGATACGAGATAGCCTTCTGCGTAGAGCAGATCCCACGCAGTAAGCACCACCGTGCGCGAGCAGCCGAGCTCCCGCGCGATCTCGCGCGAACCCAGAAATTGCGTTCCAGCCGGGAAGACGCCGCGCAGGATGCCGTCGCGGATGTGGGCCGCGATCTGCAGATGCAGCGGCACGGCCGAGGTCCGGTCGATATGCATCCCCGCAAGGGACACGCGCTTGCTCATGTCTCGCCCGTCAGGCAATGACGAATTGTAGCCCGCATGGAGCGAAGCGGAATGCGGGATTATCATCCACTGTCATTCCGGGGCGCGCCACTTGGCGCGAACCCGGAATCGATTTGTCCGCGTAACGTGCCGTGCGATGGATTCCGGGCGCGCGCGTCGCGCGCCCCGGAACGACACCGCGTCCGGCTTACGCGCTCGCCTGCGTCACGAACTTCGTGTTGAGGTAGCCCTCGATCGCCTCGAGGCCGCCTTCCGAACCGTAGCCAGAATCCTTGATGCCGCCGAACGGCACTTCAGGCAGCGCGAGGCCGTGATGGTTGATCGAGACCATGCCGCTTTCGACATCGGCGCCGATCGCCTGCATCGTCTTGGTCGAGGTGGTGTAGGCATAGGCCGCAAGGCCATAGGGCAGACGGTTGGCCTCGGCCACCACCTCGTCATAGCTGCGGAACGAAGTGATCGGCGCCAGCGGGCCGAACGGCTCCTCGTTCATGATGCGGGCATCGCGCGGCACGTCGGTGATGACGGTCGGCTCGAAGAAGAAGCCCTCATTGCCGATGCGCTTGCCGCCGGCCTGCACCTTGGCGCCGCGCTGCACAGCGTCGGATACGAGACCTTCCATCGCGTCGACACGGCGCGGGTTCGCCAGCGGGCCCATGCGGGTGTCCTTGTCGAGGCCATTGCCGACCTTCAGGCTCTTGGCGGCCGCGACGAACTTGTCGACGAAGGGCTGGTAGACGCTCTCATGCACCAGGAAGCGCGTCGGCGAGACGCAGACCTGGCCGGCGTTGCGGAACTTGTTGGCCGAGAGGATCTTCGCGGCGTTGTCGAGGTCGGCATCCGCGAACACGATCGCCGGGGCGTGGCCGCCGAGCTCCATGGTGACGCGCTTCATGTGCAGGCCGGCGAGCGCGGCCAGATGCTTGCCGACCGCGGTCGAGCCGGTGAAGCTGATCTTGCGGATGATCGGATGCGGAATGAGATATTCCGACACTTCCGAGGGCACGCCGAACACGAGCTGGACGACGCCGGGCGGGATGCCGGCGTCGGCGTAGGCGCGTACCAGCTCCATGCAGCTTGCGGGCGTCTCTTCCGGACCCTTGACGATGATCGAGCAGCCGGCGGCGAGCGCGGCCGAGATCTTGCGCACAGCCTGGTTGATCGGGAAATTCCAGGGCGTGAACGCGGCGACCGGGCCGACCGGCTCCTTGGTCACGAGCTGGGAGACATTGCCCATCCGCGGCGGCACGATGCGGCCATAGGCGCGGCGGGCTTCCTCGGAGAACCAGTCGATGAGGTCGCCGGCGAGCATGGTCTCGCCCTGCGCTTCCACCACCGGCTTGCCCTGCTCCATGGTCATCACGGGGGCGATCTCGGCGGCGCGCGAGCGGATGATGTCGGCGGCCTTGCGCATCAGCTTGTAGCGGTCGAACGGCGAGGTCTTGCGCCAGACCTCGAAGCCGGCCCGGGCCGCCTCCAGCGCGCGGTCGAGATCCGCCTTGGAGGCGTGCGGGGTCTTGCCGATCGACTGGCCGGTCGCGGGATTGAGGATGTCCTCCGACTTGCCGGACGTGCCGTCGGTCCACTCGCCGGCAATGAACATTTGAACTTTCGGATACATCCTTGGAGCCTCCATTTTCGGTCATCGGCGGGCCCAGCGCCCCACCGTTTCAAGCCGGCGCAGAGCTACACCGAAAGGGGTCCGGCGGAAAGGGATCAATGATGCCGCAGCAGGGCATCGCTGATCTTCTCGGCCGCCATGATCACGGGAATGTTGGTATTGGCGGTCGGCAGAAGCGGCATGATCGAGGCGTCCGCAACGACGACGTTTTCGCTGCCGATCACCAGCCCGTGCGGATCGACCACCGCCATGGGATCGGCGGGATCGCCCATGCGGCAGGTGCCCACGGGGTGCCAGACGCCGAACACGCTCTGCCGCACGAAGGCCTCTAACGCACGCTCGTCGGCGAGCGTCGCCTGGAAGGCGGTGCCGTTGAGAAGCACCAGCCGGATCAGGAGTTGCCGCAGGCCGGCGGGCACGTCGAGCATCGGCCCGAGGATCGAGGCGATGATGCGGTTGGCGATGCCGTGCCGGCTCAGGCGCTTGATGCGCGGCGAATAGGAAGCCGGGAAGAAATCGCCGGCTTCCGGATTGAGCGCGGGGTGAACGACGAACCTGGCCAGCAGCCGGACGGCTGCAACCATCCGCTCGAGATCGCGTGCATCGGACAGCAGGTTGAAATCGACCGCCGGATAGGTCCTGGGATCGCGGCTCGCAAGCGTCAGCGTCCCGCTCGAATAGGGCCGGTTGCACCAGAGGAAATAGAGCCCGAGCCGCGTGCCCAGCGCATGCCAGCCGCCGCGCGCCGAGGCCGTAAGGTACATGTCGGAGGGATCGCAGCCCTCAAGTCCCGATGAGAAGCGCATCGCCGCAAAATTGGGACGCCGGCGAGCCAGCGGCAGCCGCAGCGGGCGCGGCAGATATTGGCAGAAGGTCAGCGCGGGATGATCGCGCAGATTGCTGCCGACACCGGGACGGTCGATGGCGACGGGAATGCCGAGCGCCTGCAGCGCCGCGCCCGGGCCGATGCCCGCCCGCATCAGGATCGCCGGAGATTGCAGCGCGCCCGCGGTGAGGATCACGCGGCCGGCGCCGACGTTGAGCTTTTGACCGTCGCGGATCACCGTCACGCCTGTTGCGCGACGGCCAGCGAGGTTGAGCTGCGCGACCTCGCTGTCGGCCCAGATGGTCAGGTTCGACCGCGCGCGCGTTGCGGCGTCGAGATAGCCTGCGGCGGTGGAGACGCGCCGGTCGTTACGGTTGGAGAAGGCCGGCGGAAAGATGCCGTCCTCGAATTCTCCGTTCTGGTCCTGCCGGAACGGCAGGCCGGTCGCCGACAAGGCATCGCCCACCGCGCGGCCGAACAGCGGCATGGCTTCGTGCGCGATGCGGCGGATCGGGATCGGTCCCTGCTTGCCGTGCAGCGGACCATCAAAATCCAGATCGGTCTCGAGCTTGAGGAAATAGGGCAGCACGTCGGTCCAGCCCCAGCCGCGCGCGCCGAGCTCGTGCCATTCGTCGTAATCACGCGGCAGGCCGCGATTGGCCGACTGCACGTTGATGCTGGAGCCGCCGCCCATCACCCGGCCCTGCTCATAGCCACGCACGACCGGCCTGCCCTCGGCATTGCGGCCGGCCGCGGCCGAGAGGCCCGGCCAGATGTATTTGTCGCCGTAGAACAGCGGCATCGGATAGCTGTCGAGGATCTCCGGCGGCGTCGCCTCGGGCGGCGTGTCCATCCCGGCTTCGATCAGGAGCACGCGCCGGCGCCCGTCTGCTGAAAGCCTGTTGGCCAGCACGCAGCCGGCCGAACCTCCGCCGACGATCACATCGTCGAAATGCAGCTCTTCCATTCCCGCCTCGTGACGCACTTCAATAGGTCGGCGCGGCCACGGATGCGGCCGCGCCGGTTTGCATCAGCGGAAGTTGCCCTTGGTCTCGGGGATCACGATGGCCCCGATCAGATAGACCACGAAGACGCCGACCGCGAAGTAAGCCAGCGACATCGGGATCTGCGCCGGGCTGGCACTCACCAGCGAGACGAAGGTCGGCATCATGCCGCCCAGCGCGAAGCCGATATTCCAGGACAGGCCCGTGCCGCTGGCGCGCAGCGCGGTCGGGAAGCGCTCGTTCAGGAAGATCAGCACCGGGGCGTAACCGGCATTGCCGATGAAGGCGATGGCGAGCGCGAGCAGCGTGATCTGCGTCGTGTCCTTGGTGGCTGCAAGGTTGAGATAGCAGAGCGGCAGCAGCACTGCCGCCAGCACGCCGATCAGCAGGAACGTCTTCTTGCGGCCGATCCAGTCGCTCAGCGCGCCGACCAGCACCGCGGAGAAGAACGCCGAGACGCTCGCACCCATCAGGATCAGCGACGAGGTCTGGTTGGGGACCGCGTTGATGACCTTCAGGAAGCTCGGCAGATAGCCGGATGTCAAATAGTAGCCGGCGCCGCCGCCGAAGGTGATGAGCAAATTGACCAGCAGCACGCCGCGATACTCGCCGGAGAACACGTCCCTGACCGGCGCCTTCGTGACCTTCGCCTGCTTGTTGCCCTGCTGGCGCTTGAGCTCCTTGAAATACGGGGACTCCTCGAGGTTGCGGAAGATGAACCAGCCGAGCAGCGAGCTGAGCAGCCCCGAGAAGAACATGAACCGCCAGCCCCACACCGCGAAGGCATCGCCGGGGAAGACCGAGGACGTGATCAGGAAGATGAAGGACGCGAGCAGCGCGCCGATGCCGGCACCGCCGCCGCCGACCAGCCCCGACATCGCGCCGCGCCAATTCGCCGGCACCGATTCCGTACCGATCGTGTGGGTGGAGGCCACGACGCCGCCGACGAAGATGCCTTGCACCAGGCGCAGGACCAGGAAGATGATCGGCGCGATCACGCCGACTTGCGCGATGGTGGGCAAGAGACCGAACGCCGCCGTGCTGAGGCCGACGCCGACGATGGCGATCAGCATGGCCTGCTTGCGGCCGTGCACGTCGGCATAATGGCCGAACACCGCCGAACCGAGCGGGCGCATCAACAAAGTCACGGCGAACGAGCCGTAGACCGCGGCGAGCGACAGCGCCGCATTGCTCGACGGAAAGAACAGCGCGCCGACGACCGGCGCCACGTAGAGCAGAATGAACAAATCGAACAGATCCAGTGCCCATCCGAGCACCGACGCGATGATCGCATTGACCATCTGCTTGTTGTCGGCGGATGCTTGCGCGCCCGCGACCGGCATATCCATCTCAGCCATGTTGTTTTACCTCCCCCGTTTTGAATGGGCCGCGGTCCGCGCCATTGCGAACCGCGGCAGTGCGTTTCCGTCGTGTCTCAGCGGCCGACGAATTTCGGCGGACGCTTGGCGTTGAAGGCGTCGACGCCTTCCTTGAAGTCGTCGGACTGGCGCAGGCGGCTGTAGCAATGACCTTCGAGCTCGATGGCGATGGCGAGCGTCGAATCCTCGGTGTCGTTGAGGAGCTTCTTGGCGGTGCGCTGGGCCAGCGGCGAGAAGGTGCGGAGCTCGTCGACCAGCCTGTCGGTCGCCTTCTCCAGTTCGGCATCCGGCACACATTCGGTGGCGATGCCCCACTCATAGGCCTGCTTGGCCGAGATGCGCTTGGAGCGCATCACGATGTCCTTGGTACGGGTGATGCCGACCATCTTCTGCAGCCGGGCCGAGCCGCCCGAGCCCGGGATCTGGCCGAGCTTCTGCTCCGGCAGCGCGTATTGCGTGGTCTCGGAGGCGATGCGGAAGTCGCAGGCCAGCGACAGTTCGAAGCCGACACCGAAGCAATAGCCGCGATTGGCGACAATCACGGGCTTGGCGCAGCGCGCGGGCGCCGCGATGTTCCAGGCGAGCTTCGACACATGCTCGGGGCTCGCTTCCATGAAGCCGCCGATATTGCCGCCGCTGGAGAAGTGCTCGCCCTCGCCGCGAACCACGATGACGCGGACGCGCGGATCTTCGTCCAGCGTCTCGAAGGTCAGCCGCAGCTGGTCGCGCTGCGGCATCGCCACGACGTTGTAGGGCGGGCGTCCAAGGATGATGTCGGCGCGCTCATGCGCCTCGTCGATCTCGACCTTGAACCCGTCGAGCTTGGCGAGCCGGGGATCGGCGAATGTATAGGGTGACGGCATGTTGTCTTCCTTCTGTTGATGGTGTGATGATCAGGCCGCGTCCGATGGCGGCAGGCGCTCGGCCTCGTATTCTCCGGCGACGAGCAATCGCCGCAGCACCTTGCCGACCGGCGATTTCGGGATCGCGTCGACGAAGACGTAGCGGCGCGGCCGCTTGAAATTGGCAAGGCCCGAGGTGCGGCAGAACTGCTCCAGCTCGACCTCCGACACCGCGCGGTTGCGCTTGACGAAGGCGGCGACGACCTTGCCCCACTTCTCATCGGCGACGCCGACCACCGCGACCTCGTCGACACCAGGATGGAGCGACAGGCAGCTCTCGATCTCGACCGGCGAGACGTTCTCGCCGCCGGTGATGATCATGTCGTCGACACGGCCGGTGACGAAGAGATCACCGTCGGGATCGACGTAGCCCGTGTCACCCGTGAAGTACCAACCCTCGCGCAGCGATTTTGCGTCGGCCTCGGGGCGGCGCCAGTAACCCTCGAAAGCCTCATCGCCTGCGAGCGTCGCGATGATCTCGCCCTCCTCGCCGACGGCGGCAACATCCGCGACTGACTTCGCACCGATGCGGACGACCTTGACGTGTTGGTTCAGCCCCGCCTTGCCGGCCGAGCCGGGTTTTGCCGCCGCGTTCTGGTCGGTCGTGAACGTGTAGATCTCGGAGCTGCCATAGTGATTGACGAACAGGTTCGGCTTGAACGCCTCGTTGAGCTTCTTGAGCAGGCCATCAGTCATCGAGGCCCCGGCGAAGCCGAGCTTGCGCACGCTGGAGACGTCCGTCTTGGCGAAGGCCTCGTGATGGACGAGATCGTGATAGAGCGTCGGCACCAGATAGAGGTTGGTGATCGCCCCCTTCTCGATCAGCGCCAGCGCCTGGCGGCTGTCATAGCGCGGCAGGCAGATGAACGTGCCGCCGATCAGCGACATCGCCAGCAGCGAGCGTACGCCCATGGTGTGGTAGAGCGGCATCACGCCGAGCGTGCGCTCGCCGCGGCCGTAGAGATTTTGCGCGACATGGGCGATCGCGGCCGCGCGCTCGGCACGATGCCGCCGCGGCACGCCCTTCGGACGCGAGGTCGTGCCCGAAGTGTAGAGCATGATCGACCAGGCATCGGCGCCGACCCGCGGCTCGGCGTCGGGTGCGGCGTCCTTGATCAGGTCGGCGAAGCTCGTCGCATCGCCTTTTCCGGAATCGACGGACACGCGCAGCAACTTGCCGACCAGGGCCGAGCCCTGCACGGCCTCGGCGGAGATGTCCTGATAGAACACCGCGCAGGCTTCGGCGTTCTCGATGCAGTAGTCGAGTTCGTCGGCTTTGGCGCGCCAATTGATCGGCGTGGTCACGAGGCCGGCGAACTGGCAGGCCCAGTGCAGCGTCGCCGCCTCCCAGCGGTTTTGCAGCAGCGTGACAACGTGATCGCCGGGCTTGAGGCCGAGACGGTCGAAGGACGCCACCAGCGCGGAGATCTTGTCGTACCATTGCCGGTAGGTCAGCCGGAGGTCGCCGTCGACCAGTGCAATCGCATGCGGATCGCGCGCGGCGCTGGCCATGAAGCTGCTGGCGAGATCAAGCATCGGACGTCTCTTTTTTGGCTGAAGTGAGCTCTGCGGCGGCCTCCAGGGCCGCCTTGATGATCGGGGTGTAGCCGGTGCAGCGGCAAATATGCCCGCTGAGGAGATCGCGGATCGCCGCCTCGGTCGGCGCCGGGTTCTTCGCGAGATAGTGGTCGAGCGACATCAGGATGCCGGCGGTGCAGAAGCCGCACTGAAGCGCGTGGTTGCGGCGGAACGCCTGCTGCAGCACGCCGAGCCGGCCGGCCGCAGGCGCGAGACCTTCCACTGTCCTGAGCTCGCAGCCGTCGGCCTGCACGGCGAGCGTCAGGCAGGATCGCGTCAGCATGCCGTCGACGACGACAGTGCAAGCACCGCAGACGCCATGCTCGCAGCCGACATGGGTGCCCGTGGCGCCGAGCTGGTGGCGCAGGAAATCGGACAGCAGCATGCGCGGCTCGGCCTCACCCTCGACCGGATTGCCATTCACCGAGAAACGGACGGCATGGCGGCTGTCAGCCTTAAGACGGGTCATTGCAGCACCTCGCCGATCAAATCCCGTCCGATCATGCGCACGAGGTCGCGGCGATAGCGCGCGGTGGCGTGGACATCGTCGCGGGCGCCAAGCTCGTAGGCGAAGGCGTTGAGGGCATCGTCGAGCGCGCTGCCTTCGAGCTTCGGCCAGTCGCGCGCGGTCGGAACGTCGGCCACGCCGCCGACGGCGAGACGCACGCCGGTCGGCGTCTTCATCGCCGCGCAGGCGACGATGGCGAAATCCCCGTGGCGGCGCGCGACCTCGCGGAAGGCGACGCGCGATCCCTTCACGACCGGCAGTGAGATGCCCTCGATGAGCTCGTCGTCGCTGCGCGCGGTCAGCATCATGCCGGCGAAGAAGTCTTTTGCCGCGACGCGGCGGCGGCGCCTCGCGTTGCGCAACAAGACTTCGCCGCCGAGCGCAACCAGCGCCAGCGGCATCTCGGCGCTGGGATCGGCATGGGCGAGCGAGCCGCAGATGGTGCCGCGGCTGCGGGTCTGCATGTGACCGACCCAGGGCAGCGCCAGCGCCACCAGTGGCAGCGCCTCGGACAGCTCCGGCCACGCCAAGAGATCAGCCTGACGCACGCCCGCCCCGATCACGACGGCATCGCCTTTGCGCTCGATCCGGCGAAGCGCCTGGATCCGCATGATGTCGATCAGCAGCTTTGGCTTGGCGAGCCGCATGTTGAGCATCGCCATCAGCGACTGGCCGCCGGCGAGCACGCGGGCATCGCCGCCCTGCTGCGCGAGGCCATCGAGGACATCGCTGACATTCTCGGCGCGAAGATAGTCGAACGCGGGCGGCTTCATCGGCGCCCCCCGAACAGGCCGGCCAGCTTTGCCAGCAGGGCGAACAGCGAGAAGGCGCCCCCTGCCGCACCGCCGCCGCCAGCCTTGCGCGCCAGCGCGGTGAAGAACTGGCCGATGATCACCCGCGTCGCGCCGTCGAGCAGCCGGCCGCCGATGCTGGCGACCTTGCCGCCGATCGCGGCGTCGTAGCTGTAGCTCAGCTTGGTCCCGCCATGCTCGTCCGGCGCGAGCGTGATCCGTCCCTCGGCGCTCCCGAAGCCGAGCGCGCCGGTGGCGCCGCCGCGCAAGGTGACGGCACGTGGCGGATCAAGATCGAACAGCTCGACATCGGCGCGATAGCGTCCGGTGACGGGGCCGATGCCGAGTGTCACATCGGCGCGGAAATGCGTGTCGGTGATCTTGTCGACGCTCTGGCAGCCCGGAATGACGGATTGCAGCGTCGCGGGATCGAGGAGCATCGCCCAGACCTGCTCCGGCGCGCCCTTCACCGTGGCCTGCCCTTCGCCGCGCAGCCGCCGGTCGCCTTCGCGAACGGGCGCAGCCGTAGCGCCGCCTGCCGGAGGCGGCGGTTCGGCGCCGCGCACAAGTTCGGCGAGCCGCGCTGGAACCATCGGCAGAGTGACGTCGGCAACGCCAAGCGCATCCGCAACCGCATTGGCGAGGCACACCGGTGTCGACATGCAATTGCCTTCGCCTACGCCCTTCGCGCCGAGCGGCGTGAACGGCGACGGCGTCTCCATGTGGAAGATCTCGGGCTCCGGCACCTCGGTGGTGGTCGGCAGCAGATAGTCGGCGAGCGTTCCCGTCAGGAAGCTGCCGTCCTCGGCGTAGGCATATTCCTCGAACAAGGCCGCGCCGAGCGCCTGGGTGAAGCCGCCGCGGATCTGGCCGTTGACCATGCCGGGATGCAGGATGGTGCCGCAATCGTGCATGGTGACGTAGCGGTCGATCCGCGTCTCCAGCGTGACCGGATCGATCTCGACGCCGCAGAAGTCGAAGATGAAGCCGTGGCACAGCGAGGAGTTGATGCGATCCTCGTCATCAGGCGGCGTCAGCTCCGGCGGCGTCCAGAACACGGTTTCGCGGATCGTCTGGCCGGCATCGTCGGGCAGCGAGCCCGGCGACCAGTGGCTGAGCGCGGCGACGCGCGAGAATGCAATGCGGTTCTCGGGGTTATGCTTCGAGGCAACGAAGCCCTTCGCAAACACGATGTCGGCGGCTTCGACGTTGAGCTGGCTCGCCGCGATGCGCGCAAGACGGCCGGCGACGCGTTCTGCCGCGAGCTTTGCCGTGCCCGCCACCGCTGCAGCGAACCGACTGGCGTAGTTCCCCGAAGCGATCGACCATGCGTCCTTGGCGGTGTCGATCTCGGTGTTGACGCGGATATCCCTGGGCTGCAGGCCGAAGACGTCGGCGACGACCTGCGAGAGCACGGTGCGATGGCCCTGCCCTTGCGGCACCGACGCCACGTGAACGGTGACGCTGCCGACCGGATCGAGCCCGACGGTCGCGGTGGCCTGCGCACCGTTCTTTGGTCCGGCCTTGCGGCGCTCGGCCGCCGTCAGCACGGTGGTGATGTAGCCCATGTTGGAGACACTGGGCTCGACCACCGCGGTGAAGCCGATGCCGTAGAGACGCCCCTGTGCCCGCGCCTCGTCGCGCTTCGCCTTCAATTCGGCGAGCCTGCCCTGCTCGACCGCCCGCGCGACGGCTTCCTGGTAATTGCCGGAATCGAGCAGAGCACCGGTCGCGGTCCGATAGGGAAACGCGCCCGCGGCGATCAGATTGCGCGTGATGACATCGAGCGGGTCGAGGCCGAGGCCGATCGCGATCCGCTGCACCAGCCGTTCCAGCGCGAAATACACCTGCGGGCCACCGAAGCCGCGGTTGAGGCCGGTCGGCGTCTTGTTGGTGACGACGACGCGGTTGCGGACCTTGACGTGGTCGATGTCGTAGGCACCGGTCAAATTGCCGTGCATGCGATACAACGTCGCCGGCTCGGGGGCACGCAGATGCGCACCGCAATCCTCGACCTGGTCCCAGTCGAGCGCGAGGATCTTTCCGTCGGCGGCAACTGCGGCCGACAGCGTCGTCGCGCGATTGGTCGCCGACACCGACGCGGTGAGATGCTCGAGCCGGTCCTCGGTCCATTTCACGGGCTTGCCCGTGACGCGTGCCGCGGCAGCGATCAGCACGATATAGGGAAACACGCCCTGCTTGACACCAAAACTGCCGCCGGAATCCGGCGGCGTGCGCAGCCTCAAGCGATTGCCGGGAACCTTCAGCGCACGCGCGATCACGGTGTGGATGCTGAACGGGCCCTGGAAATTGGCGAGCACCTCGTAGGCGTCCTCGCCGGCATCATGCGAGGCGACGACGCCATAGGTCTCGATCGGCGTGCAGGAGTTTCGGGGATAGCGGATGTCGATGGAGAAGCGATGCGGCGCATCCGCGAAGGCCTTCTCGGGATCGCCGTAGCGGAAGGCGCGGTCGCTGGCGAGATTGCCAGGGAAGCCGTCGTGCAGAACCGGTGCACCGGGCGTGATCGCGCCGAGCGGATCGACGACGGCGCCGCGCGGGCGATATTCGACGTTGATCAGCTCGGCTGCATCTTCCGCGCGCGCACGGTCGGTTGCGACGATCACCGCAACGGGCTCGCCGACATAGCGCACGCGATCCAGTGCGATCGGCCAGCACTCGACCGGCGCCTTCACGCCGACGACGAGGCTCGTGGTGACGGCCTTGACGTCGCTGCCGGTCAGAACGGCGGCGACGCCCGGGAGGCGCCTGGCGGCTTCAGCATCGATGGAGAGAATGTCGGCATGCGCATGTGGCGAGCGCAGGATGGTCGCGTGCAGCGTGCCGGGCGCAACACCGAGATCGTCGATGAAGCGGCCGCGGCCGGAGAGCAGCGCGGCGTCCTCGACGCGCTCGATCGAGCGCCCGATCCACGGCTCATCGCCTCGTTCCGGATTTGCGGATTTGACCGCCTGCAACATGTCCCGGCATACCTCCCGACGCGCTCTTTGACGCGACCGTGACAGATGTCAGGACAGGGACTACGCGGGCCATACCGCCCGCTCTCACGACTTACCAAATCGTCTCATTCGAGAGCGTGCAGCGCAATATCGGCTGCGAAACTCAGCCCGCAAGACGCGAGACGTTGCGAAACTCGCGCGGACTGACACCGGCGTGATCGCGGAAAAAGCGCGTGAAATGCGACGGCTCCGGAAAACCAAAACGCTCGCTGAGCTCGCCGAGCGGCGTGTCCTCGCGCATCACGGCATCAAGCGCGCGCTCCATGCGGACGACGTTGAGATAGATCTTCGGCGAGACGCCGAGCGAGGTCTCGAACAGGCGGAAGAACTGTGCGCGCGACAGGCCTGCGCCCTTCACGAACTGATCGACGTTGCCATAGGAATCCTGCCCGCGCATCACATCCATCGCGCGGCGGATGCGCCAGTCGCAGCTCACCGCGCTCATGCCGCGGATCGAGGTGGGGAAGCTGCGCCACGGCGTGAAGCGCTCGATGACCGCTATCATCAGGTCCGACAGCGTCTCTTCGTGCGTCCGCACCGCATCGGGATTGGCCATCATTTCAGCCGCTAGATGCAGCGTGAGCTGGCGGATGCGCGGCGACACCTCGCCCGAGGGACGCTCGAAAAAGCCCGGCGCGCCGCTCGCGGCCCATCCCGGGCGGAACTCCTTGAGCCATTCCGGCTCGATATAAAGCGCCATGATCAGCGTGCGCGGACGGTTGACGTCGTGCACATAGGCATGCGGCTTCCAGCCGTCGACCAGCACGGCGGCGGTGTCCGTCAGCGGCGTCACCTGGTCGCCGACCATGAACTGCGTATCGGCGCCCTCCACTTTCAGCAGGACGTGGCAGTGATGATGGGCGTGGCGGACCAGCGAACGGTCCATGTCGAGCAGAGCGACCCTGCCGAAAGCGCCATGGGCTATGCGCAGGGCCGTCGACATCAGTTCCTTCCTCCCAGCATTGCGCTGCAAAACGATTGGATTGTTGGCGCGGGACTATAAGCAGCCCCCGCTTCATATTCCAACCGCGCAAACCGACGCAAGTTGCGTGGGGGCGGTAATCGGCTCATGTGCGCGCCTCCGCAAGCAGGCGCGCGACCGCTGCGCTCGGGTCGGCCTGCAACGCCTTGGCGAGATCGACCTCCTCCTCGCCCTTGACGCGGATGCGCTTGAAGGCGAGCTCGGGCGCGCTGACCGGCGCGGTCGCATCCAGGCCCATCTTGGCGCTGATGCCGTTGTCCGTGGTCGGATCGAGCTTCGAGCCGAGCGCGCCGGCGACGACCATGAGGTCGCGGTCGGCCTGGAAGCGCGTCGCCACCGCCCATTCGATCTCCTCGGACGAGGAGATGTCGACGTCCTTGTCGACCACCACGACCTGCTTGATGTCGTAATGCGCGCCGAACGCGCACATCATGATGTTCTTGGGCTCGCCGTCATTGGCCTTGTCGATCTTGATCGCGAGGTGATAGCGGCAGGTGCCGCCGCGCGTCAGGCGGACGTCGATCACACCAGGGAAGCTGCGGCGCAGATGCTGGAGCAGCGTTGCCTCGCGCGGCACGCCGCCGAGGATCAGGTGCTCGAAGCCGCCGCCGACGATGGTGTGGAAGATCGGCGCCTTGCGATGGGTGATCGCGTCGACCTCGATCACCTCGCGATTAGCGCGCGGACCGTAATATTGGGGGAATTCGCCGAACGGGCCTTCCGGCTCGCGCACGCCCTGCAGGATGCGCCCCTCGATCACGATCTCCGCATGGGCGGGAACGCGGACCGAATTGGTGCGGCACTTCACGACGTCCACGGGCGCGCCGAGCAGCGCGCCGGCGATCGCCATCTCGTCCTCGTCGAGCGCGGCGATCGCCTGCGACGCCAGCATCAAGGCGGGATGCGCGCCGATGACGATCGCGATCTCCAGCGCCTGGCCGAGCTCTTCGGCAAGGCGATAATAGGAGAAGGTGTGCCGCGGCAGCAGCAGCACGCCGATGCGGTTCTTGCTCGATATCTGGCAGCGGTGGATCGAGACGTTCTGCACGCCGGTCTTCGGGTTGCGCGCTATCAGGAGACCAGCCGTGATGTAGGGACCGCTGTCGCGCTCATTGTGCTTGGGGACCGGGAGCTGGCGCAGCAGGTCGACGTCCTCGTGCACGACGTCCTGCACCGGTCCGCTCGCGACCTCATGCGTCGGCAGCGGATGGCTTGCGGCGGCGAGGAAGCGCGGCAGCAGCTGGTCCTCGGTGACACCGATGGACTCGGCGACCCAGTCGCGGCCGGCAAAGAGATTGGCGACGACGGGGATCTCGTGTCCGTCCGGACGCGGGAACAACACGGCGCTGTCACGCTCGAGCCGCTTGGCGACGGCGGCGAGCTCGTCGGCGAGCGCGATGCCCTCGCGCGCAATCGCAAGCTTGCCGCGTTCGGCGAGGTAGCCGAGCCAGGCGCGCAGATCGGCAGGCGCGTTCGCGGCTTTGCTCGCAACATTGTCCATTCGCATAAGGTCTTCCTCAGGTGTTCAGGTCAGGGCGCGATCTTGCGCAGCGACGGCGAACGGCGCTTGAGCGCCTCGTCTTCGCCCCAGCGGCGAACGACGCCGATATCGATGTCGAAGAGGTCGAGCACGCGGCCGACGGTGTGCTCGACCAAGTCGTCGAGGCTGTCGGGCTTGGCGTAGAACGCCGGCACCGGCGGCGCGATGATCGCGCCGATCTCGGACAGCGCCGTCATGGTCCGGAGGTGCCCGGTGTGCAGCGGGGTCTCGCGCACCATCAGCACCAGGCGGCGGCGCTCCTTGAGCACGACGTCGGCGGCGCGGGTCAAAAGCGTCGTGGTCACGCCCGAGGCGATCTCGGACATCGAGCGCATCGAGCACGGCGCCACGATCATGCCGGCGGTGCGAAACGAGCCGCTGGAGATGGCCGAGGCCATGTCGTCGATCGCATGGTTGACGTTGGCGAGCGCCCTCACCTCGGCGATCTTCAGGTCGGTCTCATAGGCAAAGGTCTGCACGGCGGTCTTCGACATCACGAGGTGCGTCTCGACCCCGGCATTGCGCAGGAGCTGCAGCAGGCGCACGCCATAGGTGACGCCCGAGGCGCCGGAAATGCCGATGATCATCCGCTTGGGGCTGGCGTCCTGCATCTGTCCGATTTCTCGCTTCCTGAGACAGGCCTGCCGCGAGACTAGGCAATCGCATCCATCAGCACAAATAATGATTGATTATATCATCGATCATCTGTGATGATGGAAGCGGGTGAGATCAGCGGACGAAGGACGGGCCACGTGGAACTCCGGCAGATGCAATATTTCCTGTGCCTGGCCGAGGAGAGGAACGTCACCCGCGCCGCGCGCCAGCTCAACATCGTGCAGCCCGCACTCAGCATGCAGATCGCCAAGCTCGAGGCCGAGCTCGGCCAGAAACTGTTCGACCGCAGCGTCCAGGGCATGACGCTGACCAGCGCCGGCGAAGCGCTGGTGCGGCTGACGGCGCCGATCGTGCGCGACGCCGAATATGCGCGGCAGGAGATGGCGCAGCTCGGTGGGCGCATCTCGGGGCGGGTCTCGGTCGGCCTCATCACCTCGGTCGCGCAGAGCACGATGGCGAGCTCGTCGGCGACGGTAGCAAGCCGCTATCCCGAGATCACGCTGTCGGCCTGCGAGGGCTACACCGAGACGCTGGTGGACTGGGTCAACACCGGCCAGCTTGATTTCGCCCTGATCAACGTGCCGCGCCGGAAGACGCCGCTGGCCGCGCATCATGTCATGGACGAGGAGATGGTGTTCGCCTGCCGCAAGGACAGCCCGGTCAGGCCGCCGGCCAAATTGCGTTTCGACCACATCGCGGGCTTCGACCTCGTGCTGCCCTCCAAGCGCCACGGCCTGCGTCTGATCCTCGACGAGCACGCCGCCGCGATCGGTATCGACCTGCGGCCGCGCCTGGAGCTCGACACCCTGCCCGCGCTCTGCGACGTCATCGCGACCACCGATTTCGCGACGGTGCTGCCGACCATCGCGCTCCGGCAGTCGCTGGCCAGCGGTGCGATCCGGGCGCATCGCTTCGACGCGCAGCGGATCGTGCGCTCGATCGCCTGGGTGCATCACCCCAGGCGGGCGGTGTCGGTCGCGGCCAAGGCCGTGCTCGACGTCATCAGTCACGATCTGGCACAGGCAGCCACCGTGGCAAAAGAGTTCGTGGAGCCCTCGGGTGGCAATGGCTCGTCGTCGCGTAGGCCAGCCAAAAAGCCGCGACGAAAAACGACCGCCTGAATGCAGAATTTCTGCTCGGACAAGATGTCGCGCCCATCGCAGAATGAGACGGGTTGGTAAGTTTTGAGACGAGCAGGCATGACGGCCGCGGCGGGCTGCTCGCTACGTTCCAGGCGCAGAAAACGCGGCCTGGCTTCATCCCGACTCCTGTCACTGATGGTCCCGGGTCTCGCAGAACAAGACACGGGAGATTCAGTCCGAGATGGCACGGTCCGGTCGCAGCAAACTCACCATCACCGCGCGGCAGCAGAGTGAGGGATTTCATCTCGACCGCCGGTCGTTGCTCTCGCTCGGCGCAGGCGCCGCCCTCGCCGCCACCGGTCTGCGCCCCGCACACGCGCAGGACTATCCTACCCGCCCCGTGCAGGTGCTCGTGCCCTTTGCCGGCGGCAGCGCCAGCGACGTGATCACGCGCATCCTGCTCAACCGCATGGCGACCTCGCTCGGACAGGCCTTCGTGGTCGACAACCGTCCCGGCGCCGGCGGCAATATCGGCACCGCGGCCGCAGCGCATGCGGCCTCTGACGGCTACACCTTGCTGATGAGCACCTCCGGCCCGCTGGCCGCGAACAAGTCGCTCTACAAGGAGCTTCCCTACGACCCGCTGAAGGATCTCGCTCCGATCGGGCTGTTCGCGACCATGCCCAATGTCATCGTGATCAATTCAAAACTGCCGCCGAAATCGCTGGCGGAGCTGATCGACTACGCCAAGGGGCACCCGCGCGAGCTGAACTACGGCACGGTCGGCGTCGGCTCGTCGCAGCATCTGTCGGCCGCCTATTTCGAGCAGCTCACGGGCACCGAGCTCACCCACGTTCCCTACCGCAACATCGCCGCCTACACGCCTGATTTCATCGCAGGGCAAGTCCCGCTCGGCTTCCAGCTGCTGCCGAACGTCCTCGGCCTGATCAAGAGCGGCGATGCGCGCCCGCTGGCGGTGGCCAGCGACAAGCGCATGACGGCGCTGCCTGATGTGCCGACCGCGGCCGAAGCCGGCCTGAAGAACTACGAGAGCGCGGCCTGGCTCGCGCTGCTTGCGCCGGCGAATACCGACAAGGCCGTGGTCGACAAGCTCTACAAGGCGATGGTCGAAGCCGTGAACGATCCGAAGGTGCGCACCCTCTTCGTCGAACAGGGCGCCGAGCCGCTGGTGATGGATCCCAAGGGCCTGACCGATTACATGACCTCCGAAACCACGAAATGGGCGGGGATCATCAAGAAGATCGGCATCGAGCCGATGTGACCAGTCACGTCATATCGATGTGACGATCAGACGAGGCTCGACTTGCCGCGGCTCAGCACCTCGCCTGCGCCCTTGTCGCCGACGATCCTGCCCTGCTCGTACACCACGCGCCCCCGGGCGATAGTGGTGACGGGCCAGCCCGTGATCTCAAAGCCTTCCCACGGCGTATAGTCAGCGCCGTGGTGCAAATCGGCCTGCTGAATTCTCTTTGTCCGCTTTGGGTCCCACAGCGCGATGTCGGCATCGAAGCCGACGCCGATCGAGCCCTTGCGCGGATAGAGGCCATAGATGCGCGCGTGGTTGGTCGCGGTCAGTTCGACGAACTTTTGCAGGCTGATGCGGCCTTTCGAGACTCCCTCGGAGAACAGGATCGGCAGCCGTGTCTCGACACCGGGAATGCCGTTCGGCACCCAGCGGAACGAGGTGCGGGCGTTCGGCGTCAGCTTGCCCTTGGGATCGTCGTAGCGGAACGGGCAATGGTCTGACGAGAAGGTCTGGAATACGCCTGTGGTAATGCCCTCCCAGATCGCCTGCTGGCTCTCGGCATCGCGCGGCGGCGGCGAGCAGACATATTTCGCCCCCGTGATGTCCATGTTCAGGCCCTTCATGTCATCGGCCGTCAGCGTGATGTATTGCGGGCAGGTCTCTGCATGAACAGGCAACCCGCGCTGCTGCGCCCAGCGCACCTGCTCCATGGCCTCGCGGCCGGAGACGTGCACGATCATGATGGGAACGCCGATCACCTCGGCATGGCTGATGGCGCGATGCGTCGCCTCGCGCTCGACCGCCTGCGGCCGCGAGGTGCCGTGATAATAAGGCGCGATGTGGCCCTCACGCTCGAGCTTGCTGGTGAGGAAGCGGATGGCGTCGTAGCCCTCGCAATGAACCATGACTAGCGCCTCCTCGCGGCGCGCAACCTCGAACACCTCGAGCAGCTGCTTGTCGCTGAGCACGAGGTCGTCATAGGTCATGAACACCTTGAACGAGGTATAGCCGTCCTTGACCAGGGCCGGAAGCTCCTGCCCGAGCACGACCGCTGTCGGATCGGAGATGATGAGGTGGAAGGCGGTGTCGATATAGCATTCGCCCTCGGCGAGCTTGCGGTAGTTCTCGACGCAGGCCCGCAGCGAGGTGCCCTTCTCCTGCAGCGCGAAGGGGAGCACCATGGTGTTGCCGCCGGCGGCCGCCGCGCGCGTTGCCGAGGCGAAGTCGTCGGCCATCACCACGTCGGGGCCTGAGGCTTGCGAGATGTGGACGTGGCTGTCGATGCCGCCCGGCAGCGCCAGCAGGCCGGTCGCGTCGATCTCGCGCGCCGCGCCTTCGATGCGCTCGGCGATGCTGACGATGCGGCCGTCGCGAATGCCGATATCGGCGCGGAACTCGTCGCTGGCCGTCACGATAGTGCCGCCGCGAATGGCGAGATCGAGCTGCGTCATGTCTCCGTCACTTGATGGCTGGCATTGTCTGAAATATCCGTCCCCACGACGCAAGGGCCGCGACGCTGCCGCCCGCGAGAGCAAGCGTCCGCCACAGCGTGACCGCGACCGAGTCGAGCACGGCGATGTCCAATTCCCGTTCGAGCGAGGCGGCCAGCGCGGCGCCGTCGAGATTGGTGCAGAGAATGACGATGGTGTCGGCGCCCTCGGCTGCAACGGCACGGATCATGTCCGCGATCGCCGCAGGCTCGACCTCACCGAAGGAGAAATTGTCGCGCAAGCCCAGATGCCGCTCAGCATGCGGGGCTATCCCCTCCTCGGCCCAGACATTGGCGATGCGCTGCTGCACGTCGTCCGTATAGGGCGAGACCAGACCGATACGCCTGGCGCCGAGCGCGCGGGCGGCATCGATGCAAGCGAGCGTCGAGGTCGTTGCCGGTACGCCCGTGCGCGCCCTGATCGCCTCGCACAGGCTCCGGTCGCGACTGACGCCGAGCCAACTTGCGGACGTGCCGTTCCAGGCGATGGCATCGACCTTGGCATCCGCCAGCAGGTCCGCCGCCGGCAGCATCACCGAGGCGTCAAATTGGTTCAGCGCGGCGGCGGCGAGCGCGATCTCGGTGACGCGGAACCGCGAGAAATGCGCGGTGATGCCGGGGACGTCATGCAGCATGGCGCAGGTCGCAGGCTCCAGCACCGAGTTGGAGGACGGCGTGATCATACCAAGGCGCTTGCGCTGAATTGACATCGATTACGATCGCCCTGTTGGGAGAACGCACCTCTGCGCCCCCTTGGACGATCATCCCCGCCAGCTATCGGCGGCGCAACCCGGATTCTGCATGGCGCATATGATTTGCTCGAGACGCGGCTCAAGCCGCGAAGGTCGAGCGCAAGCGCTGCCAGCCGATGACGATGCCGGTGATCGAAAATACCAGTCCGAGCACGCACAGGCCGATGACCAGGATGTCGCGCAGACGCGGATGCGCCATGAGAACAGGAAAATCGAGCGTGTGAAGCGCGCTGTAAAACCAGCGATAGGCCCGCCGCGAGCCGTCCAGTCTCTGCAGCACGCTGCCGTCGGCACCGTCGATATCAAACCAGACGTCGCCGCACCGGGAACGGAAGACCGGTGTTCCGGGGACGGTGGACTGTGCGGGATAGTCGTCGTGACCGGCAACAACGGACGGCATGCCGCAGCCTGGCGCCAGCCGCGTCGCCACACTTGCGATCTTCTGCGCGCCGAGGTCCGACGACTCCGCACCGTCCGGCCGCACCACGGCCTGCCTGTCCACACCGATCCGCTGGCGTCGATAGAGATTGCCGCCGAAAGCGAACCATTCGACCTCGCGGGCCAAAGACGAGACGGGATCACGATCAAGTGGCAAAGCCGTCCGCCAATCCGGCAGGGCGTACACCACGCCGGCTTCGGTTGAGGTCAACTGCCCGCGCGAGAACAGCCGGCCATGATCCATCGAAAGCCAGCCGCTGAAGATCCAGGTCAGCACAAAGACGGTCGCCACGAGACCGATGATGTGATGCAGGGCGTGCCAGCCCCGATAAGGCGACGACAGCCCGGCCCCCCGTTTCTTGACCCGCACGATCCCGAGCACGGCGCCCAGCACCGCCGCGATCAGCGCCAACAGCGACAGGGTCCAGACCACGCGATCCCAGAGCTGCCAATGGCTTCTCAGCATTGTCGGATAGATCCAGTGCAGGACGCTGCCGGCAAGGTTCCATCCACGCTCGCTCCGGGTGGTATCCAGAACGACCTCCCCCGTTACGGACGAGACGTAGACCTCCGTTCCGGCGGCATCGCCGAGAGCAACGCGAAACAGAGGCCGATGGCGATCAAAGCCGTTCGGAACGCTCCATTGATCGTAGTCCGCATGCGCAATGACAGCCGCATGCGCGGCATCGACCCTGCGCTGGCGCGCATGATCCCGCGCGATGGCGAGCGCGAGCTCGGGCGACCGCACCGATGCATCCTGACCGTCGGAGGCACGAACTGGGCGCAGGCGCGACGGCCCCGACACGATGGTGACTGGCCCGTCACTCCGCTGAACCAGCCGCACGCGCGTAGCGTCGGTGATGCCGCTGGCTGATACCGCCTCGGCAGCCGTCATCGTGATCCGCGCACGATCGACCGGTCCAAGTCCGGCGATCCGCTCCGCTTCCGTCAATGACGGAAACGGAACGAAGTGCATCACGATTCCGCTCGCGAACCACATCGCGAACAGCAGGCAGAACGCGATCCCGAGCCAGCGATGCAGCAGGACGATCGCGCCCATCATGCGGTCAGCGCCCTACCATTTGAACGCCGCCGAGAGCTCGTAGGTGCGCGGCGCGCCCAGCAGGATCTGGTCGGGATAGAACGGATCGCCCCAGATCGCGTAGCGCTTGTCGGCGATGTTGCGCACACGAAAGGTCAGCCGGGCCTGATCGACCGCATTGAACACGGCCTTGGGGATATCGACGAAGGCATAGACATCGGCCACCGTGTACGCCTTCATCGTCACGACGTTGGCGTCGGTGTTGTAGCGGTCGCCGACATGACGGCCAGTGATACCGACCTCCACCGGCCAGGGTGTGAAGAAGCGATAGGATGCGCCGGCGTTGGCGACGATACGCGGCACGTTCGGCGGCGTATTGCCGGAGAATGAGCCTCCGACGAAATTGAAATCGGCATAACGCGCATCGACATAGGCGATATTGCCCCAGAGCCGCAGCGGATCGATCGGCCGCACCGCGGCGGCAAGCTCAACGCCCTTCGACTCCTGGCGCCCGGCGATGTTGAGCAGCATGCCGCCGGCCGCGGCATAGACGTTCTTGCGCTGGATGTCATAGGCCGAGAACGACCACTCCGCCCTGTTGTCCCAGAACAGATGCTTGACGCCGGTCTCGTAGGTGCGCGCGGTCGTCAGATCGAGCGGCTGGGTGGGCAAGAGCAGGAAGATGTTGTTGGCCGAGACGTCCGCGCCGGTCGCGTACTGGCTGAAGAAGGTCAGGCCGGGCACGGCCTCCCAGGTGTAGCCGATGCGGCCGGTCACGGGCGCCCAGTCTTTCGTGTATGGAAAGCCCGCCTTCTCCAGTCCGTTCTTGTCGGTCGAATTGCGATCGAGCCCGATATGCTCGACACGCAAGCCGCCGACCAGCGCAAAGGTCCGGGTCAGCTTCAGCCTGTCCTCGAACGACAGCGCTTCGTTGTCGATCCGCGCGGTCTGCTGCTGCGTCGTCAGCAGGCCGTAGAAGCCGCGATCGGGATTGACCAGCGACACGGAGTCGCCCGGGAAGTTCGCGGCACCCGGCCGGACGAAGTCGAGATAGCTCGTCGACAGCGTCGTGACCAGCCGGTTGTCGAAGCCTGCGATGTTCGCATCCCAGATCAGGTCGGTGATGTTGCCGACCAGTCGCTGGCTGTGCGCGACATAGAAGCGCTCACGATCGACCAGGTTCGTCGCGGAGTTGAACGCCTCGATCTCGTTGTTGAACCAGGTGCGCTCTGCGCCATAGCCATAGGCCTGACTTTTCAGCGTCAGGTCGGGCGCCAGCTTCAGCTCGAAGCCGCCGCGCAGCCAGACTTCCTGTCCGACGTTGCGGTTGTCGAGGACATTGTAGTTGGTGTTGAAGGTGCGGTCGTCGATGGTGACCGCACCGAGATTGGTTCCGTTGTAGTTCGAGACATAATTGCCGGAGACGATCCCGCTCGTCGCATGCGAGCCGCTGAAGGCGACCGGCACCAGCGGTGCGCCCCAATAGGCCTTGCCGCGATCCTCGCGGTACTCGACCGCGCCCCAGACCTTGAGGTTGTCGGAGATGCGGTAGTTGAGCTGGCCCGAGACGTCGAGCGTCTTGGTGTAGGTGCCGTCGACAAAGCCGTTGAGCGAGGAGCGGCTGATGTCGAAACGGTAATCGAGACCCTGAACGTTGGTACTGCCGCCGGAGCCGTAATGCGTCCGGAACGAGTTCAGGGAGTCGTACGAGAAGTCCGCCTCGTTGCGGATCGCGCCGGTGTGCGGCTGCTTGGTGACGAAATTGATCGAGCCGCCGGCGGCGCCCTCGCCCGACATCAGCGAGGCCGGACCTTTCAGGAATTCCACCGCTTCCAGATTGGCAGTGTCCATGATCCGCGAGGTCATGTTCTGCGGGCCGATCTTGATGCCGTTGTAGAGCGTGTTGATCTGGCTGTTGGTGAAGCCGCGCATCGAGAAGCCCGCGGGCTCGCCGGGAGCGTCGCCGGAGGTGACGCCGACGGCGCCCTGCGCGACCTCGGAAACGGTGCGATAGCCCTGCTCGCGCATGGTCGCGGCCGAGATCACCTCCACGGTCGCAGGTATCTCGCGCACGGTCAGGCCAAGGCGCGAGGCACTTTCGGCGACCGCGTTGCTGTTGAGCGGCGTTTGCGCTTGTCCCGGCCCGGCCGCGCCCGGCACCGCCGGTTTTGGAGCGGCCGTTGCGGCTGCGGACCGGCGCGGCACCACGCGGCGGGCGCTCTGCGCATCCCTGCCGGCCGGCTTGGCCTGCGTGCGGGATTGGGCGGGCGACACCTCGACCCGCGGCAGCGGTTCGCGGGCCTCTTGCGCCAGCGCGGCGGGAATGGTGGCAAATGACGTGAGTGCGGCAGAAGCGAGCAGGACGCTGCGCGGAGTTGCAGTACGGATTGAAGACACGGTCTTTGGACCTCGGTATGACGTCAGTGGCACGTCACAGCGAACGAGGTCTCATCCTGGGCTAGTTAGCCTTCCGATGAAGCCGAATGTCTGTACTCCCCGACCGACATCTTCGCGTGTGACCACGGCTGACGGCAGGTCTCCTGGCTCGCGGGTCATCACCGCTTCGTCGCCTTCCCGGGACCGAGGACCCAGTGGCTTCTGACGAAGGATTATCCGCTCACAGTTGCGGGGGCAGCCACGGCATTGGGGACAATGTCCCCGCACCGCATTCCCTTTTCATCCCCTTTCGGGGAAACCGTCATGAGCATCTAGGATTACGATCAAGACAGAGTCAATGTGCAAGCTGCGGCGTTATTGCCACAGCTGCCAACTTCCCTGGAGATGAGCATGGAAGGCGAGACCTTCCTCTGGCTGGTCCGACATGCCCCCGTGGACGGCGCCAAGGGGACGATCCACGCCGCCGACGCGCCGGCCGATCTCGGCGATCGCGCGCAGCTCGAGGCGTTGCGACAGCGCTTGCCGCCGGATGCGACCTGCTATGCGAGCCCTTTGCGGCGCACGGTCGAGACCGCACGCGCCCTCGGGCTCGAGCCGGTGCTGATGGGCGAATTCGGGGAGCAGGATTTTGGCGACTGGACCGGCCGCAAGCATGATGAGCTCGCCGCGACCGGAGGCGATGCCTATGCGCAATTCTGGAGCGATCCGGCGCGCGGACGGCCCCCAGGGGGCGAGAGCTTCGAGGACCAGGTCGCGCGCGTCCGGCTGGGCCTGTCGCGGATCGGGCCCGGCTCCGCGGCACTCGTCGTCCATTCCGGCACCATCCGCGCCGCGCTGTGCATCGCGCTGGACCTCACACCGGCAGCGGCGCTGCGCTTCGTGATCGATCCGCTGTCGCTGACCCGGATCGACCGGCTCGCGAGCGGATGGCGCGTCGTCTCCGTCAATCAGCGGATCAGCTAGGCCTGTCAGGCACATTGGCCTGCGCGAAGGTTGCCATACCGTTGTGGAGCGCGCAGGCCGCGCGCACCAGCGGCAGCGCAATCGCAGCGCCCGATCCCTCGCCGAGCCTGAGGTCGAGGCTGATCAGCGGCTGCACGTTCAGCGCACGCAGCACGAGGCGGTGCCCCTGCTCCGCCGATTGATGCGACGGCAGCAGAAACGGCTGGCACGACGGATTGAGCCGCGCGGCCGCGAGCGCCGCGACCGACACGATGAAGCCATCGATCAGCACGGGGATGCGGGCTTGCGCGGCCGCGATGATCGCGCCTGAGATCGCCGCGATCTCCAGGCCGCCGACGGCACACAGGATTTTCTCGGCCGCCGCTCCGGCAACACCGTGACCCGCAATTGCCGTGTCGATGACGCGGGCCTTGTGCGCGCGGCCGGCCGCATCGATGCCGGTACCACTGCCCGCGATCTCCTCGGCACTGGCACCAAGCAGGCTTGCGGCGATCGCCGCGGAGGCCGTGGTGTTGCCGATGCCCATCTCACCGAAGATCAGGAGATCGGGCTGATGGGCCTCCGCGCGCGCGACCGCACGCTGACCGGCCTCGAAGGCGGATGCCAGTTCCTCAGGCATGAGCGCAGCCTCGACACTGAAATCGCGCGTGCCGTTGCGCGGCTTGTCGGTGACTATTCCCGCCATCTTCTGTTCGGCCAGCGAGCCGGCGTCGACGACTTCCAGGTTTGAACCGAGCTCGCGCGCGAGCACCGAGATCGCGGCGCCGCCGGAGGCGAAATTCGCCATCATCGCGATGGTCACGGCTTGCGGATAGGCAGACACGCCCTGCGCGACGATGCCGTGGTCACCGGCGAAGACGATAATGGGCACGCGCGCCGCGCGCGGCCGCTCGGTCGCCTGCAGGCCCGCGAGCTCGACCGCGAGCTGCTCGAGCCGGCCGAGCGCGCCGGTCGGTTTTGTCAGTTGCGCCTGCCGCGCGATCGCCGCCTCGCGATGGGCCGCGGAGACATCGGGGCATGTTTGGGTGACCCATTCGGGGAGCATGCTGCCTCGCTTACGGCCTGCGCTTGAGAATGTAGCTGTCCATGATCCAGCCGTGTCGTTCGCGCGCCTCCTGGCGCAGCGCGACGATGCGCGGGCCGACCTCGGTGAGCGCGCCGGACAGGATGATCTGATCGGGCATGCCGAGATAGGCGCCCCACCAGATGTGAAGTCCTTCCGGATCGAGCGACTGGAATGCCGTGCCGCCGTCGAGCATCACGACCACCGTGTCGATGCCCTCCGGCCAGCCGCCGTCCCGCAGGCGACGGCCTGTCGTGACCAGAAAGGGCTCGCCGATGTCGTTGAGCGGCAGTGCATGCGCCGCGCACAGCGCCTGGATCGAGGTGATGCCGGGCACGACCTCGATCCTCGGTAGAGGATCGAGCCGCCGCGCGATGCGCAGCGAGGAATCGTACAGCGACGGATCGCCCCAGATCAGCAGCGCGACCTTGCCGTCGCCCCGGAGATGGCTCGCGATCGTCTGCGACCAGACAGAGGCGACCGCATCATGCCAATCGTCCACGCCTTTTCGGTAGTCCGCTTCGCCGGCGTCGCGCACGGGAAGATCGAACTCGGCGATACCAGTGGCCTGATTGGTCAGCACATCCGCGCAGATCGTGCGCCGGAGATCGGCGAGATCGGACTTGGCGCTTCCTTTGCGCGGGATCAGGACGAGATCGGCCGCGTTGATCGCGTCGATCGCAGCACGCGTGAGCTGCCGGGGATCGCCGCAACCGATGCCGATCAGGGAGAGCGTGAGCATCGGGCGTGTGGGGCGGCCTTTGCGGCCGCCCCTGATCTCTTAGGCTGCGTTATGCAGGCGCGGGGTGACGAGGCCCGGCGCGGTGACACCGCGCAGCGACTTCGCCAGCGCCAGCACCGCGAGATCGGCCAGCGGCTCGATCACGATGACCAGCGCGTAGGAGGCCGCGAACGTCGCGATGTTGGCGAGATTGCTCATGGCAAAGCCGGAGCCATAGAGCGCCCAGAACGCCACCCAGCCGATCACGCCGGCCTGGTAGGTCGTCGACAGCGCCAGCGCCTGACGATACTTCAAATCGACATAGGCGGTGTTGCGCGAAATGATCCGCGAGGCGATCGCGTGGATGCCGAACAGCGGCACCAGCAGCGTCGTGACGTTCATGCCGTATTGCGGGATGTCGGCGGGCTCGAAGAACACGCCCTGGAGCAGCAGGCCAAAGGCAAGGCCGAGCGCCGCGGGCGCCGCGCCAAACAGCAGGAACAGGGTCGAGCCGAGAATGAAGTGCACCTCGGAGACGCCGACCGGGAAGTGCGGCAGGATCTCGAAGAAGGTGAAGACCAGCGCGGTGGTCGCAAGCGTCCGCACAGCGAGCGAGCCGATGCCCTGCTCGCGCACGGTCTCGGCCGCGAGCTTCAAGGCGACGCCGCCTGCGGCGATGCCGGTTGCGTAACTCAACACGAGCTTGGCGCCCGTCACGATTCCGGGTTCGATATGCATGGCTCAGTTCCTTCCTGCCGTCACACCCGACGGCCTTGGCCTCAAAACATGCACGGCCGGTCTCCTGGCTCGCGGTTCACTGGGGTTCTCCGGCCTTCCCGGACCTCGCGGTCCAGTGGCTGATCGGAGCCCCTCACCGCTTACAGTCGCGGGGGCGGCTGGGGTTTGGGGCGCCGCAACTGGGTCCGCCCATCCCCATTCCCGATTATGCTCCGGCGCTTTGCGCCGTGTCGAGCACCATGCCTCTCCTGTGTGCCCCTTTCGCCAGCCGGGCGTCAAGGGGCGAAGGTCCGCGGCGGCCGTCATGACGGATATTCCCCCGCCAATGCGCCGAACAGGATGACGGCGGCGGTCGAGGCCGCCCCGCCACGCGCAAGCTGCTCGGCAAGCTCGGCAATCGTGGTGCGCACCAGCCGTTCGTCAGGCCGCCCGAGGGATTCGGCGAACAGCGCCGGGGTCTCGGGAGCGAGGCCATGTTCAATCAATTTTGCGGCAAGCGCCGGAAAGGTGCGGCGTCCCATATAGACCACGGTGGTCGCTTCCGGATCGGCCAGCGCCGCCCAGTTCAAGTTGGGCGGCAGCTCGCCGGTGACATCGGCCCCGGTGACGAACTGCACCCGGCGCGAGGTGTGGCGCCGGGTCAGGGGAATGCCGGCTTGCGCGGCAGCGACGCAGGCCGAAGTGACGCCGGGAACGATCTCGTAGCCGATGCCGGCCTCGCGCAGCGTTTCCAGCTCCTCTTCCAGCCTGCCGAAAATGCCGGCATCGCCCGACTTCAGCCGCACCACGCGTGCGCCGGTTGCAGCATAGTCGACCAGCAGGCGGTTGACGTGATGCTGCTTGGTCGAGGGCCTCCCTGCCCGTTTCCCCACCGCAACGAGATTGGCGCCGGGCCTGGCCAGATCGAGGATCGCACCCGAAGCAAGGTCGTCATAGAGCACGACGTCGGCCTCGCGCAGCCGCGCGGCGCCCTTGAGCGTCAGCAGCTCAGGATCGCCGGGACCGGCGGAGATGAAGGTGACAAAACCGCTCACCGGTCCTCCGCGATCAGATGGAAGAACGTGCCCGTGGCGCGGCCACGCTGCGAGCCGGTCTCGGCGATGACGGCACCGGTTGCGTCATGCACGACCGCCAGCGGCGTATCGGGCTGGGCCAGGATGGTCGAGTAGTGGAATTCGTGGCCGCGCAGGCGCGCGCCGGCCTGGTGCCCCGGCATGGGTGCTGCGAGCGCAGCAAGGCGATAGCCCAGATGCATGCGGCGCTTGGCAAAGCTCGTCTCCAATCCAAGCAGTCCCGTCATCTCGTGGCGGACGCCGTCGGCATCGGTCAACGCAGTTCCCAGCACCATATAGCCTCCGCATTCGCCGTGCACCGGTCGCGTCTCCGCGAAGGCGCGCAGGCCATTTCGGAAGCGCGCATTGGCCGCGATCCTTCCGGCGTGAAGCTCTGGATAGCCGCCGGGCAGCCAGCACACGTCGGCGGCCGGATCGGGCACATCGTCGGCCAGCGGCGAGAATGTCGAGATCTCCGCGCCCGCCGCACGCCAGGCTTCCAGCATGTGCGGATAGACGAAGGAGAACGCGGCGTCGCGCGCGAGCGCGATGCGCTGGCCGGGCGGCGTCACGTTGAGACCGTTCGCGGCAGGCTGCGGCGACCAGCCGGCGGCCGCCCGCAGCACCGCGTCGAGATCGACATGCTCGGCGACGAACCGTGCAGCCTCGTCGATCAGTTTGCCGATCTCGGCCTGCTCCTCCGCCTGGACAAGACCGAGATGCCGCTTCGGCAGGCTGATCTCGGCGTGACGCGGCAGCGCGCCGAACACGGCGATGCCGGCATCGTTGAGCGCACGCCGCACGAGGTCCTCGTGGCGCGGACTGGCGATGCGATTGAGCACCACGCCGGCAAGCCGCACGCCGGCACGATAGTCGCGCAGGCCCGCGGCGATTGCGGCTGCGGTCTGCGCCTGGCCGGAGGGATCGATCACCAGCACCACCGGCCAGCCGAGCATCTCCGCGATGTCGGCCGAGGCGCCAGTGCCGGAGACACCGCGCGTGGCGACGCCGTCGAACAGGCCCATCGAGCCCTCGGCAAGGACAATGTCGGCATCCGCGCCACGGCTGACGAGATGCGCGATGGTGCTGCGGTCCATCGCCCAGCTATCGACGTTGACGGAGGCGCGTCCCGTCGCGGCCGCGTGGAAGGCGGGATCGATATAATCGGGCCCGCTCTTGAAGCACTGTACCTCGAGGCCGCGATTGCGCCAGGCGCGCGCGAGCGCCAGCGTCAGCGTGGTCTTGCCGACGCCGGAGGCCGGCGCGGAGATGACGAGGCTAGCGGGCATCACGACGCCTCCGGAAAGCGCGGTTCAGTGCCGACCGGGCGATAACGGCGGTCGTAATCGGCGGCATAGAGACGGCTCTCGTCGAAGTCCGTAGCGCCCAGCGTCCTGCCGACCAGGATCAGCGCGGTGCGCTCCATCTCGGCGCCAACGGCGGCATCGAGCGTTGCAAGTGTGGCGCGGACGATGCGCTGCTCCGGCCAGCTCGCACGCCAAACGATAGCGACGGGACAATCCGCGCCATAATGCGGGGTCAGATCAGTGACGACCTGGTCGAGCAGATGGATTGACAAATGGATCGCGAGCACCGCGCCGGTGGCGGCGAATGCGGCGAGCTTCTCGCCCTCGGGCATCGCACTGGCACGGCCCGGCGTGCGCGTCAGCACCACGGTCTGGGCAAGGCCAGGCAATGTCAGCTCGGCCTCGAGCGCGGCCGCGGCGGCGGAGAACGAGGGAACGCCGGGCGTGACGGTAACGGGAATGCCGAGCGCAAGCAGCCGCCGCAGCTGTTCTCCCATCGCCGACCAGATCGAGAGATCGCCGGAATGCAAGCGAGCGACGTCCTTGCCTTCCGCATGCGCGGCAGACATCTCCGCGATGATCTCGTCGAGCGACAGCGGCGCGGTGTTGACGATGCGCGCGCCGGGCGGGCAATGCGCCAGCACGCCTTCGGGCACCAGCGAGCCCGCATAGAGGCAAACCGGACAGGCCGCGATCAGGTCGCGGCCACGCAAGGTGAGAAGATCGGGGGCCCCCGGCCCGGCGCCGATGAAGTGCACGGTCATGCGCCGTCTCCTTCCGCGATCGCGGCGGTCGCAGCCCTATCCTGCGAGACGACCCGCGTTGCGATCAAGCGCGCGCGCGGGCCCGCCGCTGCGATCGCCGCGGCTTCGGCGACCGAGCCGGTGCCGAACTTTTCCGCAACGATTGTCGACTGCGTCGGCGTCTCGACCTTCGCAAGCATATCGGCAGGCACCGCCTTGATCGGCACACCGCATTCCAGCGCGAGCTGCTTCAGGGCTTCCGCATCGGCCTTGTCGCTGACGGTTGCCACCGCCGCAAGCCCCTCGGGCCCGCCGGCGGCCAACAATGCGTCACGCAGCGAAGCCAGCGTGACATCCTTCCTGAATCCGAAGCCGGCGACCTTCATCGGACCGCGCTCCACTGCACGACCGGCCGCACCGCCTCCCAGGACCGGTAGCGGCCGAGCGGCGCGGCATGCGCGATCTCGACCCGCATCAGCTCGCCGCCGTGACGCTGATGCAGCTCGCCGAGCAGCGCCTCCGTCTCCAGCGTGACCGAATGCGCCACCAGCCGCGCACCCGGCGCAAGGCGGGACCAGATCGTATCGAACATCGCGCGATCGAGACCGCCGCCGATGAAGACCGCATCCGGCGGATCCAGCATCGCAAGCGCTTCGGGCGCGGTCCCCGTGATGACGGTGATCCGATGCGCAAGTCCGAACGCCGCGACATTGCTGCGAATGTTCGCAGCACGATCCTCGCGCATCTCGACAGCACTCGCCGTCCCGCCGCACAGCGCCCACTCGACCGAGATCGAGCCCGAGCCGGCACCGACGTCCCACAGCCGTTCGCCCGGTCGAGGCGCCAGCGCCGAGAGCGCCAGCGCGCGCACCGGGCGTTTGGTGATCTGGCCGTCATGGACGAAGAGATCGTCCGAAAGCCCGGATCTGCCAGGAATGCCCTGCCCGCCCCTCGCCTCGATCGCCACCGCGAGCAGGTTTGCCGTGACATCACCCGCAAAGTTGTCGGCACGATGCTCAGCGACGCTTTCGCGCGGCCCGCCGAGCGCGGCGAGCGTCCAGAAGGACGAGGCGCCCCATCCGCGCGCGCTCAGCCATTGCGCGAGATCGCCTGCAGCCTTGCCGTCGCGGACGAGGCAGATGATGTGCGCCCCTCGCGCCAGATGCGGCACGAGCCGCTCGAACGGCGCGGCGTGCAGGCCGAGGCAGGCTACGCTTTCCAGATGCCAGCCCAGCCTCGCCGCAGCGAGCGAGAATGTCGACGGCGCCGGGTGCGCGATCCACTCGCCTGCGTCGAGGTTGTCGGCGAGGCTTGCACCCGCGCCGTGCCAGAAGGGATCGCCGGACGCCAGCACGGCCGTCGGCCGGCCACGACAGCCGAGCACGACATGCGCATCGAACGGCACCGGCCACGCACGGCCGCGGCCGCCGACGTCCGCCAGCGCGAGATGGCGTTCACCACCGAAGACGGTTTCGGCCCTCGCAAGCGCCTTTCGGCTTGCCTCCGACAGCCCGGCAAGGCCATCTTCGCCGATACCGATGATCGTCAGCCAGGGATCAGACATGACGCGCGCCCTCATTCTGGGCGGAACGGCCGATGCGAGCGCGCTCGCAGCGGCGATTGCGCAAGCAAGCATCGACGCCGTGTATTCGTATGGCGGCCGCACGCGCGCGCCTGCCGACCAGCCGCTGCCGACCCGCATCGGCGGCTTCGGTGGCGTGAGCGGTCTTGTCGACTATATCAGGCGCGAAGGCATCACGCATGTCATCGACGCGACGCATCCTTTTGCCGCCGAGATGAGCCGCAATGCGGTCGCAGCGTGCGCCGAAACCGGTACGCCGTTGATCGCGCTCGAACGCATGCCATGGGACAGAACGCAAGGCGACAACTGGATCGAAGTCGCGGACGTCAACGCCGCAGCCGCCGCGCTCCCGGACGCCGCCGCGCGCGTGTTCCTCGCCATCGGCCGCCAGCACATCGCTCCGTTCGCCGGCAAACCGCAGCACACCTACACACTGCGCTTCGTCGATCCCCCCGAAGCGCCCTTGCCCTTCGCCTCGGAGGTGATCGTGTCGCGCGGCCCGTTCACGCTCGCGGGTGAGCTGGAGATGATACGCATGCGAGGCATCGCCTGGATCGTCGCCCGCAATTCCGGCGGTGAAGGCGCACGCGCCAAGATCGACGCGGCCCGCATGCTCGGCGTCCCGGTGATCATGATCTCGCGGCCAAAGCTGCCCGAACGGCCGCGGGTCGAGAGCGTCACCGACGTGATGCAGTGGCTCGGTCATTCGACCCGCCTCGGCGCATAGACCCAGCGGCCGACGCGGCGCGTCTGGGAGTTGCCGACGATCACCAGCGTGCGCATGTCGGCCATTTCGGGCCGCGCCTCGTTCACCGTGAAGGTCTCAATTCTCTCGTCGGCTGCACTGATCGCGCGCGCGAAGATCACGAGGCGCTCGCCGCAGCCGGCCTCCTTCAACAACGCCAACGCGCGGCCAAAGCCCTCCGGCCGGCTTGCCGAGCGCGGGTTGTACAACGCAATCGCAAAATCGGCTTCCGCTGCAAGGCGCAGGCGCTTCTCGATCACGGCCCACGGCTTGAGATTGTCCGAGAGATTGATCGCACAGAAATCGTGGCCGAGGGGCGCGCCGGCGCGCGCAGCGGCCGCCAGCATCGCGGTGATGCCGGGCAGCACCCGGATCGGCAGGTCCTGATATCGCGGCGCCTGTTCGAGCGCCTCGAACACGGCGGATGCCATCGCAAAGACGCCGGGATCGCCGGAGGAGACGACGACGACCTGTCCGCCTTCGGCGGCGAGCCGCAGAGCTTCGCTCGCGCGCTGCAGCTCTTCGCGGTTGTCGGACGGATGCAGCTTCAGACCCGGCCGCGGCGGCACGCGCGAGACGTAAGGCGCATAACCGAGGATGTCCGTCGCGGTCGCGAGCGCGGCGGTGACTTCGGGCGTCACCAGCGCTTCGCTGCCCGGGCCGAGGCCCGCGATGGTCAGCGTGCCCGTCATTCGGCGGCGTCCAGATGCCGACCCTTGCCGTGCACGAGCACGATCGCAAAGTAAGGACAGTCGGCGGCGTCGATCTCCGCGAGCCGCACGACGCGCTCGCCCGGCATGGTGCCGCGCTCGACCAGCCAGGCGTCGTCGAGCCGGCCGGCGGATGCGAGCGCGCGGCGCACCTTCGCAAGATTGCGGCCGGTCTTCATGACGACGAGCGCATCGGAATCGCGCATGCGGCGTTCGAGCTCGTCTTCGGGAAGCGTGCCCATCAGCACCGTCGTCACGTCGTCGCCGAGCGCGATCGGCCGGCCGACGCCGTTCCAGCAGCCGACCATGCCGGGGATGCCCGCGATCACCTCGATATCGACCCGGCCCTGCAGGCGCGTGTGCAGATGCATGAAGGATCCGTAGAAGTAGGGATCGCCCTCGCAGAGCACGACGACATCGACCGCGCGCGCCAGACGCGCCAGGCGCTCGGCCCATTCGTCATAGAAGCCCGTGAGCAGCTGCACGTATTCGGGGCTGTCGAAGGCAATCTCAGTGGTGACCGGATATTCCATGGGATATTCGGTCACGCCAGCCGCCAGCATGTCGTCGACAATGCGCCGCGCCTGCCCGGGCCGGCCCTTCTTGCGGAAATAGGCGACATGCGCAGCGCCGCGCACGGTGCGATCCGCGCGCACGCTCATCAGATCGGGATCACCGGGGCCGAGACCGCAGCAGATGATGCGTCCCATCGCTATTCGCTCCGGCTCGCCAGCGCATTGACGGCAGCGACCGTGATCGCGGAGCCGCCGAGGCGGCCTTCCACCGTCAGCGCCGGGACCGGCGGGTCGGCCATCAGCGCGGCCTTGGATTCGGCGGCGCCGACGAAGCCGACCGGACAGCCGATGATGGCCGCCGGCCGGGGACAATCGCGGTCCTCCAGCATGTTGAGAAGATGGAACAGCGCCGTCGGCGCGTTGCCGATCGCGACGATCGCGCCGTCGAGATGCGGCCGCCACAATTCGAGCGCCGCGGCCGAGCGCGTGTTGCGCATGGACTGGGCCAGTGCGGGCACGGCGGGATCACCGAGGGTGCAAATCACAGCGTTCGCCGAGGGCAATCTGGCGCGCGTAATTCCTTCCGAGACCATGCGTGCATCGCACAGGATCGGGGCGCCCTTCTGCAACGCTGCGCGCGCAGCGGTCGCCATGCCCGGCGTGAAGCGGATATGCGCCTCGAGCCCCACCATGCCGGCGGCATGGATCATCCGCACCACGACCTGTTCTTCATCAGGCGTGAAGCGGGCAAGATCGGCCTCAGCGCGGATGGTCGCAAAGGACTGGCGGTAGATCGCTGCGCCATCGGTTTCGTAAACGTGCGGCATCAGTGCCCTCCCAGCAGGATGGAGGGGTCGGCGACGATATCGTCGCGGTTCAGCCCGCGCAGGACCGGTTCGTCGCGGGTCGATCCGCCGCGGACGAGATCGAAGCCCGCGCCGGTCGCGACCAGCGTGATCGCGGCTGCGCCAGAATGCGCGCAGCCCTTGGCGCAGCCGGAGACGTGCAGCCGCGCTGCCGCGCCGATGTTCGGCGCCAGCGCCGCGGCCAGCGCGCGGGTGTCGGCATGGGCTTCACGACAGCGCGGCGCACCGCTGCAGGCGATGACGCGCAGCGCCGGATCGTAGGCTTCGGTGATGAGGCCGGCCGCGGACGGCATCGTCCGCTTGTCTTCGCTCAAGACCATCCGCCACGGCGTCATGCGCAGCGCATGTCCGCAACCGGCGAACTGGTTGAGCGTCCCATGCGGCATCTGGCCGAAGGCAACGCCGACCATCGCGCCTTGCGGATAAAGGCCGGGGCGCGCAGCGGCCATGACCGGCGCAGGTTCGGTTTCACCCCGCAGCGCCTCGGGCAATTCCGCACCGGCCGCGAGATGCGCGGCCATGCGTCCTCGCCCGCCCCTGGCAGCACCCGATGACACGAACCAGTCCGCGAGCGCGAGCGCTGTGGCGACGGCCTCGCCGCGCGCAACCAAACGGCCGCGCCTGGCGCCATCGGCGCGCACCAGCAATGCGCCGGCACGATCGCGCTCGATCCTCACGTCAGCGGAATCGCCGGCGAGCACGCGCGAGCTGCCGTCATCGATGGCAAAGCCGAACTTGGTCGGAAGCGCGAGCAGGCTGTTCTCGAGCGCCTCTTCCAGTTCGGCGGCCAGCGCCTGGGTCTCGTCGCCCACGCGCCAGAACGGGGTCACCAGGACGTTGCGCCGGGATTCGGTGTCGGCGTCGGGATCGAGCAACGCCAGTTGCGCCAGGCCATCGAGCAGCAGCCGATGGCTGTTTTCGCTGACACCCCTGATCTGGAGATTGGCGCGGCTGGTGACGTCGATCAGGCCATTGCCGTGACGTTCGGCCAGATGCGCCAGTCCGGAGACCTGCGCCGCATCGAGCCGGCCGCCGTACGGGCGGACGCGAACGACGAGCCCGTCACCCGATTGCATCGGCCGCAGCGCGCCTGGGCACCAGCCCTTGACCATGGCTGCACTCATGAGGCCTCCCGCAACGCAGCCGCGATCGAATTGCGACGCGTTCGCCAGAGTGACGCCTCGTGCAGGCGGGTGAAACACGTCTCCATCGCGGCAAGGGCCGCCGGATTCTCGCGGGCCATGAAAGCGCGGACCTCGTCATGGCCCAGCGTCGCGTCGTAATAGAGATCGAACAGATGCGGCGGCACGGCGCCTGCCAGATGCGCGAAGGCGGCCATGTGCTCCAGCGTCGCGGTGATCTCGGCGGCGCCGCGAAAGCCGTGGCGCATCATCCCGGCGATCCAGGCCGGATTGGCCGCGCGCGCGCGGACGACTCGGGAGATTTCCTCGGTCAGCGTGCGCGCGTGCGGCTGCTCGGGGCGCGTCGTATCGAGATGGTAGAGCGACGGTCCGGTCGCGGCGAGATGCGCGGCGGCCGCCGCGACGCCGGCTTCGTGAGCGGCATAATCCGCGGCGAGCAGCAGATCGGTTTCGGGCAAGTCCTGAACGTGGACGAACGCATCGGCGGAGGCGAGCCGCTGTTCGATGCCGGCGCGATCGGGCCTGATCTCGCCATCGGCGGAGAAGGCCCAGGACGAGGCCGACAGCCAGGCTTCGCCGGCGGCATTGCGCGTCTCGGGCGTGAAGGCATCGGGGATTGCCGAAAGGCCGACGCCGTATTGTCCGGGCCGCGGCGCGAACACGCGTGCCGTGCGGTGGCGATACGGGTTCTCGTCGCCCTCGTCCTCGCGCGACGCGAGCGCCTCCGATCCTGCCTCGAACAATTGCGCGAGGCCGGCGAAGACATCGCGGAACAGGCCGGATACCCGCAGCGTGACGTCGATGCGGGGACGGCCGAGCTCGGCCGGCGCGATGATGTCGTAGCCGGTGACGCGGCCCGAAGCGTGATCCCAGCGCGGCGCGAGGCCGGCCAGATGCAGCGCCATCGCGAACTCCTCGCCCGCGGTGCGCATCGTCGCCGAGCCCCAGAGGTCGACGACGAGCCCCTTCGGCCAGTCGCCGTGATCCTGTAGATGGCGCCGCAGCAGCTCCTCCGCGAGCTTGATGCCTTGCGCGTGCGCCGACGGTGTCGGCACCGCGCGCGGATCGACGGCAAAGAGATTGCGTCCCGTAGGCAGCACGTCCTGACGGCCGCGATAGGGCGAGCCCGACGGCCCCGGCGCGACGCGCCGCCCTGCGAGCGCAGCGCGCAGCGCATCCCGCTCGGCGTCACTGCAGGCGCCGCGCCCGAACACGTGCAGGCCGTCGCCGAACTGGCTTTCCTTGAGATCGCAGACGAAGCGGTCGATCCGCGGAATGGCTTCGGCCGGCGCGGCCGATACATCGAGGCCGAGATCGTCTTCGAGCCCGGCGGCACGCGCCTCGTCCCGGATCGCGGCGATCAGTCGTTGCCGGCGCGCGGGATCGAGACCATCGGCGGTCGAATATTCGTCGAGGAGCCGCTCGAGCCGGCGCAAGCCTTCCGGCACGACGGAGCTTTCGAGTGGCGGCGGCAGATGGCCGATCGTCACCGCGCCGATGCGACGTTTGGCCTGCGCAGCCTCGCCGGGATCGTTGACGATAAAGGGATAGATGACGGGGAGATCGCCGATCAGCGCCTCCGGCCAGCACGCGGACGACAGCGCCACGGATTTTCCGGGCAGCCATTCCAGCGTGCCATGTGCGCCCATATGCACGACAGCATCATGGTGCTGCTGCCGGAGCCAGAGATAGAACGCGACATAGGCATGGCGCGGCGTGCGGCCGAGATCGTGGTAGTCGGCATCGCGCGTCACCGCATCGCCGCGCTCCGGCTGGACCGCGAGGAGTGATTGGCCGCACGCAACGGCGGCGAATTGAAACTCGCCCTCGCGGCAATTCGGATCGCTCTCCGGCACGCCCCAGGCTTGCGCGAGGTCATCCTGCAAGGCTTGCGGCAGGTGCGCGAGCGCTGCACGGTAATCGGCGACGCTCCAGGTCAGTTGCTGCTTCAGCAGCGTTTCGCCGAGCGCATGGACCGGATCGACATCGAATCCGGCCTCCGCAAGGTCCGATAGCAATGCCTCGACCGACGCCAGCGCATCGAGCCCGACCGCATGCGCTATCTGGTGCGGCCGGCCCGGATAGTTCGAGAGCACGATCGCCAGCCGCTTTTCGGCAACCGGTTTCTCCGCAAGTCGCCGCCAGGCCGCCACGCGCGCAGCGACGGCGTTCACACGCTCCTCGTCCGGCCGATGGGCTAGATGCGAGAACTGCAGATCGGGATCGCGCATCCCCGCGGATTTGAAACTCACAACGCCTGTGAACACACGGCCATCGACCTCGGGCAGCACCACATGCATCGCGAGGTCACCGGGCGACAGGCCACGCAGCGATTCCGCCCAGTCCTCGCGCCGCGCCGACGACAGCGCGACCTGGAAGACGGGGCACGACGCAGCATCGAACGGCGTGGTGCCGTCTTCGCCCATCGCGGAAAATGCCGTCGCGTTGACGATCGCAGCCGGCGCATTCTGCGCAAGATAGTCCCGCAGCCAGCCCGCAACGCCCGCGCCCTTCAGCGAGGTGACGAACACGCCATACGCATCAAACCCCTTCTCGCGCAGCGCGGCGATCAGGGCATCGACCGGGCCGGTATCCGCGGCGGTGAGATAGGAGCGATAGAACGTCACGAGCGCGAGCGGCTTCGCCCCGCCCGCTGGCGCTGCAACGACACCGCGCGCGGGATCGTAAAAGCCCATCTCCGGCACGGTCATCTCGCCGACGACCGGACCTGCATAGAGCCCCGAGGCCAACGCAAGCTGCGCAATCGCCGCCTGCGCGGCAACCGGCCCGCCCGTGTCGCACAGAGTTTTGAGCCGTCGCAGCGTCGAGACGGGCAGAGTTGAGTACGCGTCGAGCCGGGTGTCGTCACGACCGTCTGCCGGCAGCACGGCCAGCACGATATTGCGATCCTTCGCAAGCTGCTGGACCGCGGCCAGACCATACGGCCAATAGGACTCACCGCCGATCACGCGTACCAAAATGCCGCGCGCCTGCGACAGCGTGCGCTCGATATAGGTATCGACCGAGAGCGGATGACGCAGCTCCGCGAGATTGGCGAGCCGCAGCGACGGCAGGCTGCCCTGCCCGCGCCGCCAGCCCGCTGCAAACGCGGCAAGGTCGGAATCCGAATACGAGAGCACCACGAGATCGGCCGGGTCCTGGCCGATGTCTCTTGGCGTCGCGGTCTCCTCGAGACCGCGGCTCTCGCGGAAGACGACGTGCATCAGATACCAAGTCCCGCCCTGATTGCGGCCTCGTCGATATCGCCGTGCTCGCCGATCACGACGAGCTTCGACTGCCTGTTGCCTGCACCCCAGGGCTTGTCGAACTGGTGACGCACGCGCTCGCCGACGGCCTGCAGCAGCAGCCGCATCGGCTTTCCGGCGACGGCGATGTAACCTTTCGCGCGCAGCACGTTCTGCTCGCGCGCCAGCTTCTGCACCGATGCGACCAGCACGTCGACATCCGCCACTTCAGGAAGATCGATCACGACGGACGCGAAATCGTCGTGCTCGTGCTCCTCCTCGCCATCATGGTGCGAGGGACGCGCGGCGAGATCGTTCTCGGCGGCAGCGCCGAGGCCGAGGATGACGCGCGCATCGATCGCGCCGTCGGTCACGGGCAGCATCGGCACGCGGCGCGGCATCTCGGCGGTGATCACCGCCTTGGCGGCTTCGATTCCTTCGCTGCCGGCAAGATCTGCCTTGGTCAAGAGCACGATGTCGGCGCAGGCGATCTGATCCTCGAACACTTCCGACAGCGGCGTCTCGTGGTCGAGATTCTCGTCCGCCGCCCGCTGCGCTTCGACCGCATCCGGATCGGGTGCAAAGCGGCCGGCGGCAACGGCCTCGGCATCGGCGAGCGCGATCACGCCATCGACCGTGATGCGCGAGCGGATCTCCGGCCAGTCGAACGCCTTCAGCAGCGGCTTGGGCAGCGCCAGCCCCGAGGTCTCGATCAGGATGTGATCGGGCCGCACCGGGCGCGCCAGCAATTGCTCCATGGTCGGAATGAAATCGTCGGCCACGGTGCAGCAGATGCAGCCATTGGCGAGCTCGACGATGTTCTCCTCCGGGCAGTTCGCGTCCGCGCAGGACTTCAGGATCTCACCATCGACACCCTCGCTGCCGAACTCGTTGACGAGCACCGCGAGCTTCTTGCCGTTGGGATTGCTGAGCAGATGCTGGATCAGCGTCGTCTTGCCGGAACCGAGAAAACCGGTGACCACAGTGACGGGTACTTTTGCGAGCGAGTTCATTCTGCGGCCTCGGGAATGACGGTAAGGGGAGGAATGCGGGCAAGCGACTGCTTGCGGAAGATTTCGGGACGGGTGCGCCATGGCACGATTCCGTCCGGCGCGGCGGCGTAGGCGGCGACGCCTGCAACCACGTCCTGCGCATTGGCGTCCGACAGGCGGCCGTAGACATAAGACCAGCGGCCGGGCGCGCTGAGCGCGACCGAGCAGCCCTGGCTGCATGCAGACAAGCATTCCACGGGAACCACATTGACGCCCTCGGGCACGCCGGCCTCAAGGATCGCGCCATGCAGCCGCTTGCCGGGCGTGATCTCGCCCTCGCCGAGCGTCTGGCCGGCGCGGCAGGTGATGCAGACGTGAAGTGTGACGGTCATCGCCTCTTCCAGAATAATCAGCGGGAGGCGAAGAGGCGCACGGACCGTTCTCCTGAAGGCCCGTTTCCCCGTCGCGGAACACCCCGTCCGCCGGTCCAAAACTCGTCCGCGCTGGCAGGTCTCCCGGCTTGCGGAGCAGGGTTTTGGCCCTTCGATCCCCGCCTTCCCGATCCCGTGAGGGGTCAGTGGCTTCGGGCATCTCTCCGGTCACGGTCGCGGGGGCGGCTGCATTTTGAACCCAAATCTTGCCGATTCGGACCCTATCGCATTCCCTCTTCGCCTGTCATAGGACAGGAACCAGTGCCGGGCCACCATTTGCCCCCGGCCGCCTCTTGTCAAGCCGAAGGACCGGGACCGATGACGCCTGAACCGGATACCCAAACAACCGAGGAAACCGACGCCCGGCACGCCCAGAAAATGGCGAAGAAGAAGGCCGCCCGCGACAAGATCATGGCGACCAAGAGCGGCGAAAAGGGCCTCATCATCGTCCACACCGGCGCCGGCAAGGGCAAGTCCTCCTCCGCCTTCGGCATGATCGTCCGCTGTGTCGCCCATGGCTTCCCCTGCGCGGTCGTGCAGTTCATCAAGGGCGCCTGGGATACCGGCGAGCGGCGCCTGCTCACCGGCCATTTCGGCGACCTCTGCCAGTTCCACGCCATGGGCGAAGGCTTCACCTGGGAGACGCAGGACCGCGCCCGCGACATCGCCGCCGCCCGCGCCGGCTGGGAGAAGGCCAAGGAGCTGATCCTCGACGAGAACCTGCGCATGGTCGTGCTCGACGAGATCAACATCGCGCTGCGCTACGACTATCTCGACATCGCGGAAGTCGTCGAGTTCCTGACCACGCAGAAGCCTCCGCTGACGCATGTCGTGCTCACCGGCCGCAACGCCAAAGACGAGCTGATCGAGATCGCCGATCTCGTCACCGAGATGACGCTGGTGAAGCACCCGTTCCGCTCCGGCATCAAGGCGCAGGCCGGCGTCGAGTTCTGATTGCGATGACACGCGCGCTGATGATCCAGGGGGCCGGCTCGGACGTGGGCAAGTCGCTCATCGTCGCCGGCCTCGCGCGCGCCTTCACGCGCCGCGGCCTGCGCGTGCTCCCCTTCAAGCCGCAAAACATGTCGAACAACGCCGCTGTCACCGTCGACGGCGGCGAGATCGGCCGCGCCCAGGCATTGCAGGCACTCGCTGCGGGCGTCGAGCCGCACACCGACATGAACCCGGTGCTGCTCAAGCCCGAGACCGATATCGGCGCGCAGGTCATCGTCCACGGCAAACGTATCGCGACCGCGCGGGCGCGCGAATATGCCGCGATGAAGCCCTCTTTGATGGGCGCGGTGCTGGAGAGTTTCGAGCGGCTCAAGGCGCGCGCCGACCTGGTGCTGGTCGAAGGCGCTGGCAGCCCGGCCGAGGTGAATCTGCGCAAGGCCGACATCGCCAATATGGGCTTTGCCCGCAAGGCCGACGTGCCGGTCGTGCTGGTCGGCGACATCGACCGCGGCGGCGTCATCGCCCAGCTCGTCGGCATCAAGACGGTGATCGACCCCGACGATGCCGCCATGATCCAGGGTTTTGTCATCAACAAGTTTCGCGGCGATCCCACGCTGTTCGACGACGGCTACAAGCTGATCGCGGAGAAGACCGCATGGCGCGGCCTCGGCGTGCTGCCATGGTTTCCGCGCGCCGGCGAGCTGCCGGCCGAGGATGCGCTGGGCCTGAGCGATGCGCGCAAGCCCGGCCAGTGCAAGATCGCCTGCCTCGCGCTGTCGCGGATCGCGAATTTCGACGATCTCGATCCGCTCAAGCTCGAGCCTGGCGTGGATCTCGTGATGGTGCGTCCGGGCGAAGCGATCCCCGGGGATGTCAGGCTCGTCATCATCCCCGGCTCGAAATCCACCCGCGGCGATCTCGCCTTCCTGCGCGCGCAGGGCTGGGACATCGACCTGCACGCGCATCACCGCCGCGGCGGCCATGTGCTCGGCCTCTGCGGCGGCTATCAGATGCTCGGCCGCAGCGTCGCCGACCCTGAGGGCATCGAAGGCCCTGCTGGCGACGCGCCGGGGCTCGGGCTTCTGGATGTCGAGACGGTGATGAGCCCGCAAAAAACGCTGACGCGTGTCGCGGCCGTGCATGCCGCCACCGAGCGGCCGATCGAGGCTTACGAAATCCACATCGGCCGCACCGACGGGCCGGATCGCGCGCGCCCGTTCGCGATGTTGAACGGCGAACCTGAAGGTGCAATCTCGCGCGATGGCCGCGTGCAGGGCAGCTATCTGCACGGCCTGTTCACGTCGGATGAGTTCCGCAAGGCGTATCTCGCAAAGCTGGATATCCCTGCTGGTAGCGAACCCTATGGCGGCAGGGTCGAAAGCGCGCTCGAAGCCCTCGCCGATCACATCGAGACGCATCTCGACGTCGAAGGCCTGCTGGCGCTAGCGCGCTAGGACCTCGGCGAGGCGCGACCATTCGGCTTCGCTGCCGGGAAGCCCGAGCCGCAGCCATGTCGGCTCTCGCGCGAACACGCGCGACCAGATCTGGCCACGCGCCAGCTTCTCCTGCGCAGCAAGCGCATCAGGCGTCTCGTAGAGACGAAGCAGCGGCGCGCCGCCGACAAGCTGCCAGCCCTGCGCTCGGGCCATGTCGTCGAGCCGAACACAGTCGCGCGTAAGCCGCGCTGACGTGGCCCCAGCCCAGGCGTCATCACGCAAGGCGCGGCAACCGATTTCAATCGCGGCACCGGACACAGGCCAAGGGCCGATCATCGCTTCGAGCCCGGCGATGTCGGCGGAATTGCCGATCGCAAATCCGAGCCGCAGGCCGGCGAGACCGTAGAACTTTCCGAACGAGCGCAGGATCAGCAGCCCGGGCCGATCCGCCTCGGGTGCGAGCGACAATTGCGGAACGGCGTCGGCAAAACTCTCGTCGATGACCAGACGGCCGACGCGCGGCAGCAGCGCCAGCAGATCCTTTGGCGCAAAACGCCGGCCATCCGGATTGTTGGGATTGACGACGATGGCAATATCCGCGCCTGCCAGCGCGTCGAGCTCCCCGACCTCCTGCACGTCCCAACCGGCCGCCGACAGGACGCCGGCATATTCATTATAGGTCGGCGCGAGGATGCGGGCCCGTCCCGGCGGCGCGAGTTGCGGCAGGAGTTGAATGGCGGCCTGCGCGCCGCCCATCGCGACCATCGCAGCGCTCGTGCGATAGGCATGCCGCGCCGCCTGATGCAGCGCTTCGATCTCGGCACGCGACGGCAACGCGGTCCACGCGTGCATGCTCACGTCACCGACGGGATAAGGCACCCGGTTGATCCCGGTCGACAGATCGATCCAGTCGTCAGTGCGGCCGCCAAACCGCTGCTGGGCCAGATCGAGATTTCCACCGTGCTCGCGCATGCCCCGTTCTTTCACGCGAAGGCGAGGATCGCAAGCAGGCCGGCGAGCAGCAGCATGGCGCGGCGGTAGACCGCCAATCCCTCGCCGATGTCGGCAGCCAGCGGATCGCGCGCGCCCGCGTTGAGCCAGGGCTCGTTCGTGACGCTGCCATGGTAGATGCGGGGGCCGCTGAGGCGGATGCCGAGCGCGCCCGCCATGGCAGCTTCCGGCCAGCCGGCGTTGGGCGAACGGTGGCGGCGTGCATCGCGCGTCATGCATGACAGGGCCTCGGCGCGCCTCGGTGCCAGCAGCACGAACAGAAACCCGGTCAGGCGCGCCGGAATGAAGTTGGCGACATCGTCGATGCGCGCCGCGGCCCAGCCGAACGCCTCGTGACGCACGCTGCGATGACCGATCATGGAATCCAGCGTGTTGATCGCCTTGTAGCCCAGGATGCCGGGCAGGCCGAACAGCGCGCCCCAGAACACCGGTGCGACGATCCCGTCGGAGGCGTTCTCGGCGAGGCTCTCGATCGCCGCGCGCGCGATGCCGGCCTCATCGAGCACCGCGGGATCGCGCCCGACGATGCGCGAGACCGCCTTGCGGGCCGCGACGATGTCGCCGACCCGCAAGGGCGTTGCGACGGCGGCGACGTGATCATGCAACGAGCGCAGCGCGACCAGCGGCCAGGCCAGAACACCAGCCAGCACCATCTGCACCCATCCCCAGGGAAGCAAGGCCTGAAGCAAGTTCTGAAGCACCCAGCCGATCGCGATGGAGAGTATGATCACCACCAGCGCACCGGCGATGCCGGCAGCGCGGCGAAGCGCCGGCGGATCGGACTCGCGATTCCAGGCGGCATCGATGGCACCGATCGCCCGCCCAAGCCAGGTTACGGGATGCCCGATGCGCACGAACAGCCATGACGGCCAGCCCAGAAGGGCATCAACCACCATCGCCACCACCATCGCGCCCGTAAAGCCCAAACCCGCCTCCTGTCCCGCCCCTGTTGCGCAAAGCGGGGGGTAAGCGCAAGCCCCCGCCCGCCTGATTTCGGCTTTGTCTTTGGCCGCGTTTGGTGATTAGTCAGGCCCACAGGAGACCTTCATGGCCGTCATTCTGATCACAGGCGGAGCGCGATCGGGCAAAAGCACGCGGGCGGAAGCGCGTGCGCGCGCTTTTCCCGGACAGCCCGTCTATGTCGCGACGGCCGAGGCGCTGGATGGAGAAATGGAGGCGCGCATCGCCAGGCATCGCGCGCGGCGCGGAACCGACTGGATCGAGCGGGAAGTGCCGCTCGATCTCGTGGCCGCGCTGGTCGCAAGCGACGGAGGCGGCGCACGGCTAGTGGATTGCCTGACGCTCTGGCTCTCCAACCTGATGCATGCCGGGCGCAACTGGGAGCACGAGGTGGACGCGCTTGCCGCGACCCTCTTCAATCTCAAGAGCCCGGTCGTGCTCGTCACCAACGAGGTCGGCCTCGGCATCGTGCCCGACAACGCACTGGCGCGCAGCTATCGCGACGCCGCCGGGATCATGAACCAGACGATTGCCGAGTTCGCCGACGAGGTCGAGTTCGTGGTTGCCGGCCTGCCGATGAAACTGAAATGATGCCGCGCGTGGAGCTTCTCAAGGACATCGTCGCCGATCTCAGGATGGCGGCATCGTTCGTCACGATTCTCCCGGTTGCATCGTCGAAACCCGCCGCGGACGGCGCCATAGCGCGCGCGACCTGGGCCCTTCCCATCGCCGGCCTTCTGGTCGGCCTTGCCGGCGCTTTCGTCTACAAGGTCGCCATCCGCTTTGGGCTGGCGCCGAATCTGGCCGCCCTGCTCGCGCTGGCGACGACTGCCCTCGTCACCGGCGCACTGCACGAGGACGGGCTTGCCGATACCGCCGACGGGCTCGGCGGCGGCCGCACGCGCGAGCGCAAGCTCGAGATCATGCGCGACAGCCGGATCGGGACCTACGGCGTATGCGCGCTGATCCTGTCGTTCGGCCTGCGCTGGAGCGCGCTCGCGACGATCTCCAGTCCTGTGGCCGTCACGTTCGCGCTGTGCGCCGCGCATGCCGCGGCACGCGCGGGCGTGCCGGCCTTCATGTCGCTGGTGCCGCCGGCCCGGCCTGACGGGCTGTCGGCGAGCGCCGGGGTGCCGCCCGGCCGCAGCATCGCGATCGCGTTCGCGGTTGGAACGCTCGTGCTGGCCCTGGCGTTGGGGCCGGGCAAGGCGCTGGTCGGCCTGGTCCTGCTCTCGCTCGCCGGACTGGTGCTGGCGCGCCTCGCCATCCGCCAGATCGGCGGGCAGACCGGCGACATTCTCGGCGCCTTCGAGCAGGTCGGCGAAATCCTGATCCTGCTGGTCGCCGCGGCCTTCCAGATGGGACGCTGATCTCATGGTCGAGTTCGACGATACCTTCCGGCGGCATCTGCACGAGCTGTTCGTGTGGCGCCGCGACGTGCGTCGCTTCCGCGGCGATCCGCTGCCGGAAGGCGCCATCGACCGCCTGATCGAGACCGCCTGCCTCTCGCCCTCGGTCGGCCTCAGCCAGCCATGGCGCTTCGTCATCGTTGGCGATGCGGCCCGCCGCCGCGCCGTGGTCGAGGATTTCAGAGCGTGCAATGCCGATGCGCTCAATTGCTATTCCGGCGAACGCGCGGCGCGCTATGCCACGCTCAAACTGTCCGGCCTCGAACAGGCCCCCGGCCATCTCGCCGTGTTCGCGGACAAGGCCAGCGACATCGGCCACGGCCTCGGCCGCGCGACCATGCCGGAGACGACGGAATATTCCGTGGTCGCCGCGATCACCGCGATGTGGCTCGCCGCGCGCGCGGACGGCATCGGGCTTGGCTGGGTCTCGATCCTGAATCCGGATCGCATCCACGCCATTCTCGACGTGCCCGATACCTGGAAGTTCATTGCCTATCTCTGCGTCGGCTATCCGGAAGCCGAGTGCGACCAGCCCGAGCTCGCGCAGGCGAAATGGGAGCACCGGCGCGGCGCGGACGAATTCACGCTGCGGCGCTAGCCAGCGACGCACATCCTCCGAGCGCAGCGAAGCAATCCAGACTGTCGCTGTGGCAAGATTCTGGATTGCTTCGCTGCGCTCGCAATGACGACGGAGAGCGCGCAGCTACGACTTGCTCTTGCCGGCAACCGCCGCCACCGGCGCGGCCGTTTCCTGCTTCTGGAACATCAGCAACGGCCGGAAGGTGACGCGGCCATAGGCCTCGTAGTGGTTCTGGGTCGACACGGCCATCTTCAGCGGCGTCGCGTAGTTCGCCTCGAAGGTCATGAACTGCGCATAGGTCCAGGAAAAGCCGATGCCGACCGAGGCCATTTCGGTGACGCCGGGGAAGGTCGAATACACCGCGCCCCAGTCGGTGAAGACGTAGGTGTCGAAGCCCCTGAGCCATTGCGACCAGTTGTAGTGCAGCTCGGCGTTGAGATAATAGCCGCTGTCGCCGGACGCCGCGTTGGATGGATAGCCGCGCACGGTCGTCGGACCGCCGATCGAGAAGATCTGGTCGCCCGGCAGCAGCTTCTCCTGCGTGTACTGCCAGCTCGCCAGCACGTTGGTGCTGAAATTCGCCGGGCCCCCGGCGCTGGTCGCGAGCAGCGAGCCCGTATAGGTGTTGAACGCGCGGTTGTTGCCGAGCACGTAGTCATGCCACGCGACGTAGTTCACCGCCGGCGAGACCGTGATCGAATAGGTGTTGCCGGACTTGGTCACCGAGACGCCGGCCGTGGTCTTGTCGTAATGGTCGTCGGTGACGGCAACCGTGCCGAAGCGGCTGACCGTCTTGCCCTCGGTCAAGGCAGCGTTGAGCAACACCAGCCAGTCCTGCGTCACCCAGACCGGCTGGCTGAAATTGACGGCGGCCTGGCTCGAGCGACCGGTGACGTCGAGCGCGACGAACGGCCCCTGGATGATCTTGATCTTGCCTTCGGTATAGCTGACGCCTGCGCGTCCGCCCCAGGGGTTGACCGGAATGCTGTAGGCAACGTTGCCATTGAGATTGCCGTCCGAGCGAACGCCGTAGAAGGTCAGGCGGTCGTCGACACCGAACAGGCCGTGGCGCTTGTAGAACGCCCCGCCCTCCCAGCGCCCGGTGTTCTCGGCGCCCTGGTTGTCGGTGAAGAGCTGCAAGGTGTCGACCGGCGGCTCGATCACCGCGAACTGCAGGTCCGTGAGACCGAAACTCGTGCCGGGCTGGAGCAGCGCCTTGATCTGCACGTCGTTGGTCCGGTTGAACCAGATCACGTCGCGATTGAGCTTGGGAACGTCGAGCACCTCGCCTTCCGGCTCCTTGACGCGGTCAAGAATGTACTCGGTGCGGGTCTGCTTGTTGCCTTCGATCGTCGTCTTCTGCAGCCGGCCTTCGGTCAGCTTGATCTTGACCACCCCGTCCTTGGGATCCTGCTCCGGCAGCGTCGCGATGCCCGTGACGATACCGCGCTCGGTGTAGATCGCGTTGATGTCGGCCACGAGCTGCAGCAGCGCAGCGATGTCGACGTTGGTGCCGACATATTTCTTTGCGATCGCGTCGAGCTCGGCCGGCGTGATGAACTTGGAAGAATCGAACTCGACCTTGCGCAGCCGGAATTTCGGCCCGCCCGGTTTCAGGAGCTGGGACTTTTCCCGTTCGCCGCCGATCACGGCCGGCCCCTGGAGCTTGGGCGGCGCGCTTTGCTGCTCCAGCTGGCGACGCTGCCGGTCAACGTCGTTCTGGATCACGCCGGGATTGATCGAGGGCACTTGCGCGCGCGCAGAGGCGATGCAGCAAGCTGCTGCAACTCCAACCCCCAACGCTGCCCCCAATACGCGCATCCCGGCTCCCGTTACCATGCCTCCGCGAGACGACCAATGGCCGGCTTCGCAGTATCAACCGCCGCGTCCTTCCAGCCCGGGCGGCCTTTCCGTTCGCCGTGCCGGCGCAGCTTGCGGATGTCGCTGATGCCTTCGATGTTGACGGCGGGACCGGAGCCGAGGGTTTCGACCGGCCGCGGCATCAGCAGTGCATCGAGACGCGCCTGGCCGGAGCGGCCGAGCAGGTAGAACGACCCGCCGTCCTTCTTCGCAAGCCAGGTCTCGATGGTCTCGGTGCCCTCGCCGTCGACCGAGATGTTACGAATCATGCTGGCGCCGGTGAAGTCGTTACAGCAGGTGTGGGTCGGCCCGTAATTGGTGACGGTCGCCGAGATGTCGCCGGTGTAGAACACCACATAGGCGTTGCTGACATTGGCGTTGCCGGTCTGGGTCATCGTGAACAGGCCGCCCGGCTGGTAGAGCTGGAGCGACGGCCAGTTGGTCGGCGCCGGCGAGCGGTTGTTCAGGAACACCTGCTCGGTGGCCGTGGTGAGCACGAGCTGGCCCGGCACATAGCCGTTCAGGATTGCGACGGAGTGCGCATCGGTGAAGAAGTTCGCATCCACCACCTTGAACTGGTTGACGATGATGCTGTCCGGGTCGAGCGAAATGTTCGCCGAGGTCGCCGTGCCGCCGTTATAGCCGGTCACGTTCATGATCAGCGGGATCGGCGGCGTCGAGCGGACCTGCCCGCCGGTGACATTGATCGTGTTGGCGGCGAGATCGAGCTCCTTCACGACGCTCACGGACCTGATGGTGATATCGCCGGGCGCGGACAGCGCGATCTTGCTGCCGCGCAGATGGTCGAGCAGCAACGATGTGCCGGTGCTCAGCTGCACGTCGCCGTTCGCCGACATCGACCCGCCCAGGATCGAGCCGTTGCTGGAGCGCAGGTTGATGTCACCGGCGTCGCCAGGGATCCCGAGGGTGGTGAGCTGGCTGAACGCGATGTTACCCACCGCATTGAAGGTCTGCGTGCCGCCGCTGGTGGCGCTGCCGAGCGTGATCCCGGCCGTCGTCGCGGTGATGGCAAGGCTGCCGCCGACGTTGAGGTTGTCCCACTGGACCGTCTGACCCTGCAAGGCCGCCGGGCCGGTCACGGTTGTCAGGTTGTGGCCGGTATTGGTCGTCGCCGCGATCAGGCTGGCGGATCCATGGGCATTGATCGATCCGCCCGCCAGCAAGCCGGTGGCGGCGGTGATGCCGACCGATCCGGCATCGCTCGGGATGCCGTCGGTGGTGAGCTGATTGAACGTCACGTTCTGCTGGGCCTGCAAGGTCAGGCTGCCACCGCTCCGGGCCGTGTCGAGCGTGATGCTGCTGCCACTCGAGGTCATCCCGAGCGAGGTGCCCGTGCTGAGCGTGCTCCAGTTCACGAGGCCACTGCCGGTGACCGAGCCCGAACCGGTGGCTGCGGTCAGCACCCGGCCGGTGTTGGTCGTGCCCGCGCTCAGCGAGGCCGAGCCATTGGCCGCGACCGAGCCCTGCGTTGCCGTGCCGTTCACCAGAACCGTCTGCGCCAGCACGAACCCGTTGGTCGCGGTGACCGCGATATCGCCGGCGTCGGCATTCGTGCCCGTGGTGGTCAGGCTGTTGAACGTGACGTTCTGGCCCGCACGAATGGTCTGCGAGCCGCCGCTGCTGGCGGATGCCAGCGTGATGCTGTCGGCCGTCGAGGTGACGCCCAGCGTCGTCGCCGCGGTCAGCGAGGTCCAGTCGACCAGTCCGCTGCCGGTGATCGAGCCCGAACCGGTGGCTGCGGTCAGAACCCGGCCGGTGTTAGTCGTGCCCGCGCTCAGCGAGGCCGAGCCGTTGGCCGCGACCGAGCCCTGCGTTGCCGTGCCATTCACCAGAACCGTCTGCGCCAGCACGAACCCGTTGGTCGCGATCACCGCGATATCGCCGACGTCGGTGCTGGTGCCCGTCGTGGTCAGGCTGTTGAACGTGACGTTTTGGCCCGCACGCATGGTCTGCGAACCGCCGCTGCTGGCGGTCGCCAGCGTGATGCTGTCGGCCGTCGAGGTGACGCCCAGGGTCGTCGCCGCGGTCAGCGAGGTCCAGTCGACGAGACCGCCGCCGGTGATCGAGCCCGAACCAGTGGCCGCGGTCAGAACCCGGCCGGTGTTGGTCGTGCCCGCACTCAGCGAGGCCGAGCCATTGGCCGCGACCGAGCCTTGCGTTGCCGTGCCGTTCATCAGAATTGTCTGCGCCAGCACGAACCCGTTGGTGGCGGTCACCGCGATGTCGCCGGCGTCGGTGCTGGTGCCCGTCGTGGTCAGGCTGTTGAACGTGACGTTCTGGCCGGCCTGGATGGTCTGCGAGCCGCCGCTGCTCGCGGTCGCCAGCGTGATGCTGCCGGCCGTTGACGTGACGCCCAGTGTGGTCGCCGCCGTCAGTGAGGTCCAGTCGACCAGGCCGGCGCCGGTGATCGAGCCCGAGCCGGTCGCCGCGGTCAGCAGGCGGCCGGTGTTGGTCGTGCCTGCGCTCAGCGAGGCCGAACCATTGGCCGCGACCGAGCCTTGCGTTGCCGTGCCGCCCACCAGAACCGTCTGCGCCAGCACGAACCCGTTGGCGGCGGTCACCGCGATGTCGCCGGCGTCGGTGCTGGTGCCCGTCGTGGTCAGGCTGTTGAACGTGACGTTCTGGCCGGCCTGAAGGGTCTGCGCGCCGCCGCTGGTGGCGGTCGCAAGCGTAACGCTGCCGTTGGTCGACGTGACGGCCAGCGCGGCGCCCGCGCCGAGCGTCGTGCCGGTGACGTTTCCAGCCGCGGAGAGCGCCATCGCGCCGACCGTCGCATTGAGCTGGGTGAAGCCGAGCGTACCGACGCTGTCGACCGTCATGTCGCCGCTGCTCGTCGCGACGTCAATCACGAGGTCGCCTGCGTTGGCGGTCAGGGTCTTGGCGGTGAAGGTGCCGCTCGCGCCCGCAGCCGTGCCCGCAAGGACGCTGTCGAGCGTCAGCTTGCCGCTGGACTCGATGTCGACCGAGCCGTGGGTGGCCGACAACAGGCTGGCGTGGAGATCGCCGGCCGAGCCGAGATAGATGCCGCCGGAGCTGGCGGTGGCCGTCAGCAACGGCGTGTTGACGCTCACCCGTTGCGTCGAAGTGCCGATGCCGCCGGCTGACAGCGAGATTTCGGCATTCGCCGCCGTCGCAGTCAGGTTGGTGTGGCCATCGCCATTCGCGGTGATGGCGCCGTTGGTGCTCGTCACCGTGATCACGCTCACCGTCGAAGCCGGGCTTGCGGTCGAGGTCAGCTGGCCGAGCACGATATCGCCGGGCGCGGTCAGGCTGATCATTTGTCCAGCCAGGATCGAGGCGTTGGCGGCCATCGTGATCGAGCCGCCGACCGCGGTCGAGCCGGTCAGGCACGGGCCGGAGCAGACCGTCACCGATCCCTGGGACGAACCCGCGGCGCCGCCGAACGCGATGCCGGCGTCGCTGATCAGCGTCAGGCCGTTGACGGCCGTCAGGTTGCCGACGCTGAGCGTCATCGGATTCTGCGTCGCCAGCGTCGGGCTGTAGATGAAAGCGCTTCCGGCAATCGTGCCGCTCAGCATTCCGGTGGCGCCGACCTGAAGCGTGAACGGCGTGTTCTGGGTGCCGACATCGCCCGAGGCGTTGAGGATGATGTTGTTGGCGGCCATGGTGACGCCCGCCAGGTAGCTGAAGATATTGCCGTTGGTCGCGGTCAGCGACACCGTGTTGTTGGCGAACACCTTGCCGAAGGTCGCATCGCCGCCGGTCGCGGTCAGATAGGCATCGGTGCCGGCCTGCGCCGAGATCAGCTTGCCGTTGATGTGATAGCTGAAGGAATTGGCGGCCGAGCCGATCGCGTTGGTGGCGGCGAGCGTCAGGTTGCCGATCGCGCCATTGCTCGGGTTGATGACGACCTGGTTGGCGTACAGCGCAGCGCCGGACGCGTTGGTGGCCGTCAGGATGCTCTGCGGCGCCAGCAGGGTCACGTCGCCGCCGGCGTTGATCTGACCGACGGTCAGCGTCGCAACCGGTTGGCCACTGCTGGCGGCGGCCTGGACATACACCGTCGTTCCCGCCGTGGCATTGAATGTGCCGCTGGCATTGACATAGACCGGCGCGGTCTGCGCCAGCGAGACGCTGGTGAGGTCGTTGACCGTGATGCCGTTCGGCAGCGTCGACAGCGTCAGGCCGCTCAGCACGTTGCCGTTGAGGGTCACGCCCGCTCCGAGATGGGCGACATCGAGACTGGCGAGCGCCTGCGCGCTGAGCGTCGCGCTGAACGTGATCGAGCCCGGCGTGGTCGCGACCGACAGCGCGGCCTGCTGATCGGTCGTGATCGTGCCGTTCTTCAGATCGGTCAGGCCGATCACGACGCTGGGCGCCGTGGTGCCGATGCTGTTGGCGGCATTCAGCGTGACGTTGCGGCCGACGATGCTGGCGACGGCGTTGGTGCCGACCGACCCCGCCGACGGCAACAGCGCGGCGTTGCTCAGCGTCGAGACGATCTGTCCGGTCGAGTAGACGGAGTTCTGGACCAGGCTGAGAAGGCCGGCGCTGACCTGCGGCGTGCCGTTGGCCGTCAACGTCTGATACTGCGAATTTCCGTAGGCCTGAATGGTCGCCACGTTGGTCTGGTACAGCGTGTTCGCGTAGCTCTGCACCGTCTGGACCAGGCTCTGGTACTGGGTGTTGCCGTAGGCGCTGATCGAGGTGGCATAAGACTGGTATTGGGTCGCGGCGTAGCCCTGGATCATCGTCAGGTCGGACGTATAGGCCTGCGCCGCAAACGCCTGGACTTGCGCGTCGGTCGGATTGGTTCCGAGGAAGGCGGCCGCGGCCGCCTTGACATTGGTAATGCCGGCGGAGGTCAGGGTCAGCACGCCGTTCTGGATCGTGCTGTTGCCGGCGCCCACGATGGTCTGGAACACCTGATACGACTGGGTCAGGACCGACGAGCTCGACGTCAGGTTCGAGTAATAGCCTTGCAGCGTGGCTGAATTGAGCGTCAGCGTTCCCGCCTGCACCGTCCCCTGCCCGAGCATCGTGATGAAGCTGTTGTAGTCGGCATTCGAGATCGTGCCGTAGCCGTTGCCGCCGCCCCACGGGTTGCTGGTCGTGCCCGAACGTGCCTCCTGCGCCCAGTCGGCAAGAACCGCATTGGTGATCGGCATGGGAGCGGAGCAATTGTTGTACTGGCAAGTGCCGTTGTTGAATCCCGTGGTGGTCCGGTATGTGCCGCTCGCGAGGTCAACCACGACGTTGAGGTTATTCGTGGCGTAGTTCACCACCTGCTGCTGCAGCGGCTGGTACTGGCCGTTCGCGTAGGACGAGAACGTGCTGCCGTAACCCTGATACTGCGAGTTGGCGTAGGATTTGATGGTCGCCGCGAAGGTCTGGTACTGGCCATTGGCATAGGCCTGGACCTGCGCCGCGGTCGGAGCCGTCGTGCCGAGATGCAGCGCTGCAGCCGTCGCCGCGGAGAACTGCGCGATACCGCTGGCCGACAGCGTCAGCACGCCGTTGACCACCTCGCCGTTGGCGCTCGCGGTCAATCCCTGGAACGTCTGGTAGTTGGCCGCCGTCAGTGCCGCCGAGGCGTAGTAGGCCACGCCGGGATCGTTCAGCACGAAGGTCGACGTCGTGACCCCGTTCGTCGTGGTGGACTGCACCGCGCCACTGGCCAGCAATTGTTGCAGGTTGGACGTGCCGAGCGCGGTGGACGCGTTGGCCAGAATGCCCGCGGTGCTGAACTGGAACACGCCCGACGCGCCGCTGCCGTTCGTCGCCAGCGTCTGCAGCTTCTGCAGCGCCGCCGCCGAGGTGAGCACGAACTGGCCGTTCTGCACCGATCCGGTGCCGAGCAGCGTCGTGAAGGCGGTCGCCAGCGGCGCCGACAGGACGATCGAGGACGCGGGGCTGAGGCCTGCGTTGGTCAGCGTCAGCACGCCGTTCGAGACCGAGCCGTTGGCGGCGTTCGTGAGCGTCTGGTAGGCCTGCAGGTCGGCGCCGTACAGCGCCTGGCTGGCATATTGCGCCATCTGGGCGTCGGTGACGGTGGTCTGTCCCTGCGCCAGGATCGGATTGGAGCAGCCGAAGCTGCAGTTCTGATCGCGGTCCTGCAGATACGCGAAGACCTGGGCCGCCAGGGCCGTGTACTGCGTCTGCGCCCCGGACTTAATCGACTGCGCGTAGGACTGGTAGGCCGGGTTGGCGCTGTTGAAGAGCGAGTTCTGGTATTGCTGGTTGGCGTAGGCCTGGACCTGCGTCGCCGTCGGGCTGGCGATGCCCAGCGCCGCCGCTGCGATCGAGGTATAGGCCGCAAGGCCGCTGCTCGACAGCGTGAACACGCCGTTCGTCACCGAGCCGTTCGCCATCAATTGCTGGAACGAGGTGTAGGCGGCGTTGACGCCGGCCTGCGCGTTGGCAAGCACGCCGGAGCTGCTGAAGACGAAATTGCCGTTCTGGAGCCCGCCGCTGGAGGTGAGGTTGACATAGGCCTGATAGTTCGGCGTCAGCTGAGCCTGGGCCAGATTGTTCAAGCCCGCCGGCGTCAAGGTCAGCACGCCACCTGTGTTGCTGCTGACAGTGGCCAGCAGCAACGAATAGGCGGAATAGTTCGCCGCGCTCAATCCCGTCTGGGCATAGGTCGCCACGTTGTTGGCGGCGAGCACGAAGGTGCCGTTCTGGATCGAGCCCAGTCCGGAGAGCGTGGTCAATGCGGTCCGGTCGGCTGCGGGGATCAGCCAGGCATAGTTCAGCACGAACTGCTGCGCGGCGGACGGGATAAAGGTCGCATTCGGTCCGAGCAGCATGTCGACCGTTATCGAGGTGGTGTTGAAGTACTGGCTGTAGGCAGTGACCACTTCGGCGGCGAAATTCCGGTACGCGGTGGTGGCCGCGGTGGAAATCGAGGTCAGGTAACCCTGATACTGCACGTTCGCCGCGCCATTGATGTTCGTCGCGTAGGATTGATACAGCGCATTGGCATACGCCTGGACCTGCGCATCGGTCGGGTTGGGATTTTGCGCGGTCGCGGCCGCCTGGCGGAAGGCGGCGATGCCGGCGGCGTTGAGCGTCCAGACCCCGTTCACCAGCGAGCCGTTGTTATAGAGCGTCTGGAAGTTCTGGTACTCCTGCGTCAACGCCGCCTGAGCCATCGACGAGACGCCGTTGCTGTTGAGCTGGAAGGTGCCCCCGCTCAGCGTGCCGTTGCTGAGCAGCCCGGCGAACTGCGTGTAGTTCGCACTCGACAGCGCACTCTTGGCATAGCTCAGGATGCCGCTGTTGGTCAGGACGAACGCGCCGTTCTGCAGCGAGCCGCTGGCGCTGAGCAGCGAGAACGCGACCGCCGGCGTGGCGTTGAAGGTCGTGGCCGTCTGCAGCGGCTGGTACTGCGCGACGGCGTAGTTCTGGATGGTCTGGGCGTAGCCTTGGTACTGGCCGTTGGCGTAGGTCTGGATGGTCTGCGCGAAGGTCTGGTACTGGCCGTTGGCGTAGCTCTGGACGGTCTGCGCGTAGCCTTTGTACTGGTTGCTGGCGTAGCTCTGGATGGTCTGCGTCAGCCCCTGATATTGCGCGTTGGCGTAGGCCTGGATCTGCGCGTCAGTCGGCGCTGCGATTCCATAAGCCGAAGCAGCCGCCGCCTTGAAGAAGGTGACGCCGGCCGTCGTCAGGGTGAGCACGCCGTTCGTCACCGATCCGTTGGCGCCGGAGGTCAGGTTCTGGAACGTCGTCGCCTGCTGGGTGCTGAGCGCGGCCGAGGCGTAGGCGCTGATGCCGGCGGCGGTCAACACGAGGCCGTTGGCACCGACAGTCGCATTGGTGCTCGAGGTCAGCGTCTGGAACGCGCCGTAGGTCGCGCCCAGCGCCGCCGAGGCATTGGCGGCCACACCGGCGGCCGTCAACGTCAGCACGCCGGCGGCGTTGACCGTCGAATTGCCGGTCGCCGTCAGGACCTGGAACGTGGTGTAGTTGGCGGATCCCGCCCCCAGCGCGGCCGCGGCGTAGTTCACAACGCCTGCCGCCGTCAGCGTCAACGTACCGTTGTTGACCGAGCTGTTCTGCGCCGAGGTCAGCGCCTGGAACAGGACATACTGCCCCGAGGTCAGGCCGGCGGAGGCGTAGTTCGCGACGGCTGCGTCGCGGATAACGCCGCCGTTCAGCGTGAACACGCCGTTGATGACCTGGCCATAATTGCTGAGCGCCAGCAGCGAGGCCGAATTCGCGGCGTAATTCGCAACCTGCGGATTGGTCTTCCAGGTCGAACCGTAAGCCTGCCCGAACAACGTCGCGATCGACTGGTACAGCGTCGGGGCGTAGGCCTGAACCGTGGTCTTGAAGCCCTGATACAGCGTGTTCGCATAGGCCTGCACCTGCGCATCGGTCGCGGTGGTGCCGTTGTTCAGCTGCGCGGTCGCCGCGGCCCTGAACTGGGTAAGGCCGGCGCCCGTGAGCACGACCTGACCGTTCGTCACCGCGCCATAGGTCACCGTCAGGTTCTGGAACGTCGTGTAATCGGCGGACGTGAGGGCGGCAGGCGCGTATTTCGCGATCGAGGCTGCGTCGCCGGCCAGCACGAAGGTGCCCTGGGCGTTGGCGTAGTTCTGGATCGCCTGCGCGTAGGCCTGATACTGGCTGTTGGCATAGCTCTGGACCTGCGCGGCGGTCGGGTTGGTGATCCCGAGCGCGGTCGCCGCGGCAGCCTTGAACTGCGTGATGCCGTTCGCAGTCAGCGTCAGCGTCCGCACACCATTGCTATCGGTCGAAATGGTGGAGTTGACCGTCGCGGTGAGGCTCTGGAACACGCCGTAATCGTCGGAGCTCAGGGCGCCGGCGGCGACGCTGGCGATCCCGGCGGTCGTCAGCGGCGCGGCGCCGGCCTGAACCGTGCCGTGCTGCAGCAGCCCGGCATAGAGCGCCAGATTGCGATTCACGTTGTTGCTGAAGGCGATCACGTTGGCCAGCGCGGTGTCGTTGGCGCCGTCGAGCGCGGTCAGATGCAGGGCCGACGACACCGCGGCGACCTGCGCCGATGTCAGCGTCTGCGACGCGGTCTGCCCGCTCGCATCGAGGATCGTGCCGAACGGCACGTTGAGCAGCACGTCGCCGGACGCCGAGGCGATCAGGCCGACCCTGAGGTCGCTGGAATAGTCGGCAGACGCCGCGGTCTGGGTCACGCCGATGTCGCCATGGGCCACAACGTTGACGATGCCGCCGCTGTATGAGCCGTCGGCCTGCCGCGCGGCGTTGGCGCTGATCGGCAGCGGATTGGCGGTCGAGCCGATGCTGCCGAGCGTGCTGATCATCGAGATGTTGCGGCCGGTGACCTGCGCATTGTTGCCTGCGAGCAGGTCGCCGGTTGCGATGATGTTGACGTCGCCGAAACCGGTCGCGGCGCTGCCGGCCGACACCCGTCCGAGCGTCGCGCCCGAAGCCAGGTTCAGATAGACGCCGTCGACGCCGGCCTGCGCCGACAGCGCGCCGGGTGCCGAGCCGATATTTGACAGAGTCGCACGGATCGGCGCTGCCTGCGAACCGATCCCTCCCGTGGCGTTGAAATTCGCGCTCTGGGTCAGGATCGAGCCGGTCGAGGTCTGCGAGATGTTGCCGCCGGTCGTCGTGTTGAAGAGCTGCTGCTGCGACGACGACGACACCGAAAGCGCCCCGTTCGGGTTCACGATGCTGCCGGCGACGATCACGTTGCCGTTCGAGGTGACGTTGACGAGTCCGCTTGCGTTGCCGCCGAAATTGACCCCGAACCGGTTGTCGGCCTTGACCGAGGTGGTGAGGGTCAGCGTGCCCGCGTTCACGAAATTGTAGTTCCAGTCGCCGCTGCTGGGATTGTTCTGGTAGAACCCATAGCTGCAATGGGTTCCGTCGCAGTTGTTATAGGTAACGTTGACCTGCGAAAGGTCGGTCACGCGCCCCGTGATGGTCTCCTTGAACACCGTCCCGACCGAGCCTGCGTCCATGACGACCGTGCCTTGCGGCGTGGTCGACAGCTGGCCGCTCGGCGTGACGTATGACCAGGGCTGATTGACATCGCCGACGAATCTCCAGCTCGTGCCCACCGCATGGTCGTCGCGGATGATCGACGCTTGCTGGACCCACTGGAAACGCAATCCCTGAACCGGATCGTAGTACGAGTCGGTGCCTGATGTCGTGGAGCAATTGTTCGCGGACGAGCAGCCGGCACCGGTGTTGGGCGCCGCACCGTTCGCGGTCATGTACTTGTTGATGACGTTGGTGGCCGGCGAATAGACGTAGGTCGAGGTGTTGTTGCCGGACGTGATGTTGCGATCGACCAGAGTGACGGTGCTGGTGAGCGCCGCAGCGGCGGCCGTGTTGCCGGTGTTGACGCCCTTGACCACGAGGTCGAGGCCGGTCTGGTTGTTGATGCTGACGTTGCCGTAGCCGCCGTTGACGTGAATGTTGCCGTATTGGTTGGTGCTGATGATCTTGCCGTCGATCAGCACGCTGCCGCCGCCGGACGAGGCGTTGATGTTGGCAACCGTGATCTGGTTGGTGATCGCGTTGTACGTCACCAGCGGCTGGCCAAACTGATCATACTGGATCACGTAATTCGCCGTGCGGGTCGGGTCGTTGGCGACGGCCTGCTGATAATTGTACTGGAAGAGGGAAAGGGCTCCGCCGGTCGGCGTGGTCGTCGTGACGGTATGCGTGCAATTGTCCGGATTGATCATGCAGCCGAACGAGTCGTAGTCCGTGACCGTTTGGGTGCTGGTCTGCAGCACGAGCGGCGCGGACAGGTCGGCGCCCAGGTTGATGTTGTAGTTGGTCTGGCGCCCCGCGATGATCGAGCCGTTGATGTCAACGACGCTGGCCTTGATCGCGACTTGCGAGCCGAAAATCCGGAAGCTGTTGCGGCTGCCGCTGAGGTCCGCCTGCGCATATTGATCGGCGATGCTCAGCGTCGTGTTCGACGTCTTGTTCAGCGAGAAGTACTGAATATACGGCTGCATCGCGTCTTCGCCGCGATAATTGAAATCGTAATTCCCGTACTGCGTGGTCCTGACGACCCCGTGCCAGTTGTAGGCGTAAGTATCGCCGTACCTGATGCAGTTGCCGCCAAAACCGGCGCAGTCGCCGAACAGGATCATGCTGATATTGGCTGGCGAGCCGTCGATCTTGGTCCCGTGTTCGCCGACTTCGCCATAGAGGTTGTGGTTCAGCTCGTCTGCGTTGGGGGACATCGGGAACAAGGTGTTCGCAAGATAAGCGGCGGCGATGTCGCCGACCGGCGCGCTGGCCGAGGGATTGCCGCCCGGATACACCATGAAGTTCCGCCATTCCGAAAACGGCGAACCGCCGGCGAGATAGATGCCGGAGGGATCGTTGGCCGACACCGCGACGGCGCCGTTCGGCACCGTCACCTGGACCTGCTGACCGGTCAGGTTGGCCGACATCCCGTAGGATCCGAGCGTGTTGTTGATGGTCACCACGCCGTTGACGTTGGTGATGTCGCCGAGCACGAGCAGCGTCGGCCCGTTGGTACCGCTGAAATCGGGTGGATTGTACGAATTGTTGATCGCGATGGTCGAGATGCCGTGCGGATTCCGGGTGAGCGTCGCCGACGATCCCGCCGCGAAGCTGCTGGCCGATCCCGTGTAGAAGATGTCGCCCACCGCCGCGATGCTGATATAGGCCCCGTTGATCACGAGGCTGGCGTCGCTCTGGTTGTTGACCGAGATGGTCGGCGCGCCCTTGGCCGTGACCGCGCCGTTGCCGGTGATGTGGTCGGCGTTGAGGGTGACGGTCCCGCCCGAGGCGAACAATTGCCCGATCGAGAAGGCGTTGGGCGAGGTGCTCAGCCCATTGATCAGCGTGTTCCTGACCTCCGGATCGAAGTAGGTGTTGACCAGCTGGGTTCCGTTGAATTGGTCGGTGTAGCTGTAGCTGAAGGGCGCGCCACCGGGCGCCACCGTGAGGCATTGGGCCGCGTTGCTGCAGCTGATGGTGATCAGCAGCGAGTTGTAGATGCCGGCCGTCAGCGTGCCGTTGACGGTCAATTCGGCATGCGCACTGCTGCTCGGGTCGCTGTGGCCGTCGCTGGCGGGAATGAATCCGAGCTCGTAGCCGTGGCCGCTACCGGTCGCTGTCGCCCGCACCGCCCCGGAGTAGCCGCCGGTGACGATGTTCTGGCCGCTGTTGACCGATGCGCCGGCCGCGATGTTGACGCTGGTGTTGTTGTTGATGGACGAGGTGCCGTGCGCGTCCGGCACCGCGATCAAGCCTCTGGCGAAGCTGACTGCGGAGGCGTCGTCCACCATGTAGGTCGAATGTCCGCCGTCCGAGCTCTGGCCCGCGGTGAGATTGATGTTGTCGAACGCGGTGAGGACCGACGCGCCGACCACAATGCTCTGGTTAGTCGTAATGCTGGTGTTGGCGAAGGCCGCGGCGGCAACGAAGGCGACGCCGTAGGTGTTGGCGTAGGCCGACGTATTGGCCGTCGAGCGCGTGTAGGTGCCCGCGCCGATCGTGCCGAACGAAGTGATCAGCACCCGGTCGGCAGCCGCCGAGGACGGCGACGTCAGCGTGCCGGAATCATAGGCCGAGGCCGAGCCGAAGTTGATGTTGTTGTCGACGGTCGCGTTGAGCGAGGAGCTGACGCCGGCGCCCTGGATACCGCCGCCGGTGACCAAGGTCACGGTGTCGGTGCCGGTGACCGAGCTGGTCGCGAGCATCGTGATATTGCCGGGGTTCGTGATCGTGTCGTTACCCGCGGTGATATGCGTGTTCTTGCCGATATTGATGGTTGCGTTGCCGCCCAGCGTGATCGAGCTGCTGGCGCCGACGCCGTTGATGCCGCCGCCGGCGCCCGCGCTGGCGCTGGGATCGGATCCGACCTCGTTGAAGGCGTTGCTGGCCGTGATCGTCAGGTCGGCGGCGCAGTCCGCGACGTCGCAATGGCCGGGACTGGTGCCCCTGATCGCGATGGTGTTGCTGGTGCCGATGCCCGCTGTCACGACGGAGTTGGCCGTGTGGGTCGATGCCGCGCCGCTGGCGCCGATCATCGCCGCCTGTCCGGTGTTGGCGCTCGTCGTGTAATTGTCGATGTGGCTGGCGAGGATCGCCAGCGACGCGACCGAGAAGAAGTTGTCGGACGACGATGCCGCGGCTCCGCGGTTGCCGTTGCCGATGCCGGCGATGACGGTCGAGCTATCCGACGTATTTGCCGAGGCGCCGTTGCCGGCAAAGGTGCCGCCGCTTCCGGAGATCGCGTGGACGTAGTTGTTGTCGACCCCGATCGCGGAGATCTTCACCAGGCCCGCATTGGCGGCATTGATGTTGTTGCCGATCGTGGCGGTCGTCGTGGTGCTCGCGCTCGCATTGGCCACCACGACGCCGACGGCCAGGATCCCCGATGCCGTGATGCCCGTGGCATTGGCGCTCTGGCCGGTGGTGTTCTGGGCGAGAATGGTGACGTTACCCGACGACAGCGTGACATCGTCGCCGATCGTGGCCGACACGTTCGAGGTGTTGGAGGCGACCGACGCGGTCGCCTGGACACCGAGGAACACACCGCCGGAGGCGCCGGTTGCGTTGGTATAGGCCGCATTCCCGTCGCCCTGGACGTTTTCGTACGCAGACACGGTCACATTGCCGGTCAGGGTTGCATGGTCGAGCACCTCCGCCGACACCGTGGAACTCACGGTTGCGGTTGCGACCGAGGCGCCGACGGCGGCACCGCCGGCAACGACGCCGAGCGCATAGGCTTCCGCATCCGGCGTATCGCTCGCGGTCACGATCAGGCCGGTGCCGGTGGTGTGCCCGGTCGTGATGCTGGCGTAGGCGCCCACCCTTGCCCTGACATGCGCGCTATCCGTCGCGGTCGCGACCGATCCGTTGCCGCTCACGAGGCCGCCGGAAACGGCGACCGAATAGGCCCACAGCAGGCCCGCATCGGAAGCGGTCACGCCGACGGTGGTGGCGTTGATGGTGCTGTGGTCGAGCACCTGCGCGGTGACGGAGCTGGTCTTGGTGGCCGCCGTGACCGATGCGCCGACGGCGACGAAACCAATCGAAGCGCCTTCGGTCTGCGCCCGCTGCGACGTGGAGTCGTTGGCGGACACATTGACGGTGGTGGCGCTGACGGCAGCGGTGCCGTTGTAGCCGAGATTGCTGGCGGTATCCGCGAACTGCCCGCCGATCTCCGCAGTGACCGTATTGCTGACCTTGCCGACCGCAACGGCGGCATCGGCGCCGAAGTAAAGACCGCCGCCGCCGGCGACCGCCTGGATGTCGATGGTCCTGCCGGGGTGTGAACCGCCGGTCGGATCCTGGACCGTCGCTATCACGTTGACGGTGGGGGCCACCGCGATGGCGTTCAAATTGGCGAGCACGCTGCTGTTGACGGTCGCAAAGCCGATCGCCGCGCCGACACCGGCGTTCTTGCCGAACCCGGCACCGAGCAGGAACATCTGCGCGCTGCTCGAGCTGGTGGCACCGACGTCGATCTCGTTGGCGGTGACATGGCCGCCCGCGATCTGCGCGGTGACGCCGTCGTTGCCGCCTTCCAGGACGGTGCTGACATTATACGTCGAGCTGGCATTGGCGCCGGACGGTGCTCCCGCCGTGCCGTTCGCCACCGCACCGCCGCCCTGGCCCGAATTGGTGCCGTTATTGGCGGAGTTCAGCGTGCCGCTGAGCTGTCCGCTCTCCTGCCCCTGCGTGTCCGCATCGGCGACGTTAGTGCCGATGACGATGACACCGACGGTTGCCCCGATGCCGGCCGAGCCGCCGATGCCGGCGGTGACCGCGTAGGAGAGAACCTCCTTGGTGCTCTGGCCGACGACGGAGATCGTGCCGGATGACTTCAGATTGCTGTTGCGGGTTTCCGCAATGGTCTGGCTCTTGAAGGAGATCACGTTGACGGCTGCGCCGACGCCCACGCCGCCGCCGCTCGCACCGACTGCAAGCGCGCCGGCAATCTCGCTGATGTTGACGGTCTCCGTCGCATTCACGCTGATGGCGCCGACCGCACCGCCCGTCGCAGATTGCACGTTCGTATCGTAGATGCCGGCGATCGTCGTGTTGTTCGCGACCTCGATGTTGGCCATGCCCGCGATGGCGGCCGTCCCGGTCGAGACCGCGCCGCCGATCGAATAGGCCTGGAAATTGTTCGTGGTCGTCGCGCTGACGTTGAGCGCGCCGCTGAGCGTGATCGCCGTCGTATGCGGCGTCGCGCTGTTGCCGCGATAGTAGAATTCGTCGCCGATATAAGCCTCGGTCGTGTTGGAGCTGACCTGCACAACGAAGGCCGCGCCGATCGCGACCGAGCTGCCATAGGCGCCGCTGCCGTTCGCCGAGGCGATGCCGGTGTTGTCGAGGGCCCTGACGCTGAGCGAGTTGGCGGTGAGCGCACCGCCGTCGACATAGGCTTCGGTGGTGGCGAGGAAGACGTTGAGCCCGACCGAGCCGCTGTTGAAGCCGACCGCAACCGACGAGGCGTCCTGCTCCGCGTTGGACTTGACGGTGACGGCGCCGACGGTCGGCGTCGGAACGCCGGCGACGGACACCGTGCCGCCGACCGTGGAATTGGTGACGGTCGCGAATGTCTGGCGCGACATCGTCGTGCTGATGATCGTCGCGCCGCCGCCGGTGCTGGCGGTCGGCGCCACGATGCCGACCCCGAACGTGCCCGAATAGGTGAAGCTCGATGCCGCAACGTCGATCTGCGGCAGCAGGGTGGAGCTGGTCAGCCGCGTATCGATGCTGGCGCCGTCGATATAGGCACGCGTGGTACCCGACATCACGTTCACGATCGGGTTGATCATGATTGCGATGCCGGTGCTTGCGGCGAGGCTGGCGACGTTGGCGACAACCGCTTGATGCGAGCTGGCGACGACGGCAAGGCCCCTCACCGTCTCCTGCGTCTCGGTGAGGTCGGGCGTGTTGTCCGTCGGCGCGCTGAACGCGCCGACGTTGAAGGCGTGCGCGAACGTGCCGCTGTTTACCGATAGCGTGTCGGACGACGAGGTGCCGAGCGCATCGACCTTGGTCGAGGCGCCGCTGATGAAGGCCGAGGTGCTGCCGTCGACCTTGTTGGTGACCATCGAGCCGGCGCCGCCGGCCGATCCCGTCGAAATCGAGAACGCGCCGGCAAACACCGAGATGCCGTCGGTGTTGTTGGCGAGCACCCCGACATTGTTGGTCGCGAGCACGTCGGCGCCGCCGCTGATGCCGGCGCTGACGTTGGTGCCCATCACGTTGGTCGCAACCGATCCCGCAAGGCCGATCTGCGACGACAGCGCGACGCCGACCGCAACCGTCGAGATCGAGGAATTCGAGGTCGCATTGACGATGACGTTGCCGCCGGCAACGATCCTGGCGGCGGTGACGCCGGCGCCGACATCGTTGGCGATCTCGCTGTAGACGATGGAAAGCCCGCCGGCGCTGCCCTGTGTGGCCGCGCCCCCAACGGCAGCGGTCGATATGATCGAGGACCTGTCGAGCGCCTGGACGTTGACGTTACGCGCGTTGACCACGGTATTGGCAGGGGTCGAGTTGCCGCCGCCGATCACCGCCGAAACGTCGTTCCTGATGGTGCTGATGACGGCACCGCCCTGCCCGGCGAACTGTCCGGTCGCCAAACCGAAGCCGATCGCAACGGACTGGATCTTCGAGGAATCTTCCGCCGTCATCAGCACGTCGCCGCCGGTCACGGTCATTTGCGTCTGGCTGATGAAGGCCGAATGCGTCGTCGAAATCGCATCGACGACGATCGCCGCGCCGATGTTGTTCTTGCCCGCCTGGATGATGCCCGCGATGGACGTGATCGCAGCGCCCGGCCCGTGGCCGACGCCGCCGTTGAGCACGGCCGCGCCGAAATCGACGCAGGACTGCGTGCCGCTCGAGGCGATGCAGTTGTCGCTGGCGAGCTGGCCGTTGTTGCCGCTGCGGACGAGCGAGGCGAGCGCGTCGTCGAGACCCGCGTCATCGATGCTGACCGCGTTCACCCTGACATTGCCGCCCGAGACCGTGACCGTGCTCGAGGTGATGTAGGCCAGCACCGAGGGGCTGATCGAGTCGACGACGATGGAACCCGCCAGTCCGTTCTCGGCATAGCCGCCGGACGCGGCACCGGCGGCGATCACGCTGGCGTCGTCGCCGATGACCGTCAGTGAATTCAGTCCGGTGACGGTGGAGCTGGAAATGTGCGCATCGACCGCGTTGCCGCCGCCGGGGTTGCGCACCTCGGCATAGGTGATCGCAAGGCCCGCCGAGTTCTTGTCGCCGTTGAGGTAGAGCGACCCGCCGCCGATCGCGATATTGGAGGTCTGGTAGGCGCTGACGTTGGCGGCGTTCGCGGTGCCGCCGGACACGCCCGTGATGGTCGAGCCGTCGATATAGGCGGTCGCCGTATCCGAGATCGAGCCGACCGAGGCCGAGACCGAGGCGGCGGTGCCGGTGCGCGTCGCGGACAGCGCCAGCGCGACCGCCGTCAGCGAGCCGCCGCTGAGCGCCCGGACGTTGACGGCCGTTTCATCGGTAATGGTCGAATTGGCAATGTAGGCCGTGGTCGAGTTGCTGGACAGCGCGATCGCGATCGCACCGGCGATCGCGGCGCTGGTCGCGTTGCCGCCGGCGAGGTTGAGCGCACCGGCGCCCGAGCCGTTGCTGGTGATGGTGTTGTTGAGCGCCTGGACCTGGATGACCGGCGCGTCCGACACGGAATAGGGATTACCGCTGTTGACTGTGACGCCCTTGACGAAGGCCGTGGTGTCGAGGGACGTGGCAGAGACCGCCGAGCTACCGGCGATGTCGATGCTGAACTTCGGGGCCCCGTTCTTCTTCGCGGCGGCCTGCTTGGCCACTTCGAGGGCGCCCAATCCGCCGAACGGCGCCGCCTTGTAGACCCCCGTGATCTTGCTGACATAACCGACCTGCGCGAACGGATCGGATTCCACTGCCGCCACGGCTGCGACGGTGACGCGGCCCGCGGTCACGGCGTTGACCTGCAGGCTCTTGGTGGTCACTTGGCCGCCCGAGCCGCTCATGGCGTTCGGATCGTCGGTCGCGAACGGCCCGTTCACGACGTCGTTGCGGTTGTCGCCGATATAGGCGGCCGTGTCGGTGAGCGCCGTCATGTAGGCAGCGGAGACGCCTACGCCGGAGGTGGTGCCGAGCTGGATCGCGCCCGTCAGCGAGAACAGCGACACGTTCTGATCGGCCGAGAGCTGCACCAGGCGCGGCGAGATGACGGTTGCCAGCGAGCTGATCGAGGCGTGTGTCGTGTTGTCGATGAAGGCCAGGGACAGGATGCCGTTCAGGGCCCCGCTGCCGGCCGACGATCCCGACGTCGGCGCGATCGCGAACAGCAGGTCGGTCGTGTCGGCGGTCACGCTGACGTCGCTCTGCGAACTCAGCAGGGCGCCGGAGGAAACACCGGCAATCGTGTTGCTGGCGGACTGGATCAGGTTGAGCGTGCCGCCGGCGGCCGTTCCCGGGCTATCCGAGCCTGGCAGCAGCACCAGCGGTCCGAACACGCCGCCGATGTCGATCGAGGTGTTGTAGGTGTAGGCCGACACGGTCAGCGCGGAGGCGAAGCCCTGCGAAATGGTCACGCCGTCGATGTTGTAGGCCGCCGTCGCCGTCCAGCCGGCCGGGCTGCCCGCCGCGCGGGTCGAGTAGAGCTTCGCACCGCTGCCGACCCACGCCGTGGTGTTGTCGGTCAGGCCGAAATAAGCGAACGAGCCCGCGGCCGATACGGTGCCGCCGCCGCTCGAATTCGCATTGGCGTAGGTGGTGACGATATTGTTGACGACGCCGAAATTGGCATTGAGATGGCTGAACGTGTCGCTGAGACCGTTCCACTCCTCCCAGGAGTTGGTGTTGGGTATCGTCGTCAGGGCCGCGACGCCGATATCCGCGGCATGGATCTCCGTATTCGCGCCGACATAGGCGTTCGAGTTGTGGGTGTACTCGCCGAAGGCGACCGCGACGGAGATCGCAAAGGCCGGGCCCTTGTCCCCGCTGCTGACGTTCACCGTCGAGGAGGAGTTGTTGCGAATCTGGTCGTCGATCAGCTGGCTGACCACGGCGACGTCGCCGGACGTGTAGATCTTCGGCGCCGACCCGCCGTTCGTGGCCGCGATGGCGGCGTTGGCCGATTCGGACGTCGTCGCGAGCGACAGCGATCCTGCGACCTTGAACGGCAGCTTGACGTCCGTGATCGGCGTCAGCAGCGACCCCGCGATACTCTTGAAGCCCGTCGAGGCGCCCGCCCCGCCATTGATGATGGTATTGAGCAGTCCGGGTGACCCGAGCGTGACCGACGCGCTGGTGGAGTTCTTGGCGATATTGGTCGCGGCTGCCACCAGGAGATTTCCGGCCTGGTTTGCGTTGCTCGTCCCGAAGTTGGCGCCCATCGTCGCCGTGGTCGCGACATTGAAGTTGCTGTAGGCAACCGCGCCGCCCATGCCGCCGGCGTCGGAGGTGCCCGCCAGCGGGCTGAATCCGAACGCCGTCGCGCTGACCGAGAGGTTGCTGTAGTTGTTCGCCGAGACCTGAAGGCCGGAGCTGCCGCTGGAGAGGAAGGCGCCCGAATTGACCGTCGCCTCGGTCTTGATGTTGGCGAGGCCGATCGCGGTCGACGCCAGGAACTGACCGGCCGTCGTGACCGTAACCGTCGACACGCTCAGCGTGGTGTCGGTTGCAGCCCCAACCAGAATGCCCTGGCCCGCGACGATCGAGGCGCCGGACGACACGATCGTCGAGACGTCGGCTGTCACGTTGCCGACGACCGCACCGATACCGAGTCCCGCCGAGATCACGGGATCCTCGGCGTCCTGAGTCCCGCGCGCGGAAATCTTGACCTCGCCGGTACCGTTGATGTCGGCGTGGCTTCCGATCGCCACCTTTGCGACCGTATTGGCGGCGACGTAGCCGCCGTTGACGCCGAGGATCAGCGACCCCAGCGTTTCGCCCACCATCGCCAGATCGCTCAGGATCGAGCTCGTCATGCTGGACGTGGCGGTCGACTCGGCCTTGATGATGATGTTGCCGCCGGTGATCTTGCCGTCGACGGTGATGCCGGTGGTCGCGCTCGCCTGTCCCGACAGCAGCGTCTGGCTGGCGGTCGCGATCAGGCTGACGTTGCCGCTGGTGAAGCTGGTTCCGTTGTTGATGACCTGCGCCCTGATCTCGGCATTCTGCATGACCGAGATCGTCGGCGCGCTCAGCGTGATGTCGTGCACATAATTCTGCGAGAAGCCGGAAGCGTTCAGCAGCCGCGTGTCGATGACGCCGTAGGAATCGATGGTGATCGAGTTGTTGCTGCTGATCGTGAACGCGCTCAGGCTCGGCATCGCCAGGATCAGGGCGGCGATCGTGTCATTGCTGACGAACCCGGTCCTGTTCGAGTTGGGATCGCCAGCGGGGCCGATATAGACGTCATCCTGGTCGAAGCTGAAGCCGACCGTCCCTGCAATGACCTGGGCACCGGGCGCGACCGAGAACGCCTTCGACGAGAACGCGATCTTGACGTTGCTGCCGCCGTTGATCACGGCGGTCGAGCTGAGGGACGTGGTGTAGGCGCCGAGCGACGACAGCACGAAGGTGCCGCCCCCCTGCATCGCCGCGATGTAGCTCGCGATCACGTTGTTCGACAGAACCCCGTTCGAGCCGTTGTTGTTCGAGGTGTTGTTGACGGTTTCACCGCTCCAGAAGCCGAAGCGTACGCTGCCGCCGGTATCGACGAGCAGCGCCGCGCCGCCGGGGACGGTGATGCCGCCGGCGGCAAGCGCGATGCTGCCGGCCTTGACGGTGCCGCCGATCGTGAGCGCACCGCCCGCGGTCCCGCCGAGTCCGTCGTCCTTCGTGGCCGAGATGGAAACGGTGCCGGACCTGTACGTGGTGCCGCCAGCATTGGCGGCCTGGGCGTCGATCACGGCGCCTGCGGCGATCGTCACCGTGGCCGCCGACAGCGCGACGTTGACGCCGTTGGCGGTGGAGTGGGAATTCGAGTCCTTGCGCGTTGCGTCGATCCTGGCGCTGGCATCGACCGTGAGCGTCGTGGTCGCGGACCCCGCCGTGGCCGCCGCAATCGTGATCGAGCCGGCGCCGCGCAGCGCCGTCACGTAGCGCGCGATGGCTGCATTGTCGATGAAGCCGGCGGCGCCGGCATTGGCGTCAGTGGCGGCGTTGCCGATGTAGACGTTGTCGGTGCTGGTCAGCTTGACCTGCGACGCCGTCAGTTGCAGCGGCGTCTGCGCCGTGATCGTCGCGCCGCCATTGTAGGCGGCATTGACCGCGAGCGTTCCGGTACGGCCGGCATTGAGCAGGATCGTATTGCCGGTCAACGTCGAGTGGGCCGCAAACGAGATCAGCGAGCCCGCTGTCAGGTTGACGTTCCTGGTCGACCCTGCCGCGATGCTGGCGCCGTCGTCGACGTACAGCGCATTGGTCGCGGTCAACGCGAACGTGCTCGTGCCGGCGAGAGCAGCCAGATAATTCGCGATCGTCGCGTTGCTCAGGAACACGGTGCCGGCAGGCGGGTTGGCGTTCGACGACCCGACATGGATCGTCGCTGCCCCGGCGTTGAACGTCACGACACCGCCGTTGATCGTGCCGGCGCCGGCCGTGATGTTCGTGGCCGAAAGCGTGATCGTGCCGGGCGTATAATATGTCTGGCTCGCGACGTTGGTGACGTCGGTGCGCAGGCTGGCGCCGCTCTCGATCGTGATCGTCGGCGCGGCGAGCGCGAGATTTGCCGAGGCGCCGGTCGAATTGCCGCTGGAGCCGTCGACGTGGCGGAGATCGATCACGCCGCCGGTCTTCACCGTGATCGACGAGCTGGCGCTGAGTTCCAATGCGCCGACCGCGCCGCCCACCGTCGCCATGTAGCGATTGATGGTCGCGTTGGTCAGGTTGACGGCGGGATTGGCGCCGTCGCCGACCACCATATCGGCCGAGCTGGTGAGGCTCAGGACGCCGGCGACGAGGCGCAGTGACGACGAAAGCTGGGTGCCGCCGGTCACGCCGGCGTTGATGGAGACGGTATCGGCGCCGAGGCTGACGCTGTTGCCGGTCACGGCGCTGAGCCCCGCCAGCGTGATCGAGGTCGGCGCGCTGAGCGCGACATCCGCGGCGCCGCCGGCGATCACGCCGTTGGCGTCCACCGTGATCGAGCCGAGCGAGGACAGCGTGAAGACGCCATGACCGCCCTGCGCGGCCACGTAGCCGGCGATCGTGTCGTTGGAGAGGAAGCCCGGAGCGGAGGCGTAGCTGTCGCCGGCCGCTCCGACGATGACGGCGCTGCGCTGGATGTTGTAGACGACCGCATCCGCGGAGAACTGCGCGCCGCCGGCCACGGTCACGGTCGGCGCCTGGAACGCGACCGAGGCCGTCCCTGACGGCACGGAGGCATTGATCCGGGCCGCCGAGGCGATGCTGATCGACGCGCCGGCCAGCAGGCTGACATTGGCGCCGGTCAGCGTTCCGCCGGCGCTGACGGTGCCGTTCGAGACAGCGGAGGCATCCAGCGTGATGACGCCCCCGACATAAGTATCGCTGCCGGAATTCGCCGCGCCTGCGAGGATCTGGCTGCCGGCCGCCGCGACGATGGTGTTGGCGGCGACCGTGACGTCGCCGGAATTGGACAGCGCGTTGCCGTTGGAATCGCTGCTGCGGGTGTCGAGCACCGCGCCCGCGTTCAGCGCCACCGACGTCGCCCTGACCGTGATGTTGTTGCCGGAGAGCAGGCCCGCCACCGTCACCGCGCCCGGGGCGGCACCGGTCGCGTCGAGGGTGATGTTGCCGGATGCATAGACCGTATCCGAGGTGTTGTTGGCCTGCGCCAGCACCCGGCCGCCGGACGCGATGATGATCGTCGGGGCCGTCAACGCGACGTCCAGCGACTTGCCGTTCGAGACCCCGTTGCCGTCGAGGCTGCGGGTGTCGATCACGCCCGTGCCGTCCACGGTGATGGAGCTCGCCGCGCTCACGGTGAGGTCGCCCTGCCCGCCCATCGCCGCCGCGTAGCGGGCGATGGCGGCATTCGAGATGAAGCCGGCGGCGTTCCTGTTGGCCGAGCTGGTGCCGTCGCCCACGAACGCGGTGGCCGTACTGGTCAGATTGAGATGCGCGGCAACGAACTGCAGCGCGGTGTTGGTCACCACCTGTGCGCCGCCGTTGGCGGCAGCGTTGACGGTGATGCTGCCGGCGGCGCCGGAATCCAGCAGCACCGTATCGCCGCGCACATAACTGCCCGCCAGCAGCGCCAATATCGGCGCGCTCAGCGTGACATTGACCCCGCTGGCGCCGGCGTCGACCCGGCCATGCTGGGCGATCGTGATCGAATTGCTCGCCAGCAGCGTGAAGGTGCCGGTGCCGTTCAGCGCCGCGATCGCGGCCGCGACCGTCGCGTTCGACATGTTGACGTTGGCATCGCCCTGGGCCGCGTCGCCGACGATGATGTCGACGGGATCGAGCACCAGCGTACCCTGCCTGCCGTTCGGCGCGGCGAGGTTGACCTGGACCTTGTTGCCGATGTCGAACATGCCGTCGGCGCTGAAGTCGACCACGCCGCCATTGCCCCTGGCGGAGCTGGCGTTGATCTTCGCGCCGCTCTTGACCGTCAGGTCGCCTTGCGTCTTCAGCGTGATGTTGCCGGCGTCCGCAGTCTTGCTGGCCGTCGTGAGCTTGGCGTTCTGGCCGACCTCGATGGCGTTGCCGGCGGTGACGGTGATGTTGCTCGGCGTCGTGGTCTTGCTGCGCGCGGTCAGCCGTCCGTTGATGCTCGCCTTGTTGACGGCGCCGATATGGATCGAGCCGTTGCTGACGGTGATGGCGCTGGCGCTGCGCAGGCCCTTGGAATTGACGGAGGCCGCGAACTTCGCGGCGTGATCGAGATTGGCGATGTCGCGCTGGCTGGCGCCGCCGACAAAGACGTTCTGTCCGGTCAGGCGAACGCCGTCCTGGGCGTTGACGCGGCCGTAGATGCGGATGTTGCCGTCGGGCGAGACCGGGAACGAGCCGGCCATGAGGTTGCCGACCGCCGTCTGGTTGATCGCGCCGTTCGCGCCGATCAGGCTGTCGGTGAAATCGCGCGTCGGCGTCGAGACGTTGAGGCTGCCGACATTGACCGTGCCGCTGCGGCCGACCACGAAGCCCTTGGGATCGGCGAAATAGACGTTACCGCCGATCGCACCGTTCATATAGGAATTCAGCGTGCCGTTGACGTAAACCGGCGCGTCGCGAACGATGTTGACGAGATTCTGGGTGCCCGTCGGCAGCTGCAGGTTGACGGTGTTGCCCTGCCCGACGCTGAACTGCGAGAACGAGTTGAAGGCGTTGTTGCCCGAGACCGTCGTCGTCGTGACGTTGGTGACGCTGCCGGAGGTCTGCAGCGACGTCCCGGTGCGTCCGTCCGGCACGATGACGTTCGCCGTCTGCGCCTGAAGGCGGACGCTGAACACCGGCAGGAAGACCATCTGCATCGCACAGAGCAGCGACATCGAACGGAAGCGTGAAAGCCTCCGCAGCGTCGTCAGCTCGTCGTTGCCTTGCGTCGCAGATGGTCTGCGCATTTCAGATCCTCTTCATCGGCATTGGCGCCGATCCACGACCGGGTGGGAGAATGTCGAAACGTCCGGCGTCAGAATTGGCCGGGCGGCAGCTTGAAGACGTCGGGGCTCTTGACGTCGGCCACGTAGAACAGCAGCAGGCTGGTGGGCGTCAGCACACGCTGGTTGTTCTCCTTGTTCTCGAACGTGCCCTGCAGCAGCAGGATCACCGAACGATCCTTGGCGTCGCTGCCGCGGAACATCACGATGCCGCCGTTGACCGGCATGTTGACCGCGATGGAATCCGGCTTGAAGCCCTCGCTGAGGAAGTGGGCGCGCAGGATGTTGGCGTTGGAGAACAGCTTCTCCGGCGTCATCGCCGCGTCGGTGCCCTTGGACCAGACCGCGCCGACCTGGATCAGCGACTTGGACTTGTAGCCGAACACGTAGGAGAGCTCGGCGGTGCCGCCGTTCGGCAGCAGCTCCGGCGCCGAATACAGCAGGCTGTGCGTCAGCTCGGACGCGTTGTCCTGCGATTTGATCGCTTCGGGCTTGGCGTTGAAATCCTTGCCCAGCGCCGATCGCACATCGGCTTCGTTCATGCCGAACTTGGCGGAACGGAAGCCGTCGATCGCCTTGATCTTGTCGTCGGCGGCGGGCGTCTCGGCGGCGGCCGCCGAGGTCGTGCCGGCAGCGACCGGCGTGCCGGCGGCGGCAGGCGCAGCGCCGGCGGCGGTTCGCGGTGCCGGCGCAGCCTTCTGCTTCGGCACGGCGCCCTGCGCCGCGAGCGGCCCGGCTGCAACGGAGGTGAGCAGGCCAACGAGGGCCGGAACGAGATAGATTTTGCGCATCGGAAACCTTCGAAACAACTTGAAAGAACGCTTCAAAAATCGGCAGCTACGAATTGACTTCTCCGAACCGTCCGCCCGACCGGGACAGAAAATACTGCAACGCCGCAATGCGTTACGAAGCGTCACGGAGGAGACAAAACCCGAAACAGACGACTCCCTGGCTGCGTAGGATTACGGTATCGGGCTGCCAAAGGCTGCGAATGAACGTTCATAAGCGCGTTTTTTCATCAATTGTGGTTGCTAGCCTTTCGGGATATGCACAGCGGCAGGGACAACTTTTGCGAAACATTTCATGATTGAGCGGCCCGCTTCTGCCCGCGCTGTGCCGGCGGTCGCCCGCCGCGATTTCCTTCGCCTTGCAGGTACAACTGCTGCGGGTTTCCTTGCGCTCGGCGCAACGGGGGATCGCATGCGGATCGTCGGCTCGCTGACGGCCTTGTCGCTCGACGACGAGCTGACCAAACGAAGCATGACCGAGGCCGCGACCACGCGGCTTGGCGGTCTCGTCGCGGGGCTGAGGCAGCGCGGCTGGGTCGAAGGGGTCAATTTCCGCCTGGAGCTCCGCTCGAGCTTCGGCGGGCCCGACAAGCTGAAGAGCGCCGTGCAGGAGCTCATCGATCTCAAGCCGGACGTCATCCTGACCGGCTCGACCGGCGAAACCGCGGCCGTGCTCGCAGCCACCAAGACGATCCCGATCGTCTTCGCGACCTCCAACGATCCCGTCGGCAACGGCTTCGTCGCGAGCCTCGCGCATCCCGGCGGCAACGTCACGGGCTTCACCAGCAGCACGCCCGAGATGGGCGGCAAATGGCTTCAGCTCATCAAGGAGGCCGTGCCCGACATCCGGCGTGTCGGCGTGCTGTTCAATCCGGCGACGACGCCTCGCGCCGGGCGCTACTATCTCGACTCGCTCGAGCAGGAGGCCGCGTCATCCGGCGTGGACGTGGTCCTCACTCCCGTCGGCAAGGCGGCGGAGATCGACGATGCGATCGGCCGCTTTGCCGAACCGCCCAAGGCGGCGATGATCTCCCTCGTCGACAGCTTCCTGGTGGTGAACCGCCAGGCGATCATCGCGGCAGCGGCGAAATATCGCGTCCCGATGATCTATCCGTTTCACTATTTCATGGATGCGGGCGGACTGATGAGCTACGGGCCGACGCTCGAGGTGCGTTCGGCCGACTATGTCGATCTGATCCTGCGCGGCACCAAGGCCGGCGATCTGCCGGTGCAATCGCCGCGCAAATACGAACTTCTGATCAACCGCACGGTCGCGCGATCGCTCGGACTGACGATCCCGTTCACGCTGCTCGCGCGCGCCGACGAGATCCGCGAGTGAACGAGGCGGCCGACCAGGGACAATTGCGGACGCCTCCTGGCCGGCTGTTCCGGAAGTATCTCTACTCGATCGTCGCACTCGCCTTTGCCGCGCTCGCCATCAACACCGGCTTCGACGTCTGGTTCTCCTATCGTGAGCAGAAGCAGCTGCTCGCCGCCATCCAGCGCGAGCAGGCCGCGAGCGCAGCGATCCAGATCGGCCAGTTCATCGGCCAGATCGAGAACCAGATCAGATGGCTTTCGCGCCTGCCTCCGGAGCTGTCGACCAACGAAGACGACCGCCTGAACGCCATCCGCCTCCTGCGCCTCTCGCCCGCGATCGCCGAGATCACCGAACTCGACGCGCAGGGCCGCGAGCAGGTGCGAGTGTCGCGCCGCGTCGCGGACAGGGTCGGCAGCAAGACCGACCATTCCGCCTCGTCGGCCTTCCGCGGCGCCAATGAAAGCCGCGCCTATTACGGGCCGGTCTACTTCTTCGGCGACACCGAGCCGTTCATGACGATCGCCACGCGCGGCACCGGCCGCGAGCCGAATGTCGTCGTCGCCGAAGTCAATCTGCGCTTCATCTGGGACCTCGTCGCCGGGATCAGGGTCGGCAACACCGGCAAGGCCTATGTGGTCGACCGCATGGGAGTCCTGATCGCGCATCCGGATCTTTGGCCGGCACTGCAACGAAGCGATCTCTCAGGGCATGCGGACGTGCGCGCCGCGCTCGACGGCGTGGGCCCGCCGTCGGGCGGCCTCGTCAAGGAGGACCTGTCGGGTCAACGCGTGCTGTCGACCTACGCGACAGTGCCTTCGCTCGGCTGGCTGGTGTTCGTCGAGCTGCCGCTCACCGAAGCCTACGCGCCGATCTATGCTTCGATCGGACGTTCCACGTTTCTTCTGGTCGTGCTCCTGGCCGGTGCGGTGCTGGTCTCGCTCCTCCTCAGCCGGCGCATGACCGTGCCGATCCAGATGCTGACGCAGGGCGCAAAGCGCATCGGCAGCGGCGATCTCGGCCAGCGGCTCGCGATCAAGACCGGCGACGAGCTCGAGGCGCTCGGCGACCAGTTCAACCTGATGGCCGCTCATTTGCGCGACTCCTACGCGACGCTCGAGCGCAAGGTCACCGAACGGACCTCGGAGCTGGAGAAGGCGCGCGATCAGGCCCTTGCCGAGCACGACGCCGCCGAGCGCGCGCGCAGCATCGCGGTGCAGGCCAACGAGACCAAGTCGCGCTTTCTCGCGGTCGTCAGCCACGAGCTGCGCACGCCGCTGAACGGCGTCATGGGCGTGCTGCAGCTGCTCGACGACGGCAGCCTCAGCGAACCCCAGCGACGCCACCTCGCGACCGCGGCGGCATCGGGCGAAACGCTGATCGCACTGGTCGATGCGATCCTGGAATACGCGCGCCTGGAGGCCACCACCGAAGCGCTGGAGACGCGCGACTTCCGCCTCGACCAGCTGATCGAGACCGCCGCCGACCTGATGCGTCCGCAGGCCTTCGGCAAGGGCCTTTCCTTCGACCTCGCCTGCGATGCGACGGTCAACGCCTCCGTGCACGGCGATCCCGTCAGGCTCAACCGCATCCTGCTCAACTTGATCGGCAATGCGATCAAGTTCACCCCCCGCGGCGGGATCGGCCTGAATGCGGTGGCCGAGCCGCATGACGATCACGTCCTCCTGCGCATCACGGTCCGGGATACCGGCATCGGCATCGCGCCCGACATGCATGAGCGCATCTTCGAGGATTTCGTGCAGGCCGACGACAGCATCGCGCGGCGGTTTGGCGGCACCGGCCTCGGCCTTGCGATCGCGCGCCGCCTCACGCGTCTGATGCGCGGCGAGCTGACGGTGGACAGCACGCCGGGCCAGGGCAGCACCTTTACGCTCGAAGTGCCGCTCGGCCGCGCCGCGGGCGGCATCGCACAAGGCGCGCTGCCGCCGCCATCGCGGCAGCTTCGCGTGCTGCTGGTCGACGACGATCCCGTCAATCGCGAGGTCGGCGAAGCCATTCTGAACCGGCTCGGCCATCGCCCCACCCTCGCCGGGAGCGGCGCCTCCGCCGTTACCCTCGCCCGCGATCAGGCCTTCGACGTCATCCTGATGGACCTTCACATGCCCGACATGGATGGCGTCGAGGCGGCCTCGCGGATCGGCAAGCTCGACCTGCCGAAGAAGCCGCGCATCATCGCCGTGACCGCCGACGTGTCCAGCCGCGCCCGCGAGCGGCTGACCGGAGCGGGCATCGCCAAGGTCGTCAGCAAGCCGATCCTGATCAACGCGCTGCGCGAAGCGCTCGAGGACACCAAGGACGAGCCGGCCGCCGCGCAGTTCGCCGCCGGCGCGCTGATCGACCGGCATTTCCTCGACGACCAGAAGGAGCTGCTCGGCCCCACGCAGATCGCCAAGCTCCACGATCTGCTGCAGGAGACCAGCGACAGGCTGATCGAGGACATCGCCAGGGCCGCAGCGAGCGGCGACCACAAGCAGCTCGCGCGCTTGACGCACCAGCTCGGCAGCGCCGCCGGCGCGCTGGGCCTCGTGCGCCTGTTCGAGCGCTGCCGCGAGGTCGAGCTGGCGGCCCCCGCGATGTCCCCGCCCGAGCACCAGGGCGCCGCACGTGAACTCGCTGCGCTCCAGAAGGCCTCGATGAGCGCGCTGGACGAGTTGCTCCGGCCGGAAGAGCAGGGTACGGACTCGCACTGACGTTCAGGACGATAAGGGGGCGCCCGTGCGCGCAATATGTCTCGCCATTCTGCTCATGCTGCTTGTGCCTGCCGCCCGCGCCGAGGAGTCGTTCCCTCCTACCTTCAAAGCGAAAACCATCCCGGCCAACGGCGCGCAGATCCATGTCCGCGTCGGCGGCAAGGGGCCGGCCGTCATCCTGATCCACGGTTTCGGCGACACCGGCGACATGTGGGCCAAGCTCGGTGCGGACCTTGTGCGCGATCACACCGTCGTTGTGCCTGATCTGCGCGGCATGGGTCTCTCGGACAAGCCGGACAAGGGTTACGACAAATGGACTCAGGCGGCCGACATGCGCGCCGTTCTCCAGTCGCTCGGCATCGACAAGGCCGTCGTCGTCGGACACGACATCGGCACCATGGTGGCCTACGCCTATGCGGCCCGATATCGCGACCTCACCGAGAAGCTGGTCGTCATGGATGCGCCGGTGCCCGGGGTGCCCCCGTGGGACGAGGTCGTTCGCAGCCCGCTGCTGTGGCATTTCGATCTCGGCGGCCCCGACATGGAGCGGCTGGTCAAGGGCCGCGAGCGCATCTATCTCGACCGGTTCTGGAATGATTTCGCCGGCACGCCCTCGAAGATCACGGAGGCGACGCGCCGGCATTACGCCGAGATCTATGCCCGCCCCGGCGCCATGCGCGCTGCATTCGCCCAATTCAGGGCGATCCGCACGGACGCCGAGGATAACAAGAAGGCGATCGCGACCAAGCTGACCATTCCCGTGCTGGCAGTCGGCGGCGAGAAGTCGTTCGGCAAGATGGAAGCCGTGGTGATGCGCAACGCTGCGACTGACGTGACCGAGGTCGTCATTCCGGACGCCGGACACTGGTTGATGGAGGAGCAACCGGAGGCAACCGTGAAGGCGGTACGCCAGTTTCTTGACGGCAAGAAATAGGACGACGAGCCGGACGGATCACGTCCTCTGGCTTGAGGTCGCCTCCTCCCGCCCAAACCGCTCCACCAGAAAATCAATGAACAGCCGTACCTTCACCGACAAATGCCGCGTCGGCGGATAGACCGCGTAGAGCGCGAGCGGCGGCGCGGAATAATTGTCCAGCACCGTCCGCAGCTCGCCTCTCCGTAATGCGTCACTCGCGATGAACTCCGGCAGCAGCGCGAGCCCCCTGCCCTTGATCGCGACGTCGCGCAGCACCTCGGCATTGTTGACGCAGAGCGACCAGGCCGGCTGGATCCAGTGATCGCCGTCGCTGCCTGTGAGCTTCCACTGATTGCCGGTGAGCAGGAAGCCGTAGGTCAGCGAAGCGTGCTCGCGCAGATCCTGCGGATGCTTTGGTGTGCCATGACGGGCGAGATAATCCGGCGAGGCGCAGATCATGCGCGGGACGGGCACGATCCTGCGCGCGATCAGGCTGGAGGATTCCAGCTCCGCGATCCGCAAGGTCACGTCAAAACCGTCCTGGACAGGATCGAGCAGATCGTCGCTGAGCACGATCTGGAGCTGAAGCTCCGGATAATGCGCCATGAAGTCCGCAAGCACCGGACCAAGCCGCATCGTACCGAACGACATCGGCGCGTTGACGCGGAGCAGGCCCCGCGGCGCCGACTGGGCCTGCGTCACCGCCTGGTCTGCCGCCTCGATCTCCGAGAGGATCACGAGCGCGCGCTCGAAATAGCGCTGTCCGTTCTCGGTCGGGCTGGCGTGCCGCGTCGTCCGGTTCAGGAGCTGGACGCCGAGGCTCTCCTCGAGGTCGGCGATGTACTTGCTGATCGCCGAGCGCGACAGCCGCAGCTGCCGGCCCGCCTCGGCGAAACTGCCGCTTTCGACCACCTTCACGAAGGCCCGGAGGCTGGCGACCTTATCCAAGGCCCGGCCCCGATTGTTTCCAAATCGTAGACATAGCCGTCATATTTGCATGGATTGTCCCCAATCCAAAGCGGAACGATATTTCCGGGCAGAGAGCAAGACCGCTCCCCGAATTCAGGAGGACGACAATGTCTGGACTGCACCATGTCACCGCGATCGCCGGCGACCCGATCCGCAATTTCGGCTTTTACACCCGGGATCTCGGCCTGCGCTTCGTCAAGAAGACCGTCAATTTCGACGATCCCGGCACCTATCACTTCTATTATGGCGACGAGACCGGCCGCCCCGGCACCATCCTGACCTTCTTCCCCTGGGCAGGCGTCGGTCCCGGCCGCCGCGGTGTCGGCGAGACCCACCAGACCGCTTTCCGCGTGCCGCAGCGTTCGCTCGGCTACTGGACGCAGCGCTTCACCGAGAAGGGCATCGCCTATGAGGCGCTGGAGAAGCGCTTTGGCGAATCCGTGCTGCCGTTCACCGATCCCGATGGCATGGCGCTGGCGCTGGTCGGCGTCCCCGGCGCCGAGAACGAGCCAGGCTGGAGCAACGGCGACGTGCCGGCCGAGCATGCGATCCGCGGCTTTCATGGCGTGACCCTGCTGCTCGACAGCGCGGCAAAGACGGCCGCCGTGCTCACCGATGTGTTCGGCTTCAAGGAGACCGGCCGCGAGGGCTCGGTGATCCGCTTCAAGGCCCCGGGCGACACTGAGGGCAGCGTCGTCGACATTTACGAGGCCAAGGGATTTTTGCGCGGGCATCAGGGTGGCGGCTCCGTCCATCACATCGCCTTCCGTGCTGCCGACGATGCCGAGCAGGGCAAGATGGCGCAGAAGCTCGTCGCCAATCACGGCCTGCATCCGACCGAGCAGAGGGATCGCAACTACTTCCGCTCGATCTACTTCCGCGAGCCCGGCGGCGTGCTGTTCGAGATTGCAACCGACATCCCCGGCTTCGCCGTCGACGAACCCGTCGCGACGCTGGGGCGCGACCTGAAGCTGCCCGTTTTCCTCGAGCAGCATCGCAAGCAGATCGAGGACGTTCTGCCGAATTTGGAAGAGACCGTATCATGACCGACTTCATCCATCGTTTCGAGCCCGCGGCCAGCGCGGGCTCCCCACCTCTGCTGCTGCTCCACGGCACAGGCGGCGACGAGAGCGATCTGCTCGGGCTCGGCAAGATGATCTCGCCGGGCTCTGCCCTGCTCTCGCCGCGCGGCCGCGTGCTCGAACACGGCATGCCGCGTTTCTTCCGCCGTCTCGCCGAAGGCGTCTTCGACGAGGACGACGTGCGCCGCCGGGCGCTCGAGCTCGGCGACTTCGTCGCCGATGCGCGCAGGCAATACGGCATCGCCGCCCCGGTTGCGGTCGGCTTCTCCAACGGCGCCAACATCGCGGCGGCGTTGCTGCTGCTGCGGCCGGATGTGCTAGCAGGTGCGGTGCTGCTGCGCGCCATGGTGCCGCTGTCGGACCCGCCCGAGGCGGAGCTTGGCGGCAAACCGGTGCTGCTGCTGTCCGGGCAAGCCGATCCGATCGTGGCGGCGAGCAATTCGGCGAAGCTTGCCACGCTGCTGTCGAATGCCGGCGCACGCGTCGACCACAAGGTGCTGCCGGCCGGCCATCAATTGTCGCAGGCCGACGTGACGCTGGCCCGCAACTGGATCGGCAGCGTCGAGGCGAAGGCGGCATGATCTAGAGGCGGCGCACCGTTCACAGACGGTGCGCCGCTTCCCTCACTCGAACCAGCCGCGCCGCTTGAACCAGATCAGCGGCAGCAAGGCGCTGGCGATGATCGCGAGCCAGGCCAGCGGATAACCGAAGGTCCAGTCCAGCTCGGGCATGTGCTTGAAGTTCATGCCCCAGATGCCGACCAGGATGGTGGGCGGCACCCCGACGACGGAGACGATCGTCAGGATCTTGAACAGCTCGTTCTGCTGGATGTTGATGAAGCCGAGCACCGCATCGAGCAGAAGCTGGATCTTGTCCGTCAGGCGCGTCTCGTAGTCGCTGAGCGAAACGACATCCTTCGAAACCGCATGAAGGCGCTTCTTCGACGCCTCCGTGATCCACTCGCTTCCGACATCGCCAGCGAACGAGGCAATCCGTCCGACCCCCAGCAGAACGTCACGCGTCTTGGCGAGACGGTCGGCCAGCTCGCCGATGTTCTCCAGCGCTTCGCGCATCCTGCGGCTGGAACGGACCGGTCGCCTGGTGCGCACGAGCCCACCCTTGAAGACGCCCCGCGAAAGCGTGTCAACCCTCGCGGCGAGATGCTCCAGAGCATCGGCGCCGCGGTCGATCATGGCCTCGAGCAGGCTCGTGAACACGCACATGCCGTTCTCCAGACTGTCGTCGGAGCCGACGCGCTCGCCGATCTGGTCGAAGATCGGCAACTCCGCGAAGCGCACCGTCACCAGCACATGCGGGCCGATGACAAAACCCACCGGCGTAATCTCGGCGTCGTTGTCCGCGTTGAGCCGGACCGCAGGCGAGCCGAGATAGAGCGTACCGTGATCGAAGATCAGGCGGCTCGACGCCTCGATCTCGCTGAGGGCGTCCTCGGACGGAATGCGTATCTTCAGCAAGCGTTCGACGAACCGCTTTTCGTCTTCGGTCGCGTTCAGGAGATCTGCCCAGATGATCTCCGCCGGCATTTCCGCGCCGATGCCGCGCCAGTCGTCGGACGGCCACCTGTACAGCTTGAGCAATGAGTGAACTCCACGGCCGCATTCCCATGCCGGATCGCACGGCATGCGGGCATCCGGCGCCGGACTAACGCGTGAGGGTTCCGTTCGTTCAAAGGGAGAGGATCAACAGAAGCGGCGCTCTTGCGTGAGGCGGGCGCGGCCCTGGTCGATCATGCAATCATGCCAGTGTTTTGCCCGACGGGTCAACGGCACGCGAAATTTGCACGTGCTGTCGAGCTGTCCGCACAAGCCATTGAAATAGCTATCCCCGGCTACTGTGCATGGGGTTGTTTTCAGCTTTTTGTCTGGAGCCGTTGCCCTCTCCCGCAGGGAGGGGGCCGCTAGCGTTCCGAACGGTCCCTACTCCCAGGACCAGGTCGAGAAATCGTTCTCGTATTGCGGGACGTCCTTCCAGACGCCCTTCAGCTTCTTGGCCGTGATGGTGATGAGCTGCGGCTGGTACATGTAGGCGGAGACGGCGTCGGTGGCCAGCTTCTGCTGGGCGTCGCCGAGCAGTTTTGCCCGGGCGGCTTCATCCGGCGTCGACACGATCTGCTTGTAGAGCGCGTTGAAGGCGTCGTTGTTGTAGCCGAGATAGTAGTCGGGCTCGGTGATCTTGACGAGGTCGAACGGCTCGACATGGCTGACGATGGTGAGGTCGAAATTGTGCGGACCGTTGCCGGCGAACACCTGCGACAGCCACTGCGCCCATTCGACGTTCTCGATCCTGGCGACGATGCCGACCTTGGCGAGCTGGGCTGCGACGATCTCGCCGCCCTGCCGCGCATAGGACGGCGGCGGCAGCTTCAGTGACAATTCGAGCGGCGTGGTGACGCCGGCCTCGGCCAGCAGCTTCTTGGCCTTCTCGGGGTCGTAGGGGTTGATGCCCGTGGTGTCGACATAGCCGAGCGATCCCGGCACGTAGAAGCTGCCGATCGGCGTGCCGAAGCCATCGACGGCACCGTCGATCATGGCCTTGCGATCGATCGCCGCAAGGATGGCACGGCGCACGCGGACGTCATCGAGCGGCTTCTTCCGATGGTTGATCGCAACGATGGTCTTGGCCTTGGAGCCGCCGACCAGCACCGTGAAGCGCGGATCGGACTTGAATTGGGGCAAGGCGCGCGCCGCGGCGACGCGCGGGAACGCATCGACGTCGCCGGACAGCAGCGCCGCCACCTGCGCCGCCGGATCGGAGATGAAGCGGATCGTCACCTTCGACAGCTTGACCGCCGAGGCGTTGCGATAGTCGGCCCATTTCGTCAGCGTGATCGAGGACCCCTTGGCCCAGGCCCCGAGCTGATAGGGCCCGGTGCCGACCGGCTGTGTCACGTTGGTGGGCGCGCTCTTCGGCTCGACGATCGAGCCGCTCGCCTGCCCGAGCAGGAACGGCAGATTCGGCTCGGAATATTTCACCGTGATCACGACGGTGTCGGCGTCGGGCGTCTCGACCTTCTCGAAGGCCTGGAACAGGCTCTTGTCCTTGTTCGTGCTGGTCGGCGCCGCGTTGCGCTCGAACGAGAATTTCACGGCCGCGGAATCGAAGGCTTCGCCGTTCTGGAATTTGACGCCCTTGCGCAGCTTGAACGTATAGGTCTTCAGGTCGGGCGAAGCGGTCCAGCTCTCGGCCAGCAGCGGCGAGACCGAGCCGTCCTCGTTGATCTTGGTCAGCGTCTCGTAGATGTTGTAGAGCGTGACCTCGGCGATCGCGGCCGCAGCGGCGTTGGTGGGATCGAGCCCCGGGGGCTCCAGCGCCATCGCCATGACGACGCTGTCCTTCTTGCCCTGCGCCAGAACCGGCAGCGGCGCTGCGAGAAGCGCGGCGGCAAATGCGACGATCGATAGTTTCCTGAACATCTCGTAACTCCCCGGCCTGCTCTAATCCAGAACCCGTGCCAATCCTGCTGCGGAGATTAACCTTCCATGGCCGCCTGCGGCAACGCCATCACGGCCTCCGCCTTGTGGCAGGCGGCCAAGTGTCCCTCGCCCACCCTGCGTAGCGCAGGCGGGGTTTCGCGGCAATGCTGGTCGGCCAGCGGGCAGCGCGCGACATAGGGGCATCCGCTGGCGGCCGCCGATTGCGAGGCGATGGCCTGTGCCCCGCGCCGGCGCCGGCCGCCCCCGGCGCGCGCCCGCGGCACGGCATCCAGCAGAGCCCGCGTATAGGGATGGGCGCAGTGCTCGAACAGGTCCTCCGGCCTGCCCTGCTCGACGATCCGGCCGAGATACATCACCGCGACCTCGTCGCAGAGATAGTCCACGACGGCGAGGTCATGGCTGATCAGGATGTAGCTGAGGCCGAACTGCTCCTGGAGGTCCTGCATCAGGTTGAGCACCTGGGCCTGCACGGAGACGTCGAGCGCGGAGACCGGCTCGTCGGCGACGATCAGCTTCGGCTGGGTGATCAGCGCACGCGCGATCGCGATGCGCTGGCGCTGGCCGCCGGAGAACTCGTGCGGATATTTGTCCATGTCCGCATCGCGCAAGCCGACCTGGCGCAGCACGGCCGCGACGCGGTCGCGGAAGGTGGTGCGGTCGGCGCCGTCGAGCACGGTCAGCGGCTCAGCGACGACGCGCGCGATGGTCTGGCGCGGATCCAGCGACCCATAGGGGTCCTGGAACACTATCTGGAAATCGCGCCGCGCACGGCGCAGCTCGCCCGCCGAGATGCGGTTGAGATCGCGGCCGAGCAGCGCGACCTGACCTGCGGTGGGCCGTTCCAGCGCCATCACGACGCGCGCGAAGGTGGACTTGCCCGAGCCGGACTCGCCGACGATGCCGAGGCTCTTGCCGGCCGCGACCGTCACGCTGACGCCATTGAGCGCACGCACCTGACCGGGCGGGCGGAACAGGCTCTCGCGCGGCAGCGTGTAACGCTGCTCGAGATTCTTCACATCGAGAAGCGGTGCGGTGCTCATGCGGACAGCGCTCCGACATTCGCGGCCATCGATACATCGGTCCGGATGCAGCGCACGCCATGCCCGGGCCCCACCTCGACCATCGGCGGCAGCGCGGTGCGGCACGCATCGATCACGAGCGGACATCGCTCGGAGAAGGTGCAGCCGGCCGGAAGGTCGGCGAGCTCGGGCACGGTGCCGGAGATCGTCTTCAGCCGCGTCCCCTTGCGCGCGCCGAGCTTGGGCCGGGCGCGGAACAGGCCTTGCGTGTAGGGATGTCCCATGCGGCGAAACACCTCGTCGGTCGGGCCGCTCTCGATCACGGTGCCGCCGTACATCACCATCATCCGTTGCACGTTCTCGGCGATGACGCCGAGATCGTGCGAGATCAGGATCATCGACATGCCGCGCTCCTCGACGAGATCGGCGATGAGGTCGAGGATTTGGCCCTGGATGGTGACGTCGAGCGCGGTGGTCGGCTCGTCCGCGATCAGGAGGTCGGGCTCGCAGGCGAGCGCCATCGCGATGGTGATGCGCTGGCGCTGGCCGCCGGAGAACTGGTGCGGATAGGCATCGACGCGACGCGCCGGATCGGGCAGCCCGACGCGGTCGAGCAAGGCGATCGCTTCTTTCCGCGCCTGTGCCGCCGAATATCTCTTGTGACGCCGTAGCGGCTCGGCGACCTGGTTGCCGATCGTGTGCATCGGATTGAGCGCGGTCATCGGCTCCTGGAAGATCATGCTGATGCGGTTGCCGCGCAGACGGCAATAGTCCGTATCCGCGAGCCCGGCGAGCTCGCTGCCGTCGAGCTTGATGCTGCCGCTGACGACCGCGCTGTCCGGCAGCAGGCCCATCAGCGACAATGCGGTCACCGACTTGCCGCAGCCGGACTCGCCGACGAGCCCGAGCGTCTCGCCGCGCTTGAGCGAGAAGCTGACGCCACGCACCGCCTGTGCCGGGCCGCGGCTGGTGTTGAGGCGGACGCCGAGGTTCTGGACGTCGATCAGCGGCATGTCGGAGCGCTCAGCCATCATCATCGCTCCCGCGCCAGCCGGGGATCGAGCAGGTCGCGCAATCCGTCGCCGAGAAGATTGAGCCCGAGCACGGCGATGGCGATCGCAGCGCCCGGATAGACCGCGAGCATCGGCGACTGGAACAGCAGCGTCTGCGCGTCGTTCAGCATCCGCCCCCAGGACGGCTGCGGCGGCTGGGTGCCGAGGCCGAGATAGGACAGCGCGGCCTCCGCAAGAATGGCGAGCGCGAACTGGATGGTGACCTGCACGATCAGGATCGACAGGATGTTCGGCAGCACGTGCTCGATGGTGATACGGAATTTGCCCTTCCCCGAGGCGCGGGCGGCGAGCACGAATTCGCGCGCCCAGATCGCGTTCGCCGAGCCGCGCGTCAGCCGGGTCAGGGTCGGGATCTGGAAGATGCCGATCGCGATGATCGAGGTCACCATGCCGGGGCCGACCACTGCGGCGAGCATGATCGCGGACAGCACGGCCGGAAAGGCGAAGGTGAAGTCGGAGAAGCGCATGATGATCTCTTCGGTCCAGCCGCGCCTGGCCGACGCGATCAGGCCGAGGCAGACGCCGAAGGTGAGCCCGATGCTGACGGCGATGATGCCGACCAGAATGGTCGAGCGCGCGCCGGCGAGCAGCAGCGAGACGACGTCACGGCCGAAGGAATCGGTGCCGAGCCAATGCGCCGCCGACGGCGGCCGGAGCTTCGAGGCGATGTCGATCTCGTAGGGAGACCAGGGAGTCCAGACCAGCGAGAGCAGCGCCGAGGCAAGCACCAGCAGGCTGAGCGTACCGCCGAGGACAAAACTGCGGTGGCGCAGCGCGCGCCCCCAGAAGGTCTTGGCCGGCAGACGGCGCGCTGCGACCGGCGCGTCAATGGTCACGGGCGCGCTCACAGGTCGTGGACCTTGATGCGGGGATCGATGAAGGCATAGAGCACGTCGACCACGAAATTGACGATGACGACCATGGCGGCGAGCAGCATCACGCAATTGCGCACCACGATCAGGTCGCGGTTGGCGATCGACTGGAAGATCAGCCGGCCGAGGCCCGGCAGGTAGAACACATTCTCGATCACGATGGTGCCGGCGAGCAGATTGGCGAATTGCAGGCCCATCACCGTCATCACAGGGATCATGGCGTTGCGCAGCACATGGCTCCACAGCACCTCGCGCTTGCCGAGCCCCTTCGCGCGCGCCGTCCGCACGAAATCCTCGCGCAGCACTTCCAGAACCGCCGAGCGCGTGACGCGGGCGAGAATCGCAGCCTGCACCACCGCCAGAGAGACTGCCGGGAGGAGCAGCGACTTGACGCCAAGCCAGACGCCGTCCTCCCAGCCGGCGAAGCCGCCCGCCGAAAGCCATTGCAGCCGCACCGCAAACAACAGCACCAGCAGGATCGCGAACCAGAAGTTTGGTAGCGCGATGCCCACTTGCGTCAGCGACATCACGCCGACGTCGCCGAGCTTGTTGTGGTTGGCGGCGGTGTAGATGCCGGCCGAGAGCGCCAGCATCACTGTGATCGTCATCGCCATGATCGCGAGCGGAATGGTCAGCACCAGTCGCTCCGCGATCAGGGCGGCGACCGGCGTGCCGTAGACGTAGCTGTTGCCGAGATCGCCGACGAGCAGCCCCCTGATCCACTGCAGGTAACGGACCGCCAGCGGCTGGTCGAGCCCGAGCTTGACGGTGAGCGCGCGCACCGCATCCGGAGAGGCGTCGGCGCCCATCAGCATCTGCGCGGCGTTGCCCGGCAGCGCGTCCAGCACCAGGAAAATGATCAGCGATGCGCCGACCAGCGTCGCCAGCAGGGTCAACAGACGTCGGAGGACAAAGACGCTCATGCGCGCTCGGCTTCAGGGCTAACCTGCGGCACGATCAACATGTCCGGGCGCCCGAGGCAAGGGCTTTGCGGCCTGCGCATGTCGTCATTCCGGCCGGCGGGAGAGAAGGCCGCTGGCCGCCTCGAACAGCGCGCTCACGCGCAGCAGTTCGGCGTCGTCCCGGAAGCGGCCGACGAGCTGGAGCCCGATCGGCAGACCGTCGCGGGCGAAGCCCGAGGGCAGGCTGATCGCGGGATGCCCCGTCATGTTGAAGGGCATGGTCCAGGGGAACCAGTGCGGCCGGACGCTATCGAAATGAGCCCCATCGATTTCGATGGTGCCGAACAGATCCTGCTCGATCGGCAGCGCCGTGCGCGTGAGGGTCGGCATCGCCAGAAAGTGCCCGCGCGCAAGCAAAGATTGCACCCGGCGGAACAGCGCGGTGCGCGCGAACATCGCCTCCTGGTAGTCGACGCCGCTGACCTCGGTAGCGAGCGCGAGCTGCTTGAGAAAGGCCTCGCTCAACTCGTCCCCGTGCTCGGCGGCAAGCTTGGCAAAGCGCGTGCGCCAGACGGTGTGGTTGATGGCGCGCCAGATCGGCTCGATGTCGAAACCGTCAGCGGAGAATTCCTCGAGCTCGGCGCCTAACCCGGCCAGCCGGTCGAGACTTGCCTTGAAATTGGCGGCGACCTCGGCGGAGGCCGGCCGGCCCGGCGGCGTCAGGCAATATAGAATCCTCTGCCCGCGCAGGTCGCCGCGCGGGGCTGCGGTGCCGATGAAATCGGGCACGGGAACGCCGATCGACCAGGGATCGATGGGGTCTTCGCCCGCCATTGCCTGCATCATCAGCGCGGTGTCGGCGACGGTCCGCGTGGTCGGCGTGACATAGGTCTGGTTGCCGAACGCATCGAGCGCCTGGCTGTGCGGGACCACGCCATTGCTCTGCTTCAAGCCGACGACGCCGTTGCAGGCGGCCGGAATACGCGTCGACCCGCCGCCATCAGTCGCGATCGCCAGCGGCGCGATGCCACTCGCCACCGCCACGGCTGCGCCGCCGCTGGAGCCGCCGGAGGAACGTTTCGCGCTCCAGGCGTTGCGGGTGCGGCCGAACAGCGGCGAGTCCGTCAGGCACTTGCTGCCGAATTCCGGCGTCGTGGTCTTGCCGATCAGGATCGCGCCCTCAGCTCGCAGCCGCGCCACGGCAACGGCATCCTCGGTCGGCACATTGTCCTTGTATGGCACGGCGCCGAAGGTGGTCCTGACGCCCCTGGTGTTGACGATGTCCTTGACGGTGACAGGGATGCCATGGAGCAGGCCGAGCTCTTCGCCCGCCATCACCTTGCGCTCGGCCGCCCGCGCGGCGGCAAGCGCCTCGTCGCCGCAGATCGTGATGAAACAGTTCAATTCGCCCTGCAGCGCCTCGGCACGGGCGAGCACGGCACTGACGATCTTGACGGGGGAAATCTGCTTGTTCGCGACGAGGCCGCGCAGCTCGGTTGCGGACAACAGACAGGGATCGCCGTTCATCGAGACATCACGCTCCGAAAGCCCGCCACCGTTGGCAGGCATTGACAGCGAGAATGACAGTTTTGTTAACTCGCCGTCCAATACGATTTTGGACACCAACCCATACGTTTTCGGTATGCCAATGGATCTTCGCCGGCTCCGCTATTTCGTCGCTGTCGCCGAGACGCGCAGCATCGGCAAGGCTGCCGAGCGGCTGCGGATGGCACAGCCCCCGCTCTCGGTGCAGATCCGCAAGCTCGAGGCCGAGATCGGCGCGCCGCTGTTCCGCCGTGGCACCCGCGGCATGGACCTGACCGAAGCGGGCCAGGCGCTGCTGGCACGCGCCAGCGAGGCGCTGGCGCTGGCGGCGGACGGTGCCGAAGCCGCACGCGCGGTCGCCGCAGGCCGGCGCGGGCGGCTGTCGGTCGGCTACATGTTCGTGCTGGCGAACGCGATGCTGCCGCGGCTCATTCCCGAGCTGCGCCGCTCGGTGCCCGGCGTCGACCTCGAATTCGCCGAGCTCAGCGCCTCGACGCGAGAAGCCCGTGTGCTCGATCGCAGCGTCACGGTCGCGCTGTGCATGCCGGCCATCAACCATCCCGAGATCCAGGTGGCGCGGATCGGCACGCAGCGCCTCATGCTGGCCATGCCGATCCGCTCGCCGCTCGCCCGCATGAGCGCCGTACCAATGGCGAAGTTGCACGGCCGTCCGTTGATCGCGCTCCCGCATCCGGACCACGGTCCCGCATCGTCCGCCGTGGTCCCCCTGCTCCGCCGGCACCAGGTGGTGATGCCGATCGCGAGCCGCGTCGAGACGGTGCATTCGGCGATGAGCCTGGTGCTGGCGGGCGAGGGCCTCGCCATCCTGCCGGCCTGCGCGCAGCTCGGGGCGCCGCGCGGCATCGTGTTCAGACCGCTGCGCGAAGCCACCGACTCCCTCGACATCGCGGTCTGCTGGCGGCGGGATTCGCACAGCCCGCTGATCGGGACGTTCCTCAAATGCGCCGAGAAGGCCGTCGCGCGGATGTGACGTAGAGCCTTCCCTCTCCCCTTGATCGCCGCGAAGCGGCGAGATGGGTGAGGGGTTGTCTCCGCGAACGCCGATCTGAGTTTGGGAAGGCCTACCCCTCATCCGACGCTTCGCGCCACCTTCTCCCACAAGGGGAGAAGGGAAGAGCGCGCTACACGCTCCACTCGACCTCGTGGCTCCACGGCGGATCGGCGCCCGGCCGGGTGCAGGTCAGGCCAGCGCAATTGGCGGCAAAGGAGAGCGCGCGGCGGAGCTCGTCAGCGCTGATCTCCTTGAGCCGCTCGCGCACAAGCCGTCCCTGCTTGTGCAGGGCGAACAGCAGCGCGGCCTGAAAACTGTCGCCCGCGCCGATGGTGTCGGCGACCACCACCTGGGGCGCGGCGACCTCGATCTGCCCTGCCCGCGCATGCCAGGCGATCGCGCCGTTGTTGCCGCGGGTGATGACGACGAGGCTCGTGCCCTGCCCCAACAGCGCGTTCGCGCGCGCTTGGTAAGGTTCCTCGCCGAAGAGGTAGGCGAAGTCGACGTCCGACATCTTGACGAGATCGGCGCTTCCCGCGAACTCAGCCATGCGCGCGAGATAGGCCGGCTTGTCCTTCACCAGATTGGGCCGGCAGTTCGGATCGAAGGAGATCGTGGACGATGCGCACGCGTCCGCGATCAGGGCCTTGGTCTCGGCTGCGCCCTGGTCGTTGACGAGCGTGGTCGAGCCGACATGGACGGCCTCGACGTCGGCGAAGGGAATCGTCCCGTGCCGGTAGGTCCAGCTCCGCGTCGCGGTCTCAGCATCGTAGAAGGCATAGTGCGACTCGCCGGCGACGATGCGGACGAAGGCAAGCGTGGTCTGGTGCTCGCTGCGGGTAGCGAGATCGAGCGCCACGTTCGACGCTGCTGCGTGGTCTGCGATCATCCGTCCGAACAGGTCGGTCGAGATGCCGCCGACGAAGCCGGTCGGCGCGCCCAGCCGCGCCATGCCTATCGCAACGTTCAGGCACGAGCCGCCGACCGCGGGCATCACCGCGTCGCGCCCTTCCTCGCTTTTCGTCGGCACGAAATCGATCAGCGCATCGCCGCAGGACAACAGCATTCTTCTCAACCTCTAGCGATATCGCGCATCGCGGCACGGCTGCCGCGATCGACCTCGCGCAGCAGCTTGTAGACGTCCCGCTTGCGCTTGTGAAACGCGGCCATCTCGGGCGCGGTCGCTTCGCTCTTGCGGCCCAACGCCGACATCTTGGCCATGGTCTCGCCGATCGAGGCATAAGCGCCGCCCGCGACGGCGCCGAGCATCGCGGCGCCCAGGAGCACGGGCTCCTTTGTCTGCGGCAGCGCGACGGTGAGACCTGTGGTGTCGGCCATGATCTGCCGCACCAGTGGGCTGCGGCTGGCACCGCCCCCCATGATCATGATGCTGGCGTGCACGCCATGCGCGGCGAAGGCTTCGATCACCTCGGCAAGGCCATAGGCGAGACCGCAAAGGCCGGCGACGAACAGCCGCTCCATCGAGGCGACGTCAGTGTCGAGATCGAGACCGGCGATCACCGCGCGCGTGTCGGGATCGGCATAGGGCGAGCGGTTGCCGATGAATTCGGGCAGCACATGAACGTCACGTGCGAGCAGCGCAGCGCGGCTGGCATCGCCGGCGCGCGCGATGATGCGGCGCTCCAGGAACTCGATGAGATCGACCCCTCCGCTTCGCGCCGCCGCGCTTGCCTCGGCATGGCCGGGATGCGACTTGAGCAGATGATCGATCGCGGCGCCCGCAGCGGACTGCCCGCCTTCGTTGAGCCAGAACTCCGGCACCATGCCGGAATAATAAGGCCCCCACACGCCCGGCACGAAGCACGGCTCCTTCGTCGTCGCCATGATGCAGGCCGACGTTCCCATGATGTAGGCGAGACGGTCGCTGACATCGCTCGCACCGCCCGCCCCGTCGCGTCCGCCGATCGCACCGATGCCGCCGGCATGGGCGTCGATCAGCGAGGCGCCGACCGGGGTGCCCGGCGTCAGGCCGAGCTCGGCTGCGGCGTTGTCGGTGAGACCCGCGCCAAGCCGCGTGCCGGGCGCGACAATATCGGTGCCGATGCGGGCATATTTCTCGCTCACGAAGTCGGACAGGCCGATGCGCTTGAAGAACGGCGCACTCCAGCCGCCGCCATCATGGGCAAGATAGTTCCACTTGCAGGTGACGGTGCAGGTCGAGCGTTGCAGCGAGCCGGTCGCGCGCCAGGTCAGATAGTCGGCGAGATCGAAGAAGTGACCTGCGGCGTCGAAACTCGCGCGCAGATGCCGCTTCAGCCACAGCAGCTTCGGCATCTCCATCTCCGGCGAGATCGAGCCGCCGACATAGCGCAGCACGGCATCCTCGGTCTCGTTGATCAACCGCGCTTCGGCCGTGGCGCGATGGTCCATCCAGACGATGACGTTACGCTGCGGCTCGCCGGAGGCGCTGACGGTGAGCGGCTCGCCTTGCGGATCAAGCACCACGAGGGAACAAGTGGCGTCAAAACCGATGCCGCCGATGCCGTCGGGCGCAATCGCCGCTTCCGCCATCGCCGCGCGCACCGACCTGACGCAGGCTTCCCAGATATCCTGCGAGGACTGCTCGACGATGTCGCCGGGCTCGTGCCAGATCCGGATCGGATGCCGCGCAGTCGCGAGCAGCGTCCCGGCCTCGTCAAACACCCCTGCCCGCGTGCTCGTGGTCCCCACGTCGACGCCGATATACGCTCGCGGCATGGTCACTCCCGGTCGCCTTCCGCCAGTTTTGGCGACAAGCCTACCAGCAAGTGTAGCCGCCATCCACCAGCACGATGCTGCCGGTCATCAGGCTCGCGGCTTCCGAGGAGAGGAACAGCACGACCGAGGCGATCTCCTCGACCTGCCCCATCCGCGCCATCGGGGTTCCGCCGATCCAGGCGTCGTACATCTTCGGATTGCTCTTCACGAAGGCGTTGAGCGGCGTCTCGATATAGGTCGGCGCCACCGCATTGACGCGGATGCCGCGCGCACCCCATTCGGCGGCCAGCGACTTGGTCAGATGGTGCACGGCGGCCTTGGAGGCGTTGTAGAAGCACTGCTCCTGCGGCTTGTTGACGATGAAGCCGGACATCGAGCCGACATTGACGATGGCGCCGCTTTTGGCTTTCAGCATGTGCTTGCCGAACTCGCGGCAGCACCAGAAGGTGCCGTTGAGATTGACGTCGATGACGTTGAGCCAGTGCTCATCGGTGACGGTCTCCGCCGGCGTCTCGCTGCGCGCGATGCCGGCATTGTTGACGAGGATGTCGACCTTGCCGTGGCGACCGACGAGGTCGCTTGCGACCTCCGCCACGCGTTTGGTGTCGGTGACGTCCATGATCGCGGTCTCGACGTCGTAGCCCTTGGCTTTCAACTCGGCCTTCGCGCTGTCGGCGACCTTGCTGTCACGGTCGCCGATGATGACCTTGGCGCCGGCCTCGGCCAGCGCCTCGGCGCAGCCAAGGCCGATGCCCTGCCCGCCGCCGGTGATGAACGCGGTCTTGCCGTTCAATCTGAATTTTTCCAGGTACATGGTGGTCTTTCCGTTTCTTGCCGTGTCTTGCCGTTTCTTGTTAGCCTCGAAGGGCATTGCCGCCGTCGTCGAAGCGGTGAATGCGTGCGGGGTCCGGCACCAGCGAGACGCGGTCGCCGGCATGCAGGCTCAATTCGCCGATGTAGCGCGCCGTCAGCATGCCGAGGGGACCGGCATCTACATAAAGGAAGGTGTCGCTGCCGAGATGCTCGGCGACCGAGATCGTGCCCTGCCAGCCGCCGGCGCCCTCGCGCTCGATCTTGAGGTGTTCCGGCCGCACGCCGATCGTGGCCGCACCGCGCTGCAAGGCCGACTCACCGGTCACAAAATTCATCTTGGGCGAACCGATGAAACCAGCCACGAAGAGATTGGCGGGCCGTTCGTAAAGCTCCAGGGGCGAGCCGTATTGCTCGATCTTGCCGCCGTTGAGCACGACGATCTTGTCGGCCATGGTCATGGCCTCGACCTGGTCGTGGGTGACGTAGATCGCGGTGGTGCCGAGTTGCTTCTGCAGCCGCGTCACCTCGATGCGCATCTGCACGCGCAGCGCGGCGTCGAGATTGGAGAGCGGTTCGTCGAACAGGAACGCCTTGGGCTCGCGGACGATGGCACGGCCGATCGCGACGCGCTGGCGCTGGCCGCCGGAGAGTTCGCGCGGCTTGCGGTCGAGATAGGGCGAAAGGTTCAGCGTCGCGGCGGCCGCCTCGACCTTGCGGTTGATCTCGTCCTTCGGCAGGCCCGCCATCTTCAGGCCGAAGCCGATATTGCCGCGCACGCTCATATGCGGATAGAGCGCGTAGGACTGGAACACCATGGACAGCCCGCGCTTGGCCGGCGGCGTGTCGACGACGTTCTTGCCGTCGATCAGGATCTTGCCGCCGCTGACGTCTTCGAGCCCCGCGATCAGCCGCAGCAGCGTGGTCTTGCCGCAGCCGGAGGGACCGACGAACACCACGAAGGAGCCGTCGGCAATGTCGAGGTCGGCGCCCTTGATGATGTGCACGGGGCCGAAGGATTTCTGCACGTCCTGAAGTGTGATCTGACCCATGGCAGCCCCTCTACTTCACCGCGCCAAAGGTGAGCCCGCGCACGAGCTGCTTCTGGCTGAACCAACCGAGGACGAGAATGGGCGCGATCGCCAGCGTCGAGGCCGCCGACAGTTTTGCCCAGAACAGCCCTTCCGGGCTTGAGTATGAGGCGATGAACGTGGTGAGCGGCGCGGCGTTGGACGTCGACAGGTTCAGCGTCCAGAACGCCTCGTTCCAGGCCAGGATCAGGTTGAGCAGCAGCGTGGACGCCAGCCCCGGGATCGCCATCGGGGTCAGCACATAGACCAGCTCTCGGCCGATCGTGGCGCCGTCCATGCGCGCGGCCTCCAGGATGTCGCGCGGGATCTCCTTGAAATAGGTAAACAGCATCCAGATGACGATCGGCAGGTTTCCGAGACACAGGATGAAGACGAGGCCGATGCGGGAATCGAGCAGGCCGACGGTCTTGTAGATCAGGTAGATCGGCACCAGCACGCCGACCGGCGGCATCATCTTGGTCGAAAGCATCCAGAGCAGGATGTCCTTGGTGCGCTTGGTCGGCGAGAACGCCATCGACCACGCCGCGGGAATGGCGATCAACAGCGCAATGAGGGTCGAGCCGCCGGCGATGATGACGGAGTTCATCGCATGGTGGAAATAGTCGCTGCGCTCCTGCACCGTGGCGTAGTTCTCGGTGGTCCAGTGGAAGAACAGGAAGGACGGCGGGATGGCAAAGGCCTCGAGCTCGGTCTTGAAGCTCGCCAGCACCATCCACAGGATCGGGAAGAAGATCAGGAAGCCGAACAGCCAGGCCCCGATCGTCGAGATGACCACGCGCTGCCTCGTCGCGATGCGTGCCATGTCAGGCCTCCAGGTTGCGGCCGACGATGCGGACGAGGAAGAAGGCGACGATGTTGGCGATCACCACCGCAACGAGGCCGCCCGCCGAGGCGCTGCCGACGTCGAACTGGATCAGCGCCTGCGAATAGATCAGGAAGGCGATGTTGGTGGTCTGCAGGCCCGGGCCGCCGCCGGTGGTGACGAAGATCTCCGCGAACACCGTCAGCAGGAAGATGGTCTCGATCAGGATCACCACCGTGATGGGCCGGGCGAGATGCGGTAGCGTGATGTAGATGAAGGTCGAGACGGCGCTGGCGCCGTCCATCTCCGCGGCCTCCTTCTGCTCCTCGTCAAGCGATTGCAGCGCGGTCAAGAGGATCAGCGTCGCGAACGGCAGCCATTGCCAGGCGACGATCAGGATCACCGAGAACAGCGGCACGTCGTTGAACCAGTCGACCGGCGTCAGCCCCACCAGTTTCGCCAGCCATGCGAACAGGCCGGAGACCGGATGCATCAGCAGGTTCTTCCAGACCAACGCGCTCACCGTCGGCATCACGAAGAACGGCGCGATCACCATCAGCCGCACGAAGTTGCGCCCGATCACGGGCTGGTCGAGCAGCAGCGCCAGGGGAATGCCGAGCAGGATGGTCAGCGCCAGCACGGAGCCGACCAGCACCAGCGTGTTCTGGAGCGAAGCGAGGAAGGCCGGGTCGGTAAGGAAGTAGCGGAAGTTCTCCAGCCCGACGAATTCTTCGGAGCCGGGATCGAGCAGGCTGTAATGCAGCGTCGAGAAGTAGATCGTCAGCGCCAGCGGGACGATCATCCAGATGAACAGCAGCCCGACGGCGGGGGTCAGGAGCGACCGCGCAAGAAGCTGCGTCTGCCGGGTTGCCATCCTTGGCTCTCCGCTCGGAGGAAGAAGGCGGCCATCCAGCAAGGATGGATGGCCGCAAGTTGAGCTCAGGGAGAGCTCGGGTTCACTTGATGTAGCCGGCGCGCTTCATCTCGCGTTCGGTTGCGGTTTGCGCGGCGGCGAGTGCCGCATCGACGGAGGTCGATCCCGCAAGTGCGGCCGAGAACTGCTGGCCGACCTGCGTCCCGATGCCCTGGAATTCGGGAATCGCGGCGTATTGCACGCCGACGTAAGGCACCGGCTTCACCGTCGGCTTGTTCGGATCGGCCGCGTCGATCGAGGCCAGCGTCAGCTTGGCGAACGGCGCGACCTTGAGATACTCGTCGTTCTGATAGAGCGACGTCCGCGTGCCCGGCGGCACGTTGGCCCAGCCGTCCTTCGACGCCACCAGCTTGGTGTAGTCCTTGCTCGTCGCCCAGGCGATGAACTTCTCGGCGGCTTCGGTCTTCTTGGAGCCGGCGGGGATCGCGAGATTCCAGGCCCACAGCCAGTTGGCGTTCTTGCCAAGCCCGGTGTTGGGCGCGAGCGCAAAGCCGACCTTGTCGGCGACCTTGGAGTCCTTCGGGTTGGTGACGAAGGACGCCGCGACCGTGGCGTCGATCCACATCGCGCACTTGCCGGCGTTGAACAGCGCCAGGTTCTCGTTGAAGCCGTTCGAGCTCGCGCCGGGAGGGCCGGCTTCCTTCATCAGATTCACATAGGTGGTGAGCGTAGTCTTCCATTCCGGCGTGTTGAACTGCGGCTCCCACTTCTCGTCGAACCAGCGCGCGCCGTAGGAATTCGCCATCGCCGAGAGGAAGGCCATGTTCTCGCCCCACCCGGCCTTGCCGCGCAGGCAGATGCCGTAAGTGCCGGCGTTCTTGTCGGTCAGCTTCTTGGCGGCGTCGATGACGAAATCCCAGCTCGGCTTCTCCGGCATCTTCAGACCGGCCTTCTCGAACAGATCGGTGCGATACATCACCATCGAGCTCTCGCCGTAGAACGGCGCGGCATAGAGCTTGCCGTCGGTCGAGACCGCGTCCCTGATCTTCGGCAGGAGGTCCGCGACGTCGTAGTCGGCGCCGAGATTAGCCAGCGGCACCAGCCAGCCCTTCTTGGCCCAGATCGGGACTTCATAAGTGCCGATGGTGAGCACGTCGAACTGGCCGCCCTTGGTGGCGATGTCGGTGGTGACGCGCTGGCGCAGCACGTTCTCCTCCAGCGTCACCCATTTCACGGTGATGTCGGGGTTCTTCTTGGTGAATTCAGCCGTCAGCCCCTGCATGCGGATCATGTCGCCGTTGTTGACGGTGGCGATCGTCAGGGTGGTTTCGGCCATCGCGGGGACGGCCAGCAGAACGGACGCGCCGCAGACGGCGCCGAGGACATGTTTCACGGTGACCTCCCTCAATTCGCGCTTTTGAGCATATGCCCACGCGTTGGGCGTATGTTCGATGGCGGGGCGGCTGTTGTCAAGCAGGCGCGCGAGCGTTCCAGCAACTTATGAGTGCTGCGGTGCGGAAGGGATGGAGGTGTTGCCTAGCCCACAGCTGTCATGCTCCGCGAAAGCGGGGCATCCAGTACTCCGTGCCGTGAGTTGGTTTTCCCCAAGAGGGGCCGCGGCGTACTGGATCGTCCGCCTTCGCGGACGATGACAGTGGTGTGGGTGTGGAGACCGCCCACCTCGCGAAGCGCCCTGAAAACGTAAGCGCCCCTACCGCTCCAGAATCGCCCTTGCCGTCGTCTCGTCCGTGATCAGGCCATTGATCAGGCCCCCGCTCAGCGCGGCTGCGATGGCCGCCACCTTGGCGGCGCCGACCGCGGCGCCGATGGTGGTGGTCTTCGCCGGCACTTCCGGCGGGATGCTGGTGAGGCGCTTGTTGGTGCCGGCCTTGAGCAGGCGGCCCTTCGCATCATACGCCCAGCCAGTGATCTCGCCGATCGCCCCCTGCCGCATCATCTCGAACAATTCGTCACGGGTGACGAAGCCGTCGATGTGGACCTGCGCCTTCTGGTCCATCTGGCCGATGCCGACGAGGCGCAAATCGGCCTTGGCCGCGACCGCCTTCACCTTGGCGATCGGCTCGATGCGCACCATCTTGTTGCGCTCGTCCTCCGACGACATCAGGAACGGCAGCGGCATCGGATAGTGCCGCGCGCCGGTCCGGTCGGCGAGCCGGCCGACGGTGTCGTAGAAGCTTGCCGAGCCGTCGGCAGAGATATTGCCGACCAGCGAGACGATCTGGTGATTGGGGCGGTCGATCGGCGTGACGCGCTCCACCGCGGCGCGCACTGCCCTGCCCGTTCCGAGTGCCACGATGACGGGCGTCTCCGAGCGCAGCGTGGAATCGAGCAGGTTGGCGCAGCGCTCGGCAATGCCTGCCGTTGCCTGCGGCGCCGCAGGATCTGCCGGCACCACTTCGCAATGGACGAGGTCGAACCGCTCCTTCAGGCGGGCCGCCAGCTCCATGCAGGCGGCGATGGGATGTTCGAGCCGGAAGGTGATGAGGCGTTCGGCGAGGCACAGCGAGACCAGCCGCTGCGCCGAGGCGCGCGAGACCTGGAGCATCTTGGCGATCTCGTCCTGGGTGTGGCCGGCAATGAAATAGAGCCAGCCGGCACGCGCGGCATCGTCGAGTCTCGATTTGTCGTTCTCGGCGGCCATGCGGGCCTACGCCTCCCAGAAATCGCTCATCCGCGCGAAGACCCGATCGGCCCCGGCGGCGGACAATATAGCGCGGCCGTCGCGGGTGCGATAATGGCCGCCGCCGACAAATCCCCAGACGGTCATGCCGGCCGCCTTGCCCGCCTGCACGCCGCTGACGCTGTCCTCGATCACCAGCGTGCGCGCGGGGTCCGCGCCCATCCTGTCCGCCGCGTAGAGGAACAGATCGGGCGCCGGCTTGCCATGGCTGACCATCTGCGCGGTGTAGATCCGCTTCCCGAAATGGGCCCGAAGACCGGTGACGTCGAGCGAGAGCGACACCCGGTCGATATCGCTGGACGAGGCCACGCAGAACGGCACGGTCAATCCTGAGATCACGGCCCCTGCCCCCGGGATCGGCTCGAGCGAGGCGGCAAACGTCTCCAATACGCGCGACTTCAATCGCGGCAGGAACGCATCCGGCACGACCTGACCCAGATTGCGATAATGCTGCTCGATCGCCCTGGTGCTGCGTCCGAGAAACAGTTCGAGCGCCTGCTCTACGCTGAGCACGAGATCGAATTCGGCCAGCACCTCGGACAGGCAGCGGCAGCTCAACAGCTCGCTGTCGACGAGCACGCCGTCGCAGTCGAAGATGATCAGATCGGGTTTTGGCCGGTTCTGGTCCATCGCGGCATTCGATCATATACCCATACGATGAGCAATAGCTCACCGCGGACCTTGCTGTCGCGGACTCCCTTCGAACCCGGATTCATCACGATTTTGCTTCTTGCGGCGTCTCCGAACCTGCGGCGGCGAGCGCCGCCCTGCGATCATGAATCAGATTCTCGAGGCGATGAGCGGCAACATTCAGGGTGGCAGCATCCAGGGCCTGTTCGTCGTCTGCCGCGGCGCGCTGCGCACGCAATATTTCGTCGATCTGATCTTCGATCTCCAGCAATTCCGAGGCGCTTCCGGCGTGTCTTATCCGTTGCCCCAACGCATAGAGCGTGTCGAGCGCCGGCCTGCCCGGCTTCAGTTCGCCGGATCGGAGAAACCGCCAGGCTGCCGCGACCACCGTGACGAGAGCGCCAAGCGCCATCGGTGCCAGGAAGATGGCATTGCTCCATTTGTCCAGGAACGAAAGCTGACTGCCGTTGTAGAACTCCGCCGCGCCCGCATGAACCGGAAGATAAGCGCCCGCGTCGGTGTCGGGCGCCTTGAACTGCGCCAGAATTGGCAGTTCGGCCAGAAGGTCCCTGCGAGCGGTCGTGAGGGCTTGCGTGAAACCCGCGATCATATCGTTATCGAGACTCTTCTTGCCGACCAGATAGAGAGCGGTCTGAAGCGTGGTCACGTCATCCTCAGGGACGGGAGGCGATCCGCGCAACGTGCCCTTGGGGATGTCGAAGCTCTCATAGGCACGTTGCTTTTCCGCAATGGCCCCGGCGCTCTCGATCGGAATCAGGACCGGGGCGGTCTTCGCGTTCTGGGGGAATAGCCCTCGCACCAGCGACAGGTATTTGTCGCTCAAGGGCATCACGAACAGGACGGCTCGTATCTCCTTGGTTTCGAGTGCCCGGCGGACCTGATCGAGCGCGACGCTCTTGAACGCGACGTTGGCGCGGTCAAGGTCATATGTGCGTCTCAACACGTCGACGAGCTTCTGGTTGGTGTCGCCGGCGACCACCCCGACCGTCGTACGCTTCAGGCCGGCCATATCCGTGATAGCCGAGCCCGGAGGCGCAACGAGCACCGCCACGGCCTGGGCCAGGACGACAATCGCCTGCGCCTCCGAGAGATCGCCGACGTCGCCGCGGACGACGGCAAGATCCGCCTTGCCCGAGGAGAACGCAGCCGCGGATTCGATCGGGCCGCTGGTCTCCACCACTTTGAGCCGCACCGGCGCGTTGTTGACGACCAGCCTGCTCGCCAGCGCCGATACGATTTTTGGAGCGTCGCCGTCGAGCGAGCCGACTGCGATCGATAGCGTTACCGGCCGCACGTACCAACGGTACGCGACGAGGCTTGCAGCAGTGGCGAGGGTAGCCAGGCCGACAATGACCACGATGCGGAGCCAGATTGGTAGCTTGATGGTACCCTCGCCCAATCGCGGCACGTCCCCATATTGACGGTCAGCGTTAACCTACGGGACGGCCGAGCGCCGTCTTGCGGTACAGGCAGTGGCGAGCTCCGAAGCCGCCCCCGCGCGTCGGATTGACTCCACGGCTTTCTGCCCAACGAAAACCATGCGCCCTCGCGTGCGCCTTGCGTTAGATCAAGGTTTCCGGAGCTGCACTCTCCTGGCGCGACAGGGCCAGCAATCCTGACACGTCAACGACTTGCGGCCGTCTCTGGCCCTCAATGCGCCACTTGCCGGTAGATCGCCGGCAGTGCCGCGGGCAATCGCTTGATGTTGCCGACGATCGCGTAGCCGCTGCGCCCGAACAGCGTCGGGAAATAGGATTGCGCCGCCGCGTCAACCGTCACGCCGAAGACCGCGATACCGCTCCGGCGCGCTTCCCGCACGGATTTCCTGGTGTCTTCGACCGCGAAACGCCCCTCGTAATGATCGACGTCGTTCGGCTTGCCGTCGGTGAGGACGAGCAGCAGTTTCTTGCGCTGCGGCTGGCGCGCGAGCTCGGCCGAGGCGTGGCGGACCGCCGCGCCGATCCGCGTGTAATAGCCGGGCTTGAGCGCGCCAATGCGGCGCTCGACCACGCCGCTCATCGGCACGCCGAACGCCTTGACGGTTTCGATCCGCACCCAGGAGCGTCGGCGCGAGGTGAAGGTCAGGATGCTGTGGTGGTCGCCGCAGGCCGACAGCCCATGCGTCAACACCAGCAGCGCCTCCTTCTCGACGTCGAGCACACGACAGCCATCGACCCAGGCATCCGTCGAGAGCGAGACGTCGACGAGCAGCGTGACGGCGAGATCATGCCCCTGCGGACGCATCGCCATGTGGACGCGATCGAGGCCTGCCCCGTTGCCGCCGGCACGGAGGTCGCAGCGCGCGCGCACCAAAGCGTCGAGGTCGAGGTCGTGTCCGTCGGCCTGGGCCCGCAGCAGTTCGTGACGTGGCCGCAACACCTCGAAGCGGCGGCGCACCTGGCGGATGTGCCGGCGCATGGTCTCGTCAGGCGTCCAGCATTCACCTTGCTCCGAAGCCGGTGATGCGAGCACGCGGCAATGATCCGGCAGATAGGCGCTGCTGCGATAGTCCCATTCGGGATAGGTCAGGTCCGCATTCAGCCGCGAGGCATCGAGCGCCTCCGGCGGCAGGTCGAGATCGAACTTGAACCGGCTCGCGGGCTTGCCGCTGCGCCGGCTGAGCGTGATCTCCTCGAGATCGTCGGCGGCCTTCTGCGCGTCCTCGTCGTCGCTGTCGTCGGCGGGGCGATCGACATTGACCATTTCGGCCATCGCCAGGATCTTCTCGAAACGGTTGAGCACGAAGGGATCGCGGCGATTGGCGCCGTCCTCGCGTTCTCGGACGGCGAAGCGCTTTCGACTGTCCCCGCTCGCGGGCTCCGCCCCGTCAGCGCGTTCATCCTCACCCGCATGCGCGGGCGACAGCTCGCGCGACCAGCATTCGCCCCAGAGCGGACATGGCAGGATCGGACGATAGCCGGGCGGCGCCTTGTCCGGCAGCGGTCCCGTGCCCATCATAGCCGGCCACAGCTTTCCTGCGGGTGCAGGTCCGGCGCCGAGCAAGGCGAGAGCGATCTGCTCGACTTCCTGCTCGATCCGCGGCAACGGCCGCCGCGGCCGGGCCTCGGCGGTCGCCGCGGCAAGCTGCGCGTAATCCGCGACGAGGCCGGGGAATTGCGTGAGCACGAAGACCGCCGTTTCGGCCGCACGGCGCAGCACCAGCAGATCACGCCGCAGCGGATCGGCCTCGCCGAGAGCCTCGACCGGCGCAACCGCAAACCACGCCGCGAGCCAGCGATAGAGCGATGCATTGAGCGCGCGGTCGGGAAACAGTGCAATGCGATCGGGGAGGAAGATGGTTGCGGCATCGCGGCCCGGCAGCTCGAGGCGCTCATCGCCGAGACCGATGCGCTGCCGCCAGCCGAGCCGGTGCCCGGACCTGCGGGCGCCGGCGCTCGCGATCTGCACACCGCTCTCGCCGCCGAGGGCGCGGAACATCACCGCAAGCCGGCCCTTCACTTCCGCAAGCGTCACCGCGAGATCGTCGTGAGCCGGATAGCTCGCGGTGCCGCCGACCATCCTGTGCCAGGCTCGGCCGACCGTCTCCTCCAGTTCGAGGAAGTCGAGCATCGGAGCGGCCTCACCCGATCACGGCGCGCGCGACGTCGAGCAGCGCGGCCTTGACATCGGCATCGTCGGTCAACGGCTCGATCATACCGGCGAGCACGGCGTCGGCGATGGGCGCGCCGGCGGCGATCAGGGTCGCACAATAGACGACGAGCCGGGTCGAGACGCCCTCCTCCAGATCATGGCCCTTGAGCGCGCGCAGCCGGCCGGCCAGCCCGACCAGCGGCCGCACGCGCTCGGCCGGCAGTCCGCTTTCGGCGGACACGACGGCGATCTCCTGCTCGGGGGCCAGGAATCCGAATTCGATGGCAACGAAGCGCTGCCGCGTCGAGGGCTTGAGCGCCTTGAGCAGCGTCTGGTAGCCGGGATTGTAGGAGACCACGATCATGAAACTCTCGGGCGCCGCGAGTTCCTCGCCGGTGCGCTCCAGCGGCAGGATGCGGCGATCGTCGGTGAGCGGATGCAGCACCACGGTGACGTCCTTGCGCGCTTCCACGACCTCGTCGAGATAGCAGATGCCGCCCTCGCGCACCGCGCGCGTCAGCGGGCCGTCGGTCCACACGGTGTCGCCGCCGCGGAGCAGATAACGGCCTGTGAGATCGGCGGCGGTGAGATCGTCATGGCAGGCGACCGTGTGCAGCGGCAGGCCGAGCCGCGCTGCCATATGCGCGACGAAGCGCGTCTTGCCGCAGCCGGTCGGCCCCTTCAGCAGGACCGGGAGCTGGTGGCGCCAGGCGTGCTCGAACAGCGCGCATTCGTTGCCGCTTGCGACATAGGGCGGCAGTGCGGGCGCCGGTGCCGTGACGGCATGAAGGGCAGCTTTCATGATCTCTCTCCGAATTCACCTGGACGAGGCGGCCGCGACGGACGCGGCCGCCTCTCTTTCCTATTCAGCCGGTTGCAGCGCGGCGGGAATGGCCGCCTGCCTCTCGCGGCCGGGCACCAGCACAGCCCAGACGAACATCAGTGCGGAAATCGCGACGAACACGCCGGAGCCGAGCCGGATCCAGTAGAAGAAGGCGAGCTGGTCCTGCACGTCCATGTAGCTCTGGCCGAGGATGCGCTGGAGATGGACCTGGATCACGCCGGCGAAGGTCAGCGCGAAGGTCATCGTCATCATGGCCGTGCACATGATCCAGAAGCTGGCCATGCTGAGCCATTGATTGTACGGCGCGCGTCCCTTGAGCTGCGGGATCGCATAGGCCATCACCGACAGGTTCAGCATCACGTAGGCGCCGAAGAAGGCGAGATGGCCGTGTGCGGCGGTGACCTGGGTGCCGTGGGTGTAATAGTTCACCGATGACAGCGTGTGCAGGAAACCCCAGACGCCGGCTCCCAGGAAGGCCATCACCGAGCAGCCGACCGACCACAATAGCGCGGCGCGGTTCGGATGCTTGCGACCGGCCTTCCAGGTCATCTGCACCGTGAAGATCACCATGGTGAAGAACGGCGCGACTTCGAGCGTGGAGAACAGCGAGCCGATCCACTGCCAGTAGCCGGGAGCGCCGATCCAGTAGAAGTGATGACCGGTGCCGAGGATTCCGGAGAACAGCGCAAGGCCGATGATGACGTAGAGCCATTTCTCCACCACCTCGCGGTCGATGCCGTTGAGCTTGATCATGAGATAGGCGAGCACGGAGGCCATGATCAGCTCCCAGACACCCTCGACCCAGAGATGGACGACGTACCACCAGTACATCTTGTCGAGCGCGAGATTCGCCGGGTTGTAGAAGGCGAACAGGAAGAAGATCGCAACGCCCCACAGGCCGCACAGCAGGATGTTCGTGACCGTGGTCTTGCGGCCCTTCAGCGCCGTCATGGTGACATTGAAGAGGAACATCAGGCAGACGACGACGATGCCGACCTTGATGATAAAGGGCTGCTCGAGGAATTCGCGGCCCTCGTGATAGTGGAAGAGATAGCCGACCACGGCGACGCCCGCCGCGCCAAAGAACATCCAGAACTGAAGCTTCGCGAGCATCGGGCTGTACAGCTCGGTCTCGGTCTCCTCGGGCAGCAGGTAGTAGGTCGCGCCCATGAAGCCGATCAGCGACCACACGATCAGCGCGTTGGTGTGAATCATCCTCACGATGTTGAACGGCAGCAACGTCGACAGCGTGTTGGGCAGGACGTAGATGGTTCCGGCGAGCAGGCCGAACAGGACCTGCGCCAGGAACAAGGTCAGCGCGCCATAAAAATACAGCATCGCGACTTTCTGGGTCTGGTATTTCATCTCGGGTTCTCTCTGGCTTGAAAGAGGAAGGCAGCTTGTTCAGCCGGCCTGGTTCGGCGGCCAACTCTGGCGCTTGATCGTCGAGGTCCATTGCAGGAAATCGGCGAGATCGTTGAGCTCCTGGTCGGTGAGGTTGAACTGGGGCATCTGCCGCCGGCCCGGCGCGCCCGAGGGCTGCGCCTGCATCCATGCCTTCAGCGTCTCGCGCGCAGCGGCCGGGTCCTCCTTGCCGCCCCAGCGATCCCAGACGTTGCCGACTTCGGGGGCGAAATAAGCGCCCTCGCCGAGCAGCGTGTGGCAGTTGATGCAGGAGTTCTTCTCCCAGACATGCTTGCCGCGGGCGACCGACGACGTCAGCGTGGTCGCATCGGTCGAGCTCGTGGCCATGTAGTAATGGCTGTGCGCCGTCAGCCCTATGAAGATGGCGAAGAAAAAGGCCGAGCCGCCGTAGAAGACATTTCGAGCGGCCGACTTGGTCAGGCGTTCAGCCATTGCCAATCCTTTCCGGTTGGTTGTCTAGAGAATGCGATGCTGCGATTTATTGCCGCTTCGCCCGTCCGGTTCTTTGTCAGGGCGCAATGAGCGCGTCAGATCAGGGCGGCGATGGCCGAGGCGAGCCAGGCAAACAGAAGCAGGATGACGATCCAGGCGCTGACGAGGCCGCGCCAGAGCGCGGGCACGGCGCGCAGATCCATGAAATCGAGGGCGATTCGGCGGCCCTTGATCACGGCGAGCGCCAGCAGCACGGCGTTGCCGAGCCACGGCCGCGGCATCAGCGGCGGGAGCAGGATGGTTGCGAGCGCAAGGCCGATCAGCACGATCCAGGTGTTGTCGAGGCGATCCGGCATCCTCATCGCACCAGATAGAGAATCGGGAACATGACGATCCAGACCAGATCGACCATGTGCCAGAAGGCCGTTCCGGTCTCGACACCGGAGACCTCTGCACGGCGGCAGACCACGGCGAGAATGACGATGCCGAGGCCGACATGAAGGAGATGGAATCCGGTGAGGAGGAAGTAGAGCGTGAAGAACGGGTTGGTTTCGAGCCCGACGCCGCGCCCGATCTCATCGGCATATTCCACGAGCTTGATCGCGATGAAGAAGCCGCCGAGCGCCATGGCGATGAGGAGCCAGCGGCGCGTCGTTCGCCTTTCACGCGCCCGCGCGGCTTTCGTGGCCCGCGCCGCGGCCCAGCCGCTGGTCACCAGCACGAGCGTGTTGAGGCCCGCGAGGTGTGAATTGAGTGTCTCCTGCCCCGCCTCGAACATCGCGGGATGGATGGCGCGGGCGACCACGAACGCCCCGAGGAACAGGCCGAAGGCGACAAGCTCGCTGAAGATCAGCACCCAGATCATGGGATCGCCGGGGAGATCCTCCAGGATTCCCCAGCCGGTTCCTTGTTGTTCGCAATCGGCAGCCGACATCGTCTTTCCGGATCAGGACACCGGCCAGATGTAACCGAGCCGTCCAGTTCGGAATTTGTCGCAGGACAAACTGGCTGCCGCGGCGAACATCTTTGCGCCGACGCAACGTCCGGCCCGTCTGATCGCGCTACGAAGCGGCTCAGGGTTCCCACGGAGCAGCGGACAATGACATGAGCGATGCACAGATCGGGCTGATGACCGCGACCCCCATCATCATCGCCTTCGCCATCGCACTCCGGCGCATGGGCGTATTGTCCACGGTCGCGACCGTGTCGGCGGTAAGCCTTTCCGTCGCGATCGCAACGGTGCTGTTCACGACACAGTAACAGCGCACTGAGGTGCGGGGTCGCGCTCAGCCGTTGCGGGACCTACGATCGGGCGCCATCCTTGGCAGGACGAGCTGAAACCTCGTGCCCGCGCCGGGTTCGCTTTCGAGCCGAAGCCGTCCGCCCAATCGGCCGACGACGATGCTATGGACGATATGCAAGCCGAGGCCGCTCGCGCCGTCATGCCGGCGCGTGGTGAAGCAGGGGTCGAAGGCCTGCCGCTCTACGTTGGGTGCCATGCCGCAGCCGTCGTCGGAAAAGAGCACCTCCAACCATCCATGATCAATGGCACGGACCGAGACGTTGATAGTCCCGGTCTTGCCATCGGAGAATGCATGCGTCATCGCGTTGACGGCAAGATTGGTGAGCACCTGTCCGAAAGGACCGGGATAGCTGTCCATGACGAGATCGGCATCGCAGCTGAAACTGAGCGTGATCTCGTGCGTTCGCAGCTGACGCTCGAACTGCGAGAGAACCTGACCAGTCAGCTCGCCTGCATCGAAGCTACGCCGGTATGACTCGGTCTGATCGGCCGCAACCTGCTTGAAAGACTGAACGCGCTCGGCAGCGTGACCGAGATTGTTGACCAGTTGAGCCGACGCGTCGCTGACCAATTCCAGAAATCCAGTCAATGTCGAACGCTTGAGATTGCCCCGCGCCACCTCCGCCGCGAACTGCTCGGCCTTGCGTTGCAGCGTCGAGGCGACAGTCAGGCTGCTGCCGAGCGGCGTGTTGATCTCGTGCGCAACACCGGCAACCATGCGCCCGAGTGCGGCCAGCTTTTCAGCCTCAATCAGAATATCCTGGATATCGCGCAAATGTCGAAGCGCGGTCTCGGCGGCATCCCTCGCGCTACGGACCTCCCGCTCGGCGCGCTTGCGTTCGGTGACTTCCTCCGCCGCCACATTGATCGCGACAATTTCGCCGCCCGGCATCCGGAGCGGATGCCAATAGGTGACCCAGGAGCGCTCCTCGGGCTGATCAGTCCGCTGTCCTGCCACTTCGATGCCGATCACGGGGGCGCCCGTCGCGACGATCGAGCGCACAATCTGCTCGACCGAATCGGCCAACGCGGGCACGCAGTCCCTGACCGTATGCCCAAGATGCCCCTCGACGGATATGCCGCAGATTTCAGTCAGGCGCCGGTTGATGAGCAGGTATCGGCAGTCCAGCGACAGACAGGCGAGCCCGATCGGGGCGGTATCGTAGATCAGTTGCAACGCCGGCAATGTCGAGACCAGCGTCACCTCCGAAGCCGGTGACGGCCGCACTGTACTGGTCACTCAAGTTCCCCGTTGTCCCTTGCGCCAGTCGCATGACATTCGCAGGAGTCGTACCGACCGTTGATCTAGATCAACGGGACAAGGAATGCCCTTCGTTGCGAACCTCGGTCGTCGCCCCTGCCTTTCACAGCTATCGCGCGGTGCCGCCATCTGTCGGCTTGCGAACTCCGCGCGACTTTCATGGCAATTTTGAAGCCGCCGGATCGCCGCCTGCTGGCGGGATCGCACCGTCTAAAACAGAACCTCGTCTAAAACAGAACAAAGGCGCCGATCAGCAACCCCGCCGCAAAGGAGCAGAGACCCAGGGTGGAGACCGAAACGATGCGCACGAGAATGCGAAGCCGCGCCTCGTACTCATCGTCTGTCATGTCTTGGATTCGAGCCGCCACTGGCGCTGCCCTGCCCGTGCTCTATTCGGCCCCTTCGAGCTATACCCCAATCATGGTCAAGGCGAGGCATTTGCCCCGGTCGCGATGCCGTGATCGAAATTGAGGAAAACCGTAACTATCTCAAGGGTGAGCAAAGCGAAGCGCAGCCAACCCACAAGGGCAATCGAGGCCGAGGCGGGCTGCAGCCCGCCCGGAGCGTAGCGAAATACAGCCCGGATCGCGCTTCAATCCCTCCGGGCTGCGCGGCGTCACCTGCGCTGGTTATACACGTCGATGCACACCGCCCCGAGCAGCACCAGGCCCTTGATCACCTGCTGATAATCGATGCCAATGCCGAGGATGGACATACCGTTGTTCATCACACCCATGATCATGGCGCCGACCACGGCGCCGCCGACGCGCCCCACCCCGCCATAGGCCGAGGCGCCGCCGATAAAGCAGGCGGCGATGACGTCGAGCTCGAAGCCGAGGCCCGCCTTTGGAGTCGCGGTGTTGAGCCGTGCGGCGAAGACCAGGCCGGCGAGCGCGGCCAGCACACCCATGTTGACGAAGGTCAGGAACGTCAGCCGCTCTGTCTTGATACCTGACAGGCTCGCCGCCTTGGCGTTGCCGCCGACGGCGTAGATCTGCCGGCCGATCACGGTACGGCGGGTGACAAAGCCGTAGAGCGCAATCAGCGCGGTCATGATCACCAGCACGTTGGGCAGGCCGCGGTGCGAGGCGATCAGATAGGTGAAATAGAGCACGGCGCAGGCAAGCAGAATGCTCTTGCCGAGGAAGAACGCATAGGGTTCGACCTCGATGCCGTGCGACTGCTCGCGCGACCGTCCCTTGGCGCTGGCATAGACGAGGCCGAGCGCGAGCACCGCGCCGATCAGCATCGACGTCGGGTGCAGCGTGCCGGCCTCAGGCAGCAGTTCGGGAATGAAGCCCGACGAAAGCTTCTGGAAGGTCGGCGGGAACGGCCCGAGCGACTGACCTTGCAGCACCGCGAGCGCCAGCCCCTTGAACACCAGCATGCCCGCCAGCGTCACGATGAAGGACGGGATCTTGAAATAGGCCACCCAATAGCCCTGCGCGGCGCCGATGGCGGCGCCGAGCGCGAGGCAGATGACGAAGGCCAGCGTGTAGTCGACCTTGTAGGTCACCATGAGCAGCGCGGCGACCGCGCCGACAAAACCCGCGACCGAGCCGACCGACAGGTCGATGTGGCCGGTGACGATCACCAGCAGCATGCCCAACGCCATGATGACGATGTAGCTGTTCTGGAGCACCAGGTTGGTAAGGTTCAGCGGCTGCAGCAGCGTGCCGCCGGTCATGACCTGGAAGAACAGCATGATCGCGACCAGCGACATCAGCATGCCGTAGTTGCGCAAATTGTTCTTGATGAAGTTGCCGTGCTGGCGCTCTTCAGGCAGCGAAACCGTCTTGTCGGTCATGGCTGCGTTCCTCCCATCTCCGCGGCCTCAGGCACGCCGTTTCCGTTGTTTCGCTCGTTGCGCATGATGGCGCGCATGATCTTTTCCTGTGTCGCCTCCGCGCCCCTGAACTCGCCGACGAAGGCGCCGTCGTTCATGACGCAGATGCGGTCGCAGATGCCGAGCAGCTCGGGCATCTCCGAGGAGATCACCACGACACCCCGGCCGGCCTCGGCCAGCTCGTTGATGATACAGTAAATCTCGTATTTGGCACCGACGTCGATGCCCCGGGTCGGCTCATCCAGGATCAAAACCTTGGGGTCGGTCATCAGCCATTTCGACAGCACCACCTTCTGCTGGTTGCCGCCGGAGAGCTGGCCGGTCTCCTGGTAGACGTCGGAACAGCGGATCCGCATGCGGTTGCGATAGTCGCTGGCGACCTTGAGCTCGGCGATGTCGTCGATCACCTTTCCGGGCGCGACCTGGTCGAGGCTGGCGAGCGTGATGTTCTTGCGGACGTCGTCGGCGAGGATCAGGCCGAGCTGCTTGCGGTCCTCGGTGACGTAGGCAAGGCCGGCATCGATCGCCGCGGCCACGCTCGGCAGCGCGATCTCATGGCCCTCGAGCTTGATACTGCCGCTGATATTGGTGCCCCAGGAGCGCCCGAACAGGCTCATGGCGAATTCGGTGCGGCCGGCGCCCATCAGCCCGGCAATGCCCACGACCTCGCCGCGCCTGACGCCGAAATTGACGTTCTTGATCACCTGCCGCTCGGGATGGATGGGGTGATAGACCGACCAGTTCGCGACGTCGAGCACAGGCTCGCCGATCTTCACGCTGCGCTCCGGGAAACGGTGCGCCATATCGCGGTTCACCATGCTGCGGATGATGCGGTCTTCCTGGATCGGCTCGGCATGGCAGTCGATGCTGTCGACGGTGCGGCCGTCGCGCAGCACGGTGATGTGATCGGCGACCTTGGCGACCTCGTTGAGCTTGTGCGAGATCAGGATCGAGCCGATGCCCTGCTCGCGGAACGCCATCAGCCGTTCGAGCAGCGCGGCGCTGTCGGCCTCGTTGAGGCTCGCGGTCGGCTCGTCCAGGATCAGCATCCGCACCCGCTTGGACAGCGCCTTGGCGATCTCGACCAGCTGCTGCTTGCCGACGCCGAGATCGGTGATCAGCGTATCCGGGGATTCCTTGAGGCCGACCTGCGCCAGCAGCTCGCGCGTGCGCCGGTAGACCTCGTCGCGGTCGATCACGCCGAACTTCGACGGCGGATGCGACAGGAAGATGTTTTCCGCGATCGACATGAGCGGGATCAGCGCCAGCTCCTGGTGGATGATGATGATGCCGAGCGCCTCGGAATCGTTGATGTCGCGGAAACGACGCTCCTCGCCGTCGAAGACGATGGTGCCCTCGTAGCTGCCTGCCGGATAGACGCCGCTGAGCACCTTCATCAGCGTCGACTTTCCGGCGCCGTTCTCGCCCACGAGCGCGTGGATCTGCCCGGCCTGAACCGAGAAATTGACGTCGCGCAGCGCCTGCACGCCCGAAAAGCTCTTGCTGACGTTGCGCATCTCCAGCATGGCGGTCATGATTCACGTTCCTCGATCGCTGCTAGTTCATCTCTCCCCGCTTGCGGGGAGAGATCGGATCGCATAGCGAGATGCGATCCGGGTGAGGGGGAGTCTCCGTGAGGGCAACTCTCACCGCCCCCGTGGAGAGCCCCCTCACCCTAACCCTCTCCCCGCACGCGGGGAGAGGGGAAAGAGAGAGTCTTACTGGAACTGCGACTTCTTGTAGTAGCCGCTGTCGACCAGCACCTTCTCCCAATTGTCCTTGTAGACCACGACCGGCTTGAGCAGATAGGACGGCACGGTCTTGACGCCGTTCTCGTAGGTCTTGGTGTCGTTCACCGTGACCTGCTTGCCGGCGAGCGCGGCGTCGACCATGTCGGCGGTCACCTTGGCGAGGTCGCGAGTGTCCTTGAAGATGGTCGAGTACTGATCGCCGCGCAGCATGGCCTTGATCGAGGGCACCTCGGCGTCCTGACCGCTGATGATCGGCATCGGCTGGTCGGCGCTGCCGTAGCCGACGCCCTTCAGCGAGGAGATGATGCCGATCGACAGGCCGTCATAGGGCGACAGCACGGCATTGACCTTCTTGTTGCCGTAGTAGGCGCTGAGCAGATTGTCCATGCGGGCCTGGGCGGTGGCGCCGTCCCAACGCAGGGTCGCGACCTTGTCCATGCCCATCTGGCCGGAGACCACGACGAGCTTGCCGCTGTCGATATACGGCTTCAGCACGCTCATCGCGCCGTTGTAGAAGAAGTAGGCGTTGTTGTCGTCGGGCGAGCCGCCGAACAGCTCGATGTTGAACGGGCCCTTGCCGTCCTTGAGGCCGAGCCCCTGCACGATCGATTCCGCCTGGAGCACACCGACCTGGAAATTGTCGAAAGTGGCGTAATAGTCGACGTTCGGGGTGCCGCGGATCAGGCGGTCATAGGCGATCACGGTGATGCCCTTTGCTTTCGCCTGCTTGAGCACGTCCGACAGCGTGGTGCCGTCGATCGCGGCGATCACCAGCGCCTTGGCGCCCTTGGTGACCATGTTTTCGACCTGCGAGAGCTGGTTCGGGATGTCGTCTTCGGCATATTGCAGGTCGGTGTTGTAGCCGCGCTCCTTCAGCACCTTGACCATGTTGTTGCCGTCGTCGATCCAGCGCGCGGAGGATTTGGTCGGCATGGCGATGCCGACGGTCGCCTTCTCCTGCGCGGAGGCCGGGCCTGCCGCCATCGTCGCAGCGCCGGCCAGCGCCAGCGCGAGGAATGTGGTCTTCAGTTTCAGCATGTTTCACTCCCTTTGGGTGTCAGACTGTTTCTTTGGTTTCGTCGAGAACGGAGGTCGGTTGCCTTGGGGTCTCCTATGCGAGCTTGACGTCGGGCTCCGCGCGACCGCGCGCGGATGCCTCTAACAGGAAGGTACAGCCGGCTTGCGGATCGGCGGCGCGTGCCGCGGCGTCCATGTCCTGCCACGCCGAGGTGACGAGAAGGCGCGACAGATCGGGGCCGACAAAGGCCGGGCAGCTCGACTGCTTGGCCGGCACGCTGAGCGAGCGCAGGCGCTCGCCTTGGGGAGAGTAGACGTCGACGCGGCTCGCGCCCCAGCACGCATTCCAGATGTTTCCGTCGGCATCGCACACCGAGCCGTCGAGACCGCCGATGCCGCTGTGGCGCAGCAGCACCTCCGGCTCGCCGCGCGGCAGACCCGTCGCTGGGTTGAGCGGCACGGCATAGAGCACCGCGCGCGGTGTGTCAGTGAAGTAGCCGGTCGCGCCATCCGGCGAGAAACAGATCGAATTGGGGATGCTGATGCCGGGAAACAGCGTGGAGATCTTGCCGCGCTGGAGCGCGTAGATCGCGCCCGCCTTCGGCTCGGCCTTCTTGCCCATGGTGCCGATCCAGAACGTGCCGGATTGATGCACGCGGCAATCGTTGGAGCGCGTCGCCGGATTGTCCGCTTCGAGCGGGAGGAACAGCGTCATCGCACCATCGGCGAGCGCGCGGATGTAAAGGCCATCCTCCGCGACGATCAACTGCCGCCCGGCATCGATGCGCCCGAGCGCGCTGGCCATGCGGCCGAGCGCATGGCTGCGGACAGAGCCGCTGCCGAGCTGCGCCTCGAACAGCTTGCCCTCGCGAATGTCGAACCACCAGGCGGTATCGGTGGTGACGTCATAGGTCGGCCCTTCGCCGAGATGACATTGCTCGGTCGATAGAACCGAGGTCGGCACCTGTTCCATCATGGCGCTCTCACTCCAAAGCGATAGACGGTGTGATGCCGATAGACTTGGCCGGGATCGAGGCGCGGGCTCGGAAAGTCTGGCCGGTTCGGCGCGTCGGGCCAGATGTGCGGCTCCAGGCACATGGCGTCCGATTGCCGGATCAGCTTGCCGCCCTTGCCTGAGATCGTGCCGTCGAGATAGTTGCCCGAGTAGACCTGGAGCCCGGGCTGATTGGTCAAAAGCTCCATGACACGCCCCGAACGAGGAGCCTCCAGCCGCGCCGCGAGCGCGAGCTTGCCGTCACGGCCGAGGCAATAGGTGTGATCATAGCCCCTGCCGTTGCGCAATTGCTCGTGGCTCTCGCGGATGCGGGCGCCGACCGCCTTGGCGTCGCGGAAATCAAACGGCGTGCCGGCGACGCCGCGCGGTGGCTCCGGCAGCGGAATGGCGGTGGGATCGATGGCGAGGAAATGCTCGGCCGCGACCGTGAGCTTGTGGTCGAGGATCGACACCCCCGACGTCGCGCCTTCCAGATTGAAGAAGCTGTGGTTGGTCAGGTTGACGATGGTCGGCCGGTCGGTGCGCGCTTCCATCATCAGCGACAGCTCAGCCGGGCCGGTGACCCGATAGGTTAGCCGCACGTCGAGCTTGCCTGGGTAATTCTCCTCGCCGTGCGGACTGGAATAGCTGAGCGTCACCGCGGGCTCGGCGCCCTCCTCGATGCCGGCAATGTCCCAGAGCTTGCGATCAAAACCGTCGAGGCCACCATGCAGCGCGTTCGGGCCGTTGTTGACGGGAAGCTGCACGGTTTCGCCGTCGAGCGTGAACTGTCCCCTGGCGATGCGGTTGGCGTACCGGCCAACGGTCGCCCCCAAAAACTTCCGCTCGGCGAGATAGCCGGCAAAGGCGTCATGGCCGAGCACGACGTCGTCAGTGCCACCTTTGGCGTCGGGCGCGATCAGCGCCTGGATCACCGCGCCGTGGGTGATGATGCGGGCCTCGAAGCCCCCCTCTCCGCGCAGCACAATGCGCTCGACCTTGCGGCCGTCGGGCAGTGTTCCGAAGACGTCTTTTTCTATTTTCTTTGAGCCAGCCATGGTCAATCCACAAACGGTTCGACGATCGTGCGCTTGCCGAGCAGGAAAGAGTCGGCGACGAGACGCAGCGGCGCCAGATCGACATCGCTCGCGCCTGACGCCGCCAGCTTGACGAAACGCTGGTACAGTTCGCGATATTCCTGATCGGGCGCCTCGGCAATGGCCTTGTCGTCCACGGCCATCCGCCGCCCGCCACCGGACAAGGTCATCCTGCCCTGATCGGTCTCCACGAGGATATCCCAGCTCTGCGGCCCGGTCTGACGGAAGTCGAACGCGGCGGTGATGGGCAGGCCGTCGATATCAGTCAGCTTCAGGTCCGCGGCGATCGGGGCCTGGCAATTGGCGGGAAAGGCAAGCTCGGCCGCCGTCACGAACACGGGTTGCGGCAGGATGCGGGTCAGGATCGACAGTGCATTGATGCCCGGATCGAACACGCCGAGCCCGCCCGGCTCCCAGATCCAGGCCTGGCCGGGATGCCAGACGCGGACGTCTTCCTTCCAGTTGATGTGCACGGATTTGATCCGGCGGCTCGCCAGCCACTCGCGGGCCGGCTCGACCGCCGGTGCGTAGCGCGAATGCCAGGTCGCAAACAGCGTGCGCTTGGCATCAGCTGCCATCGCGATCAGCGGATCGAGCTCGGCCACACCGGTGCCCGGCGGCTTCTCCAGCATGACGTGCTTGCCGGCTTTGAGCGCTGCGGCGGCCTGGGCGCGGCGCACCTGCGGCGGCGTGCAGAGCGAGATGGCGTCGATCGGCGGCCCGTTCTCCAGCAGCTCCTCGATGGTGGCGAAATGCGGCAGCTCCGGGAGCGAAGCGTTGCGGCTCGCCACGGCTGCAAGTGTCGCGCCCGATGTCGCGGCGATCGCGCCGACATGCTGGTCCCGCGCGATCTTGCCGAAGCCGACGATGGCGATGCGTAGGTCTGTCACGCTTGTTCTCCAGTGTCCGCCGACGGCAGCACTTCGGCCGGGCCGGTCTCGATCACCGTGCCCTCGTGGCGGCGCATGCCGTTGTGAATGACGTAAATCATGGCCTCCGAGGCCGCCTCGGCATCGCCTGCGGCGATGGCATCGACGATCTTCTGGTGCCAGAGCAGCACAGTGTCGCGGTCCTCCGTCTCGACGGGCGCGCTGAGCAGGAACGAGGCGCGCAACGCGGCCTCGATGACATGCCCTATCGAACGCATGAACAGATTGCCGGAGGCGCGCGCCACGGCCACGTGCAGCGCGAGATCGGCATCGGCAAAGCCGACGGAGTCGGACGCTTCACGCCGCATGCGGTCCATGCTGCGGCGAAGCTCGGCGACATCCTCCTCGGACCGCTGTCCTGCGGCGAGCATCGCCGCGCGCGGCTCGACCGCCAGGCGAATCTCGGCGAGATCGTTGAGGAAGCGCTTGTCGATGCCGGCATCGAGATGCCAGGCCAGCACGTCGGCGTCGAACATGTTCCAGGCGCCGCGCTCGCGCACGACGGTGCCGACCCTGGCCTTGGTGGTGAGCAGGCCCTTGGCGACCAGCGTCTTCACGCTTTCGCGCAACACCGGCCGCGACACGCCGAACATCGCGATCATCTCGGCGTCGCCCGGCAGGCGTGTGCCCTCTGCATAGCGGCCGGCGATGATGTCGACGCCGATCGAACGCGCCACCTCCGCATGATTGGAATGGGCCCGCCGCGTCGGAATGACGACGATGCGCGAGGTCATGAGGCCGCTCCCATGCTCTTCGCCACGGGCCGGCGGGCGAGTGCGACCAAGCCCTGCTGCAAGGCGATAAAGGCGAACAGCAAGACGCCGGTCGCGATCTTGGTCCACCAACTCGACAGCGTCCCGTCGAAATTGATGTAGGTCTGGATCATGCCCTGGATGAGCACGCCGAGGAACGTGCCGATCACCGAGCCCCGCCCGCCCGCGAGCAGCGTGCCGCCGATCACGACGGCGGCGATGCTGTCGAGCTCGACGCCGACGGCGGAGAGCGAATAGCCGGCGCTGGTGTAGAAGGAGAAGACGATGCCGGCTATCCCGGCGAGCAGGCTCGACAGCATGTAGATCTTGATCGTCATCTTGCCGACGGCAACGCCCATCAGGCTTGCGGTGGTCCGGCTGCCGCCGAGCGCATAGACGTTGGCGCCGAACCTCGTGAGATGCAGCAGCAGAACCCCGCCGATCACGATCACCAGCATGATGATCGCGACCGCCGTCAATCGTCCACCGCCGGGCATGCGCAACGCAAAGTCCGACACGGTCGAATAGACCGGCGCGGTGATCGGCACCGATTCCGTCGACAGCAGGAAGCTTGCACCCCGCGCGAGAAACATGCCGGCCAGCGTGACGATAAAAGGCGGCAGGTCGAAGACGTGGATGACCGCGCCCATCGCCGCGCCAAAGGCGGCCGAGAGGACGAGGATGGCGACGAAGGCGACCAGCGGCGGCACACCCCAGCGCTCGATCGCCAGCGCGACGAACACGGTGGTGAAACCGATCACCGAGCCGACCGAAAGATCAATGCCGCCGGAGATGATGACGAAGGTCATGCCGGTTGCGACGATGCCCAGGAAGGCGTTGTCGGTCAGAAGGTTGCCGACAACGCGGGTCGAGGCAATGTTGGGGAATTGCATGGCGCAGAGCGCGAAGCCCGCGACGAGCACGATCGCCGTGATGAGGACAGGCGGCAGGCCTCTCATGCTTTGGTCCTCCGCAGCCGCGCAGCGATCCCGGCCAGGCCGGAGAATTTCGGCGATTGCAGCAGCAGCACCGCGAGCACCACCACCGCCTTGACCAGCAGATTGAACTCCGGCGGATAGCCCGACAACAGGATTCCCGTGTTCATGGTCTGGATGATCAGCGCACCCAGGACGGCCAGAACGAGACTGAAGCGGCCGCCGAACAGCGAGGTGCCGCCGATCACCACCGCGAGGATGGCGTCGAGCTCGAGCCAGAGGCCGGCATTGTTGGCATCCGCCCCCATGATGTCGGCCGCGGCGATCACCCCGGCGAGCGCGGCGCAGACGCCGCACCAGACATAGACCGCCAAGATCATAGCGCGAGTACCGACGCCCGCGAGCTCGCTCGCACGCGCATTGCCGCCGGTCGCCTCGATCAGGAGGCCGAGCGCGGAGCCGCGCACGACCGCGCCGGTGAGGATCAACATCCCTAAGGCAATCACAACCGGGACCGGCAGTCCGAGCACCGAGCCATTGCCGAGCCAGACCAGGTCCGGCGAGGAGAACGTCACGATCCGCCCTTCAGTGATGAGCTGGGCGATGCCGCGCCCGGCGACCATCAGGATCAAGGTCGCCACGATCGGCTGCATGCCGAGCACGGCAACGAGAAAGCCGTTCCAGAGGCCGCAGACGAGGCCGGCGCCGAGCGCGGCCGCCAGCACGATCGGAAGACTGTGGCTGTCGGCAAGGCTCGCCGCGATCGCGCCGCAGATCGCCATCACCGCGCCGACCGACAGATCGATGCCGCGCGTCGCGATCACCAGCACCATGCCGAGCGAGAGCAACGCGACCGGCGTGCCGCGGTTGAGCACGTCGATCAGGCTGCCGAACAGGCGGCCGTCCTGCAGGCGCAAATCGAAGAATTGCGGCGATACCACGCGGTCGACCGCGAGGATGACGATCAGCGCGAGGATCTGGGCAAGACCGCGGCGCGGCAACAGCGCTGTCATGTGTGGGCCCCAAGCGCAACCGTGACGCTATCGGCGGCAATGGCGGCGAGAATGTTGCCGACGTCGATCGCCTCGCCCGCGAGCTCCTCGACATGAGCGCGATCGCGCAGCACCACGACGCGGTCCGAATAGGTCACGATTTCGTCGAGCTCCGAGGAGATCACGAGCAGCGAAAGCCCGTCGTCGCAGAGCTCGCGGATCAGGCGGATGATCTCGGCATGCGCGCCGACGTCGATGCCGCGGGTCGGCTCGTCCAGCACGAGAAGCCGCGGCGAGGTCGCGAGCCAGCGCGCCAGCAGCACTTTCTGCTGGTTGCCGCCGGAGAGCAGGCCGACGGGACGCTCCGGATCCGCCGGGCGGATATCGAACATCTTGACGTAGCGGCGCGCGATCTCGTCCTGTTCGCGGCGCGACAGCGGACGATGCAGGCCGCGCTTGGCCTGGAGCGCGAGCACGATGTTTTCGCGCACGCTGAGCTCGGCGACGATGCCGTCGGTCTTGCGCTCCTCCGGGCAATAGCCAAAACCGTGACGCACGCCATCGCGCGGCGAGTGCAGCCGCACGGCTGCGCCCTCCACCCTCGCCTGCCCGCGATCGGCGCGCTCGGCGCCGAACACCAGCCGCGCCGTCTCGGTACGGCCGGAGCCGAGCAGCCCGGCAAGGCCGACGACCTCGCCGTGGCGCAGCTCGAGATTGAAGGGCGCGACATAGCCAGCCTTGCCGAAGTTCTCGAAGCTGGCGCAGACCTCGCGCGGCTTGTGCTCGCCTGCAGAGGCCCGCGCGCTGGTGGTTTCCGCGAGTTCGCGGCCGAGCATCATGCGGATCAGATCGAGGCGCGGCAGCGAGGCGGTCTCGCGCTCTCCGACGAGGCGGCCGTTGCGCAGCACCGTGATGCGGTCGGAGATCTCATAGACCTGGTCGAGGAAGTGGCTGACGAAGACGATGCCGATGCCGCGCTTGGCAAGCTTTCGCATGATGCCGAAGAGGATCTCGACCTCGTGACGGTCGAGGCTCGCGGTCGGTTCGTCCAGAATCAGCGCGCGCGCGGAGAGGTCGACCGCACGGGCGATCGCGGTGACGTGCTGGATAGCCACGGAATAATTGCCGAGGGGCGCTGCGACATCGATGTCGAGGCCGAAATCGGCGAGCAGCGCCTTGGCGCGGCGGCGCATCTCGCCTTCGCGCACGATACCGAAGAGCATCGGCTGGCGGTCGAGAAACAGGTTCTGCGCCACCGAAAGGTTCGGCAGCAGATTGACCTCCTGGTAGACGGTGGCGATACCCGCCTGGAGCGCCGCCTTGGCGGAGCGCGGCGCGACCTCGACACCGCCGAGGCGGACAATGCCGGCATCGCGCGGGAACACGCCGGTGACGACCTTGATCAGCGTGGACTTGCCGGCACCGTTCTCGCCGAGCAGCGCATGGATCTCGCCGGCACGGAGTGTGAAGTCGACCTCCTGCAGCGCGCGCACGGCACCGAAGCTCTTGCTGATCCCGCGCACCTCCAGCAGGGAAGCGCTGTTCTCCATGGCAAATTCACTCCCACCGGCGCCCGCCCATGACGCGGACACCCAGCCTAGTCGTTCGCGCGGCGGTTTCGAAGAGGGCGCCGGGCCGCAAGCAAGCGGTCCGGCGCGATGCCCGGCTCAGTAGCCGAGGCCCTTCTTGCTGTCGTATTCCTTCTGCGGATTGTCGGCGGCGGTCAGCAGCCTGGATTCAGTCTGGATCCATTTCGGCGGCACCGTGCCCTTCTCCTTGAACGCCGCGACGACATCGAAGGCCGGGCCCGCCATGTTCGGCGTCAGCTCGACCGTCGCATTGGCCTCGCCAGCTACCATCGCCTTGAAGATATCGGGGACCGCGTCGATCGAGACGGTGAGGATGTCCTTGCCCGGCTTGAGACCGGCTTCCTTCATCGCCTGGATGGCGCCGACCATCATGTCGTCATTATGGGCATAGACCGCACAGATGTTCTTGCCGCCGCCTTCGGCCTTGATGAAGCTCTCCATCACCTCCTTGCCCTTGGCACGGGTGAAGTCGCCGGTCTGGCTGCGCACCACTTTCAGGTTCGCATGCTTGGCGATGGCCGTGTCAAAGCCCTTCTTGCGGTTGGCGGCGACGCTGGCGCCGACCGTGCCCTGCAATTCGACGATATTGCAGGCCTTGTCGCCGACAGTCTTGGCCAGCCAGTCGCCGGCGACCGCGCCTTCGTGCACGCTGTCCGAGGTCACAGCGGTGAGATAGAGGTCCTTGCCGGAGGGATCGATGTCGCGGTCGAGCAGCACAACCGGGATCTTGGCCTCCTTGGCCTCCTTCAGCACCGAATCCCAGCCCGTCGAGACCACGGGCGCGAGGAAGATCGCATCGACATTCTGCGCGATGAAGGAGCGGATCGCCTTGATCTGGTTCTCCTGCTTCTGCTGGGCGTCTGCAATCTTGAGATTGACCTGGCGCTTGGTGGCCTCCTGCTTGGAGACCGACGTCTCGGCCGCGCGCCAGCCGGATTCCGATCCGATCTGCGAGAAGCCGATGGTGAGCTGACCGGCACTGGCCGGCAGCGCGAGCAGCAAGGCGGCCATCGCGCTGGCCGCAAAGAGGGCTTTAGGGGTCATCAGGCGTGTCTCCCAAGATGTTATCCGGGGCGCCAATCAGTAACATGGCACCCGCAGGCCGGCCTTTGAGGCAGCGGGAGGCACTATTTCACGGAAGATGGGTTCCGACTAGTCATATTATTTGACTAATTAGCGGAAAACGGACGCGAGCGGCAGCGGGCGGTTCTATGACACGCTCAGCGCGACTTTGTTCCAAGGATGCAACGCGGAGATGAAGGAAAATTATGCGGCGGTTGGGACCGCGGGGACAGTGACAGATGGAGGCGTACCCCCTCCGCGTCATTGCGAGCGCAGCGAAGCAATCCAGAGTCCCTCCGCGGAAAGACTATGGATTGCTTCGCTGCGCTCGCAATGACGATGTGGGGAAAGCTCTGCGTCTATCGGGCAGAGCGACTCGTGGTGACTCCCCCTCACCCGCCACGCTTCGCGTGTCGGCCTCTCCCCGCGTGCAGGGAGAGGCGAAGGGCAGCGAACTAGATCAGCTTCCGCTGCGCCAGGTTCTTCATCAGCGCGCCGATGCCGAACGTCCAGGGCTCGCACTCGTCGCTCGTGCGCATGCGGTTGACGAGCTTGCCGAGCTCAGGCGCGGAGATGGTGACGATGTCGTCGCGCTTGTGCGTAAATCCCTGCCCCTGCGCATCGCGGTCCTTGACGGGCGCGAACATCGTGCCGAGGAACAGCACGAAACCATCGGGGTATTGGTGGACCTTGCCGATGGTCTGCTCGACGAGATCGGTCGGATCGCGGCTGATCTTGCTGATCGAGGAATGGCCATCGAGCACGAAGCCGTCGGTGCCCGTCACGTTCAGGCTGATGTCGAGTTTTCGCGCATCATCGAGTGTGAAGCTGTCGTCGAACAGGCGCAGCAGCGGGCCGATCGAGCAGGATGCGTTGTTGTCCTTGGCCTTCGACAGCAGCAGCGCCGAACGGCCCTCGAAATCACGCAGGTTGACGTCGTTGCCGAGCGCGCCGCCGACGATCTTGCCGCGGCTCGAGACGAACAGGACCAGCTCGGGCTCGGGGTTATTCCAGGTCGACTTCGGATGCAGGCCGGCGTCCATGCCGGTACCGACCGAGGACAGGGTCGGCGCCTTGGTGAAGACCTCGGCATCCGGGCCGATGCCGACCTCGAGATACTGGCTCCACGCGTTCTGATCGATCAGCACCTGCTTCAGGTGCATCGCCTGGTCCGAGCCCGGCTTGAGCTTTGACAGATCGTCGCCGATCAGGTGCGTCACCTCCTTGCGGATCGCTTCGGCGGAGGCCGGATTGCCCTTGGCGCGCTCTTCGATGACGCGTTCGAGCATCGAGATCGCGAAGGTGACGCCAGCGGCTTTCAGCGTCTGGAGATCGACGGGCGCGAGCAGCCAGGGCTTTTTCGGATCACGCCCGTCCGGCACCGTATTGGCAACGATGGCTTCGAGATCGCCGATGCGCTCGCCCTTGGTTGCGGCAAGCGCCTTGGCGGGATTGTCCTCCTCGCACAGTGCGCTGATGGTCGGGAATCTCGCGGTGACGTCGAACACGCCGTCGCCACGCACGGCGACCACGGCCGGACCATTGACCTGCGGCAGCCAGACGCGGCCGACCAATGTTCCCCGCGTGCCGTCCTCGGGGAGAAGGTCCTTCACAGTCAATGTCGTCATGGCCGGCGTCCTCGCTGTTTCCTCGGGATCGGGCCGCATGCGCAGCGGCCCGTCCCGTTGGCGAAGACCAATAAACGTCTGGCGGGCGAAGTCCAGAGCGCCCCCTGGAAGAGCCGCTATGCCCCTGCCCGCGCGCCCTTATGCGCCTGCGCGCGCCTTGCGGGCCGCGATCTGCTGCAGCGCCCAGCGTGCGTTCTTGCGGACGTCGGGATCCGGATCGTCGGCAATCACGGCCAGGAAGGCCTCGCCGTCGGGATGGGCGATCTCGCCCAGCGCCGCGGCGGCCTCCTTCCGGAGATTGGCCTGGTCGTGGTTGATGCAATGGCCGATCGGGCGCACCGCGCGCTCGATCTTCATCTTGCCGAGGCTGCGGATCGACTTCAGCCGCACCTGCCAGAATTCGTCGGCGAGCGCGGTGACGAGCTGGTCCGCGGCAAGTGAACCGTTGACGTTGAGGCCGAGCGTTTCCGCCGCCATCTCGCGGACCATCCAGTCGGAATCCTTCAATGCGCGTGTGATGGTCTCCGCGGCAGGCTTCATCTGCGAGAATGCCAGCGCACTCACGGCAGCGCGGCGGACATGGGCGTCGGGATCGTTGATCAGCGCCGTCAGTGCGGGGATGGATTCTTCGAGCTTGAGAAAGCCGATCACACCGATTGCCTGCACGCGCACGGCGGCGTCAGCGTCCTGGAGCGCTTCCAGCGCCGGCTTCAACGTATCCTTGCAGCGCAGTTCCTTGAGCGCACGCAGCGCGCCCATGCGGACGAAGGCGTGGGCGTGCTTGACCAGCGGCAGGATGACCCCGGCGCAGGCGGGATCCTTGAACTCGGCCATGCTGTCGGCCGCGGCCGCCGCCACGATCCGCTCAGGGTCGACCAGCAGCTTGACCAGCGCGCTCGCAGCCTCCGGCCCATCGAACTCGCCGAGCGCCATCGCCACCTGCTGGCGCACGCCGGCGTCGGGATCGGCCACGAGGTTCGAGAGATGCGCCACGGCAGCGGGATCGCCGGAATGGCCGAGCGCGATGATGGCGACGCGGCGCTCGGCGGGATCGGCGGCCTGGAGCCGCTCGTCGGCGTCCTCCAGGTCGTCGTAGGATTCGAACGGGCTCGACATGATCACCTCAACAGGTAGGGAATGTTGACGGTGACGGCGCCGGTCGGGCAATCGGCCTCGCAGGGCATGCAGTACCAGCACTCGTCATAGGCCATGTAGGCCTTGTTGGTCATCTCGCTGATGCGAAGCACGTCGAGCGGGCAAACGTCGACGCAGACGGTGCAGCCCTTGTCGGCGATGCATTTGGCGTCGTCCACGACCACCGGAACCGAGGTCTGATAGGATGCGAGAGGCATTTGCTGTCTCCTGTTGCTTTTGCGCGGTGGATCAGGCGGAGGCGCGGATACGCTGCTTGTCGTAGAGGTCCTTCTCGTCGTCGGCGATCGGGACGACATAGGGCTCGACGGCGCGTTTCTCGCTGGTCATCCTGCCATTCTGCTTGGAGAGCAGCGTGTGGCAGAACCAGTTCTCGTTGTCCTTCTCCGGAAAATCCGTGCGCCAGTGATAGAGGCCCCAGCGGCTCTCCTCGCGATAGAGCGAGGCGTGCGCGGCCATGTCGGCGCAATCCATGATCGACTGCACTTCGAGGGCACGGAGCAGCTCGTGCGCGTTGCGCGCGATCATGTGCTCCTGCATGTCCTGGCGCGCCTCGGCAAGGCGGCGCATGCCGAGCTCGTATTTGCGCGTGACCTTGGGCGGCTGGAGATAGTCGTTGACGAGGCGGCGGGTCTTGTACTCGATCTGGTTGGGTGGAATGCCGTCCTCGCGCCTGGTCGGCGCCATGACGCGGTCCCGCTCCAGCGCGACATCGGCCGCATCGAACTCCGCAAAATCGTGGCTGTCGGCGAACTCCATCGCATCAATGCCGGCGACCGAGCCGTTGGTGAAGGCGCCGAGCATGTAATTGTGCGGCACGCTCGCCATGTCGCCGGCGGCGTAGAGGCCGGGCACGGTGGTGCGGGCATTGTCGTCGACGAACACGCCGGAGGCGCTGTGGCCGGAGCAGAAGCCGATCTCGGAGATGTGCATCTCGATCGAGTCGTTGCGATAATCGACGCCGCGTCCCTGCTGGAACAGGCCGCGCGTCGGCCGCTCCACCTTGTGCAGCGTGGATTCGATCTCGGAGATGGTGTCGGGGTGGAGATGCTTGAGCTGGAGGAAGACCGGCCCCTTGCCTGACAGCAGCTCGTTGTAGAACTCCAGCATCATCTGGCCGGACCAGTAGTCGCACTCGATGAAGCGCGAGCCCTCGTTGTTGGCCGTGAACGCGCCGAAGGGACCGGCAACATAGGCGCAGGCCGGGCCGTTATAGTCCTTGATCAGCGGGTTGATCTGGAAGCATTCGAGGTTCGCGAGCGCAGCGCCGGCGTGATAGGCCATCGCATAGCCGTCGCCGGAATTGGCGGCGTTCTCGTAAGTGCCGAACATGTAGCCGGAAGTCGGCAGGCCGAGGCGGCCGGCGGCACCCATGCAGAGGATCACGGCCTTGGCCTTGATCACCAGCATCTCCGCGGTGCGGGTGTTGACACTGACCGCACCGGCGATGCGGCCATCGGCGGATTTGAGCAGCCGCGTCGCCATGTAGCGGTTCGAGATCAGGATACGGGCACGGCGGAGCTGGCGGTACAGCGCCTTCTTCACGGTCTCGCCGTTTGGCATCGGCAGAACGTAGGTGCCGATGTGGTGCACCTTCTTGACGGCGTAATCGCCGTTTTCGTTCTTCAGGAACCGGATGCCGAAGCTGTCGAGCTCCTCGATGATCTTGTAACAGTTTTGCGCGTATTTATAGACCGCCTTCTGATCGACGATGCCGTCGTTGGCGATGGTGATTTCCTTGGTGTACTGCTCCGGCGTCGCATAGCCGGGAATGACGGCGTTGTTCAGTCCGTCCATGCCCATCGAGATCGCGCCGGAGCGCTTGACGTTGGCCTTTTCAAGCAGGACGACGTTGGCTTTCGGGTTCTTCAGCTTCGCCTTCAGCGCCGCCATCGGGCCGGCCGTGCCGCCGCCGATCACCAGCACATCGCAGGAAACCTCCGAAAGTCCGTCGACGATCTGATCTAGTGCCATCACTTGCTCCTGGTTCGCCGATCCCGGCGCCTTTGCATCAGATTTGTTCAGTCGGCTTACCGGCGATAGCAATTAGTTGTCGCCGGGATGCGATTTGCGCTTCAGCGCTCGACGAAGGCCTTCTCGATGACGAAATGGCCGGGCCGGCTATGATTTCCTTGGATAAACCCGCGCGCAGAGAACATCGCGTGCAGTTCCTCGAGCATGGCCGGGCTGCCGCACAGCATGATGCGGTCGGTCTCGATATCGAGACCCGGCAGGCCGATATCGTCGAACAGCTGGTTGGAGGCGATCAGATCGGTGATGCGGCCGCGATTGCGGAACGGCTCGCGGGTGACGGTCGGGTAATAGACGAGCTTGTCGCGGATCAAGGGCCCGAAGAACTCGTGATTGCGCAGGCCGTCGACGACGTGCTCGCCATAAGCGAGCTCGGAAACCTGGCGGCAGCCATGAGCGAGCACGATGGTCTCGTAATTCTCGTAGACATCGGGGTCCTTGATCAGGCTGGCGAAGGGCGCGAGCCCGGTGCCGGTCGAGAGCAGCAGCAGCCGCTTGCCCGGGATGAGATTGCCGGTGATCAGCGTGCCCGTCGCCTTGCGGCCGACGAGGATGATGTCGCCTTCCCTGATCTTCTGCAGGCGCGAGGTCAGCGGACCGTCCTGCACCTTGATCGAGAAGAACTCGAGCGCCTCTTCATGATTGGCGCTGGCCATGCTGTAGGCCCGCATCAACGGCTTGCCTTCGACCTCGAGCCCGATCATCGCGAACTGGCCGTTCTGGAAGCGGAAGCCGGGATCGCGCGTCGCGGTGAAGCTGAACAGGGAGTCGGTCCAGTGACGGACCGACAAAACCGTTTCCTTCTGAAATGCGCTCATGATCTCTCCTTGTCGATGGCGCCCAAGGTCTCGGAGAGAAGAGAGTCCGGCAATTCGGAAGTGAAATTCCCGGTCGATTAGTTTCACATTTCGCGAGCGATGACCGAAGAGCGGGCACGCCATCGAGGCTGCCCGGCAATTAGTTGCTATTCGAGGGCGCCCGCGCCGACGTAAGGAGACCTCGGAGGTTCGTCATGACCATGACCGCATTGGTGGCACCGACCGTGGCCGACTATGAAGCGAGCGCCGATCTTGCCGCGCTCCTCGTCCGCACCGCGCAAGACGACGCGCTGAGCGTCCCTGCCGAAAAGCTTCGCCTCTCCTGCAAATGCGCCCACTGCACCCGCGCCCGTTTCGACGGCCGCTTTCCGGACGCGTTTCCGGGAATCGCGATCACCGAGATCGGCGATCTCGGCTACGGCCTGAACATCGCGTTTTCGGACGGGCACAACCGGGGGATTTATCCGAAGCCGTATCTGCTGAGCCTGGCCGGGCGGTAGGGGCCGATCTTCCTACGCGCACCGCTGTCATTCCCCGCGAAGGCGGGGAATCCAGTACGCCGCGGCCTCTCCGTAACTCATTGACCCCTCTGGAATACTGGATCGCCCGCCTTCGCGGGCGATGACGACGGTGCGGGCTGTACTGACGCGCCCCAAGCCGCCGTCGCAACGGCGCGCGCCCGCCCCCATCTGGCACGGACATTGCTCCTCTTTAGAACGATTTGAACGTTCCGGAGGCAGGCGAATGTTGCAGGCGGCGAATGCGGTTCGTGGGGCTGCGCCCCCGGCAATCCGGCCTGCCGGCGGTTCCTCGCTGCTGCTCACCGAGAACCAGCAATGGATCGGCGGCCCGCCACCGCTGATGGACAAGCTCTCGCCGCGCGAGCGGGAGCTGGTGTTGAAACAGGGCCGGCGAAAGGTGCTGAACCGCGGCCAGACGCTGTTCAGCCAGGGCGGCAAGCATGACGGCATCTGGCTGATCGAGAGCGGACGTATCCGCGTTTTCTACACCTCACCGCTCGGGCGCGAGATCACGCTCGCCTACTGGCATGTCGGCAATTTCGTCGGCGGGCCCGAAGTGTTCGAAGGCACCGTGCATCAATGGTCCGGCGTCGCATCCAGCAATTGCAGCGTCGTGCACCTGCCCGGAAAGGAGCTGCGGTCCCTTGCCGCAGAGATCCCGAACCTCGCAATCGGCCTCATCGAAGGCCTGACCTTCAAGGGCAAATGCTATTCGGCTCTGGCGCAAATGCTGGGAACGCGCTCGATCACGCAGCGCCTTGCGCATCTTCTGCTGCATCTCGTCGAGCTCTACGGCGTCGAGGACGCCGACGGCCGCGTGATCGCCGCCGCTTTCACCCACGCCGATATTGCCCACATGGTCGGCGCCACCCGGCAATGGGTGACGATCAGCCTGAAGCGGATGCAGGAGAAGGGAATCGTCGTCACCAAGCGCTCCCAGATCGTGGTGTGCCGGACCGACGTGCTGGAGGAGATGCGCGGCCAGGCCTCGGATTAGGGGGTCCGCGACCAGCGCCGGTGCACAGGCAAGCGGCTTTATAGTGCAGGACTGCTCAAGGAGTATGCAATCAGCTTTTCCCGGCAACTAATCGACTGCGGCGGCCAATCCGGATTTGCCCTGCCGGTCCCCTCACCCAATCATGGCAACCACAGCACATCCAACCGAATGAGGATGAGAATGGTCCGCCATCTTCCCACGCTCTCGATCGCGATGTCGGTGACGTCGCTGGCGCTACTCGTCACGCCGGCCGCGGCGGAGACCGTCACCCTCGGTATTGGAACGCAGGACACCACGACCAACACGGTGACCGCTGGCGTCGTCATCCGTCAGTTGCACCTGCTCGAGAAATATCTGCCGAAGGACGGCAAATACGCCAACATCAAGTTCGAACTGGAGTGGCAGAATTTCACCTCGGGTCCGCCCGTCACCAACGCGATGATGGCGAACAAGCTGCAGATCGGCATGATGGGCGACTATCCGCTGATCGTGAACGGCTTCACTTTCGAGAGCAATCCGGAGAGCAAGAGCCGCCTGATCGGCATCGCCGCCTACAGCCTCTCCGGCTCCGGCAACGGCCTCGTCGTCCACAAGGACTCGCCCTACTACGACCTCGCTGATCTCAAGGGCAAGCTCGTCAGCGTCCCCTTCGGGTCCGCCGCGCACGGCATGGTGCTGAAGGCGATGCAGGATCGCGGCTATGCGTCCGACTTCTTCCAGCTCGTCAGCCAGAGCCCGGAAGTCGGCTCGACCAATCTCCAGGAGAAGAAGATCGACGCGCATGCCGACTTCGTCCCCTTCGCAGAGCTGCTGCCGTTCCGCGGCTTCGCGCGCAAGATCTTCGACGGCGTCGAGACGAACCTGCCGACCTTCCACGGCATCGTCGTCCGTACCGACTTCGCCGAGAAATATCCGGAAGTCGTCGTCGCCTACTTCAAGGCGGTAATCGCCGCCAACCAGTGGCTGCGCGACGATCCCAAGCTGGCCGCAGAGAAGATCCAAGAGTGGACCGGCATCAGCAAGGAGGTCGTCTACATTTTCCTCGGGCCGAGCGGCAACATGACCACCGATCCCACGATCAAGCCGACCCTGATCGATGCGGCCACGACCGACGTCAAAGTGCTGCAGAATCTCGGCCGCATGAAGGAATTCGATCCCAATAAGTGGGTCGACGACAGCTACATCCGCAAGGCCTATGCCGAGATGAAGCTCGACTATGACGCACAGCTTGCGAGCACCAGGAACTACGAAATCGCGGGCGAAGACGCTTTCTGCAAGAAGCCGATCGCCGATCCGCGCAAGGCCGGCGAGGTCTGGGTGGATGAGGCCGGCATCATGCCGTTCTCGTCGGCCAGCTGCACGCTCGGTGCCTACGCCGACTTCAAGGCCAAGGGCAAGAAGATCAACGTCGCCTACGTCTTCGACACCACGCGCGGCATCAAGTTGTTCGCAGATCAGGCTTTCTTCGCCGTCGGCAACGGAGAGGTCACTCCGTTCCTGCTCAAGAAGGACGCCGAGGCATACGCCACGAAGATCAGCGGCAAGGTGCTCGGCTTCGAGGACGCGGTGAAGGCGGCCGTCGGCGGAGGCAAGACGTGAGCAGCCCCGCGCTCGTCAGACACCCCGAGGACAGCATGCCGGCAACAGCCATTGCAGAGGCGGGCTCCGCGCCCGCCGCCACGCCGCCCGCAGCACCGCCCTCCTTCGGCACGCTCGCGCTGCGCTGGTATCGTCTCAATCGGGCGGGACTGCGTGCGATCACCATCGGCGTGACGTCACTGATCGCCTTCCTGCTGGTCTGGCACCTGCTCACGACCTACCGCGTCGTGTTCTTCGTGCGCTTCACCAACGTGCCCTCGCCGCTTGCGGTCTACGCGAGCTTTACCAAGGCGATGCACGATCCCAAGTTCCTGATGCACATCCTCTTGAGTTGCCGGCGCATCTTCATCGGCTTCTCGCTGGCGGCGATCATCGGCGTGCCGCTCGGCCTCATCATGGGTCGCTTCAAGCTGGTGCACGAGATCATCTTCCCCGTTGCGGAAGTGCTGCGGCCGATCCCGGCGATCGCCTGGGTGCCGATGGCGATCATGCTGTGGCCGACCAACGAGCAGAGCATCGTCTTCATCACCTTCCTCGGCTCGTTCTTCCCGATCCTGGTCAACACGCTGCACGGCATGTCGCTGGTCGATCCCGTGCTGGTGCGCGCCGCGCAATGTCTCGGGGCGCGCGAGCGCTCGATCTTCCGCGAGGTGTATTTCCCGGCCTCGCTGCCGCACATCTTCACCGGCCTCACCGTCGGCATGGGCGTCGCCTGGGTGTCGCTGATCGCCGCCGAGATGATCTCGGGCCAATACGGCATCGGCTATTTCACCTGGGAAGCCTACTCGCTGGTCCAGTATGCCGATATCGCGCTCGGCATGATCGCGATCGGCGTGCTCGGCCTGGGATCGAGCCTGCTCATCAGGGGCGCGGGGCAGTTGGTGATGCCGTGGAGGTCGACATGAGCGAGATGCTTGCGAACACGTCGAAGGGCCACATCGAGGTCAGGAACTTCTCCCTCGCCTACGAGACCATCGAGGGACCCGTACAGGCCGTCACCGACACGCAGATCCACGTGAAGCCCGGCGAGTTCGTCTCGATCGTCGGCCCCTCCGGCTGCGGGAAATCGACGCTGCTCAACGCGGTCGCCGGCTTCCTCAAGCCCACCACGGGGATCGTCACCGTCGACGGCGAGCGGGTGAATGGTCCGAGCGCCGAGCGCGGCATGGTGTTCCAGCAATACTCGCTGTTCCCCTGGAAGACGGTGCGCGAGAATGTCGAGTTCGGCCTGAAGATGCGCGGCATGCCGCGCTCCCAGCGCGAGCGCGCGGCGCGCACACTGCTGGGGCTTGCCGGGCTCGAAGCCTTCGAAAAACACTATCCGGAAAAGCTCTCCGGCGGCATGAAGCAGCGCGTCGGCATCGTCCGTGCGCTGGCGACGGGCCCGAAGGTGCTGCTGCTGGACGAGCCGTTCGGCGCGCTCGATGCACAGACCCGCGTCATCATGCAGCAGATCCTCACCAACATGTGGCAGCGGCTGAAGATCTCGGTGCTGTTCGTCACCCACGACATCGACGAGGCGATCTTCCTGTCCGACCGCGTCTACTGCATGACCGCGCGTCCGGGCTCGATCAAGGCCGAAATCCCGATCCCGCTGGAGCGGCCACGGCAGCAATCCATGATGATGTCGTCGGAATTCCTGGCGCTCCGCCGCGGGCTGATGTCGCTGATCCGCGAGGAAAGCCTCAAAGCGATGGGCGGCGAGATCAACGACATGGGCATGCAGGGGCTGAACATCGAGCTGCACGGGCACTCGCTGGCGGATGTGATTTAGGCGCAGGCAATGCTCTTACTTCCCTTCTCCCCTTGTGGGAGAAGGAAGAGGAGATCGTGGCAATGGCTCTCCGATAACCCGGTCTCGTAGGGTGGGCAAAGCGAAGCGTGCCCACCATTATCTCGCTTGTTCGAAGGTGGTGGGCGCGGCGCTCTCGCGCCTTTGCCCACCCTACGGCAGTGTCGCTTAATCACTTGAACCAGTGCACCAGCGCGATGCTGATCCCGAGCAGCAGCATCAGCGACAGCGTCACCGCCGCCGTCACCCGGCCGCCAACATTGGCGAGCACGCGGACATCGACACCGAGGCCGAGAGCTGCCATCGACACCACCGTCAGAAAGCTCGTGATCTTCGTCACGGGACCAACCACCGTGGCCGGCACGATCTCGAGGGAGCGCAGGGTCGCCAAAGCGAGGAAGCCGAGGATGAACCAGGGGACCAGACGGAAGAAGCCGACATTGGATTTCTTGGCGCCAGTCTGCCAGCGCGAGGCGGCGAGCGACAGGCCGACGACGACGGGGCCCAGCATCAGGACGCGCATCAGTTTCACCAGCGTGCCGATCTGGGTCGAGATCAGGCCCGCCGGCACCGTCGCCGCCAGCACCTGCGGCACCGCGTAAACGGTGAGACCAGCGAGGATGCCATATTGCGTGGCGGACAGTTGCAGCAGCGGGATCAGCAGCGGCAGGCCGAGCACCATCATCACGCCGAGGATGGCGGTGAAGGAGATCGAGGATGCGATCTCGTCGTTGCTGGCGCCGATGATCGGCGCCACCGCGGCAATCGCCGAATTGCCGCAGATCGAGTTGCCGCAGGCAATCAGGATCGACAGACGCGTCGACAGGCCGAGCAGCCGGCTGAGGCCGAAGGAGACGCAGAGCGCGATCACGACGACGGCGGCAATGGAGGCGAGCAGCGCTATGCCCGAGGCCGCGATCGCAGCGAAGCTGATCGAGGCGCCCAGCAGCATGACCGCGACTTCCAGCAGCTGCTTGGCGCTGAAGGCGATGCCGGCCTGCCAGCGCGGCGCTGGTTTCCAGAAGCTGCGCAGCGCCATGCCGAGCAGAATCGCCATCACCAGCGCCTCGACATAGGGGTGCTCGAACACGCCCAGTTCCGCCCGCTCGAGCAGGGCCGAGACACCGGCAACGAGAATGCAGAGGAGGATGCCCGGAATCAGCGCCGCAATGCGGCTGACGGCGGTGGCCGGCTTGGAATCGGCCGGGTTGGATGCTTGATTCTGCGACACAAATTTCTCCCGGAGGAGAAGGATTTATACGCAGCGCGACCCGATTGGGAAATATGTTTTCGACATATCAGGGCCGAGGGAAGTTCTGTCCTCGGCCAGGAATAATCGGGCTCAGAAGATCAGATTCTTGGCCAGCGAAGCGACGCGGGCAAAGCCGTCATAGATGCCCGGCTCGAAGAAGGCGGCACGCGCCAGCACGATGCCGGCCACCAGCGACCAGAACACCGTGGTGCCGGCCCGCAGCAGGAGCTTCGAGGCGCGCGATTTCGGCTGGGCGTCCGTTGCGGACACCAGCTGCTCGCCGAAGGGCTCAAATCCAGTGCGTTCCATAGCTGCCAATCCATCAATTTCTGGCAGAAATGTCGTCGTTTCGGCCCAAAACAGCAATGGAAGCGATTGGCGTTTTTACCCTTCCGAGGGGAAACTCCTTCCCCCGATGGCGCCACGGCAATAGTTTTCTTCTTCCGGCCTATTGGGACACCGGCGCCCGGTCTACAGGGCCAGATAGCGGCGGCGGATGCCGTCGTTGGCCTTCAGCTCGTCGATCCCGGCGGCATAGACGATCTGGCCCTTGTCGATGACCGTGGCGTGGCTCGCCAGCCCCAGGCAGAAATGCATGTTCTGCTCGGCGATCAGCACGGTCGAGCCGAGCGAGCGGAGCTGCCGCAGCAGTTCACCGATCCGCTGCACGATGATCGGCGCGAGGCCTTCGCTCGGCTCGTCCAGCAGCAGCAACGCCGGGTTTCCCATCAGCGTGCGCGCAATCGCCAGCATCTGCTGCTCGCCGCCCGACAGGCGCCCGGCGATGCGATGGCGCAGCGGCTCCAGCAGCGGAAAAACCTCATAGATGCGCTTGATCGGCCATTCGTCCTGGCCATCCGGACCCTTCTTGCGACCGATGACGAGATTGTCCTCGACCGTGTGCTCCGGAAAGATCTGGCGATCCTCAGGGACGAAGCCGAGACCCGCGCGCGCGATGGCGTGCGGCTTCCGGCCCGAGATCACCGCACCGCGCAGGCTGACCTTGCCGCGCCGCGGCGGCGCGAGACCCATGATCGCCTTCATCGTGGTGGACTTGCCGGCACCGTTACGGCCGAGCAGCGCCATGGTCTCGCCCTGCCGCACGGAGATGCCGACGCCGAACAGGATCTGGCTCGTCCCGTAATAGACGTCGAGGTCGGCGACTTCGATGACGGGCGTGCTCATGCGGCGGCCCCCGCATGCTCGGTGCCGAGATAGGCGTCGATCACGGCAGTGTTGTTGCGGATCTCGTCCGGCGTGCCGGTCGCGAGGATCCGGCCATAGCAGAGCACGACGATCTTCGGCGCGATCTTGAACACGATGTCCATGTCGTGCTCGATGAAGACGACAGTGATCTTCTGCGTCTCCCAGAGTTCGCGCACCTTGTCGATCATTCGCCAGCGCTCCTCCGGTCCCATGCCGGCGGTCGGCTCGTCCAGCAGCAGCACCTTTGGTTCGAGCACCAGCGCCAGCGCGATATCGAGCAGCTTCTGGTCGCCATGCGACAGTGTCGCGGCGGTGCGATGACGCTTGCTTGCCAGACCGAGCAACTCCATCACGTGCTCGGCGCGGTCTCGCGTCTCGGGCAAGGGAAACCGCTTGTGCAGCACCGCGGACGAGCGCTGGTCGGCGCTGACCGCGGCCAGCATGGTCTCCTGCACGGTGAGCGACTTGAAGATGCTGGCGACCTGGAAGGCGCGGCCGATGCCGTGGCGCACAATCTCCGGCGGGGAGCGGCCGGCGAGATCGACGCCGTCGAGCAGCACCTGCCCGGAATCGGGTTTCAAGGCGCCGGTGATCAGATTGAAGAACGTGCTCTTACCCGCGCCGTTCGGGCCGATCACCGCGGTGAGCGAGCCGTCGGGAAATTCGAGCGAGACGTCGTTGGTCGCCTTCACGCCGCCAAAGGATTTTGCGAGGTTGCGGATCTCGAGCATGGCTAGCGACCCTCGTCTGCGTCGCGCCGCTGCGCAACCCATTCGGCGACGAAGTCGAGCAGGCCCTTGCGCAGGCCCAGCGCGAAAAACAGGATGACCACGCCGAGTACGATGCCGTGATACTCGGTGAAGCGCGTGACGGTGTCGTTGAGCAGCAGCAACAACACCGTGCCGACCATCGGTCCGAGGAAGGTCGAGACGCCGCCGAGCATGTTGATGAAGATACCCTCGCCCGAGATCGTCCAATAGGCGAATTCCGGATAGGCGCCGGAGACGAACAGCGCCATCACCATGCCGCCCATCGATGCGAACAGTGCCGCCAGCACGAACACAGTCAGCTTGGCGCGCCAGACGTCGATGCCGAGGAAGCTTGCGCGCGCGGCGTTATCGCGGATCATGCGCAAGGTATAGCCGAACGGCGATTGCGCGATCTGGCGCATCGCAAGCAAGCCGAGGACCAGCAGCGCGCAGCTCGCGATGTAGAGATGGACGTGATTGGCGAGGTTGATGCCGAGGAAGGCGGGCCTGGGAATGCCGCCGCGCAGGCCCTGATCCCCGCCGGTGAAGGAAGCCCAGGACAGGATGGTCGAGTGGATCAGCATCTGGAAGGCGAGCGTGACGAAGGCGAAATAGATCTCCTTCAGACGCACGCAGATCGCGCCGATGACCGCCGCGACGGCCGCGGTGATCACCAGCGTCGCGACGAAGGCGACCGGAATGGGCACGCCGAGCTTCTGCATGATCAGGCCGAAGCTGTAGGCGCCAAGGCCGAAGAACATGCCGTGGCCGAACGAGGTCAGGCCGGTGTAGCCGACCAGCAGATTGAGCGAGGTCGCGAACAGGCCGTAGGCCGAACAGCGGATGACGAAGTCGAGCAGCGCCTTGCTGCCGGTGAACAGCGGCAGGCTCGCCAGTACGGCGAAGGCGATCAGCGCGATCAGCACGTCGCGATAGCGTTGCAGCGCCGCGCCGCTGCGCACCGGCGCCAGCCTCTCGGCGCGTCCGGCCTCGAGCTCGGTCATGCCGCCTCCTTGCCGAACAGGCCGGTGGGTTTGGAAACCAGCACGATCACCATGAACAGGTACATCAGGCCTTCCGTGAACAGGGGAAAGCCGAGCGAGCCGAACGACCTGATCAGGCCGAGCAGCAGCGCGCCGATCAGTGCACCAAGGATCGATCCCATGCCGCCGATCACGGTGACGATGAAGGATTCGATCAGCACCGAGAATCCCATGCCGGGCGTCAAGGAACGCACGGGCGCGGCCAGCGCACCGGCGAGCCCCGCCAGCATGCCGCCGAGTGCGAACACGCCGCCATAGATCAGGCCGGTGTTGATGCCGAGCGCGGAGACCATGCCGGGGTTATGGGCCGCGGCACGGATCACCTTGCCGATGCGTGTGCGCGACAGGCCCGCGCCCAGCACGATGGCCGCGACAAGCGCGACGCCGATCAGCAAGAGATAATACGGCGGCACCACGCCGCCCGCGATGAACAGCGGCATCACCTGGAATGCGGACGGCATGCCCATCGCCTTGAACTCGGGTCCCCAGATGATGCGCACCACATCGTCGAAGATCAGCACGAAGGCGTAGCAGACCAGCAGCTGCATCAGCACGTCCGCACCATAGACGCGGCTCATGAAGACGCGCTCGAAGACCAGGCCGAGAAGCGCGGTGCCGGCCGCGCCGGCCAGCATCGCGAGCGCAAAGCTGCCGGTGAGCTGATAGGCCGTCATCGCGAAATAGGCGCCGAACATGTAGAAGGCGCCGTGGCTGAAATTGACAACCTTGAGCACGCCGAAGATCAGCGTCAGCCCGACCGCGACCAGGAACAACAGCATGCCGATGATGAGGCCGCTGGTGGTTTGCGTCACCAGGCAGGCGGAGCTGGCAAGACAGCCGGCGAGCGCGTCGAGATCCACGGGAGCACTTTCATGGCAACGCGCCAGGCGTGGCGCGGAAAACAAAAGGCGGAGACGGTCACCCGCCTCCGCCGCGCATCAGATCAGGTATAGCCCTTGCTCTTCTTCCACTCGGCTTCGAGCTCGAAGATGGTCTTCCAGTCGCCGGCCTTGACCTCGGGCACATAGGGCTCCTGCGGGATCGTGGTGCCCCAGCCGATGGCATAGCCGACCAGCGTGTGGTCGTCGCCGCGCATGGTCACGGTGCCGTCGGCGCCGAACGGGCACTTGATGGTAAGGCCCTTCAGCACTTCCGCGATCTTCTTGCCGTCGGCGGAGTTCGCCTTCTTCGCAGCCTCGGCGAGGAACATCACCGCGGTCGCGTTCTGCCACGACCAGTTGGTCGGATATTCGTTGTACTTGGCCCGGTAGGCATCGCCCCAGGCCGCATTCTCCGGCGTGGTCGGGAACGTCTTGATGTAGCGATTGCCGGAGTGGATGCCCTTCGGCAGGTTCTTCACCACGGTGAGCGCGGTGTAATCGGCCATGTTGACCGCGAACACCTCCATCTGGCTGAACATCGCGTAGATGTTGGCCTGGTCGATGTAGGAGGTGAGATCGCCGCCCCAGAGGCAGGAATACAGCGCCTGCGGCTTGGCCTGCAAAATCTTCGTCACCACCTCGGTGTAGTCGGGCTGGAACAGCTTTGGCCAGGACTCGCTGATGACCTCGACATCTGGCGCGAAGCGCTTCAGGTACAGCGTAAATTCGCCGGTGGTGTCGCGGCCGTAGGCATAGTCCGGCGAGCAGGTCGCCCACTTCTTCAAGCCCTTGGCCTTGGCGATCGAGGCGGCGTAGCTGCCGCCGACGATGGAATCGTGAATGCCCTGGCGCACGCAGCGGAACGCGTTCGGGATGTGCTGCTTGGGATCGGCGGTGAGCGAGGACGCTTCCGAGCAGGTGTGGATGCAGAGCACGCCGAGATCGCGCGCGACTTCATGCACGGCAAAGGATCCGGAGGACGCCTCGCCGTCGAGCAGCAGCTCGCAGCCATCGGTGTTGACGAGCTCGCGCGCAACGCGCGCGGCTTCCTGCGGCTGGCCCTTGGAGTCCCGGATCACCATCTCGATCTGCCGGCCGGCAAGGCCGCCTGCGGCGTTGACCTTCTCGACCTCGAGCATCACGGCATTGCGCGAGGACGTGCCGAGCTGCGCCACGCGCCCCGACAAAATCGTGGGCATGCCGATCTTGATGGTCTTGGCCTGGGCACGCGCCACCCAGGGCGCGGCAACACTCATCGCACCGGCGCCCATCAGCGCCAGTGTTGAACGGCGGCTGATGCCCGGCGTGCGGGTTCTCGTCATTTTTCCCCTCCCTCTTTCGGGTCGGCGTTTCCAGTCCCTTGCCGGAGATCGTCTCGTCTCCGTGTTCTCAACAATTTCAGAGGCAGGGGGTGACGTCAAGACAAACATGAATTATGAGTCATCATTCAGAACGGGAGGAAGCGAGGCCGGCAATCGGCCCGAAACCAGCGAAAATGATCAACCTGTCGAGCTTCATCAGCTTCCACGCCCGACGCACGCCGCAGCGCTCTGCGCTGAAATATCGCGGCGAGGAGATTTCCTACGCGGTGTTCGATGGACGCATCCGGCACGCGGCCGGCTGGCTCGCAGCGCAGGGCATCGGCGCGGGCGATGTCGTGGCCGTGCTGATGAAGAACAGCGCGGCGTTCCTGGAGCTGGTGTTTGCCACCAGCCACCTCGGCGCGGTGTTTCTGCCCATCAACTTTCGCCTTTCGCGCGACGAGGTCGGCTACATCGCCGGGAATGCCGGCGCGCGCCTGCTGATCGTCGACGAGGAATTGGCCGCGAATGCCGCGGGCGCAAAGATCGTCGTGCTCGATGAAGCCGCGCAGCAAAGCGTCACGCATCTGGCAGGCGAGGCACCGGCTGCCTCCATGCACGTTCGTAAGCCATCAGATCTGATGCGGCTGATGTACACGTCGGGCACGACCGACCGCCCCAAGGGCGTGATGCTGACTTACGATAATTTCTACTGGAAGTCCGCCGACCAGACCATCGCGCTCGGCATCAGTGCCGGGACGCGGCTTCTCGTCGTCGGCCCGCTCTATCACGTCGGCGCGCTCGATTTGCCCGGCATCGCCGTGCTCTGGCATGGCGGCTTCATCCGCATCGAGCGCAATTTCGAACCCGAGAGCGCGCTCGCGGCGATCGCCGAGGACAAGCTCAACGCCGCCTGGTTCGCGCCCGTGATGACCACGGCGATGCTGACCTGCCCGACCCGCGATCGCTACGATGTGTCGAGCCTGAAATGGGCGATCGGCGGCGGCGAGAAGACGCCGGAGCTGCGCATCCGCGCCTTCTCCGAATACTTTCGCAATGCGCGCTACATCGACGCCTATGGTCTCACCGAAACGGTCGGCGGCGACACCTTCATGGAAGCCGGCCGCGAGATCGAGAAGATCGGCTCGACCGGGCGCGCCATTGCGCATATCGAGATCGCGATCCGCGACGAGGACGGGAAAACGCTGCCGCCCAACGTGAACGGCGAGATCTGCCTGCGCGGCCCCAAGATCACACGTGGCTATTGGAACGACCCGGAGAAGACGGCATCGGCCTTCTTCGGCGACTGGTTCCGCTCAGGCGATGTCGGTTATCTCGACGACGAGGGCTTCCTGTACCTGACCGATCGCAAGAAGGACATGATCATCTCCGGCGGCGAGAACATCGCCTCCTCCGAGGTCGAGCGCGTCATCTACGATCTGCCTGAAGTGCGCGAGGTCGCGGTGATTGGCCTGCGCGATGCGCGCTGGGGCGAGCGTCCCGTCGCGATCGTCGTGCTCGCCGAAGGCGCAAGCCTCGCGCTCCCCGCCCTCACCGAGCATTGCCGCGCGCACCTGGCGAGCTTCAAGGTGCCGAAAGAACTGATCATCCGTGACAGCTTGCCGCGCAACTCGAGCGGAAAGATCCTCAAGCGCGTGCTGCGCGCCGAGTTGGAGACGTCTGAATGACGCAAGCGAATGCCAAGGTGACAAAGCTCAACCGCGTCGAGCGCAACGCCTGGACCAAGCAGAAGATCTTCGAGGCCGCGACCAAGGTCGTCGGCAAGCATGGCTACGCCGAAGCCTCCGTCGCCCGCATCACCGAAGAGGCCGGCGTCGCCCAAGGCACCTTCTACAATCATTTCGAGAACCGCCAGGAGCTGCTGGACCAGCTGCTGCCCAAGATCGGCCTCGACATGGTCGAGTTCATCCGCGCCCGCACCGGCACGGCGGATGCCGCGCGGCAGGAGATTTCGCGCTTCTCCGCCTTTTTCGACTTCATCCGCGAGGTCCCGGAATTCCTGCGCATCCTCAACGAAGCCGAGTTCTTTGCACCGGTCGGCTACCAGAAGCACCTCGACAATATCTCGGTCGCTTATGTCCGCATCCTGCGCCGCGCGCGGGCGGCAGGTGCGATCGAGGAATACAGCGACGAGGAGTTCGAAGCGATCGTCCACATGCTGATGGGCGCGCGCGGCTATCTCAGCCGCCGCTACTCCTATTCGGAAAACGGCGTCACAGCCGTGCCCGATCACGTCATCTCGGCCTATCGCAAGCTGATGACGCGCGGCCTTTTCAGCTCAACCGGAGATCAGGACCAGCCATGAACATCGAATCTCCGCACAAGCCGCTCGACCTCGCCTCTGCTATCGCCGAGGGCGATATCCGTTGCCTGCTGATGGTGCTGGTGCACATGACCGGGGACGAGAAATGGCTCGAGCCGCCGTATTTGCCCAAGCGGGACATCCGTCTTATCCCCGATCCGGAAGCCGGCGTGCGCCGGGAGATCCAGGACGAAATCCGAGCCGCCGTGGTCAAGCTGTTTGCCGACGGCACGCCGAAGCCTGTCATCGCCGACCCCGGTGAGGCATTGCTGCTGAGGATGATGCGCGCCTGCCTCGGCGAGAACGTCGCGCCGGAATACGCGCCGCTGATGCGCGAGGAGATGGGCTTTGTGCCGCGCGAGGCGCGCTGGACCAAAAAGCCCTCCGACGACGAGCTCGCCGGGCAGCACGTGCTGATCGTCGGCGCCGGCGTCTGCGCCATCGCGCTCGGCGTCGCGCTCGGCCATCTCGGCATTCCCTACACCATCGTCGAGAAGAACGCCGAGCTGGGCGGGACCTGGTGGATCAACCGCTATCCCGGCTGCGGCGTCGACACGCCGAACCATTCCTATTCCTATTCGTTCGGCTCGGGCAATGCATGGACGCGCTATTTCTGCCAGCGCGAGGAACTGCTCGGCTATCTCCTCAAGGTCGCGGATGAATACGGCATCCGCCAGCATCTGCGCGTCAACACCGAGCTGACGTCTTCGCGCTGGGACGAGGGCAAGAAGCGCTGGATCTCCACGCTGAAAACAGCGAGCGGCGAAGAGACCTTCGAGTCCAACGCATTGGTCTCGGCCATCGGCCAGCTCAACGATCCCTCCCGCGCCCGCTTCAAGGGCGAGGAGAAGTTCAAGGGCACGATCCTGCACTCGGCCCTATGGTCCGACGATATCAAGTTCGACGGCAAGCATGTCGCCGTGATCGGCACCGGCGCGACGTCGATGCAGCTGGTGCCGACGATCGCCGGTCGCGTCGGTTCCGTCACCGTCTATCAGCGCAGCGCGCAATGGGCGCGGCCGGTGAAGGGCTACTCCGACCCGATCACCGAGGGCGCGCGCTGGCTGCTCGCGCATCTGCCGTTCTATGTGCAATGGTACCGCTTCAACATGTTCTGGCGCTACGGTGACGGCCTGCTGCCGTTCCTGCGCAAGGACCCGGCCTGGCCGCACCCCGAGCGCGCGGTCAACAAGGGCAACGACCGGCATCGCCAGGAGCTGACCGATTTCATCCTGTCCGAATTGGAGGGCCGTCCGGACCTGATCGAGAAATGCGTGCCGACCTACCCGCCCTACGGCAAGCGCATCCTGCTCGACAACAGCTGGTTCAAGACGCTGACGCGCGACAATGTCGAGCTCGTCACCGACACGATCGACCGCTTCGACGAAACCGGCATCGTCACCGCCGACGGCAAGCACCGCCCGGCCGACATCATCGTGATTGCAACCGGCTTCAAGGTCACGGAGATGGCGGCGCGGCTCAACATCTCTGGCCGCGGCGGCAAGAGTTTGCGCGAGGCCTGGACCAACGACAATCCGACCGCGTTCCTCGGCCTCACCGTGCCCGATTTCCCCAACTTCTTCTGCATGCTCGGCCCGAATTCCGGCCCCGCGCATGGCGGAAGCGTCATCTTCCAGTCGGAATGCCAGAGCCGCTATATCTCGGCCTGCCTCGCCGGCATGATCGAACAGGATATCGCCGCGATCGACGTCCGCGCGGACGTGCTCGACGACTACGTCCGCAAGGTCGATGCCGAGCACGAGACGATGATCTGGACCCACCCGGGCATGAGCACCTACTACCGCAACGCCAGCGGCCGCGTATTCTCGGCGATGCCGTGGCGGTTCGTGGACTACTGGCGCATGACGCATGACCCGGATCTGGGGCAGTACAAGCTGACGAGGGCCTAGAGTTGATGGCGCCACAGCGCCGGTGCACCCTCTCCCCCTGTGGGAGAGGGTGGCTTCGCAAAGCGAAGCCGGGTGAGGGGTTCTATCCCCACGAAAGGTAGCGGGCGTGGATAGAACCCCTCATCCGGCGCTTCGCGCCACCTTCTCCCACAAGGGGAGAAGGAAGAAAGAGGAGCGCCATGACCAAGCCAATCGTCCGCGTCTACACCGACTACAAGAGCCCCTACGCGTTCGTAGCCAACGCGCGCCTTTTCAAGCTCGAAGACACCCACGGCGTCGAGCTGGAATGGCTGCCTTACACGCTGCGCATCGCCGAGTTCATGGGGAGAGTCGAGGAGCGCACGCCGCATTTCTGGCGCAAGGTGCGCTACGCCTATATGGACGCACGGCGTTATGCCAATGCGCAAGGGCTCGTCATGAAAGGGCCGCGGCGGATCTACGACGCTTTCCATGCAAGCGCCGGCATGCTGTTCGCGCAAGCGCACGGCTTCTTCCGCCCGTACCACGACACGGTGTTCCGCAAATTCTGGAGCCACGAGCTCGAGATCGACGATCTCGCCGCCATTGCGGATATCATCGCGTCGTGTGGTGGCTCGGCCAGCGAATTCGAAGCCTATGTGAACGGCCCTGCCCGCGCCGAGCACGACCGCATCATCGACGAGGCCGAGGCCCTCGGCGTGTTCGGCGTACCCACCATGGTGTTCAATGGCGAGCTGTTCTGGGGCGGCGACCGCATCGACATGCTGATCGAGCGGATCGAAAGACCCGAGACGATCGAGGCTGCGCTCGGCAGCCGCCACCGCAAGCCGGCCTGACGGCTAGGCCGCCAGTCCGCTCTCCACCGGAGCGAACTCCAGCCCGAGGCTCTCCGCCACCGCCTTGTTGGTGATGCGGCCGCGATGCACGTTCAGTCCGTTGCGCAGATGCGGGTTCTCCAGCACCGCGGCAAACCCCTTGCTTGCGAGCATCAGGCCGAACGGCAGCGTGGCGTTGTTCAGGGCCTGGCTCGAGGTCACCGGCACCGCCCCCGGCATGTTGGCGACGCAGTAATGCACGACGCCGTCGACCTCGTAGGTCGGATCGGCATGCGTGGTCGGATGCGAGGTCTCGAAGCAACCGCCCTGGTCGATCGCCACGTCGACCAGCACCGCGCCCGGCCGCATCGATTTGAGCATGGCGCGCGTGACGAGTTTCGGCGCGCTGGCGCCCGGCACCAGCACCGCGCCGATCACGACGTCGGCGGCGAACACCTCCTCCTCCACCGACTCGATGGTTGAGAACCGCGTGCGCACGCGTCCGATAAAGAGATCATCCAGTTCGCGCAGGCGGGGGATTGAACGGTCGATCACGGTGACTTCCGCGCCCAGGCCCGCGGCCATGCGCGCCGCCTGCGTTCCCACCACGCCGCCGCCGAGCACGACGACCCGCGCCGGCTGTACGCCGGGAACCCCGCCAAGCAGCAGCCCGCGACCGCCGGCCGACCGCTTGAGCGCGGCGCCGGCTGCCTCGATGGCGAGGCGGCCGGCGACTTCGCTCATCGGCGCGAGCAGGGGGAGGTGGCCAGCCGCGTCGGTGACGGTTTCATAGGCGATCGCCGTACAGCCGGACGCAAGCAGGCCCTTGGCCTGTTCGGGATCCGGCGCAAGATGGAGGTAGGTGAACAGGATCTGGCCTTCGCGGAGTTGAGCCCATTCGCCGGCCTGCGGCTCCTTCACCTTCACGATCATGTCGGACTTGGCGAAGATGTCGCGCGCGCTCGCGGCAATGGAGGCCCCTGCCCGCTGGTACACCTCGTCGGACGCGCCGATGCCGCTGCCGGCACCGGTCTCGACCGTCACCTGATGCCCAGCCGCAACATATTCGCGGACGGCGCCCGGGGTGAGCCCGACGCGATATTCCTGCACCTTGATCTCTCTGGGCACACCGACACGCATCTTGCTCTCCCTCGCCAATAGGTTGATTCCATTGTTGATCGTAGCGAGGGGGCCGGTTTGGTTTCGTGCAAATATCCGCTAGTTTCGGAGCACGCGCGCCGGTTTCCGGCGCGGAAACGTCCTTTGACGCTGGAAACGAAACATTGGCCCTCGACCGGAAAGATCTCACCATCCTCGCGGAACTCACGACCAATGCGCGGGCCAGCCACACCGAGCTTGCCAACAAGGTCGGGCTGTCGAGCACGGCGCTGGCGCGGCGGCAGAAGGCGCTGGAGGACGACGGCTACATCCAGGCCTACCAGGCCGCGCTCGATCTGGCACAATTCGGTCTCACCACCACGGTGCTGGTCCGTATCGCGCTGGAGAGCCAGAGCGACGAGGCACTGAAGGCATTCGAGGCGGAGGTGGTGAAATGCCCCTCGGTGGTGCGCTGCTTCCTGATGTCGGGGACCGACGACTACATCCTGATCGTGCTCGCCCGCGACATCCAGGATTTCGAGCGCATCCACCGCACCGAGCTGTCGCGCCTGCCGCGCGTCGCGCGGGTGCAGTCCAGCTTCGCGCTGCGCGAGATCGTCAACCGCGCGGTGCCGACCGTGGTGTTCGGTGAAGTGAAGCGCTAGCACACCTCCGCGCCGCCCCGTGTCATCGAATTGTCATCGAATGTGCCGAGAGCTGTATCTCCTGCACATTCGGGACAGACCATGGACTATTTCAAGCGCTTCAACTTCCTGTTCGCCGCCCCCATGTTCGACGCCGACGACCTCGAAGGCGTCCGCTTCAACCAGATCATCGAGGAGATCCAGCGCTCCGGCTTCGAGGTGGTCCGGGCCCGCAAGCTGGAGGACGCCGAGATGGCGGTGCAGACCGACGCCGCGATCGGCTGCATGGTGGTGGACTGGGGCAAGAAGGGCCTGGAAGGCAAGACCTCGGCGCTGATCAATCTGATGCGGCGCCGCGGCCTCGACTTCCCGATCATCCTGCTGATCCGGCGCAAGCGGTTCGAGGACCTGCCGGTCGAGGTGCTCGATTTCATCGATGGCTATGTCTTCCTCTCCGAGGAGACGCCGCCCTTCATCGCCAAGAACCTGATCAGCCGTCTCAAGCAATACGCCGAGACGCTGAAGACGCCGTTCTTCGGCGCACTGGTCGACTATGCCGAGGAAGGCAACCAGCTCTGGACCTGCCCCGGCCACAATGGCGGCGTGTTCTACAATCGGAGCCCGATCGGGCGCGTGTTCGTCGAGCATCTCGGCGAGTCCGTGTTCCGCGACGACCTCGACAATTCTGTGCTCGATCTCGGCGACCTGCTCACCCATGAAGGGCCGGCGCTGAAGGCGCAGAAGGAAGCGGCTGCGATCTTCGGCGCGGAAAAGACCTATTTCGTGCTCAACGGCACCTCGACCTCCAACAAGGTTGCGCTCGGCGCCCTCGTCACCGACGGCGATCTGGTGCTGTTCGACCGCAACAACCACAAGGCCGCCCATCACGGCGCGCTGATGATCAATGGCGGCATCCCGGTCTATGTCCCGACCGTCCGCAATGCCTGGGGCCTGATCGGCCCGATGCGCTGGGACATGCTCGACGAGAAGGCCCTGCGCGAGGCGATCCGCAACCATCCGCTCGTGACGGATCGCGACGCCTGGCGCAAGGAGCGGCCGTTCCGCGTCGCCGTGGTCGAGCAGTGCACCTATGACGGCTCGATCCACAGCGCCGAGATGATCCTGAAGCGCATCGGCCATCTCTGCGAATATATCCTGTTCGACGAGGCCTGGGCCGGCTTCATGAAATTCCACCCGCTCTATGCCGGCCGCTTCGCCATGGGCCTTGCCAACCTTCCCCCGGAAGCACCGGGCATCATCGCGACGCAGTCGACCCACAAGCAGCTCGCGAGCTTCTCGCAGGCCTCGCAGATCCACATCAAGGATCGCCACATCCGCGGCCAGAAGCGCCGCGTCGAGCACCGCCGCTTCAACGAAAGCTTCATGCAGCACGCCTCGACCTCGCCGTTCTACCCGCTGTTCGCCTCGCTCGACGTCGGCGCCCAGATGATGAAGGGCCGCTCCGGCGAAGTGCTGTGGGACGACACGATCCGCCTCGGCATCGAGCTGCGCAAGAAGATCCGCGCGATGCGCCGGGAGTTCGAGGAGAAGGAGCAGAATCCGGACCGCCGCTGGTTCTTCGAGCCCTTCGTGCCCGACCGCGTCGCCATCCCCGACGTCGGCCGCCCCGGCGCCGTTCACAACGTCGCCTGGGAGACGCTCTCCACCGACGAGCTCGCGACCAATCCGGCGCTGTGGCAACTTTCGCCGGACACCAACTGGCACGGCTTTCCCGATCTCGCGGAAGGCTTTGCCATCACCGATCCGAACAAGCTGACGCTGCTTACGCCCGGCTTCGATCGTGCCACCGGCGCCTATGCCGAGCACGGCATCCCCGCGCCGGTCGTCGCGCAATATCTGCGCGAGAACCGTATCGTGCCCGAGAAGAACGACCTCAACTCCCTGCTCTTCCTGCTCACCCCGGGCGTCGAGGCAAGCAAGGCCGGCACGCTGATCTCCGGCCTCGTTGCATTCAAGAGGCTCCATGACGACAATGCGCTGCTGGCCGACGCGACCCCGGAATTCTACCAGCGGCGGCGGGCGCGCTATTCCGGCGTGCGCCTGCGCGACCTCTGCGGCGACATGCACCGCTTCTTCCGCGCCGCCGACGTCAGTGCGCTGCAGGCCCGGCAGTTCAAGCCTGAACACATGCCGGAGATCGCGATGTCGCCGCGCGATGCCGCGCGCTATTTGTTCAAAAACGACGTCGACTATCTGCCGATCGAGGCGATCGCGGGCCGCATCGCCACCACGCCTTTCGTGGTCTACCCGCCCGGCATCGCCACCATCGTGCCCGGCGAGCGGCTGACGGAACGGGCAAAGCCGATGATCGATTATCTCAAGATGTTCGAGACCTGCTTCAACACCTTCCCGGGCTTCGACGTCGAGATCCAGGGCGTCTACAAGGAGATCGATGCCCAGGGGCGTATCGGGCTCTATACCTACGTCGTTGCCGAGTAGGTGCCGATGAACGAAACAGCTGCGCGCGCGAGTGACGAACCCGTCCTGGTCCGGCCGTCACGCGAGAGCGATGTCGAGGCGATGCTGGCAATCTACCGCCATCACGTCCGCACCGGCGTGCCGCGGGACGTCGAGGGAACCGGTGCGCCGGAGCCGGATGACCTGCGCGACCGCCGCAAGAACCTGAAGCAGACCCGCCTGCCGCATCTGGTCGCGACCTATCGCGGCGAGGTCATCGGCTACGCCTATGCCGTTCTGTTCCGCAAGCGCCCGGCCTATCGCTACACGGCCAAGCACTCGATCTACGTCCACCACGCGCATCTCGGCCGCGGAGTCGGACGGCTCTTGCTCGGGGCGATGATCGATGCCTGTGCCGCCGCGGGCTTTCGCCAGATGATCGGCTATATCGACGCCGACAACACGCCCTCGCTCGCGCTGCACGAGAGGTTCGGCTTCGCGCGCGCGGGACTGCTCAGCGGCGTCGCCTATCGCCACGGCCGCTGGTCCGACACCGTGATGGTGCAACGCTCGCTCGGCGCCGGTACGACGGCGCCTCCGCCCGTCACCGCACCCGGACGCTAGATCTTACGAAGGAAAGTCAGCCGGCCTGACCTGGATACGGTCGGCATGCAGCGACCAATGATGCAACGCCTGGTCCTTGCAGAATCTTGCTTTCGCCCGTTCCTTGGCCTCGTCCTCGTCGGCGGCGTCGATTTCGAGCGTGCCCTGGCACACCTCGATCTCGCGGCCGTACTGGCCGAGCACATCCTTCATGAACTTGACCACAAAAGTTGACATGGGACCTCCCTGCTGCCCCGGCGGCACTCTAATCCCATTTAAGCCGGACAGGGGAAGGAGATTTTGACGCGGATCAAGGACAAATCGAATCCACGCCGAAGATTCATTGCGGAACCTGCGGCGCAGGTTTATGGGCAAATGCCGGTCGCCCATGAGGATTTTGCCTTGCACTTTGTCTCCGATACCGAAGTCACGAAAGTTCTGACCTTCCCGATCCTCATTGCGGCCCTGGAAGACGCGCATCGCCGGCCAAAGATGGAAGTGCTCGACGCCTTCCTAGGAGACGAGAAGGGGCAATACGTCATCCGCAGTGCCGTCGACCCCGGCCGGTACATGGCGAGCAAGATGTTCACCAGCTTTCCGGCCAATCTGGCGGACGGCAAGATGCCGGCGGTGCAGGCGGTGTGCGTGCTGTTCGACGGCACCAACGGGCGGCCGCTGGCGGCGATGGGCGGCACCGAGATCACGCACTGGCGCACGGCGGCGGACTCAGCGCTGGGCACGAAACTGCTCGCCCCGCCCGATCCCGAGACGCTGCTCTGCGTCGGTGCCGGTGAGATGTCCGAGTGGCTGATCCGGGGCCACCGCACCGTGCGGCCGTCCCTGCAACGGGTGCTGATCTGGAACCGCAGCCCGGACCGGGCGGATCATCTCGCCAGGCGACTGGCCACGGACGGTATCCAGACGGAGACCGTCACGGACCTCGACGCGGCGACGCGCGAGGCCGACATCATCACCACCTGCACCCGCGCGCATCAGCCGCTGATCAAGGGCCGCAATCTGCGGCCGGGCACGCATCTGGACCTCGTCGGCGGCTACACGCCGCAAACCCGCGAGGCTGATGACGATGCAGCAAAGATGTCGCGCGTGTTCGTCGACATGCGGGAATCTGCCTTCCACGGCGTCGGCGACATCCTGCAGCCGATCGCGAGCGGCGCGATCAGCGAGAAGGACGTCCTCGGCGATCACTACGATCTCGCGAGCGGCCGCGTGCGAGGACGCACGTCACCGTCCGACATCACTTTCTTCAAGAACGCGGGCGGCGGCCATCTCGACCTGATGACCTGCGAGGCCGTGTTTAGGCAGATCGGCACAAAGCTGGGCTAGGCGCGCTTCCCCGAGACGAGGGACCGGCATCAGCCATCACGCCTTGATGTCGAGGAGCGTATCTGTCGTTTCGGCGTAGGCCTGAATGACCTTCGCATTGGCAATGAAGCTGTATTTCGCGGTCGCTAGCTCAACAAATTCGCCGGCGATATCCACATTCGGCGCGGCGACTAGGCCGTCCTGGTTTGCGAAGGGTGCGCTCGGGTCGGATTGCGCGGTGTAGCTCGGCGACACCGCGGATACGGTCGCGGCCGTACCGCCAGGCGTCGAAACCTGATCGACCCGCAGCGGCACATAGGCCGCGGGAAACGTCGGAGCAATGCCTGGACTGGCCGGTGTGGTGTTCGATCCTCCAGACGCCGGCAGCGGGCCGGTGGTCTGGACGTTGGCGATGTTGCTTGCGGCCACGCTCACGCGCAAGCTCGCCGCAGAAAGTCCGGATGTCGCAATCGAAAGGATGCTCATGCCCCCTGATCTACAGGACAAGTCATACGCGTTCACTCACGCCATCATTAAAATCCGCGGCTTTCCGTTTGCACCCTCGTAACCAGCGATCGGAGCGCGATCAGCCTTCGCGCGCCCCTACCCCGGCATCACGCCAAAGGCCTGCTTGAAGCGCTCGGCGTAACGCGGCCAGACCTCGGGATTGATGATGCGCGGCGGCCGCTTGCCGTCGAGCGTATCCAGCACCTGCTCGGCGGCGATGCGGCCCATGTTCTGGCGCGCCTCGATCGTGACGCCCGCGGTGTGCGGGCTCGCCAGCACGTTGTCGAACTGAAGCAGCGGATGCTCCGGCGGTGGCGGCTCCTTGGACCAGACGTCGAGGCCGGCGCCGGCAATGCGCTTGTCGCGCAACGCCTGCAGCAGCGCGTCCTCGTCGTGGATGAAGCCGCGCGCCGTGGTGATGAAATAGGCATGCGGCTGCATCAGCGCGAATTCGCGCGTGCTGATCATGTTGCGGCTCTTCTTGTCGAGCGGGCAGGAGATCGACACGAAATCGGCGCGGCGCAGCAGCTCGTCGAGCTCGACCTTCTCCCCGCCCCGCTCGGCCATCACATCGGCCGACAAGTACGGGTCATAGGCCAGCACCCTCATGCCGAACAGACCCTTGCACAACGCGGCGATGCGGCGGCCGACATTGCCGAGCCCGATGATGCCGACGGTCTTGTGCTCGATCTCGTTGCCGACGAGCTCGTTGCGGTTGACGTTGGCCTCCCTGCGGAGCTTGCGGTCGGACTGGATGATGCGCTTGGACAGCGTCAGCATCATCGCCAGCGCGTGCTCGGCGACCGAATGGGCGTTGCCGCCGGACTGGTTGACGACGAGCACGCCCGCCGCCGTGCAGGCCTCGACGTCGACAGGATCAAAGCCGGCGCCGTTGCTGGAGACCAGCAGCAGGTTCGGCGTGCGCTTCAGCAGGCCGGCATCGACATGGAAATGCGGTGCCAGCTCGTCGCGGGCCGCGCCGATCTGGTAGACATGGGCCGCGCTCAGGATCGGTGCGTAGAAATCCTCGGGGCTCTCGTTCTCGATGCGATCGAGCCGGACGTCGGGCCGCGCCTTCAGGATGTCGATATAAACAGGATTGGCCAGATATTTGACGTAGAAGACGCGCTTGCTGTTGACCGACATCAGGACCCTTCCGGCTCTCTCGCGAAGACCCGCAAGGCCGGCGCAACCCGCGCCCCGTCCATGCGTCCCTCCCGTTTTCTCGTTGCCGCACATATGCCATGGCGGTGCCGGCCATGGCAGGCCGTCTGGCGCAGATCACGGTGCCGGCCCGGACATGTTGACAATCCCGCCCGCTCCGTCAAGTTCGGCAGACCGCCGCGACGGCCAGAACCAAGAAGCATGCGCGGCCGAAGGGAGAACGCAATGGCGATTGCGGAACAGCAGGCACAGGGGACGGCCGACAGAAGCTGGCATGGCATCGTCCTGCAGACCCTGAAGCGGAACGAGATCAGCCTGATCCCCTACGTGCCCGACCGCGTGCTGACGCCGCTGATCAAGAATTTGCACGCCGATCCCTTCTTCACAACCTTCGCCACGGCGCGCGAGGAAGAGGCCGTCGGCATCGTCTCCGGCGCCTGGATGGGCGGACGTCGAGGCGCAGTGCTGATGCAGACCTCGGGCTTTGCCACGCTCGCCAACGTGCTCGCCTCGCTCGCGGTGCCCTACCAGATCCCGCTGATCATGTTCGTGTCCGAGCGCGGCACGCTCGGCGAATTCAACTACGGCCAGTCGCTGGTCTGCCGCACCATGCGCCCCGTGCTGGATTCGCTGGCGCTCGAGCACCACACCATCACGCGCCTCGACGAGCTCGAATTCATCGCCGACCGCTCGATCAAGCAGGCCGTCACCACGCAGGCGCCGGTGGCGCTGATCCTCAACCCGCTGCTCACCGGCGGCAAGACATTCGACAAGTGAGGTCGGCGATGAACACCGGCAATACCAAGGTGATGAACCGGTTCGACGTCACTTCACGCCTGATCGCCAAGCTGAAGCACGAGGAAGCCGTGATCGGCGGCATCGGCAACACCAATTTCGACCTCTGGGCCGCCGGCCACCGCCCGCAGAATTTCTACATGCTGGGCAGCATGGGGCTCGCCTTCCCGATCGCGCTGGGCGTGGCGCTGGCGCAACCCGACCGCCGCGTCTTCGCGCTCGAAGGCGACGGCTCGCTTCTGATGCAGCTCGGCGCGCTCTCGACGATCGCGATGTTGAAGCCGAAGAACCTGATCATGATCGTGATGGACAACGGCATCTACCAGATCACCGGCGCGCAGCCGACGCCGGCGGCAAGCGTCGCCGACATCGTCGGCATCGCCACCGCCTCGGGGCTCGTCAGGAGTTCCTGGGCCGCGGACGAGGAGGATTTCGAACGCCTGGTCGATGAGGCCATGTCGGCTGCCGAGCCGAGCCTGATAGCGGTCCGCATCGACGACAAGCCGGGCGTCGGAACCACCCGCAGGGACCCGGTTCAGATCCGGGAACGCTTCATGCACGGCCTCGGCGTGCGCGAACCGCTTTAACGTTTCGTCATTAACTACACGGCGATCTGATCCGCATCCCGCGGGAGGCGGCGGCAAATCCGTGCTATCCGCACCGGATGTCCATTTTTGTTCGCGCCTTTGCCTGGCTGCTTGCCGCCGCCGTGACCTTTGCAACGCTGGGACCGCCGGGCCTGCGGCCCCATTCCGACCTCGGCCAGGACGGCGAGCATGCGCTGGCCTTCATCCTGGTCGGGCTGGCCTTCGGCCTCGCCTACAAGCAGCGCCGTTTGGCCATGGCGGCCGTCGCGGTGGTCCTGATCGGCCTGCTCGAACTGATGCAGTTCTGGGCGCCCGGACGTCATGCGCGGCTGGAGGACTTCCTGGTCGATGCCGGCACCGCCTGCGTCGGCTTTGCGCTCGCGGCGGTCATCGAGTGGATCATGACCCGCTTTCGGGCAGACTCGGCCCTGACAGGCTGAGCAAAGATAAGGCCCTGCGGAGCGACGCTCCGCAGGGCCATTTCTTCAAGGTGTGCGCTCAGATCGATCAGTCGATGATCTTCACGACGCGGCGCGTGCGCGGCTCGACGATCACGCGGCGATCGTTCACGACCGCATAGCGATATTCGGTGTAGTTCGGCACGGGACGCAGAACCACCCTCGGGGGCAGCGGCTCGCCGACGACGACGCGCTCCTCGACGACGACAGAATCGCTGCGCGGGATTCCACCCAGCACCGCATTCGGAATTTCGAGGCCCGCGCCCACCGCCGCACCGACGGTGCCGCCGACCATCGCGCCGATCGGGCCGCCGATGTCGCCACCCGCACGCGCGCCGTCCCTGGCGCCCTGTTCGGTCGTCGACTGGGCAAAGGCTGCGCTCGACGCCAGCAGCGACGCGGCGGCCAACGTAATCGCAAGACGGGTTTTCATGGTCTTTTGTCTCCAGTGATTGTCCTGCGCCTTCAACCGCGGGGCCGGAGCATTGTTCCGGTTCCCCCGTGGCGAAAGACGCAGCAAACACGGAAGACTGTTACCGCGTAACAGTTCAGCTGGCCGCGATCTCGTGTCCCGCCATCAGTTCCAGCGCGCGTACCATCGCGGAATGATCCCAGGCCTTGCCGCCATGCGCGGTGCAGGACGAGAACAATTGCTGCGCCACCGCCGTGCTCGGTAGCGACAGGCCGAGTGCGCGCGCGCCCTCAAGCGCGAGGTTGAGATCCTTCTGGTGCAGCTCGATGCGGAAGCCCGGATCGAAATTGCGCTTCACCATGCGCTCGCCATGCACCTCGAGGATCCGCGACGAGGCGAACCCGCCCATCAGCGCCTTGCGCACCAGCGCAGGGTTTGCACCGGCCTTGGAGGCGAACAGCAACGCTTCGCTCACCGCCTCGATCGTCAGTGCAACGATGATCTGGTTGGCGACCTTCGTGGTCTGGCCGTCGCCATTGGCACCGACATGGGTGACGTTCTTGCCCATCTTGTCGAAGATCGGCTTCATGGTGCCGAAGGCCCGCTCGGGCCCGCCGACCATGATGGTGAGGCTCGCGGCTTTCGCTCCGACCTCTCCGCCCGACACCGGCGCGTCGAGATAGTCCGCACCGAGCGCCTCGATCTTCTTGGCAAATTCCTTCGTCGCCAGCGGCGAGATCGAACTCATGTCGACGACGATCTTGCCCTTGGAAATGCCGCTCGCAACCCCGTCCTTGCCGAACAGCACGGCTTCCACGTGCGGCGTATCCGGCACCATGATGATGACGGCGTCCGCCTCCTCGGCGACGTGCTTGGCCGATTTGCAGGCGATGCCGCCCGCGGAGATCAGATCAGGCGCGACCGGCGCGACGTCATGCAGAAGCACGCGATGGCCCGCGGCGAGAAGATGGCCGGCCATCGGCCGTCCCATGGTGCCAAGTCCAATGAAGCCGATGTCGATCATGTCTGGATGTCCTCACGTCTCGAAAGTCTGCGCCGCGTGCCAGGAGAGGCCTTCCAGCGTCGTGGTGCGCGGCTTGTATTCGCAGCCGATCCAGCCGCGATAGCCGATCGCGTCGAGATGGCGGAACAGGAAGGGATAGTTGATC